>Ga0209157_1000027_pt1 | contig 128825 bp, 125 predicted proteins | sample GraSoiAngelo_135_FD_185892 | JGI IMG/M metagenome (GOLD analysis project Ga0209157, IMG submission 185892) | Grasslands soil microbial communities from the Angelo Coastal Reserve, California, USA - 14_0929_05_40cm (SPAdes) (version 2) | ecosystem: Environmental > Terrestrial > Soil >... | reverse complement strand
GGAGGACACGGAGGACGTCGGCGGCAGGGAAGGGAATGTGCAGGAAGAACGCGATCCGCCGCCGCGGCGCGAGGCGCCGGATGTGGTACGGCACGCGCAGCAGCTGGTAGTCGTGCACCCAGACGAGCGCCTCGTCGTCGCTCGCCTCGGTGGCGAGGTGCGCGAAGCGCTCGTTGACCCGCTCGTACGCGCGCCAGGTGGCGCCGTCGATCTGCATGTGGCCCACGAAGTAGTGGAATAACGGCCAGATCGTTCGATTGGCGAATCCCGCGTAGTACAACGCGATCTCGTGAGCCGTGAGCGGGACGGCATGATAGCTGACGTCGTCCGTGGCAGCCGGCAGGGCAGCACCTGCCGCCTCCCCCGCTCCGTCCTCCCGGGCGGCACCGGTCCACCCCACCCACACGCCCCCGCGTTGCGCGAGCACGGGCTCGAGCGCGGCCACGAGTCCCCCCGCCGAACGCCGGAAGCGAGTGCCTTCGGGCCGCCGTTCCGCGGTGAACGGCAGCCGGTTCGAGACGACGACGAGGGAGCGATTGTTGGAGGGAGCGGAATCGGCCCGTACGGACGTATCGGGCCGCTCGGGGTCGGGGGAGCGACCGGCGGGGGGCCCGATGGGCGGTGCGGGTCCAGCGTGCTTCGGTGTCATGGAGCCGTGATGGCCAATCTGCAGCGGTGCCGCCCGGTTTGGAAGCGCTCGACCGTGACGCAGCTCACGCTTTAACATCGCGCCGGCCCCGCCGTCCCTACGCATGAAATCCGCCGTCGTCCCTTCACGCCTTCGCACAGGAGACGTCGTCGATGCGTACGACACTTCATCTCGCCGCTGCCGCCGCCCTGGCGGGGCTGGTCTCGCGTGTAGCGAGGGCGTTGCGCCCTCGTCGGACCAGACGCAGGCGCTCGCCGCCGAGCAGGAGCAGCTGGGCGCCATGGTCGACAGCGACTTCGGCGCCACCGGCGCCACCCCTACCGCGTCCCTCGACGCCGCTAGCAGCTCGGCGGCTTCGTTCAGCGTGAACGGCACGCACGCCGACACCGCCCCTAGCTTCTGGGGCCGGCTCCGCGTGGTGCCGGGCGGGCCGCAACCGGTCTACCACCGGGACGTGACCATTGCGAACGACACCGCCACCGTCGAGCACGACATCTCCTTCGCCGGTGTGTTCCTGGTCGACACGAGTGCGGACGGGGTGTTCAATCCGAGCTCCAAGCCGCTCGCCGACCGGATGACCCAGCGCGCCGTCCTGGTCCGCGACCGTGGCATGGCCCGCGGCTGGCGCGTCGTGCAGCTGTCGCCCCAGGACTGGACCGTGGTAGATGCCAGCCGGCAGACCGTGGGCGTCACGGACGTCAAGGTCTACCGCAACGATACGCTGCTCGTTGACGTGACCGATCCCAGCGCGCTGTACGACGTCGGCGCTCGCGTTCCGCGCTTCCACCTCGGCGACACGGTGAAGGTGGTCACGGCGGTGTCGAACACGACGAACAGCGGGTTCACGCCTGCGACGTTCGTGTTCCTGCACGTGCGCCACATCGACCCCCTCGGGAGGTCGTGGCACCGCCTTAAGATGGAAGACAACGGCGACGGCACCTGGCAGCGCCGCTGGATCGCGCGCAGCACCGGCATCGATCGCTTCGTCGTGGACGCGCTCGACTCCGCCACGCTGCTGCTTGGCACACCCGACAACTACCGGGCGCACGAGGTCGGGATTCCATACCGGATCGAGTAGGAGGAGCCCGGAGGGCGGGGCGGGACGCGGGCCGGGGTCGAGGGGTCCCGCGAGCGACTGCGTATTTTTGTCGCGGAGCGGGACGCCTCGATCCCGGCCCGCGTCCCGCCCTTGCGTTTGTCGACCCACCCGCCTATCAGTGTGCGTCCCTCAACCGAGGAGCGCCGGTGTGAGCACACGCACAGTGCGCATCGCGATCGTCGTCGCCGGACTCATGGTCGTCTCGACCTCCGCGCAGGCCCAGCGGCGCATGCGAGGCGGGCGCGCGGTGCGGGTCGAGCGTCCCGGAGTCGGTCCGCGGGTCGGGTATGACTTCGACACCGATCACGCCTTCCTCGGCGGGCAGTTCAACTTTCCCGTCGGGCGTCGCTGGGCGCTCGCGCCCTCGGCCGACTTCTACCTCGGCACCACCGGCACGCCGTACCGCCTCAATGTCGACGTGAAGTTCCACCCGCCCACGGCATACGGCTTCTTCTACTTCGGCGGCGGGCTCGCCATCCTACACGCGTCGGGAAACACCGACACCGGGGCCAACGTGTTCGGAGGTTGGGAGGGCCGGCGCTACGCGCCCGTCAAGCCGTTCCTCGAAGCGCGGTTCGTGTTCGCAAGCAACACGTCGTTCAACCTCCTGGGCGGGCTCAACTTCCCGATCTAAAACTCGAAGCTCTCGATCTTTCGCAGGCCGACGCGTAGCGGGATCGCCGTCGCGGCCCCGCAGAGGAGGGCGGCGACGGCGAACCAGAAGATCATCCATGCGTCGACGACCACAGGCTCGCCCAGGTACACGGCTCGGACGTAAGCGTACACCGCCTGCCACAACGCGACGATCACCGCGGCGAGCAGCGCGATCGTGGCCATCATATAGACGAGGCCGCCGAACGACGTCGGGATCTGGGCCGCGTTCTCCGTCTCGAACTGCGGGTAGAGCGCGCCGAACCCGAGCGCCAGCGCGGCGATCGCGAACGTAAGCCCACAGATCGTCACCAGCCCCATCACCATCATGAACGGCCCCACCCGCAACAGCACATTGGTCAGCCCGGTGAGGAGGAGCGCGAGCACGAGCAGGGGCACGGTGCCGACCCAGTATTTGGACCACAGCAGCGCGCGGAGATCGAGCGGGCTGGAGCGCAGCAGCCACATCTGCCGCCCCTCGAGCGAGACCGCGGGGAAGATGAACCGGGCCGCGATCGAGGCGAGCACGAAGCCCGCGAGACCGAGGTTCAGAAACGATACCAGCGTGACGTAGAAGAACCCCACCGGCTCGCCGCGGTGCAACGGCAGCGCATTGATGTTGAACAGATACACCACGATCAGCGTCCCGAGCAGGATCAGCTGGCTCCACTGGGTGGTGTCCCGGAAGAACAGCCGGATGTCCTTGAGCACGAACTCGCGCTTCGCCACCGGGAGCGGCGTGAGTAACCAGCCGACCGTCCGCCGCCACACCTTCCCGCGCACGAACCGCTCCGCCCCCTCCTGTGCCTTGGTGAAGCCCGAGGCGAACAGCTGGCGGTGCAGCATCGCGCCCAGCGTCACGAGCGCTGCCGCCGTGGTCCACAACAGGATCAGGGGCAACGGATCGGGCGCGTGGCGCAGGTAGCCCATGATTGCGTTCGTCGCCCACTCGCTGGGCAGGAAGGGCGAGGTCGGCGTGCGCAGGACGGCGAGGAAGTCGAGGAGATTGCGGAACCCCTCCGGGCGGGCGAGCCGCTCGGGCCGAATCACGCGAAGCAGCAGGATGAGGCCCGCTGCCGCGCCCAGGGCGATGATCGAAAGCAGGTCCCGGGTGCGTCGCGCCGGGAACACGTTGACCAGGATAAGCGTCATCGCGCTGCCCACGACGGCCGGCAGGACCAGCATCGGCACGATCGTCACCACGGCGTAGGGCAGGAACAGGACGCCACCGCGGTAGATGACTCCATACGCCGCGAGGATCGGGACCGCCATCAGGGCGACCATCCACGACGAGTGCAGCAGCGTCTCGCCCAGCTTCGCGAGGTAAAGACGCAGCCAATCGACCGGGGCGGACACGAGCAGATCGAGGTCCTTGGCGAGGAAGAAGCTCGACAACGCGGTGATCACGTTCGACAGAACCAGGATCGTGACGAAGGAGAGCAGCACCAGCTCGAGGATCTTGGCGGCGAGAAACGGCCCGAGCTCCTCGGCGCTGCGGACGTGCTTCAGGATCAAGTACAGCACTCCGTACACGCCGACCCAGAACAGCAACCCCACGGCGATGAGGAGCAGCAGCTTGCCGCTGCCGCCGCGCGACCGCTCTTCGCGCAGGCGCTGTAACGCGGTGCGCCACTTCGGCTGTAGCACGTGCCACAGCGACGGCTGCTTCACGCGCTCTCCCCCAGGACTTCCACCAGCTCACGCACGCGCGCGCCGCCGGTCAGCTTGAGAAACAACTCTTCGAGGGTCGCGTCGCCGGCGCGGTGCTGCCGGCGGAGATCGGCGACCGTGCCGTCGGCGACGATCTTGCCGTGCTGGATGATGGCGACCCGGTCGCACATCGCCTCCGCCACCTCCAGGGTATGAGTGCTCATCAGCACCGTACCCCCGCGCGCCACGAACTGACGGAAGATGTCCTTCAGCAGACGCGCTGCCTTTGGATCGAGCCCCACCATCGGCTCATCCACCACGATGCACTCCGGCCGGTGGATCAGCGCGCTCGAGATGATCAGTTTCTGTCGCATCCCGTGGCTGTACGCCTCGATCAGCTCGTCCTTCCAGCTCGCGAGCTCGAACACCTCGAGCAGCTCGGCGATGCGCCGCTCCACCGTGTCTCCTTCCTGCCCATACAGGCCTGCCACGAAACGGAGAAACTCCGCACCGGTGAGCTTGTCGTAGACGAACGGCCGGTCGGGGATGAAGCCCAGACGCATCTTCGCGGCCGTCGGGTTGTCGTGGACGTTGTCCCCACCGAGCAGCACCCGGCCGTCGGTGGGGCGGAGGATCCCGGCGATCATGCGCAGCGTCGTGGTTTTGCCGGCACCATTCGGCCCGAGGAACCCGTAGAGCACGCCGCGCGGCACCTCCAGCGAGATGTCGTCCACAGCCACGAAGCTGCCGTAGTGCTTCGTCAGATTCTCCAGCCGGATCATAGCACCTCGAGCGTGAGCCGCCCGATCAGGCGGGCGAGCTCCACTTGCCGGGCCAGACCGCCGATCACGAAGCGCAGATGCGCTGCGTCGGCGGGGAATTCGCCGGACGTCGGGTCCACCGTGACCCAGTCGCCCAGATACACCTCCGCCCAGGCGTGATAGTAAAAGCGGCCGTCCAGCAGCACGAGTCCCGCAGCGGCGCGGGCCGGCAGCCCCACCGCCCGCGCCAGCGCCACGTACAGCACCGTGTGCTCGTTACAGTCGCCGCGCCGCCGCGCGAGCACCTCCACCGCGCTGGGCAGATGCGTGGCGACCGTCTGTGCCACGTGATCCGCGACCCAGTGGAGCAGCAGCTCCGCCGCGCGCGCGGGCTCTCGCTCGCGGCCGATGATCGCCCGCGCCTGCGCCCGGATGCGCGGGTTGTCGCTCTGGATCAGGGGCTCCGGCTGCAGGTACTCGCCCAAACTCGTGTCGCTCGCTGGCAGCGTATACCGGGCCGCGAGCTCCCCAGCCGCTTCCCGGCGCACCATCAGCGTGTCTCCCGCGAGACGCTGGCGACCCGCCCCCAGCTGGAGGCCCCGCACGTCGCCCCCGCCCAGCCGCACGCGCAGCTCGGGCGTGGCCGCGGGAAGCAGCCGAGCGCCCGCGGCGATAGCGGTGGTGGGGACCACGTCTCCCACCCGAGGCGCCGCGCTGGCCCGAGCGACGCGCGCCGTGTCCCGGCGACGGAAGTTCTCGTACGCGATCTCAAACGCCGAGCGCTCCATCGTGAAGGCCACCGGGCTGGTGGCGCGCACGATGTGACCCGCCGCGTCGATCCACGCACTGCCGCGGACGCCGTCCCGCAGCTGCTCGATCCGGAACGCACGCACCGTGTCGAAGTGGACGGGCACCCACGCCATCGCCGTCGAGTCGTAGTCCGCGCTGTCCGGCACTACGAGCGTCGATTCGGCGGCGATGGTCACGCCCACATCGCGCATCGCGAGCAACAGGGGATCAAACACCCGGACCGAGTAGGTCTTGCCGGGCTTCAATTCGCCGCCGAAGGCTAGACGCAGCGGCAGCAGCGTCGGCAGCACGATGGGCCGGCTGAGGGGAACCCGGCTGAACTCCGAATCGCCGCCGGCGACGAGCCATATCGCGAGGGCGGTATCGCCCAGCACCATCCCGTGTGACGAGAACCGCCCGACGTCGCCGTCGAAGGTCGCCTGGACGTCCTCGAGCCGCAGCGCCCGCGACAGCGTGGCCCGGCTCTGGGCCGTGGTACGGTGCAGCACGCCGAGGGCGGGGACATCGAGCACGAGGACGTCCTCCACCCGGATGGCGCTGCCGGCGGTGTCGATCGTGGAGGAAGCGAAGCCGACCTGCTGACCGCCGATGTCGAGCCGGTAGTAGACGGCTCCGGGCGGCACCGAGAGGGCCGCGTCGGCCAGCCGGGCGCTCGTGGTGCGGAACAATTCGCGCCAGGCGAGCCACCCGAGCGATCCGGCCCACGCGACGAGGATCGCCGCCGCCCAGGCGCGGCGGGTCACGACTCGGCGGCTCCCCGGAGTTTGAGCGCCACCTCGAACGCGTCCCGGTCTTCGGGCGTCTCCACCACGATGGCGACGTCGGCTGGGAACGACGCATTCCCTGTGTGGGCCTTCAGGACCCGCACCATCACCTCGGCTGCGTCCTCGACGGAGAGGTTGCCGGCGCCGGTGCCGATCGGCGGCACGGTGAGCCGCGCGAACTCCCACTCCTGCGCCCGCTCGAGTGCCGATTGCCAGGCCCGCGCCACGCCGTCCCTGGTGACGGGCTCGGTGTCGCTCCGGATCACCGCGTGAATCACGAATTCAGCAGGGAGATCGCCGCCGCCCGCGGTCACGACCGCGGCGCCCACCGCCAGCTCTTTCTGGATGCGCATGTGGCCCGTGAACTCGGCGCCGCCTACCTGCTCCAGCCGGCGCACCGCCGGCGTCGTGGGATCGAGCCGGGTCGTAGCGGGGCGGACGATCGCGTCGGAAGCGAGGAACGCGAGATCGTCCACCACCACGCGAATCACCTGTCGGCGGCCTCCCGCGAACGGCGGTACATGCGGGTCGCCTCTTCGGGCCGGCGCAGCCGGTCGAGCACGATGCCGAGTCCGTACAACGCCTTGGCGTTGCGGGGCTCGAGCTCGACGGCGCGCTCGTAGGCGGCGCGGGCGCCGGGGAGATCGTCGATCTTATTGAGAGCCTCGCCCAGCTGGTACCAGCCGACCGCGCGGCCGGGCTCTGCTTCCACCACGCGCCGCAGGAACGGCACCGCTTCGCTCCACAGTCCTTTGCGCGACAGCACGACCCCGAACGCGGCGAGGGCGTCTGCGTGCACCGGATCGTTCCGGAGCGCGCGCTGGAGGTCGCGCTCGGCTGCAGTGTAGTGGCGGGCAGCGGCCAAGCGCCTGGCGCGCTCGACCAGCAGCCCCACGTTCTCGGGATCGGCCGCGAGCGCGCCGTCGAGGGTGGGCGGCACGGCGGGCGGCGGCGGCGCCGGTGCTATCGGCAGCTCGGGCCGCAGCTCGGGTGGCAGCTCCGCGTGGATCGGCGGCGGGAGGCTCGCGCGCCGCACGTCGGCCGGCGTCGCGATCGTGCTGGTCTCGGTCAGCGACTCCGCTTCCTCGATCAGCTCCGCCGCGACGCGAGCCCGCTCGGCCGCCGACTGCCACCGCGGCTCGCGCTTGCGGATCACCTGACCACCTCGCTCGTCAGCCATGACAGGTACGGCTCGAACCCCCGATCCACGCGGAGAGCGAGCAGCTCGGGCACCTCGTACGGGTGCCGCTCCCGTACCGCCCGGCACAGCGCCTCCCACCTCGACACGTCGGTCTTGAGCAGCACGACCACCTCACTCTCCTCGTTGACCTCGCCCTCCCAGCGGTACATCGAGCGCCCGCCCGGGAGCAGCGTCCCGCAAGCTATCAGCCGTTCCGCCAGCAGGGCTGTGACGAGGGTCCGGGCGTCGGCGTCGGTTGCCAGGGTCGTCAGCACCACCAGCGCAGTCGGGGCCATGGGGGAGGGCTAACGTAGGAAAAGAAGGGCGGTTAGGCAAGGCTGCGCTGGAGGTTGGTGGAGGACGGTGGGGGTTTGGTGAAGGTTAGGCCTCCCCGACCTCCACAACCTCCCCGACCTCCACAACCTCCTCCGCCTGCCTCCGGAGAGTTGACCGGGGAACCGGGGCCTATCTAGCCTACGAGTCTATGCCGAGCGATGCGTTGATCGTGCGGGGCGCCCGCGAGCACAACCTCAAGAACATCACCGTCGAGATCCCGCGGAACAGCCTCACCGTCATCACGGGACTGTCTGGCTCCGGCAAGTCGTCGCTCGCGTTCGACACCATCTACGCCGAAGGCCAACGGCGCTACGTCGAATCGCTGTCCGCGTACGCCCGCCAGTTTCTCGGGCTCATGGAAAAGCCCGACGTAGACGCGATCGAGGGCTTGTCCCCGGCGATCTCGATCGAGCAGAAGGCGGCCGGCCACAACCCCCGCTCCACGGTCGGCACTATTACCGAGGTCTACGACTACCTGCGCCTGCTGTGGGCGCGGCTCGGCACCCCGCACTGTCCGAAGGACGGCTCGCCGATCGAGCGCCAGAGTGCATCGCAGATCACCGACCTGGTGCTCGAGTGGCCCGAGGGGACGAAGATCGAGGTACTGGCGCCGCTGGTGCGCGGGCGCAAGGGTGAGTTTCGCGATGTGTTCGAAGCGGCGCGCAAACAGGGCTTCGTACGCGTGCGCGTCGACGGCGTGACGTACGACCTGTCCGAGGTGCCCAAGCTGAATCGCCGGCAGAACCACGACATCGCCGTCGTGGTCGACCGACTTGCGGTGCGCAAGGCCGACCGCGGCCGCCTGGCGGACTCGATCGAGACGGCGCTCAGGGCTGCGGACGGCACTGTGGAAGTCGCGCGTCAGGGGGGAGGGACGGGAGGCGCGAAAGCGACGCTCTTCTCCGAGCGCTACGCCTGTCCCAAGTGCGGGCTCTCGCTGCCCGAGCTCGAGCCGCGCCAGTTCTCGTTTAACTCCCCGTTCGGCGCGTGTTCCGAGTGTTCCGGGCTGGGGACCCGGCGCGAGGTGAATGCCGAGCTCGTGCTGGGAGACCCGAGCCTGTCGCTGCTCGAAGGTGTGGTGCTCCCCTGGGGCGAGCCCGGCGGCTATCTCCGCAAGGTCATTCTCCCAAGTCTCGCCCGCGCCTTCAAGTTCGACTTGAACGCCGCCTGGAAAGACCTGCCCGCGGCCGCGCGCAAGGTGCTGCTCGAGGGAGCGCCGGGCCGGAAACTCACGTTTCAGTACGACAGCGAGAAGTGGCACGGCGAGTACGAATCGGGATGGGACGGAATCCTGAAAAACGTCGAGCGCCGCTACCGCGAGACGGCGTCCGACAGCGTGCGCGAGCAGCTGGGAGAGTTCATGGTGGAGCAGCCGTGCCCGGCGTGCGGTGGCAAGCGACTCAAGCCCGAGAGCCTGTCTGTGCTGGTGCACGGCAACAGCATCGGCGACGTCGTGGACCTGCCCGTCAGCGACGCCCTCGCCTTCTTCGAGAGCATCCCGCTGCGGACCAACGGGCGCGTGGGGCTCGACCCCAGCGTCGCGCGGCCGATTCTGAAAGAAGTGAACGACCGGCTGCGGTTCCTGAAGAACGTGGGGCTCGAGTACCTCACGCTGGGGCGCTCGGCCGACTCGCTCTCCGGCGGCGAGGCCCAGCGGATCCGGCTGGCTACCCAGATCGGGAGCCGACTCGTGGGAGTGCTGTACATCCTCGACGAGCCGTCGATCGGGCTCCATCAGCGCGACAACGCGCGCCTGCTCGAGACGCTGAAAGAGCTGCGCGACCTCGGCAACACGGTGCTGGTGGTGGAGCACGACGCGGAAACCATCCGGGCGGCGGACCATGTAGTGGATCTGGGCCCCCGCGCCGGCCGGTACGGAGGTGAGGTGGTGGTCGCGGGCCCCCTCGACACCGTCCTCGGGCACGCTGACTCCCTCACGGCGCGCTACCTGCGCGGCGAGCTGCGGATACCCTTGCCGCCGCGGCGGCGAACCCCCGACCCCCAGCGCAAGCTGGGGGTAGTCGGGGCCCGCCAACACAACCTCCGCAACCTGACCGTCGAACTGCCCCTCGGCCTGTTCATCGCCGTCACGGGGGTCTCGGGCTCGGGGAAATCCACGCTCATCAGCGACATCCTGTACCGGGCCCTGGCGCGGCACTTCTATCGCGCCAAGGTGATGCCGGGGGCGCACGACCGGATTGAAGGGCTCGACTTTGTCGATAAGGTGATCGACATCGATCAGAGCCCCATCGGCCGCACTCCCCGCTCGAACCCCGCCACGTACACGGGGCTCTTCACCCCGATTCGCGAGCTGTTCACGTTCCTCCCCGAGTCGAAGATCCGCGGCTACGGGCCCGGGCGCTTTTCCTTCAACGTGAAGGGAGGACGCTGCGAAGCGTGCCAGGGCGACGGCCTCGTGAAGGTCGAGATGCACTTCCTCCCCGACGTGTACGTCCCGTGCGAGGTGTGCAAGGGCCGGCGCTACAACCGGGAGACGCTCGAGGTGCGCTATAAAGGAAAGTCGATCGCGGACGTGCTCGACCTGTCGGTGGGCGAGGCTCTCGACTTCTTCGAGAACCAGCCGCGCATCCGCGCGAAACTGGAGCTCTTGAACGACGTAGGGCTCGGCTATATCCACCTCGGCCAATCGGCTACCACCCTGTCCGGAGGCGAGGCGCAGCGAGTCAAGCTCGCGACCGAGCTGGCGAAGCGCGACACGGGGCGCACCCTCTACATCCTGGACGAGCCGACGACCGGACTGCACTTCGAAGACGTGCGCCTGTTGCTCGAAGTGCTGCATCGCCTAGTGGACAAGGGCAACACGGTGGTGGTGATCGAGCACAACCTCGACGTGGTGAAGACCGCCGACTGGGTCATCGATCTCGGTCCAGAGGGCGGTGCGGCGGGGGGGGCGGTGGTCGCCCAAGGGGCACCGGAACAGATCGCCCGGGTGCGGGCCTCGTTCACGGGCCAGTTCTTGCGCAAGGTGCTGGCGGCGGGGGACTAGCTCGGTAAGTTCAAGTCGAACGGAGGATAGCACGTGACAGACGTCCTCGCGATTGTCTTCATCTTCGGGGGCGGCACCCTGTTTCTGCTGGCCATCTCGCCGGTCGGCAAGGCAGTGGCCGAACGGATCAGGCGACACGGCGGCGCCGCGCTACCCGAGGACGTGCGGGCCGAGCTGGACGCGCTGCGCTCGGAGGTGGTCGGCGAGGTGCAACAGCTGCGCACCGAGGTGAGCGAGTTGAGCGAGCGCATGGACTTCGCCGAGCGGCTGCTGGCCAAGCAGCGCGATACGGAGCGGCTGGCGCTGCCCGGGAGCCGGTGATGCCCAGGGAAGCGGTCGCTTTCCTCATGTTCGTCACCATGGTGGGAGGGTTCGTGCTGCTCTACCCGGTGGTCCGGGCCCTGGCCGAGCGGCTGCGACCCCGCCCCGAGGCGGGCAAGGACGAGCTGCAGGCCCTGCGCGACGACGTGGTGCAGGAGCTGCAGCAGATGCGGCGCGAGGTCGCCGAGTTAGGCGAGCGGATGGACTTCACCGAACGCCTGCTCGCCAAGCAGCGCGAAGCAGATCGGCTCGCGCCGCCGGGGAACAGATGAACCCCGAGGCGGTAGCTGTCCTGATCCCGATCACTGCGATCGGCGGGTTTTTCGCCTTCATGATCGTGCGCACCGTGAGCAAGGCGTACACGGCCAAGCTGCAGGCGCAGGGTCAGGCGCCCGGCGGCGACGCGCGGCACGAGGAGCTGGTCGCGACGGTGGAAGAGCTGCGGCGGGAGGTGGCGGAACTCGCGGAGCGGGTGGATTTTACGGAACGGCTCCTGGCCAAGCAGCACGAAGGGCCGAAGCTCGCGCCACCGCGCTAGATGTGGCGGGAAACCCTGGTCGCCCCGGAGGCGTACAGCGTCCACATGCTGCAAGTAGCCACGCCCCCTCTGCCGCCGCCGCCGCCGCCGGGGGTGGACTTGAACTTCCTGCTCGACCAGCTGATGCCGATCGTGGGGCTGGTCGTGGTGTTCGTGGGCCTGCGCTGGCTGTTTCGCACCCCCGTAGGCGAGGCCTTCGCCGAGCGGATTCGGCTGCGGGCGCGGGGACGCTGGGGGGTGGGCGTGGGGGGAATGGGCGAGGATCCGCAGCGCGTGGCGGCGCTGGAGGAGCAAGTCTCGCAGTTGCAGGGGCAGATCTCCGAGCTCGCGGAGCGGTTAGATTTCGCCGAGCGGCTGCTCGCCGAGCAGCGCGGGCGCAAGTTGGGCGCGGGACAATGAGGGCCCGCCAGCACATAGAGGGTCATCATGGGAATCTTTGACCGTCTCTCGACGCTCATCCGGTCGAACATCAACGACCTGATTTCCCGCGCTGAGAACCCCGAGAAGATGCTCAACCAGCTGATCGTCGACATGCGGACCCAGCTGGCGAAGGCGAAGCAGCAGGTCGCCGCCGCGATCGCGGACGAGAAGCGGCTGGCGGCCCAGGTCGACCAGGAGAAGAAAGCCGCGGAGGACTGGGAGAAGCGCGCCGTCCTGGCGGTGCAGGAAGGCCGCGACGACCTGGCGAAGCAGGCGCTGCTGCGCCACAACGAGCACGCCCAGGGCGCCTTGCAGCTGCACGACACGTGGATCAAGCACCGGGAGGAGACGGACAAGCTCAAGGTCTCGCTGCGCCAGCTCAACGACCGCATCGAGGAGGCCAAGCGCAAGAAGAACATCCTGATCGCGCGCCAGAAACGCGCCGAGGCGCACAAGCGCATCCAGGAGACCATGTCCTCGATCGGCGACAAGAGCGCGTTCGAGACGTTCGAGAAGATGGCGGAGCAGATCGAGCACGAGGAGCGGAAGCTGATCGCGGCGGCCGAAGTGAACGAAGACTTGTCGGGCGACACGCTGGTCAAGCAGTTTCAGTCGCTCGAGGGGAAGGCCGACGCGGACCAGCAGCTGCTCGACTTGAAGCGCAAGATGGGGCTCCTGCCGGCGGGCTCCCCGGCCGAGGCGAAGCGCCTCGGGAAGGGGGCGGCCGAAGCGGAGCTGGTCGAGGATGACGACGCCGAGCACCAGCGCTGAACACTGAGCCGTCCGGTTCACGGTTGTCGGGCGCCACGTTCGTGGCGCTCTTCGTTGCCGCCCTCGCCATCTGGTTCGTCCTCCGGGTGGCCGAGGTGCTGCTCCTCGTCTTCATCGCGGCCCTGTGCGCCGTTTATCTGTCGGCGCTCACCGACCTGCTCGAGCGGCGGTTCCGACTCGCTCGCTGGATGGGCCTCGTGGCGTCGGTCGTGGCGACGCTGGCGGCCGTCGCCGGCATCGGCGCGCTGCTCGTGCCGCCCGTCATCGACCAGACCCAGGCCCTGATCACTGGGCTGCCCCAGACGCTCACCAACATTCAGAACGTGGTCGCTCAGTGGGCGAGCCAATACCCGGTGCTGCGCGGCACCCAGCTCGGCGATGTCGTCACCGCCCTCATCGACGCCGCCACGAACTTTCTGCGCGAGTCGATGCTTCCATACGTCAAGGCCGGTGGCAAGCTGTTCATCGAGTGCGCCAGCGTGATCGTGATGGCGCTCTACCTCGCGGTCCGGCCCCGCTTGTACCGCGACGGCATTCTGTCGCTGGTGGCGCCGAAGCATCGCGCGGTCGGCGTCCGCGTGCTCGACGACGCGAGCGCCACGTTGCGCGCCTGGGTGGTCGGCCAGCTGCTCGCGATGCTCGTGCTCGGCGTGCTCACGGCGCTCGGCCTCTGGGCGCTGGGTGTGCCGTACTGGCTCGCGTTCGGCATCTTCACTGGCCTTGTCGCCGTCGTGCCGTTCTTCGGCACGCTGGTCTCCACGCTGCTTCCGGCCCTGTTCGTGGTCGGGACCGGGAACTGGACCAAGGTGCTCGCCGTCATCGTCCTCGGAGTCCTCGTGCACGTAATCGAGGCGAACGTCGTGGTCCCGCGGATCATGGAGCGGCGGCTCGCGCTGCCGCCGGTGCTCACGATCGCCAGCGTCCTCATCATGGGCACTCTCATCGGCGTCGTCGGGCTCGTCGTGGCGGTCCCGGTGCTCGCCGTCACCATGGTATTCGTCCGCCACGTCGTGCAGGTCGAGATCTACGGCGACACCGGTCACGCCGAGCCCGCGGTGCTGCGCTCGACGGCCGAGTTTCGCATCCCCAAGACCCCCACGGCGGCCTGATGCTCGCCCCCAAGCAGCACCGCTTCCTCATTCTCGCCGACGGGCAGTTCGGTCCCCTCACGTCGAAGACGGCGAACTCCTGCATCCGCTACTTCCCGGAGCGCATTGTCGCCGTATTCGATCGCACGGAGGCGGGCAAGACCGTGCAGCAGGTGCTCGGCTTCGGCGGGGCCGTCCCGGTCGTGGGAGACTTCACCCGCGGCCTGGCGCTCGGGCCCAGCGCCGTGCTCATCGGCATCGCGCCGATGGGCGGCCAGCTGCCCCCAGAGTGGCGCAGCTGGCTCAAGGCAGCCCTCGAGCAGGGGCTCGAGATCTGGAGCGGGCTGCACACGTTCATCGGGGACGATCCTGAGCTGGGGAGCCTGGCGCGCGCGCGGGGCGTCCGCATCCACGACGTCCGCAAGCCACCTCCGAGCCTCCCGATCGCCGACGGCCGCGCCGCGGAGGTGGAGCCCTACGTGATCCTCACCGTCGGCTCGGATTGCAACGTCGGAAAGATGACGGCGCAGCTCCAGCTCCGCGACGAGCTGGTGCGGCGCGGCCTCCGGGCGCGCTTCGTGGCGACTGGGCAGACAGGGATCTTCATCGAAGGCTGGGGCATCGCCGTCGACGCGGTGGTGGCGGACTTCGTCGCCGGCGCGGCCGAGCAGCTCGTGCTCCAAGGCGCCGCAGACGCCGACGTCGTCCTGGTCGAGGGGCAGGGGAGCCTCATCCACCCCGGCTACTCGGGCGTCACCTTGGGCCTGCTCCACGGTTCGTGCCCCGACGCGCTCATCCTGTGCCACCAGGCCACGCGCGACTACATCGGTGACTACCACGGCCGCGAGCCGTGGGTTCGCATCCCTCCGTTGGCGGAGCTGGTGGAGATCTACGAGCGTGCGGCGGCCCCGGTCCGCGCCACGAAAGTGATCGGCATCTGCCTCAACACGTTCGACATGACCGAGCCTCAGGCCCGCAGCGCGGTGGCACGGGCGGCAGAGGAGACTGGCCTCCCAGCCACCGATCCGGTGCGGTTCGGTCCGGGCCCGCTGGCGGACGCGATCGTGCGAGAGGCGCTGGCAGCGCGGTGAAATCGGGGTAGGGGCGCGGCACGCCGCGCCCCTACCTGCGCGTGGCAACGAGGGTAGGCCCCGGGCCGCCGGCCCGGGGTCAGCCGCGCTCATGCCGGCGCGCCCTCGGCTGACCGCGGGGCGATGCCCCGGGGTCCAATCACGAGGAGTAGATCTCCGGCCGCCGGCCCGGCGATGCCTCGGGGTTGGTAGGCCCCGGGCCGCCGGCCCGGGGTCAGCCGCGCTCATGCCGGCACCCGATCGGGATGCCTCAGGTGTTGGCGGGCGACGTAGTCGCAGGCGGCTCGTACGCGAGTCCGAGACAGCGACTCCACGAAGTAACCACGCGCCCACTGGAATACCGCGCCTCTCTCTTGGTTGATGCGGCGAGCGGACTCGGATTTTGCGTGTCGGATGAATGACACCACGCCGCCCTCGGGTCGGAGGCTTGCGAGGACATGCACGTGGTCCGAGAGAATGGCGAGCTCGTGCACGTGCACCTGGCAGCGGATCGCGGCTTCGTGCACGGCGGCTCGCACGACCTCGGCGTCGGCGCGACGGATGAGTCGCTGTCGCAACCGCGTGTGCCACGTGATGTGCACGTATAATCCGAATGCTCGATGAGGCACTCCCCACCCTCGGCTGACCCGGGCGGCGCCCCGGGGTCCTCCCTATGAGACTTGGTCGGCGTGATCACTTGAGCCTCAACAGCGGGCCGCCCGGATTCAACGGCCGGTCGCCCGCAAGTTGGGTCCTGGCGATCTGATTGGCGCGGCTGACCCCGGGGCGATGCCCCGGGGTCACACCACTCGCGTCCAGCGCGCCCCTCGCCCCGCCCCGATCCGCCGGGCCGCGCGTTTTTTGGTGCCGGCCCGCGGCGATCGGATACCGGTCGTCGCCGTTTCGTGCGTAGGATCTCCCCATGCACTGGCTCCGCTGCGTCCTCGCCGAATGGCAGCTGCTGCGAGCCCGCCTGGTACGCTCACGCCTCGGCCTCTGGCTGCTGCTGCTCAGCGGGGGCGGCGCCTGGCTCGCGACGCGCGGTGCGCCGCTGACCATCCTGGCGCCCCACCTGGCCATGCTCGGCGCCGTGCTGGGCGTGGCGTTCAGCGTCGGGTCGGATGTCGACCGCGCCGCCGTCGCGCTCACGCTCACCCATCCGACGACCCCCCTCGCCGTCGCCGCCGGCCGCTGGCTCGCGGCCGTCACGGCGGGTGGCATCCTGATGCTGGCCGTGCTATCCGTCGCCGGCGCGCTGACGTCACTGCCGGCGGCGCTGCTGGTGCGTGCCGGCGGCGCGGGGCTGGGGGCGGCTGCGGCCGCCGCTGGGTGTGCACTCGTCGTGGCCGCCCGCGGCGGCAATGCGCTGGCGGGAGCGCTGTTCCTCTATATCGCCCTGCCGAGCGTCATCTCGGCGGACACGCTGGGGGCGGTGCAGGCTCCGGGCATGCTCACGCGCATCAGCGTGGTCGTACTCGAACTGCTTCCCGGGGTGTGGCGCTACGAGGCGCTGGCGAGCGGCGACCCGGTGGGCTGGGCACACGCGGCCTGTTGGGTGGTCGGCGGGGTCGCGGGGACCGCCCAGCTGTTCGCGCGACGCGCGGTGTGAACGCGCCGGTACTCCTCCTCTCCGGTGTCACGCGGCGCCGTCGCCACCGACGCGACGCGGCCCCGGTGGCCGACGTGTCCCTCGAGGTCGCGGCTGGGGAAATCACGGCGCTCGTCGGACCGCACGGCTCCGGCAAGACGACGCTGCTCGGGATTGCCGCTGGGCTGCTCGCCCCGGACGCGGGCACGGTGACAGTGGTGGGCGTGCCGGCGGGGACGCCCGCGGCACGGGCGGCGCTCGGGTACGCCCCTGAGGCGCCGGTCTTTCCGCCGACCCTCAGCGTGCGCGAGGTGCTGGGGTACTTCGCCCGGTTTCACGCCGCCGGCACCGCCCGGCGCGGGCTGGTCGCGGCCGCGCTCGAGCGGGCCGGCCTCGAGGGCGCGGCGGAGCGCCGCGCCGCGGGCCTCCCCCTGCCGGTCGCGCGCCGGCTCGCCCTCGCACAGGCCGCGCTCGGTCACCGCCGGATCCTGCTGCTCGACGAGACTCTCTCGGGCGTGGATGCGGTCGGACGGCGGGCGATGTGCGAGCGGGTCCGCGACCTCGCGGCGTGCGGCGTCGCTGTACTGCTGGCGTCCTCCGACCTCGTTGTCGTCGAGCAGCTCGCGGCGCGCGTGCTCGTGATGCGGGACGGCCGCGTCGTTCGCGCAGCGCCGACCGCCGCGCTCATGGGAGAGCGCGTGCTCGAGATCCTGCTCGATGCGCCCCCCGCCGCGCCGCCCCCCGGGTTCCGCATCACGCCGTACGGTCTCCAGGCCGACCTCGGGACGCGCAGCGCGGAAGCCGCGCTCGCGCTGTGCCGCGCGCACCGGCTTGCCGTGCGCGCCTCGCGGGTGCGCGGTCGCACGCTGGAGGACGCGGTGCTCGACGCGCTGCGCGACCGCCCGCGTTGACGCTCCCTCCGGCGCTTCCTACGTTTCAGCCGTGACGCTCTCCTTGCACAACACTCTCACCCGCCGCCTCGAACCGTTTCAACCGCTCACCCCGCCGAGGGTGACGCTCTACACCTGCGGGCCGACGGTCTGGAACTACGCCCACATCGGAAACTTCCGGACCTTCCTGTTCGAGGACCTGCTGCGACGCTACCTCGAATACTCGGGGTACGAGGTGTTCCACATGATGAACCTGACGGACGTAGACGACCGCACCATCAAGGCGGCGCGTGCAGCGGGCAAGCGCCTCGCCGACCACACCGAGCCCTTCGTCCGGGCGTTCTTCGAGGATCGGGACTATCTGCGGATCAAGCCGGCGCACGTCTACCCGCGCGCCACGCAGGCGATCCCGGCGATGGTCGCGCTCGTGGCGCGTCTGCTCGAGCGCGGCGTCGCCTACAAGAGCGAGGACGGCTCGGTCTACTTCGCCCTCACCAAGTTTCCGACGTACGGGCGGTTGTCGCAGCTCGACCGCCGGCAGATCAAGGTGGGCGCCCGGGTGTCGAGCGACGAGTACGCCAAGGACGACCCGAGCGACTTCGCCCTGTGGAAGGCAGCAGATGGCGAGGACGAGGCGGTGGGGGCGGCGTGGGACGCGCCGTTCGGGCGCGGGCGGCCCGGGTGGCATCTCGAGTGCTCGGCAATGTCGCTCGACCAAATCGCCCGCCGCTTCGGTGTCCAGACGCTCGACATCCACTGCGGCGGCGTGGACCTGATCTTCCCGCATCACGAGGACGAGATCGCGCAATCGGAAGGGGCTACCGGTCAACCGTTCGCGCGCTACTGGCTGCACGGCGAGTTTCTCAATGTGCGCGGCACCAAGATGTCGAAGCGGTTCGGCAACTTCCTGACGGCGCGTGACCTGCGGGACCAAGGTGTGGATGCGGCGGCGGTACGCCTGCTCTTCTGGCAAACGCACTACCGCAAACCCCTCGACTTCAGCGATGAGGCACTAGCCGCGGCGGCTGCCGGTGTGAAGCGCCTCGGCGAGTTCCGGGCGCGGCTGGTCGTGGACCAGGGAAGTGGGAAAGGGGAGGGGGAGCTCGCCGGCCTGGCCGCCACATTCGAGGCGGAGCTGCGCGCGGCGCTCGACGACGATCTGAACGCGCCGCAGGCGTGCGCCGGGCTGTTCGACTTCGTCCACGCGGGCCACGCAGCGCTCGACGCGCGCGCGAGCGGCGCAGCCTCCGCGCTCGCTGCGCTGGACCGGGCGATGGGGGTACTCGACATCCTGCCCACCGCCAAGGTGCTGGACCCGACATTCCTGCGCTGGGTGGAGGAGCGGATCGCGGCTCGGGAAAAGGCCCGTAAGTCCAAGGATTTCAAGGCAGCCGACCGGATCCGCGCCGAGCTCCGGGCCCGGGGTGTTGAGATCGAGGACACCCCGGCCGGGACCAAGTGGCGGGTGGTCTAAGTTCTTCGCCGCCCGTCCCTTGCCCCGGCCACCCTCCCCGTTTAAGCTACAAGTCTGGAAATTTTGGCGATCGGCCAGCTGACGTAGCTCAACTGGTAGAGCAGCTGATTTGTAATCAGCAGGTTAAGGGTTCGAGTCCCTTCGTCAGCTCACGTTGCCGAAGAGGAGGAGGACCGCACCGACTTTCCAGTCCGGAGGGATCAACACACCCCGCGCCTTTGGGAACGCGGGGTGCGTTGTCAGTGGGACCGGGAGGCGCGGGGCGGGGGGAGGCGAACGAGGCGCGTGGCGACCGGCGTGGTGGGGTGCCCGAGTGGCCAAAGGGAGCAGACTGTAAATCTGCCGGCGACAGCCTACGAAGGTTCGAATCCTTCCCCCACCACTCCTTCGAGCGCGCGGGCGTAGCTCAGTTGGTAGAGCATCAGCCTTCCAAGCTGAGGGTCGCGGGTTCGAGCCCCGTCGCCCGCTTTGCTCGCGTAGCTCAGTCGGCAGAGCGCGTCCTTGGTAAGGACGAGGTCACCGGTTCGATTCCGGTCGCGAGCTTTGAAAAGAAAAGAAGGCGTCGAGTAGAGACGTAGCACGAAGGCGTCACGCGAAGACGTCACGCAGAGACGTCAATCGGTACGGTTTTGCGCGACGCTGTTACTTGACGATTTCGTGCAACGATTGTGTGAAACGCAGTTCCTTTAGGGGATTCCATGGCCAAAGCCAAATTCCAGCGCACGAAGCCCCACGTGAACGTCGGGACGATCGGGCACGTGGACCACGGCAAGACGACGCTCACGGCGGCGCTCACGAAGGTGGCGGCCGAGAAGGGGCTCGCGACCTACGTGAGCTATGATGAGGTGGCCAAGGCGTCGGCGGCACAAGGGCGGCGCGACGCGACCAAAATCCTGACGATCGCGACGGCTCACGTGGAATACTCCACCGAGCAGCGCCACTACGCGCACGTCGACTGCCCGGGGCACGCCGACTACGTGAAGAACATGATCACGGGGGCGGCGCAGATGGACGGGGCGATTCTGGTGGTGTCGGCGGTGGACGGGCCGATGCCGCAGACGCGGGAGCACATCCTGCTCGCCCGCCAGGTCAACGTGCCCGCCATCGTGGTGTTCCTGAACAAGTGTGATCTGGTGGACGACCCCGAGCTGCTCGACCTGGTAGAGCTGGAGGTGCGGGAGCTCCTGTCGAAGTACGAGTTCCCGGGCGACGACGTCCCGATGATCCGCGGCTCCGCGCTCAAGGCGCTGGAGGGCGACAAGGACTCGGTCGCCAAAATCTGGGAGCTCTTGGCGGCGCTCGATAAGAGCATTCCGGTCCCCAAGCGCGAGGTGGACAAGCCGTTCCTGATGCCGGTGGAGGACGTGTTCTCGATCACCGGGCGCGGCACGGTGGCGACGGGGCGGATCGACCGGGGCAAGATCAAGGTGGGCGAGGAAGTGGAGATGGTGGGGTTCGGGACGGACAAGAAGACGGTGGTCACCGGGGTGGAGATGTTCCGCAAGCTGCTCGACGAGGGACAGGCCGGGGACAACGTCGGCCTGCTGTTGCGCGGCGTCGAGAAGCACGAGATCGAGCGCGGCATGGTGCTCGCGAAGCCGGGGTCGATCACGCCGCACACGAAGTTCGAGGCGGAGGTGTACGTCCTGACGAAGGAGGAGGGCGGCCGTCACACGCCGTTCTTCAAAGGATACCGGCCGCAGTTCTACTTCCGCACCACGGACGTCACCGGGACCGTGGAGCTGCCGGCGGGGGTGGAGATGGTGATGCCGGGCGACAACACGAAGATGACGATCGAGCTGATCACGCCAATCGCGATGGAGGAACAGCTGCGGTTTGCGATCCGCGAGGGCGGCCGCACGGTCGGCGCGGGAGTGGTGACGAAGATATTGAAATAGACGGACGGTCGGACGGTCGGACGGTATGCGCATTCAGTCCGACGGTCCGACAGTCCGACTGTCCGACGAGGTTAAGGAATGGCGCGCGAGAACATCATCATGGAATGCACCACTTGCAAGAGCCGGAACTACTTCACCACGAAGAACCGGCGCAAGCATCCCGAGCGGGCGGAGTGGAAGAAGTACTGCCCGCGGTGCAACAAGCAGACGGCGCACAAGGAGTCGAAGTAATGGCCACCGCAGCCTTGGAGCCCCCTGGGCAGGGGTGGCTGCGCCGTGCCTGGGAGTTCGTGACCGTTCAGGTGCCCGCGGAGGTCCGCAAGGTCACCTGGCCGAGCTGGGAGGAGCTCAAGAAGGCGACCGGGGTGATCATCGTGTTTGTGATCCTGCTGGGCGTCCTGATCGGGCTCATGGACTCGACGCTGCAGCTGGTATTCGTGACGGCGGTGGCCAACCTGTTCAAATGACGGACCATCGCTGGTACGCGATCCAGACCACCGCGGGACACGAGAACAAGGTCCGCTCGCTCATCGACCGGCGCATTAAGGACGACCCGCGCCCGGACGAGGACAAGCCGATCCGGCAGGCCCTGGTCCCCACCCAGGAGGTGGTGGAGATCAAGAACGGGAAGAAGGTCACCGTGGAGCGGAAGATCTATCCGGGCTACGTGCTCGTGAACATGGTCTTGAACCAGGAAACGATCCACGTGATCAACGGCATCCAGGGCGTCATCAAGTTCGTCGGCACGGGCCGGCTGCCGATGCCGCTCCGCCCGGAAGAGGTGAACCGCCTGCTGGGCATCGAAGAAGCGGTTAAGGAAGAGGAGCCGCAGGAGCAGATTCCCTTCCTGGTGGGGCAAGTGGTGGAGATCACCGAGGGGCCGTTTTCGGACTTCTCGGGCACGGTCGAAGAGGTGATTCGGGACAAGGGCAAGGTGCGGGTCGCCGTATCGCTGTTCGGGCGGCCCACGTCCGTGGAGCTCGATTATCTCCAGTTGAAGGCTCATTAGAGGGCGCCGATGGCCAAGCCGATCGCCGCAGTCGTAAAACTTCAGGTCGCAGCGGGACAGGCGACCCCCGCGCCGCCGGTGGGGACCGCGCTCGGACCCCACGGCGTCAACATCATGGAGTTCGTGAAGCAGTTCAACGCGCGCACGGGGAGCCAGGCGGGGATGATCACGCCGGTCGAGGTGACGATCTTCAAGGATCGGACGTTCACCTTTATCACCAAGACGCCGCCCGCCGCCGTGCTGCTGAAGAAGGAGGCGGGGATCGAGAAGGGCAGCCCGACCTCGAACCGCCAGAAGGTGGGAAAGGTGACGCGCGCCCAGGTGCGCAAGATCGCTGAGCTGAAGATGCCGGACTTGAATGCCAACGACATCGAGGCCGCGATGAAGATGGTGGCGGGCACCGCCCGCTCCATGGGGCTCGAGGTGGAGGGCTGATGCGCGCGCACGGCAAGCGCTACCGCGCTGCGGTCGGGACCCTTGAGCCGCACAAGCAGTATCCGCCCCGCGAGGCGGTCGAGCGGGTGCAGGCCGCGGCGTATGCCAAGTTCGACGAGTCGGTCGACGTGGCCGTGCGGCTCGGCGTCGATCCCAAGCACGCCGACCAGATCGTGCGCGGCACTGTGAGCCTGCCGCATGGCACCGGGAAGAAGATCCGGGTGCTGGTCATTGCGCAGGGCGACAAGGCAAAGGAAGCGGAGGCGGCGGGGGCCGACTTCGTGGGCGTGGACTACGTCCAGCAGATCAAAGACGGGTGGCTCGACACCGACGTCATCGTCGCCACGCCGGACGTGATGGGCCAGCTCGGACCGCTGGGGAAGGTGCTCGGCCCGCGCGGCTTGATGCCGAACCCCAAGGCGGGCACGGTCACGATGGACGTGGCGCGCGCGGTGAAGGAGCTCAAAGCGGGAAAGATCGAGTTCCGGGTGGACAAGAGCGGGATCGTGCACGCTCCGATCGGCAAACGGTCCTTCAGCGCCGATGCGCTGGCTGAGAACCTGCAGACGTTCATGGAGGCGATCGTGCGGGCGAAGCCCGCGGCGGCCAAAGGCCACTACATCCGGTCGGTGACGGTGTCGAGCACGATGGGGCCCGGCGTACCGCTGGACCCGGCGGTGTACGCATGATCAGGACCAAGGCACAGAAGCAGGGGGTGGTGACGGGACTGGCGGAGCGTCTGCGCCGGTCCACCACTGTGTACGTCACCGACTTCACGGGGCTCGACGTCGCGCAGCTCACGCAGCTGCGGCGCCGGCTCCGGGCGGCGGGCGTCGAGTACGTGGTGGTGAAGAACACGCTGGCGCGGCGCGCCCTCGCCGATGCGCGGGTGCCCGGCCTCGAGCCCCATCTCGCGGGCCCCACGGGGCTCGTGCTGGGAGGGGCGGACCCGGTGGTCGCCGCCAAGGTGCTCGGGGATTTCGCCAAGGAGTTCGAGAAGCCCGCTATCAAGGCGGGTCTCGTGGACGGGGCAGCGGTGACGCCCGATCAGGTGAAGCGGCTCGCCACGCTCCCGTCGCGGACCGAGCTGCTCGCCCAGCTCGGTCGAGCGCTGCAGGCGCCGATGGCCGGGTTCGTCGGCGCGTTGAACGGCGTCCTGATGAATTTCGTGGGTGCCCTCGAGGCGCTCCGGACCAAGCGTGCCTCTGCTGGAGGGGCCGCTTCTTGAATCGAGGGGGAGGCACGGCAATGGCGACTCAGACCAGTGTGAGCAAGGACGACATTCTCGAAGCCATCGGGAACATGTCGGTGTTTGAACTGGCGGAGCTGATCGAGGCGTTCAAGGAGAAGTTCGGCGTCACGATCGCGGCGCCGGTGGCGGCGGCGCCGGGGGCGGGCGCGGGCGCGGTCGGCGCGGCGGCAGCCGCCCCTGCCGTCGAGGAACAGACCGAGTTCACGGTCATCTTGAAGAGCGCTGGCGAAAAGAAAATTCAGGTGATCAAAGAGATCCGGGCGATCACCAACTTGGGCCTCAAGGAGGCCAAGGACTTGGTGGAAGCCGCGCCCGGCACCGTAAAGGAAGGCGTGTCCAAGCAGGAAGCCGAGGACATCAAGAAGAAGCTCGAAGCCCAGGGCGCTGCCGTCGAACTGAAGTAGCGGACCGGCCACGTTCCTGCTCGCTTCTCCAAGCCCCTCTGTCCGCCCCCGGCCGCTCGCCGGCCGGGGGGTAGGGGCCGTTTCGTGTTTGCCTGAGGTGTCGCCATGACGAAAACGTTGCCGGTACTGTCGTTTGCTAAGCTCGACGAGGGGATGCCGATGCCGCATCTCCTCGACATCCAGACGCGTGCGTTCCAGTCGCTGCTGCAACCGGACGGCAAGGGCGCCGAGCGGACGGACGTCGGGCTCGAGCGGGTGTTCAAGGATGTCTTTCCGATCCAGGACGTGAACGGCAACTACTCCCTGGAGTTCGTGAAGTACGCCCTTGGCGAGTCGAAGTACTCGGTCGAGGAGTGCATCGAACGGGATATGACGTACTCCGTTCCGCTCAAGGCGACGCTGCAGCTGGTGGTCATGGAAGAGGTGGGTGAGACCACCAAGACTAAACGACCCAAGAACATCATCGAGAAGGAAGTCTACCTCGGTGAGCTGCCGATCCTCACGCCGCTCGGCACGTTCGTCATCAACGGCGCCGAGCGCGTGATCGTGTCGCAACTGCACCGCTCCCCCGGCGTGGTATTCGAGGAGAGCATCCACCCGAACGGCCAGCGGCTGTTCTCGGCGCGGATCATTCCGTTCCGGGGTTCGTGGGTCGAGTTCACGATCGACATCCACGACGTGATCTACGTTCATATCGACAAGAAGAAAAAGTTCCCGGCGACGGCGCTGCTACGCGCCTTCGGCTACGGCACGAACGCCGACGTCTTGAAGCTGTTCTACGCCACGAAGGACATCGACATTACGGGCAAGCTCGAGGGCCGTGCCCAGAAGCGCGAGGTGCTGGGCACCCTGCTGGCGGCCGACGTCCCGGATCCCGAGAACAAGAAGGGCGAGCCGCTCGGACGGGTCGGCGACGAGCTCACCCTGGAGAAGTTCAACACGTTCCGGCGCGCTGGTATCAGCAAAGTCACGGTCTTCGCGGGCTACACGTCGCTCGACCTGCGCGACGAGGCGCAGCCGACGACGACGCGCGAGCGGCAGGGCGCGTCCATCTTGGCGTTCGACGTGGCTGACCCCGAGACAGGGGAGGTCGTCGCGGAAGGGGGGCGGGAGCTCTCGGACACACTCAAGAAGAAGCTGCTGAAGGCGGGCGTGACCAAGGTCGACGTGCTGCTGCCTGCGGGGCGCAGCGAGTCGCCGCTCATCAAGAACACGCTACTGAAGGACCCGACCCACACCGAGGCGGAGGCGCTAGAGCAGATCTACGCGCTGCTGCGGCCGGGTGAGGCGCCGAATCTCGAGACCGCGCGGCAGGCGTTGGAGCGGCTCTTCTTCCACCCCAAGCGTTACGACCTGGGCCGGGTGGGGCGCTACAAGATCAACCAACGCCTCAAGGTGAACGTCCCCAAGGACCACACGGTCCTGACGGAGGACGACTTCATCGCGATCATCCGCTACCTGATCGAGCTGCGGGAGGGGCGCGGCTACACCGACGACATCGACCACCTCGGCAACCGCCGGGTGCGCTCGGTGGGCGAGCTGATCGCGAACCAGTTCTCCGTCGGGCTCTCGCGCATGGCGCGGCTCATCAAGGAGCGGATGAGCATCAACAACGATCCCGAGCGGATCACGCTGGACGATCTCGTGAACGCGCGGACGGTGAGCGCCGTCATCCAGGCGTTCTTCGGCAGCTCGCAGCTGTCGCAGTTCATGGATCAGACGAACCCGCTCGCGGAGCTGACACACAAGCGGCGCCTCTCCGCTCTCGGACCGGGCGGCCTCACGCGCGAGCGCGCGGGCTTCGAGGTGCGCGACGTGCACTACAGCCAGTACGGGCGCATGTGCCCGATCGAGACGCCGGAGGGCCCGAACATCGGCCTCATCACGAGCCTCTCCTGCTATGCGCGGGTGAACGACCTGGGCTTCATCGAGACGCCGTACCGCGCCGTCAAGAACGGCAAGGTGACCGACGAGATCCGCTGGCTCTCGGCGTCGGAAGAGGAGGAGTACGCCGTGGCGCAGGCGAACGCCCATGTCGCCGAAGACGGCCGCTTCGCCGACGAGCTCGTGTTGTGCCGCAAGCGGGACGACTACCCGCTGCTGGCGTCGAACCGGATCGACTTCATGGACGTGGCGCCGGAGCAGCTGGTGTCCATCGCCGCGGCCCTGATCCCGTTCCTGGAGCATGACGACGCCAACCGCGCGCTCATGGGCTCGAACATGCAGCGCCAGTCGGTGCCGCTGCTGTTCCCACAAGCCCCGCTCATCGGGACCGGGCTCGAGGAGAAAGTGGCCCGCGACTCGGGCGCGGTGGTCATCGCCCGCCGCGCGGGCGTCGTCACCCGCGTCACTGCCGATGAGATCATCATCGACACGGGCGACGAAGATGCCAAGACGGGGGACCACCCGCTGGCGCGCCTCAAGCAGCACGATCGCTACCGCTTGAAGAAGTTCTGGCGGACCAACCAGGACACCGCCATCAACCAGCGGCCGCTGGTGTCGGTGGCCCAGAAGGTGAAGGCGGGGCAAATCATCGCCGACGGGGCGGGCACCGAGCACGGGGAGCTGGCGCTCGGAGCCAACGTGGTGGTGGCGTTCATGCCGTGGTATGGGCACAACTTCGAGGACGCGATCGTCCTCTCGGAGCGGCTGGTGAAGGACGACGTCTACTCGTCGATCCACATCCAGGAGCTCGAGCTGCACGTGCGCGACACCAAGCGCGGCCGTGAGGAGATCACGCGCGAGATCCCGAACGTAGCCGAGGAGTCGCTCGTCGACCTGGACGAGCGAGGCATCGTTCGCATCGGCGCGCACGTGAAGGCCGGCGACATCCTGGTCGGTAAGATCACGCCCAAGGGCGAGACCGAACTGTCCCCCGAGGAGAAGCTCCTGACGGCGATCTTCGGCGAGAAAGCGAAGGACGTCAAAGATTCGTCACTCAAGGTGCCGCCGGGGATGGAGGGCGTGGTCATCGACGTGAAGATCTTCTCGCGCATCGAGGACCAGGTCGTCGAGAAGGACCGGGGCGAGCGCATCGGCGAGGTGCGCCGCCTCGAGGCGGAGGAGAAGGCCCGGATCTCCGATGCGATGTTCGCCGAGCTGCGCGATCTGCTCGCCGGCCAGGAGGTCGGCCTGATGCTCAAGGCGGGGACGGTCGAAGAATACCTGCCGGCCGGCACCAAGCTCGCGAAGCCGCAGCTCGCCGAGATCAACTTCGCCGACGTGGACCTGAAGACGCTGCGCGTGGTCAACAAACAGGTCAACGAGCGGTTCCGGGCCGTGCTCGATGCGGCACAGGCCGAGCGCGCCAAGATCGAAGAGAAGTCGGAGGACCAGATCGACAAGATCCTCCAGCCGGACGAGCTCCCCCCTGGGGTGATTCAGCTCGTGAAGGTATACGTTGCCGAGAAGCGCAAGATCTCGGTGGGCGACAAGATGGCGGGTCGCCACGGGAACAAGGGCATCATCGCGCGCATCGTCCCGGAGGAGGACATGCCGTTCCTGCCGCACGGGACGCCGGTGGACATCGTGCTCAACCCGCTGGGCGTGCCGTCGCGTATGAACGTGGGTCAGATCCTCGAGACGCACCTCGGCTGGGCCGCGCGCATCCTGGGCTTCGAAGCCAAGACGCCCGTGTTCCAGGGCGCCGACGAGACCGAAATCGGCGTCCTGCTCCGGCTCGCCGGTCTCACGTGGGCGGCCGACGCGCTGCAGCTCGACGTCCGCCTGCCCGACGTGGCTCCGGAGACCATACGCCAGATCGTCAAGGATCTGCGGCGCCTGCCGTCGGGGAACGGAGGGCGGCCCGAGGTCGCTACGGCCGGGATCGGCGTGCTGGGCCACCGCGCGCTCTCGCAGGAGACGCGCGACGTGTATCATCGCGTCGTCGACTTCCTCAAGGCCGCAGCGAAGCAGCTCGCCGAGCGCGAGCTCGAACAGCGGCGCATCGAACGGGAAGCGCACCAGGCGCGCCTCGAGGCCGACGACCTCTCCAAGGCCGACAAGGCCGCGTTCAAGACGGGGCTCAAGGAGATCGAGAAGTTCCTCGAGCGCGACAAGCCGGCCGACGTGCTGGAGGGCGTCGGGTTCGCGGCGCTCGCGGCGCTGCTCGGGCCCAAATCCGAGGCGGATGTCGACCAGGCGGTGAACGAGGTGCTCAAGGCGGCGGGCCTCTCCCCGATGGGGAAGGCACGGCTGCGCGACGGGCGCTCCGGCGAGTTCTTCTCCTCGGACGTCACCGTCGGCTCGATCTACATGATGAAGTTGTCGCACTTGGTGGACGACAAGATCCACGCGCGCTCCATCGGGCCGTACTCGCTGGTCACGCAGCAGCCGCTCGCGGGCAAGGCCCAGTTCGGCGGGCAGCGGTTCGGCGAGATGGAGGTGTGGGCGCTCGAGGCCTACGGGGCGGCGCACACCCTGCAGGAGATTCTGACCGTCAAGTCGGACGACGTGAACGGCCGCAGCCGCGTGTACGAGGCCATCGTCAAGGGGCAGAACCTGCCGAAACCCGGCATCCCCGAGTCCTTCAACGTGCTGGTGAAGGAACTCCAGGCCCTCGGGTTGAAAGTGACCCTGGGCACCACCGAGGACGTCGAAGAGTAACGGGGGAGGGAGACTCGGATGATTGATTTCCGGAGCGGACGCGAGCCGAAGAGCTCGAGCTTCGATTATATCCAGATCCGCATCGCCTCGCCGGAGGAAATCCGGGGGCCGCGCGATTCGAAGGAGCGCGAGCGCCTGGAGCTGCAGGGCCAGCGGACCTGGTGGTCGTGGGGCGAGGTGACGAAGCCCGAGACCATCAACTACCGCTCGTTCAAGCCGGAGCGGGACGGCCTGTTCTGCGAGCGCATCTTCGGCCCGGTGAAGGACTGGGAGTGTCACTGCGGCAAGTACAAGCGGATCCGGTACCGGGGCGTGATCTGCGACCGCTGCGGCGTCGAAGTGACGTTGTCCAAGGTGCGGCGCGAGCGCATGGGTCACATCGAGCTCGCCGTGCCGGTAGCGCACATCTGGTTCTTCAAGACGCTGCCGTCGCCCATGGGCAACCTGCTCGACATGACCCTGCGGGATCTGGAGCGGGTGATCTACTACACGAACTACGTGGTGATCGACCCCGGTGAGCAGGAGGTGCAGGAGAAGGAGCTGCTCGACGAGGACCGCTACTTGGAGCTCCGCACCAAGGCGAAGACGGAGGGGGACGCGGCATTCAAGGCGGACATCGGCGCACCGGCGGTGCGGGCGCTGCTGGAGCGGCTCAACATCGATAAGCTCGCCGACGAGCTGCGCGAGTCGGTCGCGACTGAGACGAGCCAGCATCGCAAGAAGCAGATGCTGAAGCGCCTCAAGATCGTGGACGCGTTCCGCAACTCCGGCGCCGCCGGCGAGGGGCGCAACGACCCTCGCTGGATGATCCTCGACGTGATCCCGGTCATCCCGCCCGACTTGCGCCCGCTCGTGCCGCTCGACGGGGGGCGGTTCGCGACCTCGGACTTGAACGACCTGTACCGTCGCGTCATCAACCGCAATAACCGGCTGCAGAAACTGATCCTGCACCGGGCGCCGGAAGTCATCCTCCGGAACGAGAAGCGGATGCTGCAGGAGGCCGTCGACGCGCTGTTCGACAACGGCCGCCGCTCCAAGGCGATCCGGGGGCGGGGCAAGCGGCCGCTCAAGTCGCTGTCCGACATGCTCAAGGGCAAGCAGGGGCGGTTCCGTCAGAACCTGCTCGGCAAGCGCGTGGACTACTCGGGCCGCTCGGTCATCGTCGTCGGGCCGGAGCTCCGGCTGCACCAGTGCGGCCTCCCCAAAGCGATGGCGGTGGAGCTGTTCAAGCCGTTCATCATCCATCAGCTGGTCGAGAAGGGCATCGCCGAGACCGTGAAGCGGGCCAAAAAGATCGTGGAGAAGGAGTCACCGGAAGTGTACGAGATCCTCGAGGAAATCATCGAGGACCATCCGGTGCTCCTGAACCGCGCGCCGACGCTGCACCGCCTGGGCATCCAAGCGTTCGAGCCGGTGCTGGTGGAAGGGAAGGCGATCCGCATCCACCCGCTCGTCTGCGCGGCGTTCAACGCGGACTTCGACGGCGACCAGATGGCGGTGCACGTGCCCCTCTCGTTCGAGAGCCAGATCGAGGCGCGGCTACTCATGATCTCGTCGAACAACATCCTCAAGCCGTCCGACGGCCGGCCCGTGGCGGAGCCGTCGCAGGACATGGTGCTGGGCTGCTACTTCCTGACGAAGGAGCCCGCCGACTTCGAGCAGCCCGAGGTCAAGGCGGCGGCGCCTCGGCTCGGCTCGCTCGCCGAGCTCGATATGGGGCTCGCGACGAAGCGGCTCGCCTACCACTCGCCGCTGCACTACTGGAGCGATCCGCCGGGCGCGTGGGTCTACACGACCGCCGGGCGGGTGATCTTCAACAGCATCCTCCCCGAGGGGCTGCGGCGTGAGCAGGGCTACCAGAACCAGGTCTTGCGCAAGAAAGACCTGTCGGAGCTCGTGTTCGAGAGCTACCGCCGGGCCGGCCTGGCCAGCACGGTGCAGTTCCTGGACATGCTCAAGGAGTTCGGCTTCCGCTACGCCACGATGGGGGGCGTCTCGATCGGGGTGGAGGACCTGGAGATCCCGGCCGAGAAGGCGTCGCTGTTGCACGACGCCGAGGCGCGGGTCGAGCGGTTCCAGCGCGCCTATGCCACAGGACAGATCACCTTCGGCGAGCGCTACAACAAGGTGATCGACGCCTGGACCCACGCCAACAACGACATCGCCGACGCGATGGTCAAGACGATGCAACGCTCCAAGGGCGGCTTTAACCCGGTGTTCATGATGTTCGACTCCGGGAGCCGCGGCTCGCGCGATCAGATCCGCCAGCTGGCCGGGATGCGCGGCCTGATGGCGAAGCCGCAGAAGAAGCTGACCGGCGGCATCGGCGAGATCATCGAGAGCCCGATCAAGTCGAACTTCCGTGAGGGCCTCTCCGTGCTCGAGTACTTCATCTCGACGCACGGCGCGCGCAAAGGGCTGGCGGACACCGCCTTGAAGACGGCGGATGCCGGGTACCTGACACGCCGCCTGGTGGACGTCGCGCAGGACGTGACGATCACCGAAGAGGACTGCGGCACCATCCTCGGCCTCGAGATGTCGGCCCTGAAGGAGGGCGAGGACATCATCGAGCCGCTGCGCGAGCGGCTCGTGGGCTGCGTGGCGCTGGACGAGGTGTCCGACCCCCACGAGCTCGACGAGGACGAGCGGCCCAAGGTGCTGGTGGAAGCGGGCAAGCTCATCACCGAAGAGACCGCGCAGGCCATCGAGGACGCGGGGATCGAGGCGGTGCGTATCCGGTCGGTGCTCACATGCGAGGCGAAGCGCGGCGTGTGCCGCATGTGCTACGGCCGCAACCTCGCCACCATGGACATGGTGGACCTGGGGGAGGCGGTGGGGATCCTGGCCGCCCAGTCGATCGGGGAGCCGGGTACGCAGCTCACGCTGCGCACGTTCCACATCGGCGGCACGGCGGCGCGCATCGCGGAGCAGACGGTGCGGAAGACCAAGGTCGAGGGCGTCATCGAGTACGGCGACCGCCTCACCTTCGTCGAGACACCCGACAAGCAGCGCGTCGTCACGAGTTACGAGGGCGAGCTGATCCTCCGGGCGGCGAAGCACGGCGCCGGCGAGGAGGGCAAGCTCTCGGTGCACTCGCGCTTCCACGTGCCGCTCGGCGCGACCCTGATGGTGGCCGACGGGGCCAAGGTGGCCCGCGACGGCGTGCTGTTCACCTGGGACCCCTACACCAACCCGATCATGACCGACGTGGCGGGGGTGGTGCGGTTCGTCGACATCGTCGAAGACGAGACGGTCCGGGAGGAGCTCGACGAGCTGACCGGCCGGCGCCAGCGCGTGATCATCGAGGACCGGGAGAAGAAGCTGCACCCGCACATTGAGATCATCCAGAAGAAGGGGGACAAGGAGAAGCGGCTGCGCGACTTCGTCATCCCGGAAGGGGCGCAGCTCACCGTCGACGACGGCCAAGAGGTGTACGCAGGCCTGGTGCTCGCCAAGGTGTCACGCGAGGCGTACAAGACGCGCGACATCACGGGCGGCCTCCCCCGTGTGGCCGAGCTGTTCGAGGCGCGGCGGCCCAAGGACCCGGCCACGATCTCCGAGGTGGACGGCACCGTGCGGTTCGGCGACATCAAGCGCGGCAAGCGCGAAATCTACGTCCACGCCGAAGAGGGCGAGCCGCAGCTGTACGAGGTGCCGGCCGGCAAGCACCTGCGCGTGCACGAGGGCGACCGCGTGCGCGCCGGGGACCGGCTCACCGAGGGGCCCGTGAACCCGCACGACATCCTGCGGATCAAGGGCCCGCGGGCGGTGCAGGAGTACCTCTTGAACGAGGTGCAGGAGGTGTACCGGCTCCAGGGCGTCAAGATCAACGACAAGCACATCGGCGTGATCGTGCGCCAGATGCTGCAGAAGGTAAAAACGGTCGACCCGGGCGACACCGAGTTCCTCGAGGGCGAGCACGTCGACAAGCTGACGTTCCGCGAGATCAACGAGCGGGCGGTGAAGAAGGACGGTAAGCCGGCGACGAGCGAGCCCCTGCTCTTAGGCATCACGAAGGCGAGCCTGACCACGCAATCGTTCATCTCGGCGGCGTCGTTCCAGGAGACCACGCGCGTGCTGACCGACGCCGCGATCCGCGGCGCCCGGGACGACTTGTTGGGGCTCAAGGAGAACATCATCATCGGCCATCTCATCCCAGCCGGCACTGGCATCTATCGGTACCATGAGATCGAGATCGAGCCGCCCGAGGGGTTCCAGCCCCCACCGCCGCCGGTGGAGCCCGTGCCGGGCGCGGTGCCCAGTCCGTTCCCGGAGGAAGTGGAGGCGGATTAGGTGGGGCCCGCCACTGGCGTGCCCATACGAGCGACGGCGCCCGGGGAGGATGCCCGGGCGCCGTTCGTTGCCGCGGGTTGATCCGCTTCGTCTCCTAGCGCGGCGACGGCGTTGGGCCGAGCGGCTGCACCACCTGCGCGTTGAGGGCCTGCTCGATGCGCTGGCGCGAGTCGACGAAGTGCGCTTGCGTGTACCCGTCGAGCTCGTTCGCGGGCGCCAGTGCCCGACCGAGGGCACCGCTCAGACTCGCGAGCGTGGCTCGCGCCACCGTGCGCGCGTCTTCTGGCATGCCGGGCTCGGGCGTCACCACCATCTGCAGCAGTCGGGTGAGATACAAGCGCTGGAGGTCGCGGCGAATGGAGGTGGTGTTACGGCCACGGGACCCCTGGCCCCCTGCCTCGGCCCAGATACTGGTGGTGAGGGTCGTCAGAACATCTGGGATCGTCACCATCTGGCTCCGGGTTGGCGCGCGCAGCTCGGCGTCCCGCACCCGCGACAGCACTTGCGGGTCCGTGAGGAGGCGGACCAGGGTCCCCTGGAACGCCAGGGCCCAGTCGTGCAACGGGAAGTCGATCCGCCCCTCGCTGAACGGGTTCACGCCCCAGTGCCACCACCGCTCGGGGGCGAGCTTGTTGAGCAGCTCCGGCCGGAAGCGATACAGGTTCTCGCCCAAGCCCGCAGCGGCGATGAACGCCAGGGCGTCCCGCTGGCGGGCCGCCGAGACGCCGACGAACGGCGGCCGGCTGTTCGGGTCGCCGCGGTGATCGCGCGAGGTGTACGCCCCCGCCAGGTACTTGGCGGTGACGAGCGTCGCGTACCAGCGCTCGAACAGCAGGTCCCGAAAGCCGCGCCGCAGCTTGGGGTAGCCGTCGCCCGCCGCCACGAGCCGCGTTTCCAGGGAGTCGAACAAACGGTTCACGAGCGTCACGCGGTCCTTGGCCCAGGCGAGCGGGTCCGACGTTTGATCCCACCGCGTCACGGTGGGATCGAGGCCGTAGGCGGCGAACCCGGCGTCCTCGTCGGTCGCGTAGACGTGCTCGGGATCGGACGCTTGGGCGGCGATGGCCTTCAAACCCGGGCGCTCGGCGTCGGGCGTTTCCCCGGCGACCGTGGCGTATCCGTACTTGATCGCCCAGCGGTCGTACGTTCCGATCGTGCGCGAGTAGTAGTCCCCTTGCTGGCTGCGGTCCAGGGCGATGGCCGGAGGGTTGTAGTCCATGACCGAAGCTGACGTGCCGTGGGTCGCCGTGTACGCACGGTCGAACAGCCGCTCCATGGGGATAGCGGCGGTGCCGCGGAAGTTGTGCCGCAGGCCGAGCGTATGCCCGACTTCGTGCATCACCAGCTCTTTCAGCGCCTGGCCGATGTACTCCCGCGGGACGGGGGCGCCGGGAGCGATCGCGCCGCTCGCGGCGAGCGTCGCCCGGAGCAGGGTCCCCTCGTGCGCCATGCTGCCCCCGTAGGAGCACAACCGCTGGAGGCGACGGCCGCCCGGATCCGCCCGGAGCAGTGAGTCCTCGAGGAACACCTCCCGGATCATCGCCTGGGGCCCCGCGTAGTCACGGTACTCACCCTGCCACGCCTGGATCCACGAAGCGGCGATGAGGATATCGGCGTTGAGGATCTCCCCAGTGCGGGGATCGACGTCGGAGGGGCCGATCGCGTAGGTGAAAGCGTTGTTGGCCATCCAGCGCACCGTGCTGTAGCGCGCGTCTTCGGCGCTCCAGAGCGAGTCGTCCGGGGCGTCCAGCACCTGGATGGCGTTGCGGATGCCCGCTTCCTCGAACGCCCGGTTCCACTCGAGAATCCCGTCCCGCACGTAGGGACGCCATTCGAGGGGAATGGTGCGGTCGAGATAGTAGGTGATCGGCTTGACCGGATCGCTCAGGGCGGCGCTCGGGTCCTTCTTCTCGAGCCGCCAGCGGTTCACGTAGCGGACGAAGAAGCTCTCGGCGGTGTCGCGCGAGAAGTTCTTCATTGCGGATACGAAGTAGCCCACCCGGTCGTCGGCGTGGCGCGGGCGCATCGGTGTCGCGGGCAGCTCGAGGATCGAGTAGTGCACGGCCACGGGAATCCAACGGTAGTCCGGGACCATGTCCATCCCAAGGCTCCGGCTCGTCCGGAACGTCAGCCGGGCCTCGGCCTCCGTGTTCGTCGGGAACATGTGCAGCGACTGGAAGCTGGAGCGTTCCTTGTCGAACATCGGCCCGGGGCCCTGCATGGGCGTGACCTGCGAGAAGAACTGGAAGTACGCGCCCAGATCGACCCAGTCGGACACGAGGAACGGGACGAGATCTACGAGCACTTCGTTCGTGGTATCGCGGATGCTGGCGATCGGAAACGACTGAGCCACCGAGTGCCCAAACGAGTAGGCGACGGTGCGCGCCATCGGCGTGTTCGGCGTCGCCGTGGCGTAGGGGTTCACGACCCACAGCTCGACGTGGTCGCCGGCCTTGTGGAATCGGATCAGGTCGGAGCGGACGTCGCTGCCGCCGTCAATGCCCAGCTCGCCGATCCCCTGCGACAGCTCCGTGACCATGAGGTAGTCGTGGTCGAACTGCTCCGGCTTAAGCGCGAGGTAGGCGCTCTCCCGCTTGAGATGCGCCGTGAACAGCCCGGTCTGCACGCGGGCGTCCTTCGTCACTTCGGCGAAGGGCTTCCAGGGGAGGTCCCGTTTGGCGCTGTCAGGCTTGGGGCTGCCGCCACCGGGTGCTGCGGCGGGAGCGGGTTGGATCACGCGGATGGTGCATGCGGCGGACACGGCCAGGAGCGAGACGAGGAGCGCGGGACGCATGCTGGACTCCGGAGGGGCGGAGGAGTGCATATAGCTCTTGAGGTGCGACCCCGCAACCGGGCCCGGGGCCAGTTTGCTTGCGGCTCGACTCGTGAGGCTGGCAACGGGGCGGGGAGTTGCGGGGCGGCGGGGGTTGCCCTAACCACAATCGCCCGTCTATTTTGTGAGTCTATTTGGCAACTTTTTGGCGGAGTGTATGCCGACCATCAATCAGCTCGTCCGGCTCGGGCGCCGGGACGTGGAGAAAAAGGAAAAGGCCCCGGCGCTGCGCGGCAATCCGCAAAAGCGCGGCGTGTGCACGCGAGTGTACACGACCACGCCGAAAAAGCCGAACTCGGCGCTGCGCAAAGTCGCGCGGGTCCGGCTGACGAATGGCTTCGAGGTGACCGCTTACATTCCGGGCGAGGGGCATAACCTGCAGGAGCACTCGATCGTGATGATCCGGGGCGGTCGCGTCAAGGATCTGCCGGGCGTGCGTTACCACATCATCCGCGGCACCCTGGACGCCGCGGGAGTGAACGAGCGGAAGCAGTCGCGCTCCAAGTACGGGGCCAAGCGCCCGAAGGAAGCGGCGCAATGAGCCGTCGGAAAAAAGCGATCCGGCGCCCGGTGCCGGCCGATCCGCGCTACGACAGCCAGACCGTCTCCAAGTTCCTGAATAACCTGATGGAGCGGGGCAAGAAGTCGCTGGCGGAGCGGGTGTTCTACCAGGCGATGGACCTGATCGAGCAGCGCACCGGGCAGCCGGGCGTGAACGTGTTCAAGCAGGCGCTGTCGAACGTGAAGCCGGCGCTCGAGGTCAAGTCCCGCCGCGTGGGCGGCGCGACCTACCAGGTGCCGGTCGAGGTGCGACCCGAGCGGCGCACGGCGCTGGGGATGCGGTGGCTGATCCAGTACAGCCGGGCGCGGCGCGAGAAGAACATGGCGGAGCGGCTCGCCGCCGAGCTGATCCTCGCCTCGAAGGGCGAGGGCGAGACGATCAAGAAGAAGGAAGACACGCACCGGATGGCGGAAGCCAATCGGGCTTTCGCACATTACCGGTGGTAAACTAGCCCCGGGCGTAAGTCGGGGGCTAGAAGAGCGGAGCGAGACCGGCCCACGATGGGCGCCACGGTCGCCCCGCGTTTTTGCTGATTAAAGGAACGAGATGCCCAGAACCACTCCGCTCGAACGGATTCGCAACATCGGCATCATGGCCCACATCGATGCCGGGAAGACGACTACGACCGAGCGCATCCTGTACTACACGGGCCGCACCTACAAGCTCGGCGAGGTCCACGACGGTACGGCGACCATGGACTGGATGGAACAGGAGCAAGAGCGGGGGATCACCATCACCTCCGCCGCCACCACCACGTTCTGGCTCCGTCGCGGCGAGCAGTACCGCATCAACATCATCGATACACCGGGTCACGTGGACTTCACCGTCGAGGTAGAGCGATCGCTCCGCGTGCTGGACGGCGCCATCACCTTGCTCGACGCGGTGGGCGGCGTCGAGCCGCAGACGGAAACCGTGTGGCGCCAGGCCGACCGCTACCACGTGCCGCGCATCATCTTCGTCAACAAGATGGACCGGGTGGGCGCGGACTTCGACATGTGCCTCAAGATGGTGCGGGACCGGCTCGGTGCCAACGCGGTGCCGATCCAACTCCCGCTGGGCGCGGGTGAGCTGTTCACAGGCGTCGTGGACCTGATCCGACAGGTGGAGATCGTCTACGACGACGCGTCGCTCGGGAAGAAGTACGTCGAGGGTCCCGTGCCCGCCGCCCTCAAGGACCGGGTGGCCGAGATGCGCCACCACCTGCTCGAGTCCGTGGTCGAGCAGGACGACGCGATCCTCCACAAGTACCTGGAAGAGCACCAGCTCACCGAGGACGAGATCCGCACGGTGCTGCGCAAGGCGACGATCTCGGGCAAGGTCGTGCCAGTGCTGTGCGGGGCGGCCTTCAAGAACAAAGGCGTCCAGGCGCTGCTGGACGCGGTGGTGGACCTGCTGCCGTCGCCGCTCGAGGTCCCGGCGATTCAGGGGCATCTGCCGCATCACGACGCGACGCACGCGACCCGCAAGGCGGCGGACGAAGAGCCGTTCGCGGCGCTCGCGTTCAAGATCATGACCGACCCGTACGTCGGCAAGCTCACGTTCTTCCGCGTCTATTCAGGCGTCCTCACCGCTGGCTCCTACATCTACAACAGCACCAAGGACAAGAAGGAGCGTATCGGGCGGCTGCTGCAGATGCACGCCAACAAGCGCGAGGAGATCGAGGAGGTCCGCGCCGGCGACATCGCGGCAGCGATCGGGCTCAAGGACACGAAGACCGGCGACACGCTGTCCGACGAGGCCCATCCGATCATCCTCGAGGCAATGAAGTTCCCCGAGCCGGTCATCTCCGTGGCGATCGAGCCCAAGACCAAGGCGGACCAGGACAAGCTCTCCATCGCGCTGCAGAAGCTCTCGGAGGAAGACCCGACGTTCCGCGTCCATACCGACGCCGAGACGGCACAGACGATCATCTCGGGGATGGGCGAGCTGCATCTCGAGATCATCGTCGAGCGCATGCGCCGGGAGTTCAAAGTCGACGCGAACGTGGGCCGGCCGCAGGTGGCCTACCGCGAGACGGTGCGGAAGCGCGTGGAAGAGGTCGAGGGCAAGTTCATCCGCCAGACGGGCGGCCGCGGCCAGTACGGCCACGTGGTCATCAACATGGAGCCCGGCGAGCCCGGCACCGGTTTCGTCTTCGAGGACAACATCGTCGGCGGCGTGATCCCGCGGGAGTACATCGGCCCGGTCGAGCAGGGGGTGAAGGAGGCGCTCGAGAACGGCGTGCTCGCGGGGTACCCCATGGTGGACGTCAAAGTGGAGCTCGTGGACGGCTCCTACCACGACGTCGACTCGAGCGAGATGGCGTTCAAGATCGCGGGCTCGATGGCTGTGAAGGAGGCGGCCCGCCAGGCGCACCCGATTCTGCTCGAGCCCATCATGGACGTCGAGGTGGTGACGCCCGCGGATTACATGGGCGATGTGATCGGCGACCTGTCGAGTCGCCGCGGCAAGATCGGCGGGATGACCCAGCGCGCGGACGCCCACGTGGTGGCGGCGAGTGTGCCGCTGTCGGAGATGTTCGGCTACTCTACGACGCTGCGCTCGATGAGCCAGGGGCGGGCCATCTACAGCATGCAGTTCAGCCACTATCAAGAAGTCCCGAAACAGAAGGCAGAAGAGATTGTCAGCAAAGTGAAGGGATAGATGAGACGGCGTCGAGTGAAACCGTCGCGCAAAGGCGTCACGCGACGACGTCGCGCGCAGACGTATTCGGTATCACGGTCTTGCGTGACAATGTTGTGTTACGACTTTGTGCAACGATTCTGTGAAACGAATTTATTCTTTTTGAGGAATCATGGCTAAGGCCAAGTTTGAGCGCACCAAGCCCCACGTAAACGTCGGCACCATCGGTCACGTGGACCACGGCAAGACGACGCTCACGGCGGCGCTCACGAAGGTGGCGGCGGAGAAGGGGCTCGCGACCTACGTCACCTACGACCAGGTCGCCAAAGCCTCCGAGTCCCAGGGGCGGCGCGACGCGACCAAAATCCTGACGATCGCCACCTCCCACGTGGAGTACTCGAGCGAGCAGCGCCACTACGCGCACGTCGACTGCCCGGGCCACGCCGACTACGTGAAGAACATGATCACGGGGGCAGCGCAGATGGACGGGGCGATCCTCGTGGTGTCGGCGGTGGACGGGCCGATGCCGCAGACGCGGGAGCATATCCTGCTCGCGCGCCAGGTGAACGTGCCGGCGATTGTGGTCTTTCTGAACAAGTGCGACCTGGTGGACGACCCCGAGCTGCTCGACCTGGTGGAGCTCGAGGTGCGCGAGCTGTTGTCGAAGTACGAGTTCCCGGGGGACGACATCCCCATGATCCGCGGCTCGGCCCTGAAAGCGATCGAAGGGGACAAGCAGTGGGTTCCCAAGGTGTGGGAGCTGCTGACTGCCCTCGACAAGAGCATCCCGATCCCGCAGCGGGAGGTGGACAAGCCGTTCCTGATGCCGGTGGAGGACGTGTTCTCGATCACCGGGCGCGGCACGGTGGCGACGGGGCGGATCGACCGGGGCAAGATCAAGGTGGGCGAGGAAGTGGAGATGGTGGGGTTCGGGACGGACAAGAAGACGGTGGTCACCGGGGTGGAGATGTTCCGCAAGCTGCTCGACGAGGGACAGGCCGGGGACAACGTCGGCCTGCTGTTGCGCGGCGTCGAGAAGCACGAGATCGAGCGCGGCATGGTGCTCGCGAAGCCGGGGTCGATCACGCCGCACACGGCATTCGACGCAGAGGTGTACGTCCTGACGAAGGAAGAGGGCGGCCGTCACACGCCGTTCTTCAAAGGGTACCGGCCGCAGTTCTACCTCCGGACGACGGACGTCACCGGGACGGTGGAGCTGCCGGCCGGGGTGGAGATGGTCATGCCGGGCGACAACACGAAAATGGCGATCGAGCTGATCACGCCGATCGCGATGGAGGACGGCCTCCGCTTCGCGATCCGCGAGGGCGGGCGCACGGTGGGCGCGGGAGTCGTCACGAAGATCAAGAAATGACGGACTCTCCGACGAGGTGACAATGGCCGGCAAAATCCGGATCCGTCTCAAGGCGTTCGACCACGCGCTGATCGACCAGGCTGCGGCCGACATCGTGCGCACGGCCGAGAAGACCGGCGCCCAGGTGTCGGGGCCTATCCCGCTGCCCACCAAGCGGCAGCTCTGGACAGTGCTACGGAGTCCGCACATCGACAAGAAGAGCCGCGAGCAATTCGAGCTCAAAACGCACAAGCGGCTGATCGACATTCTCGACTCGCGATCCCAGACGGTGGACGCGCTGACGAAGCTGGATCTGCCTGCGGGCGTGGATGTGGAGATCAAGGTCGAATGAACGGACTGATCGGACGCAAGCTCGGGATGGCGCGGCTCTTCGACGAGGAAGGGGCGCACGTGCCCGTGACGGTGATCGAGGCGGGCCCGTGCCCCGTGGTGCAGCTGACGGGGATCCAGGTCCAGCTGGGCTTTGGCGCGACCAAGCCGGTGCGCACGCCCAAGGCCTTGCTCGGACATGCGAAGCGGGCGGGCCTCGAGACTGCGCCGCGCGTGCTGCAGAACTTTCCCGTGCCGGGCGAAGGCGATTCCCCCAAGTCCGGGGAGGCGGTGACGGTGGCGATTTTCAAGACGGGCGACGTCGTGAAAGTGACCGGCGTGACCAAAGGCCGGGGCTTTCAGGGCGTGGTGCATCGCCACCATTTCGGCGGCGGCCCCGAGACCCACGGCAACACCCGCCACCGCAAACCCGGCTCCATCGCCCCGGGGACGGATCCGTCCCGAATCATCAAGGGGAAGCGGATGCCGGGTCACATGGGTGCGCGGCGCTTCACGGAGCTCGGCCTCCGGGTCGTGAAGGTGGACGCCGAGCGGAACCTGTTGTTCGTGCGTGGTGCCGTGCCGGGGCCGATGAACGGTCTCGTCACCGTCCGCAAGCAGGGAGGCCCGAGCCGCCATGATTGAGGCGCCGCACTACTCTGCGACCGGCACCAAGAAGAAGGCGGTGGTGCTGCCGGCGCTGCTGTTCGACGGCACGGTGAACGAGCACGCCCTCCACCGAGCCGTGGTGACATTGCTCGCGAACCAGCGGCAGGGGACGCACGACACCAAGACGCGGCGTTGGGTCGTGGGCGGCAACCAGAAACCGTGGCGCCAGAAGGGCACGGGGCGCGCGCGGCAGGGGTCGACCCGTGCGCCGCACTGGCGCCACGGCGGGATCGTGTTCGGGCCGCACCCGCGCGACTACCGCCTCGGTATCCCGAAGAAGGTGCGGCAGCTGGCGAAGAAGTCCGCCCTGAACGCCCGGGCACGCGAGGGCGCGCTGCTCGTGGTGGATCCGCTCGCCTACGAGAAGCCGAAAACGAAGTCGCTCGTCGAGCTGCTCGGCAAGCTCGGGGTCGCCGAGCGCAAGGTGCTCGTGCTCACGGCCGGCGCCGCCCAGTCGTACAACGTGTACCTCGCGGGCCGCAACGTCCCGAACGTGCAGGTGATGCGGTTCGCCGACGCAACCGCGTACGAGATCGTCTGGTCGGACGCCGTTGTGGTCGAGCTCCCAGCGCTGGGCGAGGCGGCGGAGAGCGCGGACTCGGTGGAGGCGTCCGATGCCTGAGGTGCACCACACGATCGTGGCGCCGGTGGTCACCGAGAAATCATCGGCGGCCTACGGAGCGCGTAAAGAGTATACGTTCCGGGTGCACCTGGCCGCGACCAAGCCGCAGATCCGGGCGGCGATCGAGTCGCTGTTCAAGGTCACCGTGACCGACGTGCGCACGATGGTCGTGCGGGCCAAGCGCCGCACCTACGGGCGGTACGTCGGGCGGCGGCCGTCCTGGAAAAAGGCGATCGTCACCCTCAAGGAAGGGGACGCGATCGCGGTGTTCGAGGGCTGATATGGGTATCCGTCAGTTCAAGCCGGTGACGCCGGCGACGCGCTTCCGCTCGGTGTCGGACTTCGGGGACATCACGAAGACCGAACCCGAGCGCTCGCTGCTCGAGCCGCTCAGACGCACGGGCGGGCGCAACAACAAGGGCCATATCACGAGCCGGTATCAGGGCGGCGGGCACAAGCGGCGGTATCGACGCATCGACTTCCGACGCGACAAGTTCGGCGTGCCTGCGAAGGTCGCGAGCGTCGAGTACGACCCCAACCGCACTGCTCGCATCGCGCTGCTGCACTACGCGGACGGCGAAAAGCGCTACATCCTGGCTCCCAAGGGTCTCGCCGTCGGCGACACGGTGGTCTCGGGACCGGGGGCGGACATCCGGATCGGGAATGCAATGCCCCTGTTCGAGATCCCGCTGGGTACGACGGTGCACAACGTCGAGCTCAAGATCGGGCGCGGCGGTCAGCTGTGCCGCTCGGCGGGCACCGGGGTGCAGGTCGTGGCGAAAGAGGGGAACCACGTCACCCTGCGGCTCCGCTCCACCGAGATGCGCATGGTGCGCGGCGAGTGCCTGGCGACGATCGGCGAGGTGTCGAACGCCGAGCACGAGCTCTTGTCGGTCGGCAAGGCCGGCAAGAGCCGCTGGCTCGGGCGCCAGCCGCGGGTGCGCGGGGTGGCCATGAACCCCGTCGACCACCCGCTGGGCGGTGGGGAAGGGAAGACGTCGGGTGGCCGGCCGCCGACCTCACCCTGGGGCAAGGTCGAGGGGAAGAAGACGCGGCACAAGAAGAAGCCGTCGACCAAACTCATTGTGCGCGGACGCAAGCGCGGGAAGGCGACACAGTAAATGGGACGCAGCGTCAAGAAAGGTCCGTACGTGGAGCCGTCGCTCCTCGTGAAGATCCAGGCTCTGAACGAAAAGAACGAGAAAAAGGTGTTCAAGACCTGGTCGCGGCGCTCGACGATCACGCCCGACTTCGTGGGCCACACCCTGGCGGTGCACAACGGGAACAAGTTCATCCCAGTGTACATCACCGAAAACATGGTGGGCCACAAGCTCGGCGAGTTCGCGGCGACGCGGCTGTTCCGTGGGCACAGCGCGAAGGGTTCGGCGGCAGAGCGCGAGGCCGCGGAGGCCGAAGCCGCTCAGGCGCCGAAGGAGTAGGCGATGGAGGCTCGGGCGATTCAGCGAACCGTCCGCCAGTCGGCGCGCAAGATGCGGCTCGTCATCGACCAGATCCGCGGTCGCGCGGTCCCGGAGGCGTACGCCATCCTCCGCTTCTCGAAGAAGCTGGCCGCGAAGCAGATCCATAAGGTGCTCAAGTCGGCCGTCGCCAATGCGGAGCAGCAGGCGCAACGCCAGAACGCTGCGTTCGACGCCGACCGGCTGCGGGTCCGGTACGCGGTCGTGAACGAGGGCCCGACCCTCAAGCGCTACACCCAAGCGGCGATGGGCCGCGCCACGCCGATCTTGAAGCGTACCAGCCACGTGGAGATCCACGTAGCGGGCGAGGACGCACCCATCGCCCCGCCCGTCAGGGCGGGGACCGCGGAGGCCAAGGCCGGCGCGAAGGCGGAAGCCATAGCCCGGCCCGTAAGGGCCGGGTCTGGGGGGAAGACGAGGACCAAACGAACCAAGGCCAAAAAGGCCGGCAAGTCCACGAAGAAGAAGATCAAGAAGAAAGAGGAGAGATAAGTGGGCCAGAAAACGCATCCCTACGGGTTCCGGCTGGGAATCGTCAAGCAGTGGCGGTCGCGCTACTACGCGCGCCGCGACTTTCCGGAGCTCCTCAAGGAAGACGAGCTGATCCGCAAGTACCTGAAGACGAGGCTGAGCCACGCGGCGATCGCCGACGTGCACATCGAGCGGAAGCCCGGCAAGGTGACGGTCACGGTTCACACGGGGCGTCCGGGCGTGGTGATCGGGAAGCGCGGCGCCGAGGTCGACAAGCTGCGCGACGAGCTGGCGCAGCTCACGGGCAAGGAGGTCGGGATCAACGTCGAGGAGATCAAGCGTCCGGAGCTCGACGCCCAGCTCGTGGGGGACAGTGTGGCGCACCAGCTCACCCAGCGCATCTCGTTCCGCCGCGCGATGAAGCGCGCCGTGCAGAGCGCGATGCGGATGGGGGCGCAAGGGATCAAGATCAAAACGGCGGGCCGTCTGGGCGGTGCCGAAATCGCGCGCACGGAGGGCTACCACGAGGGGCGCGTGCCGCTACATACGCTGCGCGCCGATGTGGACTACGCGATCTCGACCGCCAAGACGACCTACGGGACGATCGGCGTCAAGGTGTGGATCTTCAAAGGCGAGCGCACCGAGGATCTGCACGGTCGCACGTATTCGACGGGCGTCTGAGGGGGAGCCATGCTCGCGCCGAAACGGGTCAAGTTTCGCAAGCGGTTCAAGGGCCGCACCAAAGGGATGGCAACGCGCGGCAACACCGTCGCGTTCGGCCACTACGGGCTGATGGCGCTCGAGCCGGGGTGGATCAGCAATCGGCAGATCGAGGCATCGCGCGTGGCGCTGACGCGAGAGATGAAGCGCGGTGGCAAAGTCTGGATCCGGCTGTTTCCGGACAAGCCGATTACCAAGAAGCCGGCCGAGACGCGGATGGGGAAGGGGAAGGGCAACCCCGAGGGCTGGGTGGCCGTGGTGAAGCCGGGGCGGGTGATGTTCGAGGTGGAGGGGATCGCCGAGCACCTGGCGCGCGAGGCGCTCGAGCTGGCCGCGGCCAAGCTGCCGGTCAAGTCGAAGTTCGTGAAGCGGGAGGAGCGGTAGGATGGCGCGGCAGAAGCCCGATGCGTTACGGGAGCTCAAGACCGAAGAGCTCGAGCAGAAGCTCGCGGTGCTCGTGGAGGAGCGGTTCCGCCTGACGTTCCGGCGCGGGACGGAGGCGATCGCCAACCCGCTGCAGTTCCGCGCGATGCGTCGCGACATCGCCCGGATCCAGACCATTCTGCGCGAGAGGAAGCAGGCATGAGGGGGCGTCGCAAGGTCCGCACGGGCGTGGTAGTGAGCGACAAGATGCAGCAGACCGTGACGGTCTCGCTGGTCCGCCGCTTCGCGCATGGGTTCTACGGCAAGCAGATAGTTCGGACCAAACAGGTCGCGGCCCACAACGACAAGGGTGCGAAGCAGGGCGACACCGTGCGGATCGTGGAGACGCGACCGCTCTCGAAGACGAAGCGGTGGCGCGTGGTCGAAGTCGTCGAGCGCGCGCGCTAAGGGCCGGGGGGGACCGTGGTGCAGCAGGAAACGATACTAAAGATCGCCGACAACTCGGGGGCCCGGAGCGCCCTCGTGATCCGGGTGCTCGGCGGCTCGAAACGCCGCTACGGCGGGCTGGGCGACATCGTCGTCGTCACGATCAAGGACGCCATCCCCACGGGCCAGATCAAGAAGGGCGAGGTCGCGAAAGCGGTGATCGTGCGCACGGCGAAGGAGACCAGGCGCAAGGACGGCTCGTACATCCGATTCGACGAGAATGCCGCCGTGCTGATCACCGATCAGGGCGAGCCCCGCGCCACCCGCATCTTCGGGCCGGTGGGCCGCGAGCTGCGCGAGAAGCGGTTCATGAAGATCGTGTCGCTCGCGCCGGAGGTGATCTGAGATGCGGACGCTGGTCTACCGCAAGAGCCGCCGCGAGCGGGGCCGCGAGCCCGAGCGCCACAAGCTCCACGTCGCCAAGGGCGACACGGTGCGGGTCATCCGCGGCGAGCATCGGGGTAAGGAAGGCAAGGTGCTACGCGTGCATCCCAAGCAATTCCGGATCGTGGTGGAGGGCGTGAACGTCGTGAAGAAGCACAAGCGCGCCACCGGCGCCCCCGGGAGCGAGAGCGGCATCATCGAGTTCCCCGCACCCATCGCCGCGTCCAACGTGATGCTCCTCGACCCGAAGTCGGGCGAGCCCACGCGCGTCCGGCGGCGGCTTGACAAGGACGGGACGGTGGAGCGGATCGCGGTCAAGTCCGGCCAGCCGATCCCGCGGGTGAGGTAGGGATGCTAGAGAAGAAGGAACGGAGCGAGTCCGAGTCGACCAACCCCGGGGCCGTGCCTCGGGGTGACGAGCCGGCAGCCGCGTCGACCGACCCCGAGGCCAAGCCCCAGGGCGAAGCGCCCGGCACGGCGGACTCCGCAGCGGCGCCCCAGACCGAGCCGCAGGCTGCGGTGGAGCCCAAGCCCGAGAAGCCGGCGAAGTCGCAGAAGAAGGACAAGAAGGCCAAACAGGCGGGCGAGGGGAAAGAGCGGCCGGTGACGGAGCCGGCCGGTCCGCCGCCCGAGCCGGCGCCGCGTCCTCGCCTGCTGGAGCACTACGAGCAGCGGGTGCGCCCCAAGCTCGCGCAGCAGTTCGGCCTCGGAAACACGCACCAGATCCCGAAGCTCATGAAGATCGTGCTCAACGTCGGGATGGGGGACGCGCCCAAGAATCCGAAGGGTCTGGAAGCGGCCGCGGCCGAGCTCGCGGCGATTACCGGCCAGCACGCCGTCGTGACGCGGGCCAAGAAGTCGGTCGCGAACTTCAATCTCCGGCAGGGGATGGCGATCGGCTGCGCGGTGACGCTGCGCGGGGCGCGGATGTACGAGTTCCTGGACCGGTTCATCAGCATCGCGGTGCCGCGCATGCGCGACTTCCGTGGGCTGTCGCCGGACAGCTTCGACGGTCGGGGGAACTACACGATCGGGATCAAGGAACAGATGATCTTCCCCGAGATCGACTACGACAAGGTCGAGAAGATCCACGGGATGGATATCACGCTCGTCACGAGCGCCGGCCGGGACGACACGGCCCGGGCCCTGCTCCGCGAGCTGGGAATGCCCTTCCGGGGCGAAGCCCCGGTCGCCGTCAACTAGGGGACCACGGTATGGCGAAGCAATGCTGGATCGAGAGGGTCAAGCGGAAACCCAAGTTCAAGGTGCGCGGCTACTACCGGTGCCAGCGGTGCGGCCGCAGTCGCGGCACGCTGCGGAAGTTCAAACTGTGCCGCATCTGCTTCCGCGATCTGGCGCTGCGCGGGGAGATTCCCGGCGTGCGCAAGGCCAGTTGGTAACAGGACGGAAGGCGAGATGAGCGTGATTGATCCGGTCGCCGACATGCTGACCCGCGTGCGCAACGCCTGCCAGGCAGGCCACCGCCGTGTCGACATGCCGGTATCGAAGCTGAAGGTCGAGATCGCCCGGCTGCTGCGCGACAACCATTACATCCAGGACTTCAAGGTGCTGGACGATGGGCGTCACGGGCTGCTCCGGCTGTACCTCAAGTACCACAACGACGCCCCGGTGATCCGCGAGCTCCAGCGCGTCTCCGCGCCCGGCCTGCGGCGCTACGTCAAGGCGCGCGAGATCCCGCGCGTAAAGAACGGCCTGGGGATGGCAATCCTCTCCACGCCGCAGGGTTTGATGACGGACCGCGAAGCCCGCACCGCCCGCGTCGGCGGCGAGCTGCTCGCGGTGGTCTGGTAGGAGGCCGGCATGTCGCGCATCGGGAGGAAACCCGTAGCACTGCCCCCGGGGGTCACCGCCCAGGTCGAAGGCCGGACGATCACGGTCAAGGGGCCGAAGGGCGAGATCAGCCGGACGATCCACGCGGAGCTCACCGTGGGGCTCGAGGACAACGCCGTCGTGGTGCGGCGACCCTCGGACGAAAGCCGGCATAAGGCGCTGCACGGGCTCACCCGTACGCTCGTTGCCAACATGGTGGACGGCGTGACGAAGGGCTTCGCGAAGTCGCTCGAGATTCAGGGCGTCGGTTACAAGGCGGAGTCCAAGCCGTTCGGGGTGCAGCTAGTGGTGGGCTTCTCCCATCCGGTGCCGTATCACGCGCCGCAAGGGATCAAGATCTCGGTGGACAACAACGTACTGGTGAAGATCGAGGGCGTCGACAAGGAGCTGGTGGGGCAGGTGGCGGCTGAGCTCCGCGCCATCCGGCCCCCCGAGCCGTACAAGGGCAAGGGGATCCGCTACGTGGGCGAGCAGGTCCGGCGCAAGGCCGGCAAGACCGCTCAGGCGGCCAAGTAAGTCATGCGATCGACCCACAAAGTCAGGACGCGCGAGGACCGCCGCCACCAGCGGCATCTGCGGGTGCGCCACAAGGTGTCGGGCTCATCGGGGCGGCCGAGGCTCGTCGTGTTCCGCTCCTCGAAGCACATCTACGCCCAGATCGTGGACGACACGCGCGGCGTCACGCTCGTGGGAGCGGCGGACCGCTCGGAGGGGGTCACGGTCGAGGGGAAGGGCAAGACAGCGCGCAGCTTCGCGCTGGGGCAGCTCGTCGCCCGCAAGGCGAAGGAGAAGGGCATCACCAAGGTCGTGTTCGATCGCGGGGGCTACCAGTACCACGGGCGCGTCAAAGCGGTGGCCGATGGCGCCCGCAAGGGCGGATTGGAGTTCTGATGGCGACAGATCAGGAGCGCGTCGTGCCGCCGGCGGCTGCGCCTGCGGGCACGCCGGGGATGGGCGAAGAGGCCGAAACGGCGCATGCGGGCGGCGAGGCGGCGGCGGTGCAGGAGCGGCCCCCTAGCGGGGGTGGGGGGGGAGGACGCGGGGGTGGGGGAGGCGGCGGACGCGGTCGCGGGCGCGGGCGGGGCGGGGGGCGCGGCGGTGAGCGCCGCGACGGCGGTGAGCGCCAGCGCGAAGGCGACGGTCTCGTCGAGAACGTGATCTCGATCAACCGCGTCGCCAAGGTCGTCAAGGGGGGCCGGCGCTTCGGGTTCAACGCGCTGGTCGCCGTCGGCGATGGACAGGGACGGGTCGGCGTCGCGACCGGCAAGGCCAACGAAGTGAGCGAGGCGGTGCGCAAAGCCGTGGAAGCCGCGCGCCGGCGCATGATGGAAGTGCCGCTCACAGGCGGCACGATCCCGCACGAGATCGTGGGGGACCACGGCGCGGGACGCGTGCTCTTGAAACCCGCCGCGACGGGGACCGGCGTGATCGCAGGCGGCCCGGTACGGGCCGTTCTCGAGTGCGCGGGCGTGCGCGATATTCTCACGAAGAGCCTCGGCTCGACCAACCCCCACAACATGGTGCGCGCGACGATCGACGCGTTGCAGCACCTGACCACGCAGCGGCGGGTGGCCAAAGAGCGCGGCGTCGAGGTCGAGGCGATCCACTACCGGCCGCGACAGGGGGCGACCCGTGGCTAGGAAGCCGCCCACCCGGAAGTACCGCAAGCGCAAGCGCGGCGTGGACCGGCCGCTGCCGCCCGCGGGGACGGGCGACCTGTGCATCAGGCAAGTGCACTCCGGCATCGGTCGACCGGCGCTCGAGCGGCGCACGCTCGAAGCGCTGGGGCTCAAGCATCATCAGGACGCCGTCGTGAAGCACGATCACCCGGCGCTCCGCGGCATGCTCCAGCAGGTGCGTCACCTCGTCATGGTGACGCCCGCGAAGGAAGGGAAGTAGGCGAATGGCGCCGATCAAGCGGAAGTCGAAGACGATAGGGCGGGGGGGGCAGAGGGGGCTGGGGGGCCGGACGAAAGCGAAGCCGCAGGCGAGGCCGCGGGCCAAAGCGAAACCGGTCACGGCGCAGCGGGTGGTGCTGCACGGCCTGCGGCCCCCCGTGGGCTCGCACCGTGCCCGCATCCGCAAGGGGCGCGGCCCCGGCTCGGGGATCGGCAAGACCGCCGGCCGGGGGGGCAAAGGTCAGACCGCGCGCTCGGGCGGCCAGACCCGGCCTGGGTTCGAGGGCGGCCAGATGCCGCTCATCCGCCGCATCCCGAAGCGCGGCTTCACGAACCCGTTTAAGCAGCCCGCGCAGGTGGTGAACGTCCGTCACTTGGGAGAGCTGGCCGAGGGTGTCGAGGTCACGCCGGAGACGCTGTTCGGCGCCGGACTGGTGCGCCGGCCGGACCGGCCGATCAAGCTGCTCGGCATGGGCGACGTGGGTCGCAAGTTCACCGTCAAGGGTGTGACCGTGTCCGCCTCCGCCCGGGTGAAGATCGAGCAGGCGGGCGGCACGATCGCGAGCTGACCTGTGACGGCACCCCAGATCCCCAACCTGTTCAAGGTCCCGGAGCTGAAGGAGAAGATCCTCTTCACGCTCCTGTGCCTTTTCATCTACCGGCTGGGCGCGCATATCGCGACCCCGGGCGTCAACGTGCAGGCGCTGGCCGACTTCCTGAAGAACGCCGGCCAGGGCACCCTGTTCAGCTTGTACGACCTGTTCGCGGGCGGCGGCTTCTCGCGCGCCACGGTGTTCGCGCTGGGGATCATGCCCTACATCTCGGCGAGCATCGTGTTCCAGCTCGCGGCCCCGGTGTTCCCGGTCGTGGAAAAGATGCAGCGCGACGAGGAGGGGCGGAAAACCCTCACGCAGTGGACGCGCTACCTCACGGTGCTGCTGTGCCTCTTTCAGTCGTACGGCTACGCGCTGTTCGCCGAGCAGCTCCCCGGCGCGGTCGCGCACCCCGGGTGGGCCTTCCGCATGACCACGGTGCTCACACTGTCCACCGGCGGCGTGTTCATCATGTGGCTGGGCGAGCAGATCACGGAACGGGGCATCGGCAACGGCGCGAGCCTCTTGATCTTCTTTTCGATCGTCGAGCGCATCTGGCCCGAGACGCTGCGGACCCTCGAGGCGTTGCGGGCCCGCTCGCTCACGGTCCCCGTTCTCTTCATCGTGCTCGGCATCATGGTGCTCGTCGTGGCGGGGACGGTCGCGGTGACGGTGGCGGCGCGCCGTATTCCGATCCAGATTCCCCGCAAGGTCATGGGACGGGGACGGATCCGCGAGGGGCAAAAGACGTTCATCCCGCTGCGCATCAACTCGTCGGGCGTGATGCCCATCATCTTCGCCCAATCGCTGATCATCGTGCCGGGCACCATCGCCACCTTCTCAGGCAACCCGACCTTGAAGCACCTGGCCGAGTACTTCAACACCACCTCGCCCCTCTACGTCCTCACGAACGCGGTGCTGATCATCTTTTTCGCGTATTTCTACACCTCCATCATCTTCAACCCGGTGGATTTGGCGGAGAACTTGAAGAAGCAGGGCGGCTTCATCCCGGGCGTGAAACCCGGCGCGGCCACCGCCGATTATATCGACGACGTGCTGTCGCGGATCACGCTCCCGGGCGCGATCTTCCTCACGATCGTCGCGATGCTGCCCATCGTCGTGTCCAACGTTCTCAACATGCCGTTCGGCTTCGGCGGCACGGCGTTGCTGATCGTGGTGGGCGTGGCCCTCGACACGGTGCAGCAGGTGCAGCAGCATCTCCTGCTGCGGCATTACGACGGGTTCATGCGGGGCGGGGGACCCGGGAGCGGCACCAGCCGCGTGCGGTTCCGGCGCTGAGCCCTTGTTCGTCCTCCTGCTCGGCGCGCCGGGGTCCGGTAAGGGCACCCAGGGCAAGATTCTGGCAGAGCGCTTGGGCCTTCGCAAAATCACCACTGGGGACATCCTCCGCGCCGCCGTGAGGGAAGGCACCCCGCTCGGCCGCCAGGCGAAGAAGTACATGGACGACGGCAAGCTCGTCCCCGACAGCGTGATCCTCGGTCTCATCAAGGAAGAGCTCGCGAATCCCGACGCGAAGGACGGTGCCATCTTCGACGGCTTCCCGCGCACCGCCGCGCAGGCGGAGCTGGTTGACACCACGCTGGGCGAGCACGGCCAGCGCCTCAATCGCGTTTTGCTGCTCGACGTGCCGGAGGAAGAGCTGCTGCGCCGCTTGACGGGCCGCGCCGCCCAGGAGGGGCGCTCGGACGACACGCCCGCGGCGATCCAGACCCGCCTCCAGGTGTACCAGCGCGATACCGCGCCCCTCGTGGCCCACTACGTCGAGCGTGGTATCGTGCATCGCGTGCCCGGCAGCGGGCCGGTCGACGCGATCGCGACGGAGATCCAGCGCATCCTCGGGCGATGATCACCCTTAAGTCGCCACGGGAGATCGAGACGATGGCCGCGGCCGGCCGCATCGTCGCGGGAACGCTCGCGTTGGTGCAGCGCCACGTCCGTCCCGGCGTCTCCACGGAGGAGCTGGACCGCCTCGCGGAGGACTTCATCCGCTCCCACCCCGGCGCACGGCCCTCGTTCAAGGGGCTCTACGACTTCCCGGCGACCCTCTGCACCTCGATCAACGCCGAGGTCGTCCACGGGATCCCATCGGCGAAGCGGATTCTGCGGGAAGGGGACTTGCTGAGCGTGGATGTGGGCGTGTGGCTCGAGGGACTGCACGCCGACGCCGCCGCCACGTTTGCCGTCGGGAAGGTCGCGTCGGGCGTCGAGCGACTGCTGCAGGTCACGCAGGACGCGCTCGCCGCGGGCGTCGCCCAGGCGCGCGCGGGCAACCACGTGGGCGACATCGGGCATGCCGTGCAACAGGTGGCGGAGGCAGCGGGCTACTCGGTGGTGCGGGAGCTGGTGGGGCACGGGATCGGCTCCTCCTTCCACGAGGAGCCCCAAGTGCCGAACTACGGCAAGCCGAAGCGCGGCGCGCGCCTGATGCCCGGCATGACGATCGCCATCGAGCCGATGGTGAACGTCGGGGGTCCCGATATCCGGACGCTCGACGACAAGTGGACGGTCGTCACGCAGGACGGGTCGCTCTCGGCACACTTCGAGCACACGGTAGCGGTGCTGGCCGACGGAGGGCCGCCCCGCATCCTCACGACGGCGGACTGACGTCGCTGCAATGGCGCAGCGTGCCGCACCGCTACGATGCCCGAGCGTCCCGCTCCAGCGCCTCGGCCTCCTCCAGCAGCGCCCGTCCCGCCCCCGGGTCCGAGAGCGCGGCCACGTTCACGCGGACGTTTTCCACTGCTCCCGCCAGCGCGGCGCCGGCGAGGGCCGCCGCCACGTTGGCGTCCGAGTGCGCGTTCTGGTTGCCGATCGCCCCGATCTCCCGCGCCAGCGCCAACAGCCGGACCGCCCCCCGCGCCATCTGCAGCGGAGTCTGCGCCGCGCCCACCAACGCCTGATCCACCGCGCGACGCCGGCCGGCGTCGCCCTTGGGCAGCCGGTAGGCCTCGCTCACGCGGGCGTAGGCGGCGGCGTCGTCGTCCACCAGGCGACGCAACTGGGCTCGCAGCGCGTCCGCCTCGGCGCGGACCGCCACGACGCGCTGCTGCACGGCCGCATACGCCTGCCGCCCGGTGGTGAGCCGGGCGACCATCGCCACGAGGGCGGCCGCCAGCGCGCCCGCCAGGGCCGCTGCGCTGCCGCCCCCCGGCACCGGCGTGGCACTCGCGAGCTCCTCGAGCCAGCCGTCGAGCGTCGGGCCCTCGACGCTGCGGATCTTCGCCTCCAGCAAGTGCTCGGTGGCGTCCGAGAGCTTCAGATAAGTGGCGCCCGCGCCCAGAATCGCCCGCTCGGGAATGAGCCCGACGACCTCACTCTTCACGATGCCGACGCCGCGCTCCCGCGCCCTGGTCGCGACCGCCGCGAACACCGTGGCAGGAGACGTCGTGTCGATGTCGAGCAGATTCATGGACACCTGAGCCTTCCCGCCCACCAGGAACCCGGAGGCCTGGACCGCCGGCAGCCCGCCGCTCGACGTGCGAATCTGCTGTGCGATCTGCTTCGCGACCGCGACATCAGCCGTGTCGAGGTAGATGTTGAACGCGACCAGGAAGGGCCGCGCGCCGATCGCCGTCACCCCAGCCGTCGGATGGACATGCCGTGGCCCGAGGTCCGGATCTGCGGCCGGATCTGTGCCGATCCGGTCGCGCAAACCCTCGAACTCACCCTTGCGGATGTCGGGTAGCCGCTCCCGTTCGGGGCGCGTCGCGGCTCGGGCATAGAGATAGATCGGAATCGCGAGCTCGGTCGCCGCCCGCTCGGCGAGCCGGCGAGCGAGCGCCACGCACTCGTCCATCGTCATGTCGCGGACCGGCACGAACGGGACGACATCCGTCGCCCCCATGCGCGGATGCTGGCCCGTGTGCTTCGTCAAATCGATGCGCTCGGTCGCAACCCGCATGCTGCGGAAGGCCGCTTCCGCGGCGGCGTCGGGGGGCGCGACGAGCGTGAACACGGAGCGGTTGTGCGACCCGTCCGCCTGCACGTCGAGCAGCCTCACGCCGAGCACGCTCGTGATCGCGGCCCGGAGCGCGTCGAGCGTTTCACGGTTTCGTCCCTCGGAGAAGTTGGGGACGCACTCCACCAGCGGAGCGGCCATTACGCGGTCCTCAGCAGGTCGAGCAGCCAGCGATGCAGCGTCGGGTTGCCGGCGACGATGGAGCCGGGACGCAGCACGTCGTCCTCGCCCTCGAGCGTCGTCGCGACGCCGCCCGCCTCGCGAATCAGGGCGACACCGGCGGCCACGTCCCAGGGCGACAAGCTGAGCTCCCAGAACGCGTCGAGCCGACCGGCCGCTACGTCCACGAGATCGAGCGCGGCCGAGCCGGCACGCCGGATGCCGCTCGACGCTCCCATCACGCGGGAGAACTGGTCCAGGTAGCGCCGCAGCGCCGGGAGATCCTTGAACGGGAACCCGGTGCCGACGAGCGCGTGCCGGGGCTCGGTGACCCCAGAGACGTGGAGCCGCCGCTCGCCGAGCCATGCGCCGTGGCCCGTCGCCGCCCAGTACACGAGATTCCGCGCCACGTCGTGAACCACGCCCGCACCCAGCGCCCCGCCTACCAGCGCGCCGATCGACACGGCGTACTGCGGGTAGCCGTGCAGGAAATTTGTCGTGCCGTCGAGCGGATCGACGATCCAGACGACGGCGCCGGTGCGCGCGGCGGCGGGGGACAGCTCCTCGCCGACCACGCTCGACCCCGGCACCTCGCTCATCAGCGCGCCGGCGATGAGCGCTTCCGCCGTGCGGTCGGCGTCGGTCACGAAATCGTGCCGCCCCTTTTCGGTCCAGGCGCTCGGCGCTGCGGGCACCACCCCGCGAAGGTAAGTCGCGGCACGGTCGGCGGCGCGCTTCGCCACGTCGACTAAGTCTTTGAGTTCTCGCACCTTGCGGCGCCGTACTCTCCGGTCGTAGGTTGTCAGCCCATGGCGCGCGTCTTTTCTGGTATCCAGCCCTCGGGCGAGCTGCACATCGGCAACTACTTGGGCGCGGTGCAGCACTGGGTCAAGCTGCAGCGCCAGCACGACTGCCTGTTCTGTGTGGTGGACCTGCACGCCATCACGCAGCCCTACGAGGCGTCGAGCCTCTCCCAGCGGACCATCGACATGGCCGTCGGGCTGTATGCCGTGGGACTAGACCCGCAGCACGCGATCGTGTTCGTGCAGTCGCACGTCCCCGAGCATACCGAGCTCAACTGGCTGCTCAACACCGTGACGCCGCTCGGTGAGCTCGAGCGCCAAACGCAATTCAAGGATAAAGCGCAGCGCCAGGCGAGCGTGGCGGCGGGGCTGCTCAATTACCCCGTGCTCCAGGCCGCTGACGTATTGCTCTACCGGGCCACGCTCGTTCCGGTCGGCGAGGACCAGCTCCAGCACCTCGAGCTGATGCGCGAGATTGCGCGCCGCTGGAATGCCCGCTTCACGAACAACGGCGGCTTCGCCTTTCCCGAGCCGCAGGCGCTGCTATCCACGGCGAAGCGTGTCTTGGGGCTGGACGGCCAGGCGAAGATGTCCAAGAGCTTGGGCAACACCATCGGCTTGCTCGACTCGCCGGAGACCATTTGGGAGAAGCTCAAGCCGGCCGCAACCGATCCCGCCCGGGTCACTCGGAAAGACCCCGGCAACCCCGACATCTGCAACATCTTCACCATCCACCAGGGCTTCTCGAGCCCCGAGACCCAGGCGCGGGTCGCGCACAATTGTCGCACTGCGGGCTGGGGCTGCCTCGACTGCAAACGCGTGCTGGCGGACAATATGATAGCCGCGCTCGCTCCCGTCCGCGAGCGGGCGCAGGCGCTTCAGGCGGAGCCGAGCGGCGTGCGCGCGACGTTGCGCGCGGGCGCGGCGAAGGCGCGGGTGCTCGCCCGCGAGACCATGACGCAGGTGCGCCGCTGCATGGGCCTGCTCGACGCGGGGGAGGCCTAATGCAGCACGTCGCCCAGCAGATCGTCGTCATGCTCCGCTTGGAGCTGTTCCTCCAGCTCTGTCTCGCGACGCTGTTCGGAGGGGCCATCGGCCTGGAGCGGGAGCTCGGGGGCAAGCCGGCCGGCCTGCGGACGAACATCCTGATCTGCATCGGATCGATGCTCTACACGAAGTTGTCGATCACGATGGCTACGGGGACCGCCGACCCGACGCGCGTGGCCGCCCAAATCGTCACCGGTGTCGGCTTCATCGGCGCCGGCACGATCCTCCACGCGCGCGGTGCGGTCGTCGGCCTGACGAGCGCGGCGACGATCTGGGTAGTGGCGGCGATCGGCGTCGCGCTCGGCGCGACATTCTACTGGGAAGCGGCCGGCACCACGCTGCTGGTGCTGCTCGTACTCCAGGGACTCGGGCGCGTCGAGTTGCTGGTGGAGCGTCAGTCCACGCAGAGCATGCTCACGGTTCACACCCGTCCGGACCCGACCGTGCTGGAGGATCTCGAGACGGTAGTGCGCCGCACGGGGCTCGAGATCGAGCGCCAAGCCAGTCGCCGCGAGAACGTCGATATGGTGATCGACTTCACGCTGCGCGGACCGAAGCGGCTCCACGACCAGGTGATGATCGCGCTGCTCCATCACCCGGGCGTGCGGACCGTCTCCACCGGAGAGTGACGCGTCGCCTCGTCGTCGACCTCGCTTCGCCGCGGGCCGCCTGGCGGGTCCCGCCGTCTGCGGTGCAGGCGATTCGGGACGCCTTGGGCGAGGCGTGGGAGGTGGTCGAGGTCCACGCGCCGGCGGCGTCGGACGGGGACGGCGGCTCCGGGACGCCGGAGGCGAACGCCGCGGCGCGCGGGGCCGAGATCTACGTCGGGTATGGCGTCCCAGCCGGCGTCGTGCAGGCGGCCCGCGGCACGCTCAAGTGGGCCCACACCGGCACGGCGGGGGTCGGCGCGAGTCTGCCGCATCTCAAGGGGACTGGCGTCGTGCTCACGAACTCCGCCGCGGTGCACGCCGATCCGATCGCGGATTGGGCGATCGCCGCGATAGCGTACTTCGCCCGCGGCCTCGACCGGTTGCGCGAGTTCCAGGTGGCGGAGCGGTGGGCGAGGGTGGAATTCGCTGACCTGGAGATCGCGGTGCGGGAATTCGGCGAGCTGCGCGTCGGCGTCTTCGGGCTGGGCGGGATCGGCGGGGCAGTGGCTCGCCGGGCGCTGGCGCTCGGGATGCGCGTGGCGGGGGTGCGTCGCCACCCCGAGCGCGGCGGGCCGCCCGGTGTGCGCTGGGTCGGGGGACCAGGCGACGTCGGGCGCCTGGCCGCCGAGAGCGACTGCCTGGTGATCGCCGCGCCGCACACCCGCGAGACGGTGGGCGTGGTGACGCGGGAGGTGCTGGAGCGCCTCCCTACGGGGGCGATCGTCGTCAACGTTTCTCGCGGGACGCTCTTGGACGAGACGGGCCTGCTCGATCTGCTTGACGCTGCTCGCATTCGAGGCGCGGCGCTCGATGTGTTCTCGGCGGAGCCCCTCCCGGCGGGGCATCCACTGTGGCGTCACCCCCGGGTGCTGGTGAGCCCCCACGTGGCGGCTGTGACGACGCGCTTCTGGGAGCGCGAGACGGGGCTGATCGTGGAGAACATCCGACGCTATCTTGCAGGGGCGCCCCTCGCCAACGTCGTCGACCTGGAGGCTGGCTACTAGTGGAGGAGAAGTCCCGCAGCGCTCGGGCCAGCGCCGCCGAGACGCAACCGCGCGGCGTCGAGCAGATCATCAAGGCGGCGATCGATCGCGGGGCTTCCGACCTGCACATCAAGGCCGGCGACGTGTTTCGAGCCCGCATCGACGGCAAGCTGGTGCCTCTCACGAAGCAGCGGCTCACGCCCGAGCAGACCAGGGCGATCGCGCTGCGCCTGATAGTCAACGAGGACGACCGGGGCCGGCTCGACAAGCTGCACGAGTACGACTGCTCGTGGGGCGTGCCGGGGGTCGGGCGCTTCCGCATCAACATCCTCCGGCAGCGCTCGTCGTTCATGATCGTGATGCGCGTGATCCCGTTCGACATCCCGACGTTCGAGTCGCTCAAGCTGCCGTCCATCCTCACGACGATCGCGGCGGCGGAGCGGGGCTTGGTCCTCGTCACCGGGGGCACCGGCTCGGGAAAAAGCTCCACGATGGCGGCGATCGTGAACCACATCAACCAGACGCACCAGAAGCACGTCGTCACGCTCGAGAACCCCATCGAGTTTCTGCATCGCGACATCAACTCCTCCATCACGCAGCGCGAGATCGGGGTAGACACCGAGGACTTCCGGGCCGGCCTGCGGGCCGCGCTGCGGCAGGATCCAGACGTGATTCTCATCGGGGAGCTGCGGGACGTCGAGACGGTCGATACCGCGCTGAAAGCGGCCGAGACGGGGCGCCTGGTGATCTCGACCCTGCATACCCCCGACGCGGCGACGACCGTGAGCCGTGTCCTGGCGATGTTCCCGCCCGAGGAGCAGGTGATCGCGCGCTTGCGGCTGGCCGAGGCGCTCCAGGCCGTGGTCTCGCAGCGGCTGTTACCGCGCGCCGACGGCCACGGGCGCGCGGCGGCCGTGGAGATCCTGATCTGCACTGCGGCCGTGCGCGACATCATCCGGGACGCGAACCGCACGCCCGAGCTGCACAACTACATCCGCGACGCCCGCGAGCAGTATGGGATGCAGACCTTGGACCAGCACCTGCTGGACCTGGTCGCGGAAGAGGTCATCACGTACGAGACGGCCCTCGCCGCCGCGATGCCATCGGTCGACTTCGAGCTCCAGATGCGGACGCTGCGACGCCGCTCGCGCGTGACCGAGCCGGCGGCGGCGGCTCAGTCGAGCGTGCCCCGCAAGCGGTGAGCGGTCGGCCGTTCGCGGGGGTGCTCGCCCCCATCACCACGCCGTTCGACGGCGCCACCGGCGCGGTGGCCCCGGTGCACCTCCGCCAGAACGTGGTCCGCCTGCTGGATGCGGGCCTGGACGGCGTCGTCGTCGCGGGCTCGACGGGCGAATCCGCCTTGCTCGACCCGGACGAGCAACGCCGGATGATCGGCTGGGTGCGCGAGGTGCTGCCCGATGGGCGCTGGCTCGTTGCCGGGACCGGCGCCGAGTCCACACGGCAAGCGGTGGCGCTCACGGGCGCCGCGGCGGCGGAAGGGGCGCATGCGGTGCTGGTGCGCCCGCCTGCCTACTTCGCGAACGCGACGTCCCCCGCCACGCTCGCCGCCTACTATCGTGCCATCGCGGACGCGAGCCCCGTCCCCGTGTGGATCTACAACATTCCCAAGTACACGCACCTCGCGCTCGCGGCGGGACTGCTGCAGCAGCTCGCGGAGCACCCGAACATCCGCGGCGTGAAGGATTCCTCGGGGGACGTGAAGAACCTGGCGGCGTATCGCAACGCGCTGCCCCGGTGGAGCGTCCTGGTGGGCTCGGGATCGCTCCTCTACTCGGCGCTCGAGCTCGGCTGCGACGGGGGCATCCTGGCAGTGGCGTGCTTCGCGGCTCGCCGCTGCGCCGACCTCGTCGCCGCGTTCCGCGCAGGGGATCGGGGCCGCGCCGGGGCGCTGCAGGAGTCGCTGGGGCGGCTCGACAAGGAGATCGTCGCGAAGCTCGGCCCCGCAGGGGTGAAGGCCGCGATGGACGCCGTGGGAGGGGGGCTGTACGGCGGCCCCGTGCGGGCGCCGCTCGCGCCGCTGGCCCCGGCCGAGCGGGAGCGGGTGGCGAGCCTCGTCTGCGCGTGACGGATGCCCGTGCCCTGCTCGAGGAGATTTCCGTCTCGCGACTGGTCGGCACGCGCCGCCACGCCGCCGTCCGCGAGATTCTGAAGCGCGAGCTCGCCGCGCGAGGGTTTGTCGTCATGGAACAACAATTCCTGGCGCGGCCGCAGCTGCCGCTGTGGGGTCGCGCGCCCGCCGACGCCGTCAACCTCATCGCCGTCCGACCGCGCGCCCGCATCACCACCTGGCTTGTCGCGCACTACGACTCGAAGGGCCAGGCGATCTCGATGGCCACGCGTTTGCTGCTGGCGGCCGCGTGCCTCGTGGGCTGCCTCGTCGCTGTGGCGGCGCTGCTGGCAGGCGGCCCGGCGCTCGTACTGGCGCTTCCGGTCGCGCTCGCGTCGCTGTTCGTCGGTCTGGGCCGCGTAGCGGGCGGCTCTCCCGGGGCGGTGGACAACGGCTCGGGCGTGGTGACCGTGCTGGCGACGGTGGACGCGCTCCCGCCCGATGCGGCGGTGGGCATCGTCTTCACCGACGCCGAAGAGCAGGGACTGCTGGGCGCGAGAACGCTCGTGCGGGAGCGCGCCAACCTCTTGGCGGACACCACCGTCATCAACTTCGACGGCATCGACGACCACGGGCGGACAATCGCCTTCGTGCATCGTGGCGGTCCGATCGTGGATGAGATCGTGCGCTCGCTCGGCGCCCGGCGCGCCCGCCTGCTGCCGGTCCTCGTGGACGGGTTGGCCCTCGCGCCCGCTGCGCGGGAATGCATGACGATCATGCGAGGCGACTGGGGCACGGCGCGGGTCGTGCACACGCCGCGGGATACGGCGGGGCGGTTGACGTTGAAGGGGGTGCAGCTCGTGGCAGCGGCGGTTGCGGACGTGCTGCGCGATGCTCCCACCCTCAAGGGTGGGCTCGGCCTCAGGGCGCGGAAAACGGCGCGTTGACTCCGACTGGTAGGCGGTCTAGCTTCTGCCAGAGGATGCTCACACGCCCCGTCCCGCGCGGGGCGTTTTTATTGGAGCGCTATGTTCGGACCGAAGACGCACTGCGTCGTGGTGGTGGGTGCCCAGTGGGGCGACGAGGGGAAGGGAAAGCTCGTCGACGTCCTCGCCGAGCGGGCCGATCTGGTCGTGCGCTATCAGGGGGGCGCCAACGCCGGGCACACCGTCGACACCGGCGCCGGCGAGTTCGTGCTGCACCAGATTCCCTCGGGGATCATTCAGGGCGCCGTGTGCGTGGTCGGGAACGGCGTGGTGCTCGATCCGGAGACGTTCTTCACCGAGCTCGACGCCCTCACATCACGCGGGATTCGTACCGATCACAAGCTCTACGTCTCGGATCGCGCGCACCTGACGCTCCCCTATCACAAGCTGCTCGACCGCGCGCGCGAGCAGCGGGACAAGATCGGCACCACCGGGCGCGGCATCGGGCCAACCTACGAGGACAAATATGGCCGGCGCGGCATTCGGGTGGGCGACCTGCGCAACCTCGACCGCGCCAAAGAGCTCGTCTGCGCCCGCGTCGGGGCGGCGAACGAGTTCCTCGAGCTGCTCGGCTCGCCCGAGCGGGCCGACTCCGCCGAGCACGTGGCCCTGCTCGACCGCCTTGCCCCTCGCCTCCTGCCGATCGCCGTCGACGCCGGCCGAGTCGTGTACGAAGCGCTGCAGCGCGGCGAGTCCGTCCTCCTGGAAGGGGCGCAGGGCGCTTTGCTCGACGTCGATCACGGCACCTATCCCTACGTGACGTCGTCCAACACCACCGCGGGTGGCGCGGCGGTCGGCGCCGGGATCGGCCCCACCGCCATCGACGCGGTGCTCGGCGTAGTCAAGGCCTACACGACCCGCGTGGGCAACGGGCCGCTCCCGACGGAAGCGGAAGCGAAGCTCGCCGAACGCATCCGCGAGCTGGGCGGCGAGTTCGGGGCGACCACCGGCCGGCCGCGTCGCTGCGGCTGGTTTGACGCCGTGGTCGTGCGCTACGCCGTACGGGTGAACGGTCTCACGGGCCTCGCCGTGACGAAGCTCGACGTGCTCGATTCGTTCTCCCAGATCCCCGTGTGTGTCGGGTACCGTCTCGACGGTGAGCCGTTCGACAGCATGCCCGCCGAGGTGGAACGCCTCAATCGCGTGGAGCCCGCCTACGAGACGCTTCCCGGCTGGCAGAGGTCGCTCAGCCACGTGCGGCGCCTCGCCGACCTGCCGCCGGCGGCGCGAGCCTATCTCGACCGGCTCCAGGACCTGGCCCACGCGCCCATCCACTACGTGAGCGTCGGCACCCGCCGGGACCAGATCATCGAAGTGACGTGAAACGGCTGCTCCGGGGCGCACTTGGCCTCATCGCCCTGCTGGGCGCGACCGGCGGCGCGACGCGGCTCTGGCTGGGCGCCGAGGTACCGCCGCTCGGCGGACGGGAACCGGTCGCCGGCTTGCGGGATTCCGTGGTAGTGCTGTGGGATTCTCTCGGCGTGCCGCACATCGCGGCCCGCGACGAGGAAGATCTTTTCACCGCGATCGGTTACCTGCACGCCCGCGACCGGATGTGGGAGATGGACCTGCTGCGGCACGCCGCGCTCGGGCGGCTGAGCGAGCTGTTCGGCGCGCGCACCGTCGGCGCGGACCGAGCGCTGCGCACGCTCGAGCTCGGGCGGATCGCCGCCGCGCAGCTCGAGATCGCCGGCCCCGAGGGACACCGCCTCCTCGAGGCGTACGCGCACGGCGTGAACGCGTGGATCGCGCAGGGCCGGTACCGGGCGGTGGAATTCCGGATCATCCGGCATGCGGCCGAGCCCTGGCGTCCCGAACACTCGCTGGCAATCGGCAGGCTCGAGGCGTGGGACCTCCGCACCACCGGGGACGAGCTCGAGCTCGGGGACGTGGCGGCGCGGCTCGGCCCAGCCCGGGCGGCCCAGCTCGCCCCTACGTATCCCGACACGGCACCGACGATCGTGCCACCGGGGGAGTGGCGCTCAGGGCGTGGTGTAGGGGCGGAGCATGCTGCGCCCCTAAGTTCCGCGCCATCACTGGCCGTAAGGACAGTGTTTCGCCGAGCCTACGCTTCAGCGTGGGGACCTTACGAGCGTGAATTCGCAGGCTTCGCCCCCGCTTCCAATGCCTGGGTCCTGGGCCCGTCCCGCACGGCCTCCCACAAGCCCATCCTCGCCAACGACCCCCATCTGACGCTGCGGGCGCCGTCCATCTGGTATCTCGTCGGCGCGCACGCACCGGGATACGAGGTCGTCGGTGCCACCATCCCGGGAATTCCGATCGTCGTCCTGGGGCACAACGCACGCCTCGGCTGGGGCTTCACCAACGCGATGGTAGACGACGTCGACTACGTTGCCGAACAGCTGAGCCCGGATTCGACGCGGTATCGAACACCCGACGGCTGGGCCCGGACGGAAGTCGTTGCGGAGACGATTCTCGTGCATGGCAGCACGCCCCTGGTCTACCGGCGCCTGCGCACCGCCGACGGCCCGGTGATCGAGCGCGCCGGACACGAGGCGGGGCCGCCACTGGCGATGCGGTGGGTGGCGCACGATCCCACGGATGAGATCGGCGCACTACGAGCCATGGGGCGCGCGACCGATCTGCCAAGCTTCGAGGCAGCGCTCGCGGGATTTCGTTCGCCCGAGCAGAACGTCGTGTACGGCGACGCCGCCGGCAACATCGCCTACTTCCTCGCGGGGCACGTACCGGTGCGACACGGCGGCGCCGGGTTCGGCGCTGCGTCTGGGTGGGCGAAGGCGGGGCGGTGGGACGGCTATCTCACGGCGGCTGAGTTGCCACGGATGGTGAACCCGGCGCAGGCCTACGTCGTCACGGCGAACAACCGTGTCATCGGTGACGAGTATCCCTTCTACATTTCCCGGGAATGGGAACTGCCCTATCGGGCCCAACGCATCCTGGAGCTGGTCAGGCAGGATAGCGCGGCTACGACCACCTCGGTGGCGCGGGCGCAACTCGACATCGTGGACGTGTTCTGTCGGGCGATCGCGCCGCTTGCGGCTCGGGCCGCGGCGGCGACGGGACGCCCCGACCTCGCCGCCGGATTGCGCGCCTGGGATGGTGCCATGAGCCCGGAGCGCGCCGAGCCGACGCTCGTGTGGAGCTGGTACCGTGAGCTACAGCGTCTGGTCTACGACAGTGTGTCGCCCGGGTATCGGCCCGCTGAGCCGCTGCACCACTGGCTCACTCGTGGCCGGAGCCCATGGAACGATCTCTCGGCACTCGAGCGTCGGGCGATGGCGACGGTGCTGCCGCGGGCTGCGGAACGGCCTTGGGGGAGCGTGCACGCAACGGTCCAGGAACACCCGCTCAGCGCGGTCCCCCTGCTGGGGCGACTCCTCAGGTTCAATGTCGGGCCGCTCGTCACTCCCGGGGGTAACTACACCGTCAATGTCGCCTCCACCGATGAGTTCGCCGCGCCGTTCGCAAGCACGTGGGGTCCATCGATGCGTCACGTGGTCGATTTCGGAGATGTGGACGGTGCCGGGGGCTTCATCCTGCCGACGGGGCAGTCGGGTTACCCGCTCTCACCGCACTATCGCGACGAGACCACGCGGTGGCTCAAGGGGCAGCTCTGGATCCTGCCGCTGGACTTGCAACGAGTGCGCAGCGTGAGCCGTCTGGTGCTCGTGCCCGACGGACGGGGAGGCCGCTGATGCTCGACGTCGCGGTGATCGGTGCGGGGCCATGCGGCCTCGCGGTGGGCGTGGCCGCGAAGCGCGCTCACCTCACGTGCTCGTTGTTCGACAAGGGACCGGTCGTCTCGAGCCTGATGCGTTATCCCCTCTACATGACCTTTTTCTCGACGCCCGACAAGCTCGAGGTCGGTGGCGTCCCGTTCGTCACGGCCGCCGAGAAGCCGAGCCGACGGGAGGCCCTCACCTACTACCGTAAGGTGGCGGAGTACTTCGAGCTGGACGTGAGGCAATACCACGAGGTGCAAGGCGTGCGGCGGTCGCGCGAGGGGTTCGAGTTGGCCGCGCGACACCCCGGGAAGACGGAGCCCGAGACGGTATCCGCGCGCAACGTCGTCTACGCCACTGGGTACTTCGAGTCGCCCAACCCGCTCGGTGTGCCTGGCGAGGACCTCCCCCACGTCTCGCATTTCTTCACGGAGGCCCACCCGTATTGGCAGCAGCGGGTGATCGTGGTGGGTGGGGGCAACAGCGCCGTCGAAGCAGCGCTCGAGCTGCACCGCGTCGGCGCGCGGGTCACGCTGGTGCACTTCCTCGGCGAGTTCGACCGCGGCGTGAAGCCCTGGATCCTACCCGACGCGACGAATCGCGTGAAGGACGGAAGCATCGCCGTTCGCTGGTGTAGCCGGGTCGTGGAAATCCGGCGCTCCGAGGTGGTGATTCGCTCCGAGATGGATGCGCGGCTCGAGGCGCTGCCCGCCGATTTCGTGCTCGCCCTCACGGGCTACCGGGCGGACCTGACGCTGCTGCGCATGATCGGTGTGGAGGTCGACGAGACGACTGGCGTCCCGCGTCATGACCGGGCCACCATGGAGACCAACGTCGCGGGCGTCTACGTCGCCGGAGTGCTCGCGTCGGGGCTCGACGCGAACAAGATCTTCATCGAGAACGGCCGCGCCCATGGCGGGCTCATATGTGGGCACATTCAAGCAAAACCCCCCAGGGTTGCCCCTGGGGGGTGATCGCCTGCTCGACATCGTGCGCCCTAGAACCCGATGCGAGCGAGACGAAGCTCTTGCTCGAGGCGCCAAACGAAAGGCCCCGCGCTCTGTTGTCAGGACGTGGGGCCGGTGCCAACCTCCGGCAGCCGGGCTGTCTCGCCAACTGAGACCCCTTGGCTTTGCGCCCCGCCGTCGCCGGCGGTTTGCCCTGAACAGAGATGTGCTGGCCTTGCAATGGGCAAGAACAGTGCCTAAGTGTAAGTGGCATCAAGCCGTCACTTAGCCAACACCTGCGCTCACGAGATCTTGCAGAACGCACAATTTCATGCAGAAAGCGACATGTCGCCGGTAGTCCTGGTGGCTCCGGCCGCGTTCAAGGGTACACACGGCCCGCGGCAGGTGGCGGAAGCGCTCTCGACCGGCATTCGGCGCGCCCTTCCCGAGGCGTCCTTACTCCAGTGCCCGATTTCCGACGGCGGTGATGGCCTACTCGACGCCGTGCTCGGCCCCGGGTCGCTGCGTGAGAAGGTGGCGGTGACAGGCCCGCTGGGAGCGCCGGTGAGCGCCGTACTCGGCTGGGTCGACCCGGAGACGGCGATCTTCGAGAGTGCCACGGCATGCGGCATCGCGCTGCTCCGTCCGGACGAGCTCGATCCGCTGCGTGCCACCACGCGCGGCGTCGGCGAGCTGATCTGGGAGGCGGCAGAGCGCGGCGCCCAGGTGGTGGTTGTGGGGTTGGGTGGGTCGGCCACCGTGGACGGCGGAACCGGCGCGGCGTGCGGGCTGGGTTGGACCTTCGCGGACGCCCGAGGCGAGGCGCTGCCCGAGGGGGGCGGCTCGTTGGCACAGCTCGCAGACCTGGGAGGCGGCTGGGCGCTCGCCGCCCAGGTCCTCGCACTCACGGATGTAACCACGCCGCTGGTGGGCACAGCCGGGGCGGCGCCGGTGTTCGCGCCTCAAAAAGGCGCGGGTCCGGAGAGCGTGAAGCTGCTCTCGCGCGGACTGGAGCGTCTCGCTGAGCTGATGGCGCGCCATGGCCGGCCAGAGCTCGCGACGCTGCCTGGCGGGGGCGCCGCCGGCGGGCTCGGGGCGGGTCTCGCGTTTTTCGCCAAGGCCCAACTGGTGCCGGGCGCCGAGTGGGTGCTGGGGCGCGTGGGGTTCGACGCCGCCCTCGCCAAGGCGGACTTCGTCGTGACCGGTGAGGGCGCTTTCGATCGGACGTCGCTCGCCGGCAAGGCATCGGGGGAAGTGGTCCGGCGTGCGCAAGCGGCGCAGAAACGCGTCGCCGTTGTGGCGGGGAAGATTGAAGGCCTGATCGGCATCCACGCCCTGGACGGGGAAGGCCGCACGCTCGATGCGGCCGGGATCGCCGCGCTCGCCGAGCGCGCGACCCGGCAGGCATTTGGGTTGCCTCTGCCCTAGCGGCCGGTCTATCTTCCGGCCCTCTATGCCCTCAAACGACAACGTGATGGAGAAGCTCGTGTCGCTCGCCAAGCGACGTGGGTTCGTGTTTCAGTCGTCGGAGATCTACGGCGGGCTCGGGTCGGTGTGGGACTACGGACCCCTCGGCGTGGAGCTGAAGAAAAACATCAAGGAGCGCTGGTGGCGCTCCCTGGTCCACGAGCGGGAAGACATCGAGGGCCTCGACGCGGCCATCCTCATGCACCCGAAGGTGTGGGAAGCGTCCGGGCATGTCGCGGGATTCACCGATCCCCTGGTCGACTGTAAGCAGTGCAAGAACCGGTTCCGCGCGGACGATCCTCGCATCAAAGGCACGCCGGGCGAGCCCACGGCGCAGTGCCCGGTGTGTGGGAACAAGGGGACGCTTACGGCGCCCCGAATGTTCAATCTCATGTTCAAGACGTTCATGGGCCCGGTCGAGGAAGCAGCGGCGGTGGTCTACCTCCGTCCCGAGACGGCGCAAGGGATCTACGTGAACTATCTGAACGTCCTGCAGTCGTCCCGGCAGAAGATCCCGTTCGGCATCGCCCAGATCGGCAAGGCATTCCGCAATGAGATCACGCCCGGGAACTTCATCTTCCGGACCCGGGAGTTCGAGCAGATGGAGATGCAGTTCTTCGTGAAGCCGGGGACCGACTCGGAGTGGTTCGAGTTCTGGCGTCAGGAGCGACTGAAATGGCTCGTGGGGCTCGGGATCCGCCCTGCGAAGCTGCGGTTTCACCAGCACACCAAGGATGAGCTCGCGCACTACGCCAAAGACGCCTACGATATTCAGTACGAGTTCCCGTTCGGGTGGCAGGAGTTCGAGGGGATTCACAATCGCACGAACTTCGATCTGTCGCGCCACCAGGAATTCTCCGGCAAGAAGCTCGAATACCTGGACACCGCCACGAACGAGCGGTTCATCCCGTACGTCGTCGAGACCTCGGCCGGCGCCGACCGCACCGCCCTCGTGGTGATGGTGGACGCCTACCACGAGGAGGACGTGGAAGGCGAGAAGCGCGTCGTGTTGCGGGTGCATCCGGCCATCGCGCCGCTCAAAGCGGCCGTGTTTCCCCTCGTCAACAAGGACGGGATGCCCGAGCTGGCGCGCCGCGTCTACGACGACCTCCGCAAGCACTACAACGTGTTCTACGACGACGGTGGCTCGATCGGCCGCCGCTACCGCCGGCAGGACGAAGCGGGCACGCCGTTCGGCATCACCATAGACGGCCAGTCCACCGCGGACGGAACGGTGACCGTGCGGGATCGCGACACGCTGAAGCAGGACCGGGTCGCGGCCGATCGTCTCGTGGCGTACCTGGCGGAGCGCTTGAAAGGCTAATGGAGGCAGCGCGGCGGTGCGGCTCGATGACTTTCGCGTGATGATCGACCGTCTCGCCCGCGAGGTGCCCGCAGAGTTCGCGGACGGCATCGTGGCAATCGAAGTGAGTCCCAAGGTCATGCCGCATCCGCGCCGCGGCGACGTCTACACGCTGGGTGAATGCATCCCGCTCGAATGGAGCGGCAACGGGGCCGATCTGCAGTCGCGGGTCGTCCTGTATCACGGCTCGTTCGCGGCCCTGGCGCGGCTCGGCGACTTCGACTGGCGCGCCGAGGCTTGGGAGACGCTCACGCACGAGCTGCGCCACCACCTCGAATGGCGCGCGCACGTATCCCGCCTCGAGGCGTACGACTGGGCGGCGGAGGAGAACTTCAAGCGCCACGAGGGTCAGCCCTTCGACCCGCTGTTCTACCGGTCGGGGGAAAGCGTGGAGGACGGCGTCTGGAAGGTCGATGACGATTTCTTCGTGGCCTGGAACGACTCCGGTGCGCGCGGGAAAGACATCGAGATTCCCTGGCACGGTCGTGCCTATCGGGTGGCCGTCCCGCCGGTCGAACCGACCACGGCGTTGTTCCTGATCCTGGACGGCCTGCGCGCCCCCCCGCCCGGCGACGCCGTGGTGGTCGTGAAGCCGGCGCAAGGGCTCCGGGACCTGTTGCGACGTCATCCGGCCCCGCTCCAGGTGGTGGCGCGGGTGACGCCGCTCGATGCCTAGACAGGTGTTCCTCGCGACGCGGGACCTCGTGTTCCGCTCGAAGCTCGCTCGCGTCGTCGACGCCGCCGGGGCTGAAGTGACGCGGGACGAGGCTGCGTGCGAGCTCGCTGTGCTCGAGATCGAATCCGCGGGTTCGACGGACCGCATCAAGACGCTCGTCGCGCGCGGGACCTCGGTCCTGGCCTACGGCTCGCACGTACGGCCCGATCTGCTACGGTCCGCCCGGGAGGCGGGAGCGACGGCGGTGCCGAATTCGCAGGTGGAGGAACGGCTCCGGGAACTGCTCGGCGCGGCTGACCCCGGGCCGGCGGCCCGGGGTTAGCCGACTGACCGATTCTTCGATCCCTTACTTCGCCGCAACCTGCACGTCGATTTGCCGCGGCTTCGCCTTCTCGACCTTCGGCAGCGTCACCGTCAGCACCCCGTGCTCGTACGTCGCCTTGATGGCGTTGGCGTCCACGGTGGTGGGCAGCGTGAAGCTCCGCTCAAACGTGCCGTAGGTCCGTTCGTAGCGGTGCACCCGCTCGGTGCGCTCTTCGGCGACCTGCTCTTTGGTTCCGTGAATCGTGAGGACGTTGTTCTCGAGCGAGATCTTCACGTTCTCCGGCTTCACACCCGGCACTTCGGTCACGATCCGGATGGCGTCGGCTTCCTCGAGGATGTCCACGGGCGGTACCCAGGACGCGCCGGCGCTGTCGCCGTACTGCCAGTCGAGGTTGCCGAACGCCTCGCTGAAGAGGCGGCCGATCCGGCGCTCGAGGGCGGTCCCGGCCAGCGCCGGTTCTCTCGAGTTACGAGTTGTGACGAACATAAGCAGGACCTCCTTATGAGGACGTGATTCGGAACTGTCTTCCCGGGGGGCCTCGAGCAACCGGCGTGCCGCTGGAGGGGGCCCGCACCTTGCCGAGATGGCAAGCCCGCCTGCCGCGTTTGCCGGGTGGTTTGTCAGGATGACGGAGTTATCTTTCTCGCTCGTCTGCGCGAGGGTGTTCGTGAACCGGCGTCATCTCATTTGGCTGGCCTTGGGCGTCTGGCTCGGAGGAGTCGCGGCCGGCGACGCGCCCAGCTACCGCATCTTCGTTTCGAGCGAGTCCGGCGACATCGTCTCCCAGCTGACGTGGGACGGCGTCGCGCTCAAGACCGTGAAGGTCGTGCCGGTGGGCATCATGCCGGCCGACATCGACGGCCCGCACAACGTCACCGTCGCGCCGGACGGCAAGTACTGGTACGTCACCATCGCCCATGGCACGCCCTACGGCACGCTCTGGAAGATGGCGGTCGACGGGGACACCGTGGTTGGGAAGGCGCCCGTTGAGATGTTCCCGACGACCATCTCGCTCACGCCGGATGGCGAGCTCGCCTTCGTCGCGAACTCCGACTTTCATGGCGACCATCCGCGCATGAATGTCGTCTCGATCGTCTACACGCCGCAGATGGTCACGTTGACGAACCTCCCGGCGTGCGACATGCCGCACGGCGTGAAGGTGAACCACGCCGGAACCAAGGTCTACGTCACCTGCATGAACTCGGATGAGGTGCTGGAGATCGACCGTGCTTCGCTGGCGATCGCACGCCGCCACAAGACGGGCGAGGGGATGTTGCCACAGGCGATGCCGATGAAGATGGGGCACGGCGGGGCGCAGGGGGGGCTACGGAGGGCGGTGCTGCACGACGCGTGCATGCCCACGTTCGTGTCGGTGTCGCCGGACGACACGCGGTTGTACGTCGCCTGCAACCACAGCGACGAGTTGATGGTGCTCGATGCCGGGACGCTCGACCTCGTGAAGGCGATCCCGGCGGGGCACGGCGCTTACAACGTGGAGCCTTCGCCGGACGGCAAGTGGGTGATCGTCACGAATAAGAAGGACCAGAGCGTCTCGCTCATCGACGCCGCCACGCTGGCAGAGGTGGCGCGGATCCCCACGACCAAGCCGTTCCCCCACGGCGTGGCGTATGCGCCCGACAGCCGGTACGCCTTCATCTCTCAGGAGAGCAAGGGCGTGGATCCCGGCGCCGTGAACGTGATCGACCTGCAGACGAAGACCAATGTGGCGAGCGTCGCGGTCCCACTCCAGCCGACCGGGATCACGATCCTGCGCCGGTCATGACCCACACCACCACCGTGGCCCTGCCGCCAGAGCAGGTACTCGGGGCGGCGCAGCGCTTCTTCGCCGAGCGGGTCCCGAGCGCCGCCGCGTTCGTGGAGCGGCAGGGCCCAGGGTTCTTGGTGCTGCGCGGGCAGGGGGGGGAAGAGGTGGTTTTCAGCGCGCGCTCTGATGGGGGCGGCAAGACGCAGGTGCGGGCGTCGACCTTGTTCTTCGATCAGGCGGTCGACCGGTTCCTCTCGACGCTGCCGCTCGAGGCCGCGGTCGAGGTCGTGTGACCGTCGTCGGGGCGCAGTTTCCCGTTCGGGTCATGGTGACCGATGTCTGGGACCAGGTATCGCTCACGGTGGCGCCGACCACGACGATCGCGGACTTGAAGCGCGCCGCCCTCACCCAGGCATTGAAGCGGCGCAGTATGCCCTTGCAGGACCACGTCGTGAAGTTCAAAGGGGCGCAGGTGCTGGACGAATCGACCACGCTCGCCGCACTGGGCGCCGTTCCTAACTCCCCGTTCATCGTCCTCCCGGCGCGTCGCCAGCCGGTGCGATGAGGTCGCTCAGCCGGGCGCTCGCGACGCTCGCCGCCGGCTTTCTGGCGCTCGACGCGCTGCTGTTCCTCTATTCGGGCCTCAGCCTCGGGCGCCCCGGGCTGATCGTCAGCGGCGTCGCCTGCAGCCTCGCCGCGGTGCTGGTCGTGCTCAGCTGGCGGCGGTACCGTCGCGCGATCACCGAGCTCGAGCAGGCGCGGCGCGAGATGCAAGCGGAGGTGCAGTCGATTCGCGACCTGCTGCACAGCAAGCAGCTACATAACTGAGTGCTGAGCGCCTGCACTGCACTGTGCTGAAGCACAGACCCGACGAGTGCGATGCCCGTTCCGGTCCTCTTCCACCCCGCTTGCCAACGTCACAACGCCGGCCCGGGCCATCCCGAGCGCCCCGAGCGCATCGTCGCGGTGCTCGAGGCGCTGCGTGCGGCCGACATGGCGGCCACCGTCGAGTGGTGCGAGGCGCGACCGGCACCCCGAGAGGCACTCGAGCGCGTGCATCCGGCCAGCTACCTCGATGGCCTCGAGCGGCTCGCCCTCCAGGGCGGCGGCGTGCTCGACGCCGACACGGCGATGAGCGGCGCCAGCTGGGATGCGGCCGTCGCCGCGGCGGGGGTCGCCCTCGGCGCCGTGGAGCGCGGGATCGCGACTGGAACCGCCTTCGGAGCCACGCGGCCGCCCGGGCACCACGCTCTCGCGGCGCGCGCGATGGGGTTCTGCCTCATCAACAATGCCGTGGTGGCTGCGCGGCACGCGCAGCAGCTCGGGAAGGCTCGCGTGTTGATCGTGGACTGGGACGTGCATCACGGGAACGGGACTCAGGCGCTGGTCGAGCGCGATGCGTCCCTCCGCTACGTCTCGATGCATCAGTATCCGTGGTATCCGGGCACGGGTGCCGAGGACGAGCGCGGCGTGGGCAACGTGTTCAACGTCCCGCGCCCGCCGGGGCTGCCGCGGCAGCTGTACGCGCGCGATCTCCTCACCGCGGTGGACGCCGCCCTGGAAGGGTGGCCGCCGGACCTGCTGCTGGTGTCCGCCGGGTTTGACTCGCTCAACGGCGACCCACTCGGCGGCTTCACGCTCGAGCCCGAGGATATCGCCCGCTGGACCGCGCTGTTGCGTGAGCGCGTCGCTCCGGCGCCGGTGGTGGGCGTGCTCGAAGGCGGCTATCGGCTCGATCTCCTCGCGGCGGGTGCGCGCGCCCATGTGCGCGCGCTTGCCGGAGACGGGCCGCGTGCGGCAACGCCACCGACGCTGCCGCCTTGACGCCGACGCCGGGGTCGCCGAACGACGCTATACTTCAGCTGTGACCGAGACCGTCGTCCAACCCCAGATTTCCAAGCATTGGCCCGCCAGCATCTACCGGCGCCCTGACGGGGTCGTCGAGCAGGCGCTCTCCCCGGCCCGGATGCGGGGGATCGTCCAGTCGTGCGAGGGCGAGCTGTGGGTCGACATCAACAGCATGGACATGCACCAGCATGCGCTCCTGGAGAAGGTCTTCGAGTTCCACCCCCTCGCTGTCGAGGATACGCTGTCACCGCGGACCCGCGTCAAGCTGGAGGAATACGACCGCTACGTATTCGTGGTCATGGCTGGCATCCGGCTCGAAAGCACCACGCCTGATCCCTACGATCTCGAGACCTTCAACCTCTACTATTTCCTCGGTAAGAACTTTCTCGTCACGGTGCATGCGGTGACGGCGCTGGGCTGCGAGGCCGTGCGCGAGCGGTTGCAGCGCAGCGCCGACCTCCTCGCCCGGGGCGCCGAAGCGACGATGCACGCCATCATCGATCAAGCGGTGGACGCGTATTTCCCGCTGGTCGAGCAGATCAACGCGCACGTGGACCGCCTGGAGGAGCGCCTGTTTGAGGAGTTCGACGAGGGCCTGATCCACGAAATCTTCAAGGCGAAGCGCGCGGCGTTCGCGCTCCGCCGGCACATCGGCCCGCTGCGCGAAGTGCTCAACATCCTCACCAACCGCCCGTCCAGCTACATCCGCCCCGAGACGCAGCTGTATTACCGGGACGTGTACGACCACACCATCCGGATCATGGAATCGGTGGACACGACGCGCGACCTGCTCGCCGGCGTGCTCGAGACGTACCTGTCGCAGACCTCGAACCGGATGAACCGGGTGATGAAGCAGCTGTCCATCGTCGCGACCGTTGCGCTCCCCCTGATCGTGCTGGGCGGCATCTTCGGCATGAACTTCAGCCGCATGCCCCTGGTCCACGACCCCTTGGGCTTCTGGGCGGCCCTCGCCGCCATGGTCGTGGTGTCGGCGGGCATCATGTGGTGGCTCCACCACCGCAGATGGCTCTGAGGCTCGCGGCCGAAGTCGTCTCGCTCAAGACCAAGCATCCGTTCGTCATCGCCCGGGGCGGCGGCGACGACTACCGCGTCGTCTGGGTCCGTGTCACCGACGCGGACGGCGCTGAGGGGTGGGGCGAAGCCGATCCCTCCAAGTACTACGGCGAGACGGCGGACACCGTCCTCGCGATGCTCAAGAAGCTCGAACCGTATCTGCCCAAGGACTCATTCGATCTGGAAGCGGCGGAGGCGCGGTTCGCGCAGGTCGTGCCGAAGAACGGGGCGGCCCGCGCAGCGGTTTCGGCGGCGCTGCACGACCTCGTCGGCAAACGCCTGGGTCAACCGCTGTGGCGGTTATGGGGTCTCGATCCCGCGCGGGCACCGCGCTCTTCCTTTACCATCGGGATCGACACGGCGGACCAGATCCGCCGCAAGGTGGCGGAGGCGTCGACCTATCCCATCCTCAAGGTCAAGCTCGGAACCGATCGCGACGAGGAGATCCTGAGCGTAATCCGGGATGCGACCGACAAGCCCATCCGGGTGGACGCGAACGCCGGCTGGACGCGCGAGCGGGCGATCGCGATGCTGCCCGTGCTCCGGGAATACGGGGTCGAATTCGTGGAGCAGCCGCTGCCGCCCGAGGACCTCGAGGGAACAGCGGCGGTGCGCCGCCGCGGGGTCCTCCCCGTCGTGGTGGATGAGAGCTGCCTCGTGGCCGCCGACATCCCCCGCGTGGCGGATGCGGCGGACGGCATCAACATCAAGCTGGCCAAGTGCGGCTCGCTGCGGGAGGCGCTCCGCATGATTGCGACGGCCCGGGCGCACGGGATGCTCGTGATGGTCGGATGTATGATCGAGTCCTCGCTGGGCATCACTGCGGCGGCGCACTTCACGCCGCTCGTCGACGCGGCGGATCTGGACGGCGCGGCGCTCACGGCGAACGACCCGTTCGTCGGGGCCACGATTGACGGAGGAGAGATCCGGCTGCCGACCGGACCCGGGCTCGGCGTCCGGCGGCGGTGACGGGCTCGGCACTCGCCCCGCGCTATGCCGAGGTCGTCCTCCCGGTCCCGGTTCCCCGCACCTACACCTACGAAATGCCGACCGCCCTCGGCGCGCGCGTTGTGCCGGGGTCGCGGGTGGTGGTACCGCTGCAGCGACGGCAGGTGGTCGGCCTGGTCGTAGCGGTCGACGTCCCCGCGCCCGACGTAGCGGCACGGCCGATCGCGGCCGCGCCCGACGCCGAGCCCGCGCTCAGTCCGGCGTTGGTCGAGCTGGGTCGCTGGATCAGCCGTTATTACGGCGCACCGCTCGGCCTGGCGCTGCGGGTGCTGCTTCCCGGAAGTCTGTGGAGCGTGCGTCGACCCGGCGGACCCGCCGAGCAGGTCGAGCGGGTCGTGGTTCTCACGCATGCCCTCCCTTCGCTGCTCGAGCGCGAGCGGGCGTTCAAGCGCGCGCCCAAGCGTCGGGTGGTGTACGAGGCGCTCGAGGCGCTGGGTGGATCGGCACCGCTGCGTCACCTGGTGACCCGGCTCGGGCTGTCGCCTACCGTGCTCGACGGTCTGGTGAAGCAGCGGCTCGCTCGCTACAGCGACGTGCCGCGGCCGCGTGACCCGTTCACAGGGCTCACGTCGCCGCCGCCGCCCGTGCTCACCGATGCGCAGCGTCGGGTGGTGGACGGAATCGCCGCGACGTCCCCCGATGTTCCGGTGCTGCTTCACGGCGTGACGGGGTCGGGCAAGACGCTCGTCTATCTCGACCTACTGCGCAGCGTCGTCGCGTCGGGTGGCGGCGCCATCCTCCTCGTCCCCGAGATCGCGCTCACCCCGCAGACCGTGGCCCGGGTGCGGGGCGTGTTCGGGGACCTAGTCGCGGTCCTCCATTCGGGGCTGTCGGACGGCGAGCGCGCCGACGCGTGGCGGGCGCTGCGACGCGGGGAGCGCCGTGTAGCGGTGGGGCCCCGTTCTGCGGTATTCGCGCCCGTGCAGCGGCTCGCCGCCATTGTGGTCGACGAGGAGCACGAGGCGAGCTACAAACAGGGCACGGCGCCGCGCTACCACGCCCGCGACGTGGCGCTGGCACGGGCTCGGCTGGAGGGCGCCCGGCTGATCCTCGGCAGCGCCACGCCGTCGCTCGACACGCTACACCTCGCCCACACGGGGCGGGTCTGCACCTTTGAGCTGCCGGAGCGCATCGGCGCGCGGCCGCTTCCCCCGGTCGAGGTGATCGATCTGCGGAGCGCGCGCCGCGTGCCGGAGGCTCGGGGAATCCCCTGGACCGAGCCGCTCGATCAGGCCGTGCGGGGGGCGCTGGCCCGCACCGAGCAGGTCATTCTCCTCTTGAACCGTCGCGGCTTTGCGACGTACCTCCAGTGTCCCGCGTGCGGTGACGTGCGCCAGTGCCCGCACTGCGCCATCGCCCTCACCGTCCACCAGACGCCGCGCGTGTTGCGCTGTCACTACTGCGGGCACGAAGCACCGGTTCCCACCGGTTGCGGGGTGTGCGGCAAGGAACCACAGCGCATGCGCGGGCTCGGCACCCAGCAGCTCGAGCACTTCGTGGGTCTACGGTTTCCGGAGGCCCGCGTCGCCCGCATGGATCTCGATACCACCAGCACGAAGTGGGCGCATCACCGGATCCTCGAGCGCATGGCACAAGGGAAGCTCGACATCCTGCTCGGCACGCAAATGATCGCGAAGGGGCTGGACTTCCCGAACGTGACGGTCGTCGGGGTAGTGGACGCGGATACGGGCCTCAACCTCCCCGACTTCCGGGCCGCCGAGCGCACGTTTCAGCTCGTGGCGCAGGTGGCGGGCCGGGCAGGCCGCGGCCCCAAGGGGGGCCGCGTCTTGGTGCAGACTCGGGCCCCGGACCACCACGCAATTCGGGCAGCCGCGGCTCACTCGGTGGCTGGCTTCGCCGCCGCCGAGCTGCCGCTGCGCGCGCCTCCCAACCCCGCATACCCGCCGCACGTGGGGCTGGCGCGCTTCGTGGCGGTGCATGAGGACGAGCGGCTCGCCCAGGAAGCGGCCGAGCGGGTCGCGGCGTGGCTCAGGCGCGCGAACACGGAGCAGCTCGGCGGCGCGCTCACCGTCTTGGGGCCCGCGCCGTGCCCGATCATGCGGCTGAAAGGGCAGTGGCGCTGGCACGTGCTCATCAAGTCGCCGGAGGCCCGGCCGATCGGACGGGTGGTGCGGGCCTGGGGGCGCGGGCGCGGTCCGGGCGCGAGAGGCGCGGTCGTCGCGGACCGCGATCCTGTTTCATTGCTGTGACGCCCGACGGTTGCGTGAGGCGATTCGTGCCGCGTATTATGACCCTCCAGTGACCGCTCGCCCCCGCTTCCAGTATCGACCACCCGACTTCGCCGCCCCGCCGCTCGCGAGCGCGCCCGATGCGCGCTTCGAGCCCGCCCCGGCCGACGGGGTCCTGCCCGACGGCTTTTTTTCCACTACGAACCTCCCCACCTACGTGCGCGCCGCGGGCGCGTGGCGCCGGCCCCGGCTGCCGCGCATGGACTGCGTCATCGTGCGCCACCCCCCAGGCGACCTCGTGGTCACCGAGCCACGCCTCGTGCAGCGGGGCCAGTGGGTGGCGGTGGGCACCGCAGAAGACGGCAGCCAGGGCATCCTGGTTCATTCCGAAGGGTTCCTCGGCGGCAGCCACAGCGCGAACGAGTTCGGCTTCATGCAGACCGCCGTGTCGCGCGAGCGCCCGGTGGACTACGCCGTGCTGGCCCAGCTGCTGGGCGAGGAGAAGCAGCGTGGCGGGAAGATCCTTTGGGTCGTGGGGCCGGCGCTGGTGCACGCGCGGGCGCGCGAGGACATGGTCTGGTTCGTGCGCAATGGCTACGTGCAGGCGTTTCTGGGGGGGAACGCCGTGGCTGTGCACGACCTCGAGGCGGCGATCTTCGGCACCACGCTCGGGATGTCGAGCTCGGGCGAGGGGGTGGAAGGAGGTCACGCGCTCCACATGCGCGCGATCAACGCGATCCGGCGCGCGGGCGGGATCACGGCGGCCGTGCGGCAGAGCATCGTCACCGCCGGGATCATGCACGCCCTGGTGACGCACGGCGTGCCGTTCGTGCTCGCGGGCTCGATCCGCGACGACGGACCGCTCCCCGAGGTCCTGGCCGACACCCTCGCCGCGCAGGACGCTATGCGGCAGTTCACCGCCCAGGCCACGTTCGCCGTCTTTGTGGCGACCGCCCTACACGCGATCGCCGTCGGCAACATGCTGCCCGCGTTCGTGGATGCGCTGCCGCCCGACGAGCTGCGCCCGCTGACGACGATTTGCGTCGACCAGACCGAGTTCGTGGTGAACAAGCTACGCGATCGCGGCACGCACCAGGCGTACGGAGTCGTGACCAACGCGCAGGACTTCATGCACGTGCTGCGGTTCTACGTGGAACGATGGGAGCAAGCGCAGGCCCCGGCGACCATCCTCCGGTAGTGCCGGGCCGGGGACCGGGGTGGGCGAAGCTCGCCGAAGCGGTCGCCAGGCACGTGCCGCCCGCCGAGATCGAGACGATCTATCTGTTCCGACCGCTCAAGCGGGAAGGGCGGGAGTGGGGCACGGCGGTCGTCGCGCGCCGGGCCACGGAGGGCGGTGGACGGTTGCGCGTCTACACGGCACGCTACATGCTGGTCGTGCGCGGCAAGGAGCGCGGGCAGTCGCGGGTGGAGGTGGCGGAGACCGGGCTCTCGCCCGCGGAGGTCATCGCGCAGGTGATGCAGGCGACGGCCGACCGCACGGGCGATCCGGAACCCCCGGTAGCGGTGGGGGCGGGGGTGTGGTATGAAAGCTGAAAGGAGGTGACGGGTTGATCGAGTCGCGAATGTTCGTGCCTACCAAGGCCTTCCTCACCAAGGGCGTCGGTCGGCACCGGGAAAAACTGACGAGCTTCGAGATGGCGCTGCGTGACGCCCATCTCGCCAACTTCAACCTCGTGCGGGTGAGCTCGATCTTCCCGCCCCACTGCGAGCTGGTGGATCGTGAAGAAGGGCTCTCGCTCATGCAGCCCGGCCAGGTCGTGTTTGCCGTCATCGCGGAGTCCTCTACCAACGAACCGAGCCGGCTTGTCGCCGCCTCCATCGGCGTGGCGATGCCGGCCGACCCGACCCATCACGGCTACATCTCCGAGCACCACAGCTACGGTCAGAACGAGGTCACAGCCGGGGAGTATGCGGAAGACCTCGCCGCGTCGATGCTCGCGACCGTGCTGGGCGTGCCGTTCGACTCCGGTTCGGCGTGGGACGAGCGCCGGGAGCAGTGGCTGCTGTCGGGGGAGATCGTGCGCACGATGAACGTCACCTCCACCGCCGAGTGCGGCGACGACGGCCGTTGGACGACTGTCGTCTCGGCGGTGTGCTTCTGCGGGTGATCCCTTCGTTCACGCTGGCGTTCGTCGCCGGGCTGCTGAGCTTTCTCTCTCCCTGCGTCTTGCCCCTCATCCCGAGCTACGTAGGATTTCTCACCGGGCTGTCGCTCGAAGAGGTCGAGGCGCAGCGCGGCACGGCGCTGGCGCACGCGCTGTGGTTCGTGGCCGGCTTCTCCCTCATCTTCATCGCCCTTGGCGCCACGGCGTCGGCACTCGGCGTGCTGCTGCTGCGCTCCCAGGTGTGGATCGGACGCATCGGCGGGGTCGTGGTCGTGTTGTTCGGTCTGTACCTGCTCGGGATTCTGCGACCGGCGTTCCTGATGCGGGAGCGGCGGCTCGAGCTGGCCCATAAGCCGCTCGGCTACCTCGGCTCTGCGTTGGTGGGCGTCACGTTCGGCGCCGCATGGACCCCATGCATCGGGCCGATCCTGGGGGCGATTCTCACGCTCGCCGCCGCCCAGGCCAGCGTAGCGCACGGCACCGCCCTGCTCGGCATCTACGCCCTAGGGCTCGCCATCCCCTTTGTCATTACGGCGCTAGCGCTGGACCGCTTCCTCGCCTGGTTCCAGCGGTTTCGCCCCTACATCGTTTGGGTGGACCGCATCGCCGGGGCGCTGCTCGTCCTGCTGGGTATCCTCCTCGTCACCGATCGCTTCACCCTGCTCGCGGGGTGGCTGCAGGGGCTGACGCCCGAGTTTCTGAAGAGCCGGCTGTAAGACACTTACCCCACCGCTAGTGGTTCCCACCGTGTAGGGGCGCAGCATGCTGCGCCCCTACCTGGCACTGCGCTGTCCTAAAGGACAATGCGCGTGTGCTTTAGCACAACGCAGTGCCGAGCCCAGGCTTCAGCCTGGGAACTTCGCGGGCCACTTTCCTATATTAGGGTCCAGCGAATATTAGGGTCCAGCAAAACCACGAGAGAGGGAATAAATGATCACGTTTCAGAAGCACTCGTCGCATCTTGTCGCGGTGCTGACTGCCGTGGCTTTGGCCGGGTGCGTCAAGAGTGACCAGGCGAACCAGTCGGCCGACTCGACCGCGCGTAACCTGACGCTCGCCCCGACCGAGTCGACGGCCGCGATGAAAGACGTGCCCGCGCCGCCGACGGAGGCCGCCAAGCCGGCGCCCGAGAAAAAGACCCCCCCACCGGTGGCCAAGCCCCCGGCTCCCAAACCCGCGGCGCCGACGACGCTCACTGCTGCTGCGGGAACCCGGATGTCGCTCGCTGCGAGCGACTCGATCTCCACCCGGCAGGCGAAGGCCGGTGACGCTTTCACCGCGACTGTGGGCCAGGACGTGAAGGACGCGGCAGGACACGTTGTGATTCCGGCGGGGTCGGCCGTACAGGGAACAATTGTCGCCGCCGAGCCGGCGCCCAATCCCAATGCGAGCGGGCAACTCAGCCTCGACGTGAAGAGCGTCAGCGTGCGCGGCACCAGTTACGCCGTGGACGCGACCGTCGAGTCGATGGACACCGTGATGAAGGGACGTGGCGTCACGAAGGCCGACGCCGCGAAGGTGGGTGGTGGGGCGGTCGCAGGGGCACTCGTCGGCAAGCTGCTCGGCAAGAATGCGAAGGGTGCGGTGATCGGGGGCGCGGTGGGCGCCGCCGCCGGCGCCGCCGCGGCGCGGGCTTCGCGCGACATCGACATCATACTCCCCAAGGGGGCGGCGATCACCATCAAGCTGAACAAGCCGCTGACGGTGAAGCGGGCAGCCTGACGCGGTAGGGGCACGGTGCCGTGCCCGTTCAAAACCCCACCGCGCCGCCGCCGCGCCGCGGATCGGCCACCCCGATCCAGCCGGCGGCGGTTCGTTCGATGGCCGCAATGTCCCCCATCCGACCCCGTTCGCGCAGTTGGTAGCCCATAGTGCGCAGACCGTCGAGCGTGGCCTGGGCCAGGCCACCCCGCTCGTAGAAGACCAGATCCGGTAGCGCCTGCTGGTGGACGCGGGGCGCTGCCACCGCCTCCACGAGCGACATGCCGTGGTCCACCACGTTGACGATCACCTGGTACACGCTGTTGATGATGGTCGGGCCGCCCGGCGTCCCCAGCACCATGAAGAGCCGGCCGCTCCGGTCGAGCACGATCGACGGCGTCATCGCCGACAGCATGCGCTTCCCCGGCGCGATGGCATTGGCGTCGCCCTGGATCAGCCCGTACATGTTCGGTTTCCCGGGCGCGGTGGTGAAATCGTCCATCTCGTTGTTCAGGAGGAACCCGGCACCCGTTACCGTGACCGCGCTGCCGAAGCCCCCGTTCAACGTCGTCGTGACCGCGGCGGCGTTGCCATCGGCGTCGACGATCGAGTAATGCGTCGTCTCGGTGCCTTCGTTCCCCGATGTGGTGACCGGCGGCGTCGGCGTCGCGTGGTCCGGCAGGATCTGGGCGCGCAGCTCTGCGGCGTACGACTTCGAGAGCAGCCGCTCCAGGGGCATCTCGACGAAGTCCGGGTCGCCGAGCCAGTGGTTGCGGTCCATGAAGGCGCGCCGCATCGCCTCGGCCTCGAGGTGGACGTAGCCCGCGCTGCCGAACGGCGGCAGCGTATCGTAGCCCTCCATGATGTTCAAGATCTCGCCCAGCGTGACGCCGCCCGAGCTCGCGGGCGGCATCGAGTAGATCGTGTACCCGCGGTAGCTGATCTGGACCGGTGTGCGCCACTTCGGCGTGTAGCCCTTGAGGTCGTCCTTGGAGATGAGCCCGTGGCCGCGCTGCATCTCGGCGACGATCAAGTCCGCGATCTGGCCGGTGTAGAATACGGCTGGTCCGGAGTCCGCGATGAGCTGCAGCGTGTGCGCGAGCTCGGGTTGGTGAAACGTCGTGCCGGGCGCGGGCGCATGGCCCTCCACGAGGAACTGCGTCGCGGATGCCGGGAATCGCGCCAATCGCTCCGCATCTTCCGCGATCGCGCGGCTGCGCGCCACGTCCAGGGTGTGCTCGTGGGCGAGGCGAATCGCTGGGGCGAGCAGCTTCGCCCAGGGCAGGCGTCCGGCGCTCTTCCAGGCTTCGTACATCCCGGCCACGCTGCCGGGGACGCCCGACGCGAGGTGACCGGTCAGGCTCTGTTCGGTGGGGCTCCCGGTCGAGTCGACATACATGTCGCGGGTGGCCCGGCCGGGCGCCATTTCTCGGTAATCCAGCGCGCGCACGCGACCGCTGGTGTCGCGGTACACGATGAACCCGCCGCCGCCGAGGTTGCCCGCCTCGGGGAGCACGACCGCGAGCGCGAACCCGACCGCCACCGCGGCGTCGACGGCGTTGCCGCCCTGTTGGATGATCTCGATTCCGACTTGGCTCGCGAGCGGATGGCCCGACACGATCATGGCCTGGGGGCCAGGTACTGCGACGCCCTTGCCGGCGAGTGACCACGTCTCGGGGATGATCGGCCGGCCGGTGACGATCGCGTCGGCGCGCGCGCCCGGAGCCGTGGGGTGGGCGGCCGGCGCGGCGGCCACGGCAGGCGGCGGCGCGGGGGTCGTCTCGGGCGGTCGAGCGCCGCCACCGCAGGCGGCGAGCACGGCGAGGGCAATGGGGGTTGCGAGTGGGATCTGGCGCATGCTGAATTGTGCACGTTGACCCGAGTTTGGGTCAACGCCTAACTTGGGGGCCACCTGACACACTCATGACCGCCCCGGACTTCCTCGACCCGCGTCTCACCGAGCAGCGGAACTCCCGCACCGCGCGCATCGACGTCGCCGCCACCCTGGAGATCGTCGACCTGATCAACACCGAGGACGCCACGGTTGCGGCGGCGGTGCGCGCCGTGCGGGCCGAGATCGCGCGGGCGATCGACCTCGTGGTCGAGGCCTTCAAGCAGGGTGGGCGGTTGGTTTACGTGGGGGCGGGCACATCCGGCCGGCTCGGCGTGCTCGACGCGAGCGAGTGCCCGCCGACCTTCGGCACGCCGCCCGAGATGGTCGTGGGCATCATCGCGGGGGGGCTGCAGGCGCTCGTCAAGGGCTTGGAAGGCGCCGAAGATGACGTGAACGCGGGAGCCCGCGCCATGGACGACGCGGCCGTCATGCCCAAGGACTTCGTTCTCGGGATCGCGGCGAGCGGCACCACGCCGTTCGTGCGGGCGGCGCTCGGCCGCGCGCAAACGCTCGCTGCGGTGACGGGCCTGCTCTCGTGCTCCGATCCGCCGCAGATCCTGGCCGAAACCTGCGACGTGTTGATCCTCCCCAAGGTCGGCCCCGAGGCGCTCACGGGGTCAACCCGCATGAAGGCGGGGACCGCGACCAAGCTCGTGCTCAACACCATTTCGACCGCCGCGATGATCCGGCAGGGGCGCGCGTACGGCAACCTGATGGTGGACTTGATGGCCTGGAGCGACAAGCTGCGGGACCGCGGGGAGCGCATTGTCATGGAATGCGCCGGCGTCGATCGCTCAGCGGCGCGCCGCGCGATCGAAGCCGCCGGGGGAAGCGTCAAGCTCGCCATCGTGATGACGAAACGGCGTCTGGGCAAGGCCGAGGCCGCACGGCTGCTCGAGCAGGCGGGTGGGTTCGTGCGCGGGGCGGCCGGCGACCCGCCGCCCGTTCGCCCGCTGTGACCAGCTGCCTCGCCGTCGGGGTGATGTCGGGCACGTCGCTCGACGGCGTCTCCACGGCGCTGGTCCGGCTCAGCGACGATCCCCTCGAGGCCCAGCTGGTCGGCTTCCGCCAGGAGCCCTACGCCGCGCCGGAGCGCGGGCAGATCGTCGACGCCATCGCGCGCGGCGGCTCGAAGGATCTCGCGCTGCTCCACGTCGCACTGGGCGAGCGCTTCGCCGGCGCGATCCTCCAGCTCCTCGCCGAGACCAAGACCACGCCCAAGGACCTGGCGTTCGTCGCCTCGCATGGGCAGACGATCTGGCACGAGCCCGGCCGCGCCACCCTGCAGCTCGGAGATCCGGCGGTGATCGCCGAGCGCGTGGGTGTACGGGTGGTGAGCGACTTTCGCTCGCGCGACGTGGCCGCGGGCGGGCAGGGTGCGCCGCTCGTGCCGCTCGCGGACGTCATGCTGTTCGGGCATCCCGAGCGCGGCCGGCTGCTGCTCAACATCGGCGGGATCGCGAACGTCACCTGGGTGCCGCGCCGCGGCATTGCCGCAGGTGCCCTCGCGTTCGACACCGGGCCAGGAGTGGCAGTGATCGACGCCGTGACCCGCCGCCTCGATCCCGACGCCCCGTTCGACCGGGACGGGGCGCGCGCACGCCGCGGCAAGCCCCGCGGCAAGGTGCTGGACGCGTTGCTCGCCGATGCCTACTTCTCTCAGCCGCCGCCCAAGAGCACCGGGCGCGAGCGCTTCGGGATCGAGTTCGCCGCCCGGCTGATCGGTCTCGTGCAGCAGGCGGGCGGCTCCGACAACGACGCCGTGGCCACCGCCACGGCGCTCACCGCCGAAACGATCGCCCGGGCGCTCGAGCGGTGGACGCCTCTCCCCAACGGTCCGGAGATCGAGCTCGTGATTTCGGGCGGCGGCGCCCGCAACCCCGTCCTCGTCGAGCTGCTCGCCGCCCGCGTCCGCCCCCGGCCGGTGCTGCCGTTCGATCGGCTCTTCTTCGACGGTGAGGCGAAGGAGGCCCTGGCGTTCGCCTTGCTCGGGTTCCTGACAATCTGCGGGAAGCCGGGCAACCTCCCGGCCGCCACTGGAGCCCGCGGCCCACGCGTGCTGGGCCACATCACCCCCGCGTGAGCGGCTCGCTCGCGCGCCTCGTATTCCCCGCGCTCCGCTGGCGGAGTCACAGCTTTGACCACGAGCAAGCCAAGATCGACGCCGCTCTCGCGGCCGGGGTCGGCGGCTTCATCATCTTCGGCGGGACCCGCGAGACCGTCACGGCGCTCACGGGCGAGCTGCGGCGCCAGGCGGGGCGGCCGCTGTTGCTCGGCGCCGATCTCGAGCGGGGGGGCGCCCAGCAGGTGCAGGGGCTTACCGAGCTGCCGCCACCCGCCGCGCTCGGCTACCTGGCTGACCTCGACGCGACGCGCAGCTGCGGCGTGATCACCGGGTCTGAGGCGCGGTCGATCGGCATCAACTGGGCGTTCGCGCCCGTGTGCGACCTGGATTTGGAGCCCAAGAACCCGATCGTGCAGACCCGCGCGTTCGGTGCGGATCCGATGCGCGTCGGCGAACACGCGGCTGTCTGGATCCGCGGGCTGCAAGAGCACGGTGTGTTGGGCTGCGCAAAGCACTACCCGGGCCACGGCCGCACTACGCAGGATTCGCACGAGACGCTACCACTGGTCACGACGCCCGCGGCCGAGCTGCAGCAGGTCGACGTCACGCCCTTCGAGTATGCGATCCGGGCAGGCGTGGGGAGCGTGATGAGCGCGTTCGTCGCGTTCCCTGCGTGGGACGCGTCAGGTCGGGCGGCGAGCTTCTCGTCCGCGATTCTCGGCTATCTCCGCGACCCGCTCAACTTCGCCGGGCTGGTCGTTACGGATGCGCTCATCATGGCCGGCGCCAGTGCGACGCAGCCGGTCCCCGCTGCCACAGTCACGGCGGTCGCGGCCGGGTGTGACGCGCTGCTGTACGTGGAGGACGTTCGTAACGTGATCGCGGCGCTGGACCGAGCGATCGGGTCCGACATCCCCACGGCCCGGGCGGACGAGGCGCTGGCGCGCTACGAAGCCGCCGTCGCGACGTGGGACGCGGGCGCCGACCAGGGGCTGCCCGATGTCGCGGCGCATGGCGCGTTCGCCGACGGGCTCGCGGACCGCGCGAGCCACGTGCTGCGCGGGGACGTGTCCCGCATCCGCACGCCCGTCACGGTGTCGATCGTGGACGACGACGTGGGCGGTCCCTATGCCGTCGGACCGCGAGAGGTGTTCACGCAGACGCTGCGTGACGCGGGCGTGCCCGTCGGGCAACGTGCGACGGGCACCGTGCAACGCCTCATCCTGGTGTACGCCGAGCCACGATCGTGGAAGGGGCGAGCAGATCTCGGCCAGCGCTCGCTGGCCCAACTGCGACGCCTCGCGCCGGGGGCGCAGCTCGTGGTTCTGTTCGGGCATCCGCGGCTCGCGCGCCAGATCCCCGGCGGGGCGCCCATCGTATGCTGCTGGCACGGGCAGCCGCTTATGCAACGAGCCGCGGCGCGGCGAGTCATGAGCTGGCTACAGTAGGAAAGCGTCTCGCGGAGACGTCGCGCAGTAGCGTCGCGCAGAGGCGTCAAGCAACGGCGTCACGGTTCTGCGCGACGCCTTCGCGGGACGTTTTCGCGTGACGTCTGTGCTTGACGCCCTCTATCTTGCGGTGACCTGGCTCAAGTAAGCTATGACCGCGGTCGCAGGAACCCCATAAATGATCTTTCCCTGTGATTCGCGATTCCCGCCATACAGCACCGCGACGACGCGGCCCTCACGATCGAAGATCGGGCTCCCCGACGAGCCCGGCGCACCGTAGCCGTCCACCTGCACGACGTTCGGCAGCACCTTGCTCACCGTGCCCACGGTGAGCGTGGGGTCCGCCACCACAGCACTCGGGCCTTGCCGTTCCATCGGCAGGTCCTCCCCAAGCGGATACCCCATGATCGCAACGGGGTCGCCGCGCTGCAGGCTGCTCGCCTCGCGGGCGAACCCGAGCACGCGCGGCGTGCCGCCCCGCACGTCGACCTGCAGCACCCCGACGTCCGCCGTATCGGCGACGCCGATGACCCGCCCCGGGAACCACTGCTTCGAGCCCGAGAACTTGACGGCGATCGCCAGCGGCCGGCGGTCGCCCGCTTCGCCCACGAGCACGTGCTTGTTGGTGACCAGCGTGCCTTGCGAGTCCACGGCGAACGCGGTCCCGGTGAACACCTCGACGTCGGAGTACTTGACGACGAGCAGCGCGACCGCGTCCTGGTTGTTCCGCGAGATGGCGCGGTAATCGACCGCCGCAGCGCCCGCGATCCCGCGCTGGCGCGCGGCAGCCGTGTCGAGCTGAGCACGCAGCCGCGCGACCGAGTGCACGTCGCCGCCGGAGCTCGCCGCGGCGAGCTCGCCCCGCAACCGCGCCACCTCGGCGTGCGACTCGCGCAGCGCGTCCTTGACGCTCTGCAGCTCGGACTGGAAGCGCGAGAGCAGGCGCTGCGCTTCTTGGTTGAGACTGTCGGCCCGGGCCTGGAGCCCGGCGAGCTCGCGGGCGTCGCGCAGGGCGGTCCACTGACTCCACCCGAACCCCGTCACCGCCAGCGCCAGCAGGCCGATCAGCACCTTGGTCGTGCGCCGCAGGCGCGCGACCTCCGCCACGATGCGCACGGCAGCGCTCGACCGGCGCCCGGCCCCTGCGGGCGAGACGCCGGCGGAGACCGCGTGGGCGTCTGTCCCTCCCCCACCCACGCCGGCGGCCACCGCGAGCACCCTGAACTCCACCGCCGGCCCCTGTGGCCCGAAGCCGATCACGTCGCCGTCGTGCAGGATCACCTCGTCCACGACGCGCGCCCCGTTGACGAAGGTCCCGTTCTTCGAGCCCAGGTCGCGCACGCGGAACGTCGTGTCATGACGCACGATGGCAGCGTGGCGCGAGGAGACGTCGAGGTCGCGCTCGGCGTCGAAGCGAACGTCCGACAGCGGGTGCCGGCCGAGCCCGATGTAGGCCTTGCGGAAGGTCTCGACCTGCCCGGCGCGCGCGCCCGAGAGGAACGTGAACTGAGCGGTCACTGGCTCCGCGTGGCGAGATACAGGGCGACGGCCACCGCAGCCGCCGCGAGCACGGCCGCCGCGACGACGCGCCAGCGATTCTCGCGCGCGGGCAGCGGCGGCCGGCTGCCCCGGTAGACGGGCACGGGCTCGGTGCTCACCTCGGTGTCGATCAGCGGGTAAACCTGGTGGCCCACCTCCTCGCCGGCCGCCGCCGAGCGCAGTCCGTCGCCGTCGAACCGCGCGAGCACCACCGTGACGTTGTCCGGCCCGCCCCGCTCGTTGGCGAGCGCGATCAGCCGGTCGCACGCCTCCTGGAGATCCCGTTCCCGGGTCACGATCTCCGCGATCTCCTCTTTCTTGACCTGGCCCGAGAGACCGTCCGAGCAGAGCACCAGCACGTCGCCCTTGCGGACTTCCTGATACGTGAGGTCCACCTTCACCTTGGGATCCGGGCCGAGCGCCTGGAGGATGATGTTGCGTCGCTCGCTGCGCGCGGCCTCTTCTTCGGTGAGCTCACCCGCTTCCACGAGGCGCTGCATCAGCGACTGGTCCCGCGTGAGTTGCACGGCCTGTCCATCGCGGATCAGGTAGGCCCGGCTGTCGCCCACCTGCGTGAGGTAGACGTGGTCGTTCAGGATGCCGACGGCCGTGGTGGTGGTGCCCATCCCGCGGACTTCGGGGTGCGCCTTGGCGTACGAGTGGATGTGGCTGTTGGCCACCTCGACCGCCTCCTTCAGCCGGTAGGCGAACCGCTGCGGCGTGACGTCCTTCTCGTTTCCCCACATCCGGATCATCTGTTCGTAGATGGTTTCGGTGGCCATTTCGCTGGCGAGCTCGCCCGCAGCGGCGCCGCCCATCCCGTCGGCGACGATGAACAGCGAGCCGCGCTCGCCCACCTCGTGCTCCCGCACTGCCGGCTGGAGCGACGCCTCCCCGCGCGTGAGATCCGCGACGAGGAACCGGTCCTCGTTGTGGTCGCGCGTCTTCCCCAGGTCGGTCTTGGCGAAGACCTCGATCTTGACGGGCTTGGGAGAGCGTCCGAACACGGTCAGCCTTGGCACTGGGCAAGGACGTCGCGATACGACCGCGTTGCCGGATCGAGCAGCGCCGCGGTCTTCACCCAATCGCATCCCTTCTCGCGCTCATTCGCCTGGAAGTACGCATTGCCGATGACGAACGCGGCGAGCGCCTTGTCCACGAGAGTGACGTCGGGCGCGATGTAGATGTGTCGCGCGGAGTCCAAGACCATGGCGGCGGTCCGAGGCTCCAGCTTGAACAAGAGGTCGTCGAGCAGCTCGTGTGCCCGGGCGAGCTCGATCCTAGGCTTTCGACGGATCACCGCCGGGATCCTGGCCGGGGTGCGTCGCGCGGGCTGCACCGGCGCGCGCGGCACCGCCGTGTCTGGAGGAGGGGCCGCCGGGACATGCGGCACGGTGTCAAGCAAGGCGCCGCCGCCTCGCTGGCCGCCGCCGAACACCAGCATCGCGGCCCCCGCCCCAGCCAGGACTACGACCGCGCCCACGATGACGGGTACGAGGGAGCGCTGCTTCGGCAGGGCCGCCGCTACCGGCGGGGGTCCCTGGAGCGCCGCCGCGGACAGGGAGACGAGGAGTTTGGTGCGTTCCTCGGCGTCCCCCCGAGTCACCGGGAGCGGGATCCCGGAGCTGCCACGGGTCAGCCCGGTCACGCCCGCCACGTCGGACGCGAACTTGGCGGCCGACCGATACCGATCCACCGGGCTGCGGGTGAGCGCCGCATCGAGCGTCGCCTGCAGGCCGGGCGGGAAGCGCCGGTCGGGTCGCGCGGCGGCGAGTTTGAGCGGCTCGTCGGTGAGCCGCTGGACCATCGTCTCCTGCACGGTGCTCGCCGCGAAGGGCAATTTCCCCGTCATCATCTTGAACAGCACGAGAGCGAGCGAGTAGATGTCGCTGCGGGGGTCCAGCGTGTCGCCTGACAGTTGCTCGGGGCTCATGAACTCGGGCGTGCCGATGACCAGCCCGGTCTTCGTCACCTTCTGGGTGTCGTCGCCCGTCACGGCCTTCGCGATTCCGAAATCGACGACCTTCACCACGTCCGAGCCGTCCCGGCCCCGGGCGAGCATGATGTTGTCGGGCTTCAGGTCGCGATGCACGATGCCGATGTCGTGCGCGGCCTGCAGCGCGTCCGCCACCTGGACGAAGATGTTCACCGCCCGGGCCACTGGGAGGGCGCCCTCCCGCTCGAGCACGTCGGTGAGCGGCTCTCCCTCGACGAATTCCATCGCGAGGTAGATCAGGCCCTCGGCCGTCTCGCCGAAGTCGTAGATAGCACAGACGCTCGGGTGGCTGATGCGGCTCGCGTTGGCTGCTTCGCGATTGAAGCGCGCCACGGCGTCGGGGTCGTAGACCATGGTGGGGTTCAGTACCTTGATGGCGCTCTTCCGCCCCATCTTCACATGCTCGGCAAGATACACCTGCCCCATGCCCCCCTCGCCGAGCTTCTTGAGGACGTGGTAGCGGTCGGCCACGACCTGCCCGACGAGATCCTGCCCTGGCGACGACGACCGCAGTGTCTGCCCGTCGTTCGGACAGAACCGCACGTCGTCGGGGTATTCGGTCGAGCAGACGGGACAGGTCTTCACGCCGGCATCTCGATGCGCAGCAGCTTGTCGCCGACCAGAACGCGTGAGTTGTGGCGCAGGGTGATGTCACCCCGGGCGGCGAGTGCGACGCCGTTGCGGCTGTTGGAATCTACCACGACGAAGTCGGCATCTTCCGAGCGGATCGTCGCGTGGCGTGCGCTCATCGAAGGATCGTAAGGGAAGAGCCAGTCGCCCTGTTCGCGACCGATGGCCACGTCCCGCCCGGGAGAGAGTTGAATCACGTCGCGCGCGCTGCCGTCGGAGCGCAGCTGGGTCAGGCTCGCGATGTCCGCGCTCGGAATCAGGCTCCCCATCCGGCGCGTCGCGTCGGCATCCGGCGGATGCGGCCCCGGATACCCGAGTCGTCGGAACCGGATCACCTGCGAGCCGATCAGCAACAGGTCGCCGTCCGCGAGACGATGCGCCGACTCGAGGAACACCCACGTGCCGTTGCGGCTGCCCAAGTCGCGGACCACGAGCTCGCCCTGCTCCCAGGAGATCTTCGCATGCAGCGGCGAGAGGAACACGTCATCGGGGAAGCGGATGTCGCCGTCCTGGCGGCCGATCGTGGTGTCGGGGGTGCGGCGCTCGAAGCGCTGGACGGAGGCACCGCTGTCGTCCAGCAGCACGAGCACGATCGTCGCTCCCGGCCGCGGCTCCCCCCCCGCTGCCGGCAAGCGCGGCGGGGGAGCGGGTCCGACGAGCGGTGCTCCGCACGTGGGGCAGAACTTCGTCCCGGCGGCGACCGGCGACCCGCAGCGCGCGCAGCTCGGGCCCGACCCCGGAGCGGTGAGGCGGCGCCCGCAGTGCGGACAGAACGGCAGCAAGCCGCTCGCGCGGCTCCCGCAGAAGTGACACGTGAGAGCCTCAGGGCGCGTTGGGGCGACGACGGGCGGGGCCACGACCCGCGTCCCCGGCACTGCCGCACCCGCCACCGCGGCCTTCACACTCGTGGACGTACCCATAGGCTTGCCGCAGTCCATGCAGAACTGCGCGCCGGCGTCGTTTTCGCGGCCGCAGTAGGCGCAGACAGTCACCGGAGGAGCTGCTCCACATGGCTCAACCGCACGGCCTGCCAATCTATTGGGCAAATTGACGCGTCGAAAGGGTCAATGCTAGCTTGCGCGCCGTGCGATGGCTCGGTGGAGCACTGGTGCTGTGCATCGCCGGGTGCGCCAGCGCGCGCTCCGGCGTCGCGCCCGCACGCCCGGCCGGCACGCCGGCGCCCGCGAGGGAATCGCTGCACGTCAGCGTCGTGTACCCGGGCCCCACGGACATCATTCAGACGCACGACTCCTCATTCCTGTTCGGCGCGGTGCACGGCGGTGCGGGACCGGCGAGCCTGACCGTCGACGGGACGCCCGTGCCTGTCCTCGCAACCGGCGCGTGGCTCGCCTGGCTGCCACTCCCTGACGACACGATCGCCGCCTTCCGACTCGTGGCCCGCGCGCGAGGCGATTCTGCCGTGCAGGATGTGGTCGCGCGGATCGCGCCCCGCTACCGCCCGCCGGCGGGCCGCGCGGCCTGGATCGACACCACGAGCTTTGCGCCCTCGGGCACGCTCGCGCTGCCGCTGAGCGAGGGGATCCGGCTCGCCGTGCGTGCGACGCCCGGTGCCACGGTGCAGCTGCGGCTGCCGTGGGGCGCTACCATCCCGTTCCTTCCCGACACCCTTCCCGGGGAGCCAGCGTGGGGTGTGAGGGCTTTCGCCACGACCACGGCGGCGTACCGCCTCCCCCCCGCGGCCGACCGCTACGTCGCGTGGCTCCCGGCTGCGGCGCTGTGCTCGGACGGCAAGAGCGCCTGTGCGACGCTGGACGTGGTGGTGGGACGAGACAGCGCGACCGCTCGCTGGCCGCTCACGATCGGCCTCGTGGACATGACGTTCCCCAGCGTCGTCGTGCTCAACGACGACACGGCGCACACCGGCACGACGGACAGCATGACGCCAGGGAAGTCGGTGCCAGGGGGGACGTACAACTGGTTTTTCCCCACCGGGACGACGGCCGTGCTTTCGGGGCGCTGGAACGACCAGGTGCGCCTCCAACTGTCGAAGAGCTCGGCCGTGTGGGTGAACGCGGCCGACGTGATAGAGCTGCCGGCGGGCACCCCGCCGCCGGGAGGCGTGGTCGGCTCGGTGCGGCTCCAGCCCGGCCCGGCGTCGGTGACCCTGCGCGTGCCACTCCCAGGGAAGCTGCCGTTCCAGGTCACGGAGCAGGAGCGGAGCCTGACGCTCCGGCTCTATGGCGTGGCGTCGGACATCAACTGGATGCAGTACGGCGGAACCGATTCGCTCGTCACTCGTATGAGCTATGCCCAGCCCGCGGCGGACGAGGTGACGATCACCGTCGAGCTGGCGCGTCGCGTCTGGGGGTACCGGACACGGTTCGATGGGCGGGACCTGCTGCTTGAGGTACGCCGTCCACCGGAGATCGATCCGGACCGACCTCTCAGGGGGCGCACGATCGTGCTCGATCCGGGCCATCCTCCCGCTGGGGCCAAGGGCCCGACCGGTCTGTGGGAGCCAGTGGCGACCCTCGCGGTCGCGTACAATGCGAAGGCGCTGCTGGAGCGGGCGGGCGCGACCGTGCTGCTCACCCGTACCGACTCGACGCCCGTCGAGCTGTTCCCGCGCACCCACTTCGCGGAGGTGCACGATGCCGACGTGCTCGTGTCGATTCACGCCAACGCGCTCCCGGATGGCGTCAACCCGTTCGTGAATAACGGCACGAGCGTCTACTACTTCCATCCTCGCAGCGCCCCGCTGGCTCGTGCGCTCGAGCGCGCCCTGGTCGCGGAGCTCGGGTTGCGGGACCTCGGCATGGGCCGGGGCGACTATGCGCTCGTCCGTCCGACGTGGATGCCCGCGGCGCTCACCGAGGGCCTCTTCATCATGGTCCCCGAACAGGAAGCGATGTTGCTGAACGAGGAGGGGCGAGGGCGGTATGCGCGGGGGCTGGTGCGGGGGATCGAGAACTTCCTGCGCGAGCGGGCGAGGGAGCCGTGAAAACGCGGAACGCGGAAGTCGGAACGCGGAACGGCCGGACACGCTCCTCGCCGCAGCTCGACCCTTCCCTGATGTTCCGCGTTCCACGTTCCGCGTTCCGCGTTCTCCTGGTCCTCCTATTTGCCGCCCGCGCCGCAGCGCAAGACCCCTCCGGCCCCTGGCGCACCCTCCACACGCCCCATTTCCGCGTTCATTTCCGCCCGGCATACCGGGACGTCGCCGAGGTGGCCGCCCGGGAGGCCGAGCGTGCGTACCGGCTGCTCGCGTCGGAGCTTCACCCGCCTCGCCAGGTGGTCGACCTGACGCTGGTGGACGACATCGACGCGGCGAACGGCGCCACGCTCGTCTTCCCGTCCGACCGCATCTATCTCTTCCTCCCGCCTCCGGCTACGGAGCCTGGGTTGCAGCACTACGACAGCTGGCTCCGGCTCGTCACGACGCACGAGCTCACACACGTTTTTCACCTCGACCGGGTGCGGGGTGTCTGGGGCGGCGTGCAGGCGGTCTTCGGCCGAGTCCCCGGTCTGTTTCCGAACGACTATCAGCCCAGCTGGGTGACGGAAGGCCTGGCGGTCTACTACGAGTCGAAGTTCACCAACGGCGGGCGGGTGACGGGAAGCCTGCACACGCAGCTGCTCGCGGCCGATCGCGCTGCGGGCGCGTCGCGTTCGCCCTGGAACGCGGTGTTCTTCACCCGCTGGGCGGACGGGCTCGTGCCGTACGCGTACGGCAGCCGCTTCTTCCATTACCTCGCGGGCCAAACCGGGGATTCCGTCGTGCCGCGGTTCGTGGAGGCGACGTCCGCCCAGCTGATCCCGTATCGGGTGGGGCGGCAGATCGCTCGCGTTGCGCCCGGTCGCTCGCTGCAGGCGGAATGGCCCAGGGCGACTCGACCTCCGTCTCAGGCGGGGGCGACCGCCACCGCCGCCCGCGTCATCGACTGCGCACTCCGTACCGAGCCGGTGCCACAAGCGTCGCCAGACGGCCGGTACATCGCGTACCTGCGCGACGACGGTAAGGGGCCGAGCGAACTGCGTGTGCTCGACGCGACGGGGTTCCACGTCCTGCGCACGCACCGCGTGAACGCCGAGGTGAGCTTCGACTGGCTCGGCGACACGCTGGTCGTGGCGCAGCTCGACTGGACATCCCGCTGGCAGGTGCACAGCGATCTGTACCGGTGGCTCCCCGGCGGGCAGTGGCACCGCGAAACGCGCGGGGCGAGGCTCGTCTCCCCCCGCGCCGGCGGAGGCCGCTTGTCCGTGATCGCGCTGCTCCCGGCCGGCAATCGCCCTGCGCTGCCCGTTCCGCCCGGGCCCGCCGGGGGGAGCGCGACGTGGGGCGAGGTCGTGCCCTCTCCCGATGGGCGCCACGTTGCGGGCACGCGGAACGCGAACGGGCACTGGGCGCTGCTTCGCTGGCCGGCCGATTCACCCGAGGCTGGCACGGTGTTGCGGGAGTCGGCCGGCGTGATCACCGACCCCACTTGGACGCCGGCGGGCGAGCTGTTGTTCGTCACCGACCTGACCGGCTTCCCGCAGGTGTACCGCTGGCGCGACTCGACCGGCGCCGAGCCCCTCACCGCCGAGCCGCTGGGCGCCCGGGCGCCTACGGCGCTCGCCGACGGGACGCTGCTCTACGCCACACTCGCGGCCGACGGCTGGGAGCTGCGGCGCGCGCGGCGAGAGGAGGCTGGACCACCCGTGGCAGCCGACCGGCCCGTCCCGTTCGACTCCGCGCCGCCGGTGGCAACGCGTGAGACCGGCTACGCCGCGTGGCCTTCGCTGCGGCCGCATTTCTGGGTGCCCCTGTTCCTCGATGCGGGGCCGAGCGGGCGGTTCTGGGGTGGCGCCACCGCCGGCACCGATGTCGTCGGCCGGTTTACGTACCTCGCCACCGGCCTGGTCGCGCCGCAGCCGTTCCGCGCCCTCGGGTCGTTCGCGGCGGTGTGGAGCGGCCTGGGAAACCCGACGCTCGATGCGTCGGCGTCGAGCACCTGGGACGACGTGCTCGCCGCGGTCATCCTGTCTGAGCGGACGCAGGAGGCCGCCCTCGGCATGTCGTTCGTGGCGCGGCGGTGGCGCACCTTCGCAAGCGTGCGCCTGGCCGCGGAGTTCAAGGGCACGCGCTTTGTCACCATCCCCGACACGTCGCTCAGCGACGTCTGCCCGGGCTGCGCCGGTCACGATTTGGTCGGAGGGTCCGTGACGCTCGCGTTGACGCACGTCGTGTCCGCACCGGTCGCCGTCTCGCGGCAGGACGGCTTCAGCTGGTTAGCGCTGTATCGCCGGCGCGCGGAGCGGGAGGGCGCTCGCTGGTCGAGCGAGGCCCGCTCGCGGCTCGGCCTGTATGCGCATGTCCCGGGCGTCGGGGGGTTCGCGCACCATGTGCTCGCCGTCCGTCTCGCCGCCGGGGCCAGCGGCGGGCCGCTGGGCGAGCGGTTCAAGGCAGGCGGGGTGTCGTCGGGCGCCCTGGGGCTCACGTTCGGCCAGGCGCTCGGCGCGACGCGCGATTTTCCGGTGCGAGGCTATCGTGCCGGCGAGCTGCTGGGGCGGCGCGCCGCGACTGCGACCGTGGAGTACCGCTTGCCGCTCGCGCTCGTGGGCGCGCCCTTCGGCCACCTCCCGTTCGGCGCCGACAAACTGTGGCTCAACATCTTCGGCGACGCTGGGGATGCCTGGGACCCGGGCGCGGCGCCGCGGCTCACGCGGCTCCGCTCGGCGGGCGCCGAGCTCGCCGGCGACCTGACATTGAACTACGACTTCTTGGTGCAGCTCCGGCTCGGCGTCGCCGCACCGCTCGCCGATCCCCCCTCCGGCGCGGCGCGGCGCCTGCAGCTGTATGTGGCGTTTGCATCGGATTTCTGAGCGTGGAAAGATTCCCGGTTGCGGGCTTTAGCCTGAGAACGGCGCTGGGAGTCGCCCTCCTGAACGTGGTCCCAGCTGCGGGATATAATTGACCCATGCGGCGCTGCTTGATCGTCCTGCTCGCTCTGTCCCTCCCCCCTGCCAAGGGTCTGTCCGCCCAATTGCCTGCCGAGCGCGCCGCGATCGAGGCGCTGCGGGACTCGCTCGCGCACGTGACCGACTCGCTGTCGTTGAAGGGTCTCGAAGCCGCGACGATCCAGGTGGCGAAGCAACACCGCGACGACCCGCTGGTCCACGTCCGGCTCGGGTTCATCGCCCACCGGCTGGGAGAGATCGCCAACACGAAGTCACATTACGACGACGCAGCCGGGGAGTTCGAATGGGCCGCGGAGCTCCGGCCCGGCTGGCCCTACCCCTGGTATGGGCTGGGGCTCGCCGAGCTCGCTCAGGGCGAGCACGCCGTGATCGCGATCGAAAACCTGCGCCAGCAGCTTGGCAAGGACTATCTGAGCAAAGCGGCGCGGGCGCTGGCACGCGCCACGCAGGCCGACGCGAGCTTCGCGCAGGCCAGCATCGACCTCGCCAACGCGGCGCTGGCCCAGCGCATCCAGCCGCGGCTCGAGGTAGCGCTGCAGGCGGTGCGGCTCGCGGCGGCGTCACCCGCGGGGGGGAACGCCCAGATCCAGCTAGCGCGGGGCCGGGTGGAGCGGGAGGTCGGCGAAGCGGACTCGGCGCTCGTGGCGTTCCAGGCCTACCTCGGCGTCGGTGGCGACTCCGGGCTCGGTCTGCTCGAGCTGGCGCGGACCTACTACTACGCGCAGCGACCGACCGACGGGTGGCGGACCTATTTCGCGGGCGCGCGCCTGGCGCGGTCGCCCGAGGCGCTGGCGCTGTATCGCGCCGACCTGAGCGTCGTGGCGCACCATGACGAGCTGGCTCCGTTCGACGGCTTCACGTCCCCCGCCCCGCGGGCGGCGTGGCTCGAGCGGTTCTGGTTGCAGCGCGACGTGGCCGAAGCGCGTGACCCGGGCGAGCGGCTGGCCGAGCACTACCGCCGCTGGTTCTACGCCTGGCACAACTTCCGGCTCGTGAGCCGGCATCGGCACTACGACATCACCGAGCGCTACCGCGCCGATCAGCTCGATTTCGACGACCGCGGCGTCATCTATCTGCGCCACGGCCCTCCCGACAAGCGGGCGACCTACCCCCGCGTGCTGGACCGGCTCGAGCCGAACGAGACGTGGCTCTACCGGCGGCCCGACGGCGATCTGATCTTTCACTTCGTCGCGCGCGAGGACGTTCAGGACTACAAGCTGGTGGAGAGCCTGGCCGACGCGCTGTATACGGGCTTCCGCGGCGCGCTGGCGCTCACCGGCCGGCGCGGGCTCGATCCCCTCACCAGCGACTTGTTCGCCTCGCGGGCTGACATCAGTCCGCTGTATGCCCGATTGGGAAACACCGTCGGCTCCGCGAATGCGGCGGGCGCGCTCGCCGCGGAGCGCAGCCTGGGCCAGCGTAGCATCGCCGTGGGCACGACCACCGACACCTATCACCGGGCGTTCGCCACGCCGCTCGAGGTGCTGGCGTCGAACTTCGTCGTCGGCGCGCGCGGTCAAGCGGGACAGGAGCTGCACGTCGTATTCGCCATTCCGGGCCACCGCCTGACGCCGGCCGCGGACTCGACGCGGGTCCTCTATCCCATCGCCTTCCGGCTGGTCGTCTCGGACAGCCTCGACAACATGGTGGCGCGACTCGATACGACCCGGGTGTTCGCGGCTGCGGCGCCGCTGCGTCAGGGGGCGTATCTCACCGGGCAGCTCGCGCTGGCGGTCCCGCCGGGGGCGTACCGCTATCGGTTGCTGGTGCAAGAGCCGGGCAGCGACGCAGGCGACCTGGTGATCCGTGATTCGATCGCCGTCGGCACGCTCGACGGCGTGCGCTTCGCGGCGAGCGACCTCGTGCTCGGTCGCCAGGGCTCGGGGCTCGCGTGGACGACCGGGTCGGACACAGTACCGCTGAACCCGCTGGGCCGCTTCGCCGAGGGCGGCTCGGCCGAGCTGTATTACGAAGTGTACGGGCTGCCGACGGGGGCGCCCTACCATACCATCGTCCGGCTCGAGCGCGAAGGGCGTCGCTCGTTGTTGCACCGGCTGTTCGGCGGGGGACAAGCGCCGGTCCTGTTCGAGTTCGACGCGCCCGCCGACGGGCCCGTCACGCGGGTGCGGCGCGCGCTCGATCTACGCGACGCGTCCAAGGGGAGCTACGTTCTCGCCGTCGAGATCCGCGACCCCGCCACCGCCACGTCGCTCATTCGCCGTCGCCAGTTTGTCATCGTGTCGCACTAGTCGGTTGACACCCGCTCCGACGCGCCCGTAAGTTTCCGCGAGTCCTCGGACACAATGGATGTATTGCTCCCGCTGCGGCACTCAGAACGACGACGCCAGTAAGTTCTGCCGCTCCTGCGGTCTGGATCTCGCGGCGACGCCGATCCAGAATCCGCAGGAGCTGACCGAGCTCGAGCTCGTGCGGGAGCAGCTCAAGGACGAATACGAGATCCTCGACGAGCTCGGTCGGGGCGGTATGGCCATCGTCTTCAAGGCGCGCGAGAAACAGCTGGAGCGCGAGGTCGCCATCAAGGTGCTGCCGTTCTCGCTCGCGTTCGACAAGGAATTCGTCGAGCGGTTTCAACGCGAAGCCCGCACCTCGGCGAAGCTCGAGCACCCCAGCATCATCCCGATCTACCGGGTCGGCAAGTCCGGCCGGGTGATCTACTTCGTCATGAAGTTTCTGCGGGGCAAGCCGCTCGCGTCCGTCCTCGCGGCGCGCGGCTCGCTCCCCCCCGCGGAGATCCGCCAGATTCTCGTGCAGGTCGCGCGCGCGCTCGCCTACGCGCACAAGAGCGGCATCGTGCATCGCGACATCAAGCCCGACAACATCATGTTCGACGAGCACGGCCAGGCCGTCGTGACGGACTTCGGCATCGCCAAGGCGGCGACCGGCGGCAAGCTCACCGGCACGGGCATGTCGATCGGCACGCCCCATTACATGAGCCCCGAGCAAGCCCGGGCGCAGCAGCTCGACGGGCGCAGCGACATCTACTCACTCGGCGTCGTCGCCTACCAATGCCTGACCGGCAGCGTGCCGTTCGACGGCGAGGACTCCTTCTCCATCGGCTACAAGCACATCATGGAGGAGGTGCCGACGCCGCCGCTCGAGACCTACGATCAACGCACTCTGTTCGAGGTCATCCGGAAAATGATGGCCAAGGTCCCGGACGATCGCTTCCAGACGTCCGACGATCTGGTCCAGGCGCTCGAAGCGGGGGGCGGGTTCGCCGCCGTCGGGCTCGCGACCGCGCCGACCCGGGCGATCCCGTCGCTCGCGGGCGCCCGCATCGCCGGCGCGCCCACCACGCCGCTGCCGAGCACGCCGATGGGGGCACGGCTCGCTGCCTCCGTCGAGCACCACCGCTCCGTGGGGGCGGGGATCGCCCTCTGGGTTGTCGTGGTCGTCGTGGCGCTCGGTGCCCCGGGCCTTTATGCCTACAAGAAGGGCCTGCTCTTCTTCGCGCGCGCCGCGGTGCCCGACTCGGTAACCGCTACCCTTCGGGACACGCTCGCGCAGCGACTGCTGGGGGACACCGGCGCGTCCGGCGCCGCTCCCGACACCGCCGTCACACGGCCGGCGGGCGAGGCTACGCACCCGCCCGTCGCGCCGGGGACGCCTGGGCGGCTCACGCTGCAGGGCCTGCCGGCGGGCGCTCGCGTCACGCTCAACGGGCAGCCGTTCCGTGGTCAGGGTGACGTGCCCCCCGGCACATACGCGCTCGCCGTGCGGGCCGCGGGGTTCGCGCTGTACGAGCGGCCGGTAGTGATCACCCCGGGCGCGCCGTTGAGCGTCAAGGTCGAACTGGAGCCGGCCACGGTGGGCGGGGGGGAGAGTGGGACGGGCCCGTGCGACGCGCCCGGGCCCGAGTACAACCACGGCAAGATCTGCTTCGACACGCCCCCCGTCCCTCTCTCCGTCACGCGCATCCCGATCCCCGCCGATGCGCCGATGCTGCCACGACAAGCCATCCTCCTGATCCATGTCTCGCGCGACGGCGCCACGCTCGAGGCCCGCGTGTTCGGCCCATCCAACCTCGCTACCTTCAACGATCAAGCCATGGACATGGCGCGGAACCTGCGTTGGAACCCCGCGCAGAAGAACGGTGAGCCGGTCGACGCGTGGGTGCAGTGGCCGTTCCAGCCGGTGAGGCAGTAATCCACATCCACGCGACTGCATTCATCGCCCCGGGCGCCGTAGTGCTGGGGGACGTGACACTGGACGCGCGCGTCAGCGTCTGGTATGGCGCCGTGCTGCGCGGCGACATGGCACCGATCGTGGTGGGTGAGGCGACGAACCTGCAGGACGGCACCATCGTCCATGTGGACGAGGGGAAGCCGGCACGGATCGGTGCCCGGGTCGGGGTGGGCCACCGGGCCATCCTGCACGGCTGCACCGTGGAGGACGACTGCCTGATCGGCATGGGCAGCGTTCTCCTGAACGACGTGCACGTCGGCACAGGGAGCGTCGTGGCCGCCGGTGCGGTGGTGCCCGAGGGAACCCGGGTAGCGCCGGGATCGTTGATGGTCGGTGTGCCTGCCCGCCTGGCGCGGCGGGTGGACGACGCCCTGCGGGAGCGGATCCGGCTCACGTGGGAACACTATGTGGCGGAGGCGGAGCGACATCGTGCGGGCCGGTTCCCAATCGCGCGAACAGGTTTGTGATGTGAATTGCTGAAAAGCGTTGTACCGGCAGCGCTCTTCGCCAGTGTTGCTTCGACGTGCTGCCCGGCCTACCTTGCTCCTCCACGTTTTTCGTCTTGCGCGCTGTTAAATTCACACATAGCACGCGCTTTGTGAGCGCGCTCACACCGCAGAGGGACGAGCCGGCATGACTGCTTCCACCCGCAAGGGGACGCTTGATCTGAGCGCCAACGCCATCACCGTGCTCGAACGGCGCTATCTGGTGAAGGACGACCAGGGCAGCCCGGCCGAGCAACCCGAAGACCTCTTCTGGCGGGTGGCTCGCACCGTCGCCGAGCCGGACGGCCGCTACGGCGCCTCCGACAAGGCCGTCGAGGGCCTCGCCGAGACGTTCTTCGAGCTCATGGCGACGCGCGTGTGGATGCCGAACTCACCCACTCTCATGAACGCCGGCCGGCCATTAGGACAGCTGTCCGCCTGCTTCGTACTGCCGGTGGACGATTGCCTCTCGAACGGCAACAGCGGCATTTACGACACGCTGCGCGCCATGGCTCTGGTGCACCAGTCGGGGGGCGGGACCGGCTTTTCGTTCTCGCGCCTGCGCCCCAAGAACGACGTGGTGCGCTCCACGATGGGAGTTGCCTCGGGCCCGGTGTCGTTCATGAAGCTGTACGACGCGTCCACCGACGTGGTCAAGCAGGGCGGCACCCGTCGCGGCGCGAACATGGGCATCCTGCGGGTGGACCATCCCGACATCCTCGAGTTCATCACCTGCAAGGACGACCTCACGCAGGTGACGAACTTCAACATCTCGGTCGCCGTCACGGACGCGTTCATGCGGGCGGTCGAGGAGGGCACGAGCTACGACCTGATCCACCCTCGCCGTGGCGCGGTGGTGGGTCAGCTCGACGCCCGTGAGGTGTTTCGCAAGATCGTCCACGGTGCCTGGAAGACGGGCGAGCCGGGGGTGTACTTCATCGACCGCGCCAACCACTACAACCCGGTTCCGCGGCTCGGCAGCTACGAGGCGACGAACCCCTGCGGCGAGCAGCCGCTGCTCCCCTACGATGTGTGCAACCTGGGGTCCATCAACGTCGGCGTGTTCGTGCAGGACGAGGACGTGGACTGGGACCGCCTGCGCACGGCGGTGCACCTGTGCACGCACTTTCTCGACAACGTGATCGACGCGAACCGCTATCCGCTTGCGGAGATCGACGACCTGGCGAAGCGCATCCGGCGCATCGGGCTCGGCGTGATGGGGTGGGCGGACCTGCTGGTGCGGCTCGGCCTGCCCTACGACTCGGACGAGGGCGTGGCGCTCGGCCGCCGGCTCATGGAATTCGTGGACGAAGAGGCGAAGGTCGCGTCGGAGAAGCTGGCCGAACAGCGGGGCGTCTTCGCGGAGTGGGAGCACTCGATCTGGGGGCCGGACGCGAACTGCGCCCGCGGCCCGCAGGGCGAGCGGGTGCGCCCCATGCGCCGGCTCCGCAACTGCAACCTGACCACGGTGGCGCCCACGGGGACGATCTCGATCATCGCGGGGTGCTCTTCGGGGATCGAGCCGCTGTTCGCGGTCGCGTTCATGCGCAACCAGGCCGGCGTGCTGATGCCCGACGTCAACGAGGCTTTCGTGCGCCTCGCGAAGCAGGAAGGCTGGTACTCGGACGCGCTCATGCAGCGGATCGCCGCGGCGGGCCACATCCACTTCGACGAGGTGCCCGCGAAGTGGCAGCGCGTGTTCGTGACGGCGCACGACGTGACCCCCGAGTGGCACATCCAGATGCAGGCCGCCTTCCAGGAGTTCACCGACTCGGCGATCTCCAAGACCTGCAACTTCGCGAACGACGCGACCGAGGAATATGTCGAGAAGATCTACCGCTACGCCTACAAGCTCGGCTGCAAGGGCGTGACGGTGTACCGCGACGCATCGCGCGAGATGCAGGTGCTCTCCACCGGCGCCACCGCCAAGAAGGTCAAGGAGCAGGCGGCGGGTACGGTGGCGGACGACCCCCCACGCCAGCTCGCCGAGGCCCTGGGTCGGGTCGCCGAGCTCGACGCCGAGCTGGAGCGCACGCGCACGCGGCTGCACGACGCCGAGGCGGAGAACCTCCAGCGTCGCGCCAAGCGCTCGCGTCCCGACCTGCTCAAGGGGTCCACCCGGCGGGTCGAGACCCCGCTGGGCACGATGTACGTGACCATCACGGAGGACGACAAGGGCCAGCCGTTCGAGGTGTTCATCTCGCTCGGCAAGGCCGGGGGTGCGCTGATGGCGGACGTGGAGGCGATCGGGCGCCTGATCTCGCTCGCGCTGCGCTCCGGCATCCCGATGCGGGAGATCTACCGCCAGCTGCGCGGCATTTCGTCCGACCGGGCGGTGGGTCTGGGCCCGAGCAAGGTGCTGTCGGTGCCCGACGCGATCGGCATCGCGATCGAGAAGTGGATGCAGGACAAGCAGGGCGTGCAGCAGGATTTGCTCGGCGCGGCAGCCCTGCCCCCGCGTGAGGTGGTTCCGGGACAGGGTGGCCCGGCCGCGGTGCGCGCGGGGGAGCGCCCGCAGGACTTCATCGGCGCCTGCCCCGACTGCGGCTCACAGCTCGCCTTCGCCGAAGGGTGCGCCAAGTGTCACGTGTGCGGGTTCAGCGAGTGCGGCTGAGCCGCCGGCTCACTTCTCGAACATCAGCTCCTTCGCCCGCTGGGTCGCCTTCACGACGGCCTTGATCAGCGTCACGCGGAGCTTCCCCTCCTCCAGCTCCAGGATGCCGTCGATGGTGCAGCCCGCCGGTGTGGTGACCGCGTCCTTGAGCAGGGCGGGGTGATCCCCGGTTTCGAGCGCGACCTTGGCGGCGCCGAGCAGCGTCTGCGCCGCTAACAAGGTCGCCACGTCGCGCGGCAGACCGACCTTCACGCCCGCTTCCGCCAGCGACTCGAGAATGATGTAGACGAACGCCGGTCCGCTGGCGGAGAGTCCGGTCACCGCGTCCATGTGCTTCTCGTCCACCACCACGGTGCGCCCCACGGTGTCGAACAGCTGGCGGGCGGCCTGGAGGTGGGCGTCGGTCGCGTGACTGCCCCGACAGATCCCGGTCATGCCGGCGCCCACCTGGCAGGGGGTGTTCGGCATCGCGCGCACCACCGGCACCCCGCGCTCGAGGCGCCCCTCGATGTAGCTGGTGGGCACCGAGGCCGCCGCCGACACCACCAGCTTCGCCGGTGTGACGTCGGCGCGGATCTCGTCGAGCAGGTCGCCCACGTTCTGCGGCTTTACCGCGATCAGGATGACGTCCCCCGCCCGCGCCGCGGCGCGGTTGTCCGTGCCGACCGTCACGGGCAGGTGCGTGCTCAGCGCGCGGGCCCGCTCGCCGTGGCGCACGGTGGCGCAAGCGTCGCTCGGGGAGACGCCGGCCTTCAACAGTCCCTGCAGCAAGATGGTTCCGATCTTCCCCAATCCCAGCACCGCCACGCGTTGGTTCGTCATAGCCACCTCATCGCAGGTCGTCTTCGAGCAGCGTAGCCGCGTCGGTCTTCTCGTCGCGGTACTTCACGATCACCGGCGTGTAGAGTGAGAGACCCCAGCGAGCGGCTCCCTGGCCCGGCGCGGCTCGTGCGCCGGGCACCACCACGGCGCCGGCAGGAATCTCGAGCGAGCGGTCCGCGCCGCCCCGATATACCTCCTCCCGCACCAGGTCGTACACGGGCGTCGAGCCGGTGAGGATCGTTCCCGCGGCGAGGACGGCGCGCTCGCGCACGATCGTGCCCTCGTAGACGCCGCACCCTCCACCGACCAGTACATCGTCCTCGACGATCACGGGCAGCGCGCCGACCGGCTCCAGCACGCCCCCGATCTGCGCCGCCGCCGACAGATGCACGCGCTTCCCGATCTGCGCGCACGAGCCGACCAGGACGTGACTGTCGATCATGGTGGCTTCGCCGACGTAGGCTCCCACGTTCACGTACATCGGCGGCATGCACACGACACCGGGCGCCAGGTAGGCCCCGTCGCGAATGCTGGAGCCACCCGGGACGATCCGCACCCGGTCGGCGAGCGTGGTGGGCCGCACGGGATACGTGTCCTTGTCGAAGAAGCGCAAGCCGGGGTGCGGCGACATGTCGACCAGCGCCCCCATCCGAAAGCCGACGAGGATGCCGCGCTTCACCCAGGCATTGACGCACCACGTCCCGTCTGCGGTCCGTTCGGCCGCGCGAATCTCACCGCGGGCGAGCCCCGCCCGAAACTCGGCGAACAACGCCCGGTCGGCGTCGCTGTAGCTCTGGGGCGCCGCCGCGGTGAGTGCCTCGATGCGATCACGCAGCGACATGCGCCGCGCCTTGCAGGAGGCCAAGCTCCGCGAGCGCCGCGCGCAGGCGGGCGCGGGTCTGCTCCTGAACCGGCACGAGGGGCAGGCGATAGTGCTCCTGGAGCAGCCCCAGCGCCGCCAGCGCGGCCTTCGCGGGCCCCGGGTTCGACTCGATGAAGTTCGCTTCCATCAGAGGCAGCAAGCGGTAGTGGAGTGCTCGCGCGGCCGCCCACTCGCCTCGGAGCGCGAGCTCGGTGAGGCGCGCCATCAAGTCGGGCGCCTCGTTCGACACGACCGACACCACACCATCGGCGCCCAACGCGATGAGCGGCAACGTCACGGCGTCGTCGCCCGAAAGCACGCGGAAGTGCGGCGGCCGGTCGCGCAGGATGGCCATGATCTGCTGAAGGTCTCCCGAGGCCTCCTTCGTGCCGACGATGTTGTCGCGCTCCCGGGCGAGCGTCAGGGTCGTCGCGGCCGAGATGTTCGATGCGGTGCGACCCGGCACGTTGTACAGCACCACCGGCAGGACGTCTACCGCCTCGGCGACTGCCCGGAAATGCGCCACGAGGCCCGCTTGGGTCGGCTTGTTGTAGTAGGGCGCCACCACCAGGATCGCGTCCGCGCCGGCGGCGCGGGCGGCCCGCGCCCGCTCGATCGTAACCGCGGTCGCATTACTCCCCACGCCGGCGATCACCCGCGCACGCCCGCGCGCCACCTCGACGGTGAGCGCGATGAGCCGCCGCTGCTCCTGGGGATCGAGCGTCGCCGCCTCGCCCGTCGTGCCGCACGGCACGAGCAGCGGCACGCCGCTCGCGATCTGCCGCTCGACGAGGGCACGAAACCGTGGCTCGTCAACGTCACCGGTCGCGGCGAACGGGGTCACGAGCGCGGTCCCGCAGCCGCGTAGCCAATCGATGCGTGTGGTCATAAGACAGTCCTTTCCGACGCCAGGATGTTCTCCAACACGTCCGCGAAGGCGTACATCCCCCGTCGGCCCGCCAGCCAGCGGGCCGCGAGCACGGCGCCTGCGGCGAACGCCTCGCGGCTGCGCGCGGTGTGCACCAAAATGATCTGGTCGCCGGCCGAATCGAAGCCGACGCGGTGCGTGCCCGGAATCTGTCCGGCCCGGGTGCTCGCCACGGGCACGTCGCCGCGCGCGAGCCCCCGGAGCAGGATGTCCTTCAGCACCAGCGCTGTGCCGGACGGGGCGTCGCGCTTGCGGGCGTGATGCGCTTCCTCGATGAACGCGTCGTAGGCGTCGAGGCCCCGGAACAGCTCAGCAGCCCGCGCCACGATGCGATAGAAGACGTGGACCCCGACCGAGAAGTTTGCCGCGTGGACGAGCGCACCGCCCCGATCTTCAACCAGCCGACGCGCCGCGGCCTCCTGCCCATGCCACCCGGTGGTGCCCTCGACGAGTGGCACCCCGGCCCCCGCGCAGACTTCCACGTGAGCGAGCACGGCGCCCGGCACCGAGAAATCGATGGCGGCATCATGACCCGGGAGCAGTCGTGCGGCGTCGGCCGCGTTCCGCGAAGTGAAGACGGCGCCGATCTGATGGCCCGCCCCGCGGGCGTGCGCCTCGACCACGCGAGCCATCTGACCGAATCCGAACAGCGCGAGCTTCATGCGGCGGCGCGCCCCTGCAGCAGCGCCCGGACCAGGCGCACATAGGCATCGGTGCCGGCCATGAGCTCCGCGAGCGCAATTCGCTCGTGAGCGGTATGGGCGTCGAGGATCGAGCCCGGCCCGATGAGAAGTGGCGTGCCCCAGTTCGTGAGATGGGGGATGTCGGTCGTGAACCGGACGACGCAAGTCTCGAATCCCGGCACCGTCGTGAGGTGCAAGGGGTTCACGGCGGTGAGGTACTCGATCCGCGCTCGCCCCCCCACGACCTGGCCGAGCAACCGTTTCACGGGCTCGGCGTCCGTCACGAGTCGGATCTGCAGGTCCGCGCGCGCCTCCCCCGCCACGACATTGGGTCGCGACCCGCCCGCGATGACCCCGATGTTCACGGTGGTGTCGCCGAAGAACGGGTCCGTCGGCCACGCACTGCGACGCACGTCCGCGAGCATGTCGAGCAGCAGATCGATCGCCGATCGCCCCTGCTCGGGGTATGCCGAGTGAGCGGTGATGCCCTCGGTCCGCAGCGTGAGCCGCAGCGAGCCCTTGCAGCCGGCGGCGAGCTTGTTCTCGGTGGGCTCGCCGTCGATCAACCACTGGCACTCGCCGGCGCGCGGATGCGCGTTCGCGGCGCGCGCGCCGGCGCTCCCCATCTCCTCGTCCACGACGAACAGCAGGCCGATCTCGCTCACGCCGACGGCGCGCAGCCGCTCCGCCGCCGCGATCTGGGCCGCGATGATGCCCTTCGCATCGCACGCGCCCCGCCCCTGCAGGAAACCGGCCTCCTCCCGCGCCGGCAGATGGGGCGGCACAGTGTCGAGGTGGGTGGACAACACCACGCGGGGCGAGCGGTCGGTCGTGGCCAGGACGTTCGGCCGGCCCGGCGCGGCCTCGAACACCTCCACTTGGTAGCCGAGGTCCGCGAGGTGCCCCGCCACGAAGCGCGCGGCCTCAGCCTCCTCACCCGACACCGACGGGATGTCCACGAGCCGATGCGCCAGCGCGACCGGGTCTCTCAGCACGCCGCCCCCCCGGTCGCGACGTCGGCGGCGACGGGCACCGGCTCGCGCTCGAAGAACGCCGCGTGCAGCTGCTGCACGGCCTCGCGCACCCGGTCCTCCTCGATCACGAACGTCAAGTTGACGCGAGACGCGCCCTGGGAGATCAGTGACACGTTGATGTCCTGGATGGTGCTAAAGATGCGCGCGGCGACGCCGGGTGTCGTCCGGAGCCCCTCGCCGACCACACACACGATCGCCCGGTCCGGCTCGACGCTCACATCACCCAGGGACTTGAGCTCGCTCACGATCGCGGGCAGCGCCCGGGCATGCTCCAGGGTGAGCGAGACGCTGACTTCCGACGTCGTCACCACGTCCACCTCGGTGCGATGCCGATCGAACACCTCGAACAGCGCCCGCAGGAACCCGTACGCGCCGAGCATCCGGCTGGACACGACTTGCAGGACGGTGACGCCGGTTTTGTGCGCGATGGCCTTGACCGCGCCGGGCCGGACGTCGGGCTCGGCGTCGACCAGCGTGCCGGGATCCTGTGGTGCCCGCGAGTTGCAGATGCGGACCGGGATGCGCCGGTCGGTTGCCGGCTGAATCGACTTGGGATGAAGCACCCTGGCGCCGAAGTAGGCGAGCTCGGCCGCTTCCGCGTAGGAGAGACGGGGGATGGGGCGCGCAGCCGGCACGACGCGCGGATCGGCAGTGAGGACTCCACTCACGTCCGTCCAGATCTGGATTTCGCGGGCGTCGAGGGCTGCGCCCACCAGCGCGGCGGTGTAGTCGGATCCACCGCGCCCGAGCGTGGTCGTCCGCCCGGCTTGCGTCGCGGCGATGTAGCCGCCCAGGACGGGGACCAGCGAGGCGTCGAGCAGCGGCACGAGCTCAGCGCGGGTCCGGCGCTCGGTGTCAGCAGGCATCGGGTTGGCCCGGCCATAAGTCGTGTCGGTGACGATGCAGCGGCGGGCATCGACGGCGTGGGTCGGGAGCCCCGCCGCCGCGAGCACTGCCGCGAGCAGCGAGGCGGAGAGTCGCTCGCCGAAGGACGCGACCTCGTCCTGAAGCGCCGCAGGCTCCTCCGACCCGTTGCCCAGGCGCCCGAACAAATCGGTGAGATGGCTCCGGGCGCGGGCGAGCTCCTCATGGAAGCCCGCCGCCGTGTCCGGGCGGAGCAGCGCCCGCGCGAGCTCCGTGTGCCGATCGAGCTGGTCGTCCAGGCGCCGCGACGCGCCGGCGACGTCGCCGTCGGCCGCGGCCCGGGCGCACGCGAACAGCGCGTCCGTCATCCGCGCGAGTGCGGAGACCACGACCACTGGCCGCGGTCCGCCGTGCTCGCGCACGATGCCCGCGACGCGCGCACACGCCGCTGCGTCTGCGACCGATGTACCGCCGAATTTGAGTACCGTGCAATCACTCAAGGCGTAGACCTCAAGCAAGCTGTCTGCGCGCACCCCACACCTCGGTGCGCGTGTGCTTCAGGATTTCAATTATTGGAAGCGAGTCGGACGGTGCGACTACGGTCGCGGGAATGACGCCCGCTTTCGGCGGGTCGGGAGATCCTGACCGCCGCTGGGGCCGAGGTGAGCAACGGTGGAACGCAGGTCCATGTCGTGAGGGCTCAAGTGCACGCGAAAGCTTGTGGCGTACCGGCACGGTGTCAAGCGTCCTCCCTGGTGCGCGCCCGGAGCTCCCGCTCGACGTCGCTGAGCGTCGCCCCGATCTCGACCGGCGGATTGGCACCGGGCGGCCGGGGATCCGCCGCCTGGTGGTAGCGCGTCACGCTGTCGGGATCCTTGAGCAGGTGTCCCGTGAGCACCGCGACGACGACCTGGCCCGGGCGGATAATGCCGCTTTGCAGCAGCTGTCGGACGCCGGCGACGCTCGCCGCGCTGGCCGGCTCGCACCCGACCCCAGCGGCGTCGACCACTGCCTTGGCCTCGAAGATCGCTTCGTCGCTCACGGCCGTGACCACGCCGTTGGTCTCGCGGATCGCTCGCACCGCCCGCTCGTACGACGCCGGATTGCCGATGTTGATCGCCGTAGCGGCGGTGTGCGGGTCGACCCGGTGGCGCCGCGCGAACCCCTCCCGGAAGCTCGCAGCGAACGGGGCTGCGCCCGCGGCCTGGACGGCGGCGAGCCGTGGCACGCCCGTGATGAGACCCCAGTCGCGGGCCTCACCCAGCGCCTTGCCGAAGGCGGCCGTGTTGCCGAGGTTGCCGGCCGGCAACACGATCCACTCCGGCGGGCTCCAGTCGAGCTGCTGCAGCAGCTCGAGCACGATCGTCTTCTGTCCCTCGATCCGGAAGGGATTGATGGAGTTGACCAGGTAGAGACCAAGCTTCGCGCGGGCTTGCTCGGCGAGCTCGAGACAGTCATCGAAGTTGCCGCGCACGAGCAGGGTCCGTGCACCGTAGGCGAGCGTCTGGGTCAGCTTGCCGAGCGCGACCTGCCCTCGCGGGACCATGACCAGGGCGGGGAGCCCGGCGAGACTGGCGTACGCCGCGAGCGCCGCACCGGTGTTGCCGGTCGAGGCGCACGCGAGGGCCGGCGCGCCGACGCGGCGCGCCTGCGTGACCGCCACAGTCATGCCGCGGTCTTTGAACGACCCGGTGGGGTTATGGCCCTCGTGCTTGAGGAGGAGCTGGGAGAGCCCTGTCCAGCGGGCGACGGCGGGGCCATCGAGCAGCGGGGTGTTGCCTTCGGGGTAGCTCACGATACCGTCCGCCGCCGTCGGCAGGACCGCCTCGCGGAACCGCCACACCCCGGACGCGAGCGCGCCGCGATTCACGCCACGGCGCTCGTCGAACCGGGCCCGCAGCGCGGCGCCACTCAGACTGGGGCGGGCGTGGTGGATCTCCAAGAGGCCCTGGCACGCGGGGCAGCGCAGCTGCGGGTCGGTCTCGGAGAGCTCGTGGCCGCAGCTCGCGCAGCGCTGCCGCGAACCGCTCATGCGCTGGCGAGCTTCAGCACATCGTTCAGGATTCCGCCGGCGGTCACCGCGGGCCCCGCCCCCGGCCCCGTGATCACGAGCGGGTTTTTCCGGTACCGCATGGTCGTGAAGATAAACTGGTTGTCGGTCCCGTTGAGCGAGGCCATCGGGCTCGACGCGTCCACCACGACGAGCCCGACGCGAATGCGCCGCCGAGTCACGATGGCGCGGTAGCGGACCACGCCGCCGCGCTGGCGCGCCAGCGCGACGCGCCGGGTCCACGGCGCGTCGTACTGCTCGAGCCGGGCGAGGAACTCCGCGAGCGGCAGGCGCTCGGCCCCCTTCGGGACGAGCGATTCCACTGCGACGTCGCGCAGCTCCCCGGGGAAGCCCAGCAGGCGGCCGAGAATCAGCGCCTTGCGGGCGACGTCCATGCCGGACAGATCCTCCCGCGGATCCGGCTCCGGGTACCCCTTCGCGATGGCGCCGCGCAGCGCCTCCGAGAAGCGGCGGCCGCGTCCCAGCTCGCCGAACAGGTAGCCGAGCGTGCCGGACGGGCACCCCTCGATCCGCTGCACGCGATCGCCCGACTCCACCAGCTTCGCGAACGTGTCGATGATCGGCAGGCCGGCGCCGACGGTCGCCTCGCGCAGCAGCTGCCGGCCGTGCGCCTCCGCGGCGGCCTGCAGCTCGTCGTAGTGCTTTCTGCTCACCGTGATCGGGCGCTTGTTGGCGAGCACGACGTGCATGCCCGCCGCCAGCGCGGTCTTGAGCGTCTCGGTCGTGTCGGCCGCGGTGACGTCGACCAGGATCGGGTTCGAGAGCGCGTGGCTCGCCACGAACGTGACCGCTTCGGTCGCGGACGCGCGCTGGCCGCCGGCCACCTTGGCGAGCGGCGTGGCCTTCGCTTTGGCGGCAGCGAGCGCGGCGAGCCGCCGCGGCGGCAAGCCCCGCGGATCGAACACGAAGCCGCTGCGATCGACCAACCCGACGACCTGCAGTCGCAGCGCGTTCTGCTTCACCTTGGCGATGAGGGGAGCGAGCGTGCGCCCGATCTGACCGAAGCCCAACAGTACGACGTCGCTGCGCTCCGGATGCGCACCCATGCCGCCGCCGATCTTGCTGAGCTGGAAGGCGGCGTGCACCGCGCGCAGCGCGCGAGCGGCGTCTCCGCCGTCCACCACGAGCGAGAGGTTGAGCTCCGAGGAGCCCTGGGCGATCGCGATCACGTTGATCTTCGCTTCCGCCAGAGCCGAGAAGATGCGGGCGGCGATGCCGGGCGTCCCCGCCATGCCGAGCCCCACCACGACGAGCGTCGCGGCGCCGGCGCGCACTTCTACGCGATCGATCTCCTGCCGCGCGATCTCGCGCCGAAACGTCGCCGCCAGGCCCTTGCGCGCCCGCTCCGCGTGCTCCTCGGGGACGCTGAAGCAGATGGACTGCTCGGACGACGCCTGGCTGATGAGCGAGATCGAGATCCCTTCGTGGTGCACCGCCGCGAAGGCGCGAGCCGCGATGCCGGGGACGCCGAGCATCCCGCTCCCGGTCACCGTCAGCAGCGCTTGCTTGGGGATCGCGGACACGGCTTTCACCGGATACGCACTCAAGGTGCGCCGCCGGGAGATCTCCGTCCCGAGCGACGCGGGCTCCGTGAACGGCCGGATCCGCACCGCGACGCTGCGGCGCAGCACCGGCCCCAGCGCCCGGGGGTGCAGCACCTTCGCACCGTAGAACGCGAGCTCGGCCGCTTCGCGGACATGGAGCTGCGGGATCACGCGCGCGTCGGGCACAGTGCGCGGGTCGGCGGTGAGCACCCCTGGGACGTCCTTCCAGAGCGAGACCTCGCGCGCGCCGAGCACTCGGGCGAGCAGCGTGGCCGTGAGGTCCGATCCGCCCCGACCGAGCGTCGCCACCTGTCCGTCCGGGGCGGCGCCGAGGAAGCCCGGGACGACCGGGACGACGCCGCGGGCGAGGAGCGGCCGGAGCACGTGGCGCGCACTGCGCTCCGTGCGCGCGAGATCGGGCGATGCGTTGCCGAAGGTGCCGTCGGTCTGGATCACGGCCGCGGCGTCCACGTACGTCGCGGGGCACCCGGCGCAGTCGAGCGCCGCCGCGACGATGCGGGCCGACAGCTGCTCGCCGCGCGCGACCAGGTAATCGGTAGTGCGGGGCGTCAGCTCGCGCAGGATGCGCAGGCCCGCGGCGAGGGGCTCGACCTCCGCGAACGCGTGCTCGATCGTCTGGACGAGCTCGTCCGTGCGCGGACCGGGACCGAGCAGGGCACGGACGGCCCCGAGATGCTGGGCGCAGAGCGCCTCTACCGTCGCGCGGGCGCTGTCCGGGCCGCGCTGGATCGCCGCGGCGGCGAGATCGAGCAGCGCGTCCGTGACGCCCGCCATTGCCGATACCACGACGACCATGGGCGCGGGCCGGCGTGCCCGGATGATGGCCACCGCCTGCGCGATGGCGGCACCGTTCGCGAGCGAGGCACCGCCGAACTTGTGGATCTCGATGGGGCGCGCGGTGCGCGGCATGGGCGGTCAGGAAACCTCTGCTTAGGGCCAGCGAAAACAGAACGCCCGGGCAACGGTAGCCGCGGGCGGTCGCTTTTTAGCACCTTATTTAACGTGGCGGCAATACGCGGCAAATCACCACGCGGCGTCGATTGTATGTTCATACTTACCCGGAGGCTCGGGGACCGTCAAGGCGCGAAAGGAAGGACGTGATGAGCAAGATCCGCGTCGGTATTCTCGGCGCGACCGGCACGGTGGGGCAGCGGTTCCTCGCGATGCTGGACCGGCACCCGCAGTTCATCGTGACCGCCCTGGCGGCCTCGGACCGGTCCCAGGGCCGCCCCTACGGCGCGGCCTGCAGCTGGCGCCTCGCCGGAGACATGCCGTCCGCGGTGCGGTCGCTGGTGGTGCAGCCGACCCGGCCCCCGCTCGACTGCGACGTCGTCTTCTCGAGCCTCCCGGCCGACGTGGCGGGCGAGATCGAGACCGCGTTCGCGCGCGCGGGCTTCCCCGTGCTGAGCAACTCCTCCTCCCACCGGATGGACGATGCGGTGCCGCTGCTCATTCCCGAAGTGAACCCCGAGCATCTCGCCCTGCTCGACGCCTGCCGCGGAACGGGAAGGGGGTTCATCGTCGCGAACCCCAACTGCTCGACGGTCATGCTGTGCCTCGCGCTGGCGCCGCTCGCGGCCCGCTTCGGCGTCGAGGCTGTGGTCGCGACCACGCTGCAGGCGCTGTCCGGGGCGGGCTATCCCGGTGTCGCGTCGCTCGACATCGCGGACAACGTGATCCCCTACATCGCGAGCGAAGAGGAGAAGATCGAGCGGGAGACCCGCAAGATCCTGGGCAGCCTGAACGGCGGCAGGGTCGAGCCGGCGGGCTTCGCCGTCAGCGCCCAGTGCCATCGGGTGAACGTCGTGGACGGGCACCTGGCGGCGGTGCGCGTGCAGCTGTCGCGGCCGGCCGAGCCTGCGGAGCTGCGCGAGGCGTTCGCCGGGTTCGCGGCACTGCCGCAGCAGCTGCGATTACACACCGCCCCCGCGCACCCCATTCTCGTACGGGACGAGCCCGACCGCCCACAGCCGCGCCTCGACCGCGACGCCGGCGGAGGAATGAGCGTCACCGTGGGGCGGATCGCGCCGGACCGCGTGCTGGGCCACCGCTTCGTCGTGTTGAGTCACAACACCATCCGCGGCGCCGCCGGCGCGGCGATCCTGAACGCCGAGCTGCTCGTGGCGCGGGGCTACCTGGCGGGTCCGGGGGCTTGAGTCACGCCGGCGTCGTCGCGCACCGTCGCGGCGCCGCTTGCTCGAGCGGCTGCGGCCGAGCCGCCACACCCGAAAAACGCCGCACAGCATGGTCACACATCACATTCCGTGTGGAGCGATCGGTGTGACTCGGGTCACGACCACGCCCCGCCGGCTGATGTTACTATTGTGGCGTGACGATTCCGTTCCGCCCAATCACGCCGACGCGCCTTCAGGCGAAGGGCTGGGCCAGGGTCGGCAAGCCCGGCGCCCATCTCCTGCGCCGCGGCGCATGGTACCCGGTGGTCCGTATCTCTTCGAGCCACATCGTCGTGCTCGACGTGAACCGGCGCAACGTGCCGGTCGACCGGCGCTTCCTCGAGATCCGCTATCATCCCCCGGAGCGGTGGAGCATCGTGCGGTGCGAGCCGCGCGAGATTCAGCGCGTGGGCCGCATCTTCCCGCTGACGTACGCGGTGTGCCCGAGCTGCCGCCACCGCCAGGCGTTCGAGGCGGACTCGAAGGACCTGACGTGTGAACGGTGCAAGAAGATGGCGGGATTGGCGTGGGATGAACTAAGCTAAAGGCCGGACCACCACCCGGTCTCCGACCGAGACAATCCCCGTCCCTACTCCGACGCAATAAAACCCCCTCGTCCCGTCGTCCAGGAACTGCAGCGTCGCTTTCAGCACGTCCGTCTCGACCATGCCGCCCAGCGCCCAGCCGCTGAACGGGCGGCACGGATGGGCGACTTGGAGCACGTCGAGGCACACTAGCTCGCGGCCGTCCGTCCCAAGGACGGCCACGCCGCTGTTTAGGTCGTCGAGCGTGACGCGCTCCTCCGAGTCGACCAGGACATTCTCACCGGCGCAGCCGGGGACGATCCGGTCACCGAACCGCTGTTGCATCAGGGCGTAGTGGGACGTGAAGCCGAGGGACACGCCGTGGGCGCCGTCTTCGTTCTTGGTGTGCGGGTGGGCCCGGTGGTGGACGTCCACCAGCCAGGAGCCGTCGGGCCCTTCGCCCAACACGCCATCCGGGCCAACCGCGAGCCGCGGGACGGCGAGGATCGGGGCCGGGTCGTAGACGCGCGTGGGCTTCTCCCCGGTTTTGAGGGTGGAGCGTTGAATTTGGAGGCGGACGATGCGGCCGAGGGAGCGCATATTCAAATTTAGCAGACCGCCTAGGATCGCGCCGGGACCCTCGGCGGCAACGCGGCGCGGCTGTTCCCCGGGAGTGATGAAGCGTGAGAGCGACTGCTCCAGCACCTCGTCTTGGCGGAACCCGAAGAGCTGGGAGACCGCATCGTTGGCGTGCAGGATCTTGCCTTCGAGGTCGGAAACGAACACCGGGTCGGGGGCGTTGGCGCATTTGGCTGACTCACATCCGCCGAAGCCCCATATCGGATGAGATCGGTGAGCTGTCAAGTCCGAGCGCGGAAGTCCCAAGCAAGAGACAACCCTCCGCTGCGCCAGAGGACGGGGAACGGATTTTGAAAGAGCGGAGGCGGCCGGATGACCGGCCGCTTTCCAGGAGGCTTCAGTGCACTGTGTCTTGGCGATTCTCCAGCGTCCGGTTCTCCAACGTTAGCAGGTCGTAGTACGCCTTGCCGCAGCCGGGGGGGAACGGAAAGGCGCAAGACTCGCCGTCAAGAAGGAAGCCGGCCAATATCCGGTGATTGGGGTACATCGCGGTTACTCTAGCCTCCAGCTCGTCCCACGTGCACATCGTGGGAGCGCCACCGGGACCACACGTGGGCACGAGGGCCGTGCCCGGCGTCACCTCCCAACGATTCATGAGGTCGGTCATGTCCTCGATGTGCCACACGTCCGGAACACAGCCCAGCGTGGACGGTGGGTTCACGTGGCCATGAGCTGCGAAGTCGCCTTCCCCAAATTGCCCATCCCCGTTGGCGTCGACTAAGAGCGTAATGCGCGAGAACCGCCGCCACAACTTCGAGGAGCTACGAAGTAATACTTAAGGTTGATTTGACCATCGAGCGCCGCGATCTGGATGCCGGGCGGAAAGCTGCGGAACGCGAACCCCAGGTCCGTGGGCGTCGTGACGTTTGAGATCACGTCGTTAGTCGCGTTGTCCGGATCTACGTCGTCGACCATGACACCGAAGAGCTCGAACTTGTGCCCCATTCCAGGCAGTTCCTCCGCGGCGGCTTTCGGGTCGCTCATAGCGAGCAGGTTGCTGCCGAGCTGCAGCACGTCAAGGACCGCGTTGATCTGACCGCTCAGGTCCGCCTGAGGCCCGCCGCGTGGGGCTGCGGCGGTCGGCGGCGGTCGGTCCGGGCCGCGATCGCAACCCACGAGGAGCGCCGCCGCGGAGAGGATGGTGGTCGTACACCGCTTGACCGTCGGGCAGTTCGTCCAGATCCTTCTCATGGATCGTTCCCCCTTCCGGAGCATCGCGTGGTCGCACGTTGTGAAAGAGCTCCGCGGTGTTGCGGGCAAACCGCATACCCTCCACAGCGGCGGCCAGACGTGAGGTAAGAGGGTACGATTTAAGGACGAAAGCACGGCGCTGATTTCGTTCGTGGCGCGTACGCTACATATTGACTCCATTGGCGTGCTGCGCGGGCGCAACAGCAAGGTGTACGGGTTCAGGATCGTGCAGCGCCGACGCTGCATGCCGCGTAACGCAAATGCTCTTATGATGCGAGTCGCGACACCATGAGGATCACGCTTGGCTGGGCCCGCTGTGCGGACAACGTGGCGGACGTGCTTCGCCGCGGCGCGTGGTATCCGGTCGTGGAGGAATCGGCCGACGGCCACGTGGTCGTGGAGGTGCGGCGGGAACGAATTCGCCTGAAGCGTGGCGAGGTGACAGTGCGCGTCGAGCCACCCGACCATTGGAGCGTCGTGGTCCGCACCGGGGTGTTGCGGCCGACGCTGGGAGGGAAGGGGATGGAGGTCGTCACCACCTACGCCGTCTGCCCGCTGTGCCACTACCGCCAGGACTTCGCCGGTAAACCGACAACGCTGCGCTGCGTGCGTTGCGGGGCGACGTCCCCCGTGGATTGGACGGAGACTTGCTAGCCGGTCCCCGCCGTGCCGGGATCCATCCGATCGAACACGCCTCCGAGTAGATGCACGGCCAGCACCCCTTCGAATAGCACCACCGCCGAACCCATCAGACTCGCCACCGTCACAGCCCACATCAGTGGCAGCCCGCCTGCCCGCGCGGCTACGCCCGCGATCCCGCCGACGACGATGGCGGGGACGAGAGCGACGACCAGCACGACCATGCTCCCCGCCGTCATGAGAATCCGCTGGCCGGTCGCCTCGAGTCCAACGGCGCGGTCCCGTCCGACGCTCACCCAGGCGGGAAACAGCAGCACGGCCGCGTTCTGGACCAGGACCAGCACCAGCAGCACCGCGCCCGTAGCCGGCAGCAAGGCGAGCAGGATGGCGAGCCGATCGCCGAGCGACGGTAGGTCGCTGCCCTGCCGACCGGCCGTGGCGGCGAAGGCACCCAGCAGGCAACTCCACACGACGAGACCGATCAGCGTCACCGGGGCTGCGACCTCGCCGCCTACCACCTGGCGCCCGCGCACGGGGTAGCCCTTGAGGAGGTCCAGCATTTCCAGGTCCTGGCGCAGGTCGCACCGCGCCGCGAGCGGGCCGAACAGCAGCGTCAGGCCACCGATCCCGAGCAGCAGCACGGCCACCAGGTCGAGCCCGCGCATCGGCCCACTCGCGAGCGCGATCGAGCCGCCGATCACTACTACCGCGATCAGGATGAACGTCCGTTGGCTCAGGTCGCGGGTCGCCCCGACGGTGTTCTTCCAGAGGATGGCGACGCCCGGCCCGCCGGTCGGCGCGAGTCGCAGGCGGATGCGGCCGGTGGACTTCGCTGCGTGGCTCGGCCGCGCCGCCCAGCGGCCCTGCCGGACCGCCTCGATCCTCCGCGCCAGCTTCGCGGCGTGCTCCACGGCGGCCTCCTCGAACGCGAGCGTGGAACGCACCACCCAGATGTAGTGCGCGCCGAGCACGAGCAGCGCGGCCGGCACCCGGCTCGCGAATGCCGCCGCGCTCGACGCGAGGAGCGGCGCCACGACCGCCTCGAGCGGCCACACCAGCACCCCGAGCGGCCCGGTGTGCATGATGCTCGCCAGCGCTGCGTAGCCCCGTTGCGGGTCGTCGGCGAAGGCTGCCACGACACCGGGGAGCGCGCGGCGCAGGCTCCACCACGTTATGGCCAGGAGGCTCGCCAGGACGACGAGCGTGCCCAGCCGGCGTCGCAGCCCCGTCACACCTTGCTGCGCGAGACTCGCCCGCAGTAAGGACATCCCCGCGTAGTGCAGCTGCAGGGTGCCGTACACCAGCCAGAGACCGACCACCCGAATCAGCGACAGCCCGCTCAGATGGCCGCCCGAAAAAATGATGGCGGACGCGGCGGCGGAGATGAACAACGGAACCTGGGAGCGGAGCAGCTTGAAGTCGATCACCTGGCGCCGCGTGAGCGGGGCGGTGAACAGGTACTGGGTCTCGGCGAGGTTGAAGGTGAAGGGGCTTTCGGCGCTTCCGAACAGCCAGTTGAAGACGACGAGCGCTCCGAGCAGACCCACGGCCACGACGTCGCCGTTGGGCGAAGCCGCGCCCCCGAGTCCGGTCCCGCGGCGCGGCCGAAACACCAGCCAAAACAGGTAAAGGCCCCCCACCACGAACCCGATCAGATACTTGGGCTGGCGCAGCCGCGCCACGCGGCGGCGCGTGGCGTTGACCAGGGAGCGGCGAATGAGGTAGAGTGCCGCGCCGATCATGCTTCGGTGAGCGCGAGGAAAATGTCTTCGAGGCTGAGCCCGCGCAGGTCCGGTCGCTCGGTCAAGATCTCTGCGATCGTGCCGAGCGCCACCTTGCGTCCCCGCTGCATGATGAGCACGCGCGTGCAGATCTCCTCCACCAAGTGCAGCAGGTGCGAGCTCAGCACCACCGCCGCCCCCTGCCGGGCGCGCTCCTTGATGGTTTGCTTCATCCGCCGGATCCCCGCCGGATCGAGCCCGGTGAGCGGCTCGTCGAACAGCAGCGCCCGGGGATCGTGCAGCAGGCCGCAGGCGATCACCAACTTCTGCTTCATGCCGCGGGACAACTCCCCCGGGAGTGCCTCGGCCTTTTCGGCGAGCTCGAGCTCCTGGAGCAGGGGAGGGATGCGCCGCTCCACGTCCGCCACCTCGTGGAGGCGGGCGGTGAAACGGAGATGCTCTTCGACAGTGAGGTAGTCGAACAGGTGCGGCTCGTCCGGCATGAATGCGAGCAGCCGCTTGGCGGCCACCGGCTCCCGCTCCACGTCGTGCCCGCCGACCCGGATCGCTCCCCCGGTCGGCCGGACGATGCCCACGATGCTGCGCAACGTGGTGGTCTTCCCGGCGCCGTTCGGGCCGACCAGTCCGAGCACCTCGCCGGGCGCCACGCTGAACGATAGATCGTGCACGGCCACGACGCTGCCGTACGACTTGGTGAGTCCCTGGACCTCGATCATCGGGCAGCAATCTAGGGACAACGGCCTCTTGCGGCATACGGGGAAGTAGTTAGTATATTAATAGTCAACATGTTAATTACTGACGAGGCGCGCGCATGGCCGATCGCTCCGAGCTGGCCCTGCAGCTGACCGACGCGATCGCGGCCGCGCGGGCTGCCGTGCAGCACGCCGGGAACCGGGCGTTCCGCGCCTACGGGCTGTCGCATCGCGCCCATGCCGCCCTCAACGCCGTCGACGCGAGTGGGGCGGACGGCGCCCGCCCCAAGGAGGTCGCCGCCGCCCTGGGCGTATCCCGCGCCGCCGCCACCACGTTCATCCAGCGACTCGAAGCCAAGGGGCTGGTCGAGACCACCCCCGACCCGGAAGACGATCGTGGCGTGCGCGTGACGCTCACCAGGCACGGCCTCGAGGTGCTGCTCCGCGTGGGCCAGCTCGAACGGCGGCTCGCCGCCCGCGCCATCGAGGGGATGCCGGCCTCCAGCATCGCTCGGGCGGTGCACGTGCTGGTTGGATTCAAGCGACGGCTGGAGGAGAAACAGATCGGCGTGGTGCGGTAAAGCACGGGAAAAGGCCTGGGAAGGGGGAATGGGAGGGGAGGGGTTACGCGTGTGCGTATCTTTATGCAGCCCGCCGCGCTCGACTGGTCGCTGCTCGACAGCATGAGAGATCACTTGAACGTTGCCACATTACTTCCACCTTCAATAAGCATTTAGGCTCGCGCAGCTCAACCTCTTTCTCACGTCTTTGGCCAGCCCAGCGGGACGCGCTGGAGGTCGCCGGTTTTCCACAGCTTCGACTGCTCGAGGAAATGTTGAAAAGTGACGATGCTGCCATCCAGGCCGCCGCTCGCGCCCTCCGAACCGCTCGCCGGGTGGTCGTGGCGACCGGCGCAGGCATGTCACAGGAAAGCGGCATCCCTACGTTCCGGGACGCGGTCACCGGTCTCTGGGCGCGCTACGATCCCGAGGAGCTAGCCACCGAGGCGGCGTTCCGTCGCCACCCGGCGCGGGTGTTCGGGTGGTACGCCTGGCGGCGCCGTCTGGTGCGCGCTGCAGTCCCCCACCCGGGGTATCACGCGCTCGTCGCGTTGGCGGGTCTGGTGCCGGAGCTCACCATCGTGACGCAGAACGTGGACGGCCTGCACACCCGCGTCGGGAGCCGGCAGGTGCTGGAGCTGCACGGGTCGCTGGAGCGGTTCTCGTGTGTCGAGGCCCGCCACCCCTTCCCCGCGGACCGGGCGCCGGAGCCGGAGGCGGATATGGAGTGCGAGCCGCCGCGCTGCGAGCGGTGCGGGTCGCTGGTACGGCCGGATGTGGTGTGGTTCGGCGAGCTGCTACCCGAGCGGGTGACCGCGCAGGCGTGGGAGCTCGCAGCGTCGTGCCAGGCGATGCTAGTCGTGGGGACGTCGGGGCTGGTGCAGCCGGCCGCCCAGCTTCCTTTTATAGCGCGCGACGCGGGCGCCAGCGTCATCGAGGTAAATCCCGAGCCCACCGAGATCTCGGGACTGGCGCACGTCGTCTGCCGCGGGCGGGCCGGCGCCGTGCTGCCGGCGCTGGTCGCGGCCCTTACGGAAGGAGCGACGCGGTGAACCGCCGCACGAAGATCGTCGCCACGCTCGGCCCCGCCACCGGCACGCCCGAGCGCATCGCCGGGCTGATCGACGCGGGCGCGAACGTCATCCGGGTGAACGCGTCCCACGGTACTCCGGAGCTGCGGGCGGGGTGGGTCGCCGCAGTACGGCGGGCCGCGGAGGCGGCGGGAGCGCCGGTCGCGGTCCTGATGGATCTCCAGGGCCCGCGCATCCGGGTAGGCGACCTCGCCCGGCCGCGCGTGCTGCACGCGGACGAGGCGGTGGTGTTCGCGCCCGAGGAGGCGGCGCGCGGCGACGAGCTCCCCACGACCTACGAGGACCTCGCGAAGGACGCGCGGGTAGGGGCCCGGATCCTGCTCGACGACGGGCTACTGTCGGTCGAGGTGACGCGGATCGCGCCGCCGCGGGTCGAGGGGCGAGTGGTGGACGGCGGCACGCTCACCTCGCACAAGGGGATGAACCTCCCCGGGCTCCAGGTCAGCGCGCCGGCGCTCACGCAAAAGGACCGGGAGGACGTGGCGCACGCGGCGGGGCTGGGCGTCGACTACGTGGCGCTGTCGTTCGTACGCCGGGCGGACGACCTCGCCGAGCTGCGCGGGCTCGTTCCCGACTCGGTGAAGCTCGTCGCCAAAATCGAAAAGGCCGCCGCGCTCGACGATCTCGAGCGCATCCTCCGGGCGAGTGACGCCGTGATGGTGGCGCGCGGCGACCTCGGTGTGGAGTTGCCGTTCGAGGAAGTGCCCGTGGTCCAGAAGCGGCTGATTCGCGAGGCGAATCGCCACGGCAAGCCGGTGATCACCGCGACCCAGATGCTCGAGTCGATGGTCCATCACCCGCGCCCCACCCGAGCCGAAGCGTCGGACGTTGCGAACGCGATCCTCGACGGGACCGATGCGGTGATGCTGTCGGCCGAAACCGCGGTAGGCGAGTACCCGTTCGACGCAGTCCGGGCGATGGATCGCATCATCCGCGAGATGGAGCGTCACCCGCTCGCAGCGGCGCGGGAGGATCGGCGCGTGGCCGCGGGGCAGGACGTGTCGGTGGAGGACGCGATTGCGATCGGCACGAGCGCGGTGGCGCGCATGCTCAAGACGCCGCTCATCGTCACCCTCACCAAGGGTGGGTTCACGGCCCGCAAAGTCGCCGCGCTCCGACCCCCGGTGCCCATTCTCGCGGTGACGACCGAGCCGGTCACCTACCGCCAGCTCGCGCTGGTGTGGGGCGTGACAGCGGTCGGCGTGGACCACGTGCCCAGCTACGACGCGATGCTCGAAGTGGTGCGCGACCTCATTCTCAAGCGCGGCTATGCGCGGCCCGGCGACCGGATCGTCATGACGGCGGGCGTGCCGTGGGAGGTCTCGGGCGCCACCAACCTGCTCAAGGTCGAGGTCGTCTGAGGTGCGGCTCGTCTTCCTGGGTACCGGCACCTCCTACGGCGTGCCGCAGATCGGGTGCGGCTGCCGCACCTGCACGTCCGTCGATCCCCGGGACCGGCGCACCCGCACGGCGGCCCTGATCGAGTCGGGCGGGCGGCGGTTGCTGATCGACACGCCTCCCGAGCTCCGGCTCCAGCTGGTGGCCGCCGGAGTAACCTCACTCGACGCCGTGTTGTTCACCCACGCTCATGCCGACCACGTCCACGGCATCGACGATCTGCGCGCGTTCTCCATGCGCCAGCGGGGCCGTCTCCCCGTGTACGGCGCGGCGGACACGCTGGCGGAGCTGGCGCGGCGCTTCGGGTACATCTTCGATGGCACTCCCGCGCAGCCGGGGACGAGCAAACCTGAGCTCACCGCCCACGTGCTCGAGCCGGACGGGGAGGTAGAGATCGCCGGGTTGCGAGTGCGCGCGCTGTCGCTGCCCCACGGCGGCCACACGGTCTTCGGCTACCGGGTCGGTCCAGTCGCCTACCTCACGGACGCGAAGGCGATCCCCGAGGGGGCCCGCGCACAGCTGGCGGGACTCGAGGTGCTGGTGTTGAACGCGTTGCTGCCACGGCCGCACCCGCTGCACCTCTCGATCCCTGAAGCCGTCGCAGCGGCGCTGCAGATCGGCGCCCGGCAGACGTATCTCACGCACCTCACGCACCACACGTCGCACGCCGAGCTCGCGGCGGAACTGCCGGACAGCGTGGCACCGGCGTACGACGGGCTGGTGGTCGACGTCGGGACGGGTAGGGGGAACTGACAACAAGGCCGCGGGCTGGTCCCCGAAGTCGGCCCGGTCTAGATTCGACGACAGGAGGACTCGTCATGTCGAACGGACACGAAGCGACGCTGCGGCGGTTCCAAGATCCCGTCGTGCGCCAAGGCACCGCGATGGACGATCTGGTGCGACGGGCGGTATTCGGGTTGGGGGGAGGGGGGGGCCCCGATCGGGAGCAGGCGCGCTGGCTCATCTGGGAGATCGGGCAGCAGGCGGGGGTGCGCCCCGCTTCGATCCACGAGCTCTACCTGGCGCGCGGCAGAGGGGAAGTGCCGCCGTTCACCACGCCGGCCATGAACCTGCGCGTGCTGGCGTACGACACCGCCCGGGCCGTGTTCCGGGCGGCCCGGCGTCTCGACGTGGGCGCGCTGATCTGCGAAATCGCCCGCAGCGAGATCGGTTATACCGATCAGCGGCCGGCGGAGTACGTCGCGGTGATGACCGCGGCGGCGCTGCGTGAGGGCTTCGTGGGGCCGCTCTTTATCCAGGGCGACCACGTGCAGGTGAATGCGAAGAAATACGCCGCGGACCCCGAGGCCGAGCTGCAGGCAGTGCGCACACTGATCGAAGAGGAGCTGCACGCGGGCTTCTACAATATCGATGTCGACACGTCGACGCTCGTGGACCTTTCTCAAAAGACGCTCGACGAGCAGCAGCGCGTGAACTACGAGCGCGCCGCCGAGCTGACGCGCTTCATCCGCGACCGGGAGCCGGAGGGGGTGACGGTGTCGGTGGGCGCCGAGATCGGCGAGGTGGGCGGCAAGAACTCGGACGTGCACGAGCTGAAGGCGTTCATGGAGGGGTACAACCGCACGCTGCAACGGCTCGGTCCCTACCGCGGTATCAGCAAGATCTCGGTTCAGACCGGCACGAGTCACGGCGGCGTCGTGCTGCCCGACGGCTCGATCGCGAAGGTGCAGCTCGACCTGGACGCGCTGAAAGCGCTGTCCCGGGACGCGCGCGCCACGTACGGCCTGGGCGGCGCGGTGCAGCACGGGGCGTCCACCCTGCCCGCGGAGGCGTTCGGCGCCTTCCCGGCGTGCGAAGCGATCGAGATCCATCTGGCGACGAACTTTCAGAACATCGTGTTCGACCATCCCAAGTTGCCCGCGGACGTGCGCTCGGAAATCAACGAATGGGTCAAGAGCGAGTGCAAGGACGAATGGAAGAAGGGCGATACCGAGCAGCAATTCATCTACAAGGCTCGCAAGAAGGCGATCGGGCCCTTCAAGCAGCGGCTGTGGGAGCTGCCGGCGCCCGTGCGCGACGCCGTCGCCGCCGACCTCGAGAAAACGTTCGCGTTCCTGTTCGAACAGCTGCGCGTCACTCATACCCGCGCGGTCGTCGACCGCTTCGTGCGCCCGCCGCTGCAATCGCACGCGCAGCCGCGCGCCGTGGCGGTCGCCGCGCCGGACGACCTGGAGGCGGGCGAATGAGCGAGCGCGGCTCCGGATTCGGGTCGTTCCTGCTCGGGCTCGGGATTGGGGCGGTGGTGGGATTCCTGTTCGCGCCCGAGGGCGAGGTCACTCGCGGCAAGCTGGCGGGTAAGTTGCGCGGGTTGCGGGACCTGGCCGCCGAGAAAGCGGACGAGCTGGGAGAGCTGCTCGAGGCCGAGGGCGAAGCGCCGGGCGAGCCCCCAGCGCGCGCAGCGCTCGAGCACCGCCTCACGGAGGCCAAGCGCCGCCGCCGCGGCGCCAAGGCTCTCCCCGCTCCGGAGGAGGACGAGCCGGTCGCGTGAGGCCCGAAGGTGGGTGGCATCGGTCAGTGACCGGCGTCGTCCGCCGCACTGTCGAAGCGGCCTACGAGGACAACATCCCGTTTCTCGCGAGCGCCCTGTCGTTCGATCTGCTCCTCACCATCATCCCCTTCGTCGCCCTGCTGCTCGCCGTCGTCGGCTATCTGGTTCAGCACCAGGTTACGACCCAACAGGTGGAGCTGCACGAGCTGCTCGCGCGCTTCCTGCCCACGACCCCGAGTGGCGCAACGGACCGGGCATTCCAGGCGGTCGAGAGCGCGCTGGGCGGTGTGGTGCGTCACCGCGGCCGGCTGACCGCCTTCGGGCTACCGCTGTTCCTGTGGTTTTCGACCCGCATGTTCGGCGGCCTGCGGGCCGCGCTCAACGAGGTGTTCGACACCGACGAGCGACGTCCCTGGCCCGTCGCGAAGCTGCTTGACCTCGCCATGGTGCTCGGCACGGGGGCACTGCTCGTGTTGAGCGGGCTCGTCGCCGCCTGGGAAGCGGGCAACGCGGCGGTCATGAGCACCAAGGGCTTTGCGCTCGACTGGCTGTGGCGTTTCGGTCTCGAGACCCTCGCGTTCGCCGCCGGCGTGGTGCTGTTCTTCAGCATCTTCAAGCTCCTCCCCAGCCGGCGCATCCCCTGGCGCACGGCGCTCGTCGCCGCGGTGTTCTGCTCCCTGGGGTTCGAGGTGGCCAAGCGGCTGTACGCGCTGTACGTGACGCGGTTCGCCACGCTCGATCGGCTCGCCTCAGACGCTAACGTGGTGGCGCTCGCCCTGTTCCTCCTGTGGGTGTACTACACGGCCTACCTGTTTCTCTTGGGCGGCGAGGTGGCGGAGACGTACGACCTGATGCGCATGCGGCGCTCGCAACGCGTGCAGCTCGGGTGACCGCGACCCGGCCGATCGACCTCCGCAGCGATACGGTGACGCGGCCGTCGCCCGCGATGCGCCGTGCCATGGTGGAGGCCGAAGTGGGCGACGACGTTCTGGACGGCGACCCGACCACCCGTCGCCTCGAGCAGCGCGTCGCCGAGCTGCTCGGCAAGGAAGATGCGCTGTTCTTCCCCTCCGGGACCCAGGCGAACCAGACCGGCATCGCCCTGCTCACGCGCCCCGGGACGGAGCTCGTGCTCGAGGCGAACGCGCACCTGGTGCATTACGAGCTCGCCGGCGTCGCCGCCAACTGGGGTGTGCAGATCCGCCCCGTGACGACGCCCGACGGCCTGCTGACGGGCGACCTGGTGCGTGGTGCGCTGCGCCCTGCCTCCCCTCACGTACCGCGCGTCGGCGCCGTAGCGGTGGAGAACACCCACAACGCCGCGGGCGGCAAGGTGATGCCCGCGGCCGTCATGGCGGGGATCGTCGCGGCAGCCGAGCAGGGAGATGTGCGCGTCCACCTGGACGGCGCTCGGTTGTGGAACGCGGCGCTCGCCCTCGGTGTCCCGCTCGCCAGCCTCGCCCGTGGTGCGGCGACCGTGATGGTGAGCTTCTCGAAGGGCCTCGGCTGTCCCGTTGGCTCGTGCCTCGCGTTCGCGGCGCCCGACCGCGCGCTCGCCTGGGAGATCCGTAAGCGGTTGGGGGGCGGGATGCGCCAGTCGGGGATCCTCGCCGCCGCGGCCCTCTACGCCCTCGACTGCAACCTGAGCCGCCTCGCCGAGGACCACGCGAACGCGAAGCTCCTCGCGGACCGCCTCTCGGACTGTGCCGCCGTCCGACCGTCCGACCCCGAATCCAACATCGTCATGCTCGATCTCCTGCGAGCAGGCGATACCGCGGATGCTGTGATCCCGAAGCTGACGCGGGCGGGCGTGCTGGTGGTGCCGTTCGGGGCGCGGCGCCTGCGCGCGGTGACGCACCTCGACGTGAGCCGGCCAGATGTCGAGCGTGCGGCGGGCGTGATCAGCCGCGTACTCTCCGGATGAGCGCCCCGCCTCGCCCCTCGTTATCTTGAGGCGATGAGCGCGGACGCTCCTCTGCGGCAGCCGATCCCGCTCGCCCGGTCCATCCTGTGGAACCCCGCCACGGCGGGAGCCCGCGGAGGGCGGCCGGGCAGCATCCCCTTCCCGATCTTCGTGGCGCAATCCGCCGTGGCGGCGATCCACGAGCACCTGACCACCGCGCCGCCTCATCCGGGACAGGGGCTCTTAGGCTTCCTCGTCGGGGACATGTGCGAGTGCCCCGACACCAACGTCGCGTATCTCGTCATCGATGCCGCGCTGCGGCTCAGCCAGCCGATCTACGGCGACCGCACCATCGACGTCGTGACCCGCATTTGGGATCGGATCGAGGCGCAGGTGGCGGAGGCGAAAGGACATTTGATCGGCTGGTACCACACCCATGCACCGCTGCCGCTCTCGATGTCGGCACACGACGCCGAGACGCACGAACACTACTTCGCAGAGCCGTGGCAAGTCGCTCTCGTATTGGGGACCGACCCCGATGGCAACCCCGCAGCCGGCTTCTTCCGGGCCGGCGCGGACGCGGCGTGGCCTACAACGCTGCTGCCGTTTTACGAGCTCTTGAGCGAAGAATCGTTTCGCCCGGGCGGCAAGAAGCGCTCCTTCGTGACGTGGAAGAACTACCGGGCCTACAACCCGCTCGCCGATCGGCCGCTCCGAACCCAGCCGAAGCCGGCACCGCCGCCTCCGCCCGCGGCAGAGGTTGCGTCGGAGCCGGAACCGGCGCCGGCTCCCGAACCAGAGCCAGAACCGCAGGCGGAGCCAGAGGCGCCCGCCGAGCCACCGCCCCCGCCTCCGCCCAAGGCGCCGCCGACCAAGTCCGATGAGCTCGTGTTTCTCACGTCAGCCGAGGACTTCGCCTCGGCGCCGCCCCCCCCCCGACCGTCGCGCCCGCCCCAGCGCTCGGCGCCGGTCCCTCGGCCGCTCCCTCCCCCACCTCCCCCGCCTCCTCCTCCTCCTCCCTCTCCGTCCCAGCGTGAGCTGCCCAGCGAG
>Ga0209157_1000026_pt1 | contig 130384 bp, 127 predicted proteins | sample GraSoiAngelo_135_FD_185892 | JGI IMG/M metagenome (GOLD analysis project Ga0209157, IMG submission 185892) | Grasslands soil microbial communities from the Angelo Coastal Reserve, California, USA - 14_0929_05_40cm (SPAdes) (version 2) | ecosystem: Environmental > Terrestrial > Soil >... | reverse complement strand
AGTACTGGGACGATCGCTTCGCGGTGAACCTGCGCCATCAGTTCTTCGCCGCGCAGGCCGTGGCGCCGGGGATGGCCGCCGGCGGCGGCGGGTCGATCATCAACTTCGGGTCGACGTCGTGGCTCGTCGGCCAGGGCGGGATGCCGGCGTATCTCAGCGCCAAGGCCGCCGTCGCCGGACTGACCCGCGCGCTCGCGCGCGATCTCGGGCCCATGAACATCCGCGTCAACTCGATCGTGCCCGGCTGGATCATGACCGAGCGCCAGATCAAGCTCTGGCTGACGCCGGAGGGCGAGCAGGAGCTGCTCCGGCGCCAGTGCCTGAAGCGAAAGCTCCTCCCGGAGGACGTCGCCCGCGTCGTGCTCTTCTTCGCCTCGGACGACAGCGCGGCGTGCACGAGCCAGAGCTACATCGTCGACGGCGGCTGGGTCTGACCGGGCGCCGGTCAGATCTGGAAGCTGACCGTGCTCGCGCCGGCCCGCTCGAGCCGGCGCTCGAGACGCTCGCTCAGCAAGGACAGCGGCCAGCAGAGGACGAAGTAGAGGCCGGCCACCGCCGCATAGACCATGAGCGGCCGAAACGTGGCGTTGTTCACCACCGCCGCGGCGCGCGTGAGCTCGGTGAAGCCGATGATGGACGCCAGCGAGGTCCCCTTCACGAGCTGGACCAGAAAGCCCACGGTGGGCGGCAGCGCGATCCGAGACGCCTGGGGCAAGATGATGAAGCGCAGCTGCGACGGATACCCGAGGCCCAGGGCGCGCGCCGCCTCCCACTGAGCGCGCGGGACGGCCTGGATGCAGCCGCGCCAGATCTCGCCGAGGAAGGCGCTCGCGTAGAGGGCGAGCCCCAGCGCCACGGCCGTCCACGCGTCGTTCGCCACGCGCAGAAGACTCGCGCCGAAGTAGACCAGGTAGAGCTGCATGAGCAGAGGGGTGCCCTGGACGATCTTGATATACGCGGTCGCGACGCCGGCGAGGACCCCGGATCGTGAGACGCGCGCGAGCGCGACGATCAGGCCGCCAGCGCCGCTCGCCAGGCGACGCCGAATTGGAAGACGTAATCCACGGGTTCCCGGCCCGCGGATCAGAAGACCGGCAACACCTCCAGCGGCAGCTGGCGCCACTTCCGGCTGATGGCGTCGAGCTCACCGTTGTTCTTGATCGTGTAGACGAAGGTGTTCAGCCACTGCAGGAGGTCGATCTGGCCCCGGCGGATGGCGCTGAATCAAGAGTGGGCCAGGAAGAAACAGGTCCTCGCCGATCTCAAGCAGGCCCTCGAACGCGGACACTAGACGTCCATCTCCGCCGATGTCGCGGTAGACTCTCGGGTCATGACGACGACCCGGCGCGCGGCAGGACCGGTCGATGGCGCGAAGAGCCCGGCGGCGACGTTGACGACGCTCGACGCGCAGGCGGTGACGATCGAGAACGGCCTGTGGGCCCGGCGCCAGGCGGTCAACCGCGATGCCGCGCTGCCGCACGGCTTTCGCATGCTCGAGACAGCGGGCAATCTCGAGAACCTCCGCATCGCTGCCGGCCGCTCGAGCGCCCGCTACCGCGGGCCGGTCTTCATGGACTCCGACGTGTACAAGTGGCTCGAGGCCGCGGCGTGGGAGATGGGGCGCGCCCCGAGCGAGTGGCTCCGCTCGACCAGCGAGGCGACGATCGACCTGGTGGCCGCGGCGCAGGGCGTCGACGGGTACATCAACTCGTACTACACGGTGGCCGAGCCGGGGAAGCGCTGGACCGACTTCGCCCACGGCCACGAGCTCTATTGCGCCGGCCACCTGATCCAGGCCGCGGTCGCGTTCAGGCGAGCCACCGGCGACGACCGGCTCCTGACGATCGCCCAGCGCTTCGCGGACTACCTCCACGCGCTCTTCGGACCCGGCCGGCGCGTCGCGACTCCGGGCCATCCGGAGATCGAGATGGCGCTGGTCGAGCTCTATCGCGAGACCGGCGAGCGCCGCCACCTCGACCTGGCCTCGTTCTTTCTCGAGCACCGCGGGCGCGGCTGGCTCGGACCGGGACGCTACAATAGCTCGGCGTCGTTCCAGGACCGCGTGCCGATGCGCGACGCGACAACGGTCGAAGGTCACGCCGTCCGCGCGCTCTACCTGACGACCGGCGCCACGGATGTCTATCTCGAGACCGGCGAAGCCGCGCTGCTCACGGCGCTGAATCGTCAGTGGCACGACCTCGTCACCGGCAAGCTCTACCTCACCGGCGGCGTCGGCGGCCGGCATCTCAGCGAGGCGTTCGGGCAGCCGTACGAGCTGCCGAACGATCTCGCCTACTGCGAGACGTGCGGCGCGATCGCGAGCGTCATGTGGAGCTGGCGCATGCTGCTGGCCACCGGCGAATCGCGCTTCGGCGATCTCGTCGAGCGCACGCTCTACAACGCGGTGCTCTCGGGCGCCTCCCTCGGCGGCGACCGGTACTTCTACGTGAACCCGCTGGCCAGCAACGGCGAGCCCGAGCACCTGAGCCGGGGTGGGTGCATCCGCAAAGAGTGGCATCTGGTCGCCTGCTGCCCGCCGAATGTGATGCGCCAGCTCGCGACGTTCGGCCACTACGTCGCCACGCGCGACGCCGTCGGCCTGCAGATCCACCAGTACGCGCCGGCCCGCATCGTGGCCGACCTCGGGCCCGGGCCCGCGATGACGCTCCGCATGGAGACCGCCTATCCGTGGGAAGGACGCGTCCGGATCGCCGTCGAGCAGGCGCCGACCACGTCGCGGACGTTGAGCCTCCGCGTGCCCGGCTGGTGCACGGCGGCGACGGCGCGCGTCAACGGAAAGCCGACGGCGCCGCCATCGAAGGGCTACCTGCGAATCGAGCGTGCCTGGCAGCACGGTGACGTCGTCGAGCTCGACCTCCCGATGGAGCCGCGGCTCACCGAAGCGCATCCGGGGATCGAGTCGACGCGCGGCTGCGTGGCGATCGAGCGCGGCCCGCTCGTCTACTGCCTCGAGCAGGCCGATCATCCGGACGCGAGCATCGCCGATCTCGAAATCGACACCGAGGCGCCGCTCGAGTCGTCATGGGTGTCCGGCCGTCTCGAGGGGGTGACCGTCGTCCGCGGCTCCGGGTGGGCGGTCGATACGGCGCCGTGGAAGGATCGCCTCTATCGCCCCGTCGGCCGCGCCGCGCCGGCGGCGCGGCGGCGCACGGCGCTCACGGCCATTCCGTACTACGCGTGGGCGAACCGTGGGCCGGGGGCGATGCGCGTCTGGATCCCGCGGGGTGCGGGAGGCGGCGCGTCGCGGCCGAGCGGAGATTCCGCGCCGTGACGCCGCGCCGCTAAGCGCGAGCCGGCGATCCCACTGGCGCGTAGCGCGGCATCACCTCGGTCGCGAAGAGCTCGATCGAGCGCATCGCGTCCGCGTGGGAGATGTCGCCCCACTGGAACGAGCACACGAAGTAGTTGGCGCCGGTCGCGACGTACTCGTCCATGTACTCGAGCACCGCGCGCGGCGTCCCGGCCAGCGCCACGCCGCCGATGCGGTTGGGATGCGTGCCCTGCCTCACCTGGTCGAAGCGCTCGAGCTCGGCGTCGATGTCGCGGCGCATCTCGCGCGTCGGCAAGCCCCTCGGGCGCTCGCCGACGAAGCCGAACGAGCCGTCCTTGGTCTGCATGAACTGGGTGAGCCCGCGCTTCTCGGCTTCGAGCCGGCGCGGCGCGGCGAGGTTCCAGCGATACTTCTCCCACGCGGGTCTGGCGATCCGCATCGCGTCGTCGTCCGTCTCGGCGACGACCAGGTGCACGACCAGGCCGATCATCGGCTCGTGCCCCTGCACCGTGAGCGTGCCCGAGCCACGATGCTCCTCCCACGCCGCCCGGTACCGCGGGACCGCCACGGCGAGCCCGTCGATCGAGCCGACGATGATCGTGTGCATCCCTTCCATCGCCGCCGTCACCGGATTGCGCATGTACCAGAGCGGCGGGTACGGCTTCTGCAGCGGCCGCAGGTACATCGGCAGGTTCTCGAAGCTGTGGAAGCGGCCCGAATAGGTGAGCTGATCGTGACTGAGCCCCTCGCGGAGGATCGCCAGGGTCTCCTGATAGCGCGCGTAGTTCGTCTCGGGGTCGGCCTCCTGGCCCCAGAAGAACGCTTCCATGACGCCGCCGCGCCCCACGCCGATCTCCAGGCGCCCCCCGCTCAGGTTGTCGAGCATGCTGATCTCCTCGATCAGCCTGAGCGGATGGTGCAGCGGCAGGACGTAGACGCACGGGCCGAAGCGCATGCGCGTCGTGCGCTGGGCGACGCTGCCGAGGAACACGTTCTGCGAGGGCGCCAGGCTGTGGATCGCGGGCGTGTGGTGCTCGGCCAGGTGATAGGAGTAGAAGCCGGCACGGTCGAGACGCTCGATCTGGATCAGCCGCTCGCGATAGATCTGATCGAGTCGCTGACCCGGTACCGGCTCGATGTGGTCGAACACGCCGAATCGCAGTGACATGTCGCGTCCCCCGTTCCGTAATCCTACAAGATTTCGCGCCTCGGCGCGCTTGACAGCCCCCGGAGCGTGGCGTAGCGTCGCGCCATTCGACGCGCCCCGGAGGATCGATCAATGAGGATCTCGCGAAGCTTCGCCGGTGTGGCCGCCGCGCTCCTCGTCGTGCTCGCGATCGCGCCGGCCGCCGACGCGCCGGCCTCGGCGCAGGGCAAGACGATCACGCTCTCAATGCTCGCCGGCTACAAGGAAGACGTGCTGCGCGCGAACCTGCCGGAGTTCGAGAAGAAGACGGGTATCAAGATCGTCGTCGATGCCGCGCCGTTCGGCGACCTCTACAAGAAGCAGCTCCTCTCCCTGAGCACGGGCGGCCGGTACGACGTCCTGTTCATGGACGAGCCGTGGATTCCGCCGCTGTCGGAGTTTCTCCTGCCGCTCAACGAGCGCATGAAGACGCTCGACACGGCCGATTTCATCCCCACGACGGTGGCGTCGGGCGCGTTTCAGGGCACGCAGTACGCGGTGCCCGTGGATCCGAACGTCCAGCTCCTCGTCTACCGCAAGGATCTCTTCGAGCAGAAGGGCCTCAAGCCGCCGGCCACGTGGGACGAGCTGCTGGCCGACGCCAGGGCGCTTCACGATCCGGCCAAGCAGCAGTACGGGATCGCGGTGACTGCCAGCAGCGACATCCAGACCGCGCTCTACATGCTGCTGGCGATGTGGTCGTACGGCGCCGAGCTGGTCGACGGCGGCAAGGGCAGCCTGAACAGCGCGGCCGGAAAGAAGGGCGGCGAGGTGTTTCTCGAGCTCCTGAAATACACCCCGCCCAACGTCAAGAGCTACAACTTCGCTGACGTGAACAAGGCCGTCCAGCTGGGCCAGGCCGCCATAGCGATCCAGTGGGCGTCGGGCGCCAAGCCGATGGAAGACAAGACGCGCTCGAGCGTCGCGGGCAAGCTCGGCTATACGCAGGTGCCAAAAGCCGTCCGGCAGACGCCGATGCGCGGCGTGTGGACGGTCGGCATCGCCAAGAACAGCGCGAACCAGGACGCCGCCTGGCAGTTCGCCACGTGGCTCTCGGGGCGCGAGTTCGGGCAGGCGGCGGTGACGTTCCCGAGCGCGACGTCCGCGATTCACAGCCCGCGCTTCTCAGTGCTCAAGGATCCCGTCACGAAGGCGGCCCTGCCCTACGCCGACGCGCTGCTGGCGAGCCTGCAGATCACGAAGGAGCGGCCGCGCCTCCGGGAGTACGCGGACATCCAGGAAAATCTCCGGGTCACCGCCGGCAAGCTGACCGCCGGCGAGCTGACGCTCGAGGCCGCGCTGAAGGAGATCGACGCGGGCACGAACCGGATCCTCGGGAAGTAGCGGCGCACCCGGTCATGGCGGCCGGCCGGGCAGGACGCTGGTTCCTGCTTCCGGGCCTGGTGTTCCTCTTCGCGATCGATCTGATCCCGCTCGCCTATTCCGGCTGGGTCAGCTTCTACAACTGGTGGCTGGTCCGGCCGCGCGACGTCCGATTCGTCGGGCTCGCGAACTACGCGCGCTTCGCCGACGACCCCGAGTTCACGCGCGCGGTCGTCGTCACGACCCTGTTCACCGTGGGCGCCGTGCTGGTCGAGTTCCTGGCCGGCCTCGGGCTGGCGCTGCTCTTCGCCCAGCCGATCAAGTTCCTGCGTCCGATCCGCGTGCTGCTGCTGCTGCCGCTCTTCGTGGTGCCGGTGGTCGGCGCCACGATGTGGCGCGTGATCTTCCATCCCGAGCTCGGCGTACTGAACTACTACCTCGGCGCCGTCGGCCTCGGTCCCCTGCCCTGGCTCAGCGATCCGCGGCTGGCCCTCGTGTCGATCACCCTCGTCGACGCCTGGCGCACGATCCCGTTCATGTTTCTGGTGATGTATGCGGGGCTCGAGGTCCTGCCCGCCGAGCTGTTCGAGGCCGCGGCGGTGGATGGGGCCTCGAGGTGGCAGAGCTTCAGGCACATCACGGTGCCGCTGCTGACCTACATCATGCTGCTCGCGATCCTCATCCGCGGGATGGACGCCTTCCGCGAGTTCGACATCATCTTCGTGCTCACGGGCGGCGGACCCGGCACCGCGACCCAGACGATCCAGATCCTGAACTACCGCGCGTTCGGCCTGGGTCACATGGGCGAGGCCAACGCGATCGGCATCGTGACCCTCATCATCGTGGCCGTGATGTGCTTCGTCCTGATGCGCGCGATCCTGAGACCGCAGGGCGCCAGGAGCTAGCGTGAAGCCGACGCGCCTGCGTGCGACCCTGACCGGCGTGGCGCTCGTGCCCGTCCTGGTCTGGACGCTCTTTCCGATCTACTGGATCACCACCGCGTCCTTCAAGACCGAGCTCGCCCTCTACGCCAAGCCGCCGCAGTGGCTCTTCACGCCGATCCTCGACAACTACTCGCGCGTGCTGACCAACATCCCGTTCTTCCAGTATCTGAAAAATAGCCTGGTGATCGCGATCGGGACCACGCTCGGCAGTCTCGTGCTCGGCACGCTCGCCGGCTACGGCTTCGCGCGCTTCCACTTCCGTGCCTCCGAGGCCGTTCGATTCCTGGTGCTCGTCACGCGGATGGCGCCGCGCATGGTGCTCGTGGTGCCGTACTACTTGATGATGCAGCGGCTCGGCCTGCTCGACACCTACACGGGGCTACTGGTGGCGTACGTCTCGTTCGCGCTGCCGTTCTCGATCTGGCTGCTGATCGGCTTCTTCGTCGATGTGCCGCTCGACGTCGAAGAGGCGGCGATGATCGACGGCTGCTCGCGCCTGGGTGTGCTGCTGCGCATCGTGATCCCGATCGCCGCGCCCGGGCTCGTGGTGGCCGCCATCTTCGCGTTCCTCGTCTCGTGGAACGAGTTCCTGTTCGCGCTGATCCTGAGCGGCGTCGAGGCCAAGACCTTGCCGGTGGTCATTGCCGGGCTCAACACCGACGCCGGACCGCTCTACGGCGAGATGAGCGCGGCCGCCGTGATGGTGATGCTGCCCAACATCGTCATGACGCTTGCCCTACAGCGCTACCTGGTCAAGGGCCTCACGCTCGGGGCGGTCAAGGGGTAGATCACAGTGGAGACTCGCTTGGAGACGCGCAATCTCGGCATCGTCAGGGCGCTCGGCTGGGAGCGGACTGCCGCGGGCATCGAGCTCCCGTGCGTGACGGAGGCGCTGGCGGCGGCGCGCGTGGCGCTGAGCGCGGTGGCGCCGCGCGTGGTCCGCGTCCGGACGACGCCGGGTCCGCTGGCTGCGGCGAAGCGCTTCAGCTACGTGGTCGGCCGGCCCGATCCGGGGTCGTGGTCCGTCGACTCGACGGCCGGGCGCGTCACGCTGAGCACCGAGCACGTCGTCGTCGAGGCGAGCCTCGATCCCTTTCAGCTCGTCTTCCGGACTCCCGACGGCCGGCTCCTGACTCATCAAGTCCACGACGATACGAACTTCGCCGGCCAGCGATTCGGCCCGCGGCCCGGCCTCGAGGTCGAGAGCCTCCCGCCCGATCCGGCGCGCCGCGTTCGCGGCGTCGTCGACACTCTGCTGCTGGACCCCGACGACCACTTCTACGGAAGCGGCGAGCGATTCGGCCGGCTCGATCTGGTCGGGCGGACGGTGCGGATCTGGAACCGCAACCCGTACGGCGCGCGCTCAGAGCTCGCCTACAAGAATCTGCCGCTCCTCGTCGGCAGTCGAGGCTACGGGCTCTTCGTCGACGTGCCGACCGCCGTCGGCTTTCACCTGGGCAGCCTGTCGAACCGCGCCTACACCGTACACGCCGAGGGTGAGGAGCTCGACTATTACCTGATGGTCGGCACGCCGAAGGAGATCGTCACCGCCTACACCGAGCTGACGGGGCGGCCCGCCGTGCCTCCGGACTGGGCGTTCGGCCTCTGGGCGTCGACCTGCTTCGTCCAGTTCACCGAAGCGTCGGTCCTCGACGTCGCGCGACGCCTGCGCGCCGAGGGCATCCCCTGCGACGTCTTCCACCTGGATTCGTTCTGGCAGCGCGCTTACATGTGGTGCGACTTCGAGTGGGACTCGGCCCGCATCCCGGATCCCAAGCGCCTGCTGGCCCAGCTCCACAAGGAAGGGTTTCACAACTGCCTGTGGATCAACCCCTACGTGTCGCTCCAGAGCGATCTCTATCGCGAAGGCGCGACCCACGGATACTTCCTGCGCCGGCCCGACGGCAGCATTTATCACCCGATCGTCTGGAGCCAGCGGACCGAGCGCGGCATGGGCCTCTGCGCGATCATCGACTTCACGAACCCCGCGGCGGCGCGATGGTACCGCGCCAAGCTCACCGAGCAGCTCGACCTCGGCGCCGATTCGTTCAAGCCGGATTTCGGCGAGGAGATTCCCGCCGACGCGGTCTTCTCCAACGGGCTCACCGGCACCGAGATGCACAACCCGTATCCGCTGCTCTTCCAGAAGGAAGTCTTCGACGCCACGCGCGCGCGCGCCGATCGCGTGGTGGCCTGGTCGCGGAGCGCCGCGCCGGGTGTCCAGCGCTATCCCGGCCACTGGTCGGGGGATCCGGAGTGCACGTTCGTCGATCTCGCCAACACGTTGCGCGGCGGCCTCGCCGCGTCGATGAGCGGCCTCGCGTACTGGAGCCACGACATGGGCGGTTTCTGGGGCGATCCCTCGCCGGAGCTCTTCGTGCGCTGGTCGCAGCTCGGCTTTCTGTCGGCGCTAAGCCGCTTTCACGGGGCGACGCCGCGAGAGCCGTGGCGCTATGGCGACGAGGCGCTGCGGATCTTCCGGATATATGCGCGACTCCGCAGCCGGCTCCTGCCGTACCTCGTGACCTACGGGTGGCACGCGTCCGAGGACGGTGTGCCGCTCATGCGGCCGATGGTGATGGAGTTTCCCGACGATCCGGCCGGGTATGCGTTCGATCTCCAGTATTGTCTCGGACGAGAGCTTCTCGTGTCCCCGGTCGTCCGCGAGGACGGGATGGTCACGACATATCTGCCGCGTGGAAAGTGGACCGACTGGTGGACGGGCGTCGTGCACGAGGGGCCGACGACCCTCAGGCGCCAGGTGGCGCTCGAGGAGCTACCGCTCTACGTCAGGGACGAGAGCCTGGTCGTGCTCGGGCCCGAGAGAAGCCACGTCGGTGAGCGGCCGGCCGATCCACTGACCGTGGAGGCATTCGTCACCACCGACGCGGCGTTCACGTTGCGCGGCGATGCCGGCACCGTGGTGCTGCGCTGTCGACGACGGGGCACCGAGGTGACGTTCGAGGCGAGCCCGGCGCCGGCGACATTCGTACTCCGACTTCGCCAGGGGCCCCCTATTCGGTCGGTCACGGCCGAGGGTCTGCCGATTCCCCGGCTGGACGCCGCGGCGCTCGAACGAAGCGAGGCCGGGTGGACGGTCGACGACCGGGTCCTGGTCGTCAAGGCACGGGCACCGCGGATCGAGATTCGCTGACCAGCGACGGCCGGCGCCTCTGCCGGGCCACCCGGCCGTGTCACGCGCGCTTGCGCCGTCGATCGAGATCGAGAAACGCTGGACGCGGAGTCTCGACACTCACGCTTCCGGGGCGTCTTCTTGAAGAGCGCGCGCAGCTCGCCTTTCGCCGCCTGTAGGCGAGCGCGCTGAGCCCGCGTCAGCTGGCGGCCGGCGCGATTGATATAGAAGGTGAGCATCGACATCGCCGAACGATACGGGCGTTACTCTTGCGAGTTACGCGCTGAGCCCAGCGTCGAGTCTTTCTTCTCGCCATTCCGGTAGACCAGGAATTGCCGCATAGCGGGCCGCCGCCGAGCTGCGGTCAGAGCTCGAATCGAGAAGAAGACGCATTCCTGATCTTCGTCCGGCAACTCTTGTACACGTCGCTGCCCTTGTCCGCCACGCCCCGGACGCGGAACTGAGTGTCCTGCCCGGGTCGGGCATACAGAGCCACCGCTCGATCACTTAGAGTATCGACGACGACGCCATGGGCATCCAGGAAGGCCGTTTCGAAGTAGAAGTCGCGCCACTTCTTTGGACTGCCATTCTTGATCCGCCCCATACACGACACGTAGAGATTCCCGGACCGATTTTCGACGTGGACGGTCTCATCGAGAACGACAAGCTGCTGTTGGTAGTCCGCGAAGTCATAGCCCCCGGTAAGCAGCCCGTAATACGCCCAACCTACGAGCCCGAATACCATCAGCAGTAGAACGGCCACGAACGCACCCGCGTATTGGACCGACAGTAGTTTCGATTGGATCTGATGACAGTGCGGACACTTCTTCGCGACCCGGCGGATCGATTCGCCGCAGGCCATGCATGGCTTCGAATCGGTCGCCGACTCAGACACTGCGTGCCTCCAGCGTCACCTTCTTCACGTTGACCTGCCCGAGGCGCTCAACGCCCCTCAGGATTGCGGGCCATCGAGCACCGCGCGAAGGGGACACGAGAGAGGCACGTGTGTCCGGACAAATGACCGGAGCTGGTCCGGCTCGGTGACCGAGAATCGGGAGGCGGGCGGCCAGCTGGCGTCGCGACTCCAAGTTGTACCAGTGCCGGTGTCGATGCTATCGGCGTCGTCTCGCATCGGGATCTGCATATCACCGGCGAGGGGGTTCAAACAGCTCGATGGGGTTGCCTGCCGGGTCGTCGAGCAGGATCTGCTTGCCGCCCATGCCGGTGACAATCTCGTTTCGGAAATGGGCTCCCGCCTTGCGCAGCGTCTCGACTTCGCTCGCGAGGTCGTCGACCTGGAGTTGTATGCGGTTCCAGCCGCCTGGCTCGGGCTTGCGACCATCGGGCATCGGCTGGGCGGCGCCCCCGGGTCCTGTGGGTGCGCTCAGCAAGAGCCGGAGGTCACCTCTTGAAACGATTGCGAAGCCCGGGGCGGGCCGGAGTTCGACGCTGAAGCCGAGCTGCTGGGTGTAGAAGGCGAGTGACGCATCCACATCATGGACTATGTACCGCACGGAGACTGGAGCCATCGTCGATTCTCCCTGGTTCTAAGGAACGGCCTCTCATTCGTATAACGCCTGAGTTGAGCCGAGCCGCGAAGCGGTTTCGGCTTGAATGAATTGTTAGGGAGCACAGTAGCTGCGCGCAAGCACCGCGGCAAGCCGTTTGGCCCCATAACAACGGAAGCGGAACTCGCCCGTCGTATGTGCCACTGCCACGATGCCGGTGAACCACCCAAACTCATGCCGGACAGAAAGAACGTCTTGAGAGCGGATGTGGACGGGCTGTAGCCCAACATGAACCGCTTTGTTAAGGCTGTTTGGGGAGAATAAGATCCCCTCGGGTGAAATCTCGACAGAGCCCCCAACCCACAAGCCGCCCCACTTGCGACTAAAGCGGTCGATTGCCCGCAGCGCGTCGCTCGGGAGAACGAGCGATGGGGTGGCATCTGGGATAAATGCGTTTACTAACTTACGGATGCGAGGTTGTTGCATCGGCGCCTAACGCTCAGGATCACCCGCGGCCGAAGGCCGCCGGGTGAATCCTGTTGTTAGGCAGAGCTTATTGACGCCTGCACACGCTCGGAGATCCAAGCAATATCCTCGCGTTCGAAGGGTTGAGTGACCCTGAGCAGCGCAGCGGCGAGTACAACTGACAGTATCAACGCCACGACGGCAATCCAGAAGGTGGCATCACGGTGCCCGTTCGCGGCCAGGACCGCTGCGCCAAGAACTGCTAGAGCTAGCACGAAGACCACTAGAACCGTGACGAACGCCATCAGCAGTAATCGCGTCATCCACGGGTAGGCGAAACGCCCGTCGAGAACCGTCCGACCAGCATCTTCGCGAAACCTGCCCCGGAACACAGGTCGTGCTGGCGTTCGCTGCCCTGCGCGATGTCGGGCGATACGAACCTGTGGGATGGTGACGTGCCCCACGAGGCAATCCGATGCCCAGTTTGCAAGCTCGCTCCGCTCTACTACCGTTGCCAGGGACCGCATAGCATCCTCAAGCGGCAAGCTCGAGACGAACACCGCCGACTCAGCGTCCGAAATGCTCTTCCAGATCCGTAGCCCCATGTTTTTCTGCCTAACTTCCAATTACACAGAACTGCATATCACCGCCTCGCAGCATATCTCGCAGCATAGCGCGGCTGTGCAGGCCGGGGTAACGATGAATCCTCTCGTCCTGACGCGCACTTCGCCGACCATCCGCGTCGGCGCGACGGAATACACAGACCGGTGTAGCTAGTCGAGCGCCCGATACATCCGCTCGTCGTACAGGGCGCCCGTCATCGTCGCGAGCTTGTCGCGGAACTCGCGCGTCGGCGCCGCCATCGAGTGCGTCTCGACCGCCTTCGCGTCGCGCCAGATCTCGACCACCGTGAAGTGGTTCGGGCGGTTGACCTGCTGGACGACCTCGAAGCGCAGATTGCCTTCGCCGCGACGGCTGTCTTCACCTAGGCGCTTGAGCGCGGCGACGCCGTCGTCCTTGCGCGGCGGAATCACGTCGACGTGCGTCGCGACGTAGATGCCGCCCCGCGCGCCGCCGGACGCGTCGATCGGGCCGATCGAGAGGGCCGTGTGCACGCGCTCGTCTGTCGGCGCGTTGCGGATGGCGGCGATCTTCTCGCGCATCTCGGTGGTGGCGGCGCTCCTGCCGTGCGCCTCGAACGCCTCCTGGTCCTTCCAGATCTCGAGGGTCGCGAACTGGTGCGGCTGGTCGATGCGCTGCACCACCTCGCAGCGGAGGTTGCCGCCTTCCTTCTGGGCGGCTTCACGATAGCGCCGGAGCACGGTCGCGGCGTCGGCCTTCGACGTCGGCATGACCTCGACGTAGGTGACGGAGTAGATGTTGCCCACGATTGGCGCGGGAGTCGGCGCGGGCGTCGGCGCCTGGGCTCGCGCATCGCCGATCACGCCGATCGCCATCACGACCAGTCCGAGCAAGAGCACGCGAATGACCATGTCCATAGCGTCCCCCTTACGCATGCTACCCTAAGCGCTCGAGGCGCGGAGAAGCTATGTCAGCGGTCCACGTCGTCGGGGGCATCGACCTGGAAGTGGTGCACCGCGGTGCCGGCCGGCCGGTGCTGCTGCTGCACGGGGCGCAGAACGTCGATCCGCGCGCGCCGTTTCTAGAGATGCTCGGCCGCCACGCCGAGATCATCGCGCCCTCGCACCCGGGCTTCGGGCGGTCAGCGCGCCCGGCGGATTTCGAGACGGTCTACGACCTGGTCCACTTCTATCTGGAGTTTCTCGAGACCTTGCCCCACGAGACGGTGACCTTGATCGGATTGTCTTTTGGCGGCTGGCTCGCGGCCGAGCTCGCCGTCAAGTGCCGCCATCGGCTCGACGGGCTCGTCCTGGTCGACGCTTTCGGGATCAAGGTCAGTGATCGCGAGACACCAGACATCCTCGACGTCTTCAACACCTCGCCGCAGGAGGTGCAGCGCCGGAGCTGGCATGATCCGGCAACCTGGGCGCCCGATCTCGACGCCCTGTCCGACGACGAGCTCGTGGTCCGCGCGCGCAACTGGGAGGCGCTGTGCCTCTACGGCTGGAATCCGTACATGTACAATCCCCAGCTCAAGCGCTGGCTGGGCCGCATCACGGTGCCGACGCTCGTCGTGTGGGGCGCGAGCGACGGCATCGTGAAGCCCTCGTACGGGCGCGCCTACAGCAGCCTGATCCCGGGCTCGCGCTTCGCGCTGATCGAGCGCGCCGGACATCATCCCGAGATCGAGCAGGCGCGAGCCTTCGCGGACACGGTCGTGAAGTTCCTCGATCGCTGACGCGGCTCCGGAGAGAGAGCACGATGGATGCTTGGTGGCAGTGCGAAGTCCCGTACCCGTTCGTGCCGCAGGAAGTCCTCAACGCGACGGACTCCGTCCGCGCCAGCCTGCCCAACCGCTATTGCGATCCGAAGGTGGCCGCCGATCTGTTCGAGGAGGTCATCGACGAGTTCCTCCTGTGCGACGACCATGGGCTCAATGTGCTCGCCGTCGAGCATCACGCCGGGATCAACTCGCTCCTCGGCGCCAATCCCCTGCTGGTCGGCATCCTCGCGCGGCAGACGCGCCAGGCGCGCATTCTGAGCCTCGGCACGTTGATCTCGCTGCGAAAGGATCCCGTGCGCGTGGCCGAGGAATACGCGACGGCGGACGTCATCTCGCGCGGCCGGCTCGAGATCGGCTTCGTGAAATCTGGCGGCACGGAGATGGCGTCGAACCACGCGAACCCGGTGAACAACATCGAGCGCTACTGGGAGGCGATCGACCTCATCAAGAAGGCGCTCAGCCATCACGACGGGCCGTTCAGCTGGGAGGGCAAGCACTTCACGCACCGTCACGTGAACATCTGGCCGCGGCCGTGGCAGCAGCCGCATCCGCGGATGTGGTCGGCCACTGGCGATCCCGAGACCGCCGCCGAGGTCGGGCGGCGCGGCATGGTGCACGTGCTGGTGCTGCGCGGCCCCGACGGCACGCGTCGCGCGTACGCGGCGCATCGCAAAGCGCGCGAGGAGGCGGGCCTGCCGAAGGTGACCACCGACAACTTCGCCTACGCGGCCTTCGTCTACGTCGGCGACACCGACGAGGAAGGGCTACGGGTGGGCAGCAAGCTCCTCTGGTTCCTGCACACGAGCCTGAAATCGGCGCCGCAGTACTCGAGGTTCCTGCCCGGGGTCGCTCCGCCCTCAGCCGCGCCTGGCCGGCAAGGAGGAGTACTACATCCGGCTCAAGCTGGGCTCACAGGGCCTCGGCAAGGGCGGGTTCACCGAAGACGCGATCCGCGAGTACGTACGCTGCTGCACGCCCGAGAACATCCACGGCGTCTGCGAGGACTACCGCGCCGGCGCCACCATCGACTACGAGATGGACAAGAAAGACTTCGAAGCCGGCAACAAGATCATGCGCCCCGTGCTCGTGATCGTCGGCGGCCAGAGCCATACCGCCAGGTTCTACGGCTACGAGAAGGGCTGGTCGACCTACGTCAGGAGCTTGAAGGGCTGCATTGCCTACACGAGCCTTCGAGACTTCTTCCGATCCTGACCCAAAGGGCGGGGTGAGCGCGAACCTACCGAAACCGCGGAATGACCTTCTCGGCGAAGAGCTCGAGCGTCTTCAGGCAGCGATCGCGGTCGAGAATGCCCTGACCGAACAAAAGGAACATCTCGTTGAAGGGCACGTGGCGCGCCGCGTTCTCGATCATGCGCGTGACGGTGTCGGCGTCGCCGATCAGGAGCGGCGGCCGGTCCTGGCCGAACGGGACGGACCACGAGTCCCACATCCAGAGGCAGTCCTCGGCCCACGCCTCGGCCTCGCTCTTCGTGTCGGCCATCACGAGATAGCCGCCCCACGCCGCTTCCTCTCCGCGCGGCACGTCGCGCCCGTGCCGCTCGGCCACCTCGCGGTAGCGGCGCCAGAGCATCTCGCAGAAATCCATCTCGCTGGCCATCACGATGGGCTTACCGCCCTCCCGCGCCCAGTAGAGCGAGGTCTGGAGGCTGTGCGTGAAGCCGGAGTAGACGGGGATCGGATTCTGCAACGGCCGCGGCGCGATGCCGACCTCGCGGATCGTGCCGTCGGCGTCGACGCCGCGGCCGTACTTCAGATAGACCGGATGTGGGTGTGGCTGGCGCTGGCCCTCCGGCGGATACGTCCAGTACTTGCCCTTGAACGCGAACGTGTCGTGGGTCCAGGCCGTCTTGATGATGGCCACGCACTCCTCGAACAGCTCGCGGTTGCGCGCGTTCTCGTCGCTCTTGCGGTTCCACGGCCCGGTCGCCTTGGCGCCCGGCACCGCCGCGTAGTTCTCGAACCAGCGCGCCTGGTAGCCGCGCACGAACGCGACGTTGAGCCGGCCGCCCAGGAGATGATCGAGCGTGGCGGCGTGCTCGGCCACCCGCAGCGGATTGTGCGTAGGCAGCACGTAGCCGAACTGATTGATCCTGAGACGCGGCCCGTGCTGGCCGAGGAACATTGCCATGAGACCCGGATCCTGCCCGAGCTCGAACCCCTCGATCTGCAGGTGATGCTCGGGGACGCCGATGCCCGACCAGCCCGTCTGGTCGCACGCGCGCGCGTACTCGCCGATCTCGTCCAGCATCCGCTGGTAGAGCACGGGATCCTTGCCGGCCATGCCGCGCTCCAGCTCGCGGCGCCGTCCGATCGTCACGTACATGAAGGCGTGGAAGTCCATTGACTGATTGTTATACCACCTGCCGCCTCGGCGGCCGCCGCAGCGCCCAGAACGCCACGCCGCCGATCAGGTAGGACGCGATCGAGGCCAGGAACGCGACCCGATAGCTGCCGAAGACGTCGAAGATCCAGCCGGCGGCCCAGGCGCCGACGGCCGATCCGATTCCGGTACCCACGGTGATCACGCCCAGGATCCTCCCGAGGTGCGGGCCCGGGAAGAGATCGGCCGTTTTCGCGGTGACTGCCGGGCCGCGCGCGCCCCAGGTGAGGCCGAAGCAGCACGCGTGCAGCCACAGGAGCCACGCGTGCTCCGGTCCCGTGATGAAGAGCGCACAGATCACGCCGACGATCGAGACCGCGTAGGCGAGAAGGGCCGACAGCTCGCGCCCGATGTAGTCCGACACCGTTCCGGTGACGATCGTCCCGCCGACGGACAGGAACGCGCCGATGCCGAGCACGGTCGCCGCGTAGAGCTTGTCGAATCCGGCGTCCACGGCGAACGCGAGCTGGTGCAGCGAGACGAAGAAGCTGCCGAGCCCCGTGCAGAGGTAGACCGTGAACAGGAGCCAGAAGTGAGACGTGGCCATCGCGTCGGCGAGCGTCCAGTCGCGGCGCGCCGCGCGCGCGGCCGCCGCGCCTGCGCCCGGCGGTGACGCGCTCGCCGCGGCGGCCGGCAGGGGCGGCTCGTCGCGTCGAAACAGTGCGGCGAGCGGCCAGACGAGCGCGCCCATCAGCGCCGCCTGCGCGAAATAGGCGTGCCGCCAGCCGATCGCGGAGATCACGAGCTGGGCGAGCGGCGCCGACACGGCGCGCGCGAAGCCGTTGGCCGACTGCACGATCGAGATCGCCATGCCCCGGTTGCTCACGAAGCGGCGCGAGAGGACGGGCACGAACACCACGAGCCCGAGGCCGTTGGCTCCGAGCGTCATGAGGACGCCGTAGAGCACGACGATCTGCCAGAGCGCGTGCACGTAGCCGCTGCCCAGAAGTCCCAGGGTGAGAACGGTCCCGCCGAGCAGCACGAGGCGCCGAGGCCCGAGGCGGTCCACCAGCGCGCCAACGAACGGCGCGCTCGCGCCGCTGACGAGCGCGGAGATCGAGAAGGCCAGCGACGTCTCCGCGCGGCTCCACCGGAATTCCTCGAGGAACGCCACGAGGAAGACCGAATAGGAGTGCATCAGCGCGGCGCTGACGGCGAAGGTCACGAAGGCGCCGCCCAGCAAGAGGCCGTCGCGCCGCGAGGTCATGCGCCGTCCCTATACAATGGGGCCCGGGAGCCATGATGCGCCTGACGGACCACACGACCTACGCGGACGGCCATCGCCATTTCTCGTCCGCGGCGCTGTGGTCGCTCTTCGACGGCGACCGCGAGTCGCTGAACATCGCGCACGAGTGCGTCGACCGGCACGCCGGCTCAGGGCGCGTCGCGGTCCGCATCGCCCACGCCGACGGGCGCGACGAGACGCTCGGCTTTCGCGAGCTGGCCGACTGGTCCTCGCGCTTCGCCCACTGGCTCGGCGCGCGCGGCGTCGACCGCGGCGACCGGGTGGCGATCATGCTCGAGCCTTCGCTGGCCTTCTACGCGGCGCTCTTCGGCGCGATCAAGCGCGGCGCCATCGCGGTGCCGCTCTTCACCCTGTTCGGCCCGGACGGCCTCCGGCTTCGGGTCGAAGACTGCGCACCGAAGCTCCTGCTGACGAACGCCGAGAAGGCCGACACCGCGCGGGCGCTCGGCGGCCTCGACGTCGTGGTCGCCGACGCTCGGCTCGTATCCGAGCTCGCGGCGCAGCCGACCGGCTACGAGGCCCGCAGTGTTCCCGACGATCTCGCGGTGTTCCAGTACACCTCGGGCACGACGCGCGAGCTGCCGGCGGCCGTGCGCCATCCCCAGCGGGCGATCGTCGCGCTCATGGTGGCGGCGCTCTACGGCACCGGCGTCCGCCCGGCCGATCATTTCTTCTGCCCGTCGTCGCCCGCGTGGGGGCACGGCCTCTGGCACGGCACGCTCGCGCCGCTGGCCCTCGGCGTCACCACCGGCACGATGGCGGGCAAGTTCGATCCGGTCCGGATGCTGCGCGCGCTCCAGGACTACGGCGTGACCAATCTCTCCGCCGCCGCGACGCACTACCGCATGCTCAGGAGCTCCGGCCAGGCTGCGGCGTACCGCTACGGCATCCGGAAGCTCTCCTTCACGGGCGAGCCGATGGACAGCGCCACGCGCGCGTTCGTCGAGACGGCGTTCGGCGCGCCGCCGTGCAGCATGTACGGCACGACCGAAGTCGGCGTGATCCTCGCCGACTATCCGGGCGCGGCCGACTACACCGTCAAGCCCGGCGCGCTCGGCAAGCCGGTGCCGGGCGTGCGCGTGGAGGTGCAGGGCGCGGACGGCCGGCCCTGCCCCCCGAATCAGATCGGCGAGATCAAGGTGTGGCGACGGGGTGCCTGGTTTCCGACGAAGGATCGAGGCCACGTGGACGGCGATGGCTACTTCTACCACGCCGGGCGCGCCGACGACGTGATCATCTCGTCGGGCTGGACCATGAGCGCCATCGAGATCGAGGACGTGCTACTGCGCCACCCGGACGTGCGCGAGGCGGCGGTGATCGGCGTCGCCGATGCCCTGCGCGGCCAGGTGGTGAAGGCCTTCGTCGTCAGCGCGCGCGGCGGCGACGATGCGTTCGCCCGCGAGCTGCAAGAGTTCACGCGCACGCGGCTCAGCCAGCACGAGTACCCGCGTCGGGTGGCCTTCGTGGCGGCGCTGCCCAAGACGCCGGCCGGCAAGGTCAACCGCAAGGCGCTGCGCGAGTCGGAGGCGAGCGCCGTGGAGCCCACGCATGCCCCGTGAGCGGTCGCTCTTTCCGAAGATCACCGAGCAGGGCCTGGACGACCTGCGCCGCCGGATCGGCGTCAAGATCACCGACACGCTCGAGCCCTGGTGCCACGAGGCGACACGCGACAGCATCCGCCACTACGCCCACGGCATCGGCGACGACAACCCGCTCTGGTGCGATCCCGACTATGCGGCCGGCACCCGCTGGGGTGGCGTGCTGGCTCCGCCGAGTTTTCTCTTCGCCACGAGCCGGATCATCTCGGGCTACGTCGGCGGGCTGCCGGGCGTGCACGCGATGTGGGCGGGTGCCGAATGGACGTGGCATCTGCCGGTGCGTCGCAACGACACGATCTCGACCGAGGCGTGGCTGAAGGATCTGATCGAGCACCAGACGACGTTCGCCGGCCGGTCGATCCAGCAGGTCTATCACGTCGACTTCTACAATCAGCGCGGCGACCTAGTGGCCGCCGCCGACAGCTGGTGCTTCCGCACCGACCGCGACCTGGCGCGCGAGGCAGGGACCAAGTACACCGCGGTGAAGGCCAGGCCGCCGAAGCGCTACACCGACGAGCAGCTCGCCGACATCTACCGGCTCTATGCGAGCGAGCAGATCCGCGGCTCCGCCGCCCGGTACTGGGACGACGTGCGCGAGGGTGAGCGGCTGCCGACGATGGCGAAGGGCCCGATGACCGTGACCGGCTTCATCGCGTACGCCCAGGGCTGGGGGGGCCTCTACATCCGCGCGAACAAGCTCGCCTGGAAGCAGGTGCATCGTCACTCCGGCCTCGGGATCAAGAATCGCTTCGGCATCCCCGACTGCCCGGAGCGCGTGCACTGGGAGCCCGAATTCGCGACCCTGGTCGGCGCGCCTGGCGCCTACGATTACGGTCCCGAGCGCTGCTCGTGGCTCACCCACCACTTGACCAACTGGATGGGCGACGACGGCACCCTCCGCCGGGCTCACTGCAAGATTCGCCGGCACAATCCCGAGGGCGACACCTTGCGGATCGACGGCACCGTGACGAAGAAGCTCGTCGAGAACGGCCGTCACCTCGTCGAGATCGAGCACGAAGCGCGCAACCAGGACGGCGAGCTCTCGGTGCTCGGCAGCGGCGTCGTCGAGCTGCCCAAGCGCGGCTGAGCGCCGATCGCGATGGACCCACTCGCCGCGACTCGCTTCGGCGACCTGACGGCCGCGGCCGCGGCGAGGTGGGGTGATCGCGAGGCTCTCGTGTTCCGCGATCGCCGCTACAGCTTTCGCCAGGTCGCCGCCGAGGTCGACCGCGTCGCGCGCGGCCTGATCCACGCCGGCATCGAGCCCGGGGAAAAGGTCGCGCTCTGGCTCCTCAACTGCCCGGAGTGGATCTTTGCGATGTTCGCCCTGGCCAAGATCGGCGCCGTCCACGTGCCGGTCAACGCGCGGTTCAGGACCGTGGATCTGGCCCAGGTCCTCGAGCGATCGAACGCGGCGACCCTGATCATCCACGACGTCTCCGGACCCGTCGACTATCTCGGGATGGTGCGTGAGCTGGCCGCCCTCGACGAGGCCGGCGGCCACCGGCGCGTGCGGGGCGCGCGGCTGCCCGATCTCGAGCGCGTCATCGTCGTGAGCGACCGGAAGTATCCCGGCGTCTGGAGCTGGCCCGATCTGCTGGCGTCGGGGAGCCGAGTCGAGCCGGCGACATTGGCGGCGCGGGCGGCCGCGATCCGCCCGACCGACACCGTGTTCATCATGTACACGTCGGGGACGACCGGATTCCCGAAGGGCGTGATGCGCGACCACACGCTGCTCGCGCACCTGGCCGATCGTTATCGGCGCCTGCAGTCCACGGAGCGCGACGTCTTCCTCAACTACCTCCCGCTCTTTCACATCTTCGGGTACATCGAGGGGCCGCTCGGCTCGATGCTGACGGGCTACCGGCAGATCCTCACGGACACGTTCGATCCCGACGAGGCGCTCGACCTCGTCGAGCGCGAGGGCGTCACGCACATCGACGCCTTCGACACGCACCTGAAGCTCCTGATCGACGCACAAGAGGCGCGGCCGCGCAATCTCGCGACTTTGCGCACGGGCGTGATCGCGGGCGGCGCGGCGAACGCGACGCCGCTCGTGTATCGCGCCCGCAAGGTGCTGGCGCCGCTGCGTCACCTGACCGCCTACGGCATGACGGAAGTCGGCGCCACGATCTCGCTCTCGTTCCTCGACTCGACGGAGGAGCAGGCGTGCGAGGCCTCCGGCGCCCCGTGCGAAGGGTTCGAGGTGCGCGTGATCGATCCCGGGACCGGCCGCGACCAGCCGCGCGGCACGCCGGGCGAGGTCGTGGTGCGCACGCGCTATCTCATGCAGGGCTACTATCGCGATCCCGAGGCCACGGCGCGCGCCACCGACGCCGAGGGATGGTTCCACACCGGCGACGCCGGTATCCTCCGCGCCGACGGCCACCTGCGCTTCGTCGGCCGCTACAAAGACCTGATCAAGGTGGGCGGTGAGAACGTCGATCCGACCGAGGTCGAGAGCTATCTCGCGACGTACCCCGGCGTGCGGCAGGCGGCCGTCGTCAGCTACCCGGACGCTCGGTTCGGCGAGATTGCCGTGGCGTTCATTCAGGCATCGCCGGGCGCCGCGGTGGCTGGGGACGAGCTGATCGCGTTCTGTCGCGGCCGCATCGCGAGCTTCAAGATTCCCCGCCACGTGTTCCTCGTCGACGAGCTTCCGATGACGTCGAGCGGCAAGGTGCAGAAGGCGCGGCTGCGCGACGAAGCGCGCGAGCGGCTCGGTTAGCGCCCCCGCGGCTCAGCCCGGCCGCGATCACCTGGCCGGGACCGACGTGTAGCCACGGTCCGTCATGCAGCGACGGTAGCGGTCTTGATTGACTTGCTCGACTGGTCCGCCGGGGCCGGGTGTCACGCGTCTGGCCTCGGTCAGACAGTCAAGCGTGTCCCGGCCGCGCTGCTGCTCGGTGACGCCGGGTTTGGTCCACGTATCGGAGGTCGACGACCCACATGCGGCGAGCCCCATGAGGCCGACGACCAACGCCGCGATGACCCTCAGAGGCTTCGCCATGAGGGCCATGATACCTCGGGGGGGGGAGCGACGGCCGCTCCCCCCCGGTGGGCAACCTACGCGGCCGGAATCGCCACGTACATCGTCTGACCGTCGCGATTGACGAGCATCACGATCGGCTCGTTCTTGGCCTGCTTGTCGACGCGCGCCTTGAGATCATCGACGGTACGGACGGGCTGGCGATTGATCTCGACGATCACGTCGCCGGCGCGGATGCCGGCCTCCGCGGCGCGGCCGCCCTCGACGACATCTCGGACCAGCACGCCCTCGTTCACCTTGAGCCCGAGCTCGCGGGCCACCGGAGGCGTGATCGGCTGCACCGACAGACCCAGCTGGCCCTGGCCCTCCGTCGCGGCGGCTTTCACGGGCGACTCGTCCTCGAGCCGGGCGATGTGGGCGTTGAGCCGCATCTCGCGGCTGTCCCGCATCACCACGATCGGCACGTCCTTGCCGACCGGCATCTCGGCCACGAGGCCGGGCAGATCGGTCGCCTTCGCGACCTTCTTGCCGTTGAACTCGACGATCACATCCCCGGCCTTCATGCCGGCTCGGTCGGCGGGCGAGCCCTCCGTCACCGACGAGACGAGCGCGCCGCTGCTGTCGCCCCGCTTGAAGCTCTTGGCGAGCTCCTGGGTAAGCGGCTGGATCGACACGCCGAGCCAGCCCCGCTCGACCTTGCCGTGGTCGGCGAGCTGCGTGAGCACCGTCTTGGCCAGGCTCGAGGGCACCGCGAAGCCGATGCCGACCGATCCGCCGGTTCGGCTGAAGATCGCGGTGTTGATGCCGATGACCTCGCCGCGGGCGTTGATCAGCGGGCCGCCGCTGTTGCCGGGGTTGATCGACGCGTCGGTCTGGATGAAATTGTCGTACGGCCCGCTGCCGATGACCCGGCCGGTCGCGCTCACGATGCCCGTGGTCACCGTCTGCTCGAGCCCGAAGGGATTGCCGATGGCCATCACCGGCTCACCGACCTGGAGCGCCGTCGAATCGCCGAGGGGGAGGACCGGCAGCCCGGTGGCCTCGACCTTCAGCAGGGCCAGATCGGTCTTCGGGTCGCGCCCCACCACCTTGGCGGGCAGCTCACGGCCGTCGCCGAGCTTCACCTGGATGTCGGCCGCGTTCTCGACGACGTGGTTATTGGTCACGATGTAGCCGTTCGCGTTCAAGATGAAGCCCGAGCCGCCGGCCCGTATCGGGTGACGCGGCCCCTCATCGAAGAACCGCTTGAAGAAATCTTCGAACGAGCGGTCGTCCGGGCGCCCTCCGAGCTGAGGGCCCGCCTGCGACTCGATGTTGAACTTCGTGCTGATGTTCACCACCGCGGGCTTCGCCTCTCGGCTGAGGCGCACCCAGTCCGGTATCTGCATCTGGACGTTCTGAGCGTGTGCGCCCTTCTCCGTCCACAGCGGAGCCTTCGACCCGCCCGTGAAACCCATATGAGGCAGCAGCCCGACCAGGGCCGCGACCGCGACCAGAGCGACGACAGGCGCCGCCCAGCGGCGGTGCGTGCGTGTGACGTTCATGAGACCCCCTCCGTGTTCGTTCATCCCTTCGAGCTCCTCGTGCGACGTTGTCGGTGTGACGAGATCACGATAGCGGCCCGACGTAAGGCCGCCGTGAGACGCGCATGAGAAGCCTCTTAGGCCGAGCGCTCGGGGGGCGGCGCGGCCGGGAGGCGGATCGTGAAGCGGCTGCCGCCGCCCGGGCGGCTTTCGACCTCGAGCGTGCCGCCATGAGCCAGGACGATCGAGCGGGCGATGGCCAGACCGAGGCCGCTGCCGCCGGTGTCGCGGCTCCTCCCCGCGTCGAGCCGCACGAAGGGCTCGAAGATGCGCCGGGTGTCGGTCGAGTCGATCCCGATGCCGGTGTCTTCGACGACGAGCGCCACGTGCTCGCCCGTCCGGTCCAGCGAGATCACCACGCTGCCGCCAGCCGGCGTGTACTTGACCGCGTTGTCGACGAGGTTCAGCAGCGCCCGCCGGAGCGCGACGGCGTCTCCATGCACCACCGCGGGCGCCGTCGCGCCCAGGCTGACCGTCACGCCCTTGCCCTTGGCCAGGCGCACGCCTAGCTCGAGCACCTCGAGGCACAGGGGCTCGAGGTCCACGGGCTGACGGGTCGCGGTGAGGCCGACCGTCGATCGCGAGAGGAGCAACAGGTCCTCGGCGAGCCGGATGAGCTGATCGACCTCTTCGATGCTCGAGGCGAGGACGCGGCGATACTCGTCCGGCGAGCGCTCGGCGCGGAGCGCGACCTCGATGCCGCCCCGGAGGGCCGTGAGCGGTGTCCTGAGCTCGTGCGCGGCGTCGGCGGTGAAGCGCTGCATCTCGCCGAAGGCGGCCTGCAGCCGGGCGAGCATCGCGTTGAGCGTATCCGCGAGGCGGTCGATCTCGTCCTCCGCGCCCCGCCGCTCGAGGCGCCGGCTGAGATCCTCGGCGCTGATGCGGAGCGCGCTCTGGGACATGCGGTCGACCGGCCGCAGCGCGCGGCGAGCCAGCAGCCAGCCGCCGACGGCCGAGAGCACCGCGCCGAGCGGGACGAGCACCGCCAAGGTCTCCACGTAACGGATCAGCGTCTGCCGCGTCCGGCGTAGCGGCATGGCCACCTGGACCAGGTCGACGACGCGCCCCCCGCGCACGACGGGCATCGTGAGCAGCCGCGCCTGCTCGCCCTTGGCGAAATCGACCGTCTCGAGCGTGGGCGCGCCGCGCAGCGCGTTGATGCGGGCCTCGCGCGAGAGCGGCAGCCCGGGCCGCAGCGCGCGGGAGCGCACGCGCCCCTCCGGGTCGAGCAGCTGCAGCAGGGCGTCGGCGAATTCCGGGCCGAGGAACTCGCGCACGAGCGGCTCCAGATCAGGCGGCAGCGGCGCGGCCGGGTCCGCGGCCGGCACGTCGCGGAGCACGCCCGCCACGGTGAAGAGCGAGGCGTCGAGATCGTTGAACATATGCCAGCGCAGGAGCGAGTACGCAGCGACGCTGACCAGCAAGAGGATGGCGACGACCACGCCGGTATACCACAGCGTCAGCCGAGCCCGGATCGAGAGGGGCCCCACCGTCAGGCCTCGTCCCTCAAGACGTAGCCGGCGCCGCGGATCGTGTGGAAGAGCTTCCGCTCCTGCGGCCCGTCGATCTTGCGGCGCAGGTAGCCGACGTACACGTCGACGATGTTGCTCTCCGGGTCGAAGTCGAGCCCCCACACGTGCTGCACGAGCATCGGGCGCGTGAGGACCCGGCCCGCGTTCCGCATGAAGTACTCGAGCAGCGCCCACTCGCGCGTGGTCAGCTCGACCCGACGGCCGCCACGCTCGACCTTGCGCGTGGCCGGGTCGAGCGTCAGGTCGGCCACCCGCAGCACCGGGGCGCGCCGCTCCGAGCCGCGGCGGAACAGCGCGCGCACCCGCGCCAGGAGCTCGTCGAACGCGAACGGCTTGGCCAGGTAGTCGTCGGCGCCGAGATCGAGCCCGGTCACCTTGTCGGCCACGCTGTCGCGCGCGGTCAGCATGATGACGGGCGAGTGCACGCCTGCCTGGCGCGCCGCCTTGAGGACGGCGAAGCCGTCGCGCTTGGGCAGCATGACGTCGAGGACGATCAGATCGTAGGGGTCACTCGCGAGGAGCAGCTCGAGGGCGGCGTCGCCGTCGGCGGCGGTCTCCACGGTGTGTCCCTCTTCCCCGAGCCCCTGGCGGATGAAGCTCAGGACCTTCCGATCGTCCTCGACCACGAGAATGCGCATGGGGTGCGAGTGCGATCTTCCGCCAGCTATCGGTCCGGTGCAACTACACTAGAGCCGCCACGAGGAGGTCGGCATGGACCCGTCCGCCGGGGACGGCTTGCTCTCGCCGCTCGCGTACGCGCGCGAGGACGAGTCGACGGACGATCGTTTCTATCTGATGCCGCGCAAGGTCGTCCACATCGACGACGGCGCGATCGCCGCGCTCGGCGCGCTGTACGCCGCCGTGCTGCCGGCCGGCGGGCGCCTGCTCGACCTGATGAGCAGCTGGCGCAGCCATCTGCCGCGCGACTTCCGCGCCCGCGAGGTCGTGGGGCTCGGCCTGAACGCGGAGGAGATGGCCGAGAACCCGCAGCTCGCGGCCCACGTCGTCCACGACGTCAATCGCGAGGTGCGGCTGCCGTTCGGCGACACGGAGTTCGACGGGGCGATGTGCGCCGTCTCGATCCAGTACGTCGTCCATCCCCTGCGGCTCTTGCGGGAAGTGCGACGAGTCTTGCGGCCGGGCGCGCCGTTCGTGGTGTCCTTCTCGAACCGCTGCTTTCCGACCAAGGCGGTCGCCGTCTGGCTCGACACGAGCGACCAGCAGCACGTGCGGCTCGTCCGCAGCTATTTCGAGGCGGCCGGCGGCTTCGCCGAGGTGACCCACGAAGACCGGTCACCCGGACGCGGCGACCCCTTGTATGTCGTGTGGGGGCGCGCGTCTTCGGGTACTCTCGACGGGAGGCCAACGATCCGATGACCCGACTCGCCTCGTCCGCGCTCGAGCGCACCACCGAGACGGCTTCCACTTCCCGGTCCCGGTCCTGACGCCGGCCGAGGCGCGCGGGCTACGCCGGCGGCTCGAGGCCGTCGAGGCCGAGCACGGGGGCGCGCTGCGCGGCGAGATCCGCCACAAGCCGCATCTGCTCTTCACGTGGCTGGCCGAACTGGTGCGCCACCCGACCATCCTGGACGCCGTCGAGGACGTGCTGGGCCCGAACCTGCTCGTCTGGAGCACGAGCTTCTTCATCAAGGAGGCGCGTGATCCCGCGTACGTTTCCTGGCATCAGGACGCCACCTACTGGGGGCTGAGCGCGCCGGACGTCCTCACCGCGTGGGTCGCCTTCACCGACGCGACGGTCGAGAACGGCGCGATGCGAATGGTGCCGGGCTCGCACGCCGAGCAGCTCGAGCATCGTGACACGTTCGCCCCGCACAATCTGCTCTCGCGCGGTCAGGAGATCGCGGTCGAGGTGGACGAGGCGCGCGGCGTCGATGAGTACCACCACTTCGCGCCCGAGCAGCCGCCGGCGGCGGACCTGGCGCCGGAGGCGCGCGCGCCCCGGCGCCCGCCCGTCACTTCGCCTTGAGCTTGACGTCCTCGTACGGCGCCGAGTAGGCGTGGCCGGGGATGAGCCCGAGCCCCGACTCCTGCACCCGCGGTCCCTGGCCGTTGATGAACGCCAGCTCCCAGACCGGGATGACCATCGTCTTGTCGTAGACGAGCTGCTGGATCTTGTGCAGGAGCGCTTCGCGCTTCTTGCGATCGAGCTCGGCGGCCTGGTCTTTGAAGAGCGAGTCGATGTCGGGATAGCTGCCGTAGACGTACGTGCCGCCGGCGACGACGAATGTTTCCAGCCGCGTCGCCGCGTTGCCGAACGCTCCGCTCGCTGTGTAGGCGAGGTTCTTGTACTTCTTGTCGCCATAGCTCGCCCAGTGGGCCGCCCGCTCGAGCGGCCTCAGCTTGGAGCGGATGCCGATCTGCTGCAGATAGTTCGCGATCGCCTCCTGCACGTTCGCATACGCGACGTCGAGGTAGTACTCGCCGGCGTCGAAGCCGCTCGGGTAGCCCGCCTCGGCGAGCAGCTTCGTGGCCTGGGCGGGATCGAACGCGTAGGCGGGCGGCTGCCAGTAGAAGTCGAAGGTGCTCGGGATGATGCTGTACGTCAGCCGCGAGTGGCCGAGCGTGATCGCGTCGTTGATCGCCTTGCGATCGATCGCGAGGTTGGCGGCCAATCGCACGCGCCGGTCGTGCCAGGGTGATTTCGGGTCCCACTGGTCGAGCATGCTCACCCACTGCGGCGCCTGGATCACCGCCGGCTTCAGCGTGAGCCCGGGGGTCTTCTGCAGCTCCTCGGCCAGCTCGCCGCGGATCGAGTAGACGATGTCGATCTCGCCGCGCTTGAGTGCGGCCAACCGGGTCGTCTCATCGCCGATCACCTTGAAGACCAGGCGCTTCACGTTCGGCGTCTTGCGCCAGTATCCGTCGAACGCCTCCATCACCAGCTCGACGCCGGGCGCGAACGAGACGAACTTGTAGGGTCCGGCGCCGATCGGCGCTTTCTTGAAGCCCTCGTCGCCGACCTTCTCGACATACTTTTTCGGGACGATCCAGCCCGCGCCGCTGGCCGCGGTGTAGAAGGTCATGAAGTCGGGCCACGGGTTCTTCAGCCGGAACCGCACGTGGAGGAGATCCGGCGTCTCGACGGCGGCGACGCGATCCTTGAGCGTCTTGAACGCGGCGCCCTTGTAGCGGTCGAACGAGAACTTCACGTCCTCGGACGTGAGCGGATCGCCGTTGTGGAACTTCACGCCCTTGCGGAGGGTGAAATCATAGACGCGCCCGTCGGGCGAGACCTGCCACGATTCGGCCAGGCTCGGCGCCGCGGCGCTCCCGGGCATCGCCTTGGCCATCGCATCGTGGATAGCATAGAGGACCATGAAAGGTGTGATGATCCCCTGGGTCTCGGCGGGATCGAACCACGTGGGCGAGAGCGAGACGTGCACGCCCCACGTCATCTGACCTTCGGGCGCCGCCGCCGCCGGCGCCGCGACGACGAACACGGCGAGTAGACCACACGCGACAACACGGACAAGCCGCATCGATCGATCTCCTCAGGGACAGCGAGGGTTTATGTCGTGCCGGGCCTCAGTCCCGCCGGCTGCCGGTGAAGCGCAGCAGCATCAGGAAGAGGTTGATGAAGTCCAGATAGAGTGAGAGTGCCCCGACGACGGCGTAGGCGCCGACCTGTCCCGGCGGCAGGGCCAGGGCCATCTGCCGGAGCCGCTGGGCGTCCCACGCCGTGAGCCCGGTGAAGACGATGACGCCGACCACCGAGATCAGGAACTGCAGGGCATCGTTGTGCCAGAACATGCCGATGATCGAGGCCAGGATGAGGCCGATCAGGCCCATCATGAAGAACTGCCCGGCGCCCGCCAGGCTACGCTTCGTCGTCGAGCCGTAGAGCGCGAGCGCGCCGAACATGCCGGCGGTGACCACGAAGGTCATCGTCACCGATTCTCCCGTGTAGGCGAGCAGGATCACCGACAGGGTGACGCCGTTCAGCGCCGAATAGAGCGCGAAGAGGCCGGCCGCCGTGCCCGGCGCCAGCCGGTCGGCGCGCGCGGACAGGAAGAACACGAGCCCGAGCTCGGCGATCACGAGCGCGAAGAAGACGAGCCGGTTGCCGACCAGCACTCCGAGCAGCGCCGGCGAGCCGGCCACCGCGAATGCCACCAGTGCCGTGAGGCCGAGGCCCACGGCCATCCAGCCGTACACTTTCCAGAGGAAGGCGGAGACTCGGTCCGCCGTCTGGACTGTATTCGTCGTCCATGCGTCCATGGCACCCTCCTGAGTTGTGGGTCGAGCCGCCGCCTATTGTACCGTGGGGGTGCGCGCCGCAGGCCGTCGTGGGGCTGGGGCCCCGCCGGCCGAGGCGCGCCCATTTTGGGGGGGATCAGCCGTTGCCGGCGTAGCTGATGCGGTAGATGCGTCCGGCCTTGTCGTCGGACACGAGCAAGGCGCCGTCGGGCATCACGAGCACGTCGGCCGGGCGCCCGGACGAGACGCTGCCCTTCAGCCAGCCCGAGGCAAAGGGCTCGTAGGACGTGGCCCGCCCGTTCTCGATCTTCACGAAGGAGACCCGGTAGCCGATCGGCGTGGAGCGATTCCACGAGCCGTGCTCGGCAATGAAGACGCCGCCGCGGTACTTCTCCGGGAACATCCGCCCGGTGTAGAAGCGCATGCCGATGGCCGCCACGTGCGGCCCGAGCTCGCGGGCCGGCGGGGTGAACTCGCCGCACGCGCGTCCGGCGTTGAGCTCCGGATCGCGGATGCCGTTGCCGTGGCAGAATGGAAAGCCGAAGTGCTCGCCGACTTTCGTCAGATGGTTCAGCTCGTCCGGCGGCGAGTCGTCGCCGAGGTAGTCCCGGCCGTTGTCCGTGAACCAGAGCTCGCCGCTGGCCGGATCGAAGTCGAAGCCGACGCTGTTGCGCACGCCGCGCGCCACGACCTCGGGCCGCCCGCCCGCGAGATCGAGCCGCGTGATCGTGGCGTGGAGCGGTCCGGGCGGGGTGCAGATGTTGCACGGTGCGCCCACCGGGACGTAGAGCCGCCCGTCCGGACCGAAGGCGATGAACTTCCAGCCGTGATGCGCGTCGGATGGAAAGGCGTCGCTGACGACCTCGGGCTTGGGCGGATGCGCGAGATCGCGCGCGACGTCGCGCAAGCGCAGCACGCGGCTCACCGCGGCGACGTAGAGCGCGCCGTCGCGGAACGCGACGCCGCTGGGCTGGTTGAGACCGCTGGCCAGCACGAAGACATGGTCCGCCCGATTGTCGCCGTCGCGATCGACCACCGCGTACACCTTGCCCTCCGACCGCGAGCCGACGAACACGACGCCGCCGGGACCGAGCGCCATCTGGCGCGCGTTCGGGACCTCGGCGGCGTAGACGGCGATGCGGAAACCCGGCGGCAGGGCGATCTCGCTCATCTCGGCGGCGGCGGTCGGCAGCATGTTCGCGAAATATCCGCTGTAGACGCAGCCGACGACGATGAGGGCTGCGAGCGGAATCAGGAGCAGGGTCAGCCACGCGCGGGATCTACGCATCTCGCGCCCTCGGAGCAGCCGGATCGAGCATTGCCGCCATGCCGCCACGTCCCTCCACATTCGATTCTAGCCTGACCGGCTAGAGCCGGTGGGCCGCATCGGCGACGAGCGGCTGATCGGCGGTGCGCGCGCTCAGCGAATCGCGATCGGCGCGACGGTCGAGCCCGTCGCGCCCTTCAGCTTCAAGGGCTGCATCACGAAGGCGAACTCGTGCACGCGCTTGGCCGCGAGCTCGTCCAGCTTCAGATTCTCGAGCAGGTGGATGCCGTTGATCACCAGCATGATCTGGTGGACGGGCGCCGAGATCTGCGAGTCTGGATTCGGTGAGACCTCCACCGGGAAATTGTCCGCACCCACCAGCATCGGATCCTGGCGGACCAGCCACTCCGCGGCGGCGACGCCGATGCCGGGACAGCCCTTCATGTAGCGCGCGTTCTCTTTCCCCCAGAGCTTGCCCCACCCGGTGTGGATGATCACCGCGTCGCCCGGCTGCAGCGCGAGGTTCTGGCGCTGGAGCGCCTGCTGCAGATCGGCCACCGTGATCTCGTAGTTGTCGGCCAGCAGGTCGACGCCCTTCAGCGCCGCGACGTCGATCAGCACGCCGCGCGTGACGAGCGCGCCGACGTTCTCGATCCCCAGCTTCGTGAAGCCGGTCCGCGTGGTGATCTCGTCGAGCTTGAAGCAGTTGTAGAGGCTGTTCTCGATCGTCTGGTGGGCGAAGCCGTCGAACTGCGTGCCCACCTGGCCGATCTCGGACAGGACGACCTCCTCGTTGCTGCCGCGGCGGTTCGACTGCGGGTTCATGAACGTGCGCTTGACGTGCATGTCGAATCGCCGCGTGCTCGAGATCGGCATGTCGGCCGAAAGCACGTGGCCGATCTCGATGACCTCGCCGGTGCGGATCAGGCGGGTCGCGCGCAGCACCCTCTCGGGCTATACCCTCGACGGCTTCAACCTGCAGCCGCGGTTGTCCATCCCCTTCTCGGGGCCGATCGATGTGTCCACAGTGAGCAGCCGCACGGTGTTCCTCGTTCGCCTCGGCCACTCCGGTGATCCGGTCGGGATCAATCAGATCGTGTGGGATCCGGTGGCCAATACGCTTCACGCGGAGTCCGACGAGCTCCTCGACCAGCACACGCGCTATCTCCTGGCAGTGACCGACGGGGTGCGTGACGCCGAGGGGCATCGCGTCAAGGGCAAGGCGTTCGAAGATTTCATCCACGGCGAGAAGCACGGACATGATTACGGCAGCCTCGGCGACTATCGCCGTGACCTTCGCGAGGCGCTCAAGCGCATCGAGATCCACGGACACCACGTGGTCGCGGCCAGCGTGTTCAGCACCTTGAGCGTCACGGCCGTGCTCGAGAAGATCCGGCACCAGATCAAGCAGTCGCTGCCGAAGCCGGCGAAGATGCTCGGGACCTTCGCGCTCGCCAACCTGAGCCCGACGTCGATCCAGTGGAAGCGGCAGGTCAAGACGAACCCGGCGAATCCCGCAGATCCCCCCACAGATCCCGCCGCGTTCACCACCCCGACCTTCCCGCTGGCGGTCGCCTCGACGTTCGCGAGCCACGGCATCGCGACGATCGCGATCAACGTCGTCGGCCACGGCGGCGGCGCCGCCGGATCGTTGACCATCACCCCGCTCGTGGGCTCGCCCCTGACGATCGCGGACGGCGGCCGCGGCATCGATCAGGACGGCAACGGGAACATCGACTCCACCGAGGGCGTGAACGCCGCGCCCCCGCAAGGCATCATCGCCAGCCGCGACGGACTTCGGCAGGCGGTAGCCGACCTCATGCAGCTCGTGCGGGTCGTCGAGACCGGCAGCATCCCGGGGCTGAGCCGCACGAGGATCTACTACGCCGGGCAGTCCTTCGGCGGCATCTACGGCGTCAAATTCCTCGCGCTCGAGGACTCGGTGCGCGCCGGCGTGCCCAACGTTCCGGGCGGACCCATCATCGAGATCGCGCGGTTGAGCCCGTTGTTTCGTGGGTTGGTTGGATTCGCGCTCTTCACCCGGATGCCGTCGCTGCTCAACGCCGGTGCGCTCGTGCCGCCGGCATGGGGCTTCAACGAGAACATGCCGCTGCGGGATCAGCCGCCGGTCATCAACACCGTGCCGGGAGCGATGGCCATCCAGGAGGTCATCGACAACACCGAGTGGGTCTCACAACCGGGTAACCCCGTCGCGTACGCCCCGCATCTGCGCAAGCGCCCGCTCGACGAGATCGATCCGCCGCCGGTCATCATCCAGTTCGCCAAGGGCGATCAGACCGTTCCGAACCCGACGGCGTCGGCGATCTTCCGCGCGGGCGACCTCACCGATCGCTCGAGCTACTTCCGCAACGATCTGGTGCGGGTGGCCATTCCGACCGCGCCGGCCAATCCGCATACATTCTTGACGAACATCGCGAGCTCCGCGGCTGCGCTGGCGGTCGCGGCGCAGGAGCAGATCGCGACGTTCTTCCAGAGCGATGGCGCTGTCATCATCGATCCGGACCGGGCCGGACCGTTCTTCGAGGTGCCGATCGCGGGCCCGCTGCCGGAGGGGCTGAACTTCTGACGACCCGGGCCTGACGACGCGTCAGGTCGCCAGGCTCGGGCTCGGCAGCGCCGCCGGCGCCCGGCGCGGCGGGCGGAACGTGAACGCGATCGCCACGGCGCCGAGGCCGATGCCGAACGAGCCCATGTAGAGCCAGAAGTAGCCGCCGAGCGTGTCGTAGAAGAAGCCGCCGGCCCACGGTCCGAGCGCCATCCCGAGCGTCGAGACCGCGGAGACGGCGCCGAAGGTCGTCCCCATGATGCGCGCGCCGAAGTACTCGCGAATCAGGATCGCGTAGAGCGGCATCACGCCGCCGTAGCTGAAGCCGAACAGGACCGCGAGCGCGTAGAAGCTTCCGAGGCTCGTCGTGAAGACGTAGAGGCTCACGGCGACCGCTTGCATCGCGAGCCCGATCACCAGCATCTTCTTGGCGCCGATCCGATCCGCGATGAGCCCGCACACGATTCGACCGCTCAGCGAAGCCAGGCCCGCCACGCTGAGCACGGTGGTGGCGGCCATCGCCGACACGCCGTGATCGATCGCGTGCGTGATCATGTGGAAGATCGGACCGGAGTGCGCCGCGCAGCACGCGAAGAAGGCGAGCGCGATCGCGGCGAACTGCGGCGAGGTCAGCGCCTGCGCCACCGTGAAGCCGGGGCCGTCCGTCGTGGCCGCCGCCGCCGCCGGGGTGTCCGCCGAGGGCGCCGGCTCGCGCACTAGCAGCGCGGCCGGGATGATCAGGAGCCACGCGAGGTCGCCGATCACCAGCATGGCGGTGCGCCAGTCGTAGCTGCTGATGAGCCAGCGTGCCAGCGGCCCCACGACTGTCGAGCCGAGGCTGAGTCCGGCGGACACCAGCGCCACCGCGAGGCTACGGTTGCGCGTGAACCAGCGCGTGGTCGTCGCGATCAGCGGCGCGAAGAAGCTGCCTGCCGCGAGCCCGACGAGCACGCCGAACAGGAGCTGGAACTGCCCGAGCGTGGCCGCCCGGCTCGCCGTCACCAGGCCGAGCCCGAGCAGCACTCCACCGCTCAGCACGACCGCGCGCGTGCCGAAGCGGTCGGAGAGCGCGCCCCAGATGAACGCGCTGACGCCCATGCAGAGCCAGTTGATCAGCGCCGTGGTCGACATGCCCGTCCGCGACCAGCCCATCGCCTCGGACATCGGCTGCAAGAACACGCTGAGCGAGAGCATCGCGCCGACGCCGACGCACGTGATGACGATGCCCGATCCGACGATGAACCAGCCGTAGAAGATCCTCCGCGTCATCGCTCTTGGTCTCCCTAGCCCCCGGCCATCGCCCCGACGATCAGGAACGGCTCGACGCCGGTGGCGACCGCCTCGGGGAGCGGATCGTCCGGCGAGTCCTGCGACAGGTCCTCCTCGCAGGCGAAGAATCTCACGAAAGCCCGGCGCTGCCGCGTGGCCTGGTCCCGGATCGTTCCGCGGAGCATCGGATAGCGCGCCTCGACCGCGTCGAGGATCGAGCGCTGCGTCACCGGCCCCTCGACCTCGAGCTTCAGCTCGCCCTCGACGCGCGCCAGCGTCCGCAGATGGGCCGGCAGCACAACCCGGATCATGGCAGCGTCTGGACCTCGACCGACACGACGGACGGCAGGTCGCGGACGATCGGCGCCCAGCTGTCGCCCGCGTCGGCCGACGCGTACACCTGACCGCCGGTCGTGCCGAAGTAGACGCCGCACGGCTCGAGCGCGTCGACGGCCATCGCGTCACGGAGCACGTTGACGTAGCAGTGGCTCTGCGGCAGCCCCTTCGTCAGCGCCTCCCACTCGTGGCCGCCGGTGCGGCTCCTGTAGACGCGCAGCTTGCCGTCGGGCAGATAGTGCTCGGAGTCGCTCTTGATCGGCACGACGTAGACGGTATTCGGCTCGTGCGCGTGCACGTCGATCGGGAAGCCGAAGTCGGTCGGCAGGTTGCCGCCGACGTCCTTCCAGGACTCGGCCGCGTCGTCGCTGCGCATGACGTCCCAGTGCTTCTGCATGAACAGCACGCCCGGGCGCGACGGGTGCATCGCGATGCGATGCACGCAGTGGCCGACCTCGGCGGTGGGATTCGGGATCTGCTCGGAGACGAGTCCGCGATTCATCGGCCGCCACGTCTCGCCGCCGTCGTCGGTGCGGAAGACGCCCGCGGCCGAGATCGCGATGTAAATGCGCCCGGGGTGGCTGGGATCCAGCAGGATGGTGTGCAGGCACATCCCGCCGGCGCCAGGCTGCCACTGGGCCGCGGACGGATGGTTGCGCAGGCCGGGGAGCTCGCGCCACGACTGCCCGCCGTCGGTCGTGCGGAACATCGCAGCGTCCTGGATGCCCGCATAGACGGTGTCGGGATCGTTCAGCGCTGGCTCGAGGTGCCAAACGCGCGCGAACTCGAACGGGCGCTGCGTGCCGTCGTACCAGAGGTGATTGCCCACGGCCCCCTCGTACGCGAACTTGTTGCCCACAGCCTCCCAGGTCTTGCCGCCGTCGCTGGAGCGCTGGATCACCTGGCCGAACCAGCTGCTCGATTGCGAGGCGTAGAGCCGATTCGGATCCGCGGGCGAGCCCTTGAGGTGGTAGATCTCCCAGCCTCCGAAGTGGGGACCGCTCACGTCCCAGCTCTGGCGCTTGCCGTCCGCCGTCAGGACGAACGCGCCCTTACGTGTGCCGACCAGTACGCGTATACGGCTCATGCTGTGCTCCTTCCTGTCCTCAAGGTCTACTTCTTTCTCGCGGCGCCGAAGTCCTCGGCCTCGAACACCTGGCGGATCTCGATCTCGGTCTCACCCTCGACCGGGTTCGGACAGCGCTTGACCCACTCGATCGCTTCTTCTTTGGACTTCACCTGGAAGATCCAGAATCCGCAGACCAGGTCTTTCGTCTCCTTGAACGGCCCGTGGACGACCGTCCGGCTGGCGCCCGAGAACTTCACGCGCGCGCCTTTCGAGCTGGGGTGAAGCCCTTCGGCCGCCAGGAGGACGCCGGCCTTCGTCAGCGCCTCGTTATACTTGCCCATCTCGGCCAGGAGCTTCTCGCTCGGCATGACACCCGCTTCCGTGTTCCTGTCCGCCTTCACCAGGACCATGAATCGCACCGCGTCTCTCCTTCTGTAGCGCCTCGGCCGGCGGGGCCCCAGCCCCGCGACGGCGTGCAGCGCGCACCGCTATTTCTTCGCCGAGGCTTCCGCCACCGCCTTCATGCTGGCCAGGCCCTTTTCGAACTCCCCGCCGAGGGTTCGCTCCATGTTCACGAAGAGGGAGACGGCGCGGCCGATGAAGTTGTTGTGACCGTACATGCTCCACGTCACGGCGGTCCGCTCGCCGTCGGGCCTGAACGTGAACTCCGCCGTGTTGGTCGCCTCGAACGGCTTGAGGAACTCGAGCTTGATCCGGACCAGCTCGCTCGGCCGGCTCTCCGTGATCGTCATGCGCCCCTCGCCGACCTTGCTGTTGCCAGCCCACGAAAACGCCGCCCCTTGACCGGCCGGCGCGCCCGCGAACGAGCTCTTGGCCGTGGGGTCGAGCTTCGCCCACGGCGACCAGGCCTCCCAGTTGTGGAAATCGTTGACCTGCGCGAACACCGCCGGCGCGGGCGCCGCGATCGTCGCGCTCCGCTCGATGCGGAACTCGGACGGCCGCAGCGCGACGATCAGCGCGAGCACGCCGACGGCCAGCACCACCGCCGCGGCGACGCCGATGAGGACCTTGAGCAGCATGGCTACCGCGCCTCCCGAAGCGCCGAGCCCGGCGCCGAGCCGGCGATCGGCGCCAGCTTCCAGCGGCCGTAGGCCACGAGTGCCGCCAGGAGCCCGACGACCAACGGCATGAGCGCCATCACGACGGGCCCGATCATGAGGCTCACGACGGTCGCGCCGATCATGATGATGACCAGCCCGGCGGCCGCCAGGGGCGTCAGTCCCGGACGGATGCGCAGGAGCGAGGGCAGGATCAGGCCGAGCGCACCGAGGATCTCGACCACGGCGATGAACCGCAAGAAGGCGCCGGGCATCTGGATATCCTTCGTCATCTCCTCGATCGGCATGACCAGCTTCGCCACGCCGGCGAACAGAAACACGAGCGCGAGCAGCGCCTGGACGATCCACAGCGCATAGGTCATGGTCCGTCTCCTCACGTGATTTTCAATTCGGGCGCGGTAGCGACCACGGACGGTCGCTCCTCGAAACGCCGCATACACAAAGAGCGAGCTCTGCGGCGTTACGCCGGAGGCCCCTCTCGGACCGGCCGGACCTCTATCGTACCAACGCGCGCCAGGGGACCCTTGGCCGCAAACGCGATGGCCTCGTCGAGATTCTCGACGTCGATGAGCATATACCCGCCGAGGTGCTCGCGCGTCTCCGCGAACGGACCGTCGGTCAGGAGCCGCTTGCCGTCGCGCACCCGGACGCTGGTCGCCGTGGAGGTCGGGTGGAGCGGGTTGCCGCCCAGATATTGCCCGCGCGCTACGAGCTCCTCCGTGACACGCACCTGGCCCCAGTAGAGTTCCTGGCGCTCGGCCAGGCTGCGCTTCTCCCAGGTCTCGTCGAGATAGACCAGCAACAGGTATTTCACGCGCGCCTCCATCAGTAGGTCGAACGGGCCGGGCCGGGATCGACACCCGGCGTAGATTATCTACCGTGGCACATCTCCAAGGGGCCAGCGCCGCCGTCGACGCGGTGTACCGGTCCGACTGGGGTCGGATCGTCGCCACGCTGATCCGACTCGTGGGCGATTTCGACGTGGCCGAAGAGGCCTCCCAGGAAGCCTTCGCGGTGGCGGTCGAACAGTGGGCGGCCTCCGGCGTGCCGGAGTCCCCGCGCGCCTGGATCATCCAGACGGCCCGCCACAAGGCCATCGACCGGATCCGGCGACGTGCTCGGCTCGCGGAAAAGCTCGACGCCTACGCGATATCCGAGCCGATGGGCGCCGCCGAGGGGCCGGACTACGATCCCGACCAGATCCCGGACGATCGTCTCCGGCTCATCTTCACCTGCTGTCATCCCGCGCTCTCGCTCGAGGCACAGGTGGGGCTGACGCTCCGGACGCTCGGCGGCCTCGAGACGGACGAAATCGCGCGGGCGTTCCTGGTGCCGGTGGCGACGATGGCCCAGCGTCTGGTCCGCGCGAAGGGCAAGATCCGCGACGCCGGAATCCCGTACTCGGTGCCCGACACGAGGGAGCTGGCCGCCCGCCTCGACGCGGTGTTGACCGTGATCTACCTCATCTTCACGGAAGGCTACGCGCCGACCCGTGGCGAGCGGCTCGTGAGAACCGACCTGTGCGCCGAGGCGATCCGCCTCGGACGCCTCGTGCGAGCCCTGATGTCGCCGCCGCCGGCCGAGGCGACCGGCCTCCTGGCCCTCATGCTGCTGCACGATTCACGGCGCGAGGCGCGGCTCGACGAAGCGGGCGATCTGGTGCTGCTCGAAGACCAGGATCGCCGCCGCTGGAATCGGGCGCAGATCGCCGAAGCGCTGCCGCTCGTCGCGGAGGCGCTGCGTGGCGGTCCCAGCGCCTTTGCGCTGCAGGCCGCGATCGCGTCGCTGCACTGTCAGGCGGCGCGGCCCGAGGCGACGGACTGGCCCCAGATCGTTCGCCTCTACGATCTGCTGGCACGCGCGCAGCCGTCGCCGATCGTATTCCTGAATCGCGCGGCGGCCGTCGCCATGGTCCAGGGCCCGCGGGCGGCGCTCACCCTCATCGACGAGCTCGCCGCCGGCAACGAGCTCGACCGCTATCACCTGCTCCACGCCGCGCGCGCCGATCTCCTGCGGCGCCTCGGCGCCAACGCGGAGGCGGCGTCGAGCTATGCGCGGGCGCTGTCGCTCGTCACGAACGACGCCGAGCGGCGATTTCTCGAGCGGCGTCTGCGCGAAGTCTCGGTGAGCTCGTGTGCCGGGCGTTCGGGTGAAGCGTGAGCGCGACGGCCGGGTATTTCGTCTCTGCGGACCCCCGCAACGACCCCAGTTGACAATGGGCCGCCGAACCCCGACAATACTCGGGCACATGAACGCGGTGACCCTCGAGACCCCGAGGACGACGAGCGCGGACTTCCCGCTCGCGACCCTGTCCCTGAACTAGGCGCGCGTCCTCGCGGGCGCGCGCCGAAAAGCCTCTCCCGTGAATCGGGGAGGCTTTTTTGTTTGTCATGGGCTGTGCGCGCTGCAGGCCGTCGCGGGGCGGGGGCCCCGCCGGCCGAGGCGCGATTCTGAGCAAGGAGGCTGCTGTGGCGCCGAAGGCCGGTCCGCCCGCACCGATGCCGTTCCATCTCTACCGTCCCTTCGCGCCGATCCCGCTGCCGGATCGGACGTGGCCGGGTCGCGTCATCACCCGCGCGCCTCGCTGGTGCAGCGTCGACCTGCGCGACGGCAACCAGGCCCTGATCGACCCGATGGACCCGGAGCGCAAGCGGATGATGTTCGACCTGCTGGTGAAATGCGGGTTCAAGGAGATCGAGGTCGGCTTCCCCGCGGCCTCTCAGCCCGACTTCGACTTCGTGCGGCTGCTCATCGAGCGTGACCTGATCCCCGACGACGTGATGATCCAGGTCCTCACCCAGGCCCGACCCGAGCAGATCGAGCGCTCCTTCGAGGCGATCCGCGGCTCGGCGCGGGCGCTCGTGCACCTCTACAACTCGACCTCGACGCTCCAGCGCCGTGTGGTGTTCGGCCTCGACCGGGCCGGCATCGTGGACATCGCGGTCCGCGCGGCGCAGCTGTGCCGCCGGCTCGTGCCGACGGTCCCCGGGACGGACGTGCACTTCCAGTACTCGCCGGAGAGCTTCACCGGCACCGAGCTCGACTTCGCCAAGGAGATCTGCGAAGCGGTCATGGACGTCTGGGAGCCGACCGTCGGGCGACCGGTGATCCTGAATCTCCCGGCGACCGTCGAGATGGCGACGCCCAACGTCTACGGCGACCAGATCGAATGGTTCCACCGCAACATCCGCGCCCGGGACACGATCATCCTCTCGCTGCATCCGCACAACGACCGTGGCACCGCCGTGGCCGCCGCCGAGTTCGGCGTGATGGCCGGCGCCGATCGGGTGGAAGGCACCCTGTTCGGCAACGGCGAGCGGACCGGCAACGTCGATGTGGTCACCCTGGCGCTGAACCTATTCAGCCAGGGCGTCGATCCCGAGCTGAACTTCTCCGACATCGACGCGGCGCGCCGCACCGTCGAGCACTGCAACCGGCTGCCCGTGCATCCGCGCCATCCATACGTCGGCGACCTCGTCTACACGGCGTTCTCCGGCTCGCACCAGGACGCGATCAAGAAGGGCTTCGAGGCTCTCGGCAAGGACTACGACGTGTGGGAGGTTCCCTATCTCCCGGTCGACCCGCATCACCTCGGCCGCTCGTACGAGGCGGTCATCCGCGTGAACAGCCAGTCGGGCAAGGGCGGCGTGGCCTACATCATGAAGTTCGAGCACGGCCTCGATCTGCCGCGCCGGCTGCAGATCGAGTTCTCGTCGGTCATCCAGAAGCTCACCGAGGCCAGCGGCACCGAGATCACGGCCGAGCAGATCTGGTCGGCGTTCGAGTCGACCTACCTGACCCGCGAGCGCCCGCTCACGCTCATCGGTCACCCGGTGATCACGACGGCAGACACCGGCGACGCCACCGTCGAGGCGCACGTGCAGCTCGATGGCGTCGAGCGCTGGCTCAAGGGCCACGGCAACGGACCGATCGACGCGTTTGTCGACGCCCTGCGGGCCGGCGGCATCGTCGTCCAGCTCACCGACTACTCTGAGCACGCGCTGAGCGAGGGCGCCGACGCGAAGGCCGCGGCCTACGTCGAGGCGCGCATCGGCGACCGGACACGCTGGGGCGTGGGTCTCGACGCCAACATCGTGACCGCGTCCGTTCGCGCGGTGGTGAGCGCCGTCAACCGCGCCTGACCGGGCGCGCGTGGACGAGCTGATCCGGCTCCTCGCGGCGGAGCTGCCGCGAGCCGTCCGCTGGTCGGGCGCGCTCGCGCGTCAGCTCCGGCGCCACGACATCTCGCTCGGCGGCAAGCACTCCGGATCCGCGGACACCGACGCGCTGACCCTGGCGGATCTGGCGGTTCAGGAGATTCTCGTGGCCGCGCTGCGCGACATCGGGCCGGCGGTTCGCGCGTGCCGGATCGAGGCTGAAGAAGCTTCGGGCGACCTCGGCCGATTCGCCGAGCAGAGCGAGTGGGTGCTGGCCATCGATCCCATCGACGGGACGCGGGAGTACCGCGATCGCATCGGCCGCCGCTACGCGGTCATGCTTCACGCGCGCACGGCGGCGGCGATGCACTATTCGCTGGTGTTCCTTCCGGAGGAGGGCCCCGAAGGCACCTGGCTCGAGGTACGCGGCGACCGCATCGTGCTCGGCGCCGACGATCCCACGCGCGCGGCTCGAGCCGTGCTGGACTCGCTGCCGCCCGTCGTGCCGGCGCGAGCTCGAGGGAGCCGCCGGATCCTCGTCAGCGGGTTTCTCGGCCGCGAGCCCGAGCGGGCGGGCGCCGTCAGCGCCGCCGGGCTCGACGGCGTCCTGGGCTCCGCCACCCCCGGAAGCCTCTACCCGCTGATGGCCAGCGGCTATCTGGGCGGCGCGCTCTTTCACACGCCGAACGTGTACGACTTCCCGGTGTGCATGCACATCGCGCGGGCGCTCGGCGGCGACGCGATCTGGGTGCACGACGGCGCCCGCGTGGACTTTCGCCGGATCTGGCGCGACGAGCGCGCGAACATGTTCCGGCTACCGGGGATCGTCGCGTGCGCAAGCGATTCGAGCATCATCCCGACCCTGGTCGACGTCGCGCGTCACTGGAGCGCCGAGCGATATCGTAGCTAGTTGCCCGGGCTGCCCGCCGCTCGCGGCAGGCGCGTGCCGGCCCATTGACACCGCTCGATCGCCCGTCTAGATTCCCGCCAGCCACGGCGAGGAGGAGAACCATGAGCGAGCTGGACGAGTCCGAGCGCCGGCCGCGCGGCGCGTCACGTCGGGCATTTCTCGCTTCGGGTGCCGCGGGACTGGCCGCGAGCGCGGCCGCGGGATTGACGGGTTGCGCTCCCGTCGCTCCTGCCGCTGCGGCGAGGGCGGCGATTCCGACGTCCGGCGGGCCCGGACAGCGTGTGCTGCTCAAGGGCGGAGTCGTCCTCACCATGGATCCGCGGCTCGGCGACTTCGAGAAAGCCGACGTGCTGATCGAGGGATCGAAGATCGCCGCGGTCGGGCCGAACCTGCCCGCCGGCGCCCCCACCATCGACGCCTCCAACATGATCGTCATGCCCGGGTTCGTGGACACACATCGCCACATCTGGCAGGGACAGCTCCGCAACATCCTGCCGAATGGCCGGCTCGACCCGGATTACTTCCGTGACATCGGCGCCTCGGCCCGCAACGCCTACCGTCCCGAAGACGTGTACGTCGGCGACTTGCTGAGCGCCTGGGGCGCGATCAACGCGGGCATCACGACCCTGCTCGACTGGTCGCACATCTCCAATTCGCCCGAGCACTCGGACGCCGCCGTGCAGGGGCTTCGCGATTCGGGCATTCGCGCGGTCTACGGTTACGGCACCGGTGCCGCGGGGCCGAGCAACCAGTATCCCAACGACATCCGGCGCCTGCGCCGGCAGTCCTTCAGCTCCGCCGATCAGCTGCTCACGCTCGCGCTGGCGACGGCGTTCGATCCCAAGCACTGGGAGGTGGCACGCGAGGTCGGCGCGCCGATCACGCTGCACGACAACGGCAGCGGCCTGCTGTTACCGCTCGCCAGGATGATGGGGCCGGACGTCACGTACATCCACTGCTGCAACCTGACCGCGGAGGAATGGAAGCTGATCGCCGACTCCGGCGGCAGCCTGTCGCTGGCCTCGCCGATCGAGATGGAAATGGGGCACGGGATCCCGCCGATCCAGCAGGCGCTCGACCACAAGATCCCCTGGTCGCTCAGCAACGACGTCGAGACCGAGATCCCATCCGACTTCTTCACCCAGATGCGCACGAACTTCTTCCTGCAGCGCATGCAGATCTTTGCGCGCGAGCGAGCCAAGGAGGCGAACGTCCCGCCCCTGCTGACGGTGAAGGATATCGTCCACGTGGCGACGATCGGCGGGGCGCGAGCGAACTGGCTCGACAAGCGAACCGGATCGCTCACGCCGGGCAAGGAGGCCGACGTCGTCCTGCTGGCGGCGAACGCCATCAACGTGATGCCGCTCAACCACGCTTACGGCGCCATCGCGCTCGGCATGGACACGAGCAACGTCGACGCCGTGTTCGTCGCCGGCCGGGTGAAGAAATGGAAGGGCGACCTGGTCGGCGTCGACGTGGACCAGCTTCGCGCGCGCGCCGAGCGATCGCGCGACTACGTAATTGCCCAGGCCAAGTGGCCACGTACCGTGCTGGGCGGCTATCTCCCGGGGCACTGAGGCGTTTCGCCCGCTAGCGTCCCTCGTATGCTCGGCGCAGGGCGTCGATGTCCAGCTTCTTCATCTTGAGCATCGCCGCCATCGCGCGCTTGGACCTTTCAGCGTCCGTGCTCTGCAGCATCTCGAACAGGGCGGTCGGCGCGACTTGCCACGACACGCCGAACCGGTCCTTGAGCCAGCCGCACTGGACTTCCTGGCCGCTGGCCGCGAGCTTGTTCCAGAAGTGGTCGACCTCTTTCTGGTCCTCGCAGTTCACCACGAGCGAGATCGCCTCCGTGAACTTGAACACCGGACCGCCGTTCAACGCCGTGAATTGCTGTCCGTCGAGCTCGAACGCCACCGTCATGACCGATCCCGTGGGCCGGCCGGCGGCTTTCGACGCCTCTTCGTCGTAGCGGGTGACGCGGCTGATCCTGGAATTCTTGAAGATCGACACGTAGAACTCCGCCGCCTCTTCGGCCTGGTCGTCGAACCACAGGAACGTGGTGATTTTTTGCGTCTTTGGCATTGATCCCTCCATGCGCAGGCTTCGATCTCATTATCAGGTCGAACGGTGAGGCTTCAAAGCGGCCGGCACCGCCGGCTCGCGCCGACGTGCCGGCCCGACCCGGTGCGAAAGACTACGGCGCGATATTCGCGTTGACTCGGAACAAGTTCTTCGGGTCGTATACCGCCTTCAGCGTGCGCAGGCGGCCATAGTTCGCTCCGAACGACGCCCGCACCTTTTCCGGCCGATCGTCCGCGGCCAGGTGGTTCACGTACGCGCTGCCCTGCAGATGCGGTTCCAGCATGGTCCAGAGCGCTCGCACCCACGCAATGTGGGTCGCGGACTGTCCTCCGTCCGCCCACTGGCCGATGGCGTCGAAGTCGTATTGCGCCCGCCGCGGCGCGAAGGCAGTGGCCGTCGGCGGAACCCGGGTCGCCGCGCCGTGCATGTGGAAGAGCAGCAGGGCGCTCATCGGTGAGCTGAAGCTCGACGCGCCCTCCACCATGACGTCGATCAGCCCGTCCGAGATCTGCTCGGTGAGGGCCGAGCGCCAGTATCGCTGCAAGCCATGGTGGCGTTGGTGTCGTCGAGCATGCGCTGGCGCGCCGCGTACGGCATCGGCCCGACGACGTCGGCGACCGGCTTGCCGAACCGGCGAGCGGGGGCCAGCACCTTTTCACCCTCGGCGATCGGTCCGTTGTAGCCGAGGATGAGCGCGGCGACCGGCATCCCTTCCGGCGCGGTCAGCAGGGCCGCGTACGCCTCCGCCTCGTCCGGCAAGGTGGCGCCGAACTCGCGGTAGAAGCGCAGCACGTCGCGAGCCTGATCCAGCGGATAGATCACCATGCCGCCGAGAACCTGCGTGACCGGGTGGAGCCGATACTCGAGGGACGTGACCACGCCGAAGTTGCCACCGCCGCCGCGCAGCGCCCAGAAGAGATCCGGATCGTCCTTCGCGCTCGCCGTGTGGAACCGACCGTCGGCGGTCACCACGTCGGCTGAGACGAGATTGTCGATGCTGAGTCCGTGCTTGCCCATCAGCCAGCCGAGACCGCCCCCAGGGTCAGCCCGCCGATCCCCGTGTTGGAGACGGTGCCGCCGGTCGTCGCGAGGCCAAAGGCTTGCGTCTCGTGATCCAGCTCGCGCCACAGCACGCCGCCCTGCGCCGACACGGTGCGCGCGTCCGGATCCACGCGAATGCCTTTCATGAGCGAGAGATCGATGACGAGACCGCCGTCGTTGGTGCCATAGCCCGGCGCGCTGTGGCCGCCACCGTGAACGGAAACGAGGACGCCGAGCGACCGCGCGAAGTTGACGGCCTGCTGAACGTCCGCCGCGCCGGTGCACCGGACGATGAGGGCCGGCCGGCGATCGACGTTACCGTTCCATACGCGTCGCGCCTCGTCATACTTCGTCTCGCCGTCGACGACGAGCTCGCCGCGCAGGCTTCGCCGCAGGTTCTCGATGTCGGTGTCGTTTAGATTGGTGTGCTCGCCTTCGAGCGTTGTGGCGGTGATCGACATGTCGTGCCCCTCCCGGGGCGTCCGTAGAGCACTCCGCTTGCCAAGTCACAATTCCCACACGTGGCCTTCATATCCATCACTTGTGGAGGGAAAGCCTCGGGCTTTTTGCCCGGCTCCTGAATTTTCGCCCGTCAGGATGCGAGGTGCGCCTCGCGCGCATAGGCCGACCTTGACCTGTTCGTGGCGTTAGCGCTACGGTTCGGTCAAGATTCGGGCCGATCGCTCGGGGAGGTACCCGATGAAGATGCGTCAGCGAGGCCGCGCGCGAGGTGGGCGGCCGCGTCGCGACCACCACGATTGGGCCTCAGAAGCGTACGTCGACGAGTGGGTGAGACGGCAGCAGGCCGCGGACCCGAGCCGCGCCGAGCGCTTTCAGCTGATCTGTGACCTCTTCCCGTTCCCCAACGATGCGACGGTCACCATTCTGGACGTCGGAGCTGGCTATGGGCCGGTGAGCATGTTCATCCTCGACCGGTATCCCCACGCGACGTGCGTCGCGCAGGACGGCTCTCGGCCGATGCTGAACCGCGCACGACACCTCGTCGTGAAGTACGGAGACCGCGTCAAGCTGCATAGGTCCGACCTCTTCGACACCAATTGGTTGCCCGAGCAGTTCGGTCCGTTCGACGCCGCGGTTTCGTCCAGCTGCTTGCACAACCTGCGCGACTTCAAGCGCATTCGCGAGATCTATGCCAAGATCCGGACGAGCTTGAAGCCCGGCGGCGTCTTCCTGAATGCGGACTTGATCAACGCTCCGACCGCCGGCCTGCGCCGCCGGTACGACGACGTAGCGGCCGCGCGACACCGACGCGACGGCGCGGCCGCCGACAATCTGGCCACGATGGTGCGGCCCGCGAGACGGACGACGGCGACGGGGAACCGGGAGCCGTTTCCCGCTTCCCTGGACCAACACCTCGCCGCGTTGAAGGCCGTCGGCTTCAAGGACGTCGACTGCTTCTGGAAAGAGCTGCGGCGCGCCGTCTTCGGCGGTTACGCGCAGGGGAGGTAAGTCATGGCGCTCAGACTGACGATGGGCTTCTCCGACAATCCGCGAGTGCAGCCGCTGAAGGACGGAACCGTCAAGCCGCAGGGCATCGAGCTCGACTGCATCACGCTCGATCCCAGCACCCTCTTCCAGCGAAACCTGACCTACGACGAGTTCGACGTCTCGGAGATGTCCATCTCGGAGACGCTCCTGGCGCGGGAAAGGACCGACGGGACGAAATGGAATTGGTCGTGCCTGCCGGTCTTCCTGAGCCGCGGCCACCACTGGCATACGCTCTACGTCAACACCGCTTCCGGCATCAAGAGCCTCGCCGACCTCCGAGGCAAGCGCATCGGTGTTCCCGATTACGACATGACCGCCGCGCTGTGGTTTCGGATCACGCTGAAGGATCTGTACGGCATCGACGCAAAGGACAACGTCTGGTACAACGGGCGCACGAAAGCGCTGAGCCACGGGGGTGCGCTCGGCCTCGACACGGACGGGCCGGTGGGTGTCACCCATCACTGGCTCGCCGTGGATCAAACACTCGACGTGATGCTCGACCGCGGCGAGATCGACGCATGCACGGCCATTCGCCCGCAAGCCCGTGTCACCGCCGGAGACACGACGGTCGTCGACCGCTGGGGCGGGACGCCGATCGACGGTAATCCTCGCCTCAAGAAGTTGCTCGACGACGACGGCAAAGGGGTCGTCTACGAGTTCTATTCAAAGACCGGATGCTTCCAGGCGAATCACCATGTGATCGTGCAGAACCGCGTCCTCGCAGAACATCCCTGGGTGGCGCTCGAGCTCTTCAAGGCCTTTCAGCGATCGAAGGAGGTGGCCTACGAGCGCGCCCGGCGGTCCCAGCTGGCGTACTTGTTCTTTCCGGGCAACGACTTTCAAGAGCAGGCAGCCGTCTTCGGAGACGACCCGTATCCCCTCGGTCTTCGCGCTATGGCCAAGACGGTCGACCGCGCGATCCGGGGTTCTCTGGAGCAGGGGTTGCTCCGCCGGCCGCTGCGGCTCGAGGACATTTACTACCGGACAACGCTGAACACCTGAGACGTGTACGAATCAGGCGGCCCACCATACGATTCCAAGCAGCGCGGCGACCGCCGCGTGTAGCGCGTGACCAGCGATTCAGAGCGGACACGGCTGTCGGAGGTCGACGACGAGCGCGCGGACGAGGTAAAGGCCGACCAGCACGCTCACGGCCCCAACGATCAGGTACGGCCATGGCACCGCCACCCGGCCGGTCAGCATCCACGAAAGAGCGAGGCCAAGTAAGGCCAGGTTCCATACGATGCCGACGTGGACGTTCGGTGTGCCACCGAACAACCGGGCATACGGCGTCCGCACCACGATGGCGCACGACGACGTGTCGGCGCCGCAGGTCGTGAACAGCGCCCCCAGGCGGTGACGAAACCTCGGCCACCGGTCGAGCATCAGCGATGTGAAGTAGAGATTGATGAGCAAAGCGGGGACTATCAGCACCATCAGGCCGATCGCGAGTGCTTCTGCCATGATCCCCGTCGCCATTTTCGACTAGGGAGTACGGCAATCTCAACCGCCGAGCGTCCGACCGCCCTGTATCCCCGGCTGCTGGGTGCCGCGTGGCGCGATCTGCACCCGGCGATCCGCCGGCTGCACCTGACGGATGACGCGGCCACCGGTCGGTTCGCGTTTCACCGCGGCCGCGGCCTGGAGGCACGCCTCACGTGTTGGGTGCTGCGGCTTCCGTCATCCGCCGCGGCGCTGGAAGTCCGGCTCGCCATTGCACGCGACGCAGAGTCGGAGACATGGGCGCGGACGTTCGGCCGGCGGAGGCTCGTCACCATCCAGCGCGCACTGCCTGACGGCAGGCTGGCCGAGCGGTTCGGAGCACTAGAGCTTCGCTTTCACCTTCGAGTGCTCGAGGGCGCATTGACGTACGTTCAAGCGGGCGCCGGGATCGTGGTCGGACGGCTGCTGATTCCGCTGCCGCGATGGATCGCCCCACGGGTCGAGGCGCGAGAGGCATGCGGTGTGGGACGAGGCTCACACATCCGGGTCGGGATCTCGGCGCCCGGAATCGGATTGGTGATGGCCTACGAGGGGTGCATTCAGGTGGAGCGCCCGTGATCTCGACGGCCTTGTGGCTTCTCGCCCTTCAGGGCGCCATCGGTGGCTTCGACACGCTCTACTACCACGAATGGCGCGCCCGCCTTCCCGCGCGCGGCGCGATTGCCGCCCCCGAGTTGAAGCTGCATGCCGCGCGCGATTTCCTCTATGCCCTGCTCTTCGGGACGTTGCCTTGGGTCGCGTGGCACGGCCTCTGGGCCGCGGTGCTCGTTTTCATCCTGGTCGCGGAGATCGTCCTCACCATGGCGGACTTCGTCACCGAGGTGGCGGTGCGCCGATCGCTCGGGGATGTGTACGCGGGAGAGCGGGTCACGCACGCGACCATGGGCATCGTGTACGGCGCGATGAGCGCGGCGCTCGTCCCCGCGCTCTCGACGTGGTGGCAGCAGCCGACGGCGCTGCGGCTCGCGCCTGTCGCCATCCCGGCGACCCTGCGCTGGGTGCTCGTCGTCATGGCGGCGGGCGTGCTCGTCTCGGGTGCTCGCGACCTCTACGCCGCCACGCGCTGGCCGTCGGGTGGCTGGCCGTGGACCACCGGACGCGCGATGTAAGGTCAGTCGGCGGCGGCCGTTTTGCTCGCTTCCCCCGACCCGCTCTCCTGGAACTCGGACCGCACGCGCTTCCAGACGACGAACTCCTCGCCGCTCGTCGACCGCTGAATCCGCCCGCGCCAGACTCCACCCTCCTGGTCCACGCCGATGGCGGCGTTGTGGCCCCCAGTGTCGAGCGCGATCTGGATAAGGTGCGGCTGTGCCATGGCTCATCTCCTCCTTGGGTGTTGGCTCGGGCGCCGATTCACTGCTCGATGCGCAAGCGGATGAACTCTCCGATCCTGAAGGGGGCCTGTGGCCGTCATGCGTGAATGATGCATCCACGCATCGCGACTCGTCTCCCAAGGAAACCGAGCCGCAGGTATTCAAGCCCGACCCACACGAGGAAGAAGAGTCCGAGCTGTATCGACGCCTGGTAGAACAACGGGAGAAAATCGGGAGACACGAACTCGAACGCGTAGCTGGCCGCCATGAAACAGGCCAGAACCGCAATCTCGAGCAGGCTGACCTGTTGGATCCCGTTCCCTGGCTCCCATGGCAGCAACACCAGAAGCACGAGAAACGAGTAGTAGTAGCCGCTCAAGGAGAGCGCGCAGAAGATGAGAGGCACGGCGTACATCAGACTCTCGACGGGCCGGGCGCGAAGCACAAGCGGAAGCACTGCCAGAAGGTAGCCGGCCGTTATCAACGGCAGCAGGTAACGAGCCGGCCGAGCTGCCGCGACGGCCGCTTCCGTCACGTACACGGTTCCTTCGGGAGTCGAGCGCCAGAGCACGTTCCCGAATACCACCACCGGGCTGAGCCCAACGGAGTTGATGGACGGGTCCTGCGCGTGCATCCGGATCTTCGAGACGAAATCGCGCGCATGCGTGTGCGCCTCTCCTGACACGGCCACCACTGCCCACACGAGCACTACCAGCCCGAGTCCCGACCTGAGACACGCTCCTAACGCCGCGTCGGGTGTCTTGCGGAATCGTCCCTGGAGCCACTTGATGGCCAGAGGGATGAAGAAGAGAATCGGGAATATGCGCGCGAGAGCAGCGTAGCCCAGACAGACTCCCGCGACCGTACCCTGCCCGCGCGCATAGGCGGCGGCGCCGAGGAGGAGCGCGGCCATCCAGTCCCACCTCAAGAGCGACCCGCCGATCCAATCGAATCTCGCAAAGAAGCTCAGCGCGAAGAAGGCGAGGGCGAGCGTTGACGGGACTGCTCCGAAGGCCCGCCAGGCCACGGCGAACGCGACGATGAGGGCGACGTAGTCGAGCGCCGTGAGCACATGCAGCGTGAGGGGACTTGCGGGAAGCCGATCGACCAGCCCGTGCAGCAGCAGGGCTCGCGGCGGCGGATCGTTGTATCCGCGATCGAGGAGCAGCTCCGGCCACGCGACGATCCGTGGACCGAAGAAGATGAGATCGTCTCTGAACTGTCGCCAGCGCTCCTTCGAGAACCGCGCGCGGACGGCGTCGGCGTCGACGGAGCCGGCCGGTCGTAGCGTGTAGGTCATCAGATCCCGAACGGCGGCGATCCCGCTCAAGGTCCCGAGGTCGTGGGCGGCCACCAGGGTCGCCTCGTACAGACCCGAGTACCCCAGCTCCGGAAAGTACTTGGCGCCCATGAAGTAGTGAAAAGCGTCGTAGTAGTGGATGTGACCCGAGCGGTAGCCCGAGTGTTCGGGATGCAACGCCCCAAAATTCGGATAGCCGATGAGCGCTCCGATCAGGACGACGAAGCTGAGAATCCGAAGCCTCCGCGAGACCGTCGCGCTCAAGGCCAGCCAGAGACAGAGACTCGCAAGTGCGAGAAGCAGCAGGATACGTCCTAAGATGATCGTCTGTAGGAGTGTCACGTGTGATCGTCTTAGACTCTCCTCAACGATATCCGACGATCCGCTTCAGACCTAAGTTTGGCGTCAGGAACATTGGGCGGCGATCACGATCGATACGGGTGCGCTGGCTGGTGAGGAATCTCCCGGTCCGCCCCCGGGCACCAGACCTGGCACGAACCTCGCCTATTGGTGCCCGGCGCCTCAAAAGGCGTTCGGCGCGCCCGAGTTGAATCAAGGGCTTTCGGGGGATCCCTGTGTCAACGAAGACATTCCTTGCCAGGCCGGCACGGACGATGATCGAGAAATCCAAGGCGGTCCTCCCCTCGTCGCGCACGTCCTTCGAACTGCTCGGGTTGGTCGTGCTCGCCACCGGAGTGTTTTGCGGCCTGGCGCTGTTCACCTACGACCCGACCGACCCCACGCGGATCGTCACGTCAGCCGAAGTCTACCGGAACATGGGCGGGCCAGCGGGCGCCTGGCTCGCCAATGCGCTCCTCCGCGCCATCGGCATCGTCAGCCTGCTCATCGCGCCGGTGCTGTTCCTCTTCGGACTGGCCATGGCGCTCGGCTTCATCCGCTGGCCGAAGACCAAGCGGTTCGTCGGCTTCGCCGCCGTCCTGGTGGTGTGCTCCGGGCTCTCGCACATCGAGCACCCGGATCTCGGCATGACGCATCTGCCCAGTGGCCTCGGTGGCGTGATCGGCACGTTCCTCGGAGACACGCTGATGAGGACCATCGGCTACGGTGGCGCCGTGATCGGGCTGAGTCTCGCGGGCATCGCCAGCCTGGTGATCAGCGGCAACCTCACGGTGTCCGGCACGGCGCGGTTCGTCGAATACCTGGTCTTCGTGCTCGGGCGGATCGCCAGCCGGCCGACGGGCCGAGAAGGCAGGAGAGCCGCCCGCCGGCTGACAGGTGAGGCGGCCGCCGCGACCAACGGCGAAAACGGGAAGCGCCCGGCCCGTTCAGTGGCGGCCGACAACCGCGACGAGAGCGAGATCGACGTTCCCCTCGACCTCACGTCGGCGGTGCCGAGGAACGGGAAACCCGACCTCGACATGTTCCAGCCCAGCAAGGTCAATGCGTCGAAGCAAACCGACTTCACCGCACTGGTCGAGCAGCTCGAGGGTCACCTGCACGAGTTCAAGATCGACGGCAAGATCACCAACACGACCGAGGGGCCGGTCGTCACGACGCTGGAATGCGAGCCGGGCTCCGGCACCAGGGCGGCCCGCATCGTGAGCATCGCCAACGACATCGCCCGCATGCTGCGGGCGCAGAGCGTGCGGGTGATTCCCGCGCTGCCGGGCCGCAACACCGTGGGCATCGAGATCCCCAGCGAGCAACGGAGCATCATCCGGTTCGGCGACGTGATCAAGAGCCCCCGGTTCCGCAGCAACGAGCTGACGCTGCCGGTCGCCCTCGGCGTCGACACCTTCGGCAACCCCGTGGTCGAGGACCTCGTGCAAATGCCTCACCTGCTGCTGGCCGGCACCACCGGCTCGGGCAAGAGCGTGTTCATCAACAACCTCATCGCCGGACTGGTGTGCAAGCGGACGGCGAGGGAGATGCGCTTCGTCTTCATCGATCCCAAGATGGTCGAGCTGGCCGCCTACAAGAGCCTCCCGCACCTCGCCTGCCCGGTGATCAGCGACGTGCGAACCCAGGCCAAGGCGATCCTCGAGCGTCTGGTCGACGAGATGGAGAACCGCTACGAGATGATGCTGAGTCTCGAGGCTCGCAACATCCAGGAGTTCAACGAGACCATCCGCACGCGGCGCCGCAGCGAGTTCGTCACGTTCAACGGCAAGTGGCAGCCGCTGCCGTACGTGGTGTTCCTCATCGACGAGTTCGCTGACCTGATCCTCCTCCTCGGCAAGCCGGCCGAGGACCTCATCACCCGCCTGGCCCAGAAAGCGCGCGCGGCCGGGATCCACCTGATCATAGCCACCCAGCGCCCGTCGGTGAACGTCGTCACGGGACTGATCAAGGCCAACTTCCCGACCCGAGTCGCGTTTCGCGTGCAGAGCGGGACCGATTCACGCACGATCCTGGATCAGATCGGCGCCGAGACCCTGCTGGGCAAAGGCGATCTACTCTACCAGTCGGCCGGCCGGCTCCAGCGACTGCATGCCGCGTTACTCGAGGACCACGAAGTCAGAAAGCTGGTCAAGGCCTGCGCCTGAGCGCCCGCTAGCCCTTCCACCCAAACGCCGCCCGGGGCCGTATCGTCGAGGAACGCGGCAACGGTAGCAAAAACGAAGACGGGCACTCCGGTTGTTCCCGAAGTGCCCGTCTCTGAGAGTGACTCTGAACCCTCGCTGAGAAATTGGCGAAGGACACTACGGTGCGACGCTGCCGGCGGCCGACCTCCGGCCCGGCTCCGGGTTTGGGCTTGCAGAGAGATCGCTCGCTTACCAAACTATCGAGCGGGCGTCCTTCGCCAGACCTTTGACCCCACGCCTCTCAAGCGTCTTGAAGGCGTAACCCTTAACAAGCCAGGACAAAGCGAAAGCAACCAGTGCAGCTGACTCGGGCCAGAAGATCGGCTGGCCGATTAGGGCACAGTAGCCTGCAGCTAGCATCGAAACGACGATAACGACGCCGCACCCCGTATACAGCTTATTGCGCCAAGTCTTAGTCTTTGTTTGGTTGAACAGCCAAAGAGCGAACAACGCAAAGCAAGAGAACAGTGCAATGGCCGCCACGTGATGGACAACACCAACCCAAGGGGCCCACCACGACAGAGGAGGCACATCCTTGGGTGATTTCGTCGGGAAGAAAGCGACGACAAGTGCGGCGATGCCGGCCCAATTTGAGAGCCTCCAATCCCACTTGCTGTACTCGTTGTTATAGCCGCGATACGTGAAGAGAAAGAGTGCTAGTGCGGCCAGCATTCCGAGGAACGCTGCGGCCGCGCCGCTGTAGTAGTACGCGCTGATCGACTCGAGATTCCTCCACCCCTCCCACGTATCCCTCCAGATTGCCAGCGCCATGAGCACCAGCGGGAGGACAAGTCCGATCCATCCGATAAGCTGCCGGTGCGCATTGGTTGAACGGTCGTCAGGTCGGGACCGGGCCGCCGCCATCTCTGTGCTGACTGGAGCAACCGCTTGCACGTCACGCGTCAATGTGTCCATTGCGTGCCTCCGTTAGAGATTTCCTTGGATCGGCCGCAAACATCGGTTTGCCTTGAGGGCCTATTTCGACTGCGCGCACCAGCGTGCGCGCACCATCGTCCTGCAGGATGTGCTTCCAGGCCGTTCGGCGTCCCCAAGCAGGACCTTCCGCCTGTCGCCGAGACGGAGAGCAACGAGCACCTGCTTCCGACGCAGTTCCTGATGGCGCGAGCCCACGCGCGGGACGAGAAGAGGGCGCCAGGGCGACGTCAGGAGAGACAGCTGAGATCCGTACTGCTCCGGCGTGAGTGCGCGTACGGCGACGTGCTACAGAGACGTTCGGCGACCGCACCCCAAGCCGAAAGCGAGGCGAGCGCGAGAGCCGGTCAGGAACGGTTTTCTCCCGTTTTTGACCCGGCACCCCGCGCCCGCCTGCTAACTACGTGAAAAATTGGTGGGCCGTCACGGACTCGAACCGTGGACCCGCTGATTAAGAGTCAGCTGCTCTGCCAACTGAGCTAACGGCCCGTCCCCCCCTCACGACATGCGACGCGAAACTCGACTCCAAGTGGTGCGCCCGGCAGGAGTCGAACCTGCGGCCTTTGGCTTCGGAGGCCAACGCTCTATCCAGCTGAGCTACGGGCGCGGCGTACCACGCATATTCTCTTGTGTTGGGGTGACCGATGGGAATCGAACCCACAACCCCTGGAGCCACAGTCCAGTGCTCTGACCAATTGAGCTACGGTCACCGCGCGAACTCGCAAGGGCCTGATCTTACAGGAGCGCTCGCGCAGCGTCTAGCCTTCCATCTCCCGCGGCGAAGGGCCGCCGTCGATGACGATCGTCTCGCCCGTCATCCACGAGGACGCGTCGGAGGCCAGGAAGATGCAGGGATACGCGATCTCGTCGACCTTACCCCAACGCCCCATGCCGACGCGCGCGGCGATCGCGTCGTACGTCTTCTTACCGTCCGGCCCCGCCTGCTTAAGCACCTCCAGGTAGCCCTCGGTCTCCACCGGTCCCGGCGCGACGCAGTTCACGCGGACGCCCTTGCGGCCCCACGCGGTGCCCAGCTCACGCGTGAGCGTGATCACGGCGGATTTCGCGGCGCCGTAGTGCGGCATCATCGTCGAGCCGTAGACGCCGGCGATCGACGAGATGTTCACGATGACCCCGCCGGTCGCCTGCTGCATCATCTGGCGTCCCGCCCATTTGCAGCCCAGGAAGGCGCCGGTCAGATTGATGCCGACCACCGTGTTCCAGCCGTTGACCGAGATGTCCTCGGGCTTGGCGCGAAACGAGGCGCCGGCGTTGTTCACCATGATGTCGAGCCGGCCCCACTCCTGGGCGGCTCGGTCGACCATCGCCTTGACCTGGTCTTCCTGGCGCACGTCCACGGCCACGGCGAACGAGCGTTTCCCGATGTCGCGAACGGCCTTCACGACCGGCTCGAGGTGCTCGAGCTTGCGCGAGCAGAGAGCCACGTCGGCGCCGGCCCGCGCGAACTCGATGGCGATGGATTTGCCGATGCCCGTGCCGCCTCCGGTGACGATCGCCGTCTTGCCCTCGAGCGAGAAGGGGGATTTGGCCATGGCGCGCACGATACCTTAGGGGGTGTCCCCTGTCCACTGGGCGATCCGGGCAGAACGGCACCGGGAACAAATCGGGGCGCTCGCGTATCTTTCTATGTGACATGACCTCACGGGAGCAGGCCTCCGGCGACCGCATCCGGCGATTCGTACCGGGAGATCTCCGAGATCCTAGCGATCCCGCTCGGCACGGTGATGTCGCGGCTCTTTCGCGCCCGGCGGCTCCTGCGAAGCGAGCTTCGCGAGCCGACGCGGCGCACACGGAGCACCCGATAACCTGCAACGAAGTCCCGAGAGTGATCGACGCGTACCTTGACGGAGAGCTGTCGGTCGCCGCCACGTTGCAGGCCCACGAGCACTTCGCGCTCTACGAGAACTGCCGCCGGATCCTCGAATCCGAGGCGGCCCTGCACGGCCTGCTGGTGCAGGCGGCGCGTGCCGAGCCGGTGCCGGCCGAGCTCCGGCGCCAGGTGCTGCGCAGCCTCCCCACCGTGGGTGCTCGAACTCATCCGGCCCGGCGGCTGATTGCGAGATTCGGGCTCGTCTCGGGGTTCGTCGGCCTTGCGGTGGTGGGATGGCTCGCGACCGAACGGCTGGCTCTGCACCCGATGACGCCGCTGGCCGCCGAGCTGGCGAGCAAGCACCTGCTCTACGGCGAAGGGCGCGGCGGCGCGCTCGAGCTGGTGACGTCGGAGCCGACCAAGATGGGGACCTGGTTCCAGGGCCGCCTCGGATTTCCGGTTCACCTGCCATCCGTCGCGAAACGGCCGGAGCGGCTCGTCGGCGGGCGCATCTCGTCCGTCGCCGACTCCCCCGCTGCGTACGTTCTCTACGACCGGAGCGGCCAGTCCATCTCGCTGTTCGTCACCCGCCGGGTGCCGTTCGCTCGGCGCGGGTGGACCGAGCGTCACGTGGACGGTGCCGAGGTCTATTTCGCGTCGCTACGGGGTGTGGCGCTGATCTGGTGGGAGGAAAAACGGGCCGACCGGATCTACGCGGCCGTGTCGGCCGGCGACGAAAATGCGCTCGTCGAGTTCGCGCTCCTGTGTATCAAGGGAGGGCAATCTCGGCACGCCGACGCGGCACTTCCTGCTCGACTCGTCGCCAGATCGCTCGCGGCTCCAGGCTCGCTCCGCCGTCGCCGATACAGGTCTGGAGCTTCGTGACCAGGCTCTGGGCCTGGCCCACCTGAGCCCGCGGCGCCTTCGCGGCGCGCCGCACATCCTTGTCGGACGTCCGCTTGGCTTCCGACCAGGCCTCTTCGAGATGGGCCACCAGCAGCACGACCCGGTCGACCTCGCCGTCGATGTACGCGCGCCGCTCCGCCACGGTGTCGAACCGCGGGCAGTCCTCGGCGATCACGCTCTCGAAGTGGCGGACGATCTGGTCGGCCTCTATTAGATGGTGCTCCACCCGGGGCCGGGCTTCGTCGGCCGTCCGATCTCCCGCCGACGTGATGGCCGCCAATCCGAGGACTTGCAGCCCGATCAACCCGACGGATCGTCGCATCGTAACGAATTTTACCATCGGTCAAGCATGCTTCCGGGAACCGGTCTGATCGCGACCAGGCACCCGGTTGACCACCCCACGAAGAGCCCAAAGAACGCCATGATGGAAGCTAGTTGCGAAGATTTCCGGCCCATGGCATCGGGTTCGCACTGTACCGTGAGCATGACGGCGCTCAGCCAGGATCCGAAAATCCTCCTGGTGGACGACAACACGGTCGTCAGAGACATGCTCGTCGACCTGGTCGCATCCCTGGGCTACTCCGCGGATGCCGCGGCCGGCGGCGAGGAGGCGCTCGAGCTGTTCGCCCGCAACCAGTACAGCATGGTCCTCACCGACCTCTTGATGCCGGGCATGAGTGGATGGGACGTCCTCGCGGCTGTGCGCCAGCGCGACGCCCACATTCCGGTGGTCATCATCACGGGATCACCGGTCGTCGGCGACCCCCGCGCGTGTCAGCCCGGCGTCGCCGTCGTGAAGAAACCGGTCGACGTGACCGCGCTCGACGAGACGATCAAGCGAATGCTCCACGCGCGCCTCGAGGTCTGATCCTTTCGCGGCTATTGACGGTGCCGCGCTCCAGAATTATCGTTCCCCGCAGCACGGCCATGTCAGAGACTCGAAGACCCGCGCTCTCGTTCGGCCTTCTGCTGTTGTCGTTCGCCGGTGCCTGCGGCACGACGCAGCTCACGCCGCGGGCGCGGCGGCCTCTCGAAGGACCTCGGCGAGGCGGGGCAAATGGTACAAGAAGGGCGCCAGCACGGGTGACCGGTTCGCGATGTACTTCATGGGCCGCGCGCACGAGTTCGGGCTCGGGGTTCCGAAGGATCGTGCCGAAGCGATCCAGTGGTACCAGAAGTCCGCCGCCTCCGGGTTCACACCGGCAGCCGAGCGCTTGAAGAAGCTCGAGTAGGTACTTAAGGGCTCTGGGGCTCCATCGGATACCACGGAGTCACCAGGTAGAGCTCGAAGGCCTGGACGCGGCGGCTTGGCCTGAGAATGTAGCCGACTACCCGCACGTACTCGTTCCCGCGGAATCCGGTGTACTCGCTCTGAGGAAGACGTCGCAGATCGATCGTGATGGCCGGAGTGCCGTTGGCCGGTGCCAGCGCCATCGTCTGGCTGCCAAAGTCGACCCAAAGGACCCGGCCGTCGATGACCAGCGGCGGCTCTGGCACGGTGCGCGGCTGGGACGACGCCTCCGACGCGAGGATGGCCAGGAACAGGCCAACGAGGACGACCCTCCATACCCTCCGCCGATACACGTCGCCCATCGTCTCCACGCTTTCAGGCGTCACGACTACCTGCCGCGAGGAATTATAGCCCTCCTGCGCCGAGCGGCTCAGCCGCGTGTGACGTGTGCCGCCACGCAGCGCCACCGCCCCGCCGCGCGCCACCAGATGTCCGTGTAGCGTCCCTCCCCGGCCTGCCCGTCCGGCTTCGAGTACGCGGTGCGCGCGTGGATGATGCCGATGTCGCCCACCACCTGGATCCCCACGTCTCCTACGCGCAGGTTCGAGACCGGGCTCGGCTTGCCGATGAAGGCGATGAACGCCGCGCGATCCGAGAACGAGCCGTCCGCGTTGCCGTTCACGAACTCGGGCGCGAGATTCGTGTCGAACCACCGGACATCCGACTCCCGGACCGAGCGGATGTAGTGATGGTTGAGGTCGGCCAGGGCTGCGTGGTCCGCCGGGCTCGGCACCGCCGCCACGACGTCGGCCGTCTTCGTGGCCCCGACCTGGGGCGGGGCCGGGCGAAGGGCGAAGTGCGCGGAGACGCACTGCCAGCGTCCCTCCAGAAAGCCGTAGACGTCGGTGTAGTGACCGGCGCCGTCCTGGCCGTCCGGCTTCGTGTACCGGAAGCCCGAATCGACGATGCCGACGTCACCGACGATTCGAATACGGGTGTCGACGGCCTCCATGTTCTTGCTGGGATTCGGCCGACCGATCCGCTCCAGGAACCCGGCGCGGTCGACCAGCGACCCGTCGGGGTTGCTGGCCATGAAGCATGCCGCGAGATTCTTGTCGAACCAGCCGGTGTCCGATGCCTGGGCGGCCCGGACGTAGCGCGGTTCAACTGCTCGAGTGTCCCCACGTCGTTGACGCGCGCGCCCCCGCTCGGCCGCATTGCCCATCGCCTGTTCCTCCGTCGCGGTGATCGTACCCCCGCATCGTGCGCCGGGTTCTGGCCTGTTGAAAGAGCCAGTCTCGAGCTACGAGGCGCTGCAGTCCCTGGACCGCGACGGCCGGGTCATCTACGTCGGCACGTTCTCGAAGACCCTCTTCCCGGCGTTGCGGATCGGGTACCTCGTGCTGCCCCGCTCACTCGTGCCGTCGTTCGTCGCCGCCAAGTGGGCGGCGGACCGATTCTCGGCCACGCTCGCGCAGCAGGCGCTCACAGACTTCATCACCACCGGGCAGTTCGAGCGCTACCTTCGGCGCGCGGGGAACCGGAACGCCGCGAGACGCCGGGCGCTGATCGGCGCCATGCGGCAGCACTTCGGGGATCGCGTGGAGATTGCAGGCGAGAACACGGGGGTGCATCTCGTGGTCTGGCTGAACGACGTGCGGCCACGGGAGCTCTCCGCCGTCATCGCCCGCGCGCGCGAGGCCGGCGTCGGCCTCTACTCCGTGGCGCCCTCTTATACGAGCCCGCCGCCGCGCGCCGGCCTCCTCTTCGGCTACGCCTCCCTGACGGAGGCCGACATCCGAGCCGCCATCCGTCGAGTCGCAGAAGTCGTCTAGGTCGGCTATTCCGGCTCGAGGGCGCCGCTCAGCTTCCGTACCGCGTCGAGGTCAAAAGCGTGGTAGTTGCAGGTCAGCTCCTCGCCCGCTTCGATGTCGCGGGCAGCAATGTTCTCCTCCCGATCGGGGTCTCCTTCGATCACGTTGGGCTTGTCCGAATGATTCATGTGCTTTGCGTGATCGCCGCACAGAATGACGATCTTCTCGCCATCACGCATCTCGACGTGTCCGTAGGTCAAGTAGAACCTCTCGGTGGGAGGCGACAGGCTCCCGAGCTTGGCGAGCGGCATCTGGATATCGATGCTCTCGTCCAATGTCCAGACGACGGTGCCCCGCGGAATGCGCTCGGCGGCAAAACATCCGAGTCCGTGAACCTTGCTGGGCTTCAACCGGGTTCTGACGAGGAGCATGTCCACCTGATTTCGGTCGCTAGCCAGTTAGCTTGCCGATGTAGTCCGTGAACCCCCTGTCGAATTCATACCCCAAATCTCCCCAAAGTCATCGATAGTTTCGTCGCGGTCGAGCTCATCGTGCGCGCACGACATTCTTCTGGGTCTCGCCGATGTGCTTGCTCACCACCCGGGACAGATCGATGCGCAGCAGGTCGATCCCGAACCAGCGAACGACGGCTATGACCGCCAGCGTCTTGCCGGGGCCGCTTGGAGGGAAGAGAGCAGCGCGCAGAGGCCCTAGGCTCAGCGATCTAGCCAGGCCGCCATCAGGCGGCCGCCGTAGTCGTAGCCGAGGTTCGGCCCGTAGTTCTTGAGCGCAGGGTCCCACACCGCAGGCAAGACGGCGGAGTAGGCTTCAGCCCGGTAGACCATCTTGGCCAGATAGCGCTGGATCTCGAGGATCAGCTCTCGCCGCTTCGCGGGGTCTTGAACGCGCCGCTGGCGCAGGAGCATGTCGGTGAGCGGGGGGTCGTTCACCTTCATGTTGTTGCGGGGGCTGTCCGGCAGGTAGGCGGTGGCCAGGAAACTGTCGGGCTCGAGGAACGGGGTCGCGGGCCCCCAGACGATACCCTCATATTTCCCGAGGGGCACGGTCGCGATGTAGGCGCCGTACTCCCGCTGGTTGAGCTTGGCCTCGATGCCGATCTCCTTCAAGTCCGTCGCAAGGAGCTGCGCCCCGTCGACCAGGGCCGTCTCGCCGAAGCTGTGGAAATCCACCACCGTCGCAAAGCCCCGCGGGTAGCCGGCCTGAGCGAGCAGCCGGCGGGCTTCGGCGGGGTCGTGCTTGTAGTAGTGCGCGCCCTCGCCAAGCTGATCGATCGGGAGAGACCAATCCCTGAGGGCGATGGGAAGACCCGGCGGATTGAAGACCGCCGCGCCATCGACGACCGCCTCGACGAGGGCCTGGCGGTTCAGGGCCAATTGAGGTCGCCGAATTTCTCCACCGCTTCGCGAGCCACGATGGCGCCGGTCATCGGGTTGGCGACGATGTCGGGGAACCACACGTAGGGCTCCTTGAGCGTCACCTTGACCGTATAGCGATCGGTCGCCTCGACCCGGTCGACAGCGCCCAGCAAATAGTTCTGGGGGTTGCCCGTCAGGTGGCGGAAGCGATCCATGGAGTAGACCACGTCGTCGGCCGTGAGCTCCCGTCCGTTCGTGGGGGCCTTCGTGTGCCACCGGGCACCCTTCCGCAGCCGGAAAACGTACGTGGTCTCGTTGGGCTGGCTCCAGGATTCGGCCAGATCGCCTTCCAGGACGAAGCTGCCGGGTTGCACCGAAGGTCCGGCCTTGTGCTTGAGGAGCCGGCTGTGCGTGAAGCTGTAGACGACCTGGGTCTTGAAGGCCACGATCAGGTACGGGTCGAAGTGCGGCGGGTCCCAGACGCGAAGCGTCAACGTGCCGCCGCGCTTGGGGGTTTGCGCATGGAGCCCCGTCGGCCCCAGCACCGTGCCGGCCCAGGCCAGTCCACTCAGGGTCAGGAGATCACGACGAGAGAAGTCCATGAGCGCACCTCCTCGCGACGTCGACGGGCATGCCGGATTGCCGACCCCTGCCAAGGCAGGCTACCTTAGCGCAAAGCGGATCGATCGAGGAGGCCTATCGTGAAAGTCGGCATCGCGCTCAACATGTTGACGAAGGAAGGCCTGTCCGACGCGGCGGTGCTCGGCGAGCACATGGCGCTCGGCGATCTCGCCGAGCCGCTCGGCTTCGACTCGCTGTGGGCGCTGGAGCATCACTTCACCGGCTACGCCATGTCGCCCGCCCCGACCCAGCTCTTGAGCTACTACGCCGGCCGGACCCGCCGCCTCGCGCTCGGCACGGCCGTCATCGTCCTGCCCTGGCACGACCCCGTCCGCGTGGCCGAGGAGATCGCGCTTCTCGACGTCATCTCGGGCGGCCGCTGCATCTTCGGCTTCGGCCGCGGCGCCGCGAGCGTGGAGTACGCCGGCTTTCGCGTCCCGATGGAAGAGGCGCGGCCGCGATTCGTCGAGGCGGCCCAGATCGTGGTGAAGGCCCTGACGCACGAGACGTTCGAGTGGGACGGCGAATTCTTCAAGATCCCGCGGACGTCGATTCGCCCCCGCCCGATCTCGCATCCCGAGCGACGGTTCTACGCCTCGTCGGTGAGCCCGGAGTCGGCCGAGATCATGGCGAAGCTCGGGTTCGGCATGCTGGTCGTCATGCAGAACGAGTGGCCCAAGGCCGCCGAGGACATCGAGCGCTACCGCCAGATCGCGAGCGGCGTCGGCCACGCGCCGCGGCCCCCGATCATCCTGACCAACGTCTCGTGCGCCGAGAGCCGCGATGAAGCGCGCGCGCGGGGCGTGAAGTACCTCTCCCGCAAGTGGGACTCGATCGACCGCCACTACCACTTCTCGGACGGGCACCTCGCCACCGTCAAGGGCTACGAGTTCTACGGAAAGATGGCGAAGACGTACGCCAAGATGAAGGACGAGGGCTTCCGGCAGAAGGCCACCGACTTCTACGTCAGCATCCAGATCGTCGGCACGCCGGACGAGTGCTTGCAGCAGGTGCGGGAGCTCCACCGCCTGACGGGCCTCGACCACCTCATCACCGAGTTCGCGTTCGGCGGCATGCCGCACGAGGAGTCGGAGATCAACATGCGCCTCTTCGCCGACCGTGTCATGCCGGTACTCCAGCGGGATCCGGCGTTCGCGAGCGCGCGAGCGGGCGCCGGCGGCGAGGCGCGGCTGTCCGATGCGACGGCGGGTGGGGTGTTCGCGCCGGCGTGACCGCAGGCGCCCTCTAGGCGGTTTGTCCATCTAGCTGGAGCGTTCTGTCCGTAACCAGCTGGCGACGATCAGATACAAATACTTACTCAAGCTCACTTCTTGTCACCGGCACTGGTTATGCACTCTGGTCGATTTCCGGGACGATCCTCTCGATGAACGCGTCGAGGAGACAGTTATGAAGGCGATCAGGACTCTTGTACTGGTGCTTCTGGTGTCGCTCGCTCCATCCTTGGGACTGGCACAACAATCGGCGTCAAACGCCGCGCCGGCCCGGCCGGAGAGCGAGCGACTCCGGCAGGAGCTGCTCGCTCTGCTTGTAGACGTCCGATCTGCATCCGCCGTGCTCAGCGCTCAGTCGAGCTACGACGAATTCATGGTCAAGATCGGCAGAATCGAGAAGCGGCTCTCGTCGATCCGTAAGAAATACCAAATCCCTCTCAGTCGTGGGGACCACAAGGCGCTCGGTGCGCCAATCTCGGACGCCTGCGCCGCCCTGTACGCTGCCGCGAACGATTGGAAACAGGTGCGTGTCGCTGCCAACGAGGTCGCTGGGGCCCAGAGAGCGGTCGCTCACGCCGCCCCATGGGAGGTCGACTTCTTTCAACGACAACTGCAGTCGGCAAAGGTCAAGCAGGCGGAAGCGCAGAAGCGTTTGACAGATCACACGGCGACTACGCTGGCGTTGGTTCAGGCAGCGACACGGGTCCAGGAGGCGTCGAAGAAGCAAGCCATCACAGTTCAGAAGTGAAGGCGTCGCCGCCGGATGGTCTCACGGAGCGCGGCGAGCGCGGTTCAAGCTTCGTCCAGCAGAGCCCGGTTAGCAACTAGCGCCGCTTCAGTTTGCCGCATCCGCACACACTACTTCACTGGGCGCCTTGCCAAGGCCCACCCCCATGACTCGAGCTCTCGCGTGATGTCACGATGGCGCCGCCGATCCTGGTGGCGTCGTTCGATCGGCGGCGGCCTCAGGCCCTGCCGCCGTTCGCCCGAGCGACGGTCCAGAACCACGTCCCGACTCTCGTCCGCGTATACATGCCTGAGGTACTGGTACTGTTTCGCCTCAGTGCGCGACACTATGAAGACCAGATCTGCCATGATCGCCTCCATTCCTCATTCCGTGTCATATGCAATGGTGCCGATCTTCGGACAAGCGGGGAATTCCCCGAAATTTCCCGGAGTAAACACCCATAAGTCAGGTATCCCTGCCGCGGGCAACTACGCGTTCTGTATGCCCATAATCCCTTCCCCTCACCACACAGCCGATCATCGTCAGCAGGCAGGTCGCGCCGATCGTCATAGCTTCGCTTGGTCGCCCCATCGCTTGCTTCGTGATCCAAAGGGCGACGCCGGTGCCAGCCGCGAATCTCAAATGACGTAGGTACTTAGAGATGGGCGGTGATTCAGGGCGAAATGGCTGTCGGAGACGTTACTCGGCGCAGCCGTGATCGCCACGGGGCATCTGGAGGACAGGCGCGCACGGTGCCTGGGCGCTGTAAAGATGGTCGGGTATCTAGTAATCTACGTGGCCGCTTGACGTGGAGGCAGAACCTGATCACGAGCTAGCACGGTGGAGGACAGGATGATCACGATTCTGGATCTCAAAGCTGAGTTCGCCAAATTGAAGCTGCTACGCGGGCGCACCCCGCAGATGACCGAGGGCGAGCGGAAGGGGAGCGGAGGCTTCGCCACGTTGGCGCCGTTCCGCGACGGCAATATCTTCAGCGCCAAATTCGCCGGCGATGGAGCGTGGGAACGCCACCCGAACGGCGATGAGCTCGTGCAGATCGTCGATGGCTCGGCGACGCTACTCATCATGGCGGAGGACGGCCCGAAATCCTATGCGGTGAGCGCCGGGATGCTGGTCGTCGTGCCCCAAGGCACGTGGCACCGCTTCCACTCACCCGAGGGGGTAAGCTTGATGACCGCGACGCCAAAGCCGACCGAGCATCTGACGGTCGACGTCGAGGACCCGCGAACACTCACGGCGGCGCAGCTGTCAAACACCGTCGAGGAGAAGTGGCGCTGACTACCCCTTGACCGCCCCCGTCAGAGCGGTGACGTAGTGCTCGACGAAAAGCGAATAGACGAGGGCGACCGGAATCGAGCCCAGAAGAGCGCCCGCCATGAGCGGCCCCCAGTAGAAGACGTCGCCGCGAACGAGCTCGGTGAAGACTCCGATCGGGATCGTCTTCTGCTGGGGCGATGAGAGGAAGACGAGCGCGTAGAGAAACTCGTTCCACGAGAGGGTGAAGGCGAAGATCCCGGCGGACAGGATCCCGGGCACGGCGAGCGGAAAGCTGATGCGGACCATGGCCTGGAGCCGGCTCGCCCCGTCGATCCGGGCGCAGTCCTCGATCTCCCGTGGAATGGTCTTGAAATACCCCATCAGGAGCCAGGTGCAGAACGGGATCAGGAACGTCGGGTACGTCAGAATCACGGCCCACGGCGTATCGCCGATCCCGAAGGCCTTGACGACGTCGCCAAGCGGGATGAAGAGCAGAGTCGGCGGAACAAGGTAGGTGATGAAGATCACCGTCCCGAGGGACGGCGCCCAGCGAAACTGCAGGCGCGCCAGCGCGTACCCGGCGAGCAGGCCACAGAAGAGCGAGATGCCGGTCGAGACGACGGCGATGAACAGCGTATTCCACGCCCACTGGAGGAACATGGTCAGCTCGAACAGATCCTGGAAGTGCTTGAGGGTCGGGCGCAGCGTGAAGAAGGGATTCATCTTCACGTTGTAGAGCTCGGAGTCGGGCCGGATCGAGGTGATCACCATCCAGTAGAAGGGAAACAGCGTCGTCCCGACCATCAGCACCAGAGGAATGTAGAACGTGACCGCGCGCTTGAGGGGGCTCCCGTACCGGACGGCCATGGTCAGTCGCTCCGCCGGATGTACCAGAGCTGAAACACGATGACCATGAGGAGGAATGGGAAGAGGAAGAGCGAGATCGAGGCGCCTTGACCCAGCTTGGCCGCCCGCATGGCGATCTCGTAGGCGTACGTCCCGAAGACATGCGTACTGCTGTAGGGCCCGCCTCGCGTCAGAACGTAGATGAGCTGGAAGTCGCCGAAGGTCGCGATCATCGAGAACAAGACCACCACCAGCATGATCGGCTTGATCAAGGGAAGGGTCACCCGCCAGAAACGCTGCCAGGCATTGGCCCCATCGATCTCCGCGGCCTCGTGCAAATCGGGGTTGACGGTCTGCAGCCCGGCCAGGAGGGTGATGGCGAAGAAGGGCATGCCGCGCCACACGTTGACCAGGATCAGGCAGCCCATGGCCATGGTGCCGTCGCCCAGCCATAGGATTCGCTGCGAGATGAGGCCGACGTTGATGAGCACCCAGTTGAACACGCTGAACGTCGCGTCGAACATCCACTGCCACGCGAGCGTGCTCAGGACGGTGGGCACGATCCAGGGAAGGAGCATCCCCGCCCGCACGATCCGCTTGAACCGGAAGTGGTGATTGAGAAGGAGCGCGGCTCCCATCCCCAACGCCAGTTTGAGGATCGTCGCGATGAAGGTGTAGACGAACGTGTTTTGAAAAGCGCGGAGGAAAATCGTGTCGTGCAGGTTCACCCAGAAGTTCTGTAGCCCGACGAAGTTGCCCGGCCGCCCGACGACCTTGTCGCTGACCGCGAGCCAGATACCCAGGACGAACGGATAGGCGATGAAGAGCGTCAGGATGACGAGGGTGGGCGCAAGGAGCGCACCTGCCAGGATGTGCTCCTGCTCCAGGAGATGGCCAAGCCGACGCGGGCGACGAGACTTCGCGACCGCGACCACGACGGGAGCCGCGATCGCCGGCGCTCCAGACGCCGCGCTCTTGGCCAGGATGGGCTCGATGCTCTGATCAGCCATTGGCGCTATTCCGGCCGCGCTCCGCCTATGCGTAAGCTTTCTTCAGCTCACTCTCCGCCCATTTCACGGCGTCCTCGGGCTTCATGCCCTTGATGGCCTGGGCGTACATGTCCACGAGGATGTACTTGACCAGCGCCTCGGACGCCTTCCGGCTCGGCGGACCGGGATAGCCCGGCCAGCGGCCAAACTTCGATGCTTCCCTGAACGGGATGAGCTTCGGGTCCTTCTCCCACAAGGAATGCCTCTCCCAGTAAGGCGTCGGGCCGACGGTGTAGCCATCGTTCGCCGCCATCCACTTGTCGTACTGGGGTCGGTCCATGAACCAGCGAAGGAACTCCTTGGCCACCTGCTGATTCTTGGAGTACTTCATGACGGCGCGGCCCTGACCGCCGATGTTGTAGAAGCGCCCGCCCGGGCCCTTCGGCATGTGGGCGTGACCGGTGACCTTGGCGATGTCGGGGAATTGCCGCTTGGCGACGAAGTAGATGCTCGCGCCATTGATCGTCGCCGAGATCGTCCCGGCGAGGTACGCGCGGTTGTTGCTGCTGTCGTCCCAGGCCAGCCCGCCCTCGTCGAGGCAGTCCTTCCAGGCGGCGACGGTAAACTTCACGGCCTCGAGCGTCTCCTTGCTGTTGATGATGACCTTCCCGCTCTGGTCGGTCTCGGCGCCGCCGAACCCCCAGGTGACCGAGTAGGCCCAGTTGTTGGGATCGCCCAAGCTGTGGCCGAAGGCCTGCCCCATGGGCTGGTTCTTCTTCTTGAGCGCGATGCCCACCTTGCGCCACTCGTCCCAGGTCTCGGGGAACTTGGTGGCCCCGACCTCCTTGAACCAGTCCTCGCGGTACGCCCACGTCGAGGGAACCGAGCAGAGCGGAACCGCCTTCCAGCGGTTGCCGACGACGCTGACCTTCTTGTTGTGCTCGTAGTACGCGCCGTCCCGGCTGGCGATCTCCTCCGCAACATCGTCCACGTCGGCGAGGCCGTCGGCGTAGAGATGCGGCCAGTTGGAGATCATCATGATGATGTCGGGACCACTCTTGGTCTCGATGGCCGAGGCGATCCGGGGGTTCAGGTCGTTCATGTTGATCAAGTCGACTGTGACGTCGACCCCGGCGACCTTCCCGAATTCCGCCGCGAGCCGCTTGAACTCCACGTCGGAGGCCGGAACGAAGCTCACCCATTCCAGGATGCTGAGCTTTGTTCCCTTCGGAAAGCTGGGGGCCTTCTGCGCCGCGACCATTTCGGGGAGCCCGCCGACCGCTACGGCCCCCGTCATCGCGCCCGCAGTCCTCAGAAATGCCCGCCGACCGAGTCTCGTTACGCCGCCTGGCTGCATTGCCATGGCTCACCCCCGGCGCGCTGGACCGTGTACCACCCCGGCTGCCACGAGCGACCGGCTCGCGGCCTGCACATCCTCGCTATCGAAACGAAGGCGATCACAGCACCGCCCATCGATAGTGTCAAGCGCTCTTCGCGCCATGCGCCGATGCGCCCCGTTACTTGTCGACCCACACTTCCTGCATGCGGCCCCAGCTATAGATGGACTGGTGAGGAATCAGGTTTTTCACATATGGCCAGACCGTGTAGTAATCCAGCCGCCAGCCCAGCACCGGGCGGACCGCCGCCTCCTCGAGCTTTCGCTGGATCGTGTGAACCAGCGCGAGGCGCTTAGCGGGGTCCAACTCCAGCGATTGCCGATCGATCAGGCGCGAGATCTCCTCGTTGCAGTAACGGGGATAGTTCCGCGGCGACCCGCAGCCGTAGTTCTCGTAGAAGTTGGCGTCCGGGTCGTCCGGCTCGATGCCGGTCCGCTCTATCCCAATCTGAAAATCGCCGCGCGTCTGCAGCGGGTGCCACTGCGCTGACTCCACCTGCCTCAGGGAGGCCTCAACACCGACGTGCTTCAACTCATTGATCACGAAGGAGGCCACGTCCAGGAAGTCGGGCAGCGCGCGCGTCAGCAGCTCGAGCCTCAATGGAGCGTTGGGCCCGAAACCAGCCTCGGCCAGGAGAGTCCGCGCCTTCGCCTTCTCGTCGGCCGCTTCACCATTGCCGGGGAGTGCACGGATGTCCTTGTCGAGGAGCCCCCACACGCCATAGGGTGGCGGAGCCATCGAGGCCCCGAGGACCGCCCCGCCCTGGTACACGCCGTCGATCAGCGCGCGGCGATCGATGGCGCGGCTCAGAGCAAGCCGGACCTTCGCATTATCGAAGGGCGGCTTCTGGGTGTTGACGACAAGATGATCCATGACGCTCGTGTTCACTGTTGTCATCACGAGTTGGGGCACTGCCTTCTTGAGCCGCTCCGCGATCGGCTTGGGCGTCTGGCCCGGAAACGCCGCGTCCACGCGGCCGGCCTGGAGTGCCGCCGTCGCCGTGCCCCGCTCGCCGATGATCAGATACCGGAGGCCGGCCAGATAAGGCCGTCCCTTGACGAAATAGTCCGGGTTTTTTATGTACTCGACGAACTCACCCTTGCGCCACTCCTTCAGCTTGTAGGGCCCGGTCCCGACGCAACCCGTGCGATAGCTGGCCGGTGGCACGTGAGCCGCGTAGATCGGCGTGTAGCCGGATGCGAGCATCAGGAGCAGCGAGGGTTGCGGCCGCTTCAGCCGGAACGCGACGGTTTGGGGATCGACTGCGTCAACGGCTTCGAGGTTCGCGTACCAGTCCCGCCGCGGGTTGATGCGCAGCTTGGTCGGAGCGTCCGGGCTCTCACGAAGCAAGTCGAACGTGAATTTGACGTCTTTGGAGCTGAAGGGCTTGCCGTCGTGCCACCTCACTCCCGTCCGCAGGAAGAACACCAGGCTGCGGTAGTTGCTTTGCCACGACCACCTCTCCGCCAGTTCGCCGATGATCGCGTCCACACTGTGCGTGGTCTTGAGCGGATCGAAGAGCACCAGGTTGCTCAAGCAGGGCATCGCCGGCCACATGGTAGAGATCGTGGCGGTTTCGTTTATGGCGAATCCCTGCGGCAGGTCCTCGCGCAGCCGAAGAGTGAGCTCGCCACCGTGGTTGGGTGCCAAACCGAGCGTGGGAGATGCGCCAAGGACGACCAGGACCACGAGAGACAACCATCCAGCCATCGGAACGAAGCGAGAGCGACGCATGCTGTGCCCTCCTCAGACTCGAACGCTCATCCTCCGTATGTCATGCCGCGGGGGCCCGGGCGCGCTCCTCACTTACGGGTCGATCTCTGCGGCCCTGATCAATATCGATTGCGGGAGCGTCAGCCCGACCAGCCCGCACAGTCTGGAGTGGGGTCGAGGACTGGCGCCGCGGCCCGTTTCCGGCCTCCGCCACTCCCGGCGTGCGGATCTCCGTCACCAGGCCTTCTCGGTCGCTTATGGAACCGAAGATCGGAGAGTCATGAGAGTGGCGAGACTCTAGCGTCCCTGAGCGCCTTCGTCAATCGGCGCTAACGTTGGCGCACTTCCGACCGTCGCCGCTCGTGAGGATCACATGAAATGTACCCTGTGGACTCGACGTTCACGTTCACGATTCCCGTGCGGGCGCGACGGCTAAACCATCAGCGCCAAGACCAGTCGCCTGTTGCGACGTCGTGGCGAAGAGAGTAGGTCGACGTGATTCTCGCCGTTCATGAGCGCCAGCTGGGCCGCTCACTTGCTCTTCAGTCTCAGCTCCTCGTACGGCGCCGACGTCGCCATGTTGGTGATGAGCCCGATCGCGGGCTCCTCCACGCGGGGCCCGAACGCGCCGATGCCCGCTTGCTCCCAGAGCGGCCCGTACATCACCTTCTCGTAGACGAGCTGCTGGATCCGGTGGAGGATCGTCTCGCGCTTACCGCGGTCCACCTCGCCCGCGAGCTCTCGCATCAACCCCTCGATGTCCGGATAGGTCCCGTAGGTGAAGGGACCGGTCGACGCCACGAAAGCGTCGAGCCGGGTCGCCGCGTTGCCGAAGGTAGCGCTTCCACTCTGGACGATGGGCCGGAGCCGTTTGTCCTGGTACTCCTTGACGAAGGCCGCACGCTCCAGCGGACGGACCGTTGCGCGCATTCCCGCCGCGCGAAGGTCGTTGACGATGGCCTCCGTGACGGTCGCCCACGAGATATCCACCGAGATCGGCCCGGCGTCGAAGCCATTGGGGTATCCGGCTTCCGCCAGGAGCTGCTTTGCTCGCGGTGGGTCATAGGCGTAGAGCGGCGCCGGCCAATAGCCGTCGAAGCTCTGGGGAACGATGCTCGCAGTGAGCTTCGAGAGTCCGAGGGTCTCGGCCTGATTGATGGCGTTCCGGTTGATGGCCAGGTTGGCGGCCAGACGCACCCGTCGATCCGACCATGGCGATTTCGGATCCCACTGCTCGGTGAAGACCAGCCAGACGACGAACGGAGGATAGAAGGGCCGGAGCGTCAGCCCCGGGGTCCGCTTGATCTCCTCCGCCATGCTGCTGGCAAACGCGTACGCGATATCGGCCTCGCCGCGCTTGAGCATGACCAGACGCGTGGCGACATCGGGGACACCGCGCATGATGAGTGTCTTGACGCCGGGAGTCTTGCGCCAGTACTGCTCGTTCGCTTCCAGGACGAGCTCGACACCGGGCTTGAACGAGACGAACTTGTAGGGTCCTGCCCCGACCGGCGCCTTCCGGAACCCGTCGTCGCCCACCCTCTCCACGTATTTCTTGGGGACGACCCACCCGGCGCTGGTGGCCAGCCCTCCGTAGAAGGTCATGAAATCGGGCCAGGCCCGCTTCAGACGGAAGCGAATGCGAGTCGGATCGACGATGTCGACCGATGCCACGTGGTCCTTCAGCATCTTGGCAGCCGCGCCGCGGTAACGCTCGAAGGAGAACTTGACGTCCTCGGTGGTGAGCGGATCACCGTTGTGGAACCTGACACCCTTGCGCAGGACGAACTCGTACGCGAGCCCGTCGGGCGAAGCGCTCCACGATTCCGCCAGGCACGGCGCAAGCGCATTGCCGGGCATAGGCTTAACCAGCGCGTCGTGCAGGGCGTAGAAGTAAAAGAATCCGGTGAGCCCTCCGTCCATTTCCGCAGGGTCGAACCATCGGGCCGCCGTCGATTCGGTCCGGGCGATCGTCAACGTCCCTTCTGGACCAGCGGCGAAGGACGACGCCGGCGGTCCGGCCCACGCGACGAGGAGCGCGGCGAGAGCGGCGAACGATCGGACCACTGGAGTCACGCGTCCCTCATTTGCCTTTGAGCCTGAGCTCCTCGTACGGCGCCGAGGCTGCCATGTTGGAAACAGCGGCGAGGCTCTCCTACGTGTCGGGCGGGCAATGCAACGTCCCGATCGTGATCCGCGGCCGTGGCGATCCCATGCGCCAGTTAGCGGTAAGGCACCCGCAGTCGACGGTGAGGTACTTCGTTGACGTGCCCGGGCTCAAGGTTGAAAGGCGAGGTGCCCGAAGATCCCGACTTCACGATTCCGCTCGGTGAGGCGGTCGTGCGCCGCCAAGGGCACGACGTCACAGTCGTCGCCTACATCGGAACGGTCCGATGCGCGATGGAGGCGGCCGAGGCGCTCGAGAAGGACTCGATCTCCGTGGAGATCGTGGACCCACGGACGCTCCGCCCAATGGACGAGCAGACGATCGTCCGTTCCGTAAGGAAGACTCACAGGGCCGTCGTGGTCGACTCAGGCGTCGGTTTCGTCGGCTTGCACTCCGCCGACCGCCCCCCGCGAGGAACCTCGAGCATCTGAAAACACCCACGCAAGAGAAGATCGTGGCCGCGGTGCGTCGCGTCTGCCATGCGAGCGGGAACTGAGCCGCCGCGGGCGCTACATCAATTCTTTGATGAGTGCCTGCGCGATGTCCGAGGCGACGCCCAGCGGACGGTGCGCCAGCGGGCCGCCTTCACCGAGGACTGGCTCGAGCTGATCTAGCGCCGGCAGATCCTGGCGCCTCCAGAAAAGGCCGATCGGGATGACTTCGCCCCACAGCCAGCCCTTCTCCAGAGCGCCATGCAAGTCGGTCGGGTCATGACCCATTTCTTCCAGTTTGCGGGTCCTCTGCTTGAAAAATTCATGGGTGTTGTCGTGGTTGTACGTCACGCAAGGGCTGAAGGTGTCGATCAGGGCGAAGCCTCGGTGCTGCAGACCCCCCTTGATCAGCTCGACCAGCTGCCTCTGCTGCCCGGTAAATCCGCGAGCGACGTAAGAGGCCCCAGCCGCGATGGCTAGCGGGATCGGGTTGATGGGGTTTTCAACGCTGCCGAATGGCGTGCTCTTGGTGTTCATTCCCTTGATACTGGTGGGTGACAGCTGGCCGGTCGTCAGCCCGTAGATCTGGTTGTTCATCACGATGTAGGTCAGATCGACGTTGCGGCGCATGGCGTGGACAAAGTGATTGCCGCCGATGCCGTACCCGTCGCCGTCTCCGCCCGTCACGACGATCTTCAAGTCATGATTGGCCAGCTGGGCTCCGGTGGCCACCGCCAGGGCACGGCCATGCAAGGTGTGCATGCCATACGTGTTGAGATAGCCGGGCAGGTTCGACGAGCAGCCGATGCCGCTGATGGTCAAGACCTTGTGGGGCTCGAGCCCCGCCTCGACGATTGCCTGCTTCAGGGCCGCGAGCACGCCGAAGTCGCCGCATCCGGGACACCAATCGGGATCGACCTTGCCTTTGAGATCCTTGACCGTTACCTTGACGCGTTCGGTCTGAACCATGGTGGCCATCGCCGTCTCCTTCAAACCTGGATCTCGTGCACGGGCACGTAGAGTTTGGTCGAACCCGCCAGAATGGCATTGACCCCGTCCACGAGGTGGTGCGGCATGAACGGCTCCCCGTCGTATTTTCGGATGTGACCGTCGGCGGCGAACCCGGTCTCCGATCGCAAGTAGCGCGCGAACTGCCCGCTGTAGTTGTTCTCGACGACGATGACCTTCCGGCACTTGGACAGGATCGAAAGGATCGCCTCGGCGTGCAGCGGGACCAGCCACCTAATCTGGAGGTTGTTGGCCGCGACGTTTGCCTCGGCTAGCTGTTGGATGGCTTCGCGAATGACCCCTTCGGTCGAGCCCCAGCCCAACAGCGTGACTTGCGCGCCCGCAGCCCCATGAAGCTCCGGCGACGGGAGGAGCGGCAGCACTCCGTCCATCTTGCGCATCCGCTTCTCGTGGATGGCCTGACGCTTGTGCGGGTCCGTGAATTCGTCGCTGATCAGCACGCCATCCTCGTCGTGCTCGTCGGTGGCCACGACATGGCTGAAGCCGGGAGTCCCTGGTAACGCCCGCGGCGAGATACCGCTTTCCGTGACGAGGTAACGCTTGAAGTGGCCATTAACGGGCGGCCCGTCACCGTTAAGGCCGATGACGTCGCCGCGGTCGATGGGGACTTTGAAATCAAGCTCCGCCGGGTCGATGCTGGACCGGCCCTCCGACAGAAGAAGATCGGAGAGGATGATGCCCGGACACTGGAACTTGTCGACCAGGTTGAAGAGCGTCGGGACGAGCTTGAAGCAATCGACGATGTTCGTCGGCGCGACGATGATCCGGGGATAGTCTCCCTGGCCGGCACCCAGCACCTGCCAGAGATCGCCCTGCTCGGTCTTGGTGGGCACGCCGGTGGCCGGGCCCGCCCGCTGGACGTTGATGCAGACGACGGGGATCTCCATCATGGCCGCCGCGCCCAGCGCTTCGGTCATGAGGGCGAAGCCGCCGCCCGAGGTCGCGCACATGGCGCGGCAGCCCGTGTGAGCCGCCCCGATCGCCATGTTGATCACGCCGATCTCGTCCTCGACCTGCCGAACCATGATGCCGAGCTGCCGCGCGTGCCGCGACATCCAGTGAAGCACTCCGGACGCCGGGCTCATGGGATAGGCACAGTAAAAGCGCACGCCGGCGGCGGCGCCGCCCATCGCGAGCGCCTGGTTGCCCTCGAAGAACGCCAGGCGCTTGCCCATGTCAGGCAGCGAGAATGAGAATTCGGTGAAATGAGTCGCCGCGCAGTCGTAGCCTGCTCGTGCGACGCCCGTGTTTTCGGCCACGGCGGCCGCGCCCCGCCTCCTGAACTGGATCGCCAAGATCTCCTCGAGAATCTTGAACTCGACCTTGATCATGCGAAGGATCGCGGCCAGCGCTATGGTGTTCTGGACGAGATCGCCCCTGATGGCGGGCGCCAGGGCTTTGACGGAAAACGGGCAGAGTTGCACGCCATCGGCGACGACACCCGGCTTGATCGTGTCGCTGTTGAAGAGCACCGCGGAGCCCGGGCGCATCAGCCTCAAGTGTCGATCCATGGTGTCCTGATTCAACGGGACGAGCACATCGATCTTGTCACCCTGACTGAGAACGGGCTGGTCACTCGTGCGGAGGGTCAAGAAGATGTGACCGCCGCGAATGATGGATTGGTACGCATTGTAGGCATTCACGTGGAGCCCGCGGCGGACGAAGATCCGCGCCAGAATGTCGCCGGGAGTGGCAATTCCCTGGCCCGCCGCGCCACCAATACCAATGGCAAGGTCGACTCTGCGCACAGTTCATCTCCTGTCGGAGCGCATAAGTACTCCAGCGGCGGTCCTCGCCGAGCGCCCCATACGGCGGAACCGGGCTACCGGGAACTTAGCCGGCGCCGAAACGCCACCACTCGGGCGGAAGGCGAGCGCCGGCGATAGCTCTCCCGCGACGGCCCAGCCAATCCTGCGCCGAACACGGGGCGGGGTCAAGGAGCCGGGCCCAGGGGGAGCGGATTTTCTGGTGCGCCTGGCAGGAGATGATCAGGTCCTCGGGCGCGACCAGGGCGACCTCGTGGCCTTCGATCGGGCCGCGTCGATGACAGCCGCCTGGATGCGCGGTGTCGCAGGAAGGTGCGCGCGGGTGCGGCGGCGAGTGACATGTGCGGTGACAGCCGGACCGAACCGCTTCGGCGTGCTCAGGCATCGGCGGAATCCGTGGCCGTCGCGTATCGCGCTTCCGGCCCTCTGGCGGCGCGCGCCGCGGAACTCGGTCAAGAGCGACGGGGAGCTCGGCGTTGGATAGGCAGCTCGGCTGGCTAGCACCCCGCCGTGCACTTCCCGCGGCCGTCGAACTGCATGGTCTTCCCACTCAGCGGGACATGAACCAGAGGACCCTTGACCAAGTCCATGAACTGCCGGGTCTTCGTGTGCGGATTCACCTTACCGCTAGTACCCCTCCGGAACAGACCGAGAAGTGGGTAAGATTCACGCGCGGATACGTGTTGGTCAGCCGCAGCACATCTTCCGGTCGACTTTGACGGCTAGAGCCCGGACTCCCGAGTGGCCGATGTCGTCGCGCTGCGAACTAGAGACTCCTTCTTCCGGTTCGTTACGCCGCCTTCATCGAGGGCGCGCCGGGCCGCCGAGGCAAGAAAGCGGTCAAGAGCCCCAGAAGGAGGAGAAAGGGGCACACGCGGTAGACGGTGGTGATGCTAGTGAGGTCAGCCAGCTTCCCAAGGGCGGCGGCGCCCAGACCCCCCAGACCGAACGAGAAGCCATAGAACATCCCCGCGGCCAGACCCACCCTGCCCGGCAGCAGCTCTTGCGCATAGACGAGGATGGCGGAGAAGGCCGAGGCCATGATCATGGCGATGAGCACGGCCAGAATGCCGGTCCAGAACAGGTTGGCGTACGGCAGGACCACCGCGAACGGCAAGGCCCCCAGGATCGAGAACCACATGACGGGCTTGCGTCCCACGCGATCACCGACGGCTCCGCCGGCAATCGTGCCCATCACGATGCCGACGAGGAAGGCGACCAGATGGAACTGCGCCGTCTGTATCGACAGGTGGAACCGGTCGATCAGATAGAAGGTGTAGTACGAGCTCAGGCTCGCGCTGTACACGTTCTTAGAGAAGAGCAGGGCTACGAGGATGACGACCGCCTGGACGACCTTCCGGCGCGGCAACGTGCTCTTGCGTGGAGCCGTGGCGGACACCACGGCGGCTGCCGGGGTCCGCGGCCCCGGTCGCGCAGGCGTGCGGTGCGCGTACCAGCTCCCGACCTGCAGCAATACAAAGATGGCGATCAGCGCCGCAGCAGAGAACCACGCAATGCTCGACTGCCCGTGGGGGACGACGACAAATGCCGCGAGCAATGGGCCCGACGTGGAACCAATGTTCCCGCCCACCTGGAACAGGGATTGGGCAAGCCCATACCGGCCGCCGGCCGCCATGCGCGCCACGCGAGAGGCCTCGGGATGGAAGATCGCCGAGCCCATCCCGATCAACGTGGCCGCGAGCAGGATCGCGGGATAAGTCCACGCCCGGGACATCAACAGGAGGCCGACGAGGGTGAGGCCGATGCCGACCGTCAGGGAATACGGTCGCGGGTGGCGGTCGGTATAGAGGCCGACCACGGGCTGCAGCATGGAGGCCGTGAACTGGAAGGCCAGGGTGATCAGGCCGACCTGGCTGAAGCTCAGGCCGTAGGAGCTCTTGAGAATGGGATAGAGCGCGGGCACCAGCGACTGCATCAAGTCGTTGAGCAAGTGGCAGAAGCTCAGCGACAGGATGACCGCGAAGGTCGTGCCGATGGCGACTGAGCCGGCCGGTGACGACACAGCAGCCCGGTGGGTGGCTCTCGAAGCGACAGACCCGTCGCTCATCGCCACAGCATAGCAGCAGGTGTGCTTCGCTCAGTCCTCAGTGGCACCGCGAGAGGATTGATCGGGCGGCGCGATCGACATCGCGCGCATGGACCCACGACCGCACCAGAATGCGCCGATGCGCCGCTGGCCGTCGACTCCTACCTGAACCGGTACGTGATCCGACCGCGGGTCAGGTCGTAAGGCGACAGCTCCATCGTGACCGTGTCGCCGGGCAGGATCCGGATACGGTGCATTCGCATCTTGCCCGACACGTGGGCCAGGACCTTGTGGCCATTCTCCATCACCACCCGGAACATCGCGTTCGGCAGCGGCTCGACCACCTTGCCCTGCACCTCGATTGCGTCTTCTTTGCTCATGCGTCTTCGTTTTCGCCTTTCATCGGCGTCTTGGACGGACGCCCAATGTGAGATCCGTGCTGCGATGCAGACGGTGCTCCGAACACGATGGCTCTCGCGACCTGGACTCGCCGTCACGGACAGGAAGGAGCCGACGCCAGAGAGCGTATCACGTATTCGCCGACTGCATGCTAGAGGAGTGACGCGTGCTCATCGCGAAGCAGCTGTCGGTGATGGTGCGCCTGGCAGGAGTCGAACCTGCGACCCTCGGATTAGAAGTCCGATGCTCTATCCTACTGAGCTACAGGCGCGTCAGGCACTTACGATACACCAGCGACGGGCCAACTGACGGCGGGCTGGTTACGGGCTAGTTCAGCGGCTCCATTCGCTGGGTCACGCCAGAAGAAGCGGACGCTGACCTGTTGCGGCACGCGTCGCTGAGCTAGCACCGCCCTTTCTTTGCTTGGCCTGGAGGGCAGAACCCGCCAGACGCTCCTGGCGGCTGCGCCGTCTTCATCGCATGGCCGGGCGGAACCTTGTAGTACTTCATTGGCACTCCAACGACCGGCCGCGGCACTCGCTCGGTTGGAATGAAGACCCAGGGACCGCTGTGGCGGGTGGCGTAAAACCATGAGCCGTCGTGGAAGGTGTAGTACCGACCGCCATAGACGAAGAGGTTGAAGTCTACGCTGGGAGCGTACGAGACCGTCGTGTTCGGTACGGCGACGACGGCCGGAGGCGCTGGCAAGGCAATTTTCGGCGGCGGCGGTACTGGGATGCCGATATGGACCCCGACGTTCACATCACCAGCGACGGCCTCGGTGTTCGGGACCGAGGCGAGTGCTGATACCGCGAATACAGTGATAAGCAAGCTTCGTTTCGCCATGGACGCCTCCTACCGCTCGACTGTGCAACGGCAGGGCCAGGCGCATCCCCAATACTCCCGCAGAAATTCCGTACAGAGATGCCGCAGTGGCATCGTGTCTCATGCAACCGTGTCATCGGTGCGGGACTGAACTCGCCTGACCAACCTCTCCAGGCTGGCAGACGGCGCCTACATCGCCGAGCCCAAGCTGGACGGTTGGCGCCGGCTTGCGCCTACTCCATCAATCCTGGCCTGGGCGAAAGTCCGTCGTGAAGAGGACGACGTTATCGATTTCGAGTCATAACCGCCCGGAAATGATTGGAAATAGTGGCGAAAACGTGACCGCGCCCAAACACGGGTTCGATCTACCTTGACTCCCGAACCATATATTATATAAATTGTAAAAGATATAGAAGGAGGAGGGCGTTTGAGAGGAAGACGCAAGCCCTCCTTAGGCTCTCGCAGGACGTTTTGGACCGAGCTCGCCCGCTGAATGCGCCTACCCGAGGCTCCGCGCGGGGAAAGGAACACCTGACATGGCCAAGTCTAGAACGGCACACCGCGTGGCGATCTTCAATTCACGGCCGGACTTCATCGAGGCCCTTCGCTTGGCCCTTGAAGCCGACGGATTCACCACGGCCTGCGCCCACCTCGCCGATATTCAGAACGGGGTGCTGGATCTGCTCGCCTTCGTTCATCTCCACAAGCCTGAACTGATCGTCTATGACTTGCCGCGCCCGTACGAAACCCACTGGAACTTTCTCCGGCTCCTGAAGGAGACCGACTCGCTCAAAGCGGCGACGTGGGTGCTCACGACCACCGACAAGAAGGCGCTCGAAGCGGCGGTGGGAGCGTCCGGCGTCGTCGAGATCATCTTCGGGGAGCCCTACGGCGTCGCGGACGTCGTTGCCGCCGTCGGCAAGACGTTTGCGGACGCCTTCTAGAGGACCAGGGCTCGATGGATCAACGGCTCCCTTCGGTCCACGTGCTCGTCGTCGACGATTCGTCCGAGATTCGCGAGATTCTCACCCAACTGCTGGAGCAGCATGGCGCCAGGGTGACGGCGGTCGGCACCGCCGAACACGCCCTCGATCTCCTGGAGCGATTACGACCGGATGTGCTCCTCAGCGACCTCGAGATGCCGGAGAAGAACGGCTACTGGCTCATAGGCAGGGTTCGCGCACTCGCGCCGGACCGGGGTGGCCTGACGCCAGCTGCCTGCCTCACGGGGTCCGCCAGTCCCGAAGACCGGGCGCGCATCTTGAGGGCGGGGTTCCAGTATCACATCGCGAAGCCGATCGACCCGTCACGCCTCGTGGGCATCGTGGGGATCTTGGCCCTCAAGCCGTAGGCTCTACCGCCGATCGTCGGAGACACGCAGGAGTTGTGGCGGGCCCTGGGCATCGTCCCGCCCGGGCGGGCGTCAGGCACTTACGATACACGAACGGGCTTCAATCCCCACGGCTAGCTCGCGTCTCTCTTCACCAGCTTGCTGAATCCGCCACTCGATTTGGCCGAATCGAAGGCCTTCTGATAGGCGACGAAGCTGGCCCTCAGCGCGCAGGCCTGATCGGTGCAGACATACACCTCCCCAAGCCTGGTATTGGGATGCAGCGTATAGCCGAAGGTGGTCAGCCCCAGCAGCTCTCGACCCGTCACCGTGGCCGCGTACGTCGGATCGAGAATGTTTTGCTCCGTCCGGGGTGACGCTACGTAGAAGTCAAAGCGAGCATGGATGCCGCCCATTAACCACGAATCGTTCAGGGCCGGGCTCCAGTCGTGATCGTCCACCTTCAGCACACTACCTGCTCCATTGCTCCCCGCATGGGTCGTGCTGAAGTTCGTGCGTTCGATCTCGTCCAACCCCGACCCGATCTCCTTCAGGTTAATGGGCGCGCCGGAGCCGTCTCTCTTCACGATGCGACCAACCACGAGAGCTCCGAGCGCGTTGGTCGCGGCATTCTGGTAAACACGTGGGCCCCGACTCCGCTCCGGCCGATGCCTCGGAGATCACTCGTCGCGGCCGCCGCGTCGACGTGGCCGAAGAGGAACCCATTGCGTCCAATATGACCGATGGCATCGAGGCTCGGCGCACCGTGCTGGCCGCTGAAATGCTGCACCTCGGAGGTAAACGAGAGCTGGCCGCCGTCGCCGAACGTGTCCCGGGTACCCCGGGTCGGATCGACGGTCGCGAACGCGTGAGTCTTGTTCAACTCCATGGCGTACGGGGGATTGACGCTCGCGATCGGCGAGTTCTCATCCCAGACGGGGGAGAGATCGAAGAGGCGAGCCGCCTTGACCTTGCGGATGAATTCTCGGACCTGCCCGCCGGCATGGTCCGGAGCGGCGGCGGTTGCCGGCCCGATCATGTCGGTGATGGCCACGCCAATGGTCGACGCGCCCGCGACCCGCATGAAGTCCCGCCGATTGACTGCTGTTGTCCTCCGGGCCGGAGTCATACCACCGTTGTCGCTCATGGCCGTCCTCCGGGATAGACCTTCGATGGGACCGAGGCGCACTCTCCTCCGGGAGCCGAACATTTGAGTCTCGAAGGATCGCGCCGACTCTAGGCGAGGGATGGTTATCGTGTCAACCGCTCGCGCCCACTCAGTAGCCCCGCGCCCACTCGATCACGTTGGCGAGGGGCCGCCCGTCCAGGTACGCGTGCAGGTTGTCCGAGAACACGTCGACACCGCGATGCTGCGCCACGTCGGTGCCGCCGGAGACGTGCGGCGTGATCAACACGCGCTCGTCCTGCCAGAGGCGCGGATCGGGGGCGTGCTCGAACTCCCCCACGTAGACGTCGAGCCCGACGCCGCGCAGCTTGCCCGTCGCGAGCGCGGCGATCAGCGCCTCCTCGTCGAGGATCTCGCCGCGGGCGACGTTGACCAGCACCGTCCCCGGGCGCATGGCCTCGAACGCCGCGCGACCGATCAGACGAGTCGTTTCCGGAGTCCACTGGCAACAGACGGCCACGAAGTCGCTCTCACCGAGCAGCGAACGGAGGTGCTCGGGACCTTCGAGGCGGCTGAATCCCGAGGGCAACGCGTCACCCGGGGAAACGTGCCGTCGCGTGCCGACGACGCGCATCCCCGCGCCGGCGCACAGGCGTCCGACCGCCTGCCCGATCCCCCCGGCTCCGACGACGCAGACGGACTTGCCCTCGATCAGGATCGGTCGATAGCTGCCGTGCTCGAAGCGCTGACGCTGTCGGTCGCGGTAGGCCCGATGCAGCCCGCGGGCAAAGTGGAGAAAACAGGCCAGGACATACTCGGCCATGGCTCCGGTGTTGCCCTGGCCGCGCGATGTGGTGACGATGACGTCGCTGCCCCAGAGATCGCCGCGCAGCAAATTGCTGGCGCCGGCCGGGCGTTGATGAAACCACCGCAGCCGTGGCGAGCGCGCCCGCAGATCGAGCGGAAAGGGCCAGCCGCCCAGGATCACCTCGGCCTGAGCCAGGAGGTGGTCGCGGTCCTGGCGCGTGCTCGGCGGACAGGAACGCTTTCCCAGGTAGCGCTCCACGCTCCACTGCGGCCAGGTTTGCCGGATCTCCTCGTCGAACCAGCCGCGGGCGTCGACGACGCGGAGCCGCGAGTCGAGCCGCGCGATATAGGCGAGCTCCTCGTCCGCGATGGGCTGGATGACGAGGACGTTGACTTCCCTCATCGTGGCGGCGCCGGGACCATGAGTCGTCTACTTGTACTACCCGCCCGGGGGACACGCAAATAGAGCGCCCTCGGGAACTTCGGTAGCGATGATCTGTCTAAGCAATCATGAATCGCCTGGCCTTGGTAGAGGCCGAAGCCCTACCCGTCTCAGCGACGGCGACCGTCGGGGTGCTTCCCGCCCCGACGGCGCCCCGCTGGGATCCTCGGCTCTACCAGATCGCCACGCTGGCGGGCCTCCTCGGCTACGGCATCTGGTGGCTGGATCTCGAGGTCCAGCCCCAGACCGCGGTGACGATCGTTCTCAGCGCGCTCGTCACCCAGCTCGTATGCACGCGACTGGCCGGCCGAGGCCCCTTCGATCCACGCAGCGCGCTGATCTCCGGGCTCTCGCTTTGCCTCCTGATGCGCACGGGTGTACCGAGCCTGGCCGTTCTCGCCGCCATCACCGCTATCGCCAGTAAGTTCACGCTGCGCATAAGGGACAAGCACGTTTTCAACCCGACCAACTTCGCGCTGGTCGCGATGCTGCTCTTCGCGCAGGACGTATGGGTGTCGCCCGGCCAGTGGGGCAGCGGCATCGTCTTCGCGTTCCTGCTGGCGTCGGCTGGAGCCCTGGTCGTGAATCGCGCGGCCCGCGCCGACGTCACCCTGGCCTTCCTCGCGTGCTACGCGGGCCTGCTGATCGGACGCTCGCTCTGGCTCGGGGAGCCGCTCGCCATCCCGCTGCATCGGCTCGAGAACGGCGCCCTCGTGCTGTTCTCGTTCTTCATGATCTCCGATCCACGGACGACGCCGGATTCGAGACTCGGACGCGTCCTGTTCGCTGCGCTGGTGGCGCTGGGGGCGTATACGGTTCAGTTCTGGCTGTTTCGGACCAACGGCCTCTTGTGGTCGCTGGCGGTCTGCTCGCTCTCCGTGCCGTTGATCGACCGGTTCCTGCCGGGCCCGCGCTTTCGGTGGCCGGCAGCGACCGCCCACCCGGGGGAAAGGAAGCTCGTATGAAGCTCGCGGCGATTGTCGTGACTACAGTCCTCACCGTCGCGCTCGCGGCGGCCACGGCCCTGGCGTTCTGCGGATTCTACGTGGCCAGGGCCGACACGAAGCTGTTTAACCAGGCTTCGCAGGTGGTCCTGGTCCGCCACGAGAACAAGACCGTCATCACGATGGCCAACGACTTCAAGGGCGATCCCAAGGAGTTCGCCATCGTGGTGCCCGTGCCGACAATTCTAGAGAAAGGGCAGATCCGGGTCGGCGATCGCGCCGTGATCGAGCATCTCGACGCGTACTCGGCCCCCCGGCTCGTGGAGTATTTCGACGACGACCCGTGCCGGCCCCACATCCAATACTATTCTCGGGGGGCCACTCTACGGGAGCTGGCGGCGCAGGACAGGATGGCCGAGCGCGCCAAGAGCCTCGGCGTGACCATCGAGGCCCAATACACGGTCGGCGAGTACGACATCCTGATCCTGTCGGCCAAGGAAAGCGCCGGCCTCGAGGCCTGGCTGCGCGACGGCGGTTATCGCCTGCCCACCGGGGCTTCGGCCGTGCTCGGCAGCTACCTGAAGCAAGGGATGAAGTTCTTCGTGGCCCGCGTGAATCTCAAGGAGCAGGCCCGGCTCGGCTTCACGTACTTGCGCCCGCTCCAGATGGCCTTCGAGTCACCGAAGTTCATGTTGCCCATCAGGCTGGGCACGCTGAACGCCGACGGACCTCAAGAGCTGTTCGTCTTCGCGCTGACGCGCAAGGGCCGGGTGGAGACGACGAACTATCGCACGGTGCGGCTGCCAACCGGCTCGGAGCTGCCCCTTTACGTCAAGGACGAGTTCCCCCAGTTCTATCGAGCCATGTTCGCCGAGCAGGTGAAGCGCGAATCCATGCGCGCGGTCTTCCTCGAATACGCCTGGGACATGAGCTGGTGCGATCCGTGCGCCGCCGATCCGCTCTCCCCGGAGGAGCTCCGCAAGCTCGGCGTCTTCTGGCTCGCCGAGAATGGCGCCGGCGGTGCTCCTGACCCGCGGCGCATTCGCCCGGGCGGGCCGGTCGACGTCTTCATGACTCGTCTCCACGTCCGCTACGACGCGACGAGCTTTCCCGAGGATCTCGTCTTCCAGGAAACCGTCGATCGCGCCAACTTCCAGGGACGCTACATCCTGCACCACCCGTGGAAGGGAGAAGTGAAGTGCGAGGCCGCCGAGCGCTATCGTCAAGCGCTTCGCGTCCGCGCCGAGCGAGAGGCCGCGAACCTCTCTTCGCTCACCGGCTGGCCCATCGAAGACGTGCGCCGGAAGATCGGTCCCCTCGGCGAGGTCAAGCCCGACAACCGCCCGTGGTGGCAGAAGCTCTTCGCGGACTAGAATGCGTCACTTCGCCTTGAGCTTGAGCTCCTCGTACGGCGCCGACCACGGATAGTCCGCGATGAGGCCGAGCCCGGACTCGGCGATCCGCGGACCGTGGGCCTGGAGAAGTGAGAGCTGCCAGATCGGCAGGTACATGACCTTGTCGTGGATCAGCTGCTGGATGCGATGCAGAATCACCTCGCGCTTCTTCGCGTCGAGCTCGGTCGCCTGCTCACGGAAGAGCCCATCGATGTCGGGATAGCCGCCGTAGGCGTACGAGCCGCTCGAGGCGGTGAACGCCTCGATCCGCGTGGCCGCGTTGCCGGAGACGCCGCTCAGGCCGTAGATGATGTTCTTCAGCTTCTTCTCCTGATAGGCCTTCATGAACGCCGCGCGCTCCAGCGGGCGGAGCTTCGTCCGGATGCCGGCCGCCTGGAGATAGTTCTGCACCGGCTCGCAGAAACTGGTGGCCCCCGCGTCGCACCAGAAATCTCCGGCGTCGAAGCCTTTGGGGTACCCGGCCTCCGTGAGGAGCTGCCGGGCCTTCGCGGGGTCGTACTGATAGATCGGCGGCTGCCAGTAGAACTCGAAGCTGGCCGGGATGAAGCTCCCGGTGATCTTCGAGAACCCGAGGGTCTCCGCCTGGTTGATCGCCTGGCGGTCGACCGCGTAGGTCGCGGCGAGGCGCACGCGGCGGTCGTGCCAGGGTGAGCTCGCGTCCCATTGATCGGCGAAGACGAGCCAGTGGGTGCTCGAGAACGGAGTCGACTTCAGCGTGAGCCCCGGGGTGCGCCGGACTTCCTCGCCGAGCGGGCCGGTGATCGCGTAGGCGATGTCGGCCTCGCCGCGCTTGAGCATAGCCAGCCGCGTGGAAATGTCCGTGGCCACCTTGAACGAGAGCTGCCTCACGCTGGGCGCCTTGCGCCAGTAGCCGTCGAAGGCCTCGAGCACGAGCTCGACGCCGGGATTGAACGAGACGAAGCGATACGGCCCGGCGCCGATCGGATGCTTCTTGAAGCCCTCCTCGCCCACCTTCTCGACGTATTTCTTGGGGACGATCCAGCCGGCGCCCGTGGCGGGCGTGCCGTAGAACGTCATGAAGTCGGGCCACGGCTGCTTGAGCCGGAAGCGAACGCGAGCCGGATCCGGCGTCTCGACCGCGGCCACCTTGTCCTTCAGCAGCTTCGCGGAGATGCCGCGGTAGCGCTCGAACGAGAACTTGACGTCCTCGGCCGTCACGGGCTCACCGCTGTGGAATCGCGGGCCCTTGCGCAGGACGAACTCGTAGACGAGGCCGTCCGGCGACATCGTCCACGACTCGGCCAGGCTCGGCGCCACGCTCTTGCCCGGCATCGGCTTCAGCATCGCGTCGTGGAGCGCATACAGCACCAGGAAGGGCGTGATGAGCCCCGGCGTTTCGGCGGGCTCGAACAGTGTCGGCGCCAGGGTGAAGTGAAGCGCCCAGGTGATCTGACCCGCCGGAGCCTCCGCGCGTGTCTCGGGCGCCGCGAGCAAGTACGTCGACGCGGCCAGGATCAGCGCGAGCGCGCCGGCCGCGATCTGGCGCTTATGTCGGTCCATCGCACGGCCTCCCGTACTGACGTAGTTGTAGCATCCTGGCACGGCGTCTTGAGGCGTTCCGTCCCGAGACGGAGTGGAGCCGAACCGGTTAGACTGTTCAACACCATGACCTGCGGCGGCTGCGGCTTCGACACATCTCCGGACTTCGCCTTCTGCCCGCGCTGCGGCCGTCGCCTGCCGGCGCCGTGCGCGGTGTGCGGCGCCTTGTGCGAGCCCGATTTCGCGTTCTGCCCGCGGTGCGGGGCGGCGCGGAGCTCAGCCGCCGGCACCACGAGCCCACGAACGGCCGCGCAAACCGACACGCGGGAAGCCGACCGGAGGCAGGTCACCGTGCTCTTCGCCGACCTCACCGGATTCACCTCGCTGGCGGAGCGGCTCGATCCCGAAGAGGTCCGCGCGTTCCAGAACGCGCTGTTCGAGGCCCTGGCGCAGGCGATCGCGCGCTATGGCGGCTTCGTCGAGAAATTCGTCGGCGACGCGGTGATGGCGGTCTTCGGCGCGCCGGCCGCTCACGAGGACGACCCGCAGCGCGCGCTCGAGGCGGCGCTCGACATGCTCGAGCGCGCCGCGGCGCTCAGCCAGCAATGGGCACCGCGTCTGGGCCAGCGGGTCATGCTTCACATCGGCGTCCACAGCGGTCCGGTCGTCGCCGGCAGCCTCGGGGCCGCCGCCGGTGCCACTTACGCGGTGACCGGCGACACCGTGAACACAACCGCGCGGCTCCTGGCAGCCGCGGCGCCCGGCACCGTTCTGGTGTCGGAGGCCACTTACGCGCTGACGCGTCATCGTTTTTCGTTCGAGCCCGCCGCCGAGCTGACCCTTCGCGGCAAGTCCGAGTCACTCGTCGTCCATCGGCTCCTCGGCACGCTGCTCGAGCCCGGGTCCGGCCGTGGGCTCGCGGCGCTGGGGCTCGCGGCACCGCTCGTCGGGCGTGCCGACGAGCTGGACCAGCTCCGAAGCGCCTTTGACCGGATGCAGCGCGGCCGGGCCCAGCTGGTCAGCCTCGTGGGCGAGGCCGGAACGGGCAAGTCGCGGCTCCTCGACGAGTTCTTCTCGCGACACGACGCGGAGGGCCGTCTCGCGGGCACGGTTGTCAGGCGGGCAACGTGCTCGTCGCTGGGCGAGCCGACCTATGGCATCTTCGGCGCGCTCTTCCGCGAGGCCTACAGGGTCGATCCGGCCGATACGCTCCGGGTCGCCCGGCAGAAGCTGGCCGAAGGCCTTCGCGCGCTCGGGGCAAGAGCCGAAGAGGCCGAAGCCATCGCCCCGGTGCTGAGCTACGTGCTCGGCGTGGAGGACGCCAAGCCCCGAGACGTCGAGCCCGAGCAGTTGCAGCGCCAGATCGTGCTGGCGGCGCGCACCCTCATCGAGCGGCGGGTGCAGCACGAGCCCCTCATGCTCGTGGTCGACGATGTCCACTGGGCGGATAGCGCCTCCATCGATCTGCTGCGGAACGTCGTCGATCACCTCGCGGAGCGCCCCTTGATGGTACTCCTCTCGCACCGCCCGGAGACACGACCGCCCCAGGTCACCCGAGCCGCGCAAACGGTCATCCGCGTCCATCCCCTGTCCCGCGACGAGACGCGGGCGCTCGTGGGCGGTCTTTTCGCCGTGACGCCCGACGAGCTCGGTCAGCTCCAGGACTTCGTCGCCGCGCGGGCCAGCGGCAATCCGCTGTTCGTCGAGGAGATCGTACGCAGCCTCGTGGGCAAGGGCGTGGTCGTCCGTAGGGGCGACCGCTGGGCGAGCACGGGCGCCTGTGAGGCGGCCGGCGTCCCGCCGACATTGCACGGCCTGCTGCTCTCGCGGGTCGATCGACTTCCGGGCGACGCGCGCCGCGTTCTACAAGAGGCGGCGGTACTGGGCGCGGAGTTCGAGGAGACGCTGCTCCGGGACGTCGTGAATGATCCATCCGCTGCCTCGCTCGCGCTCGGTCCCCTGGTCGAGGCCGATCTGATCCAGTCGGCCGGACCCGGACGCGATGGAGCGCGATACCGCTTCACTCATGCCCTCGTGCACGAGGTGGTCTATCAGAATCTCCTGCTGGCGCGCCGCACCGAGCTGCACGAGAAGGCTGGCCGCGCGCTGGAGCGTGCCGCCGGCCCTCACCCCGAGCGGCTCAGCGACCTCGAAGCGCTCGGCCACCACTGGAGCCTCAGCGCCGATAAGCCACGCGGAGCCCGCTATCTGCTGGCGGCCGGCGACTGGGCGCGTGCGGTTTACGCCAACGACGACGCGATCCGTCACTACGAGCGCGCGCTGCGCACGCTCGCCCAGTGCGAGCTCGGCGAGGGCGAGACACGCGCCGCGCGCGAGCGCCTCGCCGATCTGCTGGGCCTCATCGGGCGGCGGGCCGAGGCACTCGCGCACTACGAATCGGTACTGAAGGAGATCGAGGCCTGCGGCGATCACGCGACCGGCGCGCGCCTGCACCGGAAGATCGGCGGTCTGCACTGGGAAGCCGGCGACCGCGAGCGCGCCGGCGCCTGCTTTGCGGCGGGTCTCGAACGCTTGGGCGATGACGGCGATCCGCTCGAGCGTGCGCACCTTTTCCAGGAGATGGGCCGCCTCGCGTTTCGCGCGGGCGACAACGCCGGCGCCATCGAATGGGCCGAGCGCGCGCTGGCGGAGGTCGCGCGCGAGCACGAAGCGACCGTCAATTCCGCCCGGGCCCGCGAGGTCACCGCCGTGCGCGCTCAGGCCTATAACACCCTGGGCGTCGCGCTGGCGAGAACGGGGCGCCTGACCGAAGCAGTCGCGCAGATCGAGCAGAGCATCGGGCTGGCGGAGGCGTGCGATCTGTTGCAGGACGCTTGCCGCGGGTATACGAATCTTGGAGTGCTTTATAGCTCGCTCGATCCGCAGCGAAGCATCGAGACGTGCCTCAGAGGCCTCGCGACCGCAAAGAAGGTAGGTGACCTCGGCTTTCAGTCGCGGCTCTATGCGAATCTCGCGGTGGCCTACTGTGCCTTGACGGATCGGTGTGAGGCCGAAGGGGTCGAAGCGGCGCGCGCCGCGATCGACCTCGATCGGCGGCTCGGGCTGATCGATCACCTGGCCGTCCCGCTGATCGTGCTCGGCCAGATTCACCAGTGTCACGGCGAGCACGCCGCCGCGTTCGCGTCGTACCAGGAAGCACTCGGTCTGGCCGAGCAGGCCGGCGAGCCGCAGCTGCTGTTTCCCTGCTACGACGGCCTGGCCACCCTGCACCTGGATGCCGGCAACCGGGCGCTCGCCGAGTCGTACCTGGCGAAGGCTCAGGAGGTTTGCGAGCGGGCCGGGCTCGAGCCCGACACGCTGATGGTGCTTCCGTTCCTATGCTGAGACCCGTCGCGGTGTCATCCGTCCCCACACGAAGGAGCTCGATATGACGATGGCCGAAGCACGGCAGCCGATCGCGCCTGGAGAGCCGGCGCCCGACTTCACTCTGCCGGCAGTCGACCGCAACGAGGACGTGTCGCTGGCCGACTACCGGGGCCGCAGCCCCGTATTCCTGGCGCTGCTGGTCGGGTTGTGGTGTCCGTTCTGCCGCCGGCAGATCGCGCAGCTCGGGACGATCGAGAGCAAGCTGAAGGCGCTCGGCGTCGAAAGTCTCGCGGTGGTCGCCACGGCCCCCGAGAACGCGCGGCTATATTTCAAGTTCCGTCCGACCCGCGTACGGCTTGCGTCCGACCCCGAGCTCTTCACGCATCGCGCCTACGGCATACCGCGGCCGGCGGTGAATTCAGAGTTCATGGAGGCTCTAGCCTCGACGAAGATTAATCCCGACGGTGTGCTTTCCGAGCCGCTACCGATCGTCGATGCCGCGACGGCGGTGGGGCGCCTGGACGGCTATGCCGAGACGAAAGCCGATCAGGCCGACATGGAACGCCAGTGGCCCCAGCTCAAGGGACAATTCCTGATCGATCGCGATGGCATCGTGCGCTGGGCCAACATCGAGTGCGCCAAAGAAGGCATTGGCGGCGTCGGCAAATTGCCGCCGGAGGAATCGATCCTCGGCGCGGCGCGGGCCCTGTCAAGCCGCTGACCGATCCGGACCAGGAGAGCCTTACCCCGCCTGGATGACCGCCACACGGTGGCCGAGCCGCGCCGGCCCGCGTTCGACCGGCGCTGGGCGAGTAGCCGTTCTTTCTGGGCGGCGTCTCACCCGCGCGAAGCGATCGCGTCCGACGGCCGGCGCACCGGTGGAACGATGAAGAGATGATCGAGGGTGATGACGTCCGGCCGGAGTCTCCACGCTTCCGCCCCCACGATCCGCATCACCGTCTCGCGAAGCTCCGGCGTCGGGACTTCGCCGGCCACTTCGATCGTCACCTGCGACTTGCGCCAGCCGGATACACGCGCGCGCGGCGTGATGACCAGGCCATGCAGCTGAGGCTCGCGGGCGACGACGTCCGATAGCTGCGACTGTAAGATGATCGCCTCTTCGATCCGCTTCCGCCGCGCGGAGACATATCTGGCTCCGACGACGATCGCGATCACGAGCACCACGAGGATGCCCACCCCGAGTAGCGTGCCCGCGGTGCTGCCACTCGCCGCTGGCGTCGAGCCCGTTGTGCCGGGCCCCTGGGCCCAGCCGCTCAACGTCGAGCCGATCAGGAGCGCGAATGCCGTAGCAAGCCCGGATGCGATCCGCATAGAGCTCCTCCTTCGACGTCACGGATTGCAAGAGCCCACTGGATAGTGCGCGACACCTCGATTCGATCGAGCACGGGAACGACCGCTGGGAACACGACGACCCGTCGTCCAGGACGCACACGACGGCCGCGGCGTCGATGGGACTGGAATTGTTGTCGCGTGACCCGGAACAGGGGCATGGGCCTCCCCTTTCCAGACTCGAGCCAGACTCGAGCGTCGACGCTGCGGTGTCGCGGCCACGATCCAACCGGCCGGAGCCCGTGTCCAATACATTTTTCCGGCAATACTGAGACGTTGGTGATATGAGTCCGCGCATGGAGCTGCGTCACCTGCGCTACTTCCTGGCGGTCGCCGAAGAGCTGCATTTCGGCCGGGCAGCGGCGCGGCTGCACATCTCCCAGCCGCCCCTGAGCCAGCAGATTCGGCGCCTCGAGAAGGAGCTGCAGGCGGCGCTCTTTCATCGGACGAAGCGGCACGTCGAGCTGACGAACGCGGGCCGCGTCTTCCTCGGCGACGCCCGAGCGCTCGTCGCGCAAGCCGAGCAGGCCGTCGGGAACGCGCACCGCGCGAGTCGCGGCGAGATCGGCCAGCTACTGGTGGGCTGCGACCTCTGGGCCGACTTCCTCAACGGGGCGAGCATCATCCCGCTGTTCGCCCGGCATCATCCCGACGTCGAGGTCGAGCTGCGCGATCTCACGGCCACGGAGCAGATCGCGGCGCTGGAGGGCGGGCGCATTCACGTGGGGATTCTTCGGCCGCCGGTCCAGAGCAAGGCACTGACGAGCGAGCGGCTCTTGTCGGAGAACCTGGTCGTCGCGTTTCCGCGCGGGCATCGCTTCAAGCGCTACGGACGGGTTCCCTGGGGCGCGCTCGTCGACGAGCCGTACGTGCTGTTCTCGCGTCGGCGAGCACCGGCCTTCGAGGCTCTCGTCGCCCGCGCCTGCCACGACGCGGGGCTGACCTTGAGGGTCAAGTACGAGGTGGAACACCCGCAGACGATCCTGGCCATCGTCGAGGCCGGCCTCGGCATCTCGCTGGTACCGGCGTCGCTGCAGACGGTCGGCCGGCCGGCCATCGCCTATCGCCGGTTGACGCCGGCCGGTCCGGCGCTGGAGACCGTCATCGCCTGGCGACGCGACAGCGAGCTGTCGCTGGTCCAGGCGTTCGCCAGGGTGGCGCGTGAGGTCGCGCGCTCGCGCCGTCCCCTGCCCTAGCCCGTGATCCAGCCGCTCTCGGTGACGTCGAACTCCTGGTTGTCGGGCCCGCGGAACTTGATCTCGTAGTACGAGCGCGCGCCCGCCGCGGGTGCGTGGCGCGGGTCGGTCCGGTCGGTCATGGCCGTGGCGCCCGCCGCTTCCAGCTTCCGGCAGGTCTCGTCCACGTCGTCCACCATGAACCCGAAGTGGTGCACGCCGGCGTAGGCGGCCTCGTCGCGCGGGCTCTCGCCGCTGCCCTCGTCCCTCGATTTCAGGATGGCCAGGTTGATGTAGCCGTCGGACAGGTAGCAGCCCGTCCGCGCCTGGCCTACCTCCTTGAGGCCGAACACGTCCTTGTAGAAGGCCGCGGTCTTCTCTGGATCTGGCGTCCGGATGGCGATGTGTTTGATCCTGGCCATGGTCGTCTCCTTGTCGTGCGATCTCTACAGGAGTCCGTACAGCTTGCCGGCGTTCTCGCAGAGGATCTTGCGCTGCACCGCCGGGCTGACCGAACGGAGGTCCTCGGCGATCCACTTCTGCGAGTCGGGCCAGATGCCGTCGGGGTGCGGATAATCCGAGCCCCACATGATGTTGTCCTCGCCGATGAGCGGGATCATGACCGCCACGAACGGCTCGTGCTGATATGTCGAGTAGCCCTGGCGGCGCCACAGCTCGCTCGGCTTCATCGACAGCGCGAGCTGGTGATAGCGGTCCTCGTACTCCTCGTCCATCCGGTCGAGGATGTACGGCCGCCAGCTCACGCCGGCCTCGCCGAGCACGAACTTGAAGCCCGGGAACCGATCGAGCGCGCCTGAGAACACGATGCTCGCGAGAAACTCGGCGGCGCAAATCTGGAACATCGTGGTGCGCGTGGCGCGATAGCGCAGGTCGTACTCCTGCTTCATCACGTCGTCGGCCGGCTCGCGCACCGGATATCCCGTGGTGTGGAACGAGATCGCCATGCGGCACTCCTGGGCGGCCTCCCACAACGGATCCCAGGCGCCGTGCCAGATCGGAAACGCCGCGGTGGACACCGCGAAGTCGGCGCCCTTGAGACCGAGCGCCGCCGCGCGCCGGAGCTCCTTCGCGGCAGCCTCGGGATCGTGGCTCGGAATGCACGCGAGCCCGACGAAGCGCCGCGGATTGGTCTTGCAGAAGTCGGCGGCCCAGCTGTTGTAGACCTCGTAGACCGCCTGGATGAGCTCGCGATCCTGCATGCGCAGGCCGATTCCGAGGATCCCGTACATGACCTCGGCGTCGATGCCGTCGAGGTCTTGATCCTTCAGCCGCAGCGCGGGCGTGGTGGGGTGCGGGCCGCCCTCGTAGAAGCCGACCTCGAACATCCTCTCGACGTGCTTGGAGAATCCGCGCTGGACGCGGTCGAAGCCGAAGCCCAGCCCGCCGTAGACCCCGAGCTCCTTTTCCTCGGCGAACCAGCGGGGCCCGTCGTCGGTTTGCCGCACCTGCGGCACCCGATCGCGGAACTTCGCGGGTCCGTTCTTGACCCATAGGTCGCCGGGCATCCAGGTCATATCGATATGGCAGTCGGCTGAAATGATGCGGTAGCTCATGGCCGGGAGGGTAGCTCCACCGATCGCCGGGGGTCAAGACGGGCGCCGAATGTCTGTCCAACGAACGCGAGGTTTCGGATAGGTTGGATGCCGTGGCCTATCGGGTCGTCCGGGTCCTGGTCCGCCTCCTCCTGTGGCTCTTTTACCGGCGGATCGACGTGGTCGGGCGCGAGCGCATTCCCGCGAGCGGCGGGGTGATCATCGCCGCCAACCACCACAACTCCGTCGTCGACGCGATGCTGATCATCGTGACCGTCCCCCGCGCCGTCACGGTGCTCGCCAACGCGCCGCTCTTTCGCCACCCGCTCGTCGGCCCGCCGCTGCACCTGCTGGGCGCCGTGCCGGTCCGCCGGCGCGCGGAGGCCGGCGACGACCCGCGGAAGAACGAGGAGATGTTCGCCGCGGCGATCGAAGCTCTGCGCGCGGGCGGCGTCATCCTGATCTTTCCCGAAGGACGGACGCAGCCCCAGCCGATCTTGTTGCCGCTGCGCACGGGCGCCGCGCGCCTGGCCCTCGGGGCCGAGCGCGCCATGGGCGGCGCCGGCCGCGTGACGCTCCTGCCCGTCGGAATGGTCTTCCACGACCCGGGCACGTTTCGGTCCGCGTCGGTCCAGATCACGATCGGCGGCCCCATCGAGACCGCCGATCTCACGGCGGCCCATCGTGATCGTCCGGAAGACGCCGTGCGGGCGATCACCGCTCGGCTCACGGAATCCATCGGCGCCCAGATCGTCGAAGCCCAGGACCAGTACTCGCTCGAGCTCCTCGCTGTGCTCGAGCGCGCGTGGTGGCAAGAGGCGGCCCCCCGCGGCGAGCCCGAGCCGCGGCCGGGCGAGGCCGCCGAGTACGCGCTTGCCTGGAAGCAACGGGTGATGCGGGCGGGGCGCTACCTCGCCGCGCGCGAGCCGCACCGCGTGGCCGCGCTCCGGCGCAAGATCGAAGTCTACCGCGGCCATCTCGACGAGGTCGGGATCGCGAGCGACCAGCTCGGCCTGCCATACAAGCCCGGCCTCGTCCTCTCCTACGTCGCGACCAATATGCTGTGGCTGGCGCTCGGCCTGCCTCTGGCATGCTGGGGGATCGTGAGTCACGCGGCGCCCTACTGGCTGACCGGTCAGATCGTGAAGCGACTCGGGCGAACCTCCGAGGAGGAGGCGACCGACAAGATGGCGGTCGGTCTCGTGTTCTATCCGGTCCTCTGGGCGATCGAGGGCTGGCTCGTCTGGCGGCTCGCCGGCCGCGGCGCGCTGCTGCTGTTCATCGTTCTGATCGTGCCGTCGGGCTTGCTGGCGCTGGTCTGGCGCGAGCGGCTCGGCCGATTCATCCGTCAGGCGCGAGCCTTCTTCTGGTTCCTCACCGATCGCGGGCTGCACCGGCGGCTCCTCGACGAGCGGCGAGCGCTCGTGGGAGAGGTTCGCGATCTCGCGGACCGCGTGCCGTCCGAGGTGCTCGGATCAGATCGTGCGAGTGATGTCCGCTAGCCGCTGGTCGCAGTCGCCGCGGCTCATCCTCGGCTCCCTCACGACGCTCAACGCCCTGAACTATCTGGACCGCTACGTCTCCGCGGCCACCCTGCCCCTCATCCTGGCCGACCTGGCGATCTCGGATGCTCAGGGCGGTCTGCTCCAGTCCCTCTTCATCGTCGCCTATTCCCTGGCGTGCGGGCCGGCCGGCTGGCTCGGCGACGCCGGCAAGCGCCTGCGCCTGGTCGCGAGCGGCGTGTTCGTGTGGAGCATCGCCACCGTGGCGTCGGGCCTGGCGCCCACCTACGGCTGGCTCCTCCTCGCCCGCGCCGTGATCGGTATCGGCGAGGCGAGCTACGCGGTCGTCACCCCATCGCTTCTCTCCGACTGTTACCCGGCCGAACGGCGGGCGCGTATGCTCGGCATCTTCTACGCGGCGATCCCGATCGGCTCGGCCCTCGGCTACATCGTGGGCGGCGTGATCGGCGAGGCGCACGGCTGGCGCGCCGCTTTCTTCGTGGCCGGCGCGCCGGGCGCCGTTCTCGCCTTCCTCCTGCTGCTGCTGACCGAGCCCGCGCGCGGCTCCCAGGACAGCGTGCACGGCGCGGCCACGCCGCTCGGTCTAGCCCCCTCGCTGCGCGCGCTCATGAGCCGCCGGAGCTACGCCGTCAACACCGCGGCGCAGATCATCTACACCTTCAGCATGGGCGGGCTGGCGACGTGGATGCCGACCTACTTCGTGCGCGAGCGCGGCATCCCGCTGACGAGCGCCGCGGCGACCTTCGGCCTGCTCCTCGTCGTCGCCGGCTTCGCCGGCACCTTGCTCGGCGGGCGCCTTTCCTCGGCGGTGGCGCGGCGGCACCCCAGCGCCGATTTCATCGTATCGGGTTGGTCGCTCGCGATGTCCATCGTCTTCACGCTCTTCGCGGTGCTGGCGCCGCAGCCGGCCGTGTTCTGGCCGGCCATATTCGTCACGTTGCTGCTGCTCTTCGTGAACATCGGGCCGACGAACGCGGCGATGGCGAACGTGCTGCCGGCCGAGCTGCGCGCGCGGGGATTCGCGGTGACGACGCTACTGATGCACCTGCTCGGCGACGCCGCATCGCCCTGGCTCATCGGCGTCGCCTCGGACCAGATCGGGCTCCGCGTGCCCATCCTCGTCGCCGGATGCTTGCTGGCGGCGGCCGGCGCGGTGCTCCTGGCGGGCCGGGCGACCCTGGAAACCGATCTCGAGGCCGCGCGCACGACCGTAGCGACGCCGACGCGGAGCGCGCGATGAGCGGAGCGACTGCGGAGCTGTGGGCGGTGCGCCTCGGTCTGGTCATCGCCGGCCTGGCCGGCTGGTTCTGGACGCAGCGGCTGATCGGTCAACGAGCGTGGCCCGCTGGAAACATCGGCGACGGCGTCCATCAGCTGACCGCGCCGCTAAACCGATATCTCCGGGAGCACCCGCGCGCCGCCGACGCGCTCCTGGTCACGACGTCGGCGATCATCGATATGCTCGGGCTTTTCATCCTCGCGCGATCGATCTTCGGACCGAGCATTCGCCCGTTCCTGGGGCTGCTGATCCTCTACGCGCTGCGACAGCTCTGCCAGGGCCTGTGCGCGCTGCCGCCCCCCGAGGGGATGATCTGGCGCCGGCCCGGCATTCCCTCGCTGCTCGTTACCTATGACACCGCGACGGATCTGTTCTTCTCGGGCCACACCGCGATAGCGGTCTTCGGAAGCGTCGAGCTGGCGCGAATGGGCGGGCCGATCCTGCCGGTCCTGGGTGTCGTGATCGCCGGCGTCGAAGCGGCAGCGGTGCTGGTGCTCCGCGCGCACTACACGATGGACGTCTTCGCGGCGATCGTGACGGCGCTCTGGGCCGTCAGCGTTGCCGACGTGCTGGCTCCATCCGTCGACTGGGCATTGGCGGCTCTGGTCGGCGCCGGACGCTGAGCCAGACCACCGACCAGTCGCAGGCCGCGCTCCGCCCGAAGCGGCCCGCGCCTACCGCGAGGGCGGCGGCGGAGGTGGCGGGGGCGGACCACCCGCCGGAGGCGGCGGCGGAGTCCCGGACGGCGGCGGCGGGGGCGGGCTCGACGACGGCGGTGGTGGCGGCGGCGGCCCCGCCGGGGGCGGCGGAACGTTCGGCGGGCGGCGTGCCGCCGGCGGCGTACAGCGGTAGACGTCCGCGAGGATCATCCCCAGGTCGTCGGTCGAGAACGAGAGGACCGCGGTGTTGCCACCGGATCGCACGACCTTCCGCCGCAGATCTCGGAGCGAATCGTCGCTGACTCTGGACACGCGCGCGCATCCCGAGGCGATCGCGGAGTCGGTGGACAGTCGAACGTGACTCATGGCGAAGTGCTCGAGATCCTCGGCCCCGGCGCGAGAGACGCACGCGAGAGCCAGCAGCAACGCGGTACTGGAGATCCGTCCGGCTTTGATCACGCTGGCCTCCGGATTCTTCTTCCAGTCATGGTACACCTCGCCAGACGAACGGGCGGGTTCGCGCGTTTACGCTGGCCGCGCTCGAACGCGCGGGGAGAAGGTGCTAGAGTGTCGTGCTCACGTGTGGCCGCGGCGATTCTTTCCTGAATTATAGACGGCCAAGGCGAGCGCGGGAGGAGGCAAAGGTTCTCGGGCCGCATGAAAGTCATCTGCGCGTCGTGCCGTGCCGAGGGCCGTCCCGGTGATCTCGGTGAGAAAGCGCCGTTCGACAATCCCACCGAAACGCACGGGTACTGTCCGCGGCACGCGGCGCTGCTGCTCGCGTCGCTTCCGTCCCTGTCGTTCCCCGACATCGAGCTCTTGATCGTGGTCCGCCGTCACGACGTCGCGCTGTTCGAATATCTCCAGCGCCGGCTGGAGGGAGTGCGCGGGGTGAAGGTTATTCTCGAGCGCCGGAAGGGCGACCGGCGTCACGACCTGCGGCAGCGGGCGCCCGACCGACGACGGCTCCGGCGGCGGCTCCGGCTCGGCCAGGCCTCCTCGCTCGGCTACACCGTCGTGCGGTTCCGGCCTCGATAGCGAGGCCCGCCGCGACTCTCGCTACGGGGTCTGCTCCGAGATCAGGTCGAACGTCACGACCGTGAGCTGGTAGATCTCGCCCTCGCCGATCGACGGCAAGACGAAGAACGTGCGGGTTCCCGGCACGGCGTTGCCCCAGACCGACACGAGGCTCTCGCGGACGGGGGTGCCGGCGGCGTCGACCACCACGGCGCGGACGCGGATGTTGGTCACCCGCCAGCGGGAATCGTTGTAGATGTAGCCGTCCACGCCCGGCCGCATCGACGGCGGGCGCCGCACCCACTCGATCCGGAACGATTCGGCCGTCGGCCGACCGGGCGGCGGCTGCGCCCGCGTGCTCGCGGCGGCGGCGACGAAGGCCGCCACCGCGATCAGCAGAGCGCGTCGCCGCATCGCGGGAGCTCTAGAAAACTTCGGACAGCTTCAACGGCTTGGCCCGCTCGCGCCGGTGGCCGCGCCCAAAGTGCTCGGCGAGCCCCTGACATATGATCGGCAGCGCGATCGTGACGTCGGCGAAGCACATGACGTTGGCGCTCCCGTGCGCCTCTTTTCCCCACGAGATGCATTCGGTGGCGAGCGTGGCACCGCCGAGGCCGCCGTAGACCGTGTTGTCGGTCGTGATCTGGATCGAGGCCTTGTGCGGCGTCGGGTCCACGTTGCCGTGGCGCGTCCGCACGCTGGTCGCGGTGATCTGCAGGAAATCTTTGGGCACGCCGCCGCCCAGGAAGACGACCGAGGTACCTCGGGGCGACATCATCGCGTTGTCCATGATGTCGGTCGCGATCCGGTAGTCCTTGAAGAAATCGACGACGGGCGCCTGCTCGGCCTTGGGCGAGGTGCTGTACCCCTCGCCGATCGGGCCGTCGGGCAGCCCGCAGCAGAAGACGGGCACCTGGTTACGCGCCGCCGTCGCCAGGATCGACTTCTCGAAGCCCTTGGCGTTGAGCCAGCTCCCGAGCTCGAATAGCAGCCGGACGGTGGGGATCGTGGGCTTCCGCCAGGTGTCGGCGAGCTCGTCGAAGAATCGGCCGGTGACGACCGTCTCCATCTGGTCGTACTTCTTGGAGGAGACGATGTGGTCGTAGAACCGGTAGTAACCCTTCTCGGCGAGGGCCACGTCGTCCACGTGCTCGGGGTCGACCCGGTAGACCCGCGTCCCGTCCATCATGTCGAGCAGGTCCTCCGTGATGTTGGCCGAGGTCGACGCGAGGACGTCGATGTAGCCGCGCTCGACCAGCCAGGTGATCAGCGGCCACATCCCGGCGCTGGACATCGAGGCGGCGTAGCCCAGGCAGATGAGGCTCTCGCCCTCGATCATGCCCTTCCAGGCTTCGAAGGCCTCGCCGAGCTTGCGGCCCTGGAAGGCGGACTTGCTCATCCGGCCGAGCAGGGACAGCACGCTGCCCCGTCCGACGTCTTCGGCGACGGTCATCGGTTCGCGGACGAGGTTCGGGTCGTCGAATCGCGGCTCACGAGTCATGTTCGCTCCTATCGCTGAGGAAGCCAGGTGCGCGACTTGGCGTGCTCGTCGGCCCGCTCGGTCCGGAGGTAGCGATAGCGGCTACCCCGGGCGACCAGCGCCTCCTGGACGCTCCCGCCCGGGAACTGGGCGAGGAGTCGGGGCACGACGAACGACCGGTCGAAGAATCGGCACGAGAAGATGTCGAAGTACGCACGCTCCTCGCGGGGGAACACGTGCAGGCTCACGTGACTCTCCGCGATCATCGTCAGGGCGCTCAGCACGGGCTGGCCGTCGGTGGTGGTATCGCGGATGACGTAGGGCCGCATGATCGGCGTCATCCCGATCTCGGCCGGGAGCCGGTCGAACAGCTGGAACAGTGAATCGAGGTCCCGCGGGCCCTGGTAGGCATCGATATTCAGGAACAGATGCGGCCCGAAGTCGTTCTCGACGTCGGGTTCGGAGTCCTTCAGGTCCTGCCGCTCTACGGTCCGGACGCTGGTGAGCGCGCACGGGAAGACCGCCTCGAGCAGCGCCCGGAGCTTGGCCGGGTCGAACTCGTCCGGCGCCACCAGGTCGGCGAAGTACGTCTCGCGGAACGAGAAGGTGTGGAGCGTGAAGTGGCCGCCCGCCAGGAACACGAACGCGCTGATCCCGCAATCTTCGGGCACGACCCCGTTGTAGTACGGAAGCACGAAGGCCGGCATCGCCCGCTTGAGTCCGAGCTGCGCCGGCGCGTCCTCGAGGACTTCCTGGATCAGGTGCGCGTCGTCGAAGCGAGAGCGGAACCCCCGAAACCCGTCGATCGTGAAGTGGAGCATTCGCCTCCCTCCCGGCGCCTTGGCGCCGTTGCGGCCATATTAACGCGGTTCGCGTCGTCCTTTAATGCCGAAACGTCGAATTATCGCCGCGAGCAGCCACGGCGCGTGCCGATGGAGCACCACCGCCGCCTTTCCGAAGCCGGTGATCACGACCTCTCGGCGCCGCCGTGCGACCGCGCGCACGATTTTTCGCGCCGCGGTGGGCGTCGCCATGACGAACGCCGCGGGAATCGGGCGCCGCGGCGCCTGAGCGCGCCAGACGCCGCGGTTGTCGACCTGACCGAGCTCCGACTCGACGAAGCCGGGGCTGATCAACGTCACCGCGACGCCGTAAGGCGCCAGCTCGTGGCCGAGCGAGGCGGCGAGCGCGTGCACGGCGAACTTGCTCATCGAGTAGGCCGAGGAGCCCGGGACGGCGACGTGGCCGCTGACGCTGCCGATCAGGACGAGCCGGCCGCGGGTCTTCTTGAGGTCTTCGAGGGTCGCGTAGACCGTCCGAAGTACGCCGAAAACGTTGGTCTCGAGCTGGCGGCGGTAGTCGTCGAGCGTCAAGGTCTCGAGCTTGCCGGTCACACCGAAGCCCGCATTCGCGACGACGACGTCCAGCTTGCCCAGGGCGCCCCGGGCCTTGTCTGCGGCGCGCTCGAGGTCGCCGTCGCGGGTGACGTCGCAGGGGATCACGACGGCTCGGCGCCCCGCGCGGCCGATCTCCGACGCCAGTGCTTCGAGCCGATCCAGGCGGCGAGCCGCCAGGGCCACGTCGGCGCCCTCACGGGCGAATTCTCGGGCGAGGGCGGCGCCGATACCCGACGATGCGCCGGTGATGAAGACCGCGTTGCCGGCAAAACGCTGGCGACGTCCCCCCAATGGCTCGCTATGGGTTCTGGAGGATGATGGCCTCTTCGGCGTAGGCGATGGCGGTCTTGGCCTTGCGGACCGAGTCGCCGTGGTCGCGCTTCGTCCTGGCGTTCTCGTGGTGAGCTTTCGCCTCGGCCAGGAGCTTCTTGGCTTCCTCGATGAGCTGCCGTGTCTCCGGGCTCACCTTACCGGCTTCAGCCTTCTTGATGGTGTCCTCCGCCTGCTTGATCACGACCGGGCAGTTGTACGCCCAGGAGGCGGGGCCGACGAGGACGAGGGCGGCGGACAGGACCAGGACGGCGACGATTCTCATGCGCGCCCTCTTCCTCGGGTGGGTGTGCGCGTCGAGCCCATCCGTCGGCATTCTAGCCTGATCCGGCGCGCCGTGAGCCGATGTCTTACATTTTTTGTTCAGAGCCGCGGCGTGCCGTCCGAGAGCCCGCGCGGGGTTGCTGTCGAGTGGAACGTCGAGCCGGGCAGGCTACCGATATCGGGCGCGCGTTGACAGCGTCAGCGGAGTGGGAGAGTCGATTCCGGCACGCAGCGGCTCAATCGACAGGCGGCTAACCCCTCGAATATCGTCCAGTCCTCGACGGCGAGCTCGTCGCTCTCGGGGGACGAGGAGCGTACTCGAGCTGCGGCGCGCTCGAAGCTCTGGAGCGCGCGCTGGCGCTGACGCTCGCAGGACGCAGCCGACTCGAACGTCTCGATGCGACGCCACCTGGACACCGGCGCCGACGCGTCCTGCAGCGCGTCGAGCAGCGCCTCGGTGCGGGCGGCGACCGTCGGGATCGTGAGGATTTCGTACGCCTTCATGACCAGGCGAACCTGCTCGTCGCCGGGCAAGCTGGCGACGGCCGCTCGGACCTCGGCGTCGGAGCTCGCCGTATAGACTTTCATCAACGCGCGCTTCTCGGGAATCGTCGGCGGGGTCAGCAGTAGCCAACCGCCGGGCTGGGCCGGGGCCTCGACGACGAGGACGACGACAGCAGCGGCCGTCGCGAACATCGTGCGAGCGAGAGGCCACGCGCCAGGCTTGATGGGCAGCACCCTCCTGCCGAACCCTGAGTGCAAAACAACGGCCACGCCGGCAGGATTCAGACAATCAATAGGTTCCAGAGCGTCCGCGGCTCGTCGCTGACAGAAATGGCGCGCGGCACGTGCCCGTCAGGCTCGCCCGTGCGGTCTGAGAGCGTCGGGGAGATAGCGGTCCTCAGTCGGACGTAAGCAGAGCGAGGACGGCGAAGGCCGTCGCGGCGTCGGACATGAACAGCCTTCGCCACGGCTCGCCCTTGGCGCCGCCGTGCTCACGATCGTGATTCAGCGAGTACGACCGCCAGGCGGGATGCGTTCGTTCACCGACCCGGATCCCCTGCTGATTCGCCTTGAGCCATTGCACTCCGGCCCTGACTCCCGGATCAGCGGCCGGAAGACCGGCGCATCGCAGCGTGTAGATCGCCATCCCGGTCGCGTAGCCGTCGGACCTCGCCAGGAGCGAGGTGTCAGGGGTCCCGGGCGGCCGCGCAGGCCTTGCGGCCGTGCTCCACCTCCAGCCACCCATCGTCCACAGCGACCAGCCCCCGTCGTCCCGCTGGGCCTTCCGTATCTCCGCGACGAGGGCCTCGCGCTGCGCGGGCGCGATCAAGTCCTTCCATCGTGTCGACGCCAGCAGCAGCCACGCCCGGTTGAAGAGATTCTGTGCGCGATACCGCTCGGTGAGATAGCGGCGCAGCCTGTCGATGCCGGAAGCCGCTAGAGGCTCTTGGCTGGTGAACGAGCCGGACGCGCTCCCGACCGCCAGCGCGGCCAGAGTGGCGCCAAAGTAGACGGCATCAGCGCTCTCGAACGGCTCCAGCCCGAAGTCCAGCCAGTCCCACGCGCCGTCAGGGCGCTGGGTTTGCCACAAGCGGCGGAAGGCACGCCGAACCGAGTCCCGGGCCTCACTCCGTTCGGGCTCGGTGTCCGAGCTCGCCAGGATCAGCGCGTTGAGGACCGCCTCAGTGCCTCGTGACTCAGCCTTCTTGGCTTCGTCGAAGTCGTAGTACGGCTGGTGAGCGTCGTACGTGTCGACACGCCGGATGACGTCCCCGAGCAGCCGCACCTCCTGCGGCGTCGGCGCCCCCACGTGCATCGCCCGCCTCAGGCCCGGCCGTGCCAGTGCATACGGAACGACCGTGTGACACGAGACGCACGTCGTCTCGCTTTGACCGGCCCGCAGCTTCGTGGCCGTCGCGAACCACACGTCCATCCGTTCGTCCAGGTACATCGCGGCCGCCTCTCGATTCCAGCCGCCTGGCCCTGCCCGGACGTTCGGCGCGCCGACCGCGCCGGCGGTAAGTCCGGCGACGAACGCGGCCACGATCGCAATCCGGCGGCGCCTGTCGAGCATCACGGCGGCCGACCTCCTCGGACACTCAGAATAAATATGGTCGGGGTGAGAGGATTTGAACCTCCGGCCCCCTGCTCCCAAAGCAGGTGCGCTACCAGGCTGCGCCACACCCCGTCGGCCAGCGCGCGTTCGAGTCCGCTCGGCTCCGACTATATCACCCGCGGAGAAGCCGCCTGACCGTCTCGAGGGCTCGGCCGCGATGGCTCACTCGCGCCTTGTCCTCGTCGGAGAGCTCGGCGAACGTCCGGGCAAGCGGCGGATAGAAGAACAGCGGATCGTATCCGAAACCGCCATTCCCCCGCGGGGCCTCCGCGATCCGGCCTTCGGCCACACCTTCCACTACCTTCTCGGCGTGCGCCGGGCCCACCAGCGCGATCACGCAGCGGAAGCGCGCGGTCCGGCGCGCCGGGGGCACGCCGCGGAGCCGCTCGAGCAGATGCTCCAAGCGTCTCCGGTCGTCGAGTCCCGGCCCGCCGAAGCGTGCCGTGTAGAGCCCGGGCGCGCCTCCGAGCGCGTCCACCTCGAGCCCGGTGTCGTCGCCGAGCGCCAGCGATCCGGTCAGCTCGGCCGCGGTCCGCGCCTTCACGAGCGCGTTGTCGCCGTACGTCGCGCCGGTCTCGTCGGGAAGGCGCGCGCCGGGAACGTCGGCCAGCAGCCGGACCTCGAACGGCACGTCGCCCAGGAGTGCCTGGAGCTCGCGCCCTTTGGCGGGATTGAGCGTGGCGAGGACGAGAACCGCTCTAGAGCTTGAAGACGCGCTCGGCACGCGATTCGAGGGCGCGGCGCTGGAGCGCGACGAGGCGACGGATGCCCCCCTCGGCGATCGCCAGGAGCGCGTCGAGCCGGGCGCGGCCGAACGGCACCTGCTCGGCAGTTCCCTGCACCTCGACGAACTCGCCGGCGCCGGTCATGACGACGTTCATGTCGACCTCGGCGCTCGAGTCCTCCACGTAGTTCAGGTCGAGCACCGCCTGGCCGTGAACGATGCCGACGCTGATCGCGCCGACGCAGTCGCGGATCGCCGCCGTCGGCTGCAGGCTGGGCGCGCGCGAGATCGCGTCGGCCACGGCGACGAAGCCGCCGGTGATGGCCGCCGTGCGCGTGCCGCCATCGGCCTGGATCACGTCGCAGTCCACCCACACGGTGCGCTCGCCGATCTTGCTTCGATCGATGACGGCCCGCAGCGCTCGGCCGACGAGCCGCTGGATCTCCTGCGAGCGCCCGCTCGGCCCGCGGTTCTCGCGGGGGGTCCGCGTGTTGGTGGATCGGGGAAGCATCGCGTACTCGGCCGTGACCCAGCCCTGGCCCTGTCCTTTGAGGAAGGGCGGCACCTTGTCCTCGACCGACGCGGTGCAGATGACCTTCGTCGCGCCGAACTCCACCAGGACCGAGCCCTCCGGATGCAGGAGGAAGTCGCGCGTGATCGTGACGGGACGGAGCTGGTCCGGGGCGCGGCCGTCGGGGCGTGGCATCGCGTTAGCGCGTTCGCGTGACGGCGCGTGTCTCGGCCGCCGCCCGCGCGCGCTGGTCCCACGTGCGCTTGTACTCCGCGAGGCCGGCGAAGATGGCGCGCGCGATCTCGTCCCGGTACTTCGTGTCCTTGAGCTTGCGCTCTTCCCTGGGATTCGTGACGAAGCCGATCTCGAGCAGGATCGCCGGCATCGCCGCGCCGCCGAGCACGTAGAATCCGGCCTGTTTCACGCCGCGGCTCGAGATCCTCAGAGTCTGCGTCATCGAATCGTGGACGACCTCGGCCAGCCGCGAGGACTCAACCTGGAACTCGGATTGCGCGAGGTCCCAGAGAATCGCCTTCACGATATCCGCCTGGGCGGCTCCGCGTCCGGCCGGCTGCTCGAGCTGGACCGCACTGTTCTCGAGCGCCGCCACCTGGCGCGCCGCGCTGTCCGTCGCCTCCGACGACAGGAAGTATGTCTCCACCCCGTCGGCCGCCGCTTCGCGATGCGCGTTGGCGTGGATCGACACGAACAGGTCGGCGTGCTGTCGGTTGGCGAAGCTCGTCCGGTCGCGCAGGGTGACGAAATTGTCCGAGTCGCGCGTCAGGAGCACCTTGAGCCCCAGGCGGGCCTCGACGAGCTTGGCCACGCGGCGGGTGACGTCGAGCACGAGGTCCTTTTCCATGAGGCCGCTCGGCCCGGTGGCGCCCGTGTCGTGGCCGCCGTGACCGGCGTCGAGCACGATCGTCTTCAGCGGGGCGATCTGCTCCCGGCTCTCGCGTGTGCCCGGGTCCACCGGCCGGGAGACGTCGAGCACGATGCGCGGGGGATCGGCCAGGGTCATCGCGCGGAGCGTCCCGGCCGCGCCCTCGTAGACCACGCGCAGGATCCCGTCTGCCCCGGCGCGATCCAGGCGCACTTCAGCGATGAGCCCGTCGCCGATCTCCTGGGCGTTCGTCCCGCTCCCGAGGCCGACCAGCCGCACGCGCGCTTCCTTGGGCCCGCTCGACTCGATGCGGTGAGTGACGGCCGCCGATGTCTCGACGACGATACGCGTGAATGACGGATACGATCTGACCCTGACGTCCTCCAGGCCGACCTCGACCGCCGCGGCCGCCAAGCGCGAGGCCACCGGGGCGATCGGCGCGCTCGCCAGGAGCGCGGGGACGACGCGACCGAGGAAGGACTCGGGCACCAGCCATACCCCGCGCTTCACCCGCACCGGGGCGTCGAGCACAACCGGCTTTCCGTTGACCAGCACCTGCGACCAGTTCCGCGTGAGCGTGACGACCTTGCCCCCGGCGCGTAGCTGCGCTCGCGTGCTCGCCGGGGTCGCGACGACCTGCGCCGGCGGTGTGCCCTTCGTCTGGATCGAGGCCGCCACCCGGGTCAGCTCGACGTACGGGCGCCCGTCGTGCGTGACAATGGGCAAAGGCGGCACCGCCCAGGCCGCCGAGGCGAGCACGAGCACGAGCAGGACACCGGCCAGACATCTACAGCTCATCGGGAGCCAATTCTAACAACGGACCGCGCAGGGGAAAGTCTTTATGATCGGGGGGGATCAGGGGCCCTGGACTGGCGCGGCCGCATTGCGGCGAAGGCCACCAGCCCGATCGCGACCCAGGCGGCCTCCCGCAGGCGCCGCACGAGGCTGAAGGAGATCGCCGTGGTGGCCGAGAGCCCGAAGGTGGCGGCCGTGGCCACGAAGCCGCCCTCGAGCACGCCGAGGCTGGCCGGAACCAGGAAAGTGGCGACCTTGATCCCCGTGGCGAACGCCTCGATCACGGTCGCGGTCGCCAGCGACACCTCTCTCCCGAGAAATTTCAGGATGAGCCACGTCTCGACGGAGCCCAGGAACCAGGCGACGAAGTGGAACCAGATTGAGAGGCCGAGCCGCCCCGGGGCGGTCCGGTAGAACCGGCCGAGCGATTCGTCCACGCGCCCGAGCATCTCCTGCACCCTCGCCGGGCGAATCCCGACCCGCTCGAGCAGCCGCCCCGTCCAGCCGAGCATGCCGCGCGTCTGGACCAGCACGAACAGGCCGAGGGCGATCGCTTCGATCACCAGGAACCAGAGCATGGCGTAGAGGAGCGCCGTCCCGGTCAGTCCCGTCTCCCACGCCACGACCACCCCCACCAGGAAGAACAGCCCCTGACCCAGGGTGATCGTGGTCTTCGCGACGATCACCGACGCGAGGGTCGCGTCGAGCGGCGCGTACCCGCGGAGCAGCCAGGCCTTGACGGCCTCGCCGCCCACGGCGGCGGTCGGCGTCGTCATGTTGAAGGCCTCGCCGGCGAGCCGGGCCCACGCCAGCGCGCGGAACGGGACGGCCTCGCGCAGGAAGGCGTAACGCCAGCCGAGCGTGTCGAAGAGCGCGACGAGCACGGCCGGGAAGAAGAGAACGACGCCGAGCCGCCAGTGGAGATCGGCAATCGACGCGAGCACCACCGCCGGGTCGTTCTGGGCGACCAGCGCCGCGAGCAGCGCCACACCGAGCACGAGGAGCGAGACGCGGAAGTAGCGCAGCTCAGCTTTCCCGGTAGAGGATGAGCGACATACCGATCAGGGTGAATGCGAGCGGCCAGATCCGACCCGGCAGCCGCCCGGCCGACGGCAGGCGCAGCTCGAGCCAGCGCGCCCAGCCCGTGATCATGGCCAGGAGCCCCAGTGGCACGTGCGTGATCTCGATGAGGTACTCCTCCTTCAGGTTCAGCCCCGCGTGCGAGTGCGTGAGGAGGAGCCCGCCGCCGACGGCGCAGAGGAGCGGAAAGACGAGCGCCGCACCGTGCACGCGCACGCGATCCGTCCGGACGAGCCACTCGAAGACGCCGAAGGCGACGACCAGCAGCACGAAGATCCGATGCTGGAGCACCTCGGGATACCGCATGCTCTCCAAGAAGCCGAGCGGCCCGAGCGGCCAGGCGCCGGGGTCGTTGCGGACGAGCAAGAAGCCCGCGAGGCCGAGGAACACCAGCGGCCAGTGGCGCGTCCAGCGGACTCGACCGGTGGCGTGCACGAGGGCCAGCAACCCCATGACGAGCACGAAGATACCGGCCCAGTGATGATTGAACTCCGACCACGCGCGGTCAGCGTCCGTGCGCGGCGCGTTGCGGTCGTCCACCGGCATGTCCGCGATCCTCGGCGAGGTGAAGACAGGCCAGCGCGGCGTGAATCGGATGCTGACCTCGGCGAACGAGGCGCGGTCGGCCACGACGTCACTCGCGGGGGGCAGCGACGTCAGCGAGGCGGCGATGAACAGGACCGTCGCCCCCAGGCCGAATTCGACCTCGACGAAGCGCCGAAGCCGCGGGATCGAGACGCTCGAGCCTTCCGGCAGGCGTCGCACCGCGACGAAGTTCGCCGCGCCCAGGACGACGAGCCCGGCGAGCACCGCGCTCTTCGTGAGAATCATGCTGCCGTACGAGGTGCCCAGGAGCGCGCTCGCGCCGTCGACGTAGGACAGGCTCAGCCCCACCCCGGCGACGATCAGAAGCGCCACGGACGCGAACGCCGTCGCCGAGAACCGCTTGAGCAACGCCGCCGACCACCCGGCCTCGGCGCGTGTGGACGCGACGAGAGTCAGATGAAGAAGGCCGCCGATCCACACGCCGGCGGCGAGCTGGTGCAGCGCATCGAGGATCAGGAGCCCGGCTCGCGGCCCGAGGCGGCCGGCGGCGTGACTCGTCCACGCGCTGCCGACGCCCAGGAGCACCGTGAGCGCGGCGAGCGCGATCCACCAGCGCCGCCGATCCGGGTGCCTCGCCAGGACCAGGCACCCGACCACGAGCCCCGCGCAGGCCAGGATCCGCACGGCGCCGGCGCGGAAGAAGCTCGTGCGCGCGACCTCGGCGATGGGCCAGCCGGAGCCCGCCTCGGCGAGGACCGAGAGCTGGACCCCCAGGGAGAGCAGTTGCGCGGCGGCGACGACCGCCACCCCGATGGCCGTCAGCGCGAGACTTCTCGCCAGGCGCGAGCGAGCGGGCGCGCCTTCCGGGAGCGTTGGACGCAGCTGCATCAGCGCGAAGAGCACGCCGCCGATGGCGACCGCCTGCCCGCACAGGGCTAGCCCTCGGAGAAGGACCTCGACGAACCCCGCCACCGCGAGCTCAGGCGCGCCGCCGCGCCCCGACCCAGAGAAGGAGACCGAAGAAGATTGGCGTTCCGATGGACGCCAGGATCAGGAACACGTGGGCCTTCCCAAAGGCCGACAGGGCGATCACCAGATAGATGAAGTCGCGGTGGGAGAACGCCTCGGCGAAGCGCGCGATCCAACTGGCGTCGGCACCGACGGCCGTGTCCAGCATGATGGCGCGCGACTGGCACGCCGCGGCGCCGAGCGTGGCGACGACCGTGACCGCGCCGAGCGCGAGCGGCCACGTCGCTTCCTGGGCAAGGCTCAGGCCGAGCGCCATGCACGCGAACACGCCGACGTGGACGACGTTGTCGCCCCAGAAGTCGAGGACGGCGCCGCGGGACGACTCCATGAACTTGAGCCGCGCGAGCTCGCCGTCGCAGCCGTCGAGGATCGAATGGGCCAGGAACAGGAGCGCCCCGGCGAGCTGGTACACGGGCGACGACGACAGGAAGAATGAGGCGCCGACCAGCCCGATCGCTACGCTCACGAGTGTCATGACGTCGGGCGTGACGCGCGTGACCGCCAGCCGGCGCGTGATCGCCAGCGAGATCTTCCGCTCGAAGTGGCGCGACATGAAACCCTCGCGCTGCTTGATCAGGCTGCGCAGGAGCCACGCTTCCGCCCTCTTGGCGTCGGCCGTCTCCGTCATCGGAAACCGCCCGGTCTCGTCGACGTCGAGCTTGGCCTCGTCGAACCGGCCGCGCAAGGTCGCCAGAAGCTCGCCGACGTCGCGGCACCGCACCGCGGCTTCGAGCACGCCCGCGGGATCGTCGGTATCGACGACCGCGGCCAGCTGTCCGTCGGCGTAGAGGCGCTCGGGCTCGATCTCGGCCTCGCGAAGGGCGCGAAGCCATCGCGGCTGGGGCACCACGTTCGCCGGCAGGATCACGATCCGCCGCCGCGAGTCAGGCAGGCGCGCGCCGCTCAGGGCGCCGGCCGCCGTTCCGCCGAGCAGGCGCTCGGCGTCGCCATGGCTAATCTGGACCAGGACGCGCGAGAACCCGGCGCGCGAGCCGGCAAGCACGATCCGGCGCAGCAGCGGAAGCCCGGCCACCACGATGCCCGGCGACACGCTGGTGGCCGTTCCGGGCTCGGGCGGCACGACCAGCAGCAGGCTTTCCGCCGACCGGACGGACACGGCGACCGCGGTCGTCAGATCCGGGCTCCCGCGACGGAGATCTCGCGGCCTTTCTGTCGACTCGACTCGCGCGCCGCGTGCTCGAGCGCCACGCAGAGCCGCGCCTCGGCGAGGTTCACCCCGCGCGGCGCTGCGCCGGTCGTCTCGGCGAGGAACTGGCTCGCGACCGCGGCGAACCAGTCCGGGTGATGCGAGCCGTCCGACATCGGCGGCGGACACGGCCAGGAGGCATCCGCGGCGGGCCCGCCGCTCTTCAGCACGAGCGTGTCGTCGTGCAATTCGAGCATGCCCGCGCTCCCGCCGACCTCGGCCCAGTTCCGGCGGACCTCGGACGCCCACGTCAACAGGATCTCGGCGGTCGCCCCGGCGTACGTCACGCGAACCGTCGCGGTGTCCTCGACGTCCCACGCGGCGTACCGCCGCCGCTCGAGCCGGGCGCTCACCGACAGCGGCGGCTGGCCGACCCAGCGTTGAACGACATAGAACACGTGCCAGCCGTGATCGGAGAGGACGCCGCCGCCCGCGATGGCCGGATCGACGCGCCAGTTCCCGGTGCGCTCGTCGCCGGCCGCGGCCGGCCGGGTACGCAGAGTGTGCCAGATCACGTGCTCGACCCGGCCGATCCGGCCGTCCCGGATCAGCTCCGCCGTACGGCGCACGATCGGAGCGTGGTGCCAGTTGTGGACGGTGTGGAGCACACGTCCGGTCTTCTCGGCCAGACGCGCCAGCGGCGCCAGATCGTCGGGGGCGCTGACGAGCGGCTTCTCGCAGAGCACGTGCCGGCCGCGCTCGAGCGCCAGGCGGATCAGCGGCGCGTGACTGCTCGGCGGGGTGCAGATGTCGACGAAGTCCACGGCGGCCTCGGCCAGGAGCTCGGCCGGGGTCGGGTACCAGCGGGCTGTGGGCGCATGGGCCGAGACGAGGGCCTGCTGCTCGGGCCGCGCATCGGTGACCGCGACGATCTCGACGTCGCGCCGGCGGCGCCAGCCGGGCAGGTGGCCGTGAAGGGCGACGTTGCCCAGGCCGATGATCGCGCCGCGCTGCATCCTATCGGAGCCCGTGATCTCTCACGACCACCTCGAGCGCCTCGTCGAGGATCGCGAGCCCCGCCAGCGCCGTGTCCTCTTTGATCGTGAGCGGCGGGTTGATGCGGACCGACGGCGTGTAGGTCATCGCGACGAGCCCACGGCGGAGACATTCCTGGTAGAGCGCCTGCGTCACCGTCTTCGGGAGCGGCTCCTTCGTCGTCCGGTCGCGCACGAGCTCGATGCCGAGCATGAGGCCGCGCCCGCGCACCTCGCCGACGCACCGGTACTTCTCCTTGAGCGCCTCGAGCCGACCGAGCATCACCTTGCCGACGCGCTCGGCGTTCTTGACCAGGTCTTCCTTCAGGATGATCTCGAGCGCGGCGAGGCCGGCGGCCGAGGCGAGCGGATTACCCCCGTAGCTGGACGAGCTGGCGCTCGGGTTCGACCACGGCTTCGCGGCCGTGAGCGCGTCGGTCGAGATCACGCACGCGAGCGGAAAGCCGCCGCCCACGCCTTTGCCGACCGTCATGATGTCAGGCACCACGCCCTCGTGGTCCGAGCCCCACATGGCGCCGGTGCGGCCGAAGCCGGTGATCATCTCGTCCGCGATGAACAATGCGCCGTGCTCTCGCGCGATCCCGGCCACCGCGCGCAGGAATCCCTCGGGCGGGATGACGTTGCCGGCGGTGCCCTGCATCGGCTCGACGATGATCGCGGCGATCTCGCCGGCCGTTTGATAGCGGATGACGTCGCGCACGAAGTCGGCGCAGGCGATCCCACAGTCCGGATACTTGAGCTTGAGCGGGCAGCGGTAGCAGTCAGCGTAGGGCGCGAGATGGCGGCCCGGCATGAACGGCCCGAGATGGTGCTTGAACTCGCTGCCGAGCAGCGGCAACACGCCGCCGGTCTTGCCGTGGAAGCCGCCCCAGAACCCGAGCACCTCGGCCTTTCCGGTGGCGGCGTGGGCGAGCCGCAGCGCGGCTTCCACCGCTTCGGCCCCACCCGAGAACATCTGGATGCGCGTGAGCCCCTCGGGCGTGACCGAGCCGAGCAGGTCGAGGAACTTGGCCCGCGTCTCGGTCGTGAAGCTGCCGAAGGTGAGCCGCTCGACCTGGTGCTTGAGCGCCTCGACGTAGTGCGGGTGGCAATGGCCGATGCTCCCGACCGCGATGCCGGCGATGAAGTCGATGTACTCGTTGCCGTCCTCGTCGATCAGGGTGCAGTCGACCCCGCGCGCCATCGCGAGCCCCGCGTAGAGCGAGAACCCCTGGGAGCCGGAGGCGAGGTGCTTTCGTTCCTGAGCGACGATCTGCTGCGAGCGCGGTCCCACCTCACGTCGTTTGGTCAACGCTTGCCTCCCGAGAATCGAAGGGCCAGGTACGACGCGATCGCCGCAGACGCCTCGTCACGGTAGAGCGCGAAGCTCGGCCATGCGTTCACGTCCAGGAGCACCAGCTGGCCCGTCGCCGTCGCGATCGCATCGCCGCCGTACACCTCGAGACCGAGCGCGGCCGCCGCACGGCGGACGAGCCGAGCGAGCTGACGCTGATCCAGCGGATGGCCGGCGAGCTTCTGGTCCTTGTGATAGAACCAGCGAAACCAGGGCGGCTCGCGATGCGGGCCGCCGCCGGCGCCGATGCCGTAGAACTTGATCAGGTCGCCCTCGACGTGCGGCTGGAGGACGGCGCGCTCGATGCCGCGCACGGCGAGCCCGCGGAGCGCGGTCTCGACGTCGCCGGCGGCCGACGCGAGCACGACGTCGCCTTCCTGCGTGTTGTGGACGTCGCCGCGCTTCACCCAGACCGGCAGCGAGCCCGGCTCGGGGGCCTCGCTCGTGGCGAGGACGCGGCTCGGGATGAACGGCACGTTGGCCTCGTCGAGCACCGCGATCATCCGGTCACGATAGGTGTTGTGCACGGCCCGCGGCGTGTTCACGTGGGGCACGCCGCCCACCTCGAGGGCACGAAGCCGCTCGAGCACCTCCAGACGCTCGCACATGAGGAAGACGAAGCGCGGCCAGCTGTCCGCGTTCTCAGTGACCTCGTCGGCCGTCTTGAGCTCGACGTGGAAGCCTTTCGCTTCCAGGTGCTTGCCGGTCAGCCTCAAAATCTCGGTGTCGTCGGACTCTCGGCCCGGCGAGTGGGTCGCCTCGCGAAAGATTCCCCAGCAGACTCTGCTCACTCGGGGCCTCCTCGATTCGATCTATGATACCCGGCCCGCCAAGGCGAGCGTCTCGGCAAGTGCCACGTCGTCGGCCCGATCCACGTCCACGACCTGTTCGATGATCTCGCCGTACAGCGGCGCGCCCGAGCGCGCCAGCCATTGCAGAAAGTCGCGCAGCCGGCCGAGGCCAGCGGGCGGCGGCACGGCACGGACCGATTCGGGCACCAGGTACATGCCGGCGGTGACGAGATGGCCCGTCGCGCCCCCGACCTCCTCGATTCGGCCGTCGGCCGCCATCACGACGCGCAGCGGCGTCTCGTCGGCGATCAGCGGCGTGACGGCCAGGACGGTCGCGCCGAGCGGGCGTCGGGCCGCGGCCTGCACCAACCGCACGAAGTCGGACTCGAGGCACCACGCGTCGACGGTCGTCACGAGCATCCGGCCGCCGGGATGCCGTCGGATCACCTCGCCGAAGCTCTCCAGCGACGACGGCGTCGTCTTGACGATGAACTCGACGTCGAGATCGGGGAAGCGGGTGCGGACCCAGTCGACGCACTCGCGCTCCCGCTCGTTCACGATGATCGCGAGCGGACCAACGCGCGCGGCGCGAAGATTGCGGATGGTCGACTCGATCAGCGGCACGCCGGCGACCGGCACCATCGGCTTGGGCATCGCGAACCCGCCCTGGCGCAGCCGGCTGCCCTCACCCGCAGCGATGATGCCGCCCGCGAACACGCTCACAGCAGAATCGTCTCCAGCTCGCGGAGCGAGCGGATCTGCCGATCGTCGCGGCAGCACGGCTTCGCCGGCGGCGACTCGGCTCCGACGAGCCAGATGTGGCGCATACCGACGCCGCGCGCGCCCGCCATGTCCCGCGGCAGCGAATCGCCGACGAAGGTGGCCGTCGCCGCGGAGGCGCCGAGGGCGTCGAGTGCCAGCTGGAAGATTCGCGGGGCCGGCTTCGTGCATCCAACCTCGGCCGAATCGACGAGCACACCAAACAGTGAACGAATACCGGCATCGTCGCACACCTGCGCCAGGTTTCCGTAGAAGTTGGAGACGATGCCGAGTCGATAGCGCCGGCCGAGCTCGCGGAGCAGCGGCGTGTTCGCGTCGAGGGCGTGCCGCGCGTCGCTCAGGAACCGCCGCGCGACGCGATCGGCGATCGCCGGATCGGAAAGCTCGAGCGCTGCGGCGACGCCCGCGGCGAGCCGCTCGACCGTCGCCCGGAACGAGGTCGTCGCCGGCAAGGCGCCGACCAGCGCGTCGTCGGCCGCGTAGTAGGCTGGGTCGAAGCGGTCGCGGGCGACGACGGCGCCCTCGTCGCGGAACAAGCGGCCCATCCGTTCTTTCCAGGGAAGCCCGTCGGCGTCCAGCGTTCCGCCGAAGTCGAACAGCACAGCAGCGCGGTCGTTCGCGATCAAAAAAGAATCAGTGTCGTCGTGAGTTGGCGGAGGCGGGCGTAACCAATTGGAGCCGTCGCCCAGCTTCCTTTATATGTGAGTTATATGTGAGTCTCATCCACACTGTACCATCATTTCTCTATCTGCAAATCGCTGAGAAAACTGACAAATTGCATCGCCTCGGGGCAGGACCGCGGGAAAAATGTTCCACTCGGCCGTCACCGCGGCCGTCATTCCTGCATCCAAAGACCTGTACGGAGGCGGCTCTTCGCGAACATCAGAGAGGGGCGACGTGGATGATCAGGAGGTCCTCGATCGGATCAACGAGCTGGCGCGCGAGGAACACGAGCTCTGCGACCGTGAGTCTCACGGGATCGTGACCGACTGTCGAGGGCTACACGGCGTGAGCCGCCCGGTGCGCTAGCGAGCGGGCGAGAGCTTCGCCCACAGGGGGCCGGTGCTGGCGCAGCCGACCAGCGAGGCCGCGACGCAGGGGGTATCTACTCAGCTTCCACAGGCACCACGACGACGTCCAGGCGCCGATCTCCTCGGATCACCCCGATGGTGAGCTCGTCGCCGAAGCGCCGGCCGACCAGCATGCGATGCATGTCGTCCACCGTACGGACGGCGCGATCGTCGAGCGAGACGACCAGATCCCCTTCGCGCAGCCCGGCGAGCGCAGCCGGGCCGCGGGGGACGACCGACGTGATTTCGACGGCATGAGCCTGCGACAGCGCGTAGCGCCGCGCGACCAGGCGGTCGATCGGTCGCGTCTGTCCGACGATGCCGAGATACGCGCGACGAACGTGGCCGTGCGCGAGCAGCTCACTCACCACGCGCTTCGCGGTGTCGATCGGGACGGCGAAGCTGATGCCCTGGGCCATCGCAATGATGGCCGTATTGATCCCGACGACTCGCGCCCGCGTGTCCACCAGGGGCCCGCCCGAATTGCCGGGATTCAGCGCGACGTCCGTTTGGATGACGTTCTCGATCAGCCGTCCAGTGGCAGTTCGCAGCGATCGACCGATGGCGCTGACCACGCCGGCCGACACGGTCGACTGAAACCCGAACGGGTTCCCGATGGCGACGACGAGTTGCCCGGCTCGGAGCGACGCCGACTCGCCTAGCTCGGCGGTCGGCAACCCGGACCCCTCGGCCCGGATGACTGCCAGATCGGTCGCGGGGTCGCTCCCGACAAGCGTCGCGCCCAGGGCGGATCCATCGGTCAGCGTGACGCCAAGGTCGATGGCCTCGTGCACCACGTGGCTGTTGGTCAGGACGTACCCGTCGGGCGTGAAGATCACACCGGATCCGGCGCCGACGACGCCCGCCCCCTTGCGCGACCCGCGGCCGGCCACAATGCTCACGACCGCAGGGCCGACGCGCTCCACGACCGTGACGACCGCCCGCGAGTACGAGTCGAGCAGATCGCGATCGTCGAGGCCGCTCGAGTGGTCGACCGCGGTCGGTGCGGTGGCGTCAGCCGACTCGTCGATACCCGCACCAACCAGTCGAACGTCAATCATCGGCCATCCCCCCCGGTACCTGGGTGATGCTCGGGGAGGCTTCGAGGATTCGTCTGAGTTGTTGGTGGAGGCGGTGGGAATCGAACCCACGTCCGGAAACCCTCAGCCGCAGGCGTCTACGTCGATAGTCGATCTACGCTACTGCTTCTCGCCGCGCGGCACTCCGATCGACAGGATCACCGCGCGGCCAGCCTCAAAAGTCTCGCCCCTCCCCTGAGGCCAGGTTCGGAGCCAGCCACCAGAATATGACGCCCGTTCCCGAACCCTGATGGCTCGATCCGGCGGGCGCTGACGGGTGTTAGGCCGCCAGGGCTAGCTGTGTGTCGGCAGCTATACCGTTCTCTCTTATTAACGAGGGGAGAGAAACCTCGAGACGCAGCCTGGACCTCACTGATCCCCGTCGAAACCTGTCGCCCCCTTTGAAACGATCCGATTTACCAAGAGTATAGCACCTACCAGGCACCGCGTCGGGCGGCGCGGGCGGTCTTGTCCATCTCGCGACGAACCTCCCGCTCGCGCAGCGCGGCCCGCTTGTCGTGGAGCTTCTTGCCGCGCGCCAGGCCGAGCTCGACCTTGGCCCGGCCGTCCTTGAAATAGAGGCGGAGCGGAACGAGCGTCAGACCGCGCTCGCTGATCTTGCCGCTGAGCCGCGCGATCTCCCTTTTATGAAGGAGGAGCTTCCGGTCCCTTTCGGGGTCGTGGTTGGCGTCCGTCCCATGGCTGTAGGGATTGATATGGCACCCGAGGAGCCAGCCCTCCCCGTTCCGGACCGACGCATAGCTGTCCTTGAAGCTGACCTGGCCTTCACGAAGCGACTTGACCTCGGTGCCGCGGAGTACCAGCCCGGCCTCGACCGTCTCGAGGATCTCGTACTCGTGCCGCGCGCGACGATTGGTCGCGATCGGACGGTCGCCCGAGGCCTTGCTGGCTTGACTTACCATGTCCGAACGGTATTATGACTCACGCGTTTCGGGCCGAAGTGGCGGAATTGGCAGACGCGCTAGATTCAGGGTCTAGTGCCCGCAAGGGTGTCGGGGTTCGAGTCCCCGCTTCGGCACCAAACCTAATTGAGTAGTTACGGAAAGATCCCGACCAGTCCCCGCGGGCGCGAAAGCGCCTTGTGCTTGTTCGTGTGCTAGGGGCTCCCGCCACGACGATGACGACTGATCGGGACTGATTCGGATTGATCGGACGCGTCTCACGTGTCGGGGGCATCGGGACACTTCCCGGTGCCTCTTCACACCCACTTCTCTAACGCCTGTCACCTCGAAGCCGGAACACGAGTTCGATTCTGTATCGCAGCGTCGGCCGTTCATCTCCGCAGCCAGTCGGAGAACCGCCGCCACAAGTTCAGAATCGGAGCGGGGACTCCGCCGTGCTCTTCGCACGGGGCGGGTTCCGTGCCGGTGAGAAGGGTTTCTGAAATCACGACCGGGCAGAAGAGATTCGCGATCCGACCGTTGGTCGCGTCGATCTTCACGGTCGTCACCCCGGCGGGCACAGCGAACGATGGCGGCGGGTACGCATCCAGGGCCGCCCGCATGAAGTCGGCCCAGATGGGGACCGCCGCCTGCGCGCCAGTCAGTCCGTGGGCCTCCCCGTTGTCGAATCCGACCCAGACTAGTGCGAGCAGCGTCGGAGTGTATCCGACGAACCACGCATCCCGGCCGTCGTTGGTCGTCCCGGTCTTGCCAGCCACGGTCCCCGCGTTTCCCAGCCCTCGTATTGACGAAGCGGTTCCGGCCTCGATGACGCCCTCGAGGAGCGACGTCATGACGTAAGCCTCGGCCGGCGGCACGACCTGGATCGCATCCGACTTCTGGACGTCGAGGCGGGCACCGTTCGCCTCATACACCGCGGTCACTGCGGACAAATTCTGATGGCGGACACCCCCGTTCGCGAACGGCAGATAGGCCCGTGCCAACTCGAGCGGGGTCACCTCGGAGGCGCCGAGCACCGTCGCCGGCACGGCGGCGAGCGGGCCCGGGATGCCGAGCTCTCGTGCCGTCTCGATCACGGCCGGGAGTCCGATCTCCAGCGCCACTCGTACCGTCGCCGCATTGAGTGACCGCTCCAGCGCGCGTCGGACGGTCACCCGGCCTTCGTATCGGTCCTCGTAGTTGCGCGGGCTCCATTCGGTCGAACCGACCTTGAGGGTCAGCGGTGTGTCATCCACGAAGGTGGCGGGGGTGAAGGCGGGACTACCCCGACGAGCGCTGAGCGCCGCGAGATAGACGAACGGCTTGAAGGCAGAGCCCGGTTGGCGGCGAGCGAGGACCGCTCGGTTGAACTGGCTCGCACGGTACTCGCGGCCGCCAACCAGCGCGCGGATCTCGCCGGTGGTGGGGTCGAGCGCGACGAAGGCCGCCTGCAGTCGCTCAACGGCGTCAGCTCGGCGCAGGCGCGGCCAGGTCCGCTCGATCTGGTCGAGCCCGCGCGCGACGGCCGCCTCAGCGAACCGTTGAAGGGTGATGTCGAGGGGCGTCTGGACCCTCGCGCCGCGCTGGCTGTCGATGACGCCGACGCCGAGGCGCTGCTCGACTTCCAGTCTGACGTAGTCGGTGAAATAGGGGGCCGACTGGGCGGTCACCGCGACGGCCTGGAGGCGAATCGGCTGGCGGCGTCCGCGCTCGAGATCAGCGACGGTGATCCACCCCAGCTCGCGCATCCGCTGCAGGACGGCATCACGGCGCTGCCGCGCTCGTTCGGGATTGCCGACTGGAGAGTAGCTGTTGGGGGCGCGCACCAACCCGGCGATCAGGGCGGCGTCGGCGAGCGCGAGCTGATGAACCTCCGTGCCAAAATACGCTCGCGCGGCCGCGCCCACTCCGCGGATCGCCAGCGAGCCGCGCTGGCCCAGATAGATTTCGTTCAGGTACGCCTCGAGAATCTGCTCCTTGGAATATCGCCCCTCGACGATCGTGGCCAGCCACGCCTCGCGAAGCTTTCGCCAGAACGTCCGCTCGGATCCAACCAGCCGGTTCTTGACCAGCTGCTGGGTGATCGTGCTACCTCCCTGCCTGACTCGGCCCGCCCTGAGATTGGTCCACGCGGCGCGGAGCAGCCCGCGCACGTCGAGGCCGCCGTGCTCGAAGAAGCGATGGTCCTCAGCGGCGAGGACGGCCTGCACCAGAACGCGGGGCGCATCGGCGAGACTTATGGGGTGATATTCCTCACCGGGTCGGGTCGCCCCGCTCGTGAGGATCTCCGGTTCGAGGACGGCGCCGCCGAGGCTCTCGCCGTCGCGTAGCACGCGGGCGATGCGTTCGCTCTCGAGCTCGAGCCGCACGCGCGTCGGGCCGCCCTCTTTGCCGTCTCCCACCCCTTTGAGGTAGAGCTCCCACGCATCCGCCTCTCGGTGAAACTGTCCCGGTGCCGTGACGGGCGCCTGCACCTCTTTGTACTTAAGGCGGCGTAGTGTGCCGGCCAAGTCGATCGTGCGGACGTTGACGCCGGGGACCAGCCGTTGTCCGGCTGCATACACCAGCGTCGTCCGCCGCGACTCGACTCGCTGAAAGCGAGACAACTCGACCGCGGTGTACACGCCCACAGTCATCAGGCCGAGAACGAGGACACCGGCGACGACGAGCGTGACGAGCCTGAACGTCCCGACGCCACGAGCCCGTCTGAGGGCGATGACCGCGAGCGGGCGGGCCCGTCGCCACGCGTCACGGACATGAGTGAGCAGGTTCGACACCGGAATCATCGGCCTCGCTGTCGCGGCCCACGCGATCGGTTAGAGTCGTCGCGCGCCAACCCAGTGCTCGGCGTACCAGTTGTCGTCGAGGCTCGCGATGGCTACTCGCTTGCCGGTCTGCCTGGCGTGGATAAAACGGCCGCGGCCGACGTAAATCCCATTGTGGCGAAGGCCATCGAAGAAGACCAGGTCGCCTGGCTCGAGACGGTCGCGGGAGACCGGCATGCCGTGCCGGTACTGCTGCGCGGCGTTGTGCGGAAGCGAGACACCGACTTGCGCATAGACGTACCGAACCAGACCGGAACAGTCGAAGCCCGAAGGGCTCGTCCCGCCAAATCGGTACGGGGTGCCGACGTGCTTTCGCGCGATCGCGACAACTCTCTGGCCCCGGTGGGATTCGGCCCCGCGCGAAGGAACGGCTCGGGGTTGTCGCGGCATCTCCGTCGGAGATGACTCTGGATCGGAGCCGCGCTTCTGATCCGTGGAGCCACGCAGCTCCGTCGCAGAATTGTTGAGCGACGCCCCGGACACAGTCGAACACGCGGCAAGGACAACCGAGATGCCGAGGAGAAATGCCAGGTGATCGAGCGTGAACTGATAGATCATCTCGACATGTCACCATCTTCTCATACGGCCAACTATGTGTCTGGGCGTCGTGGTCAAGAAACGGAGCGTCGGCTGTGCTCGGGGCTGGACTCTGCGACTGCTTTCTAGTTACCGAAGAGGCGCTTGACGGCATTTACACCGTCACTGATGGCCTCCTGCAGAGGTGTCGCCGCAAGCAACGGGCCGTCGCTCAGAGCCGTCCGTACGCGACGCGGACTGGCTGTTGGACACGAGCCGGGCGCGGGCCGCCAGCCCCGACGAATTGAAAAGGTTGGCCCAAGCGGTCCGATAACTGATCTTTTCGGACCGCGTACGACGCCGCCCAAACTAGGGTATCCGAACTTCTCTCGACGCGCGAGGCGCGAACGAGCGCCCGCATTATGCTCGGTGAGCCCGGCCGTCAGGTGAAATGCGATGTTCGACGGAGACTCAGGTCATCGGTTGGTCGAGAATCCGCAAAGGTCGCCGGTGCAGGGCGAATGCGAGATGACCGCAATCTTGGCATTGCCACTGCTCTCGCGCAACAGTCTGAAGCTCGTCCAGGCAACGTTATTCGCGTAGTCGCTCTCCAGGAAAATTTCGACCGGGTTCGCCTTGCTGACGAGGTAGTAAACGCCCGTCGGCGCGCCAGTGATATCGATGTCCTGCAATGGCGTGGAGTGATGGTATTGATCGATCCAACCAACGCTGATCCCCTGATCTCCGAAGCACGAGAAGTGCGCGCGCGATTCCGGCTTGGTGCCGTCAGCGGGCACGTAGTCGATGAGGCAGAAGGTCTCCTTGACCGAAGTCCCCAGGACTGGGCCCCACCGTCCGCCGGTACCGTCGTCTCCCGGTGCCGCCGAGCGCACTTCGAATAGAGCCACGTCTCTCAGATGCCAGTGGTTGTGCTCCGGATGGAAGAAGAACGCTTGAGTGAGGTCGCGGTGGCAGACGAGACTCCCTGTGGCCGCGCTTTGAGCATTGTAGCTTCGGCTCCGGCATCACTTCGCGGCTCGCGGGCGTTACTGCCGGAGACGTGGATCGAGGAGGTCGCGCAGCCCGTCGCCAAGGAGGTTGGCGCCCAGCACGACGAGCGAGATGGCCATGCCCGGCACGGTCGCCAGCCACCAGGCGTTGGAGAGATAGTCGCGTCCTTCGGCGAGCATCGCGCCCCACGAGGGCTGCGGTGGCTGGACGCCCAGGCCGAGGAAGGACAGACCTGACTCGAGCAGGACCATCGTCGCGAACTGGCTCGAGCCGATGACAAGGATCGGCGCGAGCGTGTTGGGAAGGATGTGATGGATGATGACGCGGAGGTCGCTGGCGCCCAGGGTGCGGGCCGCCTCCACGTAGTCGAGCTGGCGAATCGTGAGCACGCTGGCCCGCACCGTCCGCGCGTAGAGCACCCAGCCCGAGAGCGCCAGCACCGACACGAGCGCGCCCGGGCTGGTCCCCACGACCGCGACGATGGCGATCGCCAGCATGATGACGGGAAACGCGAGCTGCACGTCGGCCACGCGCATGACGAGGTCGTCCACGCGGCCTCCGAGCACGCCGGCGGCGAGCCCCACTGCGACACCGACCGCCGCCGCCAGCACGACCGCACTCGTCGCCAGCGCGAGCGAGACACGGCCGCCGTATAGCAGGCGCGCCAGGATGTCGCGCCCGAGGTTGTCCGTCCCCAGCAGGTACGGAGGGGCGCCGCCGAGCACCCGCGGGGGCTGCAGGCGCTTGCCGAAGCTCGGCTTGATCGGATCGGCGGGCGACAGCAGCGGCGCCCCGGCGGCGGCGAGGATCACCGCGCCGAGAATCAGACCGCCGACGACGGCCATCGGATAGCGTCGGAGTCGGCTCATCCGTAGCGTATGCGCGGGTCGAGCACCGTGTAGAGCACGTCGATCAGAAGGTTGATCACGACGAAGATCGTCGCCGAGATGATGAGGACGGTCTGCACGACCGGGAAGTCGCGGAAGAAGATCGCGTCGACGACGAGCTTGCCCATACCCGGCCAGGCGAAGATCGACTCCGTGATCACGGCGCCTCCCAGAAGCGTGCCGATCTGGAGCCCGATCACGGTGAGAAGCGGGATCATGGCGTTCCGGAGCGCGTGCCCCCAGATCACCGCCGGCTCGCCCAGCCCCTTGGCCCGCCCCGTCCGGATGTACTCCTGTCCGAGGATCTCGAGCAGGCTCGAGCGGGTGAGGCGCGCCACCAGCGCCGTGGGGAACGCGGCCAAGGTGACGCTCGGCAGCACGAGGTACGACCAGCCCTGGAATCCAGAGGTCGGCAGCCAGCGCAGCGTGACGCCGAAGAGCAGGATGAGCATGATCCCCAGCCAGAAGTTCGGGAGCGACTGTCCGAGTACCGCGAGCACGGTGCCGGCGTAGTCGTAGCCGGTGCCCCGGCGCACCGCGGCCAGCACGCCGATCGACACGCCGACCAGCACTGTCAACAGCATGGCGACCAGTGCCAGCTGGATCGTGGCCGGCGCGCGCTCGGCGACGACACGCAGCGCCGGCGCGCGGTACTGAAACGACTGGCCGAAGTCGCCGCGTATCACGGAACGCAGAAAGATGCCGTACTGGACCCAGATCGGCTCGCGCAGGCCGAGCTCGCGGTTGAGCGCGTCAACGGCCGACTGGGGCGCGCCTTCGGGCAGGAGCATCTTGGCCGGATCGCCCGGGATGACGCGCAGGATCACGAACACCAGGAGCGAGACGCCGGCGAGCGTCAGCGCCGCCTGGCCGAGCCGCCGCAGCAGGTAGGATCGCACCGGCGCGTTACGCCGTCGGCCGGGAGCTCAGGCGATGCCGACCTCGTGCAGGAGCACGTAGTAGTCGCGGCGCGCCTCGAAGTTGCTGAGCTTGTCGCTGATAGCGTAGATCGCCACGCTGTAGTACGGCCAGATCTCCGGCTCCTCGTCCCACAGGATCCGCTCGATCTCCGCGTACTTCTGCTGGCGCACCCTGGGATCGGGCACGCGGCCCTCGGCGATGAGCTGCTCGACCCGCGGGTCGGAGAAGCGCGTGAGCTTCTCGGCGCCGGCCTTCGTGAACCACTGGCCGAAGTACCAGTCGGGGTCGTGGGGCATGTGGGCCCAGCCCGAGTAGAAGAGATCGTAGTTCCCGGCCGTGCGCTGCTCCCGAGCCGTGGCGATTTCCAGGTTCCGGATGTTCACCTTGACCCCGACTTCGCTCAGCATCGACGCCACGGCCTGGGCGATCTCCAGCTGCTTGGGATAGAGGTCCTTCATCAGAACGAAGTCGAGTGTCAGATTCGACTGCCCGGCTTCCTTGAGCAGCCGGCGCGCCTTCTCCGGGTCGTACGGCTTCTGACCGAGATTCGTGTGTCCGATCAGCCCGGGCGGGATCGGGCTCACGACCGGCCGCGCGTAGCCCAGCAGCAGGTCCTTGATGATGACGTCGCGGTTGATGGCCAGGGAGACGGCCTTGCGCACGCGCGGGTCCTTCACCGTCTCCCGGGCGAGCTGGAAATGCCAGCGCTGCGCCTCGAGCGCCGGTGTATCGAGGACCTTGACGCCGGGAGTCGCCTTGAGCGTCTGGACCATGTCGGGCCACACGCGATCAATCACGTGGATCTCGCCGGCCCGCAGGGCGGCCGCGCGCGTCGAGAGCTCCGGGATGAAGCGGACCGTGACTTTCTCCACCCGCGGGACGCCCGGCTTCCAGTATCTGGCGTTGGCCGCGAGCTCGACGCGATCGCCATGGGTCCAGCTCACGAACCGGAAGGGTCCCGTACCCACCGGCTTCTGGAAGAACGCGTCCTCGCCCGCGCCCGCGCTCGGCGGCAGCATGCCGAGCATCGTCAAGTGCGCGGGCAGCGAGCCGAAGGGCCGCTTCGTCGTCACCGTGACCGCGTAGTCGCCGTCCTTCTGGACGTCGTCGATGTCCTGGTAGACGAACGACTTGATCAGCTTGCTGTTGTCCCGCACGCGCTTGAGCGTGAACACCACACTGTCGGCCGTGAATGGGCTGCCATCGTGGAAGCTGGCGCCCTTGCGCAGTGTGAATCGCCATGTGGTGTTGTTGAGTGGCCGCCAGCTCTCGGCGAGGGCGGGCACGAGCCGGTCGTCGTTGGTGACGTCGAGCAACGGATCGTAGACGTGGCGAAGCACCGATGTCGCCGAGATCGAATAGTGGTTCGCGGGGTCCAGCGTGAGCATCCGCTCAGACAGTCCGGCGAGCTTCCGGCGAGTCAGTGTCCGGCTTGGCATGTGCGGCATCGTCGCAACCACCACTGCAGGTGTCAAGGACGGCGCGTCAGCGTGGCCCAGGCACGCCCTTCCCATCCCCGAGTACAATCTCGACCGTGACCGACGCCGATTTTATGGACCAAGCGCTCCGCGAGGCGGAAGACGCCTATGCCCGAGGCGACTGGCCCGTGGGCTCGGTCCTCGTGCGCGATGGCGTCGTGCTGGCGACGGGCCAGAACCGACAGAACACCGAGCGCGACGTGACCTGGCACGCGGAGTTCGAGGCCATGCGGCGAGCGTCGCGCGAGCACGGCGCGGCGATTCTGACCGGCGCCACCGTGTACTCCACCATGGAGCCCTGTCCGATGTGCGCGGGCGCCATGAAGCTCGCGGGGATCGCGCGCCTTGTCCTGGGGACGCGGCACGCCACCCTCGGCCGAGTCGATCTCGGCACCTACTCCATCGAGACCTTCTGCCAGATGACCGGTTACGATCTCGCCCTCACCACGGGCGTTCGTGAGCGCGAGTGCACGGCGCTGCGTCGACGCTGGGGCAAGGATTTAGACTGGCGCGCGGGAGTGACCCGATGAGCGAGACCGCGCTCGGCACCGTCGTCGGCAACCTCGCGCACGCCGCTCCGCATCGCGCGGCGCTCACGTGCGGCACGGACACCGTCTCGCGGGCCGCGCTCGATCAGATCACCGTTGGCGTTGTGATAGGACGGCGACGCAAGTCGAAGTACGACTGAACGGTCTCCGAATGGTCAAACGCCAGATCGAGTGATAGCGCGTGCTCCATCGTGATCCATTGCACGTCTGACGATTCCGCATCTGGCTGGCCCCGCTTCTCGAGTGGCTCGATCACGAAATCGAAGGCGACGTTCTGCCGATCCTCATGCGGGCGATCGGGTCGCGAGTTCACGCGCAGCAGAGTCACCACCCGGCCTGTCCAACCGGTCTCCTCGAAGAGCTCGCGAAGGACCCCATCCGCCAGCGTCTCGTCCCGATCGAGAAAGCCGCCAGGCAGCCCCCATTTGCCACCTTCGGAGAGATGGGGGGCGCGCTTCACGAGCAGCAGCATCCCGCTCCTCTCGACGACCGCATGCAACACGACGTGCCGGAGAGTGGCCCGACTCCCATTTTCAAACGTGCACGTGATCACAGTATCGCCTCCGCCGCCATGCCCGGGGAAGGACCGCTATTCGACGATGTCTTTCTTGAGACCCTGCACGAACTTGACCACTTCGCTCTGTTCCGTCTCTGGCACTCGGAACTTCGCCAAGGTTGCGGCGGCATGACCAAGAAACACGTTCCAATCGCTCTCAGTGATGCGCATGCCCCGGTGCGCGAGAGCCATATCCCGGCCGCGGTAGTACGTCGGTCCGCCGGCGCTGGCGCAGAGGTAGTCGATGAGGAGCTGCTCCTCACGCTGAATGCCGTCTTCACCACGATGCGCCCAGAAGCGACCGAGCTGCGGATCATTCCGAAGCCGCGGGAGCAGATCATTCGCCACTGCACTTATCGCGTCGTAACCACCAAGGCGCTCATAAAGAGACTTATTGCTCATCATGCCCTCCTCGATATTTCCTGATCGGCATCGGGCCACCCACTACCGCATGGGCAGGAACCTAAATCCGACGATTGAGCCAGTCAATGGCCAGGTTTTGATGGCAGGATCGGCGTGGACGGCGCGCGGGCTTTCCACCGCCTCGCTGCGCCTCGCGCTGAACCGATCGACGCCTGGCGCCGCGCCGAAATAGGCGCGGGTCTCGCTTACGCCGGCGTTCGCAGGCGCGGCATGATCCGGAGCGCGTTGTCGCGATCGATCGCCTGCAGGTCGCTCGCGCCGAAGCCGTAGTCCGTCAGCCCCTTCACGTGGTCGATCGCGGTGCGATACGGAAAGTCCGTCCCGAAGACGATCTGCGAGACCGGGATCAGCTTCGTCAGCGACGCGAGCGCGTAGGGATGGGCGGCCTGCGCGGTGTCGTAGTAGAAGCGCTTGAGCTCGGCCTCGACCCCGTTGGGCACACGTGCCGCCACGTTCTTGTTGATCAGCGGCAAGCGCACGAATCGCTCGGTCAGGAACGGCAGGGTTCCGCCCCCGTGCGAGAAGATCATCTGAACGTCCCGGAACCGCGCGGCGGCGCCGCCGAACACCAGGCTGGCGATCGTGCGCGTAGTGTCGGTCCCCCACTCGATGATCGACTCCGGCACGTCGGGAATCAGGTTGCCGCAGCAGTTGGCGGTGGTGGGGTGCGTGTACACGACGGCGCGCCGGCGATTGAGCTCCTCCATCACGGGCGTGAAGACCGGATCGCCGAGCCACTTGTCGCCGTAGCTCGTGAGCAGCGCGATGCCGTCGGCCTTGAGCGAGTCGAGCGCGTAGCCGATCTCGTGCAGGGTGGCCTCGACGTACGGCATCGGCATCACCGCGAACATGCCGAAGCGCCCCTTCGAATCGGCGACCAGCTTGGCCGAGTAGTCGTTGCACTCGCGCGCGAGCTTCCGCGCGCCCGCGTCGTCCAGGAAGCGCAGCGCGGGCGTCGTGATCGACGTGAGCGCCGTGGCCACGCCGGCCCGGTCCATGTCGGCGAGCGACTTCTCGGGCGTCCAGTCGCGCACGGGGCCGGTGACGTTCCTGGCCGTGATGGCGGCGAGGTACGGCGGCGGCGTGTGATGGTGGTGGACGTCGATCCGATGGGGTTTGACTATCGCCATCTGCGCCTCCGCTTCGCGCCGAGAGACGAGCGCGGTCGCTCCAAGAGCCGCGATCCCCGACAGAAACTCGCGTCGTGCGACACGGTCGGTCCGTCCCATCATGAGTCCCTCATCGTCGCTTCGCGCCAACGCCGGACGGCTCGGGCTCAGCGCGTCCTGCGGTACTCGTAGTCTTCGCGCTCGCCGTTGCCGACGCGCAGCTCCGGCAAGAGCGGCGGGCGCGTGCTGTTGAGCTTGGCGTGGGCGTCGAGGGCCGCCTGATCGGCCCAGCGCTCAAGCAAGGTCAAGCGGTCGGGGTTCACCGCGCTTTGAAAGATCTCGAACTGCTCGCAGCCCGGCTCCTTCATCACCTGGGCGCAGCGGCTCTTGTACGCCTCCGCGAGCTGAGACCCCTTGCCCGGCACGGCCGTGATCGTTACCACGAGTCGGATCGCCATCGCTCCATCTCCTCGGACGGCCGACTCTGGTCGCGGCCGCCGCCCCCGTGATCGACCCGAGGGGACTGTGCGGGCGGGCCTGGGCGGCTGTCAAGGCGTGAGCGGGAGCGCGACGTCGGCGCCGAGCCGAGCCGACCGCTCGGCCGCTTCCACCACCTCGAGGGCGCGCACGCCCGCCGCGACGGGAACCGGATTGGGCGCGCGGCCGACGCACGCGTCGAGGAACGCCTGGAGCTCGAGCCGCAGAGGCTCCTCGCGTCGCGTCGGGAGCTCCTCCTTGCCCGTCTCCACGGCCTCCCACGCGTCGCCGCGCTTGCGGTGCTCGCCCAGATGGAGTGTGACGGTCGAGGCCCCGTAGTCGGCCACGAGCGTGCCGCGCTCGCCGACGATCACGCACTCGCGCCAGGTGCCCGGGGTGAAGTAGCTCGCCTCGACGACCACCGGCACGTCGCCGTAGTGGACGACCGTCACGGACAGGTCGTCGAGCCCACGGCCCAGGAAATCACGCTGCAGCGCGCCGACCCGCGTCGCCTCGCGCCCGAAGAGATGCGCGAAGAGATCGAAGTAGTGGATCGCGTCAGTCTGTGTGACGCCGACGTCCGTCCGGGGCCGCTTGAACCCCGCGAAGCGGCCGGTGGCGTAGCGCACGGCGCCGATGCGTCCGGCCCCGAGGGCCTCGCGCAAGGTCGCCGTCGCGGGATGAAAGCGGAAGATGTGGCCGACCTGCACCACGCGGCCCGCGGCGCCGGCCGCGGCCTCGAGCGTGCGCGCCTCGACGGCCGTCCGCGCGAGGGGCTTTTCGACGAAACAGTGGCGGCCGGAGGCCAGGCACGTTCGGGCGATGTCCCAGTGGCTGCCGGCCGACGTCACGATGTCCACCGCGTCGACCGCGCTCAGCGCGGCGCGGTAGTCGGCGACGGCGCGGCCGGGCGCGACACCGCGGCGGATCGCCCACGCGAGGCGCTCCGGCGAGACGTCTGCGACCCAGAGGGTGACGCCCAGCTCGCCGAGCACACGCAGGTGGTTCTCGCCCCAGCGGCCGAGGCCGACCAGCAGGACGTTCACGCGCTCGGCTCAGTCGCGGACGAGATCACCGCCCACGTCCTCGACGACCTCGTAGTGCAGGAGGCGGGCGTTCATCCAGCGGATCACCAGGAGATCGGCGAAGGCGACCGCCGCGCGATTCAGGACCCCGTACTTCGACCGGCCGAAGCGCCGCGGCCGGTGGGCCACCGGCACCTCGATCACGCGATAGCCGCGCATCTTGAGCAGGGTCGGGATGAATCGATGGAAGCCGCGGTAGAGCACGAGCCCGCGCAGACACTCGCGCCGAAACGCGCGGAACGTGCACCCGCTGTCCCGGATCGTCTCGTGGGACACCCAGTTCCTGATGCGGTTCGCGACGCGCGACGACACGCGACGCACGAGACTGTCGCCGGCGGCCCGATCGACGCGCCAGCCCGTCACCGCGTCCCAGTGATCCAGGTGCGAGAGCAGCATCGGGATGTCGCGCGGGTCGTTTTGAAGATCCGCGTCCATCACCACGACGCGCCGCCCGCGCGCGGCCTTGAAGCCGGCGTCGGTCGCTGCCGTCTCGCC
>Ga0209157_1000025_pt1 | contig 132546 bp, 126 predicted proteins | sample GraSoiAngelo_135_FD_185892 | JGI IMG/M metagenome (GOLD analysis project Ga0209157, IMG submission 185892) | Grasslands soil microbial communities from the Angelo Coastal Reserve, California, USA - 14_0929_05_40cm (SPAdes) (version 2) | ecosystem: Environmental > Terrestrial > Soil >... | reverse complement strand
CGGCCTTCGCGCTCGTCGGCGCCCTCGGCCTGGTGCTCACGCGCGGGCTTCGCGCGCTTCAGGCGCGGGTGCTGACCTGGCAGGAAGACATCGGGGTGTAGCGGCCGATCAAGCCGAGAGCACGCGATGTTGCTCCACCACGACCGTTGGAGCGAAGAGCCGAACGTTCTCTTCGATCTTCCGCAGCTGGGCGGCGACTACCTCCGTCCCGACGCCGGCAGCCGCGTACGCGACGTACAAGACGCGAGAGGTCTCCGAGGAGATCGCTGACCGGTTGTCCTGCCCGTAGATGATCGAGCAGCAGACACCATTCGCGTCCCGCATGATCATGTCGCCCGCGAGAAGGGGCTTGAGGGCGCCGTTCATCTGGGTCATCTGATCGCCGTCCCGCGCCACGTCGATCGACACGGCGCCGCGCAATTTCGCGGCGTCGTGCCCGGCGGTCAGGACCAGGGTCTCCACTTCGGCCGCGAAGTTGGCGTCGACCAGGGGAGTCACGTCCGGTAGGCTCTTGCCTTTCGCCACGATCGACTCGAGCTGGAGCTGCACGTGATACGTCTTGCCGAACCGCTTGTAGTACCGCACGTAGGCCGACATCACGGGAAGCGCGGAGAAGTCTTGCCGCGTGAGGCCCCGGTAGCGGGCCCTCAAGAGCGCTTCGGTCTCCCGCTTCCGATCGCCGAGCCGGGCGGGCGAGTGGGCTTTGTCGATACCCGAGAGGTCCAGGAGGCCGATTGCCGCTCCGGGTTGAGCGGCCCGCCATTCATCGGTGGCTGAAATCGAGAGCATGCGTTGGCTCCGTCCCTGTCACACACGCACGTAGCCATGTAGACCGCCACGACCGCCGACGCGAGGGCGAAGGCGCCGATGTAGGCGGCGCAGACGAGCCCGATCTTGACGAGTGGAGTTATGTCGCCCTCGTCCTCTCCCAACAGAGATGTCTGGCGTCATCCGTGCCGCCGCGGATCAGCGGCCCGTAGTCGAAACCGACGAACCGCTGTGTCAGCTCCTCCCAGATGCCGTCGAAGCCGATCGCCTCTGTCGGGAACGAACAACCTCCGTCTGCTCCTTCGAGGAGGATCCACTGGTCGGGAAGCCATGGGCCGTCAGAAGTCGTCACGTGCCAGATCCGGTTTACCTCCTGCGTCGGAGCCTCAAGAGAACGCAGGCGCGGAGGGAAGAGCGTCAGGGCGCGTCTCGCGGCCGCGCCCCTCTCACGTTCAGAGAACCGTGCACGCCTCCTCGAACTCAAGACGCGGCAGCTTCGCCATCACCTTCGACGGATCGCCGTGACCCACGTTGCACAGGAAGTTCGACTTGACCCGGCCGTCGGGGAAGAACTCGGCGTCGACCTTCGCGTTGTCGAACCCCGACATCCCGCCGACGTCGAGCCCCACCGCGCGCGCCGCGATCATGAAGTAGGCGCCCTGCAACGTGCCGTTGCGGAACGCGACCGTCTCGGCCAGTTGGGCGTTCGCTTCGTAGGGGTTCTTCATCTCGGGCCGGTGAGGGAAGAGCTTGGGCAGGAGCTCGTAGAAGCGCGTGTCGTAGCCGATGATGGCCGTGACGGGCGCCGCCTTGGTCTTGTCGACGTTGCCGGGGCTGAGCGCCGGGAGCAGCCGCGCCTTCGCGTCCGGTGTGCGCACGAAGAGGATCCGCGCCGGGCACGAATTGGCGCTCGTCGGCCCCGACCGCATGATCCGATAGATCGCCCGAAGCTGGCCGTCGGTGACCGGCGTCGGCAGCCAGCCGTTCTGCGTTCGGGCCTTGAGGAAGATGAGGTCGAGGGACTTCTCGTCCAGGGTCACGTCGCTCCTCCGGCTCGTCGTCAGTTCTTCTTGGCGTCCTGGATGGCCAGCCACACGCGCTCGGGCGAAGCCGGCATGTCGAGCTGGCGGACGCCGACCGAGGCGAGCGCGTCGATGACCGCGTTCATCACGGCGGGCAGGGCGCCCACGGTTCCCGCCTCGCCCGCGCCCTTGGCGCCCAGCGGGTTCAGCTTCGTCGGCACCGGGTTGCTCTCGATGTGCATGTCCGGAAAGGCATCGCCGCGCGGAATCGCGTAGTCCATGAACGACGCGGTGAGGAGCTGGCCCGACTCGCGGTCGTAGACGACCTGCTCCATGAGCGCCTGGCCCACGCCTTGTGCGACGCCGCCGTGGATCTGGCCCTTCAGGGTCACCGGGTTGATGACGGTCCCGACGTCGTCGACGATCACGTAGCTCACGATCGCCACCGCGCCGGAGTCGGGTTCGACTTCCACCTCGCACACGTGACAGCCGTTCGGCCACGTGGCCTGCTTCGGCGAGAACGTCCCGGTCTCGTACAGGCCGGGCTCGACGCCAGGCGGTAGCTGATTGGGCTGGAAGGCGGCGCGCGCGACCTCCTTCAGCCCGACGGCGCGATCCGTGCCGACGACGCCGAACTTGCCGTCGGCGAACGTGACGTCCGCCTCGGCGGCTTCCAGCAGCCGTGCCGCGATCTTCTTGCCCTTGGTGATGACCTTGTCGGCGGCCTGCCACAGCGCGGTGCCGCCGATGACGGTCGACCGCGAGCCCATCGTGCCCATGCCGAAGGCAACCCGGTCCGTGTCGCCGTCCACGTAGAGCACGTCGTTCGGATCGAGGCCGAGCCGCTCGTTGAGGATCTGCTTGAAGGTCGTCTCGTGGCCCTGGCCCTGGTTCTTCGAGCCCATCAGGACGGTCGCGCTGCCGCTGGGCGCGAACCGGATCTCGGCGAACTCGGGCTGCGGGCCGGCCGCCTGCTCGATCGGGTTGACGACCGCCAGGCCGCGCAGCCGGCCGCGCCGGCGCGACTCGTCGCGCCGCTGCGCAAAGCCGGCGACGTCGCCGAGCTTCAGCGCCTTCTCCATGCTCGTCGAGAAATCACCTGAATCGTAGGTGGCGCCGAGCGGGTTCTTGTACGGCATGGCGGAGCTGGGGATCAGGTTCTTCCGCCTGAGCTCGATCGGATCCAGGCCAAGCTCGCGCGCGGTATCGTCGATCAACCGCTCGAGGACGTAGGTCGCCTCCGGCCGGCCCGCGCCCCGGTACGGCGCGGTCGAGTTCGTGTTGGTCATGACGCTCGTCACGTGCACGTACGCGGCCTGGAACTTGTAGACGCCAACCAGGGTGACGACGTTGCTGAATGTGGCCAGGAGGTTCCGGTCCGAGGAGACGTACGCGCCGACGTTCGCGAGCGTGTGAACGCGCAGGGCGAGGAAGCGGCCGTCCGCGTCCAGCGCGATCTCCGCCTCGCTCACGTTATCCCGCGCGTGCTCGTCGGCCAGGATCGCCTCGCGCCGCTCGCACTGCCACCGCACCGGCCGGCCCAGCTTGCGCGCCGCCCACAACACCAGCTTGTGCTCGGGGTACTGCCAGCCCTTGGTGCCGAAGGCGCCGCCGACGTCGCCCGCGACGACGCGGATCTTGTGCTCGGGAACCTTGAAGATGTTGCTGGCCAGCGCGTTGCGGACACGATGCGGGTACTGGACGTCGGCGTAGAGCGTGTAGCGGTCCTCGTGCGGGTCGTAGACGCCGAGCGAGCCGCGCGGCTCCATGAACTGGGCGTGCACGCGGGTGATGACGTAGCGGCGGCGGACCACGCGATGGGCCTTCGCGAACGCAGCCTCGGTCGCGGCGCGGTCGCCCGACTCGAAGATGTTGCTGATGTTGTCGGGGCACTCGTCCCAGACCGGCGCCGCCCCGGGCTGCGTGGCGTCCGCCGTCGCCGTCACCGAGGGCAAGGGCTCGTAGTCGATCTGGACGAGGTCGGCCGCGTCCTCGGCCTGGGCGCGCGTCTCCGCCACGACCATCGCGATCGGGTCGCCCACGTACCGCGCGCGCTCGCGGCTGAGGCCCTTGTGCGGCCGCGCGAACATCGGACCGCCGTCCGGGCGCTTGCGCTTGAGGGTCATGCTCATCGTGCCGAGCCCCGCGACATCGGCCCCAGTGAACACGGCCAGGACGCCCGGCGCCCGCAGCGCCGCCGCGAAATCGATCCCGCGGATGCGCGCGTGCGCGTGCACCGAGCGCAGGATAACGGCGTGCGTCTGGCCCGGAACGTTGACGTCGTCGAGATAGCGGCCGCGGCCCCGCAAGAGCCGGACGTCCTCGACCCGCTTGATGCCCTGTCCGATGCCGTATTCGCCCATCAGCCGCGTCCTCTCTTCATCACTGCGGGAGCAGGCGGGCGCCGGGCGCCGCGAACTCCTTCGGCCACACCACGACCCACTTGCCGTCCTGCACTTGCTTCACCTTGGAGAGATCGTCCCCGTAGTTGTTCGGCCCGTCGAAGCGGAAGCGGCCGCCGATCGTCTGGACCTGGTTCTTCCGGAGCCACTGGGCCAGTACCTTGTCGTCGAGGCTCTTGGTCGCAGTCACCGCCGCCTCGAGCATCTGCCAGGCCGCGTACGAGCCCGCGGCCTGCGTGTCGACGTTCGTGTAGGGGACGCCGGCCTTGGCCGCGCGCTCGTGATAGAGCGTGGCGAATCTCGCGGCGGCTGGGTTGTTCAAGAACGGCGGGTGCTCCTCGAAGAACGTCATCGAGAGGGCGAGCTTCGCCTCCGGGGCCACGACCATCGGACCCGGCGCCGGGAAAAGGTGAAAATGCCGGCGCGGCGTGTAGTCCAGGCGCTTGAGCTCTTCCAGGACCAGGTTGCCGTCCAGGCCGAGCGCGCCGACCCACAGGAGCTCCGGATTGGCGTCCTTGATGCGCGCGGCGATCGGGCCGAAGTCGCGCGTCCCGAATTCGTACTCGAGATAGAGCAGCTCCTTGAGACCGCGCTGCTTGGCCACCTCGCGCGCGCCCGAGGATTGGAACTGAGCCGACGGAAACTTGCTGGTGACGATCGCGATCGTCTTGGGCGGATTCGCGGTCGCGGCCACCGCGTCGAAGACGATTCCCGGCACCGTGCGCTGGGGCTCGGGCCCGAACGGCGCTGCCGGAAACTGCATGTCGTACTTCGCGAGGTGCGGCATCCCGAAGCTGTGATGGATGAGCATCTTCTGGTAGCGCTGGGCCACGGTCATCGCGGCGAGGATCCCGCTCGTCGCGTAGGGCCCCATCAACAAATCGACCTTGTCGACCGTGATGAGCTTCTCGTAGAGGCTGCGCGTGACCTCGGGCTTGGACTGATCGTCCAGCACGACCCACTCGACGGGCCGGCCGAGCAGACCGTTGGCGCGGTTCAGCTCCTCGACGTAGATCTCGGCGGTGATCTTGTGCAGGAGCGCGGTCGCCGCGAGCGGGCCGGTGAGGGCGAGGGTGCCGCCGATCCTGATCGGCGGGCCCGCGGGTGCCGCGAGCGCTCCCAGCGCGAGCGCGACGAGGACGGCCGCGGCGAGCACGCCCAGGAGGGCCGGGGTCTTTCGCGAGAGCATCGTCTGCCTCCTCCGCAGCGAGGAAACGTCGCGCCGATTGGGGGTCGCATCAGACGTCGGCGGGCGATATCCGCGAGCGATCGGCGCGAGCCTAACCGGGCGGGGAGTGGCGAGTCAAGGGGACGGGGAGACTTGCAGCGGAGCGAGGACTAGCGCGACCGCGCTTCGAGCTCCCCTCGTAGCCGGGTCAGCTCGACCGGCTTTTGGAGCACGGCCACCACGCCTTCTTCCATCCGGTAGCCGTACGCGCCCTCGTCGAAGCTCGTGATGACAATGGCGGAGGTGTTGGGCTCGTAGCGCCGCGCGAAGCGGAGCAGGTCCAGCACGTTCAGGGTGACGTGCCGCTCGGACTGGACGTTGTCGTCCAGCAAGAGGAGATCGTACGGCTGCGAGAAGATCGCCGCGAATCCCGCCCACATGTCCGCGGCCACCTTCACGTCGTGGCCGTCGGCGGACAGGATCACCCGCAGCCCCTCCCGGGCGTGACGCTCTCGCTCGACTACGAGAATGCTCAGCGACATCCGGCGCTCTTGGACATAGCAGAGCAACGAGCGTGCCCGGAGCGCGCGCAGGGCTGCGCCGGGCGCCAAATGGGCGAAAGCGCTGGCCGCAGGGCGACCGGGGAGGGCTCGGCCATGGGGAAGCGTGAAAAAACTACCTCGTACGAGTTACTTGGTCGCGCCGGCGAGATCGTGGGTCAGCGCGCGCGCCTTACTGGCGAGGTTTGCCGCCCGCTGATAGTCCCGCTGGTCGAGGGCGCTGCGGGCCTGGTCCAGGAAGCTCTTCGCGGTCTTCAGGGCCTCTTGCTGAGGCGGCTTCAGCGAGCGGCCCTCGAGCTCGCCCACGGCTCGGGCGACGTCGCCGATGTTCTGGCGAGCGCTCTCGAGAAGCCGCTGCTCCTCCGCGGCCGGCACTTCCGGCCGCAGCACGCCCGACGGCGAGGTCGTGCTCGGCTTCGGCGCAGGGGCGGCCGCCGGCGCCGGTGGGGGGCTCGCCGTGCTCGTGGACGCAGCGGGCTTCGTGACGACCGTCTCGCTCGCGCAGCCGGACAGGAGCAGCGCCGAGACGGAGACGAGGATGCGGCGGGTCACATCGGCCCACTTTTCGGCGCCACCGGAAGCGTCAGGACCATCACCGTGCCGCGGTCCACTTCGGATTCGACGTCGATCCGGCCGTCGTGCATCTGCACGATGCGATAGACCATCGAGAGCCCGATCCCCGAGCCCTGCGACTTCGTCGTGTAGTAGAGGCGAAAGATCTTCTCGCGATCCTGCGCCGGGATGCCGACGCCCTCGTCCGCAACGCGGATCTCGACCGAGCCGTCGGGGCCGACGCGAGCGCCGAGCGTGACGGTCCCCCCCTTCGGCATCGCCTGGATCGCGTTGGCCACGAGATTCGTGAGCGCCTGCTGGAGCAGCTCCGCGTCGCCGGCGACGGGCGGCAGGTCGGGCACCACGTCCTCGGCGATGCGCGCGCCGGCGCGCACGGCTTCCGGCGCCATGAGCCGCGTCACCTCCGAGAGCAGCGCTCCCACCTCGACCGGCGCCAGCCGGATCTCCTCGGGGCGCACGAACTTCAAAAAGCCCTGCACGACGCGATCCAGCCGTACGATCTCCTGAGCGATCACGTCGAGGTTCTCGCGGACCGTCGGCTGGCTCCCGCCCAGGCGCGCCTTCAAGAGCTCGAGGTGGATGCGCATCGCGTTCAGCGGGTTCTTCACCTCGTGAGCCACGCCCGACGTCAGCCGGCCGAGCGCCGCGAGCTTCTGCGAATACGTCACGAGCGATTGCACGGCGCGGACCGGCTCGAGGTTGCGCAGCGCGAGCACGCCGCCGCCCGCTCGGTTGCCGTCGGGAATGCGGTAGCTCGACACCGCCAGCTCGCGGGACTGTCCGTCGGCAGCGCGGACTTTCACGGCGGCGTTGCGGCGCTCGATACCGGCGTCGAACAGCTCGGCGACCACGGGCGCCAGCGGGTGATCGGCCGGCACGAGGCCGACCAGCTCGCCCTCGAGCAGCCCCTCCGCCGTCTGGTTGCAGAACACGACTTCGCGCTTGCTGTTCAGCACGACCACCGCGTCCTCGAGGCTGTCGAGGATGCCTTCCATCCGCGCGCGATCGCTCTGCCAGTGCGATTGCTCGGCGTGGACCCGCTCGCCCAGCTGATTCACCCTCGCGGCCAGCTCTCCGAGCTCGTCGTCCCGCGTCAGGTCCACGGTGGTGCCGTACTCGCCGCGGGTGAGCCGGTCCATGCCGTTGGCGATCTTGCGTAGCGACTGCAGCAGGAGGCGGCCGACCACGAGCCCGACCGCGATGGCGACGCCGAGCGCGGCCAGCGCGACCGCCAGGCTATAGAGCGCGGCGTGCGTCAGCTCCTGCTTGAGGAGGCTGGTCGAGACCCCCACGCGCACCGTGCCGAAGGGTCGCTCGCCCCGGCGCATCGGGACCTGCGCCTCGTACACCTCGGGCGGGCCGAAAAGCGAGGCCACGATGGCGAGCGTCGATCGCGTCTTCAGGCGCTCGAGGCTTTCGCGCGGCGGCAAGGTCCCGCCCTCGAGCTTGGGATTGCTGTGGGCGAGGATCCGATCGGCCGGATCGACCACGGCCGCGTAGACGACCGTGTGCGAGTAGCCGATCATCCCTTCGAGCAGGGCGCGGATGCCCGGATCTTGCTGCAGCAGAGCAGGCGCGGGGATCGGCGAGGCGGCGACCACGCGCGAGCTCTGGTAGTAGAGCTGGCGCGCCATGAGCTCGCCCTCCTCCGTCGCGGCGGCGAGCGCCAGCCGGGCCACGTTCGCGAGATGCGCCACCGTCGACGCCGCGACCACCAGCAGGACCACGAAGGCGAGCGCCAGGACCTGCCGCGCGCGAAGCGTCAGACGCATGCGCCTCAGGCGCTGTACTTGTGGAGCTTGTTGTGGAGCGTCTTGAGACTGATGCCGAGAATCTCGGCGGCGCGGGTCTTGTTGCCCCCCGTCTGCTTGAGTGTCCGAAGTATCAGCTCACGCTCGGCGTCCTCGACGGTGGTGCCGACCGGGAGCACCAGATCGGCCTCGCTCGCCGTCGCCACGGGTTCGATCGGCGTGCCGAGCGGCGGCAGGTGCTCGGCCCGGACCAGATCGCCCGAGCAGACGATCACCGCTCGCTCGATCACGTTGCGAAGCTCGCGCACGTTGCCCGGCCAACGATGTCGCCGCAGGACGTCCAACGCCCCCTCGTCGACTCCCCGGACGGTCCGGCCGTGGCGGTCGTTGAACTCCTCGACGAAGGCCTGCGCGAGATCGGCGAGATCCTCCAGTCGGTCGCGCAGGGGCGGTAGCGAGATGGCGAAGACGTTGAGCCGATAGTAGAGGTCTTCGCGCAGCGTACCGTCGGCGAGCGCCTTCGCGGGCTCCTTGTTGGTCGCCGCGACGACGCGGACGTTCACGTGGATCTCGGTCTTGGCGCCGAGCCGGCGGAACTGGCCCTCCTGCAGCACGCGGAGGAACTTGGCCTGGGTCCCCGGCTGCATCTCGGCGACCTCGTCCAGGAAGAGGGTCCCGCCGTCGGCGAGCTCGAAGCAGCCCTGACGCCGCTCGACGGCGCCGGTGAACGAGCCGCGCTCGTGGCCGAAGATCTCGCTCTCCAGCAACGTCTCCGGGATCGCGGCGCAGTTGACCGCCACGAACGGCCCTCTGCGGCGCGGCGAGAGCTCGTGGACCGTTCGGGCGACCAACTCCTTGCCCGTGCCGCTCTCGCCGGCGATGAAGAGCGTCGCGTCGGTGGGCGCCGACACCTCCACCTGGCGCATGACTTCCATCATGCCGTGCGAGCTGCCGAGGAGCCGGCCGAACGCGCCGCGCTGGCGGAGCTGGCGCCGCAGCAGCTGAACTTCGCGCGCCGTCTCGGAGCGCTCGAGCGCGCGGTCGAGCAGGAGCTGAAGGCGCGTCGGGTCGACGGGCTTGGTGAGATAGTCGTAGGCGCCGTCCTTGATCGCCTGCACCGCGGTCTCGATGCTGCCCTGGCCGGTCAGGAAGACCACGGCCGTGGTCGGAAAGTCGCGCTTGAGCCGGGTGAGAAGCTCCAGCCCGTCGATCCCGGGCATGACCAGGTCGGCGATCACGAGGTCCGGAGCCCGGACGGCGGCGCGCTCGAGCGCTTCCTGGCCGTCGGCGGCCGCCGTGACGTCGTAACCCCACACCGTCAGGAGCTCCTGCAGCCCCTTGCGCGAGGCGGGCTCGTCGTCGACGACAAGGATGCGATGGTCCTTCATCCGATCCGCATGGCCAAATCGCTCCGTCGCGACTTCCACCGCGTCGCCTGGCGCGGTCGAGGTACTTGAGTCCGGCCGAGCCCCACCCGGCGAGGCGGCGTTCGCGGCCTCAGTGTACCCCAGCGGACTCTTGCTCATGGCGTCGCGATACCGGCGCGCGCGGGGTTGGCGTGAAGCAGCCGCACGTCCGCGCCTGGCCACGACCGGATCGCCCATTCGAGCCGCGCCCGGAGCTCTACGCGATGACCGCAGGGACCGAGCATGACCGACATCATCTCATCGCGCTTCTCGCTCCAGTCTTCGACCCACCGCAGCGCGTGACAACGTCCGCACATCATGGTCTTTGTGGGGTTCATTGGTTCCTCACGTTGTCAGGAGCCTCGTCCTCGTCGTCCTCGTCGGTCGCGACCGTCGCGAGAACCACCGTGTCCTGGAGGACCTGGATGGCGTCCACCCGAATGCGCGAGAAGCCCATCGCGACGGCGCCGCGCAGAGGGGTATCGAACGCTTCCCGCAAAGCCTGCTTGACCGCCGGATCGGAGCGATCGACCAGGTTCACCACCGTCTGCATGCGGACGACACGGGCCGAGACCGGCAAGACGGCGACGACCGTCGCTATCACCAAAGCCGCCACGAGCCCTGCCAGTGCGCGCACGGTGCCCCCTGATCGCGAGAGTTTTTCGCTCGTGCCGCCCGGGTGAGCATCGCCCGTGCCAGAGGTTCCCCGCCTCATGCTAACTCATTGAGTCGTTTGGGGAATCGACCCGATGAATGCATTCCATCCGGGTAAGATCTAGAGGGGTTCGAGCAAGAAATACGCTGTAAAATTTACACGAACGTCGGCCGCCCGTCAGGATCGCGACAGGTCAGCGATCGCCCTGAGGCGCGCTTTCTTTGGGCTCGCGGGCCGGGCGCCGGAACCACCCCGTCAGACGGTTCCAGCCGCTGACCACGTGGTCGATAACACCGCCATGCTCGTCGCACATCGGCGGCTCGGTCCCGGTAAGGAACGCTTCGCGAACGATCAACGGACACGCCCCTGTCGCCCGCTTGCCGTTCGTGGCGTCGATGTCCGCGAACGAGATGCCGGCCGGCACCTGGAAATCCGGCTGCGGATAGGCGTCGAGCGCCTGCTTCATGAAGTCCAGCCAGATCGGGAGCGCCGCCTTGGCTCCGCTCATGCCGTGCGGCTCGCCGCTGTCGAAGCCGACCCATACCAGGGCCAGCAGTCGCGGCGTGTAGCCGACGAACCACGCATCGCGCCCGTCGTTGGTCGTGCCGGTCTTGCCCGCGACGACGTCGGGAAGCCCGCTCGAGCGCACGGCGCTGCCGGTCCCAGACGTGACGACGCCCTTGAGCAGCGACGTCACCAGCCAGGCTTCGGCAGGCGAGACGACCTGAGCCGATTCCTCCGCGGCGGCCGGCTTGACCTCTTCGTCGCCGAACTGAACCGTGCGGATTCCGGAGACGGCGGCGGGCCGGGCACCGCCGTTCGCCAGGGGCAGGTACGCGCGAGCGAGCTCGAGCGGCGTGACCTCGAACGCGCCCAGGGCCATCGCGGGAACCGGCGCGAGCTGACCCTGGAGGCCGAGGGCTCGCGCCATCTCGATCACGTTCGGGAGGCCGACGGTCTGGGCGATGCGGACGGTGGCCGCATTGAGCGACTGCTCGAGGGCCTGCCGCACGGTCACGACGCCCTCGTACCGGTCGTCGGAATTCCGCGGGCTCCACGGCGCGCCGTTGGACTCCACGGTGAGCGGCAGGTCTTCGACGCGCGATGCCGCCGTGAAGAAGGGCGCATCGTCGCCGGCACGGAGGGCGGCGAGGTAGACGATCGGCTTGAAGGCCGATCCGGGCTGACGGCGGGCGGACGTGACGCGGTTGAACTGGCTGGCGAGATAGTCTCGGCCGCCGACGAGCGCTCGGATCGCGCCCGTGGCCGGCTCGACCACGAGCAGGGCCACTTGAAGTCGTCGACCAGGGTCCCGGCGATAGGCCTGGGGCAGGCTCGACTCCAGCCGATCCAGACCGCGGACCGCCGCCGCCTCCGCGAACTTTTGCAAAGACAGATCGAGTGTGGTCGCGATGCGGACACCCCGCACGCGCGCGATCCCCGTGTCGAAGCGCTGCTCGAGCTCCTGGCGCACGTAGTCGACGAAGTACGGGGCCGACTGCCCAGGGCTCACCAGCGCGCGCACGTGGACGGGAGCGCGGCGCGCGCGCTCGAATTCGTCAGACGTGATCATCTTGAGGTCGCGCATCCGGGCGAGCACGACGTTGCGGTGCTCGCGCGCGCGATCGGGGTCGACGGCCGGCGAGTAGATGTTCGGGCCGCGGATGATCGCGGCGATCAGGGCCGCCTCGGGTGTCGTCAGCTGGTGGACTTCCTTTCCGAAATACGCGCGCGACGCCGAGCCGACGCCCCGGATCGCGATCGGCCCGCGCTGGCCCAAGTAGATCTCGTTCAGGTAGGCCTCGAGGATCCGCTCCTTCGAATAGCGCGCCTCGACCAGCGCCGCCAGCCACGCCTCGCGCAGCTTGCGGAAGAGGGTGCGGTGCGGGCTGAGGAGCCTGACCTTGACGAGCTGCTGCGTGATCGTGCTACCGCCTTCCTTGACCCGGCCGGCGCGGAGGTTGGCCCACGCGGCGCGCAGCAGCGCGCGTACGTCGACGCCGCCGTGCTCGAAGAACCGATGGTCCTCGGCCGCCAGCACCGCGTTGATCAAGACCCGCGGTGTCTCGTCGATCCGGACGGGCTTGTGGTCTTCTCCCGGCCGGTCCGTCGCGCTCGCGAGCACCTCCGGCTCGAGCGTGACCCCGGCGACGTCCTGGCCCGCGCGCGTGACCTCGGTGATCCGATCGTCGACGACCTGCAGCCTGACGAGGACGGCGCCGGCTTCTTCACCTCCGCGAAGATAAATGTCCCAGTTGCCCCCGGAGCGCCGGAAGAGTCCGGGTGAGGGGGGCGTCGAACGCGTCTCGGTGTATCCGAGGCGCGCGAGAGTGGCCGACAGCCCGACGCGCTGGAGGTGCACGCCGGGCGCGAGCGATTGCCCGGAGGCATAGATGAACGTCGCGCGACGGGCGTCGGCGCGCTCGAATCTGCTGAGCTCGATCGCGGAGTAGACGAGCGGGGCGCACACCGCCGAGGCGATCGCCACGCCCAGAACCAGTCGTCTCCAGCGGCGGAATTGCGCGATCAATTTCCCCGAGTCTACCAGGCTCGACCGTCTCCGGCGGTGCGGGGCGTGCGGCAGACGTGCCGGCGACGGTCTGACGACTAGGCGCGGGGCGGAGCGAGCGGATCCGGGTTCCCGAGCGCTGCGGCAACGGTCTGGTGCAGCTTGCCGAGGCCCACCGGCTTGGCCACGTACGCGAAGGCTCCCATCTCCATGGCCCTCGGCTTGAGCGTCGCGTCGGGGCTACCCGAGATCATGATCACTCTGATCGCCGGATCGAGGGCTCGGATGCGCTCCAGCACCTGGACGCCGTTGAGGCCTTCCATCATGACATCCAGCACCACGACGTCCGGACGGTGCTGCGAGACGGCGATGAGCGCGTCACCGCCATGGGCCGCGGCGTCGACCGCGTAGCCCGCTTCGGAGAAGTACTTCGTCAGGATCGTGACGAGGTCGGGCTCGTCGTCCACTACGAGAATGCGGCCCGCTGTCCGAATATCGCGCATCTCCCTACGATTATCGCTCGTGCGGCCTCGCCGTCCTAAGGGGATTGGAGAGACGGGCGAAGCTGTAGAATTCTCAGATGCTTGGGATACCGCGAAGCCCGCGGGCGGTCTATGCGACCGGCTTCGCCTCGGCTTCCACGGACGCGCTCAGCTCGGCGGGCGTGATCGCCTGGTCGAGCCAGAGCGAATGCCCGCACAGACAGCACTTCCAGAGCAGCCGAGTCGTGGCAAGGCACGCGAACCGTCGAGCCTCGGAGATGTGCGACTTGTCCAGGGCGAGCCGGCCACCGCATCGGCAGGTCAACATGGAAGCACCTCCGCTGGGTGAGGGGAGTGCACCCTTTGGGCCACCAACAAGTCCACGATTTCATTGGAATCGTGGACGATTCGGCTCGGACGGATTGGCAACGCCGGGAAGCGTGGGCGACCGTCCTCGTCACGCCACGACATGTCTCTCGTGGTGACCCCGACAAGGCTCATCGAGAGACTGCAGGCGCTCTATCCTGATGCCTCACGGCGTAGCCTCAAGCAGTGGCTCACCGGCTCCCGGGTTCGGGTCAATGGCGCCGTCGTGATCCGAGGCGACGTCGAAATCGCCCTCGAGGATCGCGTGGAGCTAGCCGCGCCCGCGCCGCCCGCGTGTCCCGCGCCCCTGCGGCTCGTCCACGAGGACGACGACATCCTGGTCGTCGACAAGCCCTCGGGGCTCCTGATCATCGCCACGGAGAGCGAGGGGGAGCGCACCGCCTACCGGCTCCTCCGCGACTGGGTCGCACGTCGCGGCGCGGGCTCGGCGCGGCTCTTCGTCGTGCATCGCCTCGATCGCGAGACCTCGGGCCTGATCGTGTTCGCCAAGACGGTGGCAGCGAAGCAGCACCTGCAGGCACAGTTCGCCGCGCGAACGGCCGAGCGCGTCTACGTCGCCCTCGCCGAAGGCGTGGTGCGCCGGGAGGAGGGCTCGCTGACCTCGCGCCTCGTCGAGGATCGCGCGCTGCGCGTGAGGATCGCCGAGCGCGGGGGCGGACGCGAGGCGATCACGCGCTATCGGGTCCTCGAGCGCCGGCGAGCCGCGACCTTGCTCGAGCTCCGGCTCGTGACCGGTCGCCGCGCCCAGATCCGGGCCCAGCTCGCCGCGGCCGGCCATCCGATCGCGGGGGACGCCCAGTATGGCAGCCGGACGGATCCGATGAAGCGACTGGCGCTCCACGCGACGCGGCTCGCGTTCACGCACCCGCGGGGGGGCCGCGCGAGCTTCGACAGCCCGCCGCCGCCCGCATTCGGCCGCCGCGCGTGACTCGGTGCTATGATCCGCTGGCAACGCACCTGACACCATGAGTACCCCTGAGAACCGCGTGAGCGCGGACGTCGCGGGCCTTGCGGCCGCCGTCGAGCGGATCGCGGCCGACCTCGCGATCGCCGAGGAGCCGGCCGGCTTCGTGCTGGCGCTCGAGGGCGAGATCCCCGCCGAGCCTCGTGACTGACTGGACGATCCAGACCCTGGCGCGGGCGATCGCCGCGCGCAAGATCTCCCCGGTCGAGGCGACCCGGAGCTGTCTCGACCGTATCGCGCGGCTCGACGGTGGCATCCACGCGTTCATCACGCTCGACGCCGACGGCGCGCTGGCGGCGGCGCGGGCCCTCGAGGCCGAGCTCGCGGCCGGACGAAGCCGCGGCCCGCTGCACGGCGTGCCGCTCGCCTACAAGGATCTCTGCCACGTGCCCGGCCTGCCGACCTCGTGCGGCACGAAAACTCGCGAATACTTCACCGCGCCGGTCGAGTGCACCGCGGCGGCGCGCCTGCGCGAAGCGGGCGCCGTCACCTTGGGCAAGCTGAACATGACGGAGCTGGCGATGGGCCCGTTCGGGGACAACGCTCACCACGGCGACGTCCACAACCCGTGGAAGCCCGGCCACTGCGCCGGAGGCTCGAGCAGCGGCTCGGCCGCCGCGGTGGCGGCCGGATTCGCGCTCGCGACCCTCGGCAGCGACACCGGGGGCTCGATCAGGCTGCCGGCCGCGTGCTGCGGCGTCGTCGGTCTCAAGCCCACGTACGGGCGGGTGAGCCGCGCCGGGGCGATGCCGCTGTCGTGGTCGATGGACCACCTGGGTCCGCTAACGCGCACGGTCGCCGACGCGGCGCTGATCCTCGAGGTCGTCGCCGGGCAAGATCCGCACGACGCGACGTCGAGCCGACGCGGCGTTCCGTACTACCAGCGCCTGCTCGAGAGCCCCGTCGCCGGGCTGCGGGTGGGAATCCCGGAGAACCACTACTTCGACGGCATCGACCCCGAGATGGACGCCGCGGTCCGGGCGGCCGCCGGTGTGCTCGCCGGCCTCGGCGCGCTCGTCGCGCCGGTCCGCGTCCCCGATCCGCGGACGCTCATCGATATCGGCAACGTCATCTCGCGCTCGGAGGCCGCGGCCCTGCATGCGCGGCTGGCCCGTGAGCGGCCGCACGAGCTCCAGCCCGCGGTTCGGGCGCGGCTCGAGATCGGATTCCACATCTCGGCCCACGACTATCTGCAAGCGCTTCGCCTGCGGTCGCGCCTCGCGCGAGAGTTCATCGCCGAGGTGTTCGCCGAGGTCGACGTGCTGGTCGCCCCCGTGATCCCGGAGCCGGCGCCTGCTCTGGAGGCGGTGAAGTCGGGCTCCGTCGACGAGTTCGTCGCGCGGATGGGACGATTCTCCAGGCTCACGCGGCCGTTCAACGCCCTCGGCCTTCCCGCTCTCACCGTGCCGTGCGGGCTTTCGTCGGACGGCCGGCCGCTGGCGCTGCAGATCGTCGGTCGCGCGTTCGACGAGGCGACGACCCTGCGTCTGGGCCACGCGTACCAGCAGGCAACCTCGTGGCACCTCGAGGGGCCGCGGCTCTGACGGACGCGGGGAAGGGCGGCGGCGGCGAGCGTCCGCGGCTCTGGCCGGTCTGGCTGTCGTGCGTCGCCGCCTTCGTGGCGATCGTCGCGTTCTCGCTCCTGGCCGTGGCGATCGTTCGAGCGTTCTATCCCGATCTCCCGGAGCGCGCCGCGCTCGAGGGCCTCCCGGGCCTTCTCGCCGGCAGCATCGCGTCGTCCGCGGCGTTCGCACTCACCGCTTTGATCGCCAGCGGCAGCGCGACCGCGGCCGCGCTTCGTCTCGTGCCGGGACGCGAGAGCGGCCGCACGCTCGTGCTGGCGGTCGTCGGGATGCTGGCGCTCGGCCAGACGCTCGACTCACTGACCGTGCTGGCGGGCCTGGCGCAGCAGGGCAACATGGTGATGATCCGCCAGGCGCTCGCCCAGGCGGTCGGGCCCGACCTCTTCCTCGCCGTGCTGATCGTCGGCGTCCTCGCGGGCACCGCCGAGGAGATCTTCTTCCGGGGATACATGCAGACGCGGCTCGTGCAGCGCCTGCCGCGGGGCGCGGCCGTGTTCGTCACCAGCCTCTTCTTCGGCGTCTTCCACATGGACCCGCTACACGGGCTGCTGGCGCTGATCCTCGGCCTCTACCTCGGCTGGATCACGGAGCTGACGGGCAGCGCGCTCCCCGCGGTGGTCTGTCACGTCGTCAACAACGCGCTGTTCACGCTCCTCACGGCCGCGTGGGGCGCGGTCGATGGGTTCGAGATCAACCTGGCGCTGGGCGCGGCGGGCGCCGTCGTGTTCGCCGGGACCGTGTTGTGCCTGCGCACCGCCCCGTCGGCGCCGGCGGAGAGCGCCTGGCTCACGAGCGTGGCGCTGCGCGTCTGGAAGCGGCTTCGCCGGTGAGCGACAGTCCGCTCGCCGTCGTGCGTCTCGCGCGGCACGAGGCCCCGGCGCAGCGCTCGGCCCCGTGAGGCTCGACGAGCTCGCGGCGCTCACCCGGCAGCGGCTCGCGGCGCGCGAGCGCCGCGTCGTCCCGCCGGGCCCGCTCGTGCGCGCGGCGGTGCTGGTCCCGCTGGTCGACCGCGGCGAGCCGTATCTGGTGTTCGCCAAGCGGACCGACACGGTGGGGAGCCATCGCGGCCAGATCGGCTTCCCGGGCGGGACGGTCGATCCGGGAGATGCCTCGCTCCTCGAGGCCGCGCTGCGCGAGTGCGAGGAAGAGATCGGGCTCCCGCGGGCGGCGGTCGAGCCGCTCGGCGCGCTCGACGACACCGAGACGTTCGCGACCAACTTCGTCATCACGCCGTGGGTCGGCGTGGTCCGCAAGCCCGTCGCGTGGCGGCCGGACGGCGAGGAGATCGAGCGCGTGATCGAGGTGCCGTTCAAGGCGCTCCTCGAGCCGGGCGGGCTGCGGGTCGAGCACTGGGAGCGCGACGGCGTGCGGCGCCCCGTCTACTTCTTCGACTACAACGGCGACACGATCTGGGGCGCCACCGCGCGGATCGTCAAGCACTACCTCGATCTCTTCGCCGACGCGCCGTGACCGACGGGCGCGGCCTCTGCGCCGGCTGCGCCCACGCGCGCGTCGTCACGTCCGCGCGGGGCGCCTCGTTCGTACTGTGCGGCCTGAGCCGCACCGACGAGCGCTTCGCGAAGTACCCGCGCTTGCCGGTGGTGGCGTGTAAGGGCTTCGAGGCACCGGAGCCGCCGCGAGAGGCTCAGGGCCACCAGAGGTAGAAGAAGCCCGGGCCGGCGCCCATGACCGAGGCGAGGCGCGAGAGGCTCACGTCGAGACTGCCGGCGGGCGCCTCCGACCGCGCGTAGTAGGTCGCGCGATATTCCGACGGCCGATGGTAGACGACCACCTTGGCCTGGTCGACCCCGATCGCCTTGCGCGTCAGCTCGAGCGCATCGTCCATATAGCCGATCCGGTCGATCAGCTTCAGCGCGAGCGCCTGCTGCGCGGTGTAAACGCGGCCGTCGGCGACTCGCCTGGCTGCGTCCGTCGGGAGCTTGCGCGATTCGACGAGCCGCGCGAGGAACTGGCCCTGGAGCCCGTCGATCACGGACTGGAAGATCTGGCGCTCCTCGCCCGTCAGCGCGCGGAACGGACTACCCATGTCCTTTCGCTCACCGGACTTGATCGCGGCGGCCGCGACCCCGAGCTTCTGCATGAGCCCCTCGGCGTTCACGGTCAACATGATGACGCCGATCGAGCCGGTCACCGTAGTGGGGTGGGCGACGATCGTGTCGGCGCCGAGCGCCACGTAATAGCCGCCCGAGGCCGCAACGTCCATCATGACCGCGACCACAGGCACCTTCTTGGTCGCCTTGAAGATCTGCAGCTCCTTGAACATGATGTCGGACGCCGTCACCGTCCCGCCCGGGCTGTTGATGCGGACGACGAGCGCCTTCACGTCCGAGTCCTCCGCGGCCTTCTTCAGCTCCTCGCGAAAGCGCACGAGCAGGCCGACGCGCGGCGTTGGCGCGCCGATGACCAGGGTCTGGGACTGACCTTCCTCGGAGAGAAACCCCGAGATGTCCGTCAGCAAGATCTTCGACCGCCCGCTCCCCTCGACGGTGCGCTCCTCGAGCGGCTTGATCCGCGGCGTGAGATCGACCGAGATCAACGAGCAGCCGGCGGCGAGGAGCGCGGAAACGAGCGCGGTCAGGAGCCGGAACCGCGGGCGCATGCGGCGAGTATACCGCGAGGGTTGATCGGCGCTTGCCGGCTCTGTGATAATCGCCACGCCATGGCCGCCGACTCGCTTCTGACGATCGACGACGTGCGCGCCGCCGCCCAGCGGCTCGCCGGCCGCGTCGATCGCACGCCGGTCATCTCCTCGGCCGCGTTCGACGACGCGAGCGGCTGCCGCGTCTTCTTCAAGTGCGAGAACCTCCAGCGTGCCGGGTCGTTCAAGATCCGCGGCGCCTTGAACAAGCTTCTGTCGCTCACGGCCGCCGAGCGCGCGCGCGGCGTCGTCGCGTACTCGTCGGGCAATCACGCGCAGGGCGTCGCGCTCGCGGCGCGGATGGTCGGGACGACCGCCATCATCTGCATGCCGACCGACGCGCCGGCCCTCAAGGTGGAGGCGACGCGCGGCTACGGCGCCGAGATCGTCTTCTACGACCGGCTCAAGGACGACCGCGCCGCGGTGGCCCGGCGCCTCGTCGACGACACGGGGCGCGTGCTTGTGCCCCCGTACGACGATCCAGCGATCATGGCCGGGCAGGGGACGGCGGCGCTCGAGCTCTTCCAGGAGGTTCCGGCGCTGGACGCGATCGTCACTCCGGTCGGGGGCGGCGGCCTCATGGCCGGGTGCAGCACGGTGGCGCGGAGCCTGTCCCCGGGGATCACGGTCGTCGGCGTCGAGGCCGACACCGCTAACGACACCTACCTGTCGCTGCAGAAGGGCGAGCGGGTCACGATCGCGCCGCCGCCGACGATCGCCGACGGCATCCGGCCGCAGAGCCCGGGCGAGCTCACGTTCCCGATCCTTCGCGAGAACCTGAGCGAGGTCGCGCTCGTCAGCGACGACGAGATCATCGCTGCGGTCCGCTTCCTGGCGCTCCGCGTCCGCGTGATCGCCGAGCCGACCGGCGCGGTCGGCGCCGCGGCGGTCCTGAGCGGCAAGCTCGCTCGGGGCGCGCGAGTCGGCGTGGTGCTCTCCGGCGGCAACGTCGACCCCGGGCTGCTGATCGAGATTCTCCAGGGTCGCTGAGCCGACGCTCAGCGGGCGTGAAAGGCCGGAATCACCTCGGTCGCCAGCCGCTCGAGCTGCTCGAGCATCCGGTCGGGCGGGCACATCGGCCGCAGGACGAACTTCGACCCGCCCCCCTGCACGTACTGCTCCAGCCGCTCGCCGACCAGGTCGGCCGGGCCGAACGCGGTACACGCGTCCAGCGTGGGCGCGTCGACGCGCCCGCGTGGAATGAAGGGGACCGCGAGCGCGCGCGCGACCGCCGGGTCGGAGTCGAGGCAGAACTGCACGAGCGTCCCGAAGTGGTCGCCCGGCACCTCACGCCCGGCTTCGGCCGCGAAGCTCGCGGTCTTGTCGACGCCGACGCGGAACTGATCGGGCGTGATGAACGACGGGATCCAGCCGTCGCCCATCCGTCCCGCCCGGCGCATCGCGGCCTCGCTGTTGCCGCCGATCCACAGCGGCATCGGCTGCTGGATCGGCCGCGGCAGGACCGTGATGCGATCGAGTTTCCAGAACTCACCGGCGAACGTGACCTCCGGCTCCTCCCAGCACCGCCGCATCACCTGGATCGCCTCGTCGGTCCGGCGCCCGCGCTCGCGGAACGGCACGCCGGCGGCCAGGAACTCGCGCTCCTGCTCGACGCCGATGCCGACCGCGGGAAGGACCCGGCCGCCCGAGAGGTAGTCGAGCATCGCGAGCTGGCGCGCCGCGAGCACCGGCAACCGGAACGGGGCGATCAGCACGCTCGGCCCGAACTTGAGTCGCCTGGTGCGCGCGGCGACCGCGGCCATCGTCGTCATCGGCTCCAGAACGGGGATCGGTGACGACAGCCGATCCGAGAACCAGATCGAATCGATCTCGGTCCGCTCGCAGAGGTCGATGAGCCGCCAGAAGAAGTCCACGCCCTCGCCGCGCGAGCCGGCGGGCCACGGCCCGGGCATGATGCCGATCCGGTATTTGATCTGCATGGCGGTCTAGTACATCGAGAAGTCTTCGGCCTTTTCGGTGAGGAACTCGAGCAGCGCCGGGGTCCCCTCCTGGGTCTTCTTGATGGCCCGGCGGATGGCCGGCACGATCTCGCTCGGCTCGGACACGCGCTCGCCGTGGCCGCCGAAGGCCCGCGCCATGGCCGCGTAGTCGCCGCTGATGTCGGTCGAGCGGTACTTCGCCGTCGCCGTTTTCATGATCTTGAGCTCGATCGCCATCGAGAAGTTGTTGAGCAGGATCGAGAGGATCGGGATCCGCTCGCGCACGGCCGTCTCGAAGTCCATCCCCGTGAAGCCGATCGCGGCATCACCCCAGACGTTCACGCAGAGCTTCGCGGGAGCGGCGAGCTTCGCCCCCATGGCGAGCCCGAGACCGTAGCCGAGTTGCGTCGTCTTGCCCCAGCCGATGTAAGAGAGCGGCGCGATCGGCTCCCAGAACGGCGAGATCTGGTCGCGCGGGCTCCCGGCGTCGTGGGTAATGATCGTGTTGGCGACGTCGACCGTGTGCATCAGGTCCCAGATCACGCGGTAGGGGGACAGCGGCTTCGTGTCCTGCGTGAGCCGCGGGGTCCACTTGGCCAGCCACTCGCTCTTGAGGTCCTTGATCTCCTGCGTGACGGCCGAGAACCGGCCGCGCGGTCCACCCTTGAGACGATCCTTTACCTCGACCAGCAGCGCCTGGAGCGTGAGGCCGGCGTCGCCGACCAGCGCCAGCTCGGCCGGCACGTCCTTGTTGATATCGGTCGGGTCCAGGGTCGCGTGCGCGATCTTCTTATCCTTCGGCATCGCGACGCCGTAGTTCGTCGTGGCGAAACTGCAGCCGATTCCGAAGATAAGATCGGCGTTCGTGAGGAAGTGGTGGAGCTGCTTGGAGATCGAGCGGCCCCCGGAGCCGAGCGACAGCGGGTGATTCTCGGGGAACGCGCTCTTGCCCTGAAGACTCGTCGTCACCGGCGCTTCCAGGAGCTCGGCCAGGTCGCGGAGGACCTGCCACGCCCGTGCGTAGTGCACGCCCTGGCCCGCGTAGATGACCGGCCGCTGCGCGGCCACGAGAGCTTCGGCCACCTTCGAGACGTCTCGAGGATCCGGCGCCGACTTGAGCCGCGGCGCGGGCGTGTAGATGATCGGCTCCGGCACGTCCTCGCGCAGCAGGTCGACGGGGAATTCGATCAGCACCGGGCGCGGTCGGCCGTTCTTCACCTGGGTGAACGCCCGGCGCATTGCGTCGACCACCGCGTCGGGCACGATGACCTGCTCGCACCACTTCGTTACGTGCTGGAAGTTCAGAAACGAGTTGAAGTTCGGCTGGATGTTCGTGATCCGCCGCGGATAGCCGCCGGGCAGCACCACGATCGGCACCGAGTCGCCGTAGGCCTGGGCGACGCCGCCGAAGGCGTTCTCCGAGCCCGGGCCGTGCTGCATCGCGAACACGCCGACTCGCTCTCCTGAGGAGATGCGGCTGACGGCGTCGGCCATGTGCAGGCCGGTCCGCTCCTGGCGGACGATGATCGTGCGGATGTCGGCTTCCGCCGCCGCTTCGATGATCGGATTGACCGGATAGCCGATCAGGAACTTCACGCCCTCACGCTTGAGGATTTCGGCGACGGCCGCTGCTGCCTTCATGTCCACTCTCCCGGGTCGAGGTCCGAGGCTCGAGATTGCCCCGCAGCGGGGCGCGAGTCCGTCATATCCTACGCCAGGCCGACAAGGCCGGCAGGGAGAAGATACCGTGACTCGCGACGAGCTCAAGCGACGCGTCGACGAGGCCATCGAGCGCCACGCCGACGAGATCATCGAGGTGGGCGAAACGATCCGGCGCCATCCGGAGCTCGGCTTTAAGGAGTCGCGGACGGCGGCGCTCGTCGAGTCGAAGTTCCGCAAGCTCGGCCTGACTCCGCTCACCGGGCTCGCGCTCACGGGCGTCCGGGCCGACGTCACCGGCGGGCAGGGGCCGGGGCCGACCTTCGCGCTCCTGGGCGAGCTCGACGCGCTCGTCGTCACCGGCCATCCCGAAGCCGACCCGAAGACGGGCGCGGCTCACGCGTGCGGCCACAACGCCCAGATCGCCGGGCTGATCGGCGCGGCGATCGGCCTGGTGACCGTGAAGGCCTTCGAGCACCTGGCCGGCCGCCTGGCGCTGATGGCCGTCCCCGCGGAGGAGGGCGGCGACCTCGAGTGGCGTCTCAAGGAAGTCCGCGAGGGGCGGCTCGAGTTCCTCGGGGGCAAGTGCGAGCTGCTGCGCCTGGGACACCTGGACGACGTCGACATGGCGATGATGATCCACACCACGTCGCGTCCCGAGGACGGCCCGGCGTGCGTGCCGGGCTCGAACAACGGGCGCTTCGGCAAGACGGCGCGCTTCATTGGGCGCGCGGCGCACGCAGGCGGCGCGCCGCACATGGGCGTCAACGCGCTCTACGCGGCCCACATCGCGCTCGCCGGGATCAATGCGGTCCGCGAGACCTTCAAGGACGACGACACCATCCGCGTCCACCCGATCCTGACCCACGGCGGCTCGCAGGTGAACGTCATCCCGGGCGAGGCGCGCATCGAGACGTACGTGCGAGGCCGCACGCTCGAGGGCATCCGCGACGCCAACGCGAAGGTCGACCGCGCGCTCAGAGCCGGCGCGCTGGCCCTCGGCGCCGAGGTCGAGATCGAGACCTTGCCGGGTTATCTGCCGCTGCGCACCGATGCGACGATGGCGCGCGCGTTCCGGCGAAATGCGGAGAGACTGTTCGGCGCCGGCGAGTGCCGCGAGGCCGGGCACCGCGCCGGCTCGACGGACATGGGTGACCTGAGCCAGGTGATTCCGGTCCTCCATCCCTACATGGGCGGCGCCCGCGGCACCGGCCACGCTGCCGACTACGAGATCGTTGACCGCCATCTCGCGTACGTGATGCCCGCCCGGGCGATGGCGGCCATGGCGGTCGACCTCCTCTGGGACGGCGCCGCCGAGGCGAAAGCGGTGACCGCGGGGGCGGTTCCGGGAGTGACGCGCACGGCATACGTCGAGTTCCAGCGGAGCGTGCGCCGGCGCGAGGTCTATCGCGGCGTCTGAGGCGCGGGCCCAGACGCGCAGGTTGATTCTGGGGCGGCGCGCCCGTAGAATGAACGGCGGTTCAGTCAGAAATTCATGCGCGACCCCGACAAGCCGCAACAGATCATCGAGGCCGCGATTCGCGTCTTCGCGCGAAACGGCTACTACAACTCGCGCGTCTCGGACATCGCCCGCGAGGCCGGCATCGCGAGCGGCACGATCTACCTCTACTTCAAGACCAAGGACGAGATCCTCGTCACCCTCTTCCGCGAGAAGATGGCGCAGTGGGTCGCGTCGGTCCGGCGCGAGGTCGCCGCCGAGCGCGATCCGCTGGCCAAAGTCCGCAAAATCGTGGCGCTCCACTTCCGGGTGCTCGAGGAGAACCCCGAGCTCGCCGAGGTGCTCCAGGTCGAGCTTCGTCAGGGGCAGAAGTTCTTCAGGGGCGCCTCGGCGCACGAGGTGTCGGCCTACTTCGGCGTCATCAACGACGTGCTCGAGGAGGGCGCCGCCTCCGGACAGATCCGCCGCGACCTGCCGGTGAAGATCGCGACCAAGATGCTCTTCGGTGCGATGGATCAGCTGGCGACCTCGTGGGTCCTCGGCAAGCGCGCCTATCGCCTGACCGAGGCGGCCGAGCCGGTCGCGACCATCTTTCTCAAGGGAGTCTGTGCCCATGGCGTATGAGACCCTGCTCTTCGCGCGCGAGGAGAGCTTCGCGGTCATCACGCTCAACCGTCCGCCGGCCAACGCGATCAGCGCCGAGCTCGTCCGCGATCTCAACGCCGCGCTCAACTCGGTGGAGAACGACGACTCGGTCCGCTCCGTCATCATCACCGGGGCGGGCGAGCGCATCTTTTGCGCCGGCGCCGACCTCGGCTCGGCCTTCTCCGGCGACGACGTCGACGCGTTCATCCGGTTCGGCAACAGCGTGATGCGGAAGATCGAGCGGTTCCCGAAGCCCGTCATCGCCGCGATCAACGGCCACGCGCTCGGCGGGGGCTGCGAGATCGCGATGGCCTGCCACTTCCGGCTCGTCAAGGAATCGGCGCGGATGGGGCAGACCGAGTCGAACCTCGGCATCACACCCGGTTTCGGCGGCTCGCAGCGGATGCCGCGCCTCATCGGCCGGACCAAGGCGCTCGAGTTCCTCATCCTCGGCACGCAGGTGCCGGCGCCGGAGTGCCTGGCGCTCGGCCTCGCCAACAAGCTGACGAAAGAGGGCGAGACCTTGAACGAGGCGAAGGCGCTCGCGCGAATGATCGCCAAGCGCCCGCCGATCGCCACCAGGCTCATCATCGAGGCGGTCGACGAAGGGCTCGAGGCGCCGATCGACAAGGCGATCGACATCGAGGTGCGCGCGTTCCTCAAGACCCTCAAGAGCGAGGACGCCTCGGAAGGCATCCAGGCCTTCTTCGCCAAGCGCGAGCCGAACTTCAAGGGCAAATAGATGGACTTCGGCATCCGCGGCAAGGTCGCGCTCGTGACGGGCGCCGCGCGGAGTCTCGGAAAGGCCGACGCCCTCGCGCTGGCCGCCGAGGGCTGCGCGATCGCGATCCTCGACCTCGACGGCGACGGCGCCGTGGGCGCCGCCGGCGAGATCGAGGCGTCGGGCGGGCGCGCTCGCGGCTACGCGTGTGACATCCGCGAGTCGGCGCAGATCCAGGACGTCGTGAGCCGGGTCGAGCGTGACCTCGGGCCGGTCGACATCTGCGTGAACAACGCCGGGCTGATCTACACCGTGGCGCAGCTCAAGGACATGCGCGACGAGGACTGGGAGCTCAACCTCGCCGTGAACGTCACCGGAACCTTCAAGGTGACCAAGGCCGTGTTCCCGGGGATGCGCGAGCGGCGGTGGGGCCGGATCGTCTGCATGGCGTCGATCGCCGGCCTGATGGGCGGCTTCGGCCAGACGGCCTACGCGACGAGCAAGATCGGGCTGATCGGCTTCGCGAAGTCGGTCGCGCTCGAGGGCGCCCGGTACAATGTGACGTGCAACGCGATCGCGCCCGGGATCATCGCGCCGAACGCCAAGCTGAGCCCGCTATACGAGCGGATGGTCAAGCGCGTGGCGATGCAGCGCGAGGGAGAACCCGAGGACGTGGCCAGTGCGGTAGCCTTTCTGTGCTCCGAGCGCGCGCGTTACATCACGGGCGCGGTGCTCACCGTGACCGGGGGAATGGACCTCTTCACGTTTTGACAGCCGAACGTCGGGTGCCGGACCCCCGCGAAGGCACCCCGACGCGACATCAGACAGACAGGAGGACGCGATGCCCACAGTGAAGGAAACGTTCGACGCGATGGCCTCGCGGTTCCGGACCGACAAGGCGGCCGGGACCAACGCGGTGATCCAGTACGACGTGAGCGGCGACGGCGGCGGCACGTGGCACGCCGTGATCAAGGACGGCGCCTGCACCGTCAAGCAGGGCGCGGGCACGAACCCGAACCTGACGCTCCAGATCTCTTCACAGGACTGGCTCGACATGCTCTCGGGCAAACAGTCGGGCCAGATGCTGTTCATGTCGGGCAAGCTGAAGGTGAAGGGGGACATGGGGCTCGCGATGAAGCTCGGCTCGATGTTCCAGATGTGACCCGACCAACCCCAGGCCGAGAAGGAGCTCGTTGACATGGCCCAGGAGCGGTTCACCAGCGGATTCGCCGCGGAGGCGCCGGCCGAGACGATCAAGCAGTGGCAGGAAGAGCTCGAGCGGGGATTCCGCCGCCTTCGCAATCTCCACGGGCTGGTGACGAACCCGGTGGAGCCGAAGACCGGACAGACCCCGCGCGTGGAGATCTACAAGCGGAACAAGTCGCGGCTGTATCGCTACGAATCGGCGCGCAGCCATCGCACGCCGGTGCTCTTCGTGCCGAACCTCGGCATCAGCCGCCCGTACATCTTCGATCTCATGCCCGGCGGCAGCTTCATCGAGCACATGACGAGGCAGGGCTTCGACTTCTACCTGCTGGACTGGGGCGTGTTCGGCCCGGAGGACAACGACCTCTCGGTCGAAGAGTGCGTGACCAAGATCCTGCCGCGGATGGCGCGGCGGGTGCTGGAGACGTCGGGCACCGACGAGCTCTCGGTGCTCGGCTACTGTATGGGCGCGCCCATCTCGGCGTCGTTCGTCGCCTCGCACCCGGACGTGCGCGTGAAGAACTTCGTCAACATGGCCGGTCCGTTCGACTTCGCGAAGGTCGGCCTCTTCGGGCTCTGGCTCGGCAAGGACAACTTCAACGTCGACCGCTTCGTCGACACGCTCGGCTCGGTTCCGGCAGACATGGTCAAGGCCGGCTTCAAGCTGCTCAAGCCGACGATGGACCTGTCGACCAATCTGAATCTCTGGTGGAACCTGTGGAACGACAAATACCTCGAAGGCTTCCAGGCCCTCAACAAGTGGGCCAACGAGTACGTGGCCTTCCCGGGCGAGTTCTTCCGCCAGTGGGTTCGCGACTTCTATCAGGACAACAAGCTCTACCGGGACGAGCTGGTCATGGGCGGCCGGCCCATCCGGCTCGAGCGCATCACGTGCCCGGTCTTCGTCGTGGGCGCGAAAGAGGACTACATCGCGCCCCCCGAGTGCGTCCGGGCGCTCCTCGACAAGGTCGGGAGCCGCGAGAAGGAATACATCGAGCTGCCGGGCGGACACATCTCGCTCATCGCGGGTCGGGGGGCCGCCGTCCATTGCTGGCCGAAGGTCTCGGCCTGGCTGGGAGCGCGCTCTTAGCGCCGGGCTCGAGGCTTTCGTTGACGCGCGGCGTCACGCAGGCGTAACATCGTAAGTGATGGCTGACGGCGTTGGATCGAACCAGCTCTTCGAGCAGTGGCGCAAGCAGTTCGAGGAGGGCGCGCAGGCGTGGTCGCGCCTGATCACGCAGACCGCCCCCGCCTCGCCGAGCCCGACGCAGGACCCGACCGCGTTCTGGCGCCCCGTGCTGGACCAGGGCGTCCAGACCTGGGCCAAGCTCTTCGCGCAAACGCCGGCGACGCCCGAGCTGCTGACGCAGTGGAAACAGTTCCTCGATCAGTGGATCGACGCCTGGTCCAAGGTGCTCGGCCAGGCGATGGGCACCGAGCAGTTCGCGAAGCTGATGGGCCAGTCGCTCGACCAGATGCTCGTTACCGCCGCGCCGGCGAAAAAGGTCGTCGATCAGCAGATCGAGCAGGCGCTCCAGGCGCTCAACTTGCCGTCGCGCAGCCAGCTGACGGGGATCGCGAAGCAGCTCGTCGAGCTCGAGGATCGCATCGACCGGCTCGAGGACTCGATGAACGCCAAGCTGCGCCGGCTCGCCGAGCGGGAGCCCAAGTGATCGGCCGGACGATCGCCGAGCTGGCGCCGGGCGACCGCGCCGAGCTGGTGCGGCAGGTTGACGAAGACGACATCGCCGGCTTCATCGACGCGGTCGGCGATCTGAATCCTGTCCACAGCGACGCCGACTATGCGGCGACGACTCCGTTCAAGGAGCCCATCGCGCCCGGCATCTTCACGGCCGGGCTGATCTCGGCGGTCATCGGCACCCAGCTTCCGGGGCCCGGCGCGATCTACCTCTCCCAGAGCCTCAAATTCATCAAGCCGGTCAAGGCGGGCGACACGATCACCGCGCGGGTGCACGTGCTCGAGGTCGTGCGCGAGCGCAATCGCCTGCGCCTGCAGACCGTGTGCGTGAACCAACGCGGCGAAGAGGTGCTGTCGGGCGAAGCGTGGGTGATGCCGTCGAAGAGCCGCGTGGTCTACGACGAGCGGCCGCGCCGCGCCGGGTCGCTCGCGGCGCTCACCCTCCAGCCCTGGGCGATGGCGGCCCACGCCATGCGGCTGTGGGCCACCGCGGTCACATCAGCAGTCCGCCGTTGATCGAGAGCTCGGCGCCGGTGATGTAGTCGCCGTCCGACGAAACGAGATAGACGACCGCGCGACCGACCTCCTCCGCCGTGCCGAACCGCTTGAGGGGAATCTGACCCAAGAGCCTGTCGCGCACCTTCTCCGGAATGCCCTGGACCATGTCCGTCTCGATGAAGCCGGGCGCAACCGCGTTCACCGTAACGCCCTTGCCGGCGAGCTCCTTGGCGAGCGACTTGGTGAACGCCGCGACCCCGGCCTTCGAGGCGGCGTAGTTGGCCTGACCGAAGTTGCCGATCTGGCCGATGACCGAGGTGATGTTCACCACGCGCCCCCACTCCTGCTTGAGCATCTGGTCGACGAAAACCTTCGTGCAGTTGAAGACGCCGTCGAGATTGATCGCGAGCACCTTGCGCCAGGACGCGTGGTCCATCCTGACGAACGTTTTGTCCGAGTTGATCCCGGCGTTGTTGACGAGGATGTCGAGGTGGCCGAACTCCTTCAGCACGTCCTGCGCCATCCGAAACGTATCGGGGTAGTCGCCGACATCGGCCTGGGCCAGGATCGAATGCCGCCCGCTCTTCCGGATTTGCTCGGCGACCTCCTTGGCGGCGGGCTCGCTCGAGACGTAGTTGATCGCGACGTCGGCGCCTTCTTGGGCGAGAGCCAGCGCGATGGCGCGCCCGATGCCGCGAGATCCACCGGTGACGAGCGCGGTGCGCCCCTTGAGCTTCATCGAAGCCACCTCCTGTCCGCGTGGGCCGCCAGTCTAGCACGCCGGCATCCGGCCAGGGTCTTGACGCGGGGTGTTACGCCATTCATAGTGACCCTCGAAGCCACCCCGTAGGGGAGTGCCATGGCGTACGTCATCAAGCGGTACTCGAACCGAAAGCTCTACGACACGCAGGAGAGTCGCTACGTCACCCTCGAGGAAATCGAGGAGATGATTCGCGCTGGCAAGGAGATCGCCGTGGTCGACGCCGCTTCCGGCGAAGACCTGACATCGGTCACCCTGGCGCAGATCATCCTCGAGAACGAGCGCAACCATCGCGCGACCCTTCCCACCGCATTCCTGCATCAGCTCATCAAGCACGGCGAGGCCTGGCAGGATTTCGTCCAGCGGTCGATGAAGTCGAGCCTCGAGGGCATCGTCTCGAGCCAGCGAGAGATGGAGCGCATCTTTCAGGACTGGGCCTCGAGGGCGGGGTGGGGAATGTCAGCGCCGCGCGCCGAGCCGCGCCGCGACGGCGCCGAGCCCGATGCCGAGCAACTCCGCGAGGAAGTTTCGACCTTGCGAGAACGTCTACGCTCCCTCGAGGAGCGGCTCGAAAAACGCAAGAACCAGAAGTAACTGTTCTAGCTCTGGTAGACGCCTTTCATCTTCTCGACGACTGCCGCGTAGGTCTCCTGGATACCCTTGCCGGCCTGCTCCGCCGACGTCTGAATCCGCTCGGCCGAGCGAGTGATCGCCTGGGCTTGTCCTTCCATCAGCTTGACCGCCTTCTCGACGCCGTCGACGCCGCTCAGCAGCGCCTTCTGGTACAGCTGCGCGGGATCCTTGGCGCCGTCGGACCAGGCGCCCTGCCAGTGCGCGGCGGCGGATTGAGAGCTCCGCAAGGTCTCGATCGCGCCCTGCTGGAGTTCGCCGCAGAGCCTCACACCCTCTTTCGCCGTCGCCGCCGAGAGCTCGACGAGCTCGCGCAGCACCCGCTGATTGGCGTCGGCCCACACCGTCATCGTCTCGACCACTTTGCCGGCGAGCTGACCGAAGGTCTCTTCCGCGCTTTTCCGATCGTCCATGCGTTTCCTCCTGCAGATCGATTCTGTTTCGTTGTGGCTTCGTTCGCGATACCCACTCGACTCGATTCCGAGTATAACGCGTCGCGTTAGCGAGTCAACCAATATTTCACGCACCGCGTTATAGGAGGTGTGCTACCGTCGCTTATCCCTTTCAAATTGATGCCTTAGACGGAGGATCCTATGGCCGCCGACACCCTCGCTCGGATGTTCTGGGATCGCGTCGAGCGCAGTGGTGACCGTCCCGCGCAGCAGTTCAAGCAGGGCGCCCAGTGGAAGACTCTCACGTGGCGCCAGATAGGGGACATCGTTCGAGAGGCCGCCCTCGGCCTTGTCGCGCTCGGTCGCGAGAAGGGCGACATGGTGGCGCTCCTGTCCACGAGCCGGGCCGAGTGGGTCCAGGCCGACTTTGCGATCTTCAGCGCCGGATGCGTGACGGTGCCCGTCTACCCGACCTATCCGCCCGATCTGATCGCGTACGTGGTGAACGACTCGGGCGCGAAAACCATCATCGTCGAGGACCCCGTCCAGCTCGCGAAGGTCTTGCAAGCTCGCGACAAGATGCCCGGGCTCCAGCAGGTCGTCGTCATCGCCGGCTACGACGCTCCGCAGCCGCCGAAGATGGTGATGACCTGGGACTCGCTCCGCCGGCTGGGACGCGAGAACGGAGCGGCGCACAAGAGCACGCTCGCCGAGCGCGTCGCCACGACTCGCCCGACCGATCTGGCGACGATCGTCTACACGTCGGGCACGACCGGTCCGCCGAAAGGCGTGATGCAGACCCACGGCAACCACGTCGCCGCCGTGACGGCGTCGAAACAGGCGACCCCGGTGCAGGAGGGCTGGGTGCACCTCCTGTTCCTGCCGCTCGCGCATTCGTTCGCCCGGCTCGAGTCGTTCCTCGGCGTGACGCATGGGCTGACCACTGCGTTCGCGGAGAACCTCGACAAGGTCGGGGACAACCTCAAGGAAACGCAGCCTCATTTCATCTGCAGCGTGCCGCGCGTGTTCGAGAAGGTGTACGGAAAGATCCTCGCCGGCGTAGAGGCAGGCTCCCCCGCGAAGAAGAAGATCTTCAACTGGGCGGTATCCGTCGGCCGTGACGTGAGTCGCCATCAGCAGCGCGGCCAGCCCGTGCCGACGGCGCTGGAGCTGAAGCGAAAGCTCGCCCACAAGCTGGTGTTCTCGAAGCTCCACGCCGCGCTGGGCGGGCGCCTGCAGTGGGCCGTGTCGGGCGGCGCCCCGCTCTCGCGTGACATCGCCGAGTTCTTCCACGCCGCCGGCATCCTGCTGCTCGAGGGCTACGGCCTCACCGAGACGTGCCCGGCGCTCACGTTCAACCGGCCCGACCGCTTCAAGTTCGGCACGGTCGGCCAGAGCCTGCCGGGAGTCCAGCTGAGAATCGCCGCGGACGGAGAGATCCTGGCCCGAGGACCCAACATCGCGACGCTCGGCTACTACAAGCAGCCCGAGGCGACCCACGAGGTCTTCGATACGGAAGGGTGGCTCCACACAGGGGACATCGGCACGATCGACCAGGACGGATTCCTCACGATCACCGACCGCAAGAAGGACCTGATCGTGACGGCGGGCGGCATGAACATCGCGCCCCAGAACATCGAGAACCTCCTGAAGGCCGATCCGTTCATCAGCCAGGTGATGGTCTACGGCGATCGGCGCCCGTACCCCGTGGCGTTGATCACGATCAACCCCGAAGAGCTGTCGAAGTTCGCGCGCGAGCAGGGGATCCTGACCAGCGAGACGGCGGCCATCGTCAAGCACCCGAAGGTGGCCGAGCGCGTGGGCCGCACGGTGGAGGAAAAGAACACGCAGCTGCAGTCGTACGCCAAGATCAAGCGCTTCACGGTCCTGCCCACCGACTTCACACTCGACGGCGGCGAGCTGACGCCGACCCTGAAGGTGAAGCGGAAGGTCGTCTCGCAGAAGTACAAGGACGCGATCGAGGAGCTCTACCGCTGACCTCGGCGCCGGGGCTCCTGGCCGGCAAGGTCGCGTTGATCACCGGCTCCAGCCGAGGTCTCGGCCGGGCGATCGCGGTGGCGCTGGCCGAAGCCGGCGCCGACGTGGCGCTCGCCGCGCGCTCGAAAGCAGCGCTCGAGGAGACCGCGCACCTGGCAGCGCCCGCCGGCCGCCGCGCACTCGTCGCGCCCACCGACGTCTCGAGCTACGCCGAGGTCGACGCGCTGGTGCAACGGACGATCCGCGAGCTCGGTCGTCTCGACATCGTCGTCAACAACTCCGGCGTGGCGAAGGTCGCGCCCCTGGTCGAGATGACATCCGACGACTGGCGCTTCATGCTCGACGTGAACCTGACCGGTGTCTTCAACGGCTGCCGGGCCGCCGGGCCGCACCTGATCGCGCAGAAGTCCGGCAAGGTGATCAACGTCGCCTCGGTGCTCGGCCAGGTCGGCCTGCCGGGCTACGCGGTCTACGGCGCGACGAAGGGCGGGATCATCGCGCTCACGCGCACGCTCGGCGTCGAGTGGGCACGGCACAACGTCCAGGTGAACGCGATCGCGCCGGGCTGGTTCGCGACCGACATGACCAACGAGGCGTTCGCGGTTCCCGCCATCCATCAGCGCCTGACGCGCGACATTCCGGCCCGCCGAATCGGACGGCCCGACGAGATCGGGCCGCTGGCCGTCTATCTCGCGTCGGCGAGCTCCGATTTCATGACCGGCCAGACGCTCTTCCTCGACGGCGGCCACTCGGCCGCGTAGTCGGCGGCTGGACCGGTCTCGGCCGCCTGCCAGGTTGCTCCGCGGGAGACCGTCGAGTAGATTGTCGGCCATGAAGGCGGCGATTCTCCACGGCCCGCGCGATCTTCGCGTCGAGAGCATGCGAGATCCTCGACCGGGGCCGGGCGAGGTCCTCGTCCGCATGGTCGCGGCGGGTCTCTGCGGCACGGACTACGAGATCTGGTCCGGCGCGAGGCCGGTCGCGTATCCGCGCGTCATGGGGCACGAGCTCGTCGGCCGCGTCGAGGCCGTCGCCTCCGACGTGACGCGCGTCGGCCCGGGCGATCCGGTGGTCGTCGAGCCCAACTATTCGTGCGGCCACTGCCCGCTCTGCCGCGAGGGCAACCGCAACCTGTGCCTGTCCCGGACGACGATCGGCATCAACGCCGACGGCGGCTTCGCCGAGCTGGTCCGCGTCCCGGCGCAGTGCTGCTGGCGCGCCGCCGCGGGCGCCGGCACCGATGCACTGCTGCTCGCTGAGCCGCTCGCCGTGGTGGTCCGGGCCGTCGCTCGCGGAGATCCGAAGCCCGGCGAGACCGCCGCGATCGTCGGGGCGGGGACCCTCGGGCTCTTGGCCCTGCAAGTGCTTCGGGCCGACGGCGCCAGGGTGATGGTAACGAGCCGCTCACGGCGACGCTTCGCCCTCGCGACCGAGCTCGGCGCCGATGCGACGCACGCGACCGTCGACGGCGCGCTCGCGGACGCCGCGCGCCGGTTTTCCGGGCGGGAAGGCGTGGATCTCGTCATCGAGACCGCCGGCACGGCAGAGGCGGTCACGCACGCACTCGAGCTCGTGCGCCCGGGCGGCCGGGTCGTGCTCACTGGATTGCCCCACGAGCCCACGCCGGTGTCGTTCTTCTCGGTCGTCCGCCGCGAAGTGACGTTGACCGGCTCGATGATCTATCAGAACGAGTTCCCCGAAGCGCTGCGCCTCGTCGGCAGCGGCGCGGTCCGGACGACGCCGCTGATCACCCATCGGTTCGGTCTCGACCGGATCGGTGCGGCCTTCGACGCACACACGGACCCGAGCTCCATCAAGGTCGCCATCGAGATCTGATTCCTGCGAGGCGAGAGCATGACAGACCAGCCTCTTCGCCACGAGAAGTACACCCACGGCCACGCGCCGGCGACGCTCCAGCAGCATGCGCAACGCACCGCCGACGAGGCGGCGGCGTTCCTCCTGCCGCATCTGCGACCCGGCATGCGGCTTCTCGACGTCGGCTGTGGGCCTGGAAGTATCACGCGCGGCCTCGCGGAACGGCTAGCCCCGGGGCAGGTGGTCGGCATTGATCTCTCCAAGGAAGCTCTCGACGGCGCGCGACACGATGCCGCCGCGCGAGGACTGGCCAATCTCCAGTACGAGGAGGGGAGCGTCTACCGGCTGCGATTCGCCGATGCCTTGTTCGACGTCGTCTACGCCCATCAGGTGCTGCAGCACCTGCACGAACGCGGATCCGCGCTACGCGAAATGCTTCGCGTCGTCCGACCGGGTGGCCTCGTTGCGGTGCGCGACGTCGACTGGGGCACGGCGGCGTACTGGCCGCGGGATCCGTGGATCGATCGGTTCGTGGAGGTCCACCATCAAACGTGGTACCGCAATGGCGGCGAGCCGCAGATGGGCCGTCAGCTTCGTTCGCTCTTCAACGCGAGCGACGTCGTTGACGTCCGGATCACGGCTGCTGCGTGGTGCTACACCACGCCCGCTGACACCGCGGCGTGGGGCGAAGCCTACGCGGATCGCCTGCTGACCTCGCCCATGGGCGAGCGTCCGGTCGAGTACGGATTTGCGACGCGAGCCGAGATCGAGTCGATGGCCGCAGCGTTCAGGGCGTGGGGCTCGCATCCGGATGCGACGTGGATGTTCGTCCACGTCGAGGCGCTGGGGCGAAAGGCGGCCTGATCCTGCTAGATCTCCGGGCGCTTACCGTGCGTCACGCGGACCTCGGTTTTGATGCCGCCGCGCACGTTGAAGTCGCCCGTCACCTCGAGCCAGCGCGGGTTGGCGGCGGCCACGAAGTCGTTCAGGATCCGGTTGGTCACGTCCTCGTGAAACGCGCCTTCCTGCCGGAACGACCAGAGGTAGAGCTTGAGCGACTTCAGCTCGACCAGGTGCTCGTCGGGCACGTAGCGGATGCGGATCGTCGCGAAGTCCGGCTGGCCCGTCATCGGGCAGAGGCAGGTGAACTCGGGCACGGTCATCGTGACTTCGTAGTCACGATCCGGGTGCGGGTTGGGCACGATCTCGAGCGTCTTCGACGGGACCGACGGCATGGCGCGATTATACCGTGAGGCGCCGAGCTCAGCGGCTCGTGAGGCCGATCCCGACCGCGACGGCCGCGCACGCGATCAAGAGGTCGAGGGTGAGCGGGTCGCCGGCGACCAGGGCCGCCGCGATCACGCCGAAGATCGGCTGCGTCAGGAAGAATGCCGAGAGCGCGCTCGGCCGGTAGCGGCGCAGCAGCGCCAGGTTCACCACGAAGTTGAATCCGGAGATCAGCACGCCCTGATAGGCGATCGAGCCGGCGAGCCGCAGCGTCCAGCGGGTCGACGCCGGCTCGACCAGCGCGGACACGACGACGAACAGCGCGGTCCCGACGATGGCCTGGGTCAGGAGGAGCTTCACCGGATCCAGGCGCTGGACGGCGCGCGCCAGATAGATCGTCCGCTCGGCGAGCAAGAAGCCGGCGACCGTCACGACGACGTCGCCGATCAGGGTCGGTGAGCCGCGCGCGATCTGGCGCGCGCCCAGCAGCACGATTCCCGAATAGGCGATGAGGACGCCCGCGAGCTTTCGGAGGGTCAGCCGATCGCCCGGGATCAGGAAGTGGGCGAGGACGACGGTGTGGACGGCGTAGAGGTTCAGCAAGACCGACGCGTGCGCCGCGCTGGTCAGCCAGGTTCCGACGTTGGTCGCGGCCATCTGCACGCTGAACAGGAGGCCCAGGGACACGAGCGGGCGCCATTCGGCGGGCTCGATTCGAAAGCCGGCGAAGCGCCCGGTGGCCCAGGCCCAGAGGCAGATGACGACGCCACCCACGACGAACCGCATGCACGCCAGCCGGAGCGGCGGGGCCTCCTCGAGGCCCAGCTTGATGACGACGGTGTTGGCGCCCCAGAGAATCGAGATGAGCACGGCCACGGCCGCGCCCTTGAGGTCCATGTCTTTCGAAGGATGGCTCAGAACGCTGTCGAGGATACGACACCTGGCATAATCGGCCCATGAAGATCGGCCTGATCGGGCTTCCCAAATCTGGCAAGACAACGCTGTTCAACCTGCTCACGGGCTCGAAGGTCGCGACCGCGCGCTACGACGGGGGGCGCGCCGAGCTCCACACGGGTGTGGCGCGCGTGCCGGACTCGCGGGTCGATCGGCTCGCCTCCATCTTCAAGCCGAAGAAGACGACGTACGCGACGTTCGAGGTCGTCGACCTGGCCGGCATCGAGCGCGGCGAGCGGGCCGGCCTCGACACCAAAGAGTTCAGGAACGCCGACGCGCTGCTGCACGTCGTGCGGGCCTTCGCCGACGAGGCCCTGGGCGCGCCGGCCCCGAAGCGCGACATCGAGGATCTCGACACCGAGCTGATCCTCGCCGATCTCGAGGTGGTCGACCGACGCCTCGAGCGCCTGGAGGCCTCGATCAAGAAGCAGCGCAAGGACGCCGACGTGAAGGAGCAGGCGATCCTGACGCGGCTCAAGCACGAGCTCGAGCGCGAGACGCCGCTCCGGGCGGTCGCACTCACCCCGGACGAGGCGCGGGCGATCCGCGGCTACACCTTCCTCTCGCAGAAGCCGATCCTGCACTGCGTGAACGTCGACGAGAAGGCGATCGCGGACGGACCGACGGCGATCGAGAAGCTTGGACTGGGGCGGGCGGCGCAGCGCGCGCAAACCCGGATCGGCTGGGTCTCGGCGGTGATCGAGGCCGAGGTAGCCGAGCTGGCCGGAGACGAGCAGCGGGCCTTCCTGGCCGATCTAGGACTGGAGGAGCCGGCGATCCATCGCGTGCTGAGTGACTGCTACGCGCTGCTCGGGCTCGTCTCCTTCTTCACGGTGGGCGAAGACGAGGTGCGCGCGTGGCCGATCCCTGAGGGCACGCGGGCCCAGGCCGCCGCCGGCACCGTGCATTCGGACATCGAGCGGGGCTTCATCCGCGCCGAGGTGGCGAGCTACGACGACCTCGTCGCGGTCGAGGGATCGTTCGCCGAGCTCCGCGCCCGCGGCCAGCAGCGGCTCGAGGGCAAGGACTACATCGTGCGCGACGGCGAGATCTGTCACTTCCGGTTCAACGTGGCCAAGTAGCTCGAACTCAGCCTTTGGCCCGGGCAATAGTACCTTGTCGCCATTCCCCCGGGGCCGAAAGCCCGTCGACACGACGCGATCGCGAGCTTCGCGCTGGCGACGCGCCCACGGGATCGGCCCATGAGATCGCTCCGCGGCGGACACGGTCGAGCTGCTATATAGTCTTGACGTCATGGACTGGACCTCGTTGAGCTTCGGGGTCAAGTTGATGTTGGAACGGCTCGCGCGTTGGCTCTACCGGGGACAGCGCCCCAACGCGCTGGCCCGCTTGCTCAATCGAGGAGCGGCCACGGTGTTCGCGCGGGGTGTCGCGCCGGATTACCTCGTCACACTGCAAGTGCGAGGTCGCCGCTCCGGACGGACGATTTCGTTACCGCTCGTGATGGCCGTGCTCGATCGCGAGCGATACCTCGTCTCGAATCACGGTGCCAACGCCGCCTGGGTCCGGAACGTGAAGGCCACTGCTGGCCGGGCCGTCCTTCGCCACGGTCGCACGGAACAGGTGAGGCTGGAAGAGTTCGCGGTCGACAAGCGAGCGCCGGTGCTGAAGGCTTTTTTACGGCGCGCACCGGGCGCACGGCCGCACATCCCGGTCGACAAAGACGCCCCCCTCGAAGAGTTCGCGGCGATCGCCGCAGAGATTCCGGTCTTCAGGGTCCTGTCCGCCGGCTGACCAATTCGCTACGAAGTACCCAGGCGGCCAGGCAGCGCCGATCGTTTGAGCGAAGGGTCGTAGGAGCGCGCAATCGCCGCCGATCCCCGGCTCAGCTCCATTGCCGGGGGCGCACACCGCGTGACGCCGGTGGCCACCTACGCCAACTACTAGCTGATCTCCGAGCGCGGTTACGGCCGAGGCTGGGTCATGGCAGGGGACGCTTTCGGCTTCGTCGATCCGATGCTGCCGCCCGGGGTCTTCCTGGCGCTCCGCTCGGCCGACCTAATGGCGGACGGCCTGGCTCCCTTGCTCGCACGACGCGAGATTCCATCGCCGGAGCAACTCGACCGCGTGCTGGCGGCTTACGCGCGCGTGCAGAACGCGATGCGGTCGAGGTGGCTCGAGCTGGCCGCCTACTTCTAGGACGGTCGCGTGGCGACGCTCATGCGGGCCAAGACGTGGACCCGGGCGATCTCGCCATCCGCTGACGGTGCTGCATCGACAGCGTGAAGTGGGCGCTAGGCCGTTACCCCGGGAATCTTCTTGAGCGGGCCGCCGAGGACCTGCACGACGGCCGCCACGTTCGAGTCGGGCGTGTTCATCGGGAGCACGCAGCCCGGACCCACGATGAGCCCCGTGCCGTTGGTCTGAGTGATCGCGTCGCGCGCTTCGCCCGCGGCTTGCTCGGGCGTGCCGTCGCGGAGCGTCCTCCACTGGTGGAGCCCGCCGATGACCGCGCCTGGTACCTCGGCGGACCCTTCGCGCAGCGACGGCGGCGTCGCGCGGTCGTCCCAGTTCCACGCGTGCCCCGGCAAGCGCGCCAGCCGATCGAACATCAGCGCATCGCCGTGACAGTGGATGATGGTCAGGATCGATCTCGATTCGATGGACTCCAGGAACTGCCGGTCGTAGGTCTCCCCGAACCGGGCATAGTCCTCGACGGAGTGGGCCGAGCGGCTGGCCGCCTGGATCGAGTAGAAGATCCCGGACACACCTTCTGTCAGCGCCAGGTGAGCGAACTTGATGAGCGTCTCGGTGATCGCCTCGAGCGCCCGCGTGACCTCGTCGGGGTGCTCGCGCAGGTCGCGCGGGAGCCGGTCGCCCGACAGCTTCTTCGCGAGCGACAGCGGCGAGAAGAGCGTCGGCACCACCGGGGCGTCGCCGATCCGGCGATCGAAGCCTAGACGGATGATCGTCTCGATCTCCTCGGCGTAGCCGGGCGCGGCGCCCGGATCGAGGGCACGGATCTTCTTCCAGTCCTCCGGCGCGCGGACCGCGCAGCGGGTGCAGGGCCGATGGCCGTCCTCGCGGACGGCGTCGCCCTCGACACAGCCCCACGCCTCGACGGCGTAGCCGCCGCGGGGCGTGATCTTCAAGAAGTCCGAGCCGTAGCGCTCGTGGAAGCGGAGCGTCGCCTGCGCCAGACCCGCCGGCGAGTGATCGACGCTCGGGAAGTGGCGCCACACCGCGTAGGGCACGCGGTCGACGGGCTGTCGGTTGATCGCGGCCTGAACCCGCTCGCGTCGACTCATTTGTTTCACGCGCGGAGCACCCCGTCGCTCAGGACCGGCTCACCGCGCTCGTCGACGGCGTCGAACGCGAGCAGGTCGCCCGCGCGCCCGCGGCCGCGCACCGTGAAGGTCGACGGCATGTACACCAGCCCGGTGAAGCGGACGGCGATCTCCCTGACGCGCGCCGGGTCACCGTCGAGGTCCTGCCCGATCATCTGCGACACCGCCAGGGCGAGCGTCGCCGAGCCGTGGAGAATCGGCCCCGCGAGCCCGGCCGAGCGGGCGACGGCGATGTCGGTGTGAATCGGATTCCAGATGCGGGCGCACTCCGAGTAGACGTGGGACGCCCGCGGGCCGACCGAAACCGGCGCGCTCCAGCGCGGCTCGGCCGCCGCCGGCGGCGAGGGCCGGACGAGCGGCTCGATCTGCACGCGCGCCTCGCTCTCGGTCGCGACGCCGCGATAGACCGAGCCGTAGTCGGTCGTCGTCACCGGATGCCCGTGCCGATCCACGGTCGCGAGACGCGCGACGACGAGCGTGCCGGCGCGGCTCGGCCGCACCACGATGATCTGCGCGCGCGTCAGCAGTCGGTCCGCCGCCGTGGGCAGCCGGTGAATGATGACGTGGTGGGTCGCGTGCACGCCCAGGAGCGCCCACGACTCGCGCACGGCCTTCGCGCGCAGCGCGAGGACCGCCGGCCACTCGTAGCACACCGAGAAGAGCGGGTGGGCGACCGGCCCGTGCTCGGCGAGCGTGTCGTAGTAGCGCGGGTCGCCCACGCCGAGCGCGGCCGAATAGGCCATCATCCAGCGCGCATCGAGCGAGGTGCTGAACGCCCCGACCTCGGTGCCGGCGACGGATCCCGCGATCGCGCGCGCGTCTTCACGGTCGATCATCGGGCGCGCGGGAAGTTCATGCAGTCCACGAAGATCCCTTCGAAATCGGGATGCGCCGCGAGCGACACGTGCTCGATCCGCGCCGCCACCGTCTCGGCGCGGGCGCGCTCGGTCTCGGACACGAGACAGAGCTGCGCGCCGAGCGAGGCGGCGTTGCCGACGTAGCGGATCCGCTCGCGGGGGAGCGGCGGAATCAGCCCGATCCGCAAGGCGCTCGCGATGGACACGTAGTTGCCGAAGCCGCCCGCCAGCATCAGCTCCGCGACCATCTCGGTCGGGACGCCGGCGACGTGCTGGAGCATCGTGACGCCCGAGGCGATCGCGCCCTTCGCGAGCTGGACCTGGCGCACGTCGTCCTGGGTCAGCACGATCTCCTGCCGCGCTCCGGCCTCGCCCGGCCGGAGCACGATGACCTGACGCTCCTCGCCGCGCATCACCACCCGTTCGGCGAGCTTGGGCGGGAGCGAGTCGCGCGCCTCGACCTGGATCAGCCCCGTCCAGTCGATGACCCCGCGGTCGAGCAGGCCCGCCAGCAGATCGATGATCCCCGAGCCGCAGATGCCGAGCGCGTCGGTCTCGCCGATGGTGTGCACGTGGATGTCGTCGTCGACGGTGACGCGATCGACGGCGCCGAGGGCGCCGCGCATGCCGTGACGGATCTGGCCGCCTTCGAGCGCCGGCCCGGCGGGCGCCGAGCACGCCCAGAGGCGGTCGCGCGAGCCGAGCAGCACCTCGCCGTTGGTCCCGATGTCGACGGCGATGCGGATCTCGGTGCTGTCGTAGATCCGTGTCGCGAGCGCGACGCCGACCGCGTCGGCGCCGACGAACCCGGCCACCAGGGGCAGGAGGCAGACGCGCGCCTCGGGCGCGACCTTCAGGAAGAGCTCGCGCGCCGAAAGGGTGAGCGCGTGGCGCATCACCGGCGCATAGGGGGCGAGGCCGACGTGCGAGGGATCGATGCCGAGCAGGATGTGGTGCATGCAGGTGTTGCCGACGACGACGACCTTGTAGATCCACTTCGCGAGCACTCCCGAATCGCGGCAGATCTGCTCGATGTGCTGGTTCAGGAGGCCGACGATCCGGGTGTGGAGCTTCCGCAGATTGCCGGGATTGAATTGCGCGAAGGCGATCCGCGACATGAGGTCGCCGCCGAACACAGTCTGGGGATTCAGGCTCGAGACCGACGCCAGCTGCTCGCCCGACTCGAGCTCGACCAGGGTGGTGACGACGCTCGTCGTCCCGATGTCGACCGCGAGGCCGAACTTCATGGGTGCGGTGTCGCCGCGCTCCACCGCGAGGATCCGCGGCCGCCCGCCCGAGGCGTCCCCCGGCGCGAACGTGGTCACGGTCACGCCCGCCGGGTCGTCGCGCAGCGCCGCCGGCAGCCCCTGGACGACGGCCGGGCCGACGTCGGCGGTGGTGAGGCCGACCGCCTCGAGCAGCTGCTCGAGGTCGGAGGTCTGGTGGTGCTCCTCGCGCGGCAGGGTGACCTTGACCACCTGCTTGGCGACGCCCGAATCGAGCCGGACGCGTCCGAGCTGTCGCACGCCGGGCCCGGCGCCCAGGATCTGGAACGAGCGCTCGTCGAGCGGCGGCGCCGGCTGCACGGTGACGGCTTCGTGAAGGACGCACTGGCAGGCGAGGCGGTAGCCCTCGCGCACGAGATCGTCGCCGAGCTGGACCTCGTCCATGATCGTGGGCGGCGGCGGCAGGCCGGCCAGGAACTTCACCCGGCACGTCGTACACCGCCCGCGCCCGCCGCAGGTGGCGGTGATGTCGACGCCGGCCGCGTGCGCCGCCTTGAGGATCGTGGTGCCGGGCGCGACCGTCACGGTCCGGCGCACAGCGGCATCGCGCGGGTCGGCGACGAAGGTCAGCGGGACGGCCATGGCTTCACATTCTAGTGGTATGCTCGCGCGCATGGAAATAAGCGTCGAGTCGCTCAGGCGCGCCGCGGCTCTCGGCGGGTTCGCCTGGACCGACGCCGAGCTCGAGGCGATCCGTCCGGCCGTGCAGCGGCTCCTCGAGTCGCTCGAGCAGCTGGAGCACCTGCCGCTCGGCGACGTCGAGCCGACGACGCAGTACCGGGTGCTCTGAGTGAGCGACCTCTGCTGGGCGTCCATGGCCGACCTCGGCCGGATGATCGCGACCAAGCAGGTCTCGCCCGTCGAGGTGGTACGCGTCCATCTCGACCGCATCGCGGCCCTCGATCCCAAGCTCCGCGCCTTCATCACGGTCTGCGCGGACGCCGCGCTCGAGTCGGGCCGAGCCGCCGAGGCCGATCTGATGGCCGGGAAGGCCGTCGGGCCGCTCCACGGCGTGCCGTGGGCCCCGAAGGATCTCTACTCGACGAAGGGTATCCGTACGACCGGCGGCTCGAAGATCCTCGCCGACTCGGTGCCGAGCGACGACGCGACGGTCGTGGCGCGGCTGGCGCGCGCCGGCGCGATCCTGCTCGGCAAGCTCAACATGCACGAGTTCGCGTACGGGCCCGAGGGCGTCAACGCGCACTACGGTGACACGCGCAATCCGTGGAGCGCCGAGGCGCACCGCATCGCCGGTGGATCGTCCTCGGGCTCCGGGGTCGCCGTCGCGGCCGGCCTAGCGCCGGGCTCGCTCGGCTCCGACACGGGCGGGTCGATCCGGATCCCGGCCTCGCTCTGCGGCATCACCGGGCTCAAGCCGACCTACGGCCGCGTGAGCCGCGCGGGGGGTCTGCCGCTGGCGTGGTCGATGGATCACGTGGGCCCGATGGCGCGCTCGGCGCGGGACTGCGCGCTGATGCTGGGCGCGATCGCGGGCTACGATCCGGCCGACCCGACGACGAGCGTGCTGCCGGTCCCCGACTACGGCGCGGCGCTCACCGGCGACGTGAGAGGGCTCAGAGTGGGACTCCTGCGCGCTCACTTCACCGACGTCGCCGCTGCCGACGTGCGGGCCGCCGTGGAGGCCGCGGCGAAGCGCCTCGAGCAGGCCGGCGCGGTCGTCGACGAGGTGAATCTGACCCAGGTGACGCACGTGGCCACGGCCTCCGCGGCGATCGTCGCGTCAGAGGCGCTCGCGTATCACGCCCCGTGGATGCGCTCGCGGCCGCAGGACTATCAGCCCGACGTGCGGGAACGGCTCCGCGTGGGCGCCTTCGTCAACGGCGCGCACTACGTCCGCAGTCAACAGATCCGCGCGTTCCTGACCCGGGAAATCGACGAAGTGCTCGCCCGACGCGACGTGCTCCTGGCGCCGGCGACGCCGCTCGCGGCACCCGTGTTGGGCGAGCGCGAGACGATGCTCGGCGACGGCCCTTCGGATGTGCGCGCGGCGCTGCTCCGCTGCACGCGCCCCTTCAACTTCTCCGGTCACCCCGCGTGTGCGGCGCCGTGCGGATTCACTGCCGGCGGCCTACCCATCGGCCTGCAGGTCGTGGGACGGCCGTTCGACGAGGCGACCGTACTGCGCGTCGTCGACGCCTATCAGCGCCTCACCGACTGGCATACTCGCCGCCCGGCGGCCGCGTGAGCGGCCCGGGCGCTCGGAGGATTTGATGAGCGACGCGACCGTGGACGCGCGCCTCGCCGCGCTCGAGTCGAAGCTCGGCCGGCTGGAACAGCTCCTGAGCGCGGTGAACGAGAAGCTCGACCGGGCCGCGCCGAGTGTCGACGAGGCGCGCCGTGGAATTCAGGCCTGGGTCACCGAGTACGTGTCGCTGCGGCTGCAGCAGCTCGTCCCCGAGACGTGCGAGCACCCCGAGCGCGACGCCGACCCGGTCGTCGCGGAGGGGCCGGTCCTGCCCGGGACCCGGATTCGCTGCACGGACGAGGTCCTCCGTCGGCTCGGCCGGATCCCGATACCGTTCGTTCGCCAGATGGTGGCCGAGAAGGTCGCGGAGACCGCGCGGGCCGAGAAGGTCGGTGTGGTGGACGTGACCTTCTTCGAGCGTGCGGCCACCTTCTGACAATGCAAGCTGTCGGGGGAGGATCTCCTGACGTTTGACCACTGGAAGGAGCACGTGCTCGGAGGGCCGCGGCTGTAGTCGACGAGCCTGTCCGTATCCCGATCGAGGATGCGCTGGACCTTCACGCCTTCGCGCCACGCGACGTGGCGTCGGTCGTCGCCGAGTACCTCGACGCCGCTCAGGCCAAAGGGTTCGTCGAGGTTCGCCTGATCCACGGTCGAGGCATCGGCGTCCAGCGGAAGATCGTGCAGGGGGTGCTCGCCCGCCATCCTCTCGTCGCGGGCTACGCCGACGCGCCGCCCGAGCGCGGAGGCGCCGGCGCGACGATCGTCCGCCTGCGGCCTCACGCGCGCTGACCGGGGCGGCGGCGCACGCCGGAAGGATTCAGTCCCGGTCGGCGCGAATCAGGATCTGGCGATCGTTGAAGGAGACGACGGCGTCGGGGGTGAGCCGGAAGTCGAAGGCGGCCCGGCATCGCTCCGGAGCGCGGCGCACGAGATCCTCGAGCTCCCGCCGCGCCTCGGTCGTCATCCGCATCCGGCCGGTCCACTCGTTCCACTCCCGCAGCTTCCAGACGACGGAGTCCTCCATCACCGTGAGCCCCACCGCGCGCAGAAACGCCTTCCACTCCGCCGCGCGGTAGCTCCGCACGTGCGACGGATCGCGGCGCTTCTCGACCTCGAGAATGAACGCGCTGGCGTCGGCATCGTCGTGGCCGAGGATGTCCTGCAGCAGCAGCGAGCCGCCCGGGCGCAGGACCCGATGGATCTGTCGCACGGCGGCGGCAACGTCGGCGAAGTGGTGCGCGGCCGTCCGGCAGGTGACGACGTCGAAGGATTCGTCGCGAAAGGGCAGGGCCCCCGCGTCGCCCGCGACGAACTCGACGCTCGCCCCGCTATGGCTCCGCACGTGCGCCCGCGCCGCGGCCAGCATCGGCTCGGTGAGGTCGCAGGCGACCACCCGACGCGCGATGGACGCGAAGGCGAGCGCCGTGTGGCCGCCGCCGGTCGCGACGTCGAGCACGCGGTCGGCGCGCCGGGCGGCGCCCCAGGCAAGCAGCCGATCCAGGTCCTCGCCGGCTGCGTGGAGGGGACTCGTCACGTACGCCGCCGCGCTCGCGCCGAACTGCGCCTGGACGCGCCGCGCCTGGGCGTCGGTCACTTCTTCGGTGCCCGCTCGGCCAGATGACGGAACAGGAAGTCGGCGTCGAGCGGCGACAGATCGAAGCGCCGCGACGCCTCGTCGACGAGCTTCACCCGGTCCACGCCGGGGTTGTCGTGGAGCTGATCGTCGATCCACTTCACGGCCTGCTTGATGGGCGCTTCTCCTGCCGCCATGCGCGTTCCCCCTCTTTCGAGGCTCGTTCGCCGAGAGCTCCACACCCGGGGGCATTGTACTCGGGCGCCCGCCGCCCGGAATGGTCCGCTGGAAATGGCCTGGCGAGATCAGGCCAATTGGCCCTTGACGGAAGTTAGAATCGAGCCAAAATGGCTTGGCGGGCGGAACCCGATGAACATTCCACTCGATCGCGACAAGCCCACGGCGTTGCCGCGCCAGATCCAGGCGCACCTGGAGCGGCTCATCCACGAGCGGCTGCTGACGCCCGGCATGAAGCTGCCGGCCACGCGCGAGCTCGCCCGGCAGCTCGGCGTGAACCGAGGAACCGTCGCGCTCGCGTACGAAGAGCTGGTCGCGACCGGCTGGGCCCGCGCGCACGTGGGGCAGGGCACCTTCGTCGCCGAGCGGCCGGCCAGCGGCGCAGCGCCGGTTCCGTCGTCCGTCGCGGCGCCCGTCGTGCTCGATTGGTCCGGCCTGTTCTCGCGCAGCGCGCAGATCCTCGGCGCCGACGACGAGCGCTCGCGCGCGGTGACGCCGATCCCGTCGAGCGGCGCCGTCGTCTCGTTCGCGGGCGGCATGCCGGACAGCGGGCTCTTTCCGACCGAGGCCTTCCGCCGCGTGCTGAACCAGGTGATCCGCGACGAGGGCCCCGCGCTGCTGCAGTACTACCCGGCCGGCGGCTATCCGCCGCTGCGGCGATATCTCTCGACCTACCTGCTGCGGTTCGGCCTCGAGGCGCGCCCGGAAGAGATCCTGATCGTCAACGGGTCGCAGCAGGGGTTCGACCTGATCGCTCGCACCCTGATCGATCCGGGCGACTTCGTGGCGATCGAGCAGCCGACCTACCCGCGCGCGATGCAGGTCTTCCGGTCGTTTGGCGCCCAACTCCTGAGTGTGCCCTGGGACGCGACGGGACCCCGCGCGGAGGTGTTCGAGCGGCTCCTCGAACGCCACACGCCGAAGCTTTTCTATTGTCAGCCGAGCGCCCACAATCCGACCGGGCTGGCGGTGGCGCCCGAGACCGCGCGGCGCCTGCTCGACGCCGCCGCGCGCCACCAGGTGCCGATCGTCGAAGACGGGTTCGACGGGAGCCTGTTCTATGGCGCCGCGCCGACCTTGCCGCTCAAGGCGGTCGATCGCGGGGGGGTCGTCATCTACATCGGCACGTTCTCGAAGATTCTGTTCCCGGGGTTGCGGCTCGGCTGGCTCGTCGGACCGCCGCCGATCCTCGAGCGGCTCCAGGCGGCCAAGCAGCTCGCCGACCTCCACACGAGCGCCCTCATCCAGGCGGCGGTCCACCGGTTCTGCGAGCGCAAGCTCCTCGACCGCCACGCCACGCGTGTCGCGACGGAATACGCCCGGCGCCGCGCGCTGCTCTTGACGGCGCTGCGCCGCCGCATGCCGTCCGAAGTCACGTGGACCGAGCCCCAGGGAGGGTTCTCGCTACTCGTCACCCTGCCGTCAGGCGTGGACGCGGGGGCGCTGTTGCCACAGGCGATCGAGCGGGGCGTCGCCTTCGCGCCCGGCGCGCCCTTCTTCGTGGACGGCGGCGGCCAGCGTACCCTACGGCTCTCGTTCTCGTCGGTGGCGGCCAACCGCATCGACGAGGGAATCCGGCGCCTCGCCGAAACGATCAAAGCTGCGCGCGGCCGGCTTCGTGGCCGGGAACGAGTGGAGCGCGGCGCGGTACCAGTCGTATAGCCAACAAGGAGAGATGACATGGCGGATCTGAACGGACTGCGAATCGCTGACCGCAAGCACATCGGCCTCGCCGAGATGCTCAAGGGCGGGGTCATCATGGACGTCACCAACGCCGAGCAGGCGAAGATCGCCGAGGACGCCGGCGCCGCGTCCGTCATGGCGCTCGAGCGCGTGCCCTCCGACATCCGCCGCGACGGCGGCGTCGCCCGGATGTCGCCGGTGAAGAAGATCCAGGAGATCCAGAAGGCGGTGACGATCCCCGTGATGGCGAAGGCGCGGATCGGCCATTTCGTCGAGGCGCAGATCCTCGAAGCGCTCGCGGTCGACTACATCGACGAGTCCGAGGTGCTGACACCCGCCGACGAGCACTTCCACATCGACAAGTTCGCGTTCCGCATTCCGTTCGTGTGCGGCTGTCGCGATCTCGGCGAGGCGCTCCGGCGGATCGGCGAGGGCGCGGCGATGATCCGCACCAAGGGCGAGGCCGGCTCGGGCAACATCGTCGAAGCCGTCCGCCACATGCGCGCCGTCATCTCCGGCATGCGGCGCCTGACCACGCTCGGGCCCGAGGAGCTGATGACCGAGGCCAAGACCCTCGGGGCACCGTACGAGCTCGTGCGCTGGGTGGCGAAGGCCGGCAAGCTCCCCGTGCCGAACTTCTCCGCGGGCGGGATCGCGACCCCCGCCGACGCCGCGCTCATGATGCAGCTCGGGGCGGAAGCCGTGTTCGTCGGCTCCGGCATCTTCAAGTCGAGCGACCCCGCGAAGCGCGCCAAAGCGATCGTGCAGGCGACGACGCACTTCAAGGATCCCGACGTGCTCGCGCGCGTGAGCGAGGATCTCGGCGACGCCATGGTCGGCATCGAGACCTCGAAGCTCGCCGAGAAGGATCTCCTCCAGACGCGGGGATGGTAGGGCGAGCCGCAGGCGAGGCGAGTCTATGACCAAATCGGTCGGGCGAGCCGCAGCCGAAGCGAGTCTATGACCAAATCGGCCGTCGTGCGCATCGGCGTCCTCGCCCTTCAAGGCGACTTCGCGCTCCACGCTCGGGCGCTCGAGAAGTGCGGGGTCAAGGCGGTCGAGGTGCGCAAGCCGGTCGAGCTCGACCAGGTCGATGGGCTCGTCATGCCGGGCGGTGAGTCCACGACCTTGCTCAAGCTCATGGACGCCTGGGATTTCGTGCCGGCGCTCGAGAAGTTACACGGCGCCGGCAAGCCGATCTTTGGAACGTGCGCGGGCCTCATCCTTCTCGCGCGCGAGGTCGAGAGCCCCACGCAATTCTCGCTCGGGCTGATCGACGTCACGGTCGAGCGCAACGCCTACGGCCGCCAGCGAGAGTCGTTCGAGGCTTCCGGCACGGCGAAGCTCGGTCCGGATCCGATTCAGCTCGATATGGTCTTCATCCGGGCGCCCCGGATCAGGCGGGTGGGCCCTGGTGTCCAGGTGCTGGCCGAGCACCGCGGCGAGCCGGTGATGGCCCGGCAGGATCGGGTCCTGGTCGCGACGTTCCACCCCGAGCTCACCGACAGCACGAAGGTCCACCGGTACTTCTGCGACCTGGTGGAGCGGTGCCGGGCCGGCGCGTGATCTTCCACGACTACTACTCGGACGTCCCGCGCGACCAGGTCGACCGCCTCGTCCAATCCCAGGAGCTGGCCCGACTCATCACGGTGGGCGACGACGCGATTCCCCACGTCGGACTCTACCCGTTCGTCTACGACGCAAAAACGATCGATCTGCACCTGGTTCGAGCCGACGAGCAGATCAAGGACTTGAAGGCCCGCCCCCGCTGCGTGCTCGAGGTCGACGAGATCCTTGCGGTGATCCCGTCGTACTGGGTCTCCCGCGAGTACGCGGGCGCGGCGACCGCCTACCACCGCACCGTGATCTTCGAGTGCGAGGCGCGGGTCGTCGAGGACTCGGCGGCGGTCGCGGCCCAGCAGCAGCGGCTGCTCGCGCGATACCAGCCCGAAGGCGGGTTCCGCCCTCTCGACCCCGAGAGCCCTCTCTATCGCGGGGCGATGGCCCAGCTCGCCGCCGTGACCCTCGAGATCAACCGCTGGCGCGCGAAGTTCAAGCTGGGGCAGAATCGGCCCGTCGAGGCTCGGCGACAGGTGATCGCCGAGCTCCGCAAGCGCGGCAGGCCGAACGACGGCCGTGCCGCCGACGCGCTCCAGTGGACGATCGACGCTCGCGCCGAGCGGTAGTGCGCGCTGCAGGCCGTCGCGGGGCTGGGGCCCCGCCGGCCGAGGCGCGCTTACGAATCACACCCGGAGGATGACGCGATGAAGATCACGGCGAACGGCATCTCGATGAACTACACCCTGGACGGCCCGGCCGGCGCGCCGGTCGTCACCCTGAGTCACTCGCTGGCCACGACCCTGGTGATGTGGGAGCCCCAGCTGAAGGCGCTGACCGCGCGCTGGCGCGTGCTGTCCTACGACACGCGCGGCCACGGCGGGACCGATGCGCCCAAGGGCGCATACTCGCTCGATCTGCTCGCCGACGACGCGCACGCGCTCCTGCGCGCGCTCGGGATCCAGCGCACGCACTGGGTCGGCCTCTCGATGGGTGGCATGATCGGCCAGACGCTCGCGCTCAAGGCGCCGGAGCTCTTCGCGAGCCTCTCGCTCTGCGACACGTCGAGCCGCATTCCGCCTGAGGCCAAGCCACTTTGGGACGAGCGTATCCACACCGCCGAGACGAAGGGGATGGAGCCGCTCGTGGAGGGGACGCTCGCGCGCTGGTTCACCGCGCCGTTCAGGGAAAAGAGCGGTCCGGTCGTCGAGACCGTGCGCCAGATGATCCGCTCGACGCCCCCGACCGGCTACATCGGCTGCTGCCAGGCCATCTCGGGCCTCAACCTCACCGACCGCATCGGCGCCATCAAGGTGCCGACGCTCATCATCGTCGGCGAGGAGGACCAGGGCACCCCCGTGGCGGCCTCGAAGGTCATGAACGAAAAGATCCACGGCTCCCAGCTCGTGATTCTGAAGTCGGCGGCCCATCTGTCGAACATGGAGCAGCCCAAGGCGTTCACCAACGCCTTGAGTGGCTTCCTGAGCAAGGCCGGCTAGCCGGGGAGGCGCCGGCTCAAGACGGGCGGCGGCCCGTATTTCCGGACGGTTGACGAGCCGATGCGGGAATCCCCGTCTTGACAGGGAGGAGACCGGCCCGGTATTCTTTCTGGTCAGACCAGCCGACCACGATGAATGCCCTACGACGCAGCCGGCGAGCTTAGGAGGAGCGAATGGCAGCCCTGATCTGTGAAGTCGTTTATCGCGGCATCTTTCAGAAGAACCTCGCCGCCCGCATCACTCGCGGCATCGTGCTGTCGGCGCGCAAGTCGGGCCGGTGGGGCATCGCGTTCGGCCGGTACGGCGACAGCCCGCAGCGGAACGGCATTCCCGCGAAGGACTTCGCGATCGTCGCCGACACGAAGGAAGAGCTCGAGCAGAACATGGCCCGCTACGAGCCCAAGCACGTCGACGTCACCATCGCCGTGGACGACACGCTCTCGAAGGGCGTCGAGTCGTGGGCGTGGTACGGCCTTCAGCCGATCAACCGGCTGACGGTGCCCAACGGCACGCTCCTGATGACGTCCCTCCAGAGCTACGAGAGTCTCTTGAAGGACATCCACAAGAAGGACGCGCCCTACAAGCTTTCGCTCATCCGCGCCAAGGCGTCCTTCTCCGGCCTGTGGGTCTACCGCGAAGACCACACCGAGGTGCGTGTCCTCGGCGCGCTCGCCAAGATCGCCCCGTCCTTCCTTACGCTTCAGGGCGTCAGTGAGGCGATTCGAGAGATCGACTGGGGCTCCGAGCTGAAGGTCAATTCGGCGAAGAAGGCATACGAGCGGCTGGAGAGCCGCGGGGTCGAGATGACCGAGGGCAACTCCGAGATCCCGTACTCGTTCGAGATGCCCAAGTGGTGGGAGATGCGCGAGGGCGTGACGATCCCGGCGATCCCGGTGGGCAAGCCCAAGGAAGCCGGCAAAGGCTACGTGCCGGAGCGCAACCCGTACTTCAAGAAGTTCACGACGCGGACCATGCGTCCGGTCATCAACTTCGACACGTGCGTGAAGTGCACGCTCTGCTGGATCCAGTGCCCCGACTCCTGCTTCGATGTCATGCCCGACGGCACCTATGACGCCAACATGGAGGCGTGCTGCGGCTGCGGCGTCTGCGAGGCCGTCTGCCCCGTCGAGAACTGCATCACGATGGTCAACGAGGCCGTCTTCGAGGACAACGCGAGCCAGTGGGAAATGTGGCGCAAGGACAAGCAGAAGTATCAGACCTGGATGGCGGAGAAGATCGGCGACAAGAACGCGACCGTCCGCTCGCATGGGTTCCGGTTCCGCGGTCAGTACGAGAAGGAGCTCGAGAAGAACTTCGAGGACGGCGGCCAAGAGATCACGGCGGGTATCCCCGGCGAGAACGCAGAACACAAGACGGTCTAGGCCAGTCAGACAGAGGAGAGCGCAATGGCGGTTGTCACACCGGCGGCTCGAGCCGCGACCGAAGAGGACAAGGAGCTCCTGATCTCCGGGAGCGAAGCCGTCGCCGAGGCTCTCACCCTCGCCGACCTGGACGTCGTCACCGCGTATCCGATCCGGCCGTACGACACCGTCATGCAGGCGATCGCCAAGAAGATCTCGGGCGGTCAGCTGGTGGCCGAGTACATCGTCGCCGAGGGCGAGCACAGCCAGTTCGAGATCGTCAAGCACGCCTCGACGGTGGGCGCGCGCGTCTTCTGCGGCTCGTCCGGCGTCGGCTGGATGTACGCGATGGAGTGCCTCGTGGTCACGCCGCCCTTGCGCGTGCCCATGGTGGCGCTCGTCGGCAACCGCGCCCTCGACGATCCGGGCGCCTTCGGCGTCGAGCACAACGACGCGCTGGTGGTCCGCGACGTCGGCTGGATGCTCTGCTGGATCGACACCTCGCAAGAGGCGCTCGACACCACCTTGATCGCCTATCGGGTGGCCGAGGACCGGCGCGTGTTCCTACCGCTCGCGATCTCGGCGGACGGCGCCTTCCTCACGCACTCCCAGGCGCTGACGATGGTGCCGCCGAAGTCGAAGGTCGACCGGTTCCTGCCCCGCTACGACCGCGGCGATCTCCAGCTGCATCCCGACAACCCGATCACCGTCGCGCCCCAGGCGAACGAGGACTGGGTCATCGAGATCCGACGCCAGAACAACGAGGCGATGGCGCGCGCCGTCACCGTGATCGAAGAGGCGTACGCGGACTTCCGCCGGGTCTTCGGCCGCGGTCCGGACAATCCGTGGTTCGAGGAGTACATGACCGATGATGCAGACGTGATCCTGGTCGGCATGGGAACGATCTCGCTGCCGATCAAGGTCGCCATCCGCGAGATGCGCGCCAAGGGCCGCAAGGTCGGCCTGGTGCGGCTGCGCTGGTTCCGGCCGTTCCCGACCGAGAAGCTCGTCGCGGCGCTCTCGAAGGCGTCGGCGTTGGGCATCATCGACCGCGATTACTCCTTCGGCTCGCCGTTCGGCTCGGGTGTGGTCGCCAACGAAATCCGCGCCGCCCTGTACAATGCCGACCGCCGGCCGCCGCTCCTCTCCTTCATCTGCGGTTTGGGCGGCCGCGAGGTGACGCTCGAAGACGTCTACAAGGCGACCGATCTTTGCTACGCGGCCGCCAAGGCCGGGAAATCAGACCCAAAGACCCACTGGCTGGGCGTTCGGGAATAGGAGAAGCCACCATGGCCGAGACGACAACGTTCAGCAACGCGACGCAGATCCTCGAGCCCTTCCGCGGGGTCAAGCGGGTCACGATCGAGGAGTATTTCACCTCCGGGCACCGGACCTGCCAAGGGTGCGAGTCCGCGCTGGTCATGAAGCTCATGGTCAAGGCATCCGGCCCGCGCACGATCGTGCTCGGCTCGACCGGGTGCATGTACGTCGCCAACACGACCTATTACACGACGCCCTGGGTGGTGCCGTGGATGCACACCCAGCTGGGGTCTTCCGGGTCAGCAGCCCTGGGTACTGCCGCCGGCCTGAAGGCTCTTATGCGTAAAGGCAAGATGAAATCCGAACCCATCAACGTCATCGCCTTCTGCGGCGACGGCGGCGGGGCCGACATGGGGCTTGGCGCAATCTCGGCCACCTTGACCCACAAGGAGTACAACTCGTTGATCCTCCTCTACGACAACGAGTCGTACGCCAACACCGACATCCAGCTCTCCGGGATGACGCCGTATGGCGCCAACACCACGTTCAGCCCGCCCGGGAAGGTGAAACGCCTCATCCACACGCGGTGGAAGAAGAACATGGCCGGCTTGATGGCGGCCGGCCATCCGGAGTGCCGCTACGTGGCGACGGTCTGCGCCTCGTACGCGGTGGAGATGATGAACAAGGTGCGGCGCGCGCTGACGATCGGGGGCCCGACGTTCATCCACTCGCTCGATCCATGCCCGAAGGGCTGGGACTACGACCCGATGCTGTCGCACGAGCTCGGCGAGCTGGCCATCGAGACCGGGATCTTCCCGCTCTACGAGGTCGAAGACGGCCATGTGAAGTACTACGGCAAGACCAAGGCGATCGTCGAGGGACGCGCCAGGAAGCCGGTGCGCGAGTACCTCCTGAAGCAGGGGCGATTCGCCCACTTCGTCGAGGAGGACCTCGATTACTTCCAGGCGAAGGTCGACGAGATGTGGGAGAAGTGGGAGATTCCGGCGGTGGTGCCGTTCCGTCGCCTCGACGCGACGAAGGCGGCGCTGTCGGCGAAGTAATGCCGGGATCGCCTGTTGCTCCTCCTCGCCGCTCTTAGCCGGTAGGGCCGGGCGCCCGCGAAACGGGTCCCGGCCCTTTCGGGTTGTATACGTGTTCGATGCGCATTCCATACGACATGGACCCGAGGCCGGGCCTCGGGCAAAGGAGCGAGCGATGAAGCTCGACGCAGTCGGCGCACTCGGCCTCACGCTACTGATCACGCTTCCCGCCTCCGCCGTCGCCTGGGAGCCGACCAAGCCGATCGAGTTCGTAGTACCGGCCGGGACCGGGGGCGGCGCCGACCAGATGGCGCGGCTGATCGCCGGCATCGCCGAGAAGCACAAGCTCTCGCCGCGGCCGCTCATCGTCGTCAACAAATCGGGTGGCGCCGGCGCCGAAGGGTTCCTCGATGTCAAGACCAAGAAGGGCGACGCCCATACCATCATCATCACGCTCTCGAACCTCTTCACGACGCCGCTGCACAACAACCTCCCGTTTAACTGGCGCGACTACACGCCGCTCGCCCGCATGGCGCTCGACGAGTTCATCCTGTGGGTGAACGCGGAGACGCCGTACAAGACCGCCAAGGAGTACCTCGCCACGGTCAAGGACAAACAGTGCAAGGAGCGCCAGAGCGGCCAGTGCTTGATGGGCGGCACCGGCTCCGCGCAGGAAGACCAGATCCTCACGATCCAGCTCGAGCAGGCGATCGCCGGCACCAAGTTTACCTACGTGCCCTTCAAGGGGGGCGGCGAGGTCTGCGTGAATCTCGTCGGCAAGCACGTCGACTCGACCGTGAACAACCCGATCGAGTGCGTGAGCCACTGGAAGGCCGGCCGCGTGCGGCCGCTGGCCGTCTTCGACACGACGCGCCTCTCGGTCGGCGAGTGGAAGGACATTCCGACGGTCAAGGAGGCGCTCGGCGTCGACGTGAACTACCTCATGCTCCGCGGGATCTTCGGCGCGCCGAACATGCCGAAGGACGCGGTGGACTGGTACGTCAGCTTCCTGAAAAAGATCAGCGAAACCCCGGAGTGGAAGAAGTACATGGAGGACGGCGCGCTGAAGCCCGCCTTCGCGTCCGGCGCTGAGTACGTGAAATGGGTCGAGGAGAACGAGCAGCTCCACAAGGACTTGATGGCCAAGGGAGGCCTGCTGAAGAAGTAGCAGCCCCCACGCATGCGTCGCGCGGATCTCATCACCGCCTCGTTCCTCGCCCTGCTGGGCGGCGTCGTCGTCTTCGACGCCGTCCGGCTCGGCATCGGCTGGGGCACGGACGGGCCGCAGAGCGGCTTCTTCCCGTTCTGGCTCGGTGTGCTGATGATCGCCGCCTGCGCCGCGATTTTCTTCCAATCCGTGCGCCGGGCGCCGACCGTGCCGTTCGTGACGCGGGAGCAGTTCCGACCCGTTCTCAAGGTGCTGTGGCCGGCGGTGGCGCTGGTCGTTCTGACCCAGTGGATCGGCCTCTACGTCGCCGCGTCGCTCTACACCGGCTTTTATATGCGCTGGATCGGGCGCCACACCTGGCTCGCCGTGCTCGCGGTTGCCATCCTCTTCCCGCTCGCCACGTTCTTCGTCTTCGAGAAGTGGTTCCTGGTGCCAATGCCCAAGGGTCCGCTCGAGGCGTGGCTCGGCCAATAGCGATGGGGATCGAGAACCTCCTCCTCGGATTCCACGTCGCGATCACGCCCTACAATCTGTTCGTCGCCGTCGTCGGCATCACGCTCGGAACCATCATCGGTGTCCTACCCGGGCTCGGGGGCGCCAACGGCGTCGCGATCCTGCTCCCGCTCACGTTCACGATGCCGCCGACCTCCGCGATCATCCTGTTAACGTCGCTCTACTGGGGCGCGCTCTTCGGCGGCGCCATCACGTCCATCCTCTTCAACATCCCGGGCGAGCCCTGGTCGGTCGCGACCACCTTCGACGGCTATCCGATGGCGCGCAACGGGCAGGGCGGCCAGGCGCTCACGGCGGCCTTCACCTCGTCGTTCGTCGGCGCGCTCTTCTCGATCATCCTGATCACCTTCTTCGCGCCGTTGCTGGCGGAGATCGCGCTCAAGTTCGGGCCGCCCGAGTTCTTCGCGATCCAGCTCTTGACCTTCTCGAGCTTCGTCGGGCTGGGCGGCGGCAACCCGCTCAAGTCGCTGGTTTCAATCTTGCTCGGCTTCGTGCTCGCCGCCGTGGGGCTCGACATCGTCACCGGCCAGCTCCGGATGACCTTCGGCTTCGTCGACCTCATGAAGGGGTTCGACTTCATCGTCGCCGTCATCGGCCTCTTCGGGATCGGTGAGATCCTCTTGTCCGTCGAGGAAGGCCTCTCCTTCCGCAGCGTTCCGACGGGCATGAATTTGAGAGTCGTCCTGGAGACCTGGAAGGTGCTGCCCCGTTACGCTCGCACCTTCGTGCGCGGCTCCTTCATCGGCTTCTGGATGGGGTTCAAGCCGGGCGGGGCCACGCCCGCGTCCTTCATGAGCTACGCGTTCGCGAAGCGATTCGCGAAGCATCCGGAGCGCTTTGGTAAAGGCGAGCTCGAGGGCGTTGTCGCGCCCGAGACGGCGGCCCACGCTGCGGGCGTGGCCGCGATCTTGCCGATGATCACACTTGGGATTCCGGGATCACCGACAGCCGCGGTGATGCTGGGCGGCCTCATCATCTGGGGTCTCCAGCCCGGGCCGCTCCTGTTCAAAGAGAAGCCCGACTTCGTCTGGGGGCTCATCGCGAGCATGTACACGGGCAACATCATCGGCGTGTTGATGGTCCTCGCCTTCGTACCGTTCTTCGCGGCGATTCTCCGGATCCCGTTCGCAATCCTCACGCCCGTGATCGTGGTCGTCTGCGCCGTCGGCTCCTACGCCGTGCACAACAGCATGATCGACATCTGGTACATGGTGATCTTCGGAGTCGTGGGATACGTGTTCAAGAAGCTCGACTACCCACTCGCACCGCTCGTGCTGGCCCTCGTGCTCGGCGACCTGGCCGAGAACGCGCTCCGCCAGAGTCTCATCATGTCCCAGGGCTCATTCGCGATCTTCTTGACGCGCCCGATCGCGGGCGCCATCACGGCCGTGGCTATCTTCTTCTTCGTGCTCCCGGTGCTGACACCTTGGTGGCGGCGAGCGCGCGGGACCGCGGTGCCGGCGCCGCGGGAGACCTGATGGCGCTCCTCACCGACCCCGAGTTCTGGTTGCGGCTGTTCGGCATCGGCATGGTCAACCTCCTCCTCTCGGGCGACAACGCCCTCGTCATCGCGCTGGCGGTGCGGGCGCTGCCCAAGCACAAGCGGATGCTGGGGCAGATCTGGGGCGCCGCCGGTGCGGTCGTGCTGCGCCTGATCTTCGTCGGGATCGTGAGCGTACTCTTGAGAATCCCGCTGCTGCAGCTCGTGGGCGGGCTGCTCCTCGTGTGGATCGCGGTCAGGCTCGTCAGGCCGGAGACTGCCGGCGAGAACCAGGTCCGGCGGGGCGCTTCCCTCTGGGAGGCGATCTGGATCATCATCGTCGCCGACGTGACGATGAGCCTCGACAACGTGCTCGCGATCGCGGCGACCGCCCACGGCGATTTCCTCCTCGTGATGTTCGGCATCGGCCTCTCGCTGCCGATCGTTGTCTGGGGCGCCGGGCTCCTGGCGCTCCTCATGAACCGCTATACGTGGATCGTCTGGCTCGGAGGGGGCCTGCTCGGCTACGTCGCGGGCGAGATGCTGATCGAGGACCCGGTCGTCATGCGATGGTTCGGGGAGACCGCGGCAGCGCTCCACTACGGGCTGCCGATCGCCATCGGCGTGCTCGTGACGACGCTCGGGTGGTGGCTCGGGCGTGGCCGCCGGCACGCCCACGTGCCGGAGAAGCTCTGAGCCGGCTGATGAGCACGCCCGGCCGCCGGCCAGTGGGTGATCACTCCGTCGAGCTTGGACCGATCAAGTCGACGCGGATCTACGAGGAGATCGTCCGGCAGGTCAAGCAGCTGATCGCCGAAGGACGCTTCAAGAGCGGCGACCGGCTGCCGCCCGAGCGCGAGCTGGCCGAGAAGTTCGTCGTCAGCCGCACCTCCGTGCGCGAAGCGCTACGGGCGCTCGAAAGCCTGGGGCTCATCGACATCCGGCCGGGCGAGGGCACGTTCGTCCGCGAAGTGTCGATCGACGCGCTGGTCGGCCCGCTCGCCCTGCTGATGACCACACAGCGGGAGGCGATCGGCGAGCTCTTCGAGGCACGGCGGGTGCTCGAGCCGGCGCTCGCGGCGCTCGCGGCGAGCCGTGCGACGCCGGACGAGGTCCAGGAGATGGAGCGGATCCTCGAGGACCAGGCGCGGGAGATCGCTGCCGGGAGGACCGGGCTCGCGCAGGACGCCGCGTTCCACGCCGCGGTCGGCACCGCCGCGCACAACCGGGCGATCACGCGGATCGCGCACGCGATCATGGATCTCCTGACGCAGAGCCGCGAGGAGTCGCTCAACACGCCGGGCCGGCCGACCCGCTCGCACCAGGACCACCGGCGCATCGTCGAGGCGATCGCGCGCCGCGACAGCGCCGCCGCGCGACAGGCGATGCTCGACCATCTGATCGCGGTGGAGGGGCTCGTGCTCGGGCCGGCGTCTCAGCGTCCCCGCGGCGAGAATTCGGACGCTTGACCGGGTCGGCGCGACTTCGTATACTCGCGATCGTGATTCGCATGACGTCGCGAGTACCGCTCCTGGGACTGATTCTGCTGGTACTGCCAGCCCTGCCTGGAGCATCCGCGACGTAAGCCGACAACGGATGCCACGGGCGGGGGACGGCCTGTGGCGCAGGAAACCTCAAAGGCCACGGGTCGAACGACCCGTGGCCTTTCGTGTCTGGGCGAGGGTTTTCCGAGAATCCAGGGACCAGCGAATGAGAGAAGGCGCGGCAGCGGTAACGAGCGGTAGAATAATTGACACTGGTGCTCGTTATCCACTAACATCACAAGACTTTTTTGGTCATCGGGGACGGAGACCCGCGCCTATGACGAAATACGTCTACTTCTTCGGAGGGGGCCATGCCGAAGGCTCCTCGGTCATGCGGAACCTGCTCGGTGGTAAAGGCTGCGAACTGGCGGAAATGACCAACCTCGGCATTCCCGTGCCGCCAGGATTCACCGTGACGACGCAGGCTTGGGCCCACTACAACCGATCCGGGCACGAGTGGCCCGAGGAACTGTGGGACCAGGCCCTCGAGAACCTCCAGCGGCTCGAGTCCGCCGCGGACGCCGGATTCGGCGACCCCAAGCAGCCCCTCCTCGTGTCGGTCCGCTCGGGTGCCCGCGTCTCGATGCCCGGGATGATGGAGACGATCCTCAATCTCGGCTTGAACGACGCCACCGTCGAGGGCCTAGCGGCGCGCACCCGCAACGAGCGATTCGCGTGGGACTGCTACCGGCGCTTCGTCACGATGTTCGGCGACGTCGTGCTGGGCGTCCGGCGCGAGATCTTCGACGCCGAGCTCGAGGCAATGAAGTCGCGGCTAGGGGTTAAGACCGACCCGGAAGTGCCGGCGCCGGAGCTGCGCAAGCTGACCGACGCGTTCAAGAGCATCGTCAGTGAGCGGACGGGGCGCGCCTTTCCGGAAGACGTCAAGGATCAGCTCCGGCTGGCGATCAACGCCGTGTTCGACTCCTGGTTCGCGAAGAAGGCTACGGAATATCGACGCATCCACAACATCCCCGAGGAATGGGGCACGGCCGTGACCGTGATGGCCATGGTCTTCGGCAACCTCGGGGAGACCTCCGGCACCGGCGTCGGCTTCACGCGCGATCCCCGCACGGGCGAGCGGCGCTTCTACGCCGAGTACCTGCCGAACGCGCAGGGCGAGGACGTCGTCGCGGGTATCCGCACGCCGCTCCCGATCGAGGCGCTGCATCAGCGGATGCCGGCGGTCTACGACGAGGTCCTCGAGATCGCCGGGCGCCTGGAGCGTCACTACAAGGACATGCAGGACATCGAGTTCACCGTGCAGGAGGGCAAGCTCTATCTCCTGCAGACGCGCGCCGGCAAGCGCTCGGCGCGCGCCGCCGTCAAGGTGGCTCGCGATCTGGTCAACGAGCACGTGATCGACCAGCACACGGCCCTGCTCCGCGTCCGGCCGCTGGAAGTCAACGAGGCGATCCGGCCCGTCTTCGACGACCGGGACAAGGCCGCCGCGATCCACAAGGGACGGCTGCTGGCTCGCGGGCTTCCGGCCGCGCCGGGAGCGGCGGTCGGCAAGGCGGTGTTCGATGCCGATCGCGCGGTGGAGTGGGCGCACGCGAACGAGAAGGTCATCCTCGTCAGGCCCGAGACCTCGCCGGAGGACGTCGCCGGCATGTACGCCGCGGAAGGCATCGTCACGTCGCGCGGCGGCCGGACGTCGCACGCGGCCGTGGTCGCGGTCGGGATGGGCAAGGCCTGCGTGGTCGGCGCCGCGGAGATCCTCGTGGACGAGCAGCGCCGCGTCTTCGAGGTCGGTGGCCGCATCGTCCGCGAGGGCGACTGGATCTCGGTCGACGGCGGCACCGGCGAGGTCCTGCTCGACAGCGTCAAGACCGTCGAGGGTCAGCTCGGCGACGAGGTCCGCGAGCTCCTGGCCTGGGCGGATCGCTACCGGACCGAAGGCCTCGGCGTGCGGGCCAACGCCGATACGCCGGCCGACGCCGAGCGGGCGCGCGAGTTCGGCGCCGAAGGCATCGGCCTCGTCCGCACCGAGCACATGTTCTTCGCGCCCGATCGGATTCGGATCGTCCGCGAGATGATCATGGCGGCCGACCAGGCGACGCGACGCGCCGCGCTCGAGAAGCTCCGCCCGTTCCAGCGCGACGACTTCATGGGCATCTTCCGCGCCATGAACGGGCTCCCGGTGACCATCCGCCTGCTCGACCCGCCGCTTCACGAGTTCCTGCCCAACCATAAGGAGTACAAGGAGCTCATCGAGACGAAGAGCCGCTTGGAAGCGCTCGGGATCAACCCCGAGGAGCAGGCCCGCCTCGAGACGATCATCGCCAGCGTCGAGAAGCTGCGCGAGGCCAACCCGATGCTCGGCCATCGCGGCTGCCGGCTCGGCATCACGCATCCCGAGATCTACGGCATGCAGGTCCGGGCCATCATGGAGGCCGCGTGCACCGTCGTCGAGCAGGGCGTCCACACTGAGCCCGAGATCATGATCCCGCTGACCGGAACGGTCGGCGAGATGAAGGAGACGTTCGGTCAAACCAAGCGGGTCGCCGACGGCGTCATCGCCGAGACCGGCGTGTCCGTGCCGTACCTGATCGGCACGATGATCGAGGTCCCGCGCGCGGCACTGATCGCCGCCCAGATCGCCGAGTTCGCCGAGTTCTTCTCGTTCGGGACCAACGACCTGACGCAGCTCACCTACGGCTACAGCCGCGACGACGTCGCGAAGTTCCTGCCGAAGTACCTCGACATCGGCCTGGTCCCGCACGATCCCTTCTCGGTCCTCGACCAGGAGGGCGTCGGCGAGATGGTCAAGATCGGCATCGAGCGGGGGCGCAGTCGGCGGCCCAACTTGAAGATCGGTATCTGCGGCGAGCACGGCGGCGAGGCGTCGTCGGTGGAGTTCTGCCACCGCGTGAAGATGACCTACGTGTCGTGCTCGCCCTATCTCATCCCCGGCGCGCGGCTCGCCGCGGCGCAGGCGCGCATCAAGGAGCGCCAGGTCGGCGGCAGCGGGGACTACCGTGTGTAGGTTCGAACTCTAGGAGGAGCGCGAAGTGAAAATGCCCGGGGCCCGAATCGTTCTGGAGTGCCTGAAGCGCCAGGGAGTCGACCTTGTCTTCGGTCTGCCGGGCGGCGCGGTCCTCCCCATCTACGATGCCCTGTACGATTTCGAGGGCCTGCGCCACATCCTCGTACGCCAGGAAGCCGCCGCCGGACACGCCGCGGAGGGCTACGCGCGGACCACGGGCAAGGTGGGCGTCTGCCTCGTGACATCGGGCCCCGCCGCGACGAATCTGGTGACGGCGCTTCAGGACGCGATGATGGACTCGATCCCGATCGTCGCCTTTACCGGTCAGGTCCCGACGCACCTCATCGGCAACGACGCGTTCCAGGAGGCGGACAACGTCGGCATCACGCGGCCGTGCACGAAGCACAACTTCCTCGTGAAGGACGGCAACGACCTCGGGCCGATCATCCGCGAGGCGTTCCACATCGCGTCCACCGGGCGTCCGGGACCCGTCCACGTGGACCTGCCGAAGGACATCCTCGTCAAGGAGTGGGAGCTCGTCTGGCCCGAGCACGTCCAGATGCGCTCGTACAACCCCAACTACGAGGGTCACCCCGGACAGGTCAAGCGCGCGGCCAAGCTTCTGGCGCGCGCGAAGAAGCCCGTGCTCTACGTGGGCGGCGGCGTGATCTCGGCCGACGCCAGCGCCGAGCTCAGACAGCTGGCCGAGCTCGGGCAGTTCCCGCTGACTCAGACCTTGATGGGTCTCGGGGCGTTTCCAATGGACCATCCGCTCTCGCTCGACATGCTCGGCATGCACGGCAGCTACTACGCCAACATGGCCGTCCACAACTCGGACGTGCTGGTCGCGGTCGGCGCGCGCTTCGACGACCGGGTGACGGGCAAGGTCGACGCGTTCGCCCCGCACGCGGAGATCGTCCACATCGACATCGATCCGTCCTCGATCTCGAAGAACATCAAGGTGGGGGTGCCGATCGTCGGCGACTGCCGGCGGGTGCTCGTCAAGCTGCTGGACGCCCTCCGCGAGGAGCTGAAGGACGAGCCGGCGCCGGCCGTCCGCGAGGGCCGGCGGCAGTGGGCCGCGCAGATCGCGCAGTGGAAGCACGACTTCCCGTTCCAGTACGAATGGAGCGACGATGTCGTCAAGCCACAGTACGTCATCCAGGAGATCTCCAACGCGACCGGCGGCGAGGCCTTTATCGTCACCGGCGTCGGCCAGCACCAGATGTGGGCGGCGCAGTACTACAAGTTCAAGCACCCGCGCATGTGGTGCACGTCGGGCGGTCTCGGCACGATGGGCTACGGGCTGCCGACCGCGATGGGCGTCCAGGCGGCCAACCCGGGCAAGCTCGTGATCAACATCGACGGCGACGGGTCGTTCCAGATGAACAGCCAGGAGCTCGCCACTTGCTTCACCGAGGGGCTTCCGGTCAAGACCGTGATCATCAACAACGGCGGCCACGGCATGGTCCGGCAGTGGCAGCGGATCATCTACAAAGAGCGTTACTCCGCGATCGACCTGCCGCAGATCCCGGACTGGGTGCGCCTGGCCGAGGCCTACGGTTGCGTCGGCCTGCGCGTGACGAAGCCGAGCGAGCTGGTGCCGGCCATCGAGAAGATGATCGCGACGCCGGCCCCCGTCATCCTCGACGTGTGCGTCGACAAGGACGAGTGCGTGTTCCCAATGGTGCCGGCCGGCGGCGCCAACACCGACATGATCCTGGCGCCGCCCACCCGCGAGGTGCGAGACAAAGCCTCGAAGTCGCAGACGGGCTTCTGATGCAAAACGGCAGCGAGCCCCGCAAGCACATGATCGCGGTCCTGGTCGAGAACAAGTTCGGTGTCCTCTCCCGCGTCGCCGGCCTGTTCTCGGCGCGCGGCTACAACATCGAGAGCCTGTCGGTGGGCGAGACGCTCGACCCGACGGTGTCGCGCATGACGCTCGTCGTGCGCGGCGACGAGTTCGTCATCGAGCAGGTGACGAAGCAGCTGCACAAGCTGATCGACGTGATCAAGGTGACCGACCTGACCGACGAGGGACACGTCGAGCGCGAGCTGGTGCTCATCCGCGTGAACGCCGAGCCGGCCAACCGGGCGGAGATCCTCCGCACCGCGGACATCTTCCGGGCGCGGGTCGTCGACGTCACGCCGGTCTCGTTCGTCCTGGAGGCCACCGGGGACGAGGGCAAGCTCGAGGCGCTGATCGAGCTGCTCCGGCCGATCGGCATCCAGGAGCTGGTCCGTACGGGCAAGGTGGCGATCGCGCGCGGCCCGAAGACGCGCGTTCGCCGCGTTGAGACCCCGCGCAAGCCGCGCGTCGCGGATGACCCGAAGGTGGTCGGCTTCGCCGACTAGAACGACTAGAAAAGGAAAGGACACCAGATGGCCGCGAAGATCTACTACGACCAGGACGCCGATCTCGGCCTGCTCAAGGGGCGGAAGATCGCGATCATCGGCTACGGCAGCCAGGGCCACGCCCACGCGCTGAACCTCAAGGACTCGGGGCAGGACGTCGTCGTCGGGCTCTACAAGGGCTCGAAGAGCTGGGCGAAGGCCGAGAAGGAAGGTCTCCGCGTCGCGACCGTCAACGAGGCGGCGCAGATGGCCGACGTCATCATGATCCTGCTGCCGGACCAGAGCCAACGCCACGTGTTCGAGACCGAGATCAAGGGTGGGCTGGGCAAGGGCAAGATGCTCATGTTCGCCCACGGCTTCAATATCCATTTCAACCAGGTCGTCCCGCCCCCCGAGGTCGACGTCACCATGATCGCGCCCAAGGCGCCGGGCCACGTCATGCGCGATCTCTTCACCCAGGGCCCGGGCGTCCCGGCGCTGCTCGCCGTGTACCAGGACGTCTCGGGCCGGGCCCGCGACCTCGGGCTCGCGTACGGCAAGGGCGTGGGCTGCACGCGCGCGGGCGTGATCGAAACGACGTTCAAGGAAGAGACCGAGACCGACCTGTTCGGCGAGCAGACGACGCTCTGCGGCGGCATCTCGCACCTGATCAAGGCCGCCTACGAGACGCTGGTCGAAGCGGGCTATCAGCCGGAGGTCGCCTACTTCGAGTGCATGCACGAGATGAAGCTGATCGTCGACCTCTTCTATCAGGGCGGGCTCGCCTACATGCGCTACTCCGTCTCGGACACCGCCGAGTACGGCGACTACACGCGCGGCCCGCGGGTCGTCAGCGACGCGACCAAGGCCGAGATGAAGACGATCCTCGGCGAGATCCAGTCCGGTCAGTTCGCGCGCGAGTGGGTGCTGGAGAACCAGGCCAACCGCGCCGGGTTCCTCGCGATGCGGCGGCGCGACGCCGAGCACCCGATCGAGGAGGTCGGCAAGCGCCTGCGCGCGATGATGGCGTGGATCAAGCCGCCCCGAATGGGATGATGGCGAAGCTTCTCGTCGCGCGCGAGGGCTGGCCCTTCATCGCGATTCCGGCGGCGATCGCCGCCGGGCTCGCGCTGACCGGCCGGCGCGCCCTCGCGGTGCCCTTCGCGGCAGCGTCGTTGGCCTCCCTCGGCTTCTTCCGCGACCCGGAGCGTGAGACACCGGCCATTCCCGGCGCGGTGCTGTCGCCGGCCGACGGCAGGGTGATGTCCGTCGACGAGCTCGACGACCAGTTCGTCGGCCCGTCCGTGCGCGTCGCGACCTTCCTGTCGCCGCTCGACGTGCACGTCAACCGCGCGCCCATCGCCGGGCTGGTCGTCGGCGTCACGTACTCGCGGGGCCGCTTCGTCGCCGCCTATCAGGCGGAGGCGGGGCAGGCGAACGAGCGCTGCGTCGTCAATCTCCAGGGCGACAGCATCAGGGTCACGGTGGTCCAGATCGCCGGCGCGGTCGCGCGGCGCATCGTGTGCCGCGTGGGCCCCGGCGACAAGCTGTCGGCGGGCGAGCGCTTCGGGATGATCCGGTTCGGCTCGCGCACCGACTGCTACATGCCGCGCGGCACGCAGGTGCACGTCCGGGCCGGCGACCGGGTCACCGGCGGCGTCACCGTGCTGGGGATGGCCTCGTGATCCGGCGTCACAAGGGGCCGCGGCGGCGGCGCTGGCACGAGCTCCGCGAGAAGCGCGGGCGCGGCATCGTCCTCTTGCCGAGCCTCCTCACCACCGGCAATCTCTTCTGCGGCTTCTTCGCGCTCCTGCTCACGGTGGAGGGACGGTTCACCGAGGCGGCGCTGGCGATCTTCGTCGCGATGGTCATGGATCTGCTCGACGGGCGGGTGGCGCGGCTGATGAAAGCCACCAGCCAGTTCGGCGTGGAGTTCGACTCGCTGGCCGACGTCGTCTCCTTCTGCGTGGCGCCGGCGTTCCTGGTCTACTCCTTCGCGCTGAAGGACCTGAGCCGACCGGCGTGGTTCGGCGCCTTTCTGTTCGTGATCTGCGGCGCGCTCAGGCTCGCGCGCTTCAACGTCCAGACCGGCACGGTCGATCGGCGCTTCTTCATCGGGCTCAGCACACCCGCGGCGGCCGGCGTGATCGCCTCCAGCGTGGCACTGCTCGGTGACGAGCCTCCGGAGCGCTGGGAGCAGATCGCGCTGGCGGCCGCGTCGGGCGTGCTGGCGCTGCTCATGGTCTCCACGTTCCGCTATTGGAGCTTCAAGGAGGTGGACTTTGTGCGGCGCCGGCCGGTGCAGACGCTCCTGGTCGTCGTCCTGGCCATCATGATCGTGGCCACCAAGCACGACGTGTTCCTCTTCGCGCTCTTCACCGGCTACGCCGTCTCGGGACCGGTGCGGCGCCTGCTCGTTGGACGCTCGCTCTCGGCGCCGGCCGAGCTGGCCACCAAGGAATCGCCGTAGGAGGCCGTATGGATCGCGTCATCGTCTTCGACACGACGCTGCGGGACGGCGAGCAGGCGCCCGGCTTCTCCATGAACACGATGGAGAAGCTCGAGATGGCCCGGCAGCTGGCCCGGCTCCAGGTCGACGTCATCGAGGCCGGCTTCCCGATCTCGTCGGACGAGGACTTCGAGGCCACCCGCGCGGTGGCCCGCCAGGTGGGCACCCTGGACAACGCGCCGTCGATCTGCGGCCTCTCGCGCGTCGGCCTGGCCGACATCGACCGCTGCTGGGAAGCGGTGAAGTACGCACGTAAGCCGCGCATCCACACGTTCGTCGCGACCTCCGACATCCACCTGAAGTACAAGCTGCGGAAGTCCCGCGCCGAGGTGCTCCGGGCATCGGTCGACGCGGTCCGTCACGCGCGGGCGTACTGCGAGGACGTCGAGTTCTCGCCGGAGGACGCCTCGCGCTCGGACTTCGACTACATGTGCGATGTCCTGTCGGCGACGATCGAGGCCGGCGCCCGGACGATCAACATCCCCGACACCGTCGGCTACGCGATCCCGCGCGAGTGGGGCGAGCGCATCGCGCGGATCCGCGAGAAGGTCCAGGGGCTCGACCGGGTGGTGCTGTCCGTCCACTGCCACAACGACCTCGGGCAGGCGGTGGCGAACTCGCTGACCGCCATCATGCAGGGCGCCCGGCAGGTCGAGTGCACCATCAACGGGATCGGCGAGCGCGCGGGCAACGCGTCGCTCGAGGAGATCGTGATGGCGCTCCGGACGCGCAAGGACTTCTTCGGCATCGACACGCGGGTGCGGACCGAGGAGATCTTCAAGGCCTCGCGGCTCCTCTCCCACATCACGGGCGTCCACGTGCAGCCGAACAAGGCGGTCGTCGGCGAGAACGCCTTCGCCCACGAGGCCGGCATCCATCAGGACGGCGTGCTCAAGGAGAAGCTCACCTACGAGATCATGCGGCCGGAGGACATCGGCCGCCCGTCCAACAAGCTGGTCCTCGGCAAGCACTCCGCTCGCGCCGCGCTGGCGTCGCGGCTCAAGGAGCTCGGCTTCTCGCTCGCCGGCTCGGACCTCGACCGGGCGTTCAAGGCCTTCAAGGATCTCGCGGACCGGAAGAAGGAAGTCTACGACGAGGACCTGATGGCGATCGTCACCGACGAGGCCACGCAGGGCGAGGCGCTCTACGAGCTCGACTACCTGCACGTCATCAGCGGCACGGGCGTCGTGCCGTCGGCGACGGTGCGTCTGAAGAAGGAAGGCCAGACGTTCCAGGACTCGGGGGTCGGCGACGGGCCGGTCGACGCGGTGCTGGCGGCGATCGACGCGATCACCGGTCTCAAGGGCCGGCTGCAAGACTACTCGCTGCGGTCCGCCACGTCGGGCAAGGACGCGATCGGCGAGGTCGCGATGAAGATCGACTTCGACGGCACGGTGGTCTCGGGCAAGGGCGCGTCGACCGACGTCATCGAGGCGAGCGCGCGCGCCTACCTCAGCGCCCTGAACCGAATCGCGCGGTCGTCGTCCCAGCGAATGAAGGAAGTCGGCCCCTAGCGGGGCACGCGAACACTCTGGAGGCCGGGTGATGGCGACGTATCGGATCGCGGTGCTGCCGGGGGACGGAATCGGCCAAGAGGTCACGCCCGAGGCGGTCCGCGTGCTCGAGGCCGTGGGCAAGGGCACCGGCACCGGGTTCGAGTTCGAGCGGGGGCTCGTGGGCGGGGCGGCCATCGACGCGACCGGCCAGCCGCTGGCCCCGGGCACGCTCGAGCTCTGCCGGGGCGCGCACGCGATCCTCTTCGGCGCGGTCGGCGGCCCCAAGTGGGACGACGTGCCCCACGAGCAGCGGCCGGAGCGAGGCCTCCTGGCGATCCGCAAGGAGCTGGACCTCTACGCGAACCTCCGTCCGGCCCGATGCTTCCCGATGCTCGTGGACGCCTCGCCGCTCAAGCGGCAGGTGGTCGAGGGGACCGATCTCATGGTCATCCGCGAGCTGACCGGCGGCCTTTACTTCGGCGAGCCCCGCGGGGTGGAGCGCTTCGCCGACGGCGGCGCGCGCGCGATCAACACGATGGCCTACACCTCGCGCGAGGTCGAGCGCATCGCCCGCGTCGGGTTCGACGTCGCCCGCAAGCGTCGCCGGCGCCTCACCTCGGTCGACAAGGTGAACGTGCTCGTCGTGTCGCAACTCTGGCGCGAGGTGGTGACGCGCGTCGGCCGCGAGTATCCGGACGTGACGCTCGACCACGTCCTGGTCGACAACTGCGCGATGGCCCTGGTGCACCGGCCCACGCAGTTCGACACAATTGTGACCGAGAACACCTTCGGTGATATTTTGTCGGATGAGGCCGCGATCCTCGCCGGATCGATGGGGATGCTGCCCTCGGCGTCGCTCGGCGGATCGGTCGGGCTCTACGAGCCGGTGCACGGCACCGCGCCCGACATCGCCGGCAAGGGCATCGCGAACCCGATCGCGGCGATCCTCTCGGTGGCGATGCTGCTGCGGTACTCGCTCAACATGGAGAAGGACGCCGACCGGATCGAGCAGGCGGTGCTTGGGGTGCTCGAGCGGGGCCATCGCACGGCCGATATCGTCGGGCCGGGCGCCAAGGCGACCGGGACCCGGGAGATGGGAGATCTGATCGTGCGCGAGCTGGAGAGGCAGTACTGATGGCTTCCGGACTCTCGATCGCCGTGGTGGGCGCCACGGGCGCCGCCGGGCAGACCACGCTCCGGATCCTCGAGGAGCGAAAGTTCCCGGTGTGCGAGCTGCGCGCGTTCGCCTCGGAGCGGTCGGTGGGCAAGACGGTCACGTTCCGCGGCGAGCCCGTCACCATTCGGGCGATCGAGCCGGCGGCGTTCAGGGGCGTGGACATCGCCTTCTGCTCGGCCGGCTCGGCGCAGTCGAAGGAATACGCGCCGATGATCGTCAAGGCCGGCGCGACGGTGATCGACAAGTCGAACGCCTTCCGGATGGACCCGGACGTGCCGCTCCTCGTGCCCGAGATCAACGCTCACGCGGCGCGCCGGCACCACGGGATCCTCGCGTGCCCCAACTGCACGACGATCGTCACCGTCATGCCGCTCAAGCCGCTGCACGACGCCGGACGGCTCACCCGCGTGATCGCGACCAGCTTCCAGGCGGTCTCCGGGGCCGGCGTCCACGGCATCGCCGAGCTCCGCGAGCAGACCCTCGCGTGGGCCCGCGGCGAAGCGATGGTGGCGCGGCACTTCCCCCACCAGATCGCCTTCAACCTGGTCCCGGCCATCGACCGCTTCGGCCCCGACGGCTACACCGCCGAGGAGATGAAGCTGGTGAACGAGACGCGCAAGATCCTCGAGGCGCCGGGGCTGCCGGTGGCGCCGACCACCGTGCGAGTGCCGGTCTTCACGTCCCACTCCATCTCGGTTACCGCCGAGACCGAGGTGAAGATCACGGCCGGCCGCGCGCGCGATCTCTTCGCCCGATTCCCCGGGCTCAAGCTCTGGGACGATCCCGCGCAGCACCGCTATCCGATGCCGATCGCGGTCGAGGGGCAGGATGACTGTTTCGTCGGCCGGATCCGCGAAGACCTCTCGAGCCCGAACGGGCTGAGCTTCTGGGTGGTCGGCGATCAGCTGCGCAAGGGCGCGGCGACGAATGCGGTCCAGATCGCCGAGTTGCTGCTCAAGTCCTAGGGGTTCGGCGGGCAGGCGCGCCTCGGGCAGCCCGCGCTAGTGTCCCTCCGACGCTACCTTCGCCGGCGCTTGCATCGTTACGATCGGTTCCACCTGGTGATGGTCTTCACCATCGTCGTGGCGGCTTACGTCGCGGTGCCGCAGGTCGTGCGGTTCGTCGACGCCGTCCGCGGATACGATCCGGCCTTCTACGAGCCCAAGGACTTCGAGCGTCAGGCCTGGCTCAAGCGTCAGGTCGCGTCGACGGTGATCCCGGGACTCTCGTGGGAGATCATGATCGACATCATCCTGTTTCTTCTCGTGGCGGTCGTCTGGCTCACCTTCGTCCCGGCGCGCAGTCCGGGACGGCACCCGCCGCCGCGATAGCCTCGGCCCGTTCGACCTTCCGTCTGGTGCTGTCCTACGACGGCACGGACTATCACGGCTGGCAGGTCCAGGCCGGCGCCCGCACGGTGCAGGGGACCCTGGTCCAGGCGGCGCGCCGACGCTTCGGCGCCGACACGCGCGTGACCGGCGCGAGCCGGACCGACGCGGGCGTGCACGCGCTCCGGCAGGCCGCCTCCCTGACCACCGCGGCGCGCATCACCGCGGCGGGTCTTCGGGGCGCGCTCAACGCCGATCTGCCGCGCGACATCCGCGTGCTCGACGCGCGCGAGGCGCCCGCCGGCTTCGACGCGCGGCGCGCCGCGCTCGGCAAGCGCTACGTCTACCTGATCGATGGCGGCCTGATCGCGAGCCCGCTCCTGTCCCGCTACGCGTGGCACATTCCTCAGCCGCTCGACGTCGCCGCGATGCGGCAGGCACTCGCGGCCCTTCGCGGCCGCCATGACTTCGGCGCGTTCTGCGCGGCGCCCGGCCGCGAGAAGGATCCGGTCTGCGTCGTGCGCGCGCTCCACGTGATCCGCCGCAAGGAGCGGCTCGCGGTGTGGCTGTCGGCCGATCGTTATCTGCATCACATGGCGCGGAACATCGTCGGCAGCGCGGTCGCGGTCGGCCGCGGAGCGAGGGACGCCGGGTGGCTCGGCGCGGTCCGCGAGTCGCGCGACCGCAGGCAGGCCGGCCCGACCGCCCCTGCGCTGGGTCTTACCCTGGTCCGAGTGATGTACCCGCGCTAGCCGGTTGCCCTTCGCCGTGGCCTCGAAGCCGACCGAGCCCGCGGCACCTGAATCACTGTCGTATCGGATCCCTGACAAATGACCGAATTCCCGTAGTGTTTTATTGAACGCTTCTGCCGCGGTTTCGTGACGACTTCGCGCTCGGTGACTGGTAGGTCAATTCACGTCGGGAATATGGTAAACTCTCGCAGCACTTGACCTTTTGGAGCCTATGCACCAGACCCTGCTGACGGTCGCGATCATAGGGTACGTCGTCGCGACGGGTCTCGCCCTGGCTTACCTGGTCCAGCGGGAAGAGCTGCTGCACCGGTTGGCTTCCCTGGCGACCCTGACCGCCTGGGTGCTGCACACTGTCGCCTTGCTCACCCTGGCGTTCAATCTGGGACGCCCGCCGCTGGCCAGCATGCCGGAAGCCGTCTCGGTGGCCGTGTGGGTCGTCGTGGTGCTGGAGATGTGGATCGAGCGACGCTCCGGTCTCTCGGTTCTGGGCGCGTTCGTCCTGCCCGTGGCCGTCGTGTTCAGCATGCAGTCGACGCCGACGCGCTCGCTGATCGGACCAACCCTGAGCGGCGCGTGGCTCTGGGTGCACATCGGGCTCGCGCTCGTGGGCATCGCGGCGCTCGTGCTCAACTTCGCCGGCGCCGTGATGTATCTGCTGCAGGAGCACCAGCTCAGGACGAAGCGGCCGGGGACCTTCTACTACAGTCTTCCGGCGCTCGCCACGCTCGATCGGCTCACGTATCGGACCCTCGCACTCGGATTTCCGTTCCTGACGACCGGCCTGATCCTGGGCGTTCTCTGGGCGGGAACGGCGTGGGGCAGCGTCTTCACGTTCGACCCTCTGGCCCTCTCGTCCTATGTGGCGTGGGCGGTGTACGCCGCGACCCTGGCCGGACGCGCGACGGGCGGCTGGCACGGTCGCCGCGCCGCGTATTTCGCGATCGTCGGCTTCGCCGTCCTCATGCTGACCCTCGGCGCAGGCCTGTTCCTGCCCGGAAAGCACGGCGGCTAGATGGCGCTGTTCGTCTCGGGGCTCTCGCACCGGAACGCGCCGGTCGAGCTGCGCGAGCAGCTGGCCGTCGACGAGGACAAGCTGCGCGAGCTCCTCCGCGACATCGCCGCCGCCGGCGTCGTCCGCGAGGTGATCATCCTCTCGACGTGCAATCGGGTCGAAGTGTACGCCGTCGCCGACGTGCCCGGCGAGGCACGCGCCACGACGTTCCGCCGGCTCTGCCGGCATCGCGGCGTGGAGCCCTCCTCGGTGGAGGCGGCCCTCTACACCTACACCGAGGGCGACGCGGTTCGCCACGCCTTCCGCGTGGCGTCGAGCCTCGATTCCATGGTGATCGGCGAGCCGCAGATCCTGGGCCAGGTGAAGGACGCCTTCGCGCTCGCGCAGTCGTGCGAGGCGGTCGGCCCCGCGCTCCACTCGCTGTTCACGCAGGCGTTCGCCGTCGCCAAGAAGGTCCGCACCGAAACGGAGATCGCGCGGCACGCCGTGTCGGTCTCGTTCGCGGCGGTCGAGCTGGCCAAGAAGATCTTCGCGGGGCTCGAGGGCAAGGCGGTCCTGCTGGTCGGCGCGGGCAAGATGAGCGAGCTCGCCGCGCGCCATCTCGTCGAGCAGGGCGCGTTCCCGGTCTACGTCACCAACCGGACCTGGGCGCGGGCCCAGGAAATGGCCCGCACGCTCTCGGGCACCGCGGTACCGTTCGACGAGCTCTCGACCGCGCTCGCCGCGGTGGAGATCGTCATCACGTCCACGGGCGCACCGGAGCCCTTGATCGGCCGCGACATGGTCCAGCGCGTCATGCACGGCCGGCGCGGTCGGCCGCTGTTCTTCATCGACATCGCCGTCCCGCGCGACGTGGACGGCGCCGTCGGCTCGCTCGACGACGTGTACTGCTACGACATCGACGACCTGAAGCAGGTCGTCGACGCGAACCTCCGTGAGCGGGTCCGCGAGGCCCACCGGGCCGAGGCGCTGATCGACCGGGAGGTCGGGAAGTTCCTCGCCAGGCAAGGCGACGTCGAGGTGATCCCCACCATCGTGTCCCTCCGGGAGCGGCTCGAGGCGATCCGGGCCGGCGAGGTCAAGCGCACGCTCGCGCGGCTGCCCGGCGCGCTCCCCGAGACCCGCGAGGCGATCGAGGCCTTGTCGACGGCGATCGTGAACAAGATCCTGCACGCGCCGATCACGAAGCTCCGCGAGTCGTCCCGCGCCGGCTCGCCCCGCTCGTGGCTCGACCTCGTCCACGAACTCTTCGGTTTGACACGACGATGAAACCCGCCTGCGCTTTACCGGCGAGGGTTGATCGGGCGTGTCGGAGCCGGCTCGCGTCTATCTCAGGCTACCCTCGGTCCAAGGCGTGCTCATGGCCCCCGCTACAATAACCATCAAGATCGGGACGCGCGGAAGCCCGCTCGCGCTGGTGCAGGCCGAGTGCGTCGCTGCGCCGCTGCGGGCGCTGGGCAGCGACGTCCAGATCGTGCCGGTGCGGACCGAGGGCGACCGGCGGCTCGGGGTCCCGCTGGCGGCGATCGGCGGCAAGGGGCTCTTCGTCCGCGAGATCGAAGAGATGCTCCTCGCCGGCGCGATCGACTGCGCCGTGCACAGCCTCAAGGACCTCCCGGCCCAGATGCCCGTGGGCCTGGCCCTCGCGGCGTTCCCCGAGCGCGAAGATCCGCGCGACGTCCTCGTGACGCGCGAACCCCGCCGCTTCGAGGATCTGCGTCCGGGGGCGCGCCTGGGCACCGGAAGCCCGCGCCGGCGCGCGCTCGCGCTGGCGCTGCGCGCGGACCTGGTCGTCGAGCCGCTCCGCGGCAACGTCGGCACGCGGCTCGGCAAGCTCGAGAGCGAGGCTCTCGACGGCGTCCTCCTCGCGGCGGCCGGGCTCAAGCGCCTCGGCGTGACGCCGCGGCACGTCCAGGCGCTCGATCCGGACGCGTTCGTGCCCGCGGTGGGCCAGGGCGTGCTGGCGGTCGAGACTCGAGCCGACGACCGGCGCGTGCGGGCCGTTCTGAGCCGGCTCGATCACGCAGCGACACGGGCGTGCGCCCTGGCCGAGCGCGCGTGCCTGGCTCGTCTGGGCGCGTCGTGCAACTCGCCGGTCGCCGCTCACGCGGTCCTCGAGGGCACGACCATGCGAATCACGGCCCTCGTGGCGAGCGACGACGGGCGCAAGGTCCTTCGCGCCACCGGCTCCGGCGCCGCCGACGACGCCGAGCGCCTCGGGCGGCAGGCCGCCGATTCACTGCTCGAGCAAGGCGCCGCCACGGTGGCCCCGCTCCGGCCGGTGATGTGATGGGGCGAGTCGGGCGCGCGACCGTGGAGCGACCCCTCGAAGGGCGAACTATCGTCGTCACCCGCGCGCGGGCCCAGGCGCAGCGGTTCGTCGAGCTCCTGGAAGCCGCGGGCGCGCGCGTGCTCCAGGCGCCGACGATCGTGATCGAGCCGCCGGCGTCGTGGGAGCCCCTCGACACGGCCCTCGCCGCGCTGGACTCGTTCGCGTGGGTGATCTTCACGAGCGTGAACGGCGTGGCCATGGTCGACCGGCGTCTGGCGGCGCGCTCCACCGCGTGGGCGGCCATCGCACGCAAGCGGGTGGCGGCGATCGGCCCGGCGACGGCGGACGCGCTCGCCGAGCACGGGGTCCGGCCCGAGATCGTCCCGTCCGAGTACCGCGCCGAGGCGCTGGTCGATCGGCTTCGCGCCGTCATCGGGCCCGGCGATCGGGTGCTCTTGCCGCGGGCGAAGGAGACGCGCGACGTGCTGGTCGTCGAGCTCCGCCGCCTCGGCGCGGCGGTGGCCGAGGTGCCGGCGTACCAGACCCGGCGGATCGAGGACGGGGTCGTCCGTCTCCGCGAGGCGCTCGCGTCGGGCGCCGTCGACGCCCTGACGTTCACCAGCTCGTCCACCGCCCGGAATTTCGCCGAGCAGTTCAGCGACGAGGAGCGGAGCGCCTGGCGCGGGCGCATCACCGTCGCCTCCATCGGCCCGATCACGGCGGCGACGGCCGCCGAATACGGCCTGTCGACCGATGTCATGCCGAGCGAGTACACGATCCCCGCGCTGGCGCGGGCGCTCGCCGACTACTTCGCCCGTGCCGCGTGGAATGCCGGCCGCCGGCCCAGAAGGAGCGTGTGATGGCGCATGCAATGTTCCGTCCTCGACGTCTGCGCGAGAAGCCGCTGCTGCGCAAGCTGGTCCGCGAGACCGCGCTGGCGGTCGACGACTTCATCTATCCGCTCTTCATCGTCCACGGCCGCGGCGTGCGCGAGCCCATCGGCTCGATGCCCGGCCAGTTCCGGCTCTCGATCGACGAGATGGTGAAGGACATGAAGGACATCGCGAGCATGGGGATCCCCGGCGTCCTCCTGTTCGGCCTGCCGGCCGAGAAGGATCCGCGCGGCTCGGAGGCGTACGCCGAGGACGGCATCGTGCAGCAGGCGGTGCGGGCGGTGAAGGACGTCGTGCCCGACCTGCTGGTCGCCACCGACGTGTGCCTCTGCCAGTACACGAGCCACGGGCACTGCGGTGTCGTCGAGGGCGGCACGGTCCGCAACGACCCGACGCTCGAGCTGCTGGCGCGCGTCGCGGTCTCGCACGCCGAGGCCGGCGCGGACATGATCGCGCCCTCCGACATGATGGACGGCCGGGTCGGCGCGATCCGCGAAGCCCTCGACGAGGCGAGCTTCACCGACACGCCGATCATGGCCTACTCGGCGAAGTACGCGTCGAGCTTCTACGGCCCCTTCCGGGACGCCGCGGACTCGGCGCCCCAATTCGGCGACCGGCGGTCGTACCAGATGGATCCGGCGAACTCCGCCGAGGCCATGCGCGAGATCGCCCTCGACCTCGACGAGGGGGCCGACATCGTCATGGTCAAGCCGGCCCTGCCGTACCTGGACATCATCTCGCGGGCGAAGGCTGAGTTCGGCGTGCCGCTGGCCGCCTACTCGGTCTCGGGCGAGTACGCGATGATCCGCGCGGCGGGTCGCCTCGGCTGGCTCGACGAGGAGCGCGCGATGATGGAGGCGCTCACGGCCATCCGGCGCGCGGGCGCCGATGTCGTGATCACCTACTTCGCCCGCGACGCCGCGCGCGTCCTGGAACGTGGCGGCGTGAGCTGAGCCATGGCCCTGCCGTGCGAAGCGAAACCTTCCAATCCTGATCGAGTGAGCTGAGGGCGTGCGTATCTCGGCGAAGGGCGAGTACGCGATCCAGGCCGTGCTGGATCTGTCGCTCCACCGCGAGCGCGGCCTCACGGCCATCCAGGAGATCGCGCGGCGCCAGGCGATCCCGCAGCGCTACCTCGAGCAAGTGTTGCTCGCGCTCAAGCGCGCCGGTCTCTCGACCTCCAAGCGAGGATCAGCGGGCGGCTACCAGCTCACCCGGGCGCCGGAGGACATCACGGTGGGAGACGTCCTGAGAGCGGTGGAGGGGACCGGCGCGCCCTTCGAGGCGCAGCGCCGCGGCGGCCGCGGCACGGGCGAGCGCCACGATCTGGCCGAGCTCTGGGACGAGATCTCGAACGCGGTCTCGAAGGTAGTGGATCAGCTCACCTTCGGCGATCTCGCCGCACGGGCCGTCGCGCGCCGGAGCGCGGCGCGGCCGATGTACCACATATGAGCGCACCGAAGATCGCGCAGTCGGTTCTCGAGCTGGTCGGCCGGACGCCGATGGTCCGGTTGAACCGGCTGCCCAAGCCGGGCGGCGCCGTGGTCGCGGCCAAAGTCGAATCGCTCAATCCCGGAGGCAGCGTCAAGGACCGGATCGCCGTCGCGATGCTCGAGGACGCCGAGCGGCGCGGCGTGCTCAAGCCGGGCGCGACGATCGTCGAGCCGACCAGCGGCAACACCGGCATCGGTCTGGCGATGGCAGCCGCGGTGCGGGGCTACCGGCTGATCCTGACGATGCCCGACGACATGAGCGTCGAGCGCCAGCGCCTGCTGGCGCGGTTCGGTGCCGAGCTTCACCTCACACCGGCCATCGAAGGCATGACGGGCGCGGTCCACGCCGCGCGCGAGCTGCTCCGCGAGCACCCGGACTACTTCATGCCGCAGCAGTTCGAGAACCCGGCGAATCCCGAGGCGCACCGGCGCACGACTGCGCTCGAGGTCCTCGACGCCGTCGGCGGCCGGCTCGATGCCTTCGTGGTCGGCGTCGGGACCGGCGGGACCCTGACGGGAGTCGGCGAGGTTCTCAAGGAAAAGATCCCGGCGGTCCGCATCGTCGCGGTCGAGCCCGCGGCGTCGCCCGTGCTCGCGGGTGGCAAGGCGCGGCCCCACGCGATCCAGGGCATCGGCGCCTCGTTCGTGCCCGGCGTCCTCAATCGCGCGATCATCGACCGGATCATCCAGGTGCGTGACGAGGACGCGCTCGCGTGGTCGCGACGGCTCGCGCGCGAGGAGGGCCTCCTCGTCGGGGTCTCGGCCGGCGCCGCCGCCTTCGCCGCGTGCATGGTCGCCGCGGAGATGTCGCCGAGCCAGCTGGTCGTCACGGTCCTCCCGGACACCGGCGAGCGGTACCTGAGTCCCGGAGGCTAGCCATGTCCGTGACGGTCTACATCCCGACGTCGTTCCGTCGGGCGACCAACAACCGCGATCGAATCGAGCTGGCCGCGAACGACGTAAGCCGGCTGCTCGATCAGCTCGAGGCGTCGTACGGGGGCCTGAAGGGCCTGGTGCGCGACGAGGGCGGCGAGGTGCACCACCACGTGAGCATCTACGTGAACAACGAGGCGATCGAGTCCCTCCAGGGGCTCTCCACGCAGCTCAAGGACGGCGACGAGGTCGCGATCATCCCCGCGCTGGCGGGCGGGGCGAGCACGATCGTGACCGCGGAAGAGCTTGAGGCGATCCGCCGGCAGGCGGTCGAGGAGTACCCGCGCGAGTCGTGCGGGGTCATCCTCGAGCAGGGCCAGCTGCGCCGGCTCGTCCGCTGTCGGAACATCCAGGACGAGCTCCACGCCAAGGATCCGCAGCGCTATCCGCGCGACACGCGGACGGCCTACTTCATCGACCCCAAGGATCTCCTGCGCATCGGGCGCCTCGAAGGCGAGGGATACGAGATCGCCGTGATCTATCATTCCCACGTCGACGCCGGCGCCTACTTCTCGCCGACCGATCGTCAGCAGGCGCAGATCGGCGGCGAGCCGACGTACCCGACGGCGACCTATCTGGTGACGTCCGTGATGGCCGGACGCGCCGAGGCGGTCGCGGCGTTTCGCTGGAGCGCATCCGAGCGTGACTTCGTGCCGGTCGCGCTCGACTCGGATCGCTGGCGCTGGCACGAGCGGCTCTCGTTCACCGCCGGCCGGGTCTGGGAGCGGCTCGGAATCGGCGCGCGGCTCGGCCGGAGCTCTTGATGCGCGACTCGAAGAGCCTCTTCGAAGCCGCCTCTCGCCTGATCCCCGGCGGCGTCAACAGCCCCGTCCGCGCCTTCCGCGGCGTCGGCGGCGAGCCGTTCTTCGTCGCGCGCGCCGAGGGCGCGCGCCTCTGGGACGTCGACGGCCGCTCGTATCTCGACTTCCTCGGCTCGTGGGGACCGCTCATCCTCGGCCACGCCGCGCCGCCGGTGGTCGCGGCCGTCACCGAGGCGGCCGCGCGCGGCACGAGCTACGGCGCGCCGACCGGGCTCGAGGTCGAGATGGCCGAGGCGATCACCGCGGCCTTTCCGTCGATCGAGCTCGTGCGGCTGGTCAGCTCGGGGACCGAGGCCGCGATGAGCGCGATCCGCCTCGCGCGCGGCGCGACAGGCCGGTTGCTCCTGTTGAAGTTCGACGGCTGCTACCACGGCCACGCCGACAGCCTGCTCGTGAAGGCCGGCTCCGGAGGCGCGACGTTCTCGATTCCCGACAGCGCCGGCGTGCCCGGCCCGCTCGCGCAGCTCACCGTGACCGCACCGTTCAACGACCTGGACGCCGTGAAGTCGATCTTCAGCGAGCGCGGCCGCGAGATCGCGGCGGTCATCGTCGAGCCGGTGGCGGGGAACATGGGGGTCGTGGCGCCGCGTCCGGGATTTCTCGAAGGCTTGCGCGAGATCACGCGGGCTCATGACGCCGTGCTGATCTTCGACGAGGTCATCACCGGATTCCGCGTCGCGTACGGCGGCGCCCAGGAGCTCTACGGGGTGCGTCCGGACCTCACGTGCCTCGGCAAGGTCATCGGCGGCGGGCTGCCCGTCGGGGCGTACGGCGGATCGCGGCGGCTGATGAGCCACGTGGCGCCGCTCGGCGCCGTCTATCAGGCCGGCACGCTGTCGGGCAACCCGCTCGCGGTCGCCGCGGGGCTGGCGACCCTGGCGCGTCTGCGCGACCGCGAAGTCTATCGGCGTCTCGAGACGCTCGGCGCCGAGCTCGAGCGGGGACTGCGCGCCGGCGCCGAGCGCGCGCGTGTGCCGCTGACCGTCAATCGCGTCGGCTCGATGCTGACCGGCTTCTTCTGTGACACGCCCGTGACCGACTACGCCTCGGCGAAGCGCTCGGACACCAAACGTTACGCGCGCTACTTCCACGGCATGCTCGAGCGCGGCGTGTTTCTGGCGCCGTCGCAGTTCGAAGCCGCCTTCGTCTCGCTCGCGCACACCGATACGGACATCGCGTTCGCAGCGCGCGCCGCGGCCGACGCGCTGGCCGCCGGCTGAGCCGAGCTCCGCGACCGCCCGCAACGCGCGCCGCACACGCTCGAAAACCACGTGAATAGATTGACGGCCGGCGGGACTACGTGATAGCGTTCACGAGCAAACTAGAAACCGCCGGAGGGCGATCGACTGTCGATGATGGCGAAGGCGGGAGTAGGCGCACTCGGCGCGGCACTCCTAGCCGTTCTGGTCTTCCTGGCGATCTCGTCGTGGAGCCGTCAGCCGGCCGCCGCCGCGAAGCCCTCGGCGCAGCCCATCAACTTCCCGCACAACGTCCACGTCGGCACCTACAAGATCGATTGCCAGTACTGTCACAGCGACGCGCGCCGCTCGGAATACGCGGGACTTCCGTCGGTCGAGCGGTGCATGGGGTGTCACAAGATCGTCGCCGCCGACAAACCGGAGGTCAAGAAGCTCGCCGACTACCACGCGAAGAAAGAGCCGATCCCCTGGGTGCGCGTGAACAAGCTGCCGGAGTTCACGTACTTCCCGCACAAGGCCCACATCCGCGCGGGCCTCAAGTGCCAGGGCTGTCATGGGCCGGTCGAGACGATGACGACCTTCGCGGCCCGGACCGGCACGTCGCTGCGGGTCGACCTTTTGAACCTCGTGGGCTTCAGTCCCGCGCCGCCGCCGTTGACGATGGGCTGGTGCATCGAATGCCATCGCGAGCAGAACGCGACGGCCGGCCGGCGCGCCCCGCTCGACTGCGTGACCTGTCACCATTGAAAGCAACGGAGCCACGCGTGCCCGTCACTCGCATCTTTGGTCGAACCCGGCTGGAATCCGGCGGACGGAGCCACCCGTGTCAATCACTCGCTACCCTCGGCTGACCCGGGCTGGAGTACTCGATAGAACGGAGCCACATGCGTCTTTCACTCGCCACTCGCGGTTGGAACCCGGCTGGAGCAATCGGTAAATGAACCGACGCGACTTCTTCAAGATCGTCACGGTATCCGGCGCCGCGGCCGCGACCGGAGGCTGTCAGCAGGCGAGCGAGACGATCCTGCCGCTGGTGGTGCCGAACGAGCAGCTCATCCCGGGTGTCGCGTCGTGGTTCGCCACGGTGTGCCGTGAGTGTCCGGCCGGGTGCGGCGTCATCGCCCGCAATCGCGAAGGGCGCGTCGTCAAGCTCGAGGGCAATCCCGACCATCCCGTCAACGCCGGCGCGCTGTGCCTGCGCGGCCACGCCGCGCTCCAGGGCCTCTATCATCCCGACCGGATCGCGGGCCCGCTCGTCCGCGATGGCGGCCCCGGCTTCAAGAGCGCCACGTGGGACGCCGCCGCGAAAATCGTCGCCGACAAGATCGGTGCGCTCCGCGCCGGCGGCAAGGGCCGGGCGATCGCCGTCGTCACGCAGCTCGAGAACGGGAGCTTGGGCGGCCTGCTCGACCGCTGGGTGCAGGCGCTCGGCGCGCGCCCGCGGGTAACCCTGGAGCCGTTCGCCTACGAGTCGATCCGCGCCGCGAACCGCCTCACGTTCAACCGCGACGCGATCCCGTACTACGCGTTCGAGGACGCCGAGGTCGTGCTCTCGTTCGGGGCCGACTTCATCGAGACCTGGCTGTCGAACGTGAGCTACGCGCGGACGTTCGCGCGCATGCACTCGTTCCGGGACGGGCGCGCGGGCACGTTCATCCACGTCGAGCCGCGCCAGTCCCTGACGGCGTCGAACGCGGACGAGTGGGTCCGGAACGCCCCAGGCACGGAGGGACTGCTCGCGCTCGCGATCCTCCGCGTGATGGTCGACGAGGGCGCGGCCGATCGGCGCTTTGGCGACGCGGTCGCGTCGGTCGACGTCAAGCGCGCCGCGGACGAGAGCGGCGTCGGCGTCGAGACGATCAAGCACCTCGCGAAGGTGTTCGCCCACGCCAAGCCCGGCCTCGCCGTCGGCGGCGGCGTCTCGGTCAGCGGCACCAACGCCACCCAGACCCAGGTCGCGATCAATCTCCTGAACGCGGCGGCGGGCAACGTCGGCAAGACCGTGCGCTTCGGCGCCGACTCGGCGTACGGCAAGGTCACTCCGTACGCCGAGGTCGCGAGCCTGGCGGGCGCGATGGCGAACGGCGAGGTCGAGGTCCTCATCCTGGGTCCCGGCGTGAACCCGGCCTTCACCTTGCCCTCCGGGCTCAAGCTCGCCGACGCGGTCCGCAAGGTGGCGCTGGTCGTCAGCTTCGCGAACGTGCCCGACCAGACGAGCGCGCTCGCGCACGTCGTCCTGCCCGACACCCATTGGCTCGAGTCGTGGGGAGACTACTCGCCGCGCGAGGGCGTGGTGGGCTTCCTGCAGCCCACGATGTCTCCGGTCCGGGATTCGCGACCCATGGGCGACACGCTCCTTCGCATCGGACGGGCCGCGCTCGGTGTCGAGGAAGGGAAGGGGCCAATTCCGTGGCCGACATTCGAGCAATACGTGAAAGGCACTTGGGCTCCACTGGTTAAGGGAGACCTTGAAGGCGCCCTGCGGCGCGGCGGCGTGTTCGCCGACGTCGCCCCGGCGGCGGTCACCCTGAAGGTCGTCGGCGGGAATGCGGAGCCCGCAAAGCTCGACGGCGACCCGAGCGGCCTGACGCTCCTGGCCTATCCGTCGCTCAGGTTCTACGACGGGCGCAGCGCCGTCAGCTCCTGGCTCCACGAAGCGCCCGACACGATGACGCAGGCGGTGTGGGACGCGTGGGTCGAGATCTCGACCGAGACCGCGCGCAAGCTCGGCGTCGTCCAGGGCGACATGGTCGCGGTGAAGTCGTCGCAGGGAACGCTCGAGCTCCCGGCGTACGTCTCGCCGTCGCTCCATCCCTCGGCGGCCGCGATTCCGATGGGCCACCGCTACACGCCCTATCAGCGCACGCGATACGTCGCCGCCGACGCGCGCTCCCTGAACCCGATGGACATCCTGCCGGCGGTGACCGATCCCGCGTCCGGCGGCCTCGCCTTCATGAGCGCGAAGGTGACCCTGACCAGGCTCGGCACGCGGCGTCCGCTGGCCGTGCTCCAGGCGACGCACGACCAGGACGACCGCGAGCTGGCGCAGCACGTGGCCCTCGGCGCCGCACGCGAGCAGGCGCTGCGCGGCCGCGCCCCCGAGCCGCCGCCGCCGACCCTGTACGAGGAGCAAAAATATCCCGGACCGCGCTGGGGTATGACGATCGACGTCGACGCGTGCGTCGGCTGTCAGGCGTGCGTGGTCTCCTGCCAGGCCGAGAACAACGTCCCGGTCGTCGGGAAGGCCTCGGCGGCATACGGCCGCCAGCTCCACTGGATGCGGCTCGAGCGCTGGGCGGAAGGCAAGCCCGAGCATCCGACGAACCTGTTCCTGCCGATGCTCTGTCAGCACTGCGAGGTCGCCCCGTGCGAGCCGGTGTGTCCGGTCTACGCGGCGTACCGTACCGAGGAAGGACTCAACGGGCAGGTCTACAATCGCTGCGTCGGCACCCGCTACTGCGGCAACAATTGCCCCTACCACGTGCGCCGGTTCAACTGGTTCCAGTACGAGTTCCCGGCGCCCCTCGACGTGCAGCTGAACCCGGACGTGACCGTCCGCCAGCTCGGCGTCATGGAGAAGTGCACGATGTGTCTGCAGCGGATCATCGCCGGCAAGGATCGGGCGCGCGACGAGAAGCGCGCGGTCCGCGACGGCGACATCCAGACCGCGTGCCAGCAGACGTGTCCGACACAAGCGATCACCTTCGGCAACCTCAAGGACGAGGGCAGCGCCGTGACGAAGCTGACCCATTCGCCGCGCGCCTATCACGTCCTGGAGGAGGTCGGCACGCGGCCCTCGATCACCTACCTCCGCAAGGTCGTTCGCGGACCACACGCGTGAGCCGATGAGCGACGGCCGCACCACCACATCTCCCACGTTCGCCGACGTCAACCGCGACGTCCTCCGCACGCTGGATCCGCCGGGCAACCTCTACTTCGCCTGGATGTGCTTCGTGGCCCTCCTGCTGGCCGGATTCTTCGCCGCGTGGACCGGGCAGGTCTGGTGGGGGATGGGCATGGCCGGCAAGCGCGTGCCCCAGATGTGGGCGATGTACATCACCACGTTCGTGTTCTGGATCGGTATCGGCCACGCCGGCACCTTGATCTCGGCCATCCTCTATCTGTTCCGCGCGCGCTGGCGGACTTCGATCTATCGCGGCGCCGAGGCGATGACGATCTTCGCGGTCATGACCGCGGGGCTGTTCCCGCTGATCCACGCCGGCCGCATGTGGTTCGCGTACTTCCTGCTCCCGTACCCGAACCAGCGTTTCCTCTGGCCGAACTTCCGGTCGCCGCTCGTCTGGGACGTCTTCGCGATCTCGACCTATCTCTCGATCAGCACCGTCTTCTTCATCGTCGGGCTCGTGCCGGACATCGCCGCGCTACGGGATGCCTCCACCGGCTGGCGGCGCCGGATCTTCGCGATGCTCTCGCTCGGCTGGGAGGGATCCGACACGCAGTGGCGCCACTACCGGCGCGCGTACGGGCTCCTGGCGGCCCTGGCCACGCCGCTCGTCCTCTCCGTGCACAGCGTCGTGTCCTGGGACTTCGCGATGGCCCTGGTTCCCGGCTGGCACTCGACGCTCTTCGCGCCGTTCTTCGTCGACGGCGCGATCTTCTCCGGGTTCGCGATGGTGCTGATCCTCATCCTGCCCATGCGCCACTTCTTCCACCTGCACGCGTACATCCAGGAAAAGCACCTGGACGCGATGGGCAAGCTGATCCTCGTCACGGGGCTCGTTCTGACCTACTTCTACATCTGCGAGATCTTCACCTCGCTCTACAGCGGCGAGCACATCGAGAAGGCCTCGCTCTTCTGGAAGGTGACCGCCACCTACGCCTGGGCGCTGTGGACCATGTACTTCTGTAACTGCATCGCCCCGCTGGTGCTCTTCTGGAAGCGAGCCCGTACGAGCCCGGTCGTGCTCTACGTCGTCTCCATCCTGGTGCTGATCGGCATGTGGTTCGAGCGGTTCAACATCATCGTCCCGTCGCTCGGCCACGACTTCTACCCGTACACGTGGGGCATCTACTATCCGAGCCCGACGGACACCATGATCGTGATCGGCAGCTTCTCGTTCTTCTTCCTCCTGTTCCTCGGCTTCATCAAGCTGATGCCGTCGCTGTCGATCGTGGAGGTCAAGGAGACGATCCCGCCGCCGGTCCGGGACAGAGCCCATGGCCACTGAGACGGTCCTCGGCGTCTTCGCCCACGTGGACACGACGGTGCGCGCCCTCGAGGCGCTGCGCGCGCGCGGCTACCACGACCTCACGGTCTACACGCCCTTGCCGGTGCACGAGATCGAGGAAGTGCTCGACCGCGACCGGCCGGTGAGCCGGGTGCGGCTCTTCACCCTGATCGGCGGGCTCACGGGCATCGCATCGGCCTTCCTGCTGACGATCTGGAGCTCGATGGTATGGGGACTGGTCACCGGCGGCAAGTACATGCAGCCGGCGGGCAGCCGGATCAGCGGCTCGTCGCTGCCGCCCTTCTTCATCATCGCGTTCGAGCTGATGGTGCTCTTCGCCGGGTTCGCGACCGTCATCGGCATGGTCGTCCTCGGGCGCCTGCCGCGACTCCGGCCGAGCGCGAGCTACGATGCGCGCTTCACCAACGACCGCTTCGGCGTCGCTGTCCACTGCGCCCCCGAGCGCGCCGCCTCGGTCCACGAGCTCTTGCGCACCTCCGGCGCCGAAGAAGTGAAGTCGAGATGAAATATGTGTTCATCCTGATGCTGCTCGTGGTCGGCGCCGCGGCCGGGGCGTGGGGCTCGGCCATCGTCGTGCGCTGGAACGACAACATGACGCAGACGGCGCGGATCGTCCCCGGCGAGCGCGTCTTCTCGATGCCGCCGGGCGTGGTCCCGCGCGGCGGCGCGCTGATCGTTCCCAAGGAGCAGCGCGACGTCGCGGCCAAGCAGCCGAACCCGATCAAGGCGTCCGAGACCTCGGTGGCGATCGGCAAGGAGCGGTACGCGACCTTCTGCGCGCCGTGCCACGGCCCGGAGGGCAAGGGAGGCACCTCCGGGCTGGTCGCGACGAAGTTCCTTCCGACCCCCGATCTGACGAACGCCGAGCTGCAGAAGCAGCGGACGGATGGCTACTGGCACAGCTACATCGTCGTCGGGGGCGCGGTGATGCCCGCGTACGGCGAGGCGCTGTCGACGCAAGAGGCGTGGCACATCGTGAACTTCCTGCGGTCCATCGCCCAGAAATGACGGTTTTCTGGAGTCTCGTGGCCGCACTCGGCGCGGTCGTGTTCCTCGTCGGCGCGAACTCGTCCGACGCGCCGCAGGTGTGGTCGATCTACCTGGTGAACCTCGTCTTCTGGTCCGGGCTCGCCGTGACCGGCCCGGCGATCGCCGGGATGATGCAGGTCACCGAGGCGCGCTGGTCGCCGAGCGTCCGCCGCATCGCGCTGACGACCGCCGGATTCCTGCCGATCTCGTTCGTGCTGCTGCTCGTGCTCTACACCGGGCAGACGGTTCTCTATCCGTGGGTCGCCAAGCCCATCCCCGCGAAGGCCGGCTGGCTCAACGTGCCGTTCTTCTGGCTCAGGACGTACGCGTGCGCGGCGGCGCTCTTCGCCGTGTGCTTCGTCTTCGTGCGGGCGCTCCTGCGCGACGCGATCCCGCCCGACGACGAGCGCGAGCGCACGCATCGCAATCGCGTGGCTGTCATCCTCCTGATGCTGTGGGTCGTCACGGTCTCGCTGTGGGGCTTCGATCTCCTGATGTCGCTGGACCCCAAGTGGTACAGCGGCCTCTTCGGCGGCTACGTCGCCGTGAGCACGCTCTACACCGCGTTCTGCCTGCTCGCGATCCTCACGGTCCGCACGAACGCCCGCGGGCGCGCCTCGATCCCGCCGGCCGCTGTCCAGGACGTCGCGAAGCTGCAGTTCACGCTGTCGATCGTCTGGATGTACTTCTTCTGGTCGCAGTACCTCGTGATCTGGTACGGCAACGTGCCGGTCGAGACTCGCTTCTTCATCCAGCGAGTCTTCGTGCAGCCGTGGACGACCCTGGCGTGGGTGGTCCTGATCGTGGGCTGGCTGATCCCGTTCGCGTATCTGCTCAAGCGTCTCACCGGCCGGCCGCCGCAGCGGCACGCGCCGCTCGTCGTCGTCGCGGTGTTCGGTCTTGTCGCGATCTTCCTCGAGCGGGTCTTCCTCGTGTTCCCGTCGGTCTCGTCGACCGCGCGCCTTCCGCTCACCCTCCGCGACCTCGCGATCACGGCCGGCTTCCTGGCACTCTTCGTCCTGAGCCGCCGCTGGTTCTTCGCCCAGTTCAAGCCCGTCCTCAATCTTCCTCACACCGGCCACTAGTCTTCGCGTCACCGGGCGTCGCGGGCGGGGCCGGGGTGCCCTCCGCGACCTGCGCACGCAGTGACACCATTGACTCGTTGTTCAAGTCACGGTGCCTACACAGGTCGCGGGGGGCACCCCGGCCCCGCCCGCGACGCCCTGCGCGGTGTAGTACAGTAGCCAATGTGCTGAGCGTCGAGGACGCGCGCGAGCGGATTCTTTCACGCGTAGCGCCACTGGGCAGCGAGCGAGTCGACGTCATGGGGGCGCTCGGGCGCGTGCTCGCCGAGCCCATCGTCTCGCGGGCGACGATTCCGCCGTGGCCGAACTCGTCGATGGACGGCTACGCCCTCCGGGCACAGGACACGAATGGAGAGCCCGTCGAGCTCGCCGTCGTCGGCCGGATCGCCGCCGGCACGATGCCGTCCCGACCGCTCGGAGCCGGAGAGTCGATGCGCATCTTCACCGGCGCGCCGTTGCCCCAAGGCGCGGATGCCGTCGTGCCCCAGGAGGATGTCGCCGCCAGCGGCGACCGGGTGACGATCCGCGGGCGTATCGCGCCGGGCGCCTACGTCCGGCCGGCCGGCGAAGACGTCCGCGCGGGCGACGTCGTCGTCAAGCCCGGCGGGGTGCTCGGCGCCGCTGAGGTCGGGCTCCTGGCGACCCTCGGCTACGCGCAGGTGCGCGTCTATCGCCGCCCGCGCGTCGCGATCCTCTCAACCGGCAACGAGCTCGCGGACCTCGGGACCCAGCCGGGACCGGCCCAGATCCCGAACACGAACACGTACTCGCTGATGGCGCAGGTGATCGAGGCCGGCGGCGAGCCCGTCAACCTGGGTGTCGCGCCCGACCAGCTCGACGCCATCACGGAACGGGTGTACTGGGGGCTGGCGTCCGCGGACGCGCTCGTGACGTCCGCGGGCGTATCGGTCGGAGAGCTCGATCTCGTCCGCGAAGCGCTCGAGCAAAGCGGTGCCGAGCTCCATCTGTGGCAGGTGTCGATGCGTCCGGGCAAGCCGATCACGTTCGGCACCCGCGGCGATCGTCCGGTCTTCGGGCTGCCGGGCAATCCCGTGTCCGCGATGGTCACCTTCGAGCTCTTCGTGCGCCCGGCCCTGCGACGACTGGGGGGCGCGGACGTGATCGATCGCCCGCGGCTGCGGGCGCTGGCACTCGAGCCGATCGCGAATCCCGGCTCGCGGCGCGGTTACCTTCGCGTCACCTTGACGGCCGGCGCGCACGGCTACGGTGCGCGCCTGACCGGTGATCAAGGCTCGGCGATCCTGCGCTCGATGGTGCTCGCCGACGGGCTCGCGGTCGTCGCTCCTGACACGACGATCGGCGCCGGCGAGTCGGTCGACGTCATCGTGCTCCGCTCGCTCGAGCCGAGATCGCGCTGAGCTGTTTGACATCGTTTTCGGCCGCGTGCTACGGTCGAAATGGATGAGTCGAGGCCTCTGCGTGGTGGCTGCGATGGCGGTTCTCGCGAGCGGCTGCGCAAGCCGGCGCGCGGTGGACCGACTCGAATCCGACGTCGGGCGGGTCCGCTCGGAGCTGGCCGAGCTTCGGGTCGCTCAAGAAGCCACCAGCCGCAATCTCGCCAACGCCACCTCGCAGCTCCAGGCTCTCGACGTGAAAGCGCTCGGAGACGAGATCGCGCGGCTCAACCGCCGGGCCGATGCGGTCGACGCGACGCTCGCCGAGACCCGAACGAAGGTCGACACGCTGGCGCCGCCGCCGGCCGTGTCGAGCGTGCCGGCGCCGGCGACATCGCCGGTTCCCGCGCCGCTGCCGCCGCCTTCCGAATCGGCCTCACCGGTCCCGGCCCCGCTGCCGCCGGCGCCCGCGGTGATGTCACCCGTCCCGGCGCCGCTGCCGCCGCCCGAGCCAGCCGTCACGACCCCCGTCCCGGCGCCGGCGCCGCCCCCCGCGGGCGTCGTCGAGAAGCCGCAGGTGCCTTCGCCGCCGTCGCCGACCATGCCGGCGAAACCGGCTCCGAAGGCCGCGGGCAATCCCGAGCAAGAGTACGCTGCGGCGCTCGCGACCTATCGCGCCCGCGAGCACGGCCAGGCGGTGATCGATTTCATGGACTTCATCGCGAAATATCCCAAGCACCCGCTGGCCGGAAACGCCCAGTACTGGATCGGCGAAGCGTACTGGGCCCAGCGCGACTATCGGCAGGCTCTCGTCGAGTTCGACAAGGTGTTCGAGCACGGTCCGGCCAAGGCGCCCGACGCGCTCCTGAAGATCGGCCTCTGCCATCTCCGCCTGAACGACGTGTCGCGGGCGCAGCAGGCGTGGCAGCGCGTCGTCAACGAGTATCCGAAGTCCGAATCGGCGGCGATGGCACGCTCTCTGATCGCCACGCACGCCGCCGCCCGGCGGTAGCGTTCGCACCGTATCCGTTCGGGCTCTCTGGCGAGCGGCGCCGCTTCGCTATACTGACAATCCGCGATCGATGATTGAGGTCCGCCCCGGCGATCCCTGCTATCCCGCGCTGCTCGGCGCGATACCGTCGGCGCCCGCGCTCTTCGTGCGCGGCGAGCTTCGCGACGACGACGCGCTGGCCATCGCGATCGTCGGTTCGCGGCGCGCCACGCCGTACGGGGTCGCAGCGACCGAGCGACTCGCGTCCGACCTGGCCGCGCGCGGTGTCACGATCGTGAGCGGCCTGGCGCGCGGGATCGACACCGCCGCGCACACGGGCGCGCTGGCAGCGGGCGGGCGCACGCTCGCGGTCCTCGGCTGCGGCGTCGACGTCGTCTACCCGCCCGAGAACGCGCCGCTCGCGCGCACGATCGAGTCGCACGGCGCGATCCTGTCGCAGTTTCCGCCGGGCATGCCGGCGCTGCCCGGCCACTTTCCCGCGCGCAACCGCACGCTGGCGGGGCTGGCGCTCGGCGTCGTCGTGGTCGAGGCCGCCGAGCGGAGCGGGGCTCTCATCACGGCGGGATTTGCCGGCGATCTCGGCCGCGAAACCTTCGCCGTTCCTGGCCGAATCACGTCGCCGACGAGCGCCGGCACCAATCGACTCATACAGGACGGTGCTAAACTCGTTACATGCTGGCAGGACATCGTGTCAGAATTGCCAGAGCAATGGCGCCGCGCCGTACGCGGGTTGTCGGCGCCGCCGGGCGCGCCGCACGCGCCCGAACCGGGGAGTGACGAGGGTCGAATGCTGCACGAACTGGCTCCCGATGAGCCGCGGCACATCGAGCAGTTGATCGCGCGCGCCGGATTGCCTCCCGCGCGGGCGGCGGCGGTGCTCGTGACCCTCGAGCTGGGCGGTTGGGCCCGGCAGCTTGCGGGACAGCGGTGGGTCTCGCTCGACGCGCGCGCGAGGAGAGTCTAGGTGGCGGCGAAACGGTCACTAGTGGTCGTGGAATCACCCACGAAGGTCAAGACGATCCAGAAGTATCTGGACTCGAAGTACATCGTCAAGGCCTCGATGGGCCACGTCCGGGACTTGCCGAAGTCGCAGCTCGGCGTCGATCCCAAGAAGAACTTCAAGCCGAAGTACGTCGTCTCGCCGGCCAAGAAGAAGATCCTCGACGATCTCAAGAAGGCCGCCGAGAAGGTCGAAGCGCTCTACGTCGCCACCGACCCCGACCGCGAAGGCGAGGCGATCGGCTGGCACCTCGCCGAAGAGCTCGACATCGCCAAGAAGAACGTCTACCGCATCACGTTCAACGAGATCACCGAGCGGGCGGTGAAGGCGGCCTTCACCCAGCCGGGCAAGATCGACCTCAAGAAGGTCGACGCCCAGCAGGCGCGCCGCGTGCTCGATCGCCTGGTCGGCTACAGCCTCTCGCCGCTGCTCTGGGAAAAGGTCCAGCGCGGCCTCTCGGCCGGACGCGTGCAGTCGGTGGCCGTGCGGCTGATCGTCGACCGCGAGCGCGAGATCAAGGCGTTCGTGCCGGTCGAGTACTGGTCGCTCCACGCCCGGCTCAGGGCGTCGCGTCCGCCCGAGTTCGTGGCCACGTTGAAGGAGGTCGCGGGCGAGAAGGCGTCGCTCGGCAACGAGGAGGCCACGCGCGCGCTCATGGCCTCGCTCGAGGGCGTGCGCTTCGTCGTCAAGTCCGTCACGCACGGCGAGCGGCGGCGCAATCCGGCGCCTCCATTCATCACCTCCACCTTGCAGCAGGAGGCGGGCAAGAAGCTCGGCTTCACCGCGCGCAAGACGATGACGATCGCGCAGCAGCTCTACGAAGGCATCGATCTCGGGTCGGAGGGCGCCGAAGGCCTCATCACGTACATGCGGACCGACTCGGTGCGGGTGGCACGCGAGGCGCAGGCGGCGGCGCGCGGCTGGGTCATCGCGCGAATCGGCGAGGAGTACGTGCCCGAGGCACCGCCGACCTACCGCTCGCGCGGGAGCGCCCAGGAGGCACACGAGGCGATCCGTCCGTCGGAGCTCAGGAACGAGCCCCGCGCCGTCACGCAGTTTCTCTCCAAGGACCAGATGGCCCTGTACCGGCTCATCTGGGAGCGCTTCCTGGCGAGCCAGATGATGCCCGCGGTCTACGACACGGTCGGCGCCGACATCGAGGCCGATCGGTGCCTGTTCCGCGCGCAGGGGGCCACGCTCAAGTTCAAGGGCTTCACGGCCGTCTACGAAGAGAGCCGTGATGACGAGGAGGCCCAGCCCGAGCAAGACCCGGAAGGCCAGGTCCCGCCGCTGGAAGAGGGCGAGGTGCTGACGCTCCTTGCGCTCGACCCGAAGCAGCACTTCACCCAGCCGCCGCCGCGCTTCACCGAGGCCTCGCTGATCAAGGCGCTCGAGGAGCTCGGCATCGGCCGGCCGTCGACCTACGCCTCGATCCTGGGGACGATCATCAACGATCGAGGCTACGTGCACCGCGAGCGGCGCACGCTCTCGCCGACCGAGCTCGGCATCGCGGTGACCGACAAGCTGATCCCGTACTTCCAGGACATCATGAACGTCGAGTTCACGGCCCAGATGGAGGACAACCTCGACAAGATCGAGGAAGGCGAGCGCAAGTGGGTCGACACGGTGCGGGAGTTCTACGAGCCGTTCAAGCGCGACCTCGCCCGGGCCAAGCGCGAGATGCAGAGTGAAAAGGTCGGCGCGCCCACCGGCGAGACCTGCCCGGAGTGCGGCAGCGAGCTTCTCGAGAAGCGCGGACGGTTCGGCAAGTTCCTGGCGTGCTCGTCCTATCCCGACTGCCGCTACACGCGCAACCTCGACGGCAGCGGCCGCGCCGAGGACGAGCCCGCCAACGAGAATTGCCCCACGTGCGGCAAGCCGATGGTTATCAAGCACGGGCGCTTCGGCAAGTTCATCGCGTGCTCCGGCTATCCGGAGTGCAAGACGACCAAGCCGGTGACGCTCGGCATCGCGTGCCCCGAGACGGGCTGCGCCGGGCAGCTGGTCGAGCGCCGCTCGCGCAAGGGCCGCACCTTCTTCGGCTGCTCCGCGTACCCGAACTGCAAGTTCGTAGTCTGGCGGCGGCCGATCAACGAGCCGTGCCCGAAGTGCGGCGCCGCCTTCGTGACCGAGCGCGTGCTAAAAAGTCGCACCGTCCGCAGCTGCGCGCGCGCGGGATGCGACTTCGAGCGGGAGGTCGAGCTCCCGGTGACATGAAGGATTCGCTGGGCGCGTTTTTCCGTCACCTCTCGCTCGAGAAGGACGCCTCGCCGCACACGCTCCGAAGCTACCGGACCGATCTCCTCGAGTTCGCCCAGTACGCCGGCACGGGAGATCCCTCGACCTGGCTGGGTGACGTCGACACCCGCACGATCCGCGGCTGGCTGGCCCACCTGCACGCGCGCTCACTCGACGCCGCGACGATCGCGCGGAAGCTCGCCGCCGTGCGCAGCTGGTTCCGGTTCCTGGTGCGGCGCGGCGCGCTCGAACGGAACGTCGCGCGCGAGGTCCGGGGCCCGCGGCCGCCGAGGAAGCTCGTCTCGTTTCTGCCGATCGACGAGGCGACGGCCTTGATGGAGGCCAAGGCGCGCGACGGCGCGGTCCGCGCACGCGACACCGCCGTGCTCGAGCTCCTCTACGCGACCGGCCTGCGGGTCTCCGAGCTCGCCGGCCTCGACCTCGACGACGTCGACCGCGCGATCCGGACGGTGCGCGTGCTCGGCAAGGGCCGGAAGGAGCGGATCGTGCCGTACGGGAGCCGGGCCGCGGGCGCGCTCGCCGCCTACCTCGAGGGCCGCGGCGGCGGGGCGGGACCGCTGTTCGCCAACCCGCGCGGCGGGCGCCTCACCGTCCGCTCGCTGTACACGATCGTCCGGCGGAGCGCAGTGTCGACCGGGATCACCCGGCGCGTGAGCCCGCACACCTTGCGCCACACCTTTGCGACCCATCTGCTCAACGCCGGCGCCGATCTCAGGGTGATCCAGGAGCTCCTCGGCCACAGCCGTCTCTCGACGACGCAGCGCTACACGCACGTGGGCGCCGATCAGCTCATGCGGGTCTACGACGCCGCCCACCCCCGCGCGCGGGCAAAATGACTCGAAGCGGCAGAGCGGGCGTGCGGAGCCACGCCGCGCCTGTATCAGGCCACCCTCGGTCCAAGGCGGGCTCACGGTCCCCGCTACAATGGTCCCCGCTACAATCACCCCCGCTACATCAAATCCGGTCGACGACGGTGATCGCCGTCCGTCACCGCGATCAGGTGGCGGTCGCCGGCGACGGGCAGGTCTCGATCGGCAACACCATCGTCAAGGCCGGGGCCCGGAAGGTGCGCAAGCTCTACGGCGATCGGGTCGTGGCGGGATTCGCGGGAGCGGCCGCCGACGCGTTCACGCTCTTCGCCCGCTTCGAGGCCAAGCTGGAGGAGCACCGCGGAAACCTCCCGCGCGCCGCGGTCGAGCTGGCTAAGGACTGGCGCTCCGACCGCGTGCTGCGCCGGCTCGAGGCGCTCCTGGCGGTGGCCGATCGCGAGCACTCGTTCATCGTCTCCGGGACCGGCGACGTCATCGAGCCCGACGACGGCCTGATCGGCATCGGCTCGGGCGGCCCCTACGCGCTCGCCGCCGCGCGGGCGCTGATCGCGCACTCCGATCTCGACGCCAAGGCGATCGCGACCGAGGCGATGCGCGTCGCCGCCACGATCTGCGTCTTCACCAACGATCACCTCACTGTCGAAGTCCTGTGAAGCCGGGCCATTTACAATAATCCCGCTACAATAATCCCCGCGACAATGACCAAATTGACCCTCACACCCGCGCAGATCGTCGCTGAGCTCGATCGCTACATCGTCGGCCAGCAGAAGGCCAAGCGCGCGGTGGCGATCGCGCTCCGCAATCGGTGGCGGCGTCAAAATCTTCCCCCCGAGCTGCGCGACGAGGTCGCGCCGAAGAACATCATCATGATCGGCCCGACCGGCGTCGGGAAGACCGAGGTCGCGCGGCGACTGGCCAAGCTCTCACAGGCGCCGTTCTTGAAGGTCGAAGCCTCCAAGTACACGGAGGTCGGCTACGTCGGCCGCGACGTCGAATCGATGATCCGCGACCTGACCGAGCTCTCCGTGAACATGGTCAAGGCCGAGATGACGGCCGGCGTGCGGGAACGGGCGGAGCAGCTCGCGGAGGAGCGGCTGCTCGACGTCTTGCTGCCCCGGCGGGCCCAGGAGCCCTTCTCGTCGAGCTCGCTCGAGGAGATCACGCCGGACGCGTCGCGGGAGACGACCAAGGACAAGCTCCGCGCGCAGCTCAGGGCCGGGCGGCTCGACGACCGGCTCGTCGAGCTCGAGATGCAGCAGCAGTCCCTGCCGATGATCGAGGTCCTCTCCGGCCAGGGCATGGAAGAGATGGGCATCCATCTCAAGGACATGCTCTCGAACATCATGCCGAGCCGGACGAAGCGGCGGAAGGTGCGCGTTGCCGAGGCGCGGCGGCTGCTGGCGCAGGAGGAAGCCCAGAAGCTCGTGGACATGGACGAGGCGGTGACCCAGGCCATCCGGCGCGCGGAGAACTCGGGCATCGTCTTCCTCGACGAGCTCGACAAGGTCGCCGGACGGGAAGGGGGCCACGGCCCCGACGTCAGCCGCGAGGGCGTGCAGCGCGACCTGCTCCCGATCGTCGAGGGCTCGTCGGTCACGACCAAGTACGGCGTCGTCCGCACGGACCACATCCTGTTCATCGCCGCTGGGGCGTTCCACATCGCCAAACCGTCGGATTTGATCCCGGAGCTCCAGGGGCGCTTCCCGATCCGCGTCGAGCTGGACCCCTTGACGCGGGACGATTTCGTCCGCATTCTTACCGAGCCTCGGAACGCGCTGATCACGCAGTACGTGGAGCTCCTGAAGACGGAACAGGTGACCCTCCGGTTCGCCCCGGAGGCGGTGGAGGCGATCGCAGAGATCGCGATGCAGGTGAACGCGAGCACGGAGAACATCGGCGCCCGGCGCCTGTACACGGTGATGGAGAAGCTTCTCGAGCAGATCTCGTTCGACGCGCCGGATCTGCCCGGCAAGGAGCTGACCGTCGACGCCGCCTACGTGGGCCAGCGCCTCGGCGACATCACCCGCGATCAGGACCTTTCGCGGTACATCCTCTGATGACCGACCCGCGCCGGGCCGAGATCCTGCTCGAGGCGCTCCCGTACATCCGGGAGTTCCGCGGAAAAACCATCGTGATCAAGTACGGCGGCGCGGCGATGGAGCGGGCCGACCTCAAGGACCCGTTCGCCCTGGACGTGATCCTCCTGCGCCTGGTCGGCATCAACCCGGTGATCGTCCACGGCGGCGGCCCGCAGATCGGGGCCCTGATGAAGCGGCTCGGCAAGGAGCCGCGCTTCGTGGGCGGCATGCGGGTGACCGACGAGGAGACGGTCGAGATCGTCGAGATGGTGCTGGTCGGCAAGATCAACAAGGAGATCGTCAACCGGATCAATCAGCACGGCGGCCGGGCCATCGGCCTCTCGGGCAAGGATGCCGGCCTCCTGCGGGCGCGCCGGCGGCCCCATCGGCTGCCGACCGGCGAAGAGGTCGATATCGGGCTCGTCGGCGAGGTCGAGGCGGTCGGCACCGAGGCCATCCGGCTCCTCACCGACAACGACGTCATCCCGGTCATCGCGCCGGTCGGGGTCGGGAGCGGCGGGGAGACCTACAACATCAACGCGGATCTCGTCGCCGGCGACATCGCCGCGGCGCTTCGCGCCGAGAAGCTGATCCACCTGACCGACGTCCAGGGGATCCTCGACGTCGACCGTCGGCTGGTGAGCACCCTGACCCGGAAGGACGCCGAGCGCCTTATAAAGGAAGGCGTGATCGACGGCGGAATGCTGCCGAAGGTCGAGTCGGCGCTCCGCGCCCTGGAGGGCGGCACCGGCAAGGCCCACATCATCGACGGCAGCCAGCTCCACGCAATCTTGCTGGAGCTCTTCACCCGCGAAGGTATCGGAACCGAAATCGTTCTGTGAGGTCGACGCCGATGGACACCAAGACGCTCCTGGAATGGTCGGCGAAGTACCACACCCCGAACTACGGTGCGCGGGCCCCCATCGTCCTCGTGCGCGGCGAAGGCGTCCGCGTGTGGGACTCGGACGGGCGCGAGTACCTCGACTTCGGGGCGGGCATCGCCGTGACTTCGCTGGGCCACTGCCATCCGCGCGTGACCGGCGCCATCCAGGAGGCCGCCGCCACGCTCCTGCACGTCTCCAACCTCTACCACTCGGCGCCGCAGATCCACCTGGCCAAGCTCCTCACCGAGCACTCGTTCGCCGACCGCGTGTTCTTCTCGAACTCCGGCGCCGAGGCCAACGAGGCGGCGCTCAAGCTGGCCCGCAAGTACGCGCGCGAGCGGATCTCGTCGGACCGCTTCGAGTTCGTCGCCACGCGCAATTCCTTCCACGGCCGCACGTTCGCGACGGTCGCGGCCACCGGTCAGGAGAAGTACCACCACGGCTTCGAGCCGCTGGTGCCGGGCTTCAAGCACGTCGCCTACAACGATCTGCGCGCGATGGAGCGCGCGATCGACAACCGCACCGCCGCCGTGATCATCGAGTGCGTCCAGGGCGAGGGCGGGGTCAACGTCGGCGACGAAGACTACCTGCGTGGGCTCCGGAAGCTCTGCGATCAGTCCGGTGCGCTGCTGATCGTCGACGAGATCCAGACGGGCGTGGCGCGAACGGGCCGCCTATGGTCGTACGAGCACTACGGGATCGAGCCGGACATCATGACGCTCGCCAAGGCGCTCGCCAACGGCGTGCCGATCGGCGCGATGCTGACCCGCGAGGAGATCGCGAGCGTCCTGGTGGCGGGCACGCACGGATCGACCTTCGGCGGCACCCCGTTCATCACCTCGGTGGCGCTGGCGACCCTCACCACGATCCTGGACGGCAAGCTCTGGGAGCGCGCCGCCCGGATGGGGCGCTATCTGATGGACGGGCTCCGGACGATCCAGGCGTCGAACACGGCGATCCGCGCCGTGCGCGGCAAGGGGCTCCTCATCGGGGCCGAGCTCGGGGCGCCGGTCGGGCCGGTCGTCGACGCCTGTCGCGAGGCGGGGCTGCTCGTGCTGTCGGCCGGCGAGCGCGTGCTGCGCCTGACGCCGCCGCTCATCGTCGAGGAGCGGGACTGCGATCGGGCGCTCGCGATCATCGGGACCGCCCTCGGACGCGCCTGACGATGCGGCATTTCCTGTCGGCCGCCGATCTGACGCGCGACGCCGCGCTCGGGCTCTTCGCCCTCGCCGCCGACGTCAAGCAGCGGCGCAAGGCGGGGCGGCTCACCGCGCCGCTGGCCGGGAAAACGTGCGCGCTGATCTTCGAGAAGCCCTCGCTCCGCACTCGCGTCACCTTCGAGGTCGGCCTCATCCAGCTGGGCGGACGCGCCGTGCATCTCGACGGCCGCGAGATCGGCCTGGGCACGCGTGAATCGGTGCCCGACGTCGCCCGCAACCTGTCCCTGTGGGTCGACGGCATCATGGCGCGCGTCTACTCCCACTCGACGATCACCGCGCTCGCCCGGCACGCGACGATCCCGGTGATCAACGGGCTGTCGGATCGCGAGCACCCCTGCCAGGCGCTGGCCGATTTCTTCACGCTGTGGGAGCGCGGCGTCGACTTCGGCAGGCTGCGGTTCGCGTGGATCGGCGACGGCAACAATGTCTGCCACTCCGTGATGCTCCTCGGTACGCTGCTCGGCGCCTCGATCGTCGTCGCGTGCCCACCGGGGTACGAGCCCGACGCGGGCGTGGTCGCCACGGCGCGCCGGCTCGGCGGCCGGATCGACGTCACCGAGGACGCGCGCGCCGCGGCGACCGGCGCCGACGTGATCTACACCGACGTGTGGACCAGCATGGGGCAGGAGACCGAGCACGAGCGGCGGGCGGAGGCGTTCAGCCGCTACCAGGTCAACGACACCCTGGTCGGCTTCGCCAAGCCCTCGGCGCTCGTGATGCACTGCCTGCCGGCGCACCGGGGCGAGGAGATCACGGACAGCGTGCTCGACGGCAAGCGGTCCGTCGTCCTGGAGCAGGCCGAGAACCGGCTCCACGCGCAGAAGGCCGTGATGCTCCATCTCCTGGGGAGCTCGCTCGATGACGCCTGATCCCAAGCGGGTGGTCCTGGCCTACTCGGGCGGGCTCGACACGTCGGTGATCCTCCGGTGGCTGATCGAACGCTACCGCTGCGACGTCGTCGCGTTCTGCGCCGACCTCGGTCAGGGCGAAGAGCTGATCCCGATCCGCGACAAGGCGACGCGGACCGGCGCCGTCGGCGTCCACATCGTCGACCTGCGCGAGGAGTTCGTCTGCGACTTCATCTTCCCGATGCTGCGCGCCAACGCCGTGTACGAGGGCGCGTACCTCCTGGGCACGTCGATCGCGCGGCCGCTCATCGCGCGCGCGCAGGTGGAGGTCGCCGCGAAGGAGGGCGCCGATGCCGTTGCGCACGGCGCCACCGGCAAGGGCAACGACCAGGTCCGCTTCGAGCTGACCTACGCCGCGCTCGCGCCGCATCTGCGGGTGATCGCGCCGTGGCGCGAGTGGGACCTCAACTCACGCACGTCGCTGATCGAGTTCGCAAAGCGTCACGACATCCCGGTGCCGGTCACCGTCGAGCGGCCCTACAGCACCGATCGCAACCTCTTCCACATCTCGTACGAGGGCGGGGTGCTCGAGGACCCCTGGGCCGAGCCGCCGGCCAAGATGTTCCAGCTCACCAACGATCCCGAGGCGGCGCCCGACGTCCCGCAGGCGCTCGAGATCGGCTTCGAGCGCGGCGATCCGGTGACGGTGGACGGCGAGTGCCTGAGGCCGGTGGCGCTGCTGACGCGCCTCAATCGGCTGGGCGGCGAGCACGGCATCGGGCGCGTCGACCTGGTCGAGAACCGGTTCGTCGGCATGAAGTCCCGCGGCGTCTACGAGACGCCCGGCGGCACGATCCTGCACGTGGCGCGGCGGGCGCTCGAGTCGATCACGCTCGACCGCGAGGTGCTCCACCTGCGCGACTCGCTCGTGCCTCGGTACGCCGAGATGATCTATTACGGCTTCTGGTTCGCGCCCGAGCGCCAGCTGCTGCAGTCGCTGGTGGACGAGTGCGCCCGCGACGTCACCGGCACCGTGCGGCTGCGGCTCTACAAGGGCAACGTCACGGTCACCGGCCGGCGGTCCCCGCGGTCGCTCTACCGCACGGACTTCGCGACGTTCGAGGCCGATTCGGTCTACCGCCAGCGCGACGCCGAGGGGTTCATCAATCTGAACGCGCTCCGCCTCAAGATCCGCGCGCTCCGGGACCGTCACGCCTGACCCGTGCGGATCGACGTCGCACCGACCGCCGATGCGGTTGTCCCGGCCGAGCTCGCGGGCGTCACCGCGCTGGTGATCGACGTCCTGCGCGCCTCCACGACGATCATCACGGCGCTCGCGAACGGGTGCGACGCGATCGTCCCGGTCGCCGAGCCCGCGGAGGCCCGGCGACGGGCGCTGGCGATGCAGAACCGCGGCGCGCTGGTCGCCGGCGAGCGACAGGGCGAGCCGATTCCCGGGTTCGACCTGAGCAACTCGCCCGTGGAATTCCAGAGCCCGCGCGTCCGGGGCAAGACGGTGTACTTCACGACGAGCAACGGGACCCGCGCGCTGCTGGCCGCCCGGGCCGCCCACGCGATAGGCGTCGCGGCGCTCGTCAACGTCACCGCCGCGGCCGCGTGGGCCGCGGACGCCGGGCGCGACGTGGCCATCCTCTGCGCGGGCTCGCACGGCCGGTACTCGCTCGAGGACTGGACATGCGGCGGGCTCGTGGTCGATCGCATCCTGGCGGCGGTGCCGACGGCCGTGCTCACCCCCGCCGCCCGCGACGCCCTGGAGACGGGCCGCCGCTACGCCACGGACGTCGGCCGGCTCAAGGACGACGCACCGTGGGCCCGCCGGCTGATCGCGGCGGGGCGCGCGGCCGACGTCGACGCGTGCCTGCGTCTGGACACGACGAGCCTCGTGCCGCGCTACGTACCGCACGTTGACAAGGTCGTGGGCGACCGCCAATAATTACCGGTGCTCATTCGTTCCGGCGACGGAGCTCGAGCGTGAACTTGCCGATCGGCCTCACCCTGACCCGCATCGTCGCAGTGCCGCTGCTCATCGTGTTCCTCATCTCGTCGTCGCGGGTGCACGCGCTGATCGCCGCGGCCATCTTCATCCTCGCCGCCATCACCGACTGGGCGGACGGGATGCTCGCGCGGCGCCGTAACCAGGTCACGACCCTCGGGACTTTGCTCGATCCGATCGCCGACAAGCTGCTGGTCGCCGCCGCGCTGGTCTCCCTGCTCGCGATCGACAAGATCGACGCGTGGATCGTCGTGGTGATCGTCGGACGCGAGCTGGCGGTGACCGGCTTGCGCGCGGTGGCCGCGTCCGTCGGCGTCATCGTGCCGGCCTCGCGCCTGGCCAAATGGAAGACGGTGAGCCAGTACGTCGCGATCACGATGCTGATCGTGGAGAAGGGGTTCGACCCGCCGGGATTCCGCGTCGCGGCGACGGTCACCCTGTGGGCGGCGCTCGGGCTCACGATCGTCTCGGCGGTCGACTACTTCTATCGGTTCTTCCGGAAGGCCGACTACCGCGCGATCGTACCGGGCGAAGAACGCTGGTCGTGAGCGCCATCCTCGCGATCGGCGCCGCGTACCTGATCGGTGCGGTGCCCGTCGGTTATCTCGTGGGGCGCGCCTTCGGCGTCGCGGACATCCGACGGCACGGCAGCGGGACCATTGGCGCCACGAACGTGCTGCGGACCGCGGGCCGCCTCCCGGCCCTCCTCACGCTCGGCGGCGACATCGCGAAGGGCTACCTCGCGGTGGTGACCGGCGCGGCGCTCGGCGCGAGCCCGCCCGGATCGGACACGGGCATTATGGCGGCGTCGGCCGTCGCGGCGGTCGTCGGCAACTGCTGGTCGGTCTTTCTCGGCTTCCGCGGCGGCAAGGGCGTGGCAACCGGCCTGGGCGCCCTGCTGAAGATCGTGCCGCTGGCCCTGCTCCCGGCCGCGCTAGTGTGGCTGGCCGTCACGATCAGCTTCCGGTACGTGTCGCTCGGGTCCATCCTTGCCGCGGCGTGCGTCCCGCTCGGCGCCTTGCTCCTGGGCACGCCCACGCCCTTCGTGATCGCCGCGTTCGCCGTCGGCGCGATCGTCGTCGCACGGCACCACGCGAACATCACCCGGCTCCTCGCCGGCCACGAGCCGAAGCTCGGCCACCGGCACTCCGCGTGAGCGTCGCGGTCATCGGCGGGGGCAGCTGGGGCACGGCGCTGGCGATCCACGTCGCGCGGACCAGCGCGGCGGTGCGACTCTGGGCGCGCGAGCGCGAGGTCGTCGACGGAATCCGCACGCGGCGCCGGAGCCCGTGGTATCTGGCCGACATCGACGTGCCGCCGGCGGTGGAGCCGACGAACGACATCGACGAGGCGCTCCGCGGCGCCACGCTCGCGATCATCGTCGTGCCGTCCGAGTTCGTGGCGGCCACGCTGAAGACGCTGCCGGCCATCCCGGCCGACGTGCCGATCCTGTCGGCGACGAAGGGACTCGATCCCGAGCGCCACCTGCGCATGAGCGAGGTGATCGCCGAGCGATTCCCCGACGCGCGCGTGGCCGTGCTCTCGGGGCCGACGTTCGCGCGCGAGGTGGCGCTCGCGCGTCCGACCGCGGCCGTGATCGCCACCCGGGACGACACCCTGGCCGCCGCGCTCCAGCGGAGGCTCGGCACGCGGGAATTCCGGCTCTACGCGAACCACGACGTCATCGGCGTCGAGGTGGGCGGGGCCCTGAAGAACGTCATGGCCATCGCCACCGGCATCGCCGACGGCCTCGGGCTCGGCGAGAACGCGCGCGCCGCGCTCGTCACGCGGGGGCTGGCCGAGATGACGCGCCTGGCGGTCGCGCTGGGCGCCCTCTCCGGCACCATGGCCGGGCTCGCCGGGCTCGGCGACCTCGTGCTGACGTGCACCGGGAGCCTGTCGCGCAACCGGCAGCTCGGCATGGCGCTCGCGAAGGGCGAGACCGCGGCGGCGGTCGAGCGCGAGACGCGCATGATCGCCGAGGGCGCACGCACGGTCGTCTCAGCGCTGGCGCTGGCCCGCCGCTACTCCGTCACCTTGCCGATCTGCCACGAGGTCGGCGCCGTGCTCTTCGAGGGCAAGCCGCCGGCCGACGCGCTCGCGTCGCTCCTCGAGCGGCCCGTGAAGCGGGAGGACCGCTAGCGCGATGCCCGAGCTGCGCAAGGATCCGGTCGTCGGACGCTGGGTCATCATCGCGACGGAGCGCGCGCGCCGGCCGTCGGACTTCGTCGCCGAGCCGGTGCGTCCGCGCGCGAGCGCCTGCGCGTTCTGCGAGGGCCACGAGTCCCAGACGCCGCCGGAGATTCTCGCCGGCCGGCCGTCCGACGGCCGGCCCAACGGCCCGGGCTGGACCTATCGGGTCGTGCCCAACAAGTTTCCGGCGCTCCGGATCGAGGGCGAGCTCGAGCCATCGGGCGAGGGCCTCTTCGACCGGATGAACGGGGTCGGCGCCCACGAGGTCGTCATCGAGACGCCCCAGCACGGCGCGTCGCTCGCCGGCCTCTCGGTCGACGCCGTGGCCGACGTGCTGTTCGCGTTCCGCGAGCGCATGCTCGATCTGAAGAAGGATCCGCGATTCGCCTACGTCCTCGTGTTCAAGAACCACGGCGAGGCCGCCGGCGCCTCGCTGGAGCATCCGCACTCGCAGCTCATCGCGACGCCCATCATCCCGATCATGGTGTCCGAGGAGCTGGCCGGCTCGGCCCAGTATTACGACATGAAGGAGCGCTGCGTCTGGTGCGACATGGTCCGTCAGGAGCGGCGGGGCAGGGCCCGGCTGGTGATCGAGTCGCGCGACTTCGTCGCGCTGGAGCCGTTCGCGCCGCGCTTTCCGTTCGAGACGTGGATCCTCCCCGTACGGCACCGGGCCGCGTTCGAGGAGTCGACGGAGGAGGAGCTGCGCGGCGCGGCCGCCATCCTCGGCGAGATCCTGCGCCGCGTGAACCAGGCGCTCGGCGAGCCGCCGTTCAACTTCATGCTGCACACGGCGCCGTTCCGCGAGGCCCAGCTGGAGTCGTTTCACTGGCATCTGGAGGTGATCCCGAAGCTCACGGCGGTCGCCGGCTTCGAGTGGGGCAGTGGCTTCTTCATCAACCCGGTGCCGCCCGAGGACGCCGCCGAGGCTCTGCGGGCAGGCACGATCCGATCGTGATAACATCCCCGGCTGTGGCGCGGGAATAGCTCAGTGGTAGAGCACGACCTTGCCAAGGTCGGGGTCGCGGGTTCGAATCCCGTTTCCCGCTCCAGTATTTTTTCGATCGGCGGCTCCCTCCATCGGGGCGGCGTAGCCAAGTGGCTAAGGCGGAGGTCTGCAAAACCTCTACTCAGCGGTTCGAATCCGCTCGCCGCCTCCATGTCCCCGACACCGCCGCCAACATCTCGAGGGTTCGCGGAGAATATTCATGGCCGAATTGATCAAGCGGGTGGGTCCGCCCAAGGCGACCGACCTCAAGGGTGACGAGTTCACCTGGACGATTCAGCTCAGCGTCGCGCCGTCGCGCGAATGGTCGCGGCTGTTCTCCGAGCCCGCCGAGTCGACGGTGCTCTGCCATCCCCGCCGGCTGGGCATGATGCACCAGGCGCTGGTCTTCAAATCCGACGAGGGCCACCTGGCGACCTGGGTGCAGTACATCGACAAGTGGATCGTCGGGGCGAACAAGGGCATGGAGGAGCAGGAGGCGGCGGAGCGTCAACGCAAGATGAAGGCGCTCGTCGAGGAGGAAGAGCGGCAGAAGCGCATCCGCGAGGTCAACGAGAAGTTCAAGAATCTCTGACGTGTATTGCCCATTGCACATTACATTCGCGGAAGCCTGATGTTAGCGTTGCGTCATTGTGCGACCGTTACAGGAGCGCTACGAGATCATCAGGCTATGGCGCGCCGGGAATAGCGCCAAGAGCCTTGCCCGACGGAGTGGGATCCCGCGCGCGACTATTCAATACTGGATCCGGCACTTTGCTGGTGTAGCCCAAACGGCAGAGGCAACCGACTTAAAATCGGTACAGTGGGGGTTCGAGTCCCTCCACCAGCACCAGCACGCCGCTTACGTCTATCTCCTGGGGCTGTACCTCGGCGACGGCTACATCAATCGACCGCCAAAGACATACCTTCTCCGGATCTTTCTCAACGACGGCCCGCCTCGCGTCGTCGCCGAAGCGTCTCGAGCGATCGCGCTGCTCATGCCCAGACGTGTCGGGCTTGGCCGACAGGGCCGATGCCGGTTCGTCAGAGCGTACTGGGGCGGGTGGCCGGCAATGCTCCCACAGCACGGGGCCGGCAAGAAGCATTCTCGAAAGATCGCGCTCGAGCCGTGGCAAGAGAAGCTCGTCGCAGCGCACCCGGATCAGTTCGTACGCGGCTGCATCCATTCTGACGGCTGTCGGCATCGGCGCATCGTCAGAGGCAAAAACTATCCGGCTTACGCATTCTCCCAATCGGTCGTCGGATATTCTCGAGCGCTTCGCGTGGACGTGTCGGCTCCTCGGTCTGCGGGCCATCCGCTCGAGCCAGATCGCGATCTCCATCGCTCGTCGGCCTGACGTCGCCAGGCTCGACGAGATCATGGTCCGCTCGTGGAGCGACCAGCCGCAGGCGGGGACACTGTCCGGCTGATCGTCATACCAGCCCGCTCCGAACCCCGTGATATCCTGCGTTGTGTGCTGCCCCTCGTCATGAGCTCACCGGGCGCGATCGCGTTCCAGGTCGGTCCGATCGTCATCCGCTGGTACGGCATCCTCATGGCCACGGCGATCGTCGTCGGACTCTGGCTCGGCTATCGCGAGGCTAAGCGCGAAGGCCTGCCGGCCGACGACATCATCAGCGCCGGACAGTGGGCGATTCTGGCGGGGCTCGCCGGCGCGCGGCTCTACGAGGTCGTCTTCAACTGGGATTACTACGGCCGCTATCCGTCGAAGATCGTCGCGGTGTGGGAAGGCGGCCTCGCCATGCACGGCGGTCTCATCGTCGGGCCGCTGGTCGGCGCGTGGCTCGCGTATCGGTGGGGGCTGCCGATTCTCCGCGGGCTCGACGTGGCCGCCCCGTCGATGGTGCTCGGACAGGCCATCGGCCGCTGGGGCAATTTCTTCAACGAAGAGGCCTTCGGGCGGCCGACCGATCTGCCGTGGAAGCTCTACATCTCGCCCGAGCACCGCCCGCTCGGCTACGCCCAGTTCGAGTACTTCCATCCGACCTTCCTCTACGAGTCGCTGTGGGATCTCGTCGTCTTCCTGCTGCTCGTCGGTCTGCTGCGCTCGCGCCTGCGGCCGCGCCCCGGCGCCCTCTTCTTCGCGTACGTCGGCCTTTACTCGATCGGCCGCTTCGCCATCGAGGCGCTCCGGCTGGACAGCTTCTGGCTCGGCCCGGTCCGCGTGCCGCAGCTCGCGAGCGTGATCGGCGTCCTCATCGCGGTGGCGGGAATGGCCTGGACGAGCCGCCGCGCCACCGAATCGCCGGCCACCAGCTGAGCGCCTCGGGCGCGCTGCTCGGCGGTCGCGGGGCTGGCGCCCGGCGTGCCGAAGCGAGACTATCGATGATATGCGCCTCGAGCGAGTCGACTCGTATCTCTGGCGGATTGCCCAGGACGAGAGCCGTGGCATGCGCGTCCCGGCCCTCGTCGTCGCCGACGACCGCCTGATCGAGTCGATTCGCTCCGACGCGTCGCTCGACCAGATCGCTAACGGCGCGACCTTGCCCGGGATCGTGCGGGCCGCGATGGCGATGCCCGACATCCATCAGGGCTACGGGCTCCCGGTGGGGGGCGTCGTCGCGACCGACGCCCGCCACGGCGTCGTGAGCCCGGGCGCCATCGGGTTCGACATCAACTGCGGCGTGCGCCTGCTCGGAACGGCCCTCCGGGCCGACGCGATCGCCGACCGCATGGAGGCGCTCGTCGACGCGCTGTACGCCGCGATCCCGACCGGCGTGGGCGCCCGCGGCGAGCTGACGCTCGACGCGTCCGCGCTCGATCGGGTCCTCGCGCGCGGCGCCGCCTGGGCGGTGAAGGCCGGATACGGCGACGCCGAGGACCTCACGCGGATCGAGTCCGGCGGGAGCCTCGAGGGCGCCGCGCCCGACAGCGTCTCGGCCCACGCCCGCGAGCGCGGCCGCCGCCAGCTCGGGACGCTCGGCTCGGGCAATCACTTCCTCGAGGTGCAAACGGTGGAGGTGGTTTACGACGCGCGCGCGGCGAGCGCCCTGGGCGTGAGCGAGGGGCAGGTGACGGTCATGATCCACACCGGCTCGCGCGGGCTCGGCCACCAGGTGTGCACGGACTATCTCGACGTGACCGGCAAGGCGCTCCGGCGCTACGGCATCACCGTGCCCGATCGCCAGCTCGCGTGCGCGCCGGTGGATTCCGACGAGGCGCGCGCCTATCTCGGCGCGATGCGCGCCGCCGCCAACTTCGCCTTCGCGAACCGTCAGGTCCTCGCGCACTGGACGCGCCGGGTCTTCGAGCAGAGCCTCCGGATCGGCCCGCGCGAGCTCGGCATGCGCGTCGTGTACGACGTCGCCCACAACATCGCCAAGGAGGAGGAGCACGACATCGACGGTGGACGCCGGCGGCTCATCGTGCATCGCAAGGGCGCGACGCGGGCGTTTCCCGGACAGCCCGTGCTCGTCCCCGGCGACATGGGCCGCTACTCCTATCTGCTGGTCGGGACCGAGCACGCGATGCGGGAGACGTTCGGGAGCACCTGCCACGGCGCGGGACGGCGACTCAGCCGAACGGCCGCCGTGAAGGCCGCGCGGGGCCGGCGGATCGGCGACGAGCTCCGCGGGCGCGGCGTCCTGGCGCGCGCCACCGGCCGGGACGCGCTCGCCGAGGAGATGCCCGAGGCGTACAAGGACGTCCAGGACGTCGTCGACGTGGTGCATCGCTTCGGCATCTCGACGCGCGTCGCGCGGCTCAGGCCGCTGGCCGTCATCAAGGGATGACCGCGCGCCGCGTGGTACACTAACGCGATGTCCTGGTCGCTGAAGAAGAAATCACAGGCGCTGCTCGCCGACGAGCAGGGGACCGTGATCAAGGACTGGGGCGGCAAGATCTCCGTCGCCCTCGTCTATCCCAACACCTACGCCGTCGGCATGTCGAACCTCGGTTTCCAGACGATCTATCGGCATCTGAACGCGATACCCGACGTCGTCTGCGAACGCGTGTTCATGCCCGAGCCGGCCGACCTGGACGAGATGCGCCGCGCGTCGATGGCGCCGTTCTCGCTGGAGTCGCTCCGGCCGCTCACCGACTTCCACCTCGTCGGCTTCTCAGTGACCTACGAGGGCGACTACGTCAACGTCCTGCGGCTGCTCGCGATGGCGGGCATCCCGCCGCGAGCGAGCGCGCGACGGCCGCACGATCCGCTGGTGCTGATGGGCGGCGTGTGCGCCTTCTCGAATCCGGAACCGATGGCCCCCTTCATGGACTTCGTCGTTGTCGGCGAGGGCGAGGAGCTGGTCGTCGAGCTGATCGCCGCCTATCGCGCGGGATATCGCGACCGCGCCGGCCTTCTCGCCGCGCTCGCGGGGCTCGACGGCGTCTACGTGCCCGAGCGGTACGCGATCGGTTACGGAGAGGACGGAACGATCGCGGAGGTCGCCCCGCGCGACGGCGCGCCCGCGGTCGTCGCCAAGCGACGTCTCCGCAACGTGAACGCCTTCGAGACCGTCGCGGCGGTGAAGACGCCGCATGCCGAGTACGGCCACATGGCGCTCCTCGAGGTCGGCAAGGGCTGCGGGCGCGGCTGCCGCTTCTGTCTGGAGGGCCAGGTGTACCGTCCGGTCCGGCATCGCACCGTCGACGCCCTGCGCGAGACCGTGGAGCGCATGGCGGCCTCGGGCGAGCGCCGCATCGGTCTCGTGGGCGCGTGCGTGTCGGACTACCCGTGGCTCGCCGACCTGCTCCGAGTCGTCGAGGACAACGGGATGGAGCTCTCGATCTCGTCGCTGCGCGCCGACAGCCTCAGCGAGGGGCTGGTGGCCGCGCTGGCGCGGGGCGGCCACCGGACCTTGACCATGGCGCCCGAGGCGGGCACCGAGCGGCTGCGCCGCGTCATCCGGAAATCGATCAGCGACGAACAGCTGATGACCGCGTGCGACCTCGTCCGCGCTCACGGCATCCCAAATCTGAAGACCTATTTCATGATCGGCCAGCCGACCGAGACCATCGAGGACGTCGCGGCGATTCCCGATCTGGCCGGGCGGATGCTCGAGCGTCTACGCGTGCTCGACCCGGCCGGCCGGCCGTTCGGGCGGCTCACCCTCTCGGTGTCGTCGTTCGTGCCCAAGCCCTGGACGCCGTTCCAGTGGGCGCCCTTCGACGGCGCCGACTCGCTCCAGGTCAAGCTCGAGATCATCAAGCGCGGCGTGCGCCGCTTCTCCAACGTGCGCGTGCTCCACGAGAATCCGCGCGAGGCGGCGCTGCAGGCGCTCCTCGCCCGCGGTGACCGGCGGGTCGGCGACTTCCTCGAGCTCGCGGCCGTCCACGAGGGCGACTGGCGCCGCGCCCTGCGCGAGTGGGACGGCGACGCCGCCTTCTACACGACGCGCCGCCGCGCCCTCGACGAGCGGCTGCCGTGGGATCACTTCGACGTGGGCGTCAAGAAGGCCGGGCTGCTCCGCGAGTGGGAGCGGGCCGGCGCCGAAGACGCCGTCCCCGCCGGGGTGCGCTGATGGCCGTCCGGGACGTCTATCAGCGGCCCCTGCGAAACCTCAGAATCTCGGTCACCGACCGCTGCAACCTGCGCTGCAGCTACTGCATGCCGGAAGAGGACTACGTGTGGCTTCCGCGCGAGCAGATCCTCGACTTCGAGGAGATCAGCTCGCTCGCGGACGTCTTCATGGAGCTCGGCGTCGACAAGATCAGGCTCACCGGCGGCGAGCCGCTCCTGCGGCGCGATCTGCCGGCGCTGATCCGCCTCCTGGCGGCCAAGCCGAAGCTCAACGATCTGGCGCTCACGACCAACGGCGTCCTGCTCGGCGAGCAGGCGCGCCCGATGGGGGCGGCCGGGCTCCATCGCGTCACCGTGAGCCTCGATACGCTTCGGCCCGAGCGCTTCACCGCGCTCACGCGCCGCGCGAATCACGCGCAGGTGCTGGCGGGCATCGCGGCACTGGCGCCGGCAGGCTTCACCGGGACGAAGCTCGACACGGTGGTCATGCGGAACGTCAACGACGACGAGCTGCCGGAGCTGATCGAGTACGGCCGGACCGTGCCGGCCGAGGTGCGCTTCATCGAGTACATGGACGTGGGCGGCGCGACCCGCTGGTCGACGGACAAGGTCGTGAGCCGCGCGGCGATGCTGGAGACCCTCGAGCGGCGATACGGGCGGATCGAGCCGGTGGTCGAGGAGAGCACGGCGCCGGCCGATCGCTATCGGCTCGCCGACGGCACGATCTTCGGGATCATCTCGTCCACGACCGAGCCGTTCTGCGGGAGCTGCGACCGCAGCCGGCTCACGGCCGACGGCGTCTTCTATCTGTGCCTCTACGCCCAGCAGGGCGTCGACCTCCGGGGGCCGCTCCGCCGCGGGGCCTCGCGTGACGAGCTCGCCGCGGTGATCACCGGCGCGTGGAGCCGGCGCGCCGACCGCGGCGCCGAGGAGCGGCTGAGGCTGCGGGACCGCGCGCCGCTCGTGCAGATCGGTCGCCTGCGCGAGGATCCGCATCTGGAGATGCACACGCGGGGCGGGTAGCGCCGCTGAAGTCGTGCGCGCTGCAGTGTCGCGGGGCGAGGAGCCGCCGGCCGCGGCGCGTCCATGAATCGGGAGGGCAAACGCGTGAGCGCCTCTGAGACCACCAAGATCGACGTGCAGGAGCACGGCGCCGACCGGCAGACTTCCGACCGGCGGCTGTTCATGCAGCTTTCTGCATTCGGCGGCTGTCTCGACGCCAAGCCGCTGCAGCGCGCGCTCGAGTCGAGCCGGCTCGAGGCCGCCCTGTACCAGGACGTCAACGATCCGCGCGGCGTCGCCCTGGTCTCGATGAGCGAGGATCCGACCTTCTTCGTGGCGGGGCTCCGCGACCTGCTCAACGCCGAGCCGTTCGCCGGACTCTCGCACAAGCCCGAGCTCACGATGTTCGGACGGACGTACGCCTCGGGCTTCGAGACGGATCTGGAGGACTGGCTGCTGCGCCGCCCGCGCCGCGCCGCGCTCAACCCGGCGTGGCCCTGGGGAATCTGGTACCCGCTGCGCCGCACCGGATCGTTCAGCAAGTTGACGGCCCAGGAGCAGGGCGCGATCATCCGCGAGCACAGCGTGCTGGGCCGCGCCTACGGCGACGCCGACCTGGCGCACGACGTCCGGCTGGCCTGCCACGGCCTCGACGTCAACGACAACGACTTCGTCATCGGCCTGGTGGGCCGCCAGCTCCACCCGCTCTCCCATCTCGTGCAGGCCATGCGAAAGACCACGCAGACGTCGCAGTATCTGCAGACGCTCGGCCCCTTCTTCGTGGGCAGGGCACTCTGGCAGAGCCCGTACGCGGGCTAAACGAGGAGGACTCGATGGCTCAGGCGACCCTGCCGCCGTGGATCCAGGCGCTGCAACAGCGCGACCCCGAATTCGTCAGCTCGTACATGGCGCAGCGCGAGCGCATCCTGCGCGACGGCGCCATTCCGGCGAAGTACAAGATCCTCATGACGATGATCGTCGACGCGCTGCTCTCGCATCCGGACGGCGTGGCGAACATCGCCGGGCGCGCCCGCGCCGCGGGCGCCTCGGACGCGGAGATCCAGGAAGCGGTCGAGGTGGCCTATCTGTTCGGCGGCACGCCGGCGCTGGTGACCGCGATGAACGCGTTCCGCGCCTGAGCCGGCCGGGCCGATCAGCGGGCCGGCGTCGTGACGAAGATGCGATGCGACGCGCGGAGCTCCGTCTGGGCGAGGACCTCGAAGCCGGCCTCGCCGAGCAGCCATCGCCAGTCCTCGACCGTGTACTTGTTGTGCGCGGGGAAGAGACGAAACGCCCGCTTGAGCGCCTCGGGCCCGCTCTCGTTCAGGACGTCCCGCCGATAGTCCAGGTAGGTGGAGAGCGGCTGGCGAACCCAGTCGTTCAGCAGGAAGATCCCGCCGGGAGCGAGCACCCGCCGGATCTCGGCCAGGGTCGGCAATGGCTCGTCGAAGACGTGGAGCACGGACGACATGCTCGTGAGATTCGCGGTAGCCGAGGCGAGCGGCAGCGGCTGGGTCACCACGTCGTGGAGCGTCAGGGTCACTCTCGCCGGCTTGAAGGTCAGCTGCCGGGCGTGGGCGATCATCGCCTGTGTGACGTCGTAGCCGTGGAGGACCGCGTCCGGGTAGCGCTCGCCCAGATCGCGCAGCAGGAGCCCGGGTCCGCAGCCCAGGTCGACCATGACCGCGCGCGGCGGGAGCCGCCGTCCCGCGTGCGCGTCGAAGAACGTCCAGAACGCCGCGTCGAAGCGCTCGGCGTGCGTCGCGACCATCCGCTGCAGCAGCTCCTCGTCCGATGCGCCGCCGAGCGATTGATGAGTGGGCACGCGGACCTCCCGCCAAGAGTCTAACGCAGCCGGCGCGTTCCGTGGGAGGATGGCGCCGCGTGATGAGCCGGCCCGAGACGGCGGCGGCGGGGGCGACGCGACGCAAGACGACGGCGCTCCTGATCCCGCTCGCCGGCCTCGCCGCGGCACTGTTCCTGCCTCCGCTGCTCGCCGGTCTCCCGCTGGCCGGCCAGCGGGCGCTGATCGTCACCTTGATCACCATTCTGCTGTGGACTGGCGAGATCCTGGCACCGGGCGTCGCCGCGCTCTTGAGCGTGACCCTGCTCGCGCTCAGCGGAGCCACCGCGAGCCTCCGCGAGGCCCTGCAGGGCTTCGCCTATCCCGTGCCCTTCTTCCTGATCGGCGTGCTGACGATGGGCGTCGCCGTCGTGCGCAGCGGGCTCGCCGAGCGGCTGGCGCGCACGATTCTGGAGAAGGCGAGGGGACGGAGCCTGACGGTGTACCTCCAGCTCGTCATGTCGTTTCCCGTCCTGACCTTCCTGCTGCCGTCGGCGACGACGCGCTCCGGGATCTTGATCCACATCTACGACGAGGTCTTCGCGCTCGGGCGGGTGGAGCGGGGCGCGGACGTGGCCAAGGCGGTGATGCTGGCGCTCTCGTCCATCAACCGTCTGGCCTCGACCTCGCTCTTGACCGGCGGGATCACCCCCGTGATGAGCGCCGCCCTCATCGGCGGCATGTCGTGGACCGGCTGGTTCGCGCTGATGGCGGTGCCCTACTACGCGATCCTTCTCCTCGGCGGCGTGCTCACCTACACGCTGTATCGACGCGGCTTCGCCCACGGCCTGCCGACCCCCGAGCCCACGCGCCGGCGCCCGATCTCGGGAACGGAGTGGCGGACGATCGGGATCATTCTGAGTGCCTCGGCCCTCTGGCTCACCGACGGCGTGCATCATCTGGATCCGGCGCTCCCGGCACTGCTCGCGTTCGCCGCCCTCCTCACGCCGGGATTGGGTCCGCTCGTCTGGGGAGACCTCGAGCGCGGCGTGGGGTGGGCGAACTTCTTCGTCATCGCCGCGTCGATCTCGCTGGCCCACGCGCTGGGCACGAGCGGCGCGGCGCCTTGGCTCGGCCGGCTCCTGGTCGGTGGGCTGCCGGCGTTCGGCGACAGCGCGCTGGCCGTGGTCGTGCTGCTGATGCTCGGCGCGACTCTGCTGCGCGTGGTCGTGCCCAACATCTCCGGCTTTCTCGCGCTGGCCCTGCCGATCGCGATGTCGGTCGGGCGCGAGGCTGGCGTCAGCCCCGTGGTGTGCGCGCTGGTCGTGATGATGACGGGCGACGCGGTCATCTACTACCCGGCGCAGAGCTCGTCCGCGCTCGTCATCTACGAGCGCGGCCACGTGTCAGCGGCCGAGATGCTCAGGTTCGGTCTCTGGATGACCCTGGTCGGCTGGCTCGCGATCCTCGTCGTCGCCCTCCCCTGGTGGTCCCTCGTCGGCCAACCCCTCCGCGCGCGTTGAGCCGCCGTTCGAGCGCGGTCCCAACACCAGCGAGCGCTGAAGGAACCGCGGTTCGAGCGCGGGCTTTGCCCGCGCAATCCTTTCCTGGGGGAGGCTCGGATGGGCCTCGACGGCCCCCTCCGAGTTAAAAAAGCGGTGCGGGGAGCTCCGACTTGCCCATCAGGTAGAGATCGACGCCCCGCGCGGCGGAGCGGCCCTCGGCGATCGCCCACACGATCAGCGACTGGCCGCGCTGCATGTCACCGCAGGCGAACACGCTGGGCACGCTGGTCATCCAGCTCGCGTCGCGCCAGACGTTGCCGCGCTCGGTGAGCCTGACCCCGAGATCGGTCAGCATCCCCGGGCGCTCGGGACCGAGGAAGCCCATCGCGAGCAGCACGAGCTCGACCTCGAGCGTGAACTCGCTGCCGGCGATCGGCTTGAACTCGAGCTGGCCTCCCTCGCGGACCATGTCGACCTTGACGGCCTCGAGCGCCTTCACCCGGCCGCGGTCGTCACCCACGAAACGCTGCGTGGACACCGCGTAGACGCGCTCGCCGCCCTCCTCGTGGGCGCCCGACACCCGAAAAATGTTCGGCCACTGGGGCCACGGATTGTCGGGCGCGCGCTGGTCGGGCGGTCGCGGCAAGAGCTCGAACTGGTGGACGGAGGCGGCGCCTTGTCGGTGCACCGTGCCCAGACAGTCGGCGCCGGTATCGCCGCCGCCGATGATGACGACCCGCTTGCCTCGAGCGCTGATGAACCGCTCGTCGGGAATGTGATCGCCCTCGCAGCGGCGGTTCTGGAGAGTCAGGTACTCCATCGCGAATTGGACTCCGTCGAGCTCGCGCCCGGGAATCGCGAGATCTCGCGGCCAGCAGGCGCCGCCGGCCAGAACCACCGCGTCGAAGTCGCGGCGCAGGGTCCCGGTCGGCACGTTGACACCGACGTGGGCGCCCGTACGAAATCGCACGCCGCTCTTCTCCATCAGCGACAGCCGGCGATCGACGAAGCGCTTCTCCATCTTGAACTCGGGGATCCCGTAGCGCAGCAGCCCGCCGATCCGATCGTCGCGCTCGAAGACGGTCACCAGATGGCCGGCACGGTTGAGCTGATCGGCGGCGGCGAGGCCGGCCGGGCCCGAGCCGACGACCGCGACGCTCTTCCCGGTGCGGGCGGGCGGCGGCTCGACACCGACCCATCCCTCGTCGAATGCGCGCTCGATGATGGCGACCTCGACGCCCTTGATCGTCACCGGGTCGTCGTTGATCCCCAGGACGCAGGCGCCCTCGCAGGGCGCCGGGCAGAGACGGCCCGTCCACTCCGGGAAGTTGTTCGTCGCGTGCAGACGATCGATCGCCTCGCGCCACTGATTGCGGTAGACGAGGTCGTTCCAGTCCGGGATGATGTTCCCGAGCGGGCAGCCCTGGTGACAGAACGGAATGCCGCAGTCCATGCACCGCGCGGCCTGCTTCGTCAGCTCGTCGACCGGATAGGGGAGGTAGTACTCCTTCCAGTCGCGGACGCGCTCGGCGACGGGACGCGCGGGCGGCTTCTTGCGCTTGATCTCGAGAAAGCCGGTGACCTTACCCACCGCTGGTCCCGACGAGCTCCGCGAAGGTCGGCTGGCGCCCTTCCGCCTGCGCGCGGGCCTCGGCAAGCAGCACGCGCCTGTAGTCCCGCGGCATGATCTTGACGACGCGCGGCTGCATGTCGATCCAGTCGCGCAAAATGCCCGCCGCGTAGGTCGATCCGGTGGCCTCGACGTGGCGCTGGATCAGGTCGTGAACCAGCGCGATCTCCGCGGGCTGGTCGAGACGCTCGATGTCCACCATGCCGAGATTGCACCGGCGCTTGAAGTCGCCGTCCACGTCGAGGACGTAGGCGGTGCCGCCCGACATGCCGGCGGCGAAGTTCCGGCCGGTCCGTCCGAGCACGACGACCCGGCCGCCCGTCATGTACTCGCAGCCGTGATCGCCGACGCCCTCGACGACCGCGTGGACGCCGCTATTACGCACGCAGAAGCGCTCGCCGGCCACGCCGCGGACGTAGGCCTCGCCGCTCGTCGCGCCGTACAGCGCGACGTTGCCGATGATGATGTTGTCCTCCGGGACGAATGTGCTCGCGCGGGGCGGGTAGACCGTCAGCTTGCCTCCCGAGAGCCCCTTGCCCCAGTAGTCGTTGGCGTCGCCCTCGAGGGTGAAGCTGACGCCGCGCGGCACGAACGCGCCGAAGCTTTGCCCGGCCGACCCGGTGAAGTGGACGCGGATCGTGTCGTCTGGCAGCCCCTCGCCACCCCAGCGCTTGGTGATGTGGTAGCCGAGCGTCGTCCCCACCGTGCGGTTGACGTTGCGAATCGGCAGCCGGAGCTCCACGGACTTGCGATGCTCGATCGCGTCCCGGCACGCGGGCACGATCGTCGTGTTGTCGAGCGAGCTCGCGAGCGCGTGATCCTGGGGCCGCACGCGCCGCCGCGCCACGTCCGCGGGCATGTCCGGCTGATAGAGCATCGAGGACAGGTCGAGGCCGCGCGCCTTCCAGTGGTCGAGCGCCGGCTTGAAGTCGAGCCGGTCGACGCGCCCGATCATCTCGTCCATCGTTCGGAATCCGAGGCCGGCCATGTGCTCCCGGACTTCCTGGGCGAGGAGCCGGAAGAAGTTCACGACGTAATCCGCCCGGCCTGCGAAGCGCTTGCGGAGCTCCGGGTCCTGCGTCGCGATGCCGACCGGGCAGGTGTTGAGATGACAGACCCGCATCATGATGCAGCCGAGCACGACCAGCGGCGCGGTCGAGAAGCCGTACTCCTCGCCGCCCAGCAGGGCGGCGATGACGACGTCGCGCCCGGTCTTCATCTGACCGTCGACCTGGACGACGATGCGGTCGCGGAGCTTGTTCAGCACGAGGACCTGCTGCGTCTCGGCGAGCCCGAGCTCCCAGGGAACGCCGCCATGCTTGATCGACGTGAGCGGCGAGGCCCCTGTCCCGCCGTCGTGGCCGGAGATCAGCACGACGTCGGAGAACGCCTTCGCGACGCCGGCCGCGACGGTGCCCACCCCGATCTCGGCGACCAGCTTCACGTGCACGCGCGCCTCGGGATTGGCGTTCTTGAGATCGTGGATGAGCTGCTTGATGTCCTCGATCGAGTAGATGTCGTGGTGCGGGGGCGGCGAGATGAGCTGCACGCCCGGCATCGCGAAGCGCACCTTCGCGATCCACGGATAGACCTTGCCCCCGGGCAGCTGGCCGCCCTCGCCGGGCTTGGCGCCCTGGGCCATCTTGATCTGCAGATCGGTGGCGTTGACCAGGTACTCGCTGGTGACGCCGAACCGCCCGGACGCCACCTGCTTGACCGCGCTCCGACGCCAGTCGCCGTTGGGATCGCGGCGGTACCGCGCGGCGTCCTCGCCGCCTTCGCCCGTGTTCGAGCGCCCGCCGATGCGGTTCATCGCAATGGCGAGGGTCTCGTGAGCCTCCTGGCTGATCGAGCCGTAGGACATGGCGCCGGTGGCGAAGCGCTTCAGGATCGACTCGACCGGCTCGACCTCGTCGATCGGCACGGGGGTGGCGCCGGACCGGAACTCGATGAGCCCGCGCAGGGTGGCCAGCTGCTTGCTCTGGTCGTCACAGAGGCGAGTGAAGTCCTTGAACTGCGCGTAGCTCCCGCTGCGCGTCGCGTGCTGGAGCTTGGCGATCATGTCCGGGTTGACCATGTGGTGCTCGCCGTCGCGCCGCCACTGGTACTCGCCGCCCCAATCGAGCTCCGCGCCGAGCGGACGCTCCGGGAAGGCGCGCTCGTGCCGCCGCCGCACCTCGTCGGCGATCACGTCGAGCCCGATGCCGGACACGCGCGAGACGGTCCCGGTGAAGTAGCGATACACCAGGTCGCCGTCGAGCCCGATCGCCTCGAAGATCTGGGCACCGGTGTAGCTCTGCAAGGTCGAGATGCCCATCTTGGCCATGACCTTGAGGATTCCCTTGTTCAGGGCCTTGATGTAGTTCTTGATCGCCTTCGCGCGATCGACCCCGGGCAGCAGCCCCTCGCTGATCATGTCGTCGATGGTCTCGAACGCGACCCACGGATTGACCGCGCCCGCGCCGTAGCCGATCAGGAGGCAGAGGTGGTGGACCTCGCGCGCGTCGCCGGTCTCGATCACGAGCCCGCAGCGCGTGCGCTCGCCGCGCCGGACCAGGTGGTGGTGCAGCGACGCCGTGGCCAGAAGGCTCGGGATGGCCGCGGTCTTGCGGCTGATGCCGCGGTCCGACAGGATGATAACGTTGTAGCCTTCGGCGATCGCCTCGCTGGCGCGGCGCTGGAGCAGCTCGAGGGTCCGCTCGAGCCCCGCCGCGCCCTCGGCGACCGGATAAAGCATCGGCAGGGTGAGCGCCTTGAAGCCGCGCTCGCTGACGTGGGCGAGCGTCGCCAGCTCCTCGTTCGTGATCACCGGATCCTTCAAGACGATCTGGCGGCAGGACTCCGGCTCCGGCACGAGGAGGTTCCGCTCGGGTCCGACCGTCGACTCCATCGACGTCACCAGCTCCTCGCGGATCTGGTCGAGCGGAGGATTGGTCACCTGCGCGAAGAGCTGCTTGAAGTAGTCGTAGAGCGGACGGGGCCGATTCGAGAGCACCGCCAGCGACGTATCCGTGCCCATCGAGCCCACCGGCTCCTCGCCGTTCTTGGCCATCGGCCCGAGCAGGATCCGGAGATCCTCGTGCGTGTAGCCGAACGCGATCTGTCGGGTCAACACGGTGGCATGATCCGGCGCCGGGACGTCGTGCGCTCGGAGCTCCTCGAGGTGGACGAGGTTGTCTCGGAGCCAGTCCGCGTACGGGTGCTCGGCGGCCAGCTGGGCCTTGATCTCCTCGTCGTCGACGATGCGCCCCTTGGCGGTGTCCACCAGGAAGATCCGCCCGGGGTGCAGCCGCTCCTTCATGAGGATCTTCTCCGGTGGAATATCGAGCACCCCGACCTCGGAGGCCATGACGACCATGCCGTCGGTGGTGACGTAGTAGCGCGAGGGACGCAGCCCGTTCCGGTCGAGCACGGCGCCGATGACGGTGCCGTCGGTGAACGCGATCGACGCCGGCCCGTCCCACGGCTCCATCAGCGAGGCGTGGTACTCGTAGAAGGCGCGCCGCTCCGGGCTCATCGACTCGTGGTTCTGCCATGGTTCGGGGATCATCATGAGGATGGCGTGCGGCAGGGACCGCCCGTTCATCACCAGGAACTCGAGCACGTTGTCGAACGTGGCCGAGTCCGACAGGCCGTCGCGCGTGACCGGCAGGACTTTCTTCAGGTCGTCGCCCAGCGCCTCCGACCGGCACAGCGCCTCGCGCGCCTTCATCCAGTTGATGTTGCCGCGCAGGGTGTTGATCTCGCCGTTGTGGGCGATGTAGCGATACGGGTGCGCGAGCGGCCAGGACGGGAAGGTGTTGGTGCTGAATCGCTGGTGGACGAGCGCCAACGCCGACTCGAAATCGGGATCGGTCAGATCGGGGAACATCGTCTCGATCTGGTCCGCGCTGAGCATGCCCTTGTAGATGAGCGTGTTCGAGCTGAGGCTCGGGATGTAGGCGTACTTGTTTTCCGGAATATCGAGCGCGGCCACCGCCTTCTCGAAGAGCTTGCGGATCACGTAGAGCTTGCGCTCGAAGTGTCGGTGGTCCCGCACGGCGGGCCCGTGGCCGACGAACACCTGCATGATGTGCGGCTCGACGGAGAGCGCGCTGGCGCCGATCAGGCGGTCGTCGGTGGGCACCTCGCGCCAGCCCAGCAGACGCTGGCCCTCCTCCTCGACGATCGAGTGCAGGAGCGCGCGCACGACGTCGCGCTGCTCCGGGTCCCGCGGCAGGAACACGAACCCGCAGCCGTACTCCGGGGCCGGCGGTAGGGGAATGCCCAGGCGGCCGCACTCGCGCCGGAGAAACCTATCCGGAATCTGGACCAGGATGCCGGCGCCGTCGCCGGTGTTCGCCTCGCAGCCGCAGGCACCGCGGTGGAGCAGGTTGATCAGGACCGAGAGTGCCCGCTGCACGATCGTGTGCGAGCGTCGCCCCTTGATGTCCACGACGAACCCGACACCGCAGGCGTCGTGCTCGTGGCCGGGGTCGTAGAGTCCCTGCGCGGGCGGCGGTCCGGGCACGGCTGCAGGACGTGGCGCTTCAGCCATCAGGATCCCCTTTGTGAAAACAGTTGCACGATATTACCGACAAACTCACTATTAGTCATCCCCAAAAAGTTGGATGATAAGCATCAGAAAATCTTATAATCGCGGCGGTGCACCTCGAGACCCTCAGGCTCTACTGTGATGTCGTGCGACTGCGCTCCTTCTCGCGAGGCGCGACGCAGAACTACGTCTCGCAGTCGGCCGCCAGCCAGGCCATGCAGCAGCTCGAGGCGGAGCTCGGCGTCGCGCTCCTCGACCGGACCAAACGCCCGTTCGTCGTGACGCCAGAAGGCCAGGCCTTCTACGAGGCGTGCCGCGGGCTCCTGGTGTCGTGGGACAAGGCCAAGGCCGGCATCGCCGCCGTGAAGGCGCGCGTGGACGGTACCGTGAGGGTCGCGGCGATCTACTCGGTGGGCCTCCACGACGTGAGCCGCCACATGCAGCGCTTCATGTCGCTCTACCCGGAGGCGCGCGTCCAGCTCGAGTGCCTGCACCCGCACAAGGTCGTGGAGGCGGTCATCCAGGGCGAGGCCGATGTGGGGATCATGTCGTATCCGCCGGCCGACCGCGCGCTGTCGATCGTGCCGCTCCGCTCCGAGCCAATGGCGTTCGTGTGCCATCCCAACCACCGCCTGGCGCGGCGGCGGCTCGTCACGCCCGCCGACCTCAACGGCGAGACGTTCATCGCCTTCGACGCCGGCCTGACGATTCGCAAGGCGATCGACCGGGCGCTCCGCCAGCACAACGTGCGGGTGAACACGGTGATGGAGTTCGACAACATCGAGACGATCAAGCAGGCGATCATCATCGCGGCGGGCGTCTCGATCCTCCCGCGCCACACCGTGCAGAACGAGGCCTCGATCCGCACGCTCGCCGTCGTGCCGATCGGCATCGCCCACCTCGTGCGGCCGGTCGGCCTCATCCATCGGCGCCAGAAGCCGCTCACGCCGACGGTCAACCGGTTCATCCAGCTGCTGAAGGACGCCAACGAAGAGCCGGCCCGGGCATCGGCGCACTCGTGATTGCCGGGCCCGTAGCGAGGAGTTAGGATCGAATCGGGGAGGGGGAAGTCATGAGTGGCGAGTTCGAGGACGAGTACTCCGCAACGATCGACGACGACCTCCGCAAGACCGACGACGACCTGCGCGAGAGCAGCGGCGCGCTGCTGAACGATACCATCGCCGTCCTGTCCCCCGCCGAGCCGATCTGCCTCTCCGAGGCCGCCACCGTCCACGACGCCGTTCGGACGATGCTGGCTCGCCGGCAAGCCGGCGTCCTCGTCACCGACGGTGAAGGCCGGCTCGCCGGGATCTTCACCGAGCGCGACGTGCTCACACGCGTCGTCGGCTGGGATCTCGACGCCCGCAAGACGCCCCTCGGCGAGGTGATGACGCGCAACCCGGAGGCGCTCACGGCTAGCGACCGGGTGGCCTATGCCATCCACTGTATGAGCGTGGCGGGCTACCGAACGATCCCCCTGGTCGACGCAGAGGGCCGGCCGATCGGCGTCGTGACGGTGAGCGACGTCGTCCGCTGGCTCGCGAGCCTGTTTCCGGAAACGGTCCTGAACCTGAGGCCGGGCGACGCCCTCAAGCGCCCGCACGAGGTCGACGCCGGCTGATGGGGACTTTCGCCGATTCCGCGCAATATGACCCGGCGGGCGGACACGGAATCTTGCCCGTGCCGTTCTGGTCCGATAGAATGACCGTTGATCTGCCGGTGCCAGACCTGACAACGCCGGCGGGCAGCCTCTGTAGCGAATTTCCCGTGCCAGGCTCGCGGGATATGACTGCGCAAGGCGAGCGAGGAGACACAACGAGATGGGCCAGATAGCGACTCCCGCCACCGGCGTCGAGAAGTCGCGCAAGGCGCTGGATCGGGCAGTGATCCGCTTCGCCGGCGACTCCGGCGACGGCATGCAGCTCACCGGCGAGCAGTTCACGACCGAATCCGCGTGGGCGGGCAACGACCTCGCCACGCTGCCGAATTTTCCGGCCGAGATCCGGGCGCCGGCCGGAACGCTCTTCGGCGTGTCGAGCTTCCAGCTGCAGTTCGGCAGCCAGCGCGTCTACACGCCGGGCGACCGCCTCGATTGCCTGGTCGCGATGAATCCCGCCGCACTGAAAGTCCACCTGCGCGACCTCAAGACCGGCGGGCTCTTGATCGTCAACACGCAGGCGTTCGACAAGCGGAACCTCGACAAGGCCGGTTACGCCGCCAACCCGCTCGACGAGCCGGCGCTGGCCGAGCGCTACCGTCTGCACAAGGTCGACATGACGGGCCTCACGCACGAGGCCATCAAGGACCTTCCGCTCAACACGAAAGAGAAGGACCGGACCAAGAACTTCTTCGCGCTCGGCCTGGTCTCGTGGATCTACACGCGGCCGCTCGAGCCGACCCTGACCTGGATCGAGAAGCGGTTCGCGAAGAACATGGGCATCGCCGAGGCCAACACGCGGGTCCTGAAGGCCGGTCACGCCTTCGGCGAGACCGCGGAGATCTTCGCCGAGCATTACGCGGTCGAGCCCGCGGAGATGGCGCCCGGGCTCTACCGGGCGATGACGGGCAACCGCGCCCTCGCGTGGGGCATCCTCGCCGCCGCCCAGCGCTCGAAGCTTCCGGTCGTCTACGGCGCGTACCCGATCACACCCGCCAGCGACATCCTGCACGAGCTGGCGATGCACAAGCGGTTCCGCGTGCGGACGATCCAGGCCGAGGACGAGATCGCCGCCGTCACCGCGGCGATCGGCGCCTCGTTCGGGGGAGCGATCGGCGTCACGGCGTCGAGCGGCCCGGGCGTGGCGCTGAAGGGGGAGGGCATCGGGCTCGCGGTCACCGCCGAGCTTCCGCTCGTCGTGCTGAACATCCAGCGGGCCGGCCCGTCGACGGGCATGCCCACCAAGACCGAGCAGGCCGACCTGATGCAGGCGCTCTACGGCCGCAACAGCGAGGCGCCGGTGGTGGTGCTGGCGCCGGCCACGCCGGGCGACTGCTTCTACATCGCGTACGAGGCGGTGCGGCTGGCCGCGCGGTACATGCTGCCGGTCATCGTGTTGAGCGACGGCTTCCTGGCCAACGGCTCGGAGCCCTGGCTCATCCCGAATCCGGACACCTTGCCGCCGATCGAGATCGCGTTCAGGACCGAGCGGGAGGGGTTCTTCCCCTATCTGCGCGACCCGGCCACGCTGGCGCGGCCGTGGGTGCGGCCAGGCACGCCGGGCCTCGAGCACCGCATCGGCGGAATCGAGAAGCAGGACGTCACGGGCAACATCTCCTACGACCCGGAGAACCACGACCACATGGTGCGTACGCGCGCCGAGAAGGTTCGGCGCGTGGCCCAGGAGATTTCGCCGACGTCGATCAACGGTCCCGCCACCGGCGACCTCCTGGTCGTCGGGTGGGGCGGCACCTACGGCGCGATCACGGCGGCGGTCGAGCGCGCCCAGGCCGACGGCAAGTCGGTCGCGTCTATCCACCTGCGGTACCTGAATCCTCTGCCGCCGGACCTCGGCCACATCTTGCGCGAGTACCGCAAGGTCCTGGTGCCGGAGATCAACAGCGGGCAGCTCGTGCGCGTGCTGCGCGCCGAGTACCTGGTCGACGCGGTCGGCTTCAACCGGGTGCGCGGCCTTCCGCTCGCGTCCGAAGAAATTTTCGCAGCCATCATCCAACTTCTCGGGGGCCAAGGATGAGCCCGAGCGAAGCCGGAGCCAAGGAAGCGCCGCGGTACACCAAGAAGGATTTCGAGTCCGACCAGGATGTTCGCTGGTGCCCGGGTTGCGGGGACTACGCGATTCTGTCGGCCGTCCAGAAGACGATGCCCGACCTCGGCATCCCGAAGGAGGACATCGTCTTCATCTCAGGAATCGGCTGCTCGAGCCGGTTTCCGTACTACATGAACACCTACGGCTTCCACACGATCCACGGCCGCGCCCCGGCGATCGCGACGGGGCTCCGGGTGGCGCGGCCCGATCTGAAGATCTTCGTGGTGACGGGCGACGGGGACGGGCTCTCGATCGGCGGCAATCACATGCTGCACGTCCTGCGCCGCAACGTGAACCTCGTCATCCTCCTCTTCAACAACCGCATCTACGGGCTCACGAAGGGCCAGTACTCGCCGACCAGCGAGCTCGGCAAGGTCACGAAGTCGACACCGGTCGGCTCCGCCGATCGTCCGGTGAACCCGCTGGCGTTCGCTCTGGGCTGCGGCGCGACGTTTGTGGCCCGCACGGTCGACCGCAACATCCCGCACATGGACGAGATGCTGAAGCGGGCGGTCGCCCACAAGGGCACCGCGTTCCTCGAGATCCTCCAGAACTGCAACGTCTACAACGATCTCGCCTGGAACGTCATCTACGACCGCGAGTCGAAGGTGCAGCACGAGCTCAGGCTGGAGCACGCCAAGCCCCTCGTGTTCGGCCCGCCCGACGATCGGCGCGCGGTGATCATGCAGGGCGTCACGCCCAAAGTGGTCCGCGCCAAGGACGTTCCGGAGTCGAGCCTCTGGGTCCACGACGAGAAGAACGTCAACGCGGCGAAGCTGATCGCCGACCTCTTCGCGCCGGACTTCCCGATCCCGGTCGGCGTGCTCACCGCCGTCGACGCGCCGGTGTACGAAGACCTCATGCTCGAGCAGGAGCAAAAGGCGATCTCGGAGCGCGGACCCGGCGACATCCGCAAGCTCCTGACCTCGGGAGACACCTGGAAGATCTCGTAGTCCGCCGCGCGGGGCGGCCCGCATGCCCCTGAGTGGCGCGTTCCTCCAGGAGCTCGAGGGCATCGTGGGCGCGGGTGGCCTCGTGCGCACCTTCGAAGGCCGCCTCGTCTACGAGTGCGACATGCACACCTTCTACAAGGGCGCCCCCGACGCGGTCGCCCTGCCCCGGCGCACCGAGGAAGTCGTCGAGATCGTGAGCCTCTGCCGGCGCGAGCGGATCCCCATCGTGCCCCGGGGCTCGGGCACGGGGCTCATCGGGGGCGCGATGGCGCCGGTCGGCGGCGTCATGATCGGCACGAACCGGATGGACGCGGTCCTCGAGATCGATCTCCCGAATCGGTGCGCCACCGTACAGCCTGGCCTGATCAACCTCTCTCTGACCCGAGCAGTCGCAAGCCGCGGATATTTCTTCGCGCCCGACCCATCGAGCCAGATGGTGTCGTCGATCGGCGGCAACGTCGCGACCAACGCGGGCGGGCCCCACTGCCTCAAGTACGGGATCACCACCAACCACGTGCTCGGCCTCGAGCTGGTCACCGGCGCGGGCGAGGTGGTACGGCTCGGGGGCAAGGCCGCGGATCGGCCGGGCTACGACCTCCTGGGCGCCGCCGTAGGCTCGGAGGGCACGTTCGGCATCGTGACCGCGGTGACCGTGCGCCTGCTCCACGCCGCCGAGGCGGTGAAGACGATCCTCGCCTCGTTCACGGCGATCGAGGACGCCTCCGAGGCGGTCTCTGCGATCATCGCGGCCGGCATCGTACCCGCGGCGCTCGAGATGCTCGACAAGCTGATGATCCGCGCGATCAACGAGGGCACCGGCGCTGGCTACCCGAAGGACGCCGCCGCCGTCCTCCTGATCGAGCTGGACGGCCCGGCCGCCGAGGTCGAGGCGCAAGGCGAGCGCGCGGCGCGGATCTGCTGGGAGCGCGGCGCCCTCGAGGTGCGCGTGGCGGCGGACGCCACCGAGCGCGCGCTGCTCTGGAAGGGGCGGAAGGAAGCGGCGGGAGCGGTGGGGCGCCTGGCGCCGACTTATCTCCTGCAGGATGCGGTCGTCCCGCGCTCGAAGCTGCCGGCGATCATGCGCGAGCTGATCGCGATCGGCACGCGGCACCGGGTCCAGATCGCCAACGTGTTCCACGCCGGTGACGGTAACCTCCATCCGCTCATCCTCTACGACGACCGCTCACCGGACCAGCTCGAGCGCGCCAAGGCCGCCAACGAAGAGCTCCTGCGGGCCTGCATCGAGATGGGCGGCACCGTGACGGGGGAGCACGGCGTCGGACTGGACAAGGCGAAGAATCTGCCACTCCAGTACGGCGAAGCGGATCTGAACTTCATGTACAGGTTGAGGCGCGCGTTCGACCCCGATTCGATCATGAACCCCGGCAAGCTCTTGCCCTCGCACCCCGCCTGCGGCGAGGGATTCCGCCCCGCGCGACCCCGCGTGCCCGACGGCGCCTGGATCTGAGAGGCGATGGCCGTCTCGGCGCGCTCGATCGGCGAAGCCTTCGTCTCGATCGCCGGGCGCGATCGAGTCCGTGACGACACGGCGGCCCTCGCGGCCGCGACCGTCGACGGCGTCCAGCCCCGCTGGGCCGTGCGACCGGCCTCGCTCGAGCAGCTGAGCCGGATCCTGGCGCTGGCCTGCGACGGCCGACTGGCCGTCGTGCCGCGGGGCGCGGGGAGCTCGCAGGAGCTCGGCCACCCGCTGTCAAGAGTCGACGTCGTGCTCGATCTCACCGGGCTCGATCAGGTGATCGAGTACAACCCGGACGACCTCACCGTCACGGTGCAGGCGGGGATCTCATCCGGCGCGCTCGCCGCTCGGCTGTCACCGCGCCGGCAGTGGCTGGCGCTCGATCCGCCCGGCGGCGCGGCGCGAACCCTTGGTGGCATCGTCGCGACCAATGCGAGTGGGCCGCGGCGTGTGCGGTACGGTACCGCGCGCGATCTGCTGCTCGGGGTTCGCTTCGTCCAGGCCGACGGCGTCGTGACCTGGGGCGGCTCGAAAGTCGTGAAATCGGTCAGCGGATACGACGTGCCGAAGCTGATGGTCGGTGCGCTCGGCACGCTCGGGATCCTCGCCGAGGTCACGCTCCGACTCCATCCTCTACCCGAAGTCGAGCGCTCCTGGCTCGCGCTCTTCGAGAACCCGCGCGCCGCGCAGGCGCTGGTCGAGCGCGTCGTCGATTCGGCGCTCCAGCCGAGCCGGCTCGAGCTGTTCAACGCACGCGCGCTCGCGCAGGCGTCCGCCGAGTCCGCCGGTGCCGGCGTCGCGGTCTCGATCGGGAGTGTCGACGAGGCGGTGCGCGAGCAGGGAGAACGCCTGAAGGCGATCGCGGAATCGAGCGCCGGGCGGCTGGTCCCGCTGCCGGAGGGATTCTGGGGCGAGGTCGAGTCTGCGATGGCGCCGCTCGAGAGCTCCACGGTGCTCCACGTCGCCTCGCTCGCCGACCGGCTGGCGGGGACCATCGGCGCGATCGAGGACGCGTTCCGGATCGTGGCGCCTCGAGCCGAGGTTCGGCTGAGCGGGTGCGCGGCGCTGGGGACGCTTCGCGTCGTCGTCAGCGGCGCGACGGCCGCCGAGACCGCCGCGGTGACGACGCGGGTGCGGGCGTTGGTGGCCGAGGTCGGCGGCAGCGTCGTCATCGCTCGGGGCTCGATCGAGCTCCGGCGGTCCGTCGACCCGTGGGGGCCCGTCGAGCCACACGCCCTCGCGCTGATGCACGCGCTTCGAGACGAGTTCGATCCCGGACGGGTGCTCAACCCCGGTCGCTACGTCGGAGGTCTCTGATGGCCATCGGACCCGATGTCGGTGGGCCGGATCTCGACGAGATCAGGAAGTGCGTCCACTGCGGAATCTGTCTTCCGCAGTGCCCGACCTATCGGGTGCTCGGCGAGGAGATGGACTCGCCGCGCGGCCGCATCTATCTGATGCGGGCGGCCGCCGAGGGCCGGGTGGGTCTGACGGAGACGTTTCGGCGCCACATCGATCTCTGCCTCGGCTGCCGGGCGTGCGAGACCGCGTGCCCGTCGGGTGTCCGGTTCGGGACGCTCCTGGAGGCGACGCGCGCTCAGCTCAGGCGTGGCGGACCGCCGGCGAGGCGGCGGCTCCTCGAGGCCTTCGTATTCTCGGTCTTCCCGAAGCCCGCCCGGCTCGGCGCCGCTCTCGCGGCGTTCAAGCTCTACAACCGCTCCGGGCTTCGAGCGGTCGTGCGCGCGAGCGGCGTGCTGCGCAGGTTCCCAGGCCTCGCCGCAATGGAGGCCCTCCTCGACGACGTTCCCGCGGCGGTGCCGCTGCCCGAGGTCGTGCCCGCGCGCGGCCGCGTCGCGGGGCACGTGGGGCTCCTCACCGGCTGCGTCCAGCGTCATCTCTATCCGCACGTGAACCGGCAGACCGCGCATCTCCTCTCGCTGGCCGGCTTCGAGGTCGTGATCCCGCGCGGGCAGGGGTGCTGCGGCGCTCTCGAGCTTCACGCCGGACGGCCCGAGGCCCATGCCGCTCGCGCCCGGACGCTCGCCGCCGCCTTCCCTGCGGATCTGGACTTCATCGTCACCAACGCGGCCGGCTGCGGCGCGGCGATGAAGGAATACGGCCATCGGATCCCGGAGCTGACGGCCTTCGCGACGCGGGTGCGTGACGTCACGGAGGTCCTGGCCGGAGCCGACCTTCGGCTGGGCCCGCTCGATCTCGCGGTGACCTACCACGACGCCTGCCACCTGGTACACGGCCAGCGCGTCCGCCTCGAGCCTCGCCAGCTGCTCGGCCGGATCCCCGGGCTTCGCCTCGTCGAGCTCGGCGACAGCGAGCTCTGCTGCGGCAGCGCCGGCGTCTACAACCTCCTCGAGCCAGACATGGCGCGCGAGCTGCTCGACGCCAAGCTCGCCCGGATCGCCGAGTCCGGCGCGCGGGTGGTGGCGGCGGCGAACCCGGGCTGTCTTCTCCAGATCGCCTGGGGGTGCCGCGAGCGCGGTCTGGACGTGGCGATCGTTCATCCCGTAGAGTTGCTGGCAAGAGCCGCTGATGCGTATCAGGATTAAGGACCTCGCGAAGCTCCAGCCCGACAAGATGGCGAAGATCGCCCTGGCCGCCACGCCGCGAGCGCTGCTCGACCTCTATTGCGTGGCGCCCGGCCAGGAGCAGAAGCCCCACACCCACGGGGACCAGGACAAGTTCTACGTGGTCCTCGAGGGCCGCGGACGCTTCCGGCTCGGCGGCGCAGAGCACGCCCTCGAGGCCGGGGACGCGCTCGTCGCGCCCGCCGGGGTCGAGCACGGGCTCGTCAACGATGGCGACGCGCGCCTGCTCGTCGTCGTCCTGGTGACGCCACCGCCGCCTCACGCATGACCGCTCGGCGCGCGTCGCTGATGGTGACTTGCCTCGGCGACCTGTTCTTCCCCGAGGTCGGAGTCTCCATCGTGCGGCTACTCCGCAAGCTCGGCGTCGCCGTCGACGTGCCGGCCGACCAGACCTGCTGTGGGCTGCCGCTGTTCAACTCGGGCTATCGCGGCGACGCCGCGGCGGTGGCCCGTCGAACGGTCGCGCTCTTCAAGGAGTCGGAGTACGTCGTCGTCCCCTCGGGCTCCTGCGCCTGGATGGTCAAGCACGAGTACCCGGGCCTCATGGCCGACACGGCGGTGGGGCCCGAGGCGCGCGAGCTGGCGGCGCGTACCCACGAGCTCTCGCAGTTCCTTGTCCGGGTGCTCGGCGCGACGGAGTTCACAGCGGCCGTGCCCGGACGGGTGACCTACCACGACTCGTGTCATCTCCTGCGCGGGCTCCACGAGTCCGAGAGCCCGCGGATGCTCCTCGGCAAGCTCAGGGGCGCGGAGCTCGTCCCGCTGCCGGGCGCCGACGAGTGCTGCGGCTTCGGCGGCTCCTTCGCGGTGCGGCTGCCGGAGGTCTCTTCCCAGATCCTCGCCAAGAAGCTCGCGAACGTCGAGTCGACCGGCGCGGGCTGCCTCGTCGCGTGCGACGCCGGCTGCCTCATGCAGATGAACGGCGGGCTCAAGCGCGCGAAGTCCCGGGTGAGGGCGCTCCATCTCGCCGAGCTGCTGGACGGTGGGCGGTGAGCGACGCCGAGCTGACGACCCCGTTCCGGCAGCGCGCGGGCAGCGCGATGAAGGACGAGTTTCTCCAGGAAGCCCTCACGATCGCCACGACCAAGTTCATCGGCCTGCGCCGCGAGGCGTTCGCTGGCTTCCCGGAGGGCGAGGCCCTCCGCGATCGGGCCCGCGCGATCAAGGAGGCCACTCTCCAGCATCTCGACCGCCACCTCGAGACCTTGATCGCCAACGTCGAGCGGCTCGGCGGCCACGTCCACTTCGCCACGACACCCGCGGAGGCGCGCTCGATCGTCGTCGACATCGCGCGGCGGACGGGCGCGCGGATGGCGGTGAAGGCGAAGTCGATGGCGACCGAGGAGATTCACCTCAACGAGGCGCTCGAGGCGGCCGGGGTCACGCCGGTCGAGACCGACCTCGGAGAGTACATCATCCAGCTGGCGCACGAGCGGCCCTCGCACATCATCGCGCCGGCGATCCACAAGACGAAGGGGCAGGTGGCCGAGCTCTTCACCCGGGAGCTCAAGCGCCCGGCCGAGCCCGACCCCGAGGCGCTGACACGGATCGCCAGGGCCGAGCTGCGCGAGAAGTTCCTGCAGGCCGACCTCGGGATCACCGGCGCCAACTTCGCCGTGGCCGACACGGGCACGGTCGTCCTGGTCACCAACGAGGGCAACGGACGGATGGTCACCTCGCTGCCGCGCGTGCACGTGGCGGTGATGGGCGTCGAGAAGGTCGTGCCCTCGTTCACCGACCTCATGGTGTTCCTGGCGATCCTGGCGAAGAGCGCCACGGGGCAGAAGCTCTCCGTGTACACCTCGCTGGTCCAGGGACCGCGCCGCGCGGGCGAGCTCGAGGGCCCCGAGGAGTTCCACCTCGTACTGCTCGACGGCGGTCGGATCGCTCAGATCGGCGGGCCGCTGCGCGAGGCGCTGTCCTGCCTGCGCTGCGGCGCCTGCCTGAACGTGTGTCCCGTCTATCGCCAGATCGGCGGCCACGCCTACGGCTACACCTATCCCGGGCCCATCGGCATCCTCCTCACAGCCATGCTCGAGGGCGCGCCGGCCGTGCGAGACCTCGCCCACGCCTCGTCGCTCTGCGGCGCGTGCGTCGACGCGTGCCCCGTGCGCATCGACATTCCCCGGATGCTGATCGAGCTCCGGCGCGAGGTGGACGACGAGAAGCTCGCGCCGTGGACCGAGCGCGTCGCCTTCGCGCTCCTGACAAAGCTCCTCCAGAACCCTCGACTCTACCGGTTCGCGGCGAAGGCCGGCCGCGTCCTGCAGCGCCCCTTCGCACGCGACGGACGGATCAGTCGACTTCCGCTCCCCTTCGGCGAGTGGACGCGCACGCGCGACCTGCCGCCGGTGGCGTCGCGCACGTTCCAGGAGCGCTGGGCCTCGGACAAGGACCTTCGGGCGTGACGACCAGGGCCGAGTTCCTCGAGCGGATCCGCGAGCAGGTGAGGATGAGCCCCGGTCGGTCCCCGGCCTCTTCGGCCAGGCGCCCGCAGCATCCGGCGGCCGAGGCCGAGACCATCCGGAGAGAGCTCGTCGAGCGCTGGCCGGAAACACTCGAGGCGTTCCGCCGCGAGTTCGAGGGCGTGGCCGGCGTGTTCCACCGGACCGCGTCCATCGACGTGGTTCCCGCGATCGTTGCCCGCATCGCGCACGATCGGCAGGCGCGCGAGGTGGTGACCTGGCACTCCGCCGCGCTCGGCGCCGACCTGGCGCCGGCACTCGGCGCGTGCGGACTCGATGTCCACCCGATGCCCGCTGCGGAGCCGAGCGGTGGCGCCGAGCGCGAGCGACTCCGGACGCTCGCCGCGCGCGCCGACCTCGGGCTGACCGGCGTCGATCTCGCCATCGCGGAGACCGGCACCCTGGTCCTGGTGTCGGGCGCCGGGCGGCCGCGGTCGACGTCGCTGCTGCCGCCGTGCCACATCGCGGTCTTCGACCGGACGGCCCTCGTCGAATCGCTGCGTCAAGCGGGTGTCTTTCTCGAGGCGTGGCACCGTGACGGCCGGCCGCCGGCGGGCGGCTCCGCGATCAACTTCATCACGGGTCCGAGCCGGACGGCCGACATCGAGCTCACCCTCACGCGCGGCGTTCACGGACCCAAGGAAGTGCACGCGATCTTCGTGGAGCAGCCCATCCGTGGCTGAGCGCTACTTCTCCATCGCCGACGTGGAGGCGCTGATCCCGACGCTGACCCGACTCATGAAGCACACGATGGCGGCGAACACCCAGGCGAGCGAGGCGCGGCAGCGGCTGCAGGCCGAGCAGCAGCGGATCGCCCTGGCGGGCGGCGGGGTCCTCGACCGGAGAGCCTGGCGCGCGGAGCAGGACCGCATCGAGCGCCTGACCGCGGAGATGCAGCAGGCGCTCGGGGAGATCGTCGAGCTCGGGGGGGTGCCCAAGGACCTCGGCCTGGGGCTGGTGGACTTCCTCCACCTCCGCGATGGCCGCGAGGTCAACCTCTGCTGGAAATACGGCGAGCGCGAGATCCGTCACTGGCACGGCCTCGACGAAGGCTATGCCGGGAGAAAGCC